>OLGI01000048.1_pt1 | contig 127771 bp, 86 predicted proteins | sample 1605221 | NCBI WGS metagenome assembly OLGI01 (sample SAMEA3888915, study PRJEB22519) | human gut metagenome | biome: human gut; feature: human-associated habitat; material: faeces | place: Denmark | collected 2010 | reverse complement strand
GCATGCGCCAAAAAGGACACACCTGGCATGAGATTGCGGAAGCTACGGGGGTCGGCGCGAGCACCTGCAAGCGGTGGATGGAAAAATTAGGTTCGCAAGCATGACCGTTATAGGAAGTGGAAATAACAACCCATCCAATCAACTGTCAAAATGACTGCTGTCCGTTAATGTCTTGAAAGGACGTTTCTTCCCCTGCTTTGCTTTTGAGCCGCACAGATCAGACGTCATCCCTTTGAGCTTCTAACGAACCGCCCCGCCAAAGGCCGATACGGGTCGCCAGCCGAAGCTTTCGAGGCTTCAAAGGCTATAAAAGCAACGCTGCGCCTTAGCCGGGATGCCCGCCATTTGTTAAACTTTCAGGCCATTCTTTTAGGGACCTCTTATGAGCGCTCAGGATATGCCGAGTGTCTTTGAAGGCGTCCCCTCCGTCGATTTCTCTTCAACCATTGAGCATCATCCCAATGCCTACCCCCACGTCGTCGCTCAACGCATTCGTCGCCACCGCCACCAAGGCCGCACGCCTTGCTGCGCGTGAAATCACCCGCGCCGCTCAGGATCGCGATCAGCTTGAAATTACCGACAAGGCTCGCAACGACTTCGTGACCTCAGCCGACAAGGCTGCCGAAGCCGCCATCGTGCGAGAACTCATGGAAGCCTATCCGCAGCATGGGATCCTCACGGAAGAAGCCGGCCGCCTCGGTCCCAAGAGCGACTTCCTCTGGATCATTGATCCGATTGACGGTACGACAAACTTTATCCACGGTCTTCCGCAGTACGCCGTGTCCATTGCACTTACCTACTGCGGCGAACCGATTGCCGCTGTGGTCTATGACGTAGCCAAGAACGAACTCTTCACTGCTGCCAAGGGTCAGGGCGCGAAGCTCGACAGCCGCCGCATCCGCGTGTCTGAGAATGACGAAATGCGCCGTTCGCTGATCGGCACGGGATTCCCGTTCCGTCCGGGCGCGGATATTGACGGTTACCTCAAGGGCTTCAAGAACGTTGCCGAACGCTCTGCCGGCATCCGCCGTCCGGGCTCAGCGGCGCTTGACCTCTGCTGGGTCGCCTGCGGCCGCTACGACGGCTTCTGGGAATTCAGCCTCAAGCCCTGGGATGTCGCCGCCGGCGGTCTCATCGTTCTCGAAGCGGGCGGCTTGATCACCGACCTCACGGGCGGCGAAGAATGGCTTGAAACCGGCAACGTCTGTGCCGGCAACCCGAAGATTTTCGCTCAGCTTCTGCCTCTCGTTGGGAAGCTCCCCGTGAATACGCAAAGTGAAGCTCCTCAGAGCGAAAAAGCGCAGACCAAAAACGACAAAGTTCGCCGCACGCTTTCGACCAAGAAGGCCTAATCTAGGCTCTCAGCTTTAAGCGCAGTCCACTGCGCTTCCCGTTTGAGCCTTCAGCGGGTTTAAATTGACAAGCCGTCCGCAAGGCCACTCCTTCCGGGCGGCTTGACGTATCCGAACACTTCGGCTTTCCATATTCTCTTCATTTTGAAAAGGATCTCTCAATGACCGACGCAGCCTCCGAATCGCCCGACTTCAGCAATCAGGCGCTCTTCACTCCGGCGATGCGCCAATTCATTGAAGTGAAGAACCGCTACCCGAATACGCTGGTGCTCTTTCGCATGGGCGACTTCTACGAAACGTTCTTCAAGGATGCAGTGATCGCCAACCGACTGATCGGCATCACGCTCACCAAGCGCGGGAAGCTCACCGACGGCACGCCGATTCCCATGGCGGGCATTCCTGCGGTTTCGCTCGACACGTATATCGCTCGTCTGGTGCGACAGGGCGAAAGCGTGGTGATCGTCGAGCAAAAAGGCAATACCCCGGGCGCCAAGGGCATGATTGAGCGTGAGGTTTCACGCATTGTGACCCCGGGCACACTCACGGATACGTCGCTGCTGCCCGAAAAGTCCGATTCCATTCTGCTCGCTGCGAGCTTTCCCAAAAAGAAGACGGCGCCAATTGGTCTCGTCTGGCTCACGCTCAGCAACGGCGACTTCCGGGCGGAGGAAGTGACGCCGGATTCGTTCGAGGCTGCGCTCGCGCGCATTCGCCCGTCGGAGCTTCTCGTCGACGAAGATATGAAGCGCGAAATGCGTGCGGCTCATCCTGAAATTGCCGTTTCAACACTGCCCGATTGGCATTTCGACGCCAAACGAGGCGCTTCCAATTTGTGTGCAACCTTTGGAATGACAGCGCTCGACGCCTGGGATGTCACCAACCGCACAACGGTTCTGGCTGCGGCCAATGCGCTTCTCGATTACATCCGGGAAACGCAGGTTGCCTTGGTCCCCTTCATCGAACCGCTCAAACTCGTCGAAGAGTCGCAGTTCATCGTGCTCGACCCTTCTACCCGCCGCAATCTCGAGGTCGATGAATCGCTTTCAGCCAACGGAGAAGGCCCGACGCTTTTTTCCGTCATGGATCACTGCGCCACCGCTATGGGGAGCCGCGAAATGCGCCGCTGGCTGCGCGAACCGCTTCGTTCGATGGAAGATACTTCAGCCCGCCACGATGCGGTCGAAGCGATCATGGGCGACGAACCCTCGCGCGAACACTTCTTTGCCGTACTGGATGCGCTCCCCGATGTCGAACGCATTGCCTCCCGCGTCAGTCTGGGTACCGTCCGTCCACGGGAGCTCGCCTCACTTCGCGATACGCTCCCCACGCTTTCAGCGCTTGGCGCTTCGCTCGCAGACTCGCCGCTTGACCTGATTGCCGGCATCGGCCGGAGCATGACGCTCAACTCTGAGATTTGGGAGCGCTTGGAGCAATCCCTTGTCGCGGAGCCCCCCGGCATGCTCCGCGACGGCGACACGATCGCCTCGAGCTGCAGTCCGGAACTCGCCGAACTTCGGCACTTTCGCGACGACACCAGCCGAATTCTGCTCGAAATGGAAGAGCGTGAGCGCGCAGCCACGGGCATCAATACGCTGCGGGTGCAGTACAACAAGGTGAGCGGCTTTTATATTGAAGTGACGAAGGGCGCAGCCGATCAAGTGCCGATGCACTATCAGCGCCGGCAAACCTTGAAGAACTGCGAACGATTCATCACGCCCGAACTCAAATCCATTGAAGACCGAGCGCTCTCCTCCAAAGAGCGCTCCGCCGCGCTCGAAAAAGAGCTCTACGACAAGCTCGTCGCTGAAACCGCCAAACATACGCCGGAGCTTCTCGCTGCTGCCAAAGCGGCCGCCCAGCTTGACGTGCTCTGTGCCTTCGCACGCCATGCCGCGGAAAACCGCTGGCATCGCCCCAAGCTTTCATCTCGCCCGGGACTCGACATCCGCAAGGGCCGTCACCCGGTTGTAGAAACCGCGATTGAAAATTACGTTCCCAACGACTGCCGCCTGGAAGACGGCCGCCGGATGCTGATCGTTACCGGTCCCAATATGGGCGGCAAGTCGACCTATATGCGCAGTGTGGCGCTCATTGTGCTCCTCACCTGGGCCGGGAGCTTCGTGCCCGCCGCGGCCGCCGAGATCGGTCCCATCGACCGCATGCATACCCGCATCGGCGCATCCGACGACTTGGCCCACGGCCGTTCCACCTTCATGGTGGAGATGACCGAGGCGGCTTTCATCCTGAGTCATGCCACCGACCGCAGCCTTGTGCTGATGGACGAAATCGGCCGCGGCACCTCTACGTTTGACGGCTTGTCGCTCGCTGCTGCCATCGCTCAGGAACTGGTTCAGAAGACGCGGAGCTTTACGCTCTTTGCGACGCACTACTTTGAGCTCACGAGACTTGCGCAGGAGCTGCGTGAAGTGGCCAATGTGCACGTTGCGGCTGCTCAGGGGAGCGCAGGAATCGTTTTCAAACACGAAATCAAAGAGGGCCCTGCATCGAAGAGCTACGGCATCGCCGTCGCACAGCTCGCCGGCGTTCCTGCGCCGGTCGTTCGCCGCGCGAGAGGTTTTCTCGCCAAACTCGAAGCTCAGGCGAATGCACAGACGAGCAGTCTGCCGGATCTTTTTGCCGAACCGATGCTGCCCGCCGAAGACGATGCCTGGGAACCCGATCCGCTTGACGCTCCCCTCCAAAGCGAACCGTCTCCGGCGGATCTGGCGAGAAAGTCACTCACGCACGATCTCATGCAGGCTGACGTTGACAATATGACGCCAAAGGCTGCAATGGAGCTCCTCTACGCATTTAGAGAGCGGGCTGCCGGCATCGAATCGATCGAAAAATCCGAATAACCTGATGACCTCCCGAATTCGCGCCATACGTCAAATTTAGTAGGATCCGACTGCATCCGCGTAAAATATGGGTCAACAGCATTTCATGAAGTGATGGGAGCAACCGCCTTGGAATCCAACTACCTGTCAGACCGTCCGGTCGACGAAGAAACGCTCTTTCGCGATATTCACAAGCACATTCTTCGTCAAGCGAAGTCGGGCGGCCGCATTGACACCGAGGCGGAAATCGCCGAACGCTTCAACGTCACGCGCTACAAAGTCCGAAAAGCCCTTTCTGTTCTCTCCCAGATGGGCATTGTCGACCGTGCTCCCAAACGCGGCATGACCGTCAACGCTCTTGGTCCGAAGAATCTGTCCTCACAGATTCAGGTCCAGATGGATATCGCGAATTTCGACATTCGCGAATTCATTGAAGCGCGTCTGCTTATTGAGGTCAACATCATTCCGCTCTGCGTGCGGCGCATGACGCCCGCACTGCTCGGGCGCCTCGACAACGCTATCTGCCGCATTGAGGCCAATGCCGGCAATACGCAGGAAGCCGACCGCTGGGACCGCGAATTCCATCTGATTCTGCTTGAATCCTGCGGCAACCGTGTGCTTCAAGTTTTCTCCGCTGCCCTCATCACGTACTTTGAGAAGACGACCTCCCACCTGCCGCAAAATGACCCGTCGTTTTTCATGATGATCGCTCAGCAGGAGCGCGAGCTTTTGCGTGCTATTCAGCGCGGAGATGAAGAGGGCGCCAAGGCGCTCCTCTCCAAGCATTTGAAGGAACAGGTAGACCTGCTTCCGGCTTAACGGCTCGCCATCAATATGACGAAAGCCTTCAGGTCACTGCACCTGAAGGCTTTTTCAATGCCGCCGGCCTCTAAAAAAGCCCGCACACGCTCCCGGAAGCGGAAGCGGGCGGGCTTTTCTGAAGCTCAGCAATCGGTGAAGACTGCTGACTGACTCACGTTAGTGAGGAACCTTGAGATCAAACTGGTGGCAGCTGTTGCACATCAGTTCAGACTTCTTGTGACCTTTGTGGCAGTCCGTGCAGTTCACGTCGCCCAGGTGGCTGTAGTGCGGATTGGGTTCAACCTTAGCCGTCTGCTTGGCGAGCTGCTCGTAGCTGTGGCAGCCCTGGCAGACCTGCTTTTTCACCTTGGCGCCCGCCTTCGGGGCGGTCTTGTGGCAGGTTTCGCACTTCTGACCGTGCGCGAGGTGGAAGTCCGAGGTGAAGTCGCCGGCGATCGATGCCGTCGAGAACGCCGCACCGAAGCACAGGGCCATCGCGAGGCCCAGGAATTTGGTCTTGGTCATTTTAAAAATCTCTCCCGTCTTTTAGTTCTGCTTGGCGCGGTTGGCCAGTTCACGGCCGGCGATACGGCCGTAGACGGTCGCAGCGCCGAGCTGAGCACCGCCCGCGTAGTTGAAGAAGAAGATGCCGCCCGCGGCATTGCCCGCGGCGTAAAGGCCGGGGATGCTGCCGCCGTCAAGGCTCTGAATTTCAGCCTTGGTGTTGATGAGCGGGCCGCCGAAGGTAGCCGTCATGCCGCCCTGGAACGGAACGGCGTAGAACGGAGCCTTGGCAACGGGATGGGGCTTTTTGTACGTGCAGGGCGGAACCATTTCTTCGAGCTTGCCGGCAGCGAGGGCGTCGTTGTAGGCCTTCACTTCCTTGACCACGTTCTTTTCGGGGAGGTTCACCTGCTTGCAGAGAGCTTCAATCGTATCGGCCTTGCCGTAGGGGCTGTGCAGGCGATCGAACTTGGCAATGACCTTGTCGAGCACGGGGCATTCGCTGTCGACGATCACCCAGGCCTGGTTGTCGAGCGTCTGAAGCGCCGTCGTGCGGGCCTTGACAACATAGGTGTTGTTTTCGTCCATGAAGCGCTTGCCGGAGGTGTTCACCTGAACGCCGTAGCCGGAATTGAGCACATCGGCCGGATTCACATGCGTGATGCCGACGATCGGGCCGCAGTGGAACTGGTCCATGTTGACGAATTTGGCATAGAGCGGCAGCGCGAGCGAAATGTTTTCGCCGGTCGTTGACCGAGAACCGCGCAGCACCATGCGGGTGGCCCAGCCGCCGATGTAGCGGTCCACCATTTCGGGGTTGGCCGAGAAGCCGCCCGTCGTCAAGCAGACGCCGCCCTTGGAAAGCCATTCCTTCTGGCCTTCGTCCGAGAGCGTCTTCACGCCCGTGACGCTGAAATGATCGTCATGGAGAAGCTCGATCACCTTGTGGTCGTAGAGGATCTCAATGCCGCGCTTCTTGGCGGCAGCAAGGAGCGTCTGCACAAGGCGGGAGCCGCCCGTGAGACCATCGCCCAGCACTCGGCAGGTACGGCCGAGACGGGGATAAGGCATGGGCTTGATCTTGCCGAACTTCACGCCTTCCTTTTCGAGCCAGTCGATGCCTTCGGAGATGTTGTCCGTATAGGTGCGGTTAAGGGCCTTATCACCCATCTGCTTAGAAACATCCATCATCATGGCGTTGAAGGCTTCAGCCGTATCTTCAATACCCTGCTCCTTCTGATGACGCGAACCCCAGCCGCAAACCGAGCCCAGCGCGTAAATGGCATTGCCGTCCGGACGGTCGCGTTTTTCAAAGAGCACCACCTTGGCGCCCAAGTCGTGGGCGGTGATGGCGGTGATCAGGCCTGCGGGACCCGCGCCCACGACGATCGCGTCATAAACCGGGGCTTTCTTGCTGGACTTGGCTTCAGCAGCCGCGGCGATTCCGGTCATACCGGCGGCGGCAGCGCCGAAGAGCGAGGTCTTCAGAAGACCACGGCGGCTCATATCCATGTCGGACATTGCTTTCTCCTATTGAAGCAGTCCGGGCTTACGGCCGGCCCGAAAGCGGTCGGGCAGCGGCAGCCATCCATAAACATGGGCGGCGGGGTCTTGAGGTCCGGACTTTAGAGGGGTTGTTTTGAGTATTTTTGGAGGGCGCCTGAGGCGCACTTCTCCCACGGCGGCATGATGACGCTTTAAAACCACTACGTACCTGCGTACTGGATCAAAGAGCCTTCAGACTGACGTCAGAAAACCCGCCGTCGTCCAAAAAACACGGAAACGATTGAACGACGGCGGCAGGGACGGATCTCCGCTGAGCAGCGGGGGATTTCTGCCGGAGATCCTTCCAGTTAGGCCTTGCGGGCGCCGGACTGCTCAGCCTTTTCCTGAGCAACCACCCAGTTGAGGGCGCTGCCGGCGCGCCACCAGGCAAGCTGCTTAGCGTTATAGGAATGACGGGCTTCAAAGCGTTCCTTGGAGCCGTCTTCATGCGTGAGCTCTATCACAACGGTCTTATTCGGAGCGATTTCAGAGAGGCCAAGGACCGAAATACGATCTTTTTCACGGATCTTGTCGTAGTCGGCGGGATCGGCAAACGTCAGCGCGAGAATGCCCTGCTTCTTGAGGTTGGATTCGTGAATGCGGGCGAGGCTCTTGGCGAGCACGACGGCAACGTCGAGGTAGCGCGGCTCCATCGCAGCGTGTTCGCGCGACGACCCTTCGCCGTAGTTGTCGTCACCGACGATCACGGATGCCACATGGTGGTTCTTGTAATAGCGGGCTACTTTGGCGGGCGTATCGTAGGCCTTCGTTTCCGTATTCCAAACCTTGCCGGCCTGTCCGTTAAAGGCATTGATGCCGCGTTCGAGCAGATTGTCGGAAATGCGGTCGATATTGCCGCGATACGGCAGCCACTTGCCGCCCGGGCTGATGTGGTCGGTCGTGCACTTGCCCTTCACTTTGATGAGGAGCGGAAGCGCCGCGAAGTCCTTGCCGTCCCAAGGTTTGAAGGGGCTGAGGAGCTGAATGCGTTCATTGGTGGGGCTCACCGCCATATCGATCTTTTCGTAGGTCGGCAGGACGCAGCCGGCTACTTCCTTGACAAAGCCCTGCTTAGGCAGCTCTTCGCCCTTGGGTTCGGCGAGCTTGACATTCTGACCAGTGCGGCTTCTCAGCGTTCCGGCGAGCGGATTAAAGGTGATGTCGCCTTCTGCAGCCATGGCCATGACGATTTCGGGCGAGGCAAGGAACGCGTTGGTCTTGGTGCTGCCGTCGTTGCGGCCGGCGAAATTGCGGTTGAAGGACTCAATGATGGAATTGGGACGCGTCATGTCGCCCGTCGTACGATGCCACTGACCAATGCAGGGGCCGCAGGCCGTCGCAAGCACCGTCGCGTTGAGCTTGCGGAAGACGTCCAAAAGACCGTCGCGTTCGAGCGTCTGGAAGATGCGGACCGAACCGGGGACGACCATGATCGGGGTTTTCACCTCAATGCCCTTGTCGATCATTTCCTTGGCCACCGAGGCTGCGCGCGTAATGTCTTCGTAGGACGAATTCGTGCACGAACCAATCAGCGCAACTTCGAGATTCTGCGGGAAGCCTTTTTCCTTGGCCTTGGCAGCGACCGTCGAAATCGGCATCGCGGCATCGGGCGAGAACGGACCGTTGATATGGGGTTCGAGCGTCGACAAGTCGATTTCCACCACGCGGTCATAGTATTTCGCCGGATCGGCGACGACTTCAGGGTCAGCCTTCAGATCCTTGGCAACGCCGCGGGCGAGGTCGACCACAGCCTGACGGCCCGTAGAGACGAGATAGCGCTCCATAGCTGCATCAAACGGGAAGATCGACGTGGTGGCGCCCGTTTCCGCACCCATGTTGCAGATCGTAGCCTTGCCGGTTGCGGAGAGCGATTCCGTGCCTTCGCCGAAGAATTCGATGATGGCGTTGGTGCCGCCCTTGGTCGTTAGGATGCCCGTCAGCTTCAGAATCACATCCTTCGGAGAGGCCCAGCCCTGCAGGCGGCCGGTGAGCTTCACGCCGATGAGTTTGGGCATCTTGAGTTCCCACTCCATGCCCATGAGGCCGTCGACCAAGTCTGCGCCGCCCACGCCGATCGCGAGCATGCCGAGACCGCCAGCAGTAGGCGTGTGGCTGTCGGTGACGAGCATCATGCCGCCCGGGAAGTTGTAGTTCTCGAGGAAAACCTGGTGGCAAATGCCCGCGCCCGCAGGCCAGAAGTCAAAGCCGTAGCGCTTGGCAGCGCGGGCGAGGAAATCGTACGTTTCGTAGTTCGACTTATCGGCAACCTTCAAGTCAGGAATCGCACCCGCGTTGGCCATCACCAAGTGGTCACAGACAATCGCCGCGGGCAGCGCAATGCGGTCCTTGCCCGATGAAAGGAACTGAATAATGGCCATCGGGCCGCCAATGTCATGCGTGCCTGCACGATCCGGGCGGAGTTCGACGTAGTCAGCGCCGCGCTTAAATTCGCGCATTTCTTCGGGATGATAGAGATGCGTGTAGAGAATTTTTTCCGCGAGCGTGAGCGGGCGGCCGAGATGTCCGCGAACCGCCGCGAGTTTTTTCGGATATTCGCGGTAGAAGGCTTCGATCATGTCGAAGTTGCGGATGTGTCCGGTCTCAGCAGCGGGCTGGAGTGCCGCGCTCGACGCTAAGGTCGGAACAGATGCGGCGGCGCCGGCAGCGGCGGCAGTTTTTAATAGTGAGCGGCGACTCAGTGCGGGGGTCTTCATTTTTTTGTTTCTCCTGTTGCGGACCGCTGGGCAGCCTGCCGGCTATGCTTTGATGCAGGCGGGAACGATTGCCAGAGCGGTCAACGGATGGTCCGGCGCCGATCGTTTTTGGCTCGGCGTCTTTGTTTTTCCGTGCCGCGCATTTTTCTCCCGAGGTTCCACTACGTAGAGCCGAATGAAATCAAGTTTTCATCTCCTCGGGGCTCATCATTACCCGCCCGCACATCGGTTCCGGCAGAATCTCCACCGCACGTTTTTATATAGAGTGCGTACAATAAAAAGTTCTATAAAACCTCGGCATCACGCGGAGCACAAGGGGCCATGTTTTCGTTGGAAATCATTATTCCCATCATCGTCGTCGCAGCAGTCTGCGCCGTCTATATCATTCTTCGCGGCCGGCGCGACGAACGTCGCGCCCGCGAGGCCGGGGAAAAACTCCGTCCAATCCCCATGGACGATCCGTTAGTGGCGGGGGGCGCCGCCATGCGTCCTGCGCCTGACGCCCCGGCGCCAAAGCCGGCGGCCAGCGCTGCCGCCCCTATGGAGCCGGTGTTCAATCCCGATGCGGCGAAGCCCTCGAAAGATTCGGAGCTTTTTGAGCCCCAATCGCCTTCGGATGAGCCGCCCATCTACCGCCAGCTCGAAGCCGAGGAAGAAGCGCAGCGCGCTGCTGACGAGGCGGAAGCTCAGGCCGCCGCTCAAGCTGCGGAACCCGAGAGCGGTGAGCGCCATCCGGCAGAGCCCCCGGTCGACAGCATGATCGAATGGATCCTTGACATTGCGCCGCGCGAAGGCATGCAGTTCGCCTTGGGGGGCGTACAGAGCCTCAAACTCGAGGTGGACCGCCTTCAGCTGCCGCTCCTTGTACGCATCTGGGCGCAGTCCTCGCGTGACGGTCTTTATTACGATTCCGGCGAACTGACGGGCCCCGCCCGCCACGTTGTAGCCGCAGTGGTGCTCGCCAACCGCGCCGCACAGCTCGACGACGTCGCCGCATCACGCTTTTTCCAAGTGCTCGAGCAGTCCGCTGCGCAAAACGAAGTGGCGCTGCGTCGGGAGATGGAGCCCGAAGACGCCGTCAAGCGTTCTGCAGACCTCAAGCGCTTCATCAAATATTACGATCGTGCCGTTGAGGTCCGCATTGTTCCGCGCGGCGAAGCCGAAGAAAACTTCTCGCTCGACGCCGTCGGCGCGGCCGCTTCAGCCGCCGGCTTTGCTGCAGCGAGCGGCCGCTGGGAGCTTCGTCTCGCGGTCGACGACATCGACCCCGTGATGACGCTCGCCTTTGGTCCCGATCAGACCAAGTCGCTCACGCTGGCGCTCTCCCTTCCGCTCGCCAATCTGGCCCGCGGCGACTTGAAGCGCTTCTTTGCGATCGCAAACAGTCTTTCCGCCGCCCTTAACGGCATCTGGACCGACTGCGCAGCGCGTCCGATTGATGCGGGCGGCGCCATGCAAATTGCCGAAAAGATCGCCTCGCAGGCGAAGCTCATGTCCGCTGGCGGCGTCACGCCGGCCTCTGAGCGCGCCAAGCTTCTCTTCTCGCATTAAAGCGAAAACAATCACGAAGCACTCCGCACGAGGCCGCCCGACTGTCGACTGCCATATCGATTGTCGGACGGCCTTTTCATTGAGCACAACTGAATACGACTGACAAACGTCCTCGTTTGCCCCGAGCAGATTTTCATGATGACCTCTCTATTTAACGACAACGAAGAAGCCGCGCCCGTCAAAGCCAAGCCGAAGCGGACCCGCAAAACTGTCAAAGCTGCCGCTGCCCCGGCCTCGGCAGCATCGTCTCCCGCGCAGGCCTCCTTTTTCGGCGGCGACGCTCAAGTGCTTTCGCCCGACCAAGCGCCCGCGCGCATGCATGAGCTCGAAACCGAGCTTGAACGCTGGAACTACGAGTACTACGTGCTCGACGAGCCGAGCGTGCCTGATGCGGAATACGATCGGGCCTTCAATGAACTCAAAGCCCTCGAAGCCCGCTTTCCTGAACTCAAAAGCCGCACGTCTCCCACTTTGCGCGTTGGGGGCGCGGTCCGCACCGGATTCAAGAAGGTGCGCCATGACGTGCCGATGCTCTCCATCCATACGGAAACTGACTTTTCGGCAGCCGGGGCAGCCGCCTTTGATGAACGCGTGCGTTCAGCTCTGGGCCTTTCGCCGCAAGACCCGCCCGTCGAATACGACTGCGAATTGAAGTTCGACGGGCTCGCCACCAATCTGCGTTATGAAAAAGGCGTCTTGACGGAAGCCTCCACTCGCGGCGACGGCGTTGAGGGCGAAGACGTGACGGCCAATGTCCGCACGATCCGCACCATTCCGCTGCGGCTCAACGGCAAAGTGCCCGATATTCTGGAAGTTCGAGGCGAATGCATCATGCATAAGGCCGATTTTCTCGCCCTCAATGCCCGACAGGAAGCAGCCGGCGAAAAACCGTTTGCCAACCCGCGCAATGCCGCTGCCGGATCGCTGCGGCAGCTTGACTCGAGCGTAACGGCTCAGCGCACGCTTCACTTCTATGCCTACTCACTGGGCGAAGTCTCTGAACCCTTTGCCGAGACGCAGTCGGGCGTACTGGATCGTTTCAAAGAACTGGGGTTTCCCGTGGCGCGCATGCGCGAGGTCGTCAAAGGGCCCGAAGCACTCGCCGCCTTCCACGACAAAGTTGCGGCGGCCCGTGCGTCGCTTCCCTTTGAAATCGACGGCGTGGTCTATAAAGTCAACAGCCTCGAACTCGAAGAAGAGCTTGGCTTCATTGCCCGAGAACCGCGCTGGGCGTGCGCGCACAAATACCCTCCCGAAGAGGTGCTCACCCAAGTGCTCGGCATTGACGTGCAGGTGGGCCGCACCGGCCGGCTCACGCCGGTCGCACGTCTCGCGCCGGTCTATGTGGGCGGCGTCACGGTTTCCAACGCAACGCTGCACAATGAAGATCATGTGGTCAATGACCTCGACCTGCGCGTGGGCGACACTGTTGTGCTGCGCCGGGCGGGCGACGTCATTCCGGAGATTCTGCGCGTCGTCAAAGAGCGCCGGCCGGCCGGCACCAAGGTTTTCGAGATGCCTCATGTCTGCCCGATCTGCGGCAGTGCGGTCATTCGGGATGAAGAAGAAAAAGACATGCGCTGCACGGGCGGCCTCGTCTGTCCCGCGCAGATGAAGCTTTCCATTGTGCATTTCGCTGCTCGCCGCGCCATGGGGATTGATGGTCTCGGCGAAAAAATTGTCGACATGCTCGTCGATGAAGGCCTCGTAAAGACCCCTGCCGACCTCTTTGGTCTGACGCTCGAAGCCCTCACCGCCCCCACGACGGCGACTGCCGGGAGTGAAAAACCCGAAAAACGCATGGGACCCAAGGCCGCCGCCAACCTGCTCGCGAGCATTCAGGCGAGCACCCATACCACGCTCGCCCGCTTTGTCTTTGCGCTTGGCTGCCGCCATGTCGGCGAAGCCACGGCGCTCGGACTTGCCAACCATTTCGGCACGCTGAGCGCCATTGAAAATGCCTCCATGGAAGCGCTTACCGGCGTACCCGATGTCGGCGAAGTAGTGGCCGAAAGCATCTATGCGTTCTTTCGCGAACCGCACAACCGCAGCGTTATTGATGCGCTCATCGCCCGCGGCATTCGCTGGCCCGCGGTCGAAAAGACCGCGCCGAGTCTGGTCTCCGGAAAAACCTTTGTGCTCACCGGCACCCTGCCGACACTGAGCCGCGACGAGGCCAAGGACCGACTCACCGCACAGGGAGCGAAAGTTGCCGGATCGGTAAGCCGCCGCACGTGGTGCGTGGTCGCTGGGGCCGACGCCGGCAGCAAACTGAGCAAAGCCGAGGAACTCGGCATTCCTGTCATTGACGAAGCAAAGCTCCTCGTGCTCCTAGGCGGCACGCTTCCCGCAGAACTCGAAAAGAAGGATTGATCATGCTCGCACTCATCGGCGGAACTGGATTTGACCGTCCCGGGATCATTGAAGATCCCGAAGAAATCGACATGGAGACACCCTACGGACGGCCTTCCGCCCCGCTTATTTTCGGGCGACTGGGGAGCCGCCCAATTGTCTTCCTGCGCCGCCACGGCGTGCATCATGAGTACGCGCCTCATCGCGTTCCCTACCGAGCCAACATCTGGGCCCTTGAGCGTGCGGTCGTTGAAGGCATCATCGGCGTTGCGACCGTGGGCGGCATCGGCGAAGCGCTCCTGCCGGGCGACTTGATGGTGCCCGACCAGCTGATCGACTATACCTGGGGCCGCGAATGCACCTACTACGATTCGCCCGACGCCGGCGTGAAGCACATTGACTTCACCATGCCTTTTGACCAAGCGCTCTCCGCGCTCCTCATCAATGCCGCCCGCCGCTTGGGAAAAACCATCGTGGCCGACGGCGTTTATGCCTGCACCCAGGGACCGCGCCTTGAAACCGCTGCGGAAGTCGCCCGCTATGCGCGTGACGGCGCCAATGTCATCGGCATGACGGCCTATCCGGAATGCGCTTTGGCCCGAGAGCTTGAGCTCCCCTATGCCGCCATCTGCCCGATCGTCAATTCCGCCGCAGGCCTGCGGGAATCCAAACGCGCGATTCGCTTTGAAGCCTTGAAGGATGCGGCTGAACGCGCCGCCAAAAGTGCCGTAGATGTCGTTGAAGAAGCCGTGCGCATCCTTGACGTGCGGGCTTAACACCAGATCTCATTGGAGGAGCTGCCGATATGGTTTTGGAAGTCATGCGTCTTGGGGAACCCGTGCTGATGAAGGAGGCGCTGCCGGTTCAGGATTTCGGGAGCCCCAGACTCCGAAAGCTCGTTGCGAATATGTGGGACACCATGCATGCTGAGGGCGGCGTCGGCATTGCCGCGCCTCAGGTGGGCGTGAGCGAGCGCATCATTTGTTTTGGCTTTGAAGCCTCGAGCCGCTACCCGGATGCACCCGCGGTGCCGCAGACCGTGCTCATCAACCCGACCGTTGAACTGCTTATCGATGGCACCGCTGATGATTGGGAGGACGGCTGGGAGGGGTGCCTCTCCGTACCCGGCATGCGCGGGGTTGTGCCGCGTGCCAGGCGAATTCGCTACACCGGCTTTGGACTGGACGGCGAGGCCATCGAGCGAGAAGCCGAAGGGTTTCATGCCCGAGTGGTGCAGCATGAGTTTGACCACTTAAAAGGCATCGTCTATCCGATGCGCATCAAGGACTGGACGCACTTCGGCTATTCCGACGTGCTCTTTCCCGAGCTCAAAGATCAGCGGTGAACTACGCTTTTTCGGCGGCAGCCATCTCGAGCAGCCGCCGAATATCCTCGGGCGTTTTGACGCCGAGCTTACGCAGAATGTTTGCTCGGTGCACTTCCATCGTCCGCTGCGCAATGCCGCTTCGTTCAGCCGCTTCGCGGTTCGTGAGGCCGAGCGCAATGAGCTCGGCGAGCGAACGCTCACGTTTAGTGAGGGCGGCGAGCCGCTCGAGCGAGTCTTCTCCGGGGAGCCCCGCCGCGGCAGCGGCGCTCGCCCAAGCCGCACAGGCGACCGAGTTGAGAAAACGCTCGTTGTCAACGGGTTTCAGGAGAAAATCAAATGCGCCGTCCTGCACCGCCCCAACAGCCATATCGACGTCGCCGTGACCGGTGAGAAAAATGATCGGGAGCGCAATGCCGCGGCTCCTCATCTCATGCTGAGCCTCAATCCCGCTCATGCCCGGCATGCGCACGTCGAGCACCACGCATCCCGGCTCCGACGGGGAATCTCCCGTGAAGAAGTCCTCTGCCCGCCCGTAGGTGACCGTTTTCCATCCTTCCATATCCAGCACGAAGCTCAAGGCTTCGCGCAGATCCGCTTCATCATCCACAATGCGCACCAAAGCGTGCGCCTGCGCGAAGGCAAGCTGTTCGGGGGTAATCTGTTTCTGACTGGGTCTCATAATGCTTTCAGGAACTTTAGTTCTTTGAAGAATTACCGATTTCTTTTGCCTCTGGAGCATCGGCTGGGCCTTCGGCCGCCTGATGAAGCGAGAGCGCCCGCGCGAGCGTGGGAAGCGTTGCCACGGCAGCCAATCCGCCCCCGGCCAGGGCCGTAAAAGTGATCCGTCCGCCCAGACGTTCGAGGATGCTGCGCACAATCGAAAGCCCGAGCCCCAAACCGCTCTTTTTGCTGCTTGAGCCCGAGGCTGCCCTGTCGTTCAGCCGTTCGACGAGCTCTGAGGGTACCGCGGGACCGTTATTGAGCACAGTGAGTTCCGCCTTGCCGTTATGTTCGCTCACGGCGATATTCACCACACCGGCCGGGAGCCCTTCCACGGCCTCGAGCGCGTTTTTAATAAGATTCATCGCCACGAGTTCGAGCTCGAGCGGATCGGCCAAACACTGAACATCCTCACGCGCCGCAATCGACACGGCGGCGTGCCAGCGTCCGGTCGTGGTGAGTTCGCGCAGGGCCTTTCGCGCCGCCCCGACCAAACTCACGGCTTCCCGCACAGGCTTATCGGATTTGGCGTAAGCCCGTACGCGGTTCACAATCGCGTCGGCGCGAGCCGTCTGCGTCTCCAGTTTCCCGGCAATGGCCTCAATCTTTTCGGGCGTCATGCTGCCGGATTGAACGAGACGCTTAAGCCCGAAGACATAAAGCGAGATAGCGGCAAGCGGCTGACGCATCTCATGCGCAAAAATCGTAGAGAGCTGCCCCACTGCGCCCACTCGGCTCATATGTTCAACGCGTTCGGCCGCCGCTCGAGCATTGTTTTGCAGGCGCTTTTGCTCATGCAGCGCCTCCTGCAGATGAGCCGTGCGGACACGCACGAGCTGCGACACACGCACGCTGTGAAAAATGAGCCCTAAGAGGAGCAGCACAAAGACCAATATCCAAGTGCCGTACTCATCGATCAGCCGGCGGACAGTCCAGTCCCGCAGGTAGGCATAGGGGCCAATGCGCAGATCATGAAAAACCTGATCCACGCTTGAATAGTCCGTCGCGGCGCTCCAATAAAGGCCCCGCTCAAACGTGGGCGGCATCTCAAAGAGCGCGCGCAGCACCAGACGTGATACCCGCGGATCTGTGGCCGGCGTTGTAGCGACCGTCCATGACGGATAAAGCGCCGTGGAACGCATGCAGGGCTCGGGCCGCTCCGCGGAATCCAGGCGGTTAAGCACCTTCAACTGCCCCTTGGCATTGGGGTGCGAAGCGAGCCACTCTTCGAGATAACAGAGCCGGAAGAAGCCAACATCGGCCTCTCCCGAAAGAATCATCGGAATGGCGCCTTCGAGACGCTTGCCGTCGCCCAAATACACACGCGAACTGAAAAGCGTTTCGGGGTTAAGGCCGGCCTTGAGCAGCACATGCTCGGCAAGCTGCCGCCCGGTGAAGGCCTGAGGAGAAGAAAGAACGAGCTTCGCGCCCTTCAAGTCCGAGAGTTTGTTGAGGGACTTCCGAGCGGCAGACACAACGATCGTTGAACCATCGTTGTGATTGGGATTGGGATAGCTGTTTGACGCTACGGTGGCCGCCGCGCGGGCGCCGTAGCGCTCCATGCGGACGTAAAAACCAGAGCTTGAGAGGAAAAGATCCACCTCGCCTTCGCGGATCGCCTGCGAGAGTCCCGTGAGGTCGTAATGCGTCACGATGACGTTGGACGTGCCGAACACACGCTTGAGCGCCCCGATCGTCGCTTCCACAATCGGCTCGTAGGGCGACGGGCGGACATATTTCACCACGCCCACCTTGAGCGGCATATGCTCTGCCGGGAAGTCTGACGAGAAGCTCGCCGCCGTTAAAGCGTCGGGCTGAGAAGGCGCCGCCGCACTGCCAGAGAGCGGACAAAAGAGACCGCAAGCCCCAAGAACCAGAAGCGCGCCGAGCTTCTTAACGGCATCAGCGCCTGGCGGCAAAGAAAAGAGTCGTGGGTTCATAGGCTGCTGCAGTAAAGAGGGCTTCGCGCGCTGCCGGCGCGCTCCAAAAAACGCTTTGGCACAGCTCTTTCCTGCATCCTAGCGTTGAGGGCCAGCGTAGTGCAAGCAAAGTGAAAAGCGCTGCGGGGCCGCATCAGAAGGGCGCACCGGCGGAACCGCTCGGCGCGGCAGCGGCGGGCTCCGATTCATTAGCCTGCTGCGCATAGCCGACAGCCTCCGCAATATCGACCGATACCACACGGCTCACCCCGGGCTCCTTCATCGTGACGCCGATCAGTGCCTTCGCATATTCCATCGTGACACGATGGTGCGTAATGATGAGGAACTGCGTATCAACGCTCATTTCGGTACAAAGACGCGCGAGTCGTCCCTGATTTGCTTCATCGAGCGGGGCGTCGACTTCGTCGAGCAGACAGAAGGGGGCGGGGTTAAGCTTAAACATGGCAAAGACGAGCGCCGTGGCCGTGAGCGCCTGTTCGCCGCCCGACAAAAGCCGCACGGTCTGATTGCGCTTGCCGGGCGGCTGAGCCGAAACTTCAACGCCCGCCGAGAGGATCTCGTCGCCCTCCATGCGAAGCGCCGCACGGCCTCCGCCGAAAAGACCGCGGAACGTGTCATTAAACTTTTCGTTGACCTTGTCAAAGGTTTCACGCATGCGCGCGCGGGTTTCTGCGTCAATGCGGCGGATAGCCGCCTCGAGCGTTTCAATGGCCTGCCGCAGATCCTGCATCTGAGCTTCTGCGAGGCGAATGGCTTCCTGCGCCGCCTCAAGATGGGCCAAAGCGGCATGATTGACCGGTCCGAGTGCGGCAATTTCATTCATCAGACGCGTGACCTCGTTACGCACCGTGTTGGCCTTAACGCCTCGTTCCTGCGCGATCTTAGAGAGCTCTGTCCAATCCGCGCCGAGCTCCTGCATGCGCCCGGAGAACTGCCCGAGCAGTCCCGCCTTCTGTTCGGCCTCTACGCGCAGCCGAGCAATTTCTTCTGTCAGCGGAAGAATCGACTCGTTCAAGCGCTTGATCTGCCGCTGTTCGTCCTCACGTTTGCTGCGGGCCGCTTCAAGTTCCGTCTGTGCGGCAGCCAATGCCTTTTCAAGCCTCGCATTTTTTTCGAGGAGCTCGGACGTGCCGGTTTGGAGCCTTTCGTCTTCACGGGCATCGAGCACTTCGCGGGTTTCTTCGAGACGCTTGGATTCTCGGGCAATGTCGCTTCGAGTTTCCGCCAGCCGCCGTTCGGCCTCGGTGCGGGACTCTCTGGCCTGCGACGCCTCGAGCTTTTTCATGGCCTCACGATGAATTGACTCCGCCGCAGCGCGCTTAAGGTCAATCAGCCGGTCATGCAGCCGATCATGCGCAGCCGCGGCTTCACCCGCGGTGTGCTGAATCTCGTCGAGCGCTTCCGTTTTGCTTTCTACGGCGCCAAGCGCTGCCTCAACACGCTCTTGGGCCCGCTCAGCCTCGATCTCCATTTCTTCACGCGACCGCCTGAGATCGGCCTCTCGGCGCTGCCAGGCCTCCCACGCACTGCGGGCTTCGCGCTCTTCAAGGACGAGCTTGGCCGTGCGGCGCTCGAGCTCAACGACCTCGCGCTGCAGCGCCTCGGCACGCCCTCGCGCATCGGCTTCGGCTTTCTGCGCAGCCGTACGGGCGTCGTCAGCGGCTGCCGCTGCCTCGTCAAGCGCCTCCGCCTGATGCGTCAGTTCCGCAATTTCCCGTTCTCGGGAAAGGATCGCCAAGCGGGGATCTTCCGCAGCCCAAAAGGTAACGGACGCCGCATTGACGAGGTCCCCCTGCGGCGTCACCAGTGCGCACCCCGGCGGAATGTCGGCGCGCGCTGCGAGTGCTGTCTCGAGCGAATTGGCGAGCCCGACGCCTGCGGTCCAAACGTCGACCGCCGCAGCAGCCGCCGGATTATCGGTTTGGATAACGCTTCTCAAGCGCTTTGCCGCCCATTCAGGATGCGGATGAGCGGCAGTTTCTGCGGGAGCCGCAAAAGCGAGTCTTGCCGGCGGGCGCGCCTTGGCGCTTGCAAACCCGGCAGCGGAACGCAGATCGCGCAGCAAAAAAGCGCGTGCACGGTGTTCGAGCACCGCTTCCAACGCAGTTGTCCAGGCGTCGTCGATCTTGATTTCGTGAATCAACTCCGGCAGACCGTCGAGTCCCTGGTCCTTCAGCCACTCCGTGAGGCTGTCAGACTCCAGTGCCTTTTGCTGCACGGCTTCAAGCGTTTCGAGTTTTGCGCGCAAGGCCTTAACCTGCGAAAGAGCGGCAAAGTAGGCCTCTTGGGCGACTTTCGCGCGTTCGCGTGTTTCTTCTGCTGCGGCAGCGGCGTCTTCGCGGGCTGCCGCCGTTTCTTCGAGCGCTTCGCGAACTTCGGCTAAAGATTCTGCGAGCGCGGCCAAAGTTTCTTCATCCGGGTGCGCTTCAGACGCATCGGCCGCATCGGTCTCTAGACGAGCCGTACGGTTCGCTACTTCCGCTGCTCGCTCACGAGCAGATTGGAGGCCGGCCTCCGCCACTTCGACTTCCGTACGAGCACGAGCGAGCTGTGCGCCGGCAGACTCCGCGCGCATGCGCGACTCCTCTTCAGCCGACTGAGCGGCTTCGAGGGCTTCATCTCGAGCGGCGTTCATTTCATCGAGCTCTTCGAGCTCAGCCGCGAGACGCTCCTCTTTTTGCGCGGCTGATTCAATGCGAACTTCGAGCTCTTCGGCCAATGCCCGCTTTTCTTTCAGTGCGGCTTCGGCCTCTGCAAAGGTTCGTTCGGCCAGTCGCCGGCGTTCCACGATGCGGCTCATCTCGCCCTCCAAGCGGGCGAGCTCCTTCTCGCTTTCACGAAAGGCGTCGGAAGCATTGCGGTGCGCCGCGTCAGCACTGCGCTCAGCCGCAGTGAGGTCTTCAGAGTGGGATTCGAGCGTTTCAAGATCACGGCGCTTTGCCGTAATCTCATTTTCGAGCTGCGCAATAGCCGCCCGCGCGGCATCGGATTCGCGCTTTGCATCTTCATACTGCAGGAAGTACCAAAGCGATTCGCTCTGCACCTTTTTGTCGCTCAGCGCCTGCCAGCGGGCGGCAGTATCGGCTTCGGCCTGCAGCCGAGTGATCTCTTCAGCACGCACGGCCTGAAGGTCAGCAGCGCGTTCAAGATTTTCCCGTGTGGATTTGAGTAGATTCTCCGTTTCGCGGCGGCGCTCCTTATAGAGCGACACGCCGGCGGCCTCTTCCAAATAAACGCGCAGCTCTTCGGGCTTGGCGCGAATGAAGCTCGCAATCATGCCCTGCGAAATGATGGCGTAGCTGCGTGCGCCCAGCCCGGTGCCCATGAAGATTTCCTGGACATCGCGGCGGCGCACCTGCTGGTGATTGATGTAGTAGGCCGATACGCCTTCCTTGGTGACCACGCGGCGTACGGACAATTCTTCGTACTGCCCCCACGGCCCTTTCACCTGATGGTCCGCATTGTCGAGCACCAGTTCGACGCTTGCTCGTCCGAGCGGCGCACGGCCGGTAGAACCCGCGAAAATCAGTTCGCTCATCGAACTCGAACCGCGCAGTTCGCCGATGCGGCCTTCGCCCAGCACCCAGCGAACCGCATCGATGATGTTCGATTTGCCGCAGCCGTTCGGGCCCACGATCGCAATCAGCGGGTCCCGCAGTTCGATCACTGCGGGGTCCGCGAAGCTTTTGAAGCCGGCGATTTTGATCTGACGAAGGTGCAATGGAGGCTCAGACGAAATAAGGAGGGAAGAGGATCACTGGAAGAACCAGCTGCACGCATTTTAGCGAGAGTCGCCCCGTTGGTCTCACCATCCTTGCGGCAAAGCGCTTAGCGTTTCTGGCCGCTGCAAAGGGAGGGCTCGGAGAGGCTCTGCCGTCGGCAAAAGTCTGCCGTCAGCGAAAACATTTGAACGCTTCTCTGAGGCGTCTTCAGCACTGTCACAGAGAAGAGACAAAACGCTCTTTGCGGCCCAGACGACCTCTTTATAATGCAGGCTTCAAAAAAAATCTGACGACATTCATGAGGCTCCCTGCCGAACCAGCCGGCCGCAAAGCGGCCCGCGGACTTTTGGGAGCCTCTGCGACATCCGGGGATATCCGAATCATGTACGAAATTGCGCCGCTGCTTGACGATCCCATTCACAACCTGAAAACGATCCGCGACCTTTACCGCTGGGCCGTTACGGAACTTGAAACCTCCGATCTTTCATTCGGACATGGGTCGCCAAGCGCTCTCGAAGATGCATCCTTTCTCATCTGCCGAGCGCTGAAACTCCCGTTTGAGAATTTCGACATGTTCCTCGATGCTGCGCTCACGCACAACGAGCTCGTGCGAATCGTGCATCTCATCGACCGCCGTGTGCATGATAAGACCCCCACCGCCTATCTCCTGAAGGAAGCCTGGCTCACCGAGCACCGATTCTACATTGATGAGCGTGCGCTGATTCCCCGCTCCTACATCGCGGAGCTGCTCGAAGAAGATCTTGCCCCTTGGGCCGCAGATCCTGAAGCGGTGCATAGCGTCCTTGACCTCTGCACGGGTTCGGGGTGTCTGGCCATTCTCGCGCAGGGCGCTTTTCCCAATGCCAAGGTCACCGGCTCGGACATTTCCCAAGCTGCGCTCGAGGTTGCCAAGATCAATCGCCGGGACTATGACATGGAAGAGACGCTGGAACTCGTTCAGAGCGATCTTTTTGAAAATCTTCAGGGACGGCGCTTTGACATCATTATCTCCAACCCGCCCTATGTCACCACCGAAGCCATGGAGCGGCTCCCGAGCGAATACCGTCATGAACCGGCCCTCGCCCTGGCTGCCGGCGCAGACGGCATGGACGTCGTTCGCCGCATTCTCGCCGAAGCCGCAGATCATTTGACCGAAGAGGGCTTCATCGTCGTTGAAGTGGGCGACGGGCTCGAAGCCGTTGAAGCGGCTTTCCCCGGTCTGCCCATTACGTGGCTTTCGGTCTCGGGCGGCGACGACCAGGTGTTTCTCGCGCAGCGAGCCGATCTCGCTCAATATTTCAAAACTCAACACTGATTTCTGCACCCGCATTCCCTGACGAGGGCGCCCTCTGCCCGGTCTGCCCTCGTTTTGAAATGCGCCGCCTCGCTCATGCTTCGACTTCTCAACCTCGCGCTGATGCGCGGGACGCGACTGCTCTACGCTCACGCCAATCTCATTGCCTCGCCGGGCGAACGCATCGGTCTGGTCGGCCCCAACGGCTGCGGCAAATCCACACTCTTTGCTGCGATTCTGGGGGACCTTGCCCCCGAAGACGGCGAACTTGAAACGCCGCCCCATGAGCGCATTGCCCATGTCGCGCAGAGCTTCACGGTTGAAGATATCTCCTGCATCGACTGCGTGCTTTCCGGTCATGCCCCTTTAATGAACGCCAAAGCAGCGCTCAAGCGGGCCGAAGCCTCCGGCGACGAAATGGCGCTTGCTGCCGCGCACAGTGAACTCGCGGAAGTCAATGAGGGTGCCGTGGTGGCACAGGCCAAAGCCATTCTGGCCGGTCTGGGTTTTGCAGAAGCCGACAGCTGCCGCAAAGTTCACGACTTCTCGGGCGGCTGGCGCAACCGTATTCAGCTCGCCCGTGCGCTGATGCGCCCGGCGGATCTGCTGCTCCTTGACGAACCCACGAACCACCTCGACATCGATTCGCTCATCTGGCTCGAGAACTGGCTCCGGCGCGTTGAAGCGACAGTCATCATCATTTCGCACGACCGTGAATTCCTCGATCGCTCGGTCAATACGATCTGGTCCGTTGAAGACGGCACGATCTGCCGCTATGCCGGGAACTACTCCCAGTTTGAACTCGCGCGCATTGAAAAACTCCGCGCCCAGGAATTTGCCCGCCGCGCTTATGAAACGCAGGCAGCGCACCTGACGAGCTTTATTGAACGCTTCCGTGCCAAGGCCAGCAAAGCCCGTCAGGCACAGTCTCGCATCAAAATGCTCGAAAAGCTTCAGGCGGTCGAACCCGTACGCGCCAAACGCGAATGGCGATTCAATTTTCTCAAGCCCCTGCGGCTGCCCGAGCATTTGGTCGACGGGGAAAACCTGAAGATCGGCTACGGCGACAAAGTGGTGCTTTCGGGCGTCTCCTTCAGCATTCGTTCGGGCGAGCGCATCGGCATTCTCGGCGTCAACGGCGCGGGCAAATCGACGCTGGTCAAAGCCATTGTCGGAGAACTCACCCCCATGTCGGGCGAACTGCGCCGCGGTCAGGGACTTGAAATCGGTTATTTTGCGCAGCACCAGCTCGATCAGCTGCGGATGGATGAAACCCCGCTCGAGCATCTGCGGCATTTGGCGCCTGACGCCCGCGAGCAGGAACTGCGCGACTTCCTCGGCACCTATCGCTTTTCGGGCGATTTCGCTGAAGCCAAAGTTGCGCCGATGTCGGGCGGCGAAAAGGCCCGCCTCGCCCTCGCGCTCATTGCCTGGAAAAAACCCAATCTGCTCGTGCTTGACGAACCGACCAATCACCTCGACATGGAAACGCGCGAAGCACTCACCATGGCGCTTTCAACCTACGAAGGCGCAGTGCTTCTCGTCTCCCACGACCGCCATCTGCTGCGGGCCGTGACCGATGAACTCTGGCTGGTGCATGAAGGCCGCAAAGAGGTGTTTGAGGGCGACCTCGATGACTACGCCAAGATCGTCCTCGACCACCGGCGCGTGACCGCCGCCGAAGCGCGTGCCGAGCATCAAGCGGATAAAGCCGCCCGAAACGAAGCTCAGCCCGTCAACAATAAGGAAGCGCGCCGATTGGCCGCGCAGGAACGCGCCCGCATCGCTGAGCTGCGTAAGCCCCTGAAGAAGGAGCTCGAAAAGGTGGAGCGGGAAATGAACGCGCTCTCAGAAAAACTCAAGGCCCTTGACACGCAGCTCGCGGATCCGGCCTTTTATAACGGCGCGGATCAGGGCAAGGTTGCCCAAACCCTGCGCGAGCACGGAGAGCTCGCCCCCAAAGTGGAGGCGCTCGAAATGCACTGGCTTGAACTTTCAGAAAAAATCGAAGCCCTGGGCACCGCTGCATCAGCATAAACGCGTTTATAAACGGCCTTAAACCATTTGTACGGACGGCACAGCAGCGTTCGTTGAAGCGCAAAAAAAACCGCTCGCGCGCCTTTTTGGCATAGCCGCGAGCGGTTTTCTCTTTTTACGGAGTGACTAATCTTACTCGGCCGTCTCTTTGGGTTTCCCGGCAGCCAGAACGCCCGCTTTCCAGGACTTGAAGACATCTTCCACCTGAGGCGCCGCCGTCATGCGGTAGACATGCGAATCGCCTTCATCGTCTCCGCGCGCTTCACTGCCGGCCGGATCATCGTCCACCCCCGGAACAAAGGCGGGATCGGCGTAGCTGAAGGTCGTCATGACCAGCAGGTTGATCACCTCAGCGTCCTGATCCATTTCTTCTTCCGTGGGATCGCGTCCTGCCGCAAAAGCCGCTTTGGACCTCGGGCCATAGCGCAGCGCATAGCCCATCACGATTTCTTCTCTCATCCCCTGTTCGGAATCGCTCGGTTCCGCACGCACATAGAGCGCACGCATATCGTGCTTAAAGTGCGCATCCGCTACGAGCTCCTCGAGATAGGCCGTATCGGCGGGAGAGAGCGCGTTGTAGCCGACCAGCATCGTATTGAAAGCATCAGCGGATTCAGGCCGCCAATTCGGATAGTCGCTCTTAAACTCTGCCGTTACCGTGTTGTCCTCAATAATCTCCTGCAAGTCAACCAGACGCGAACCGCCAAGCGCAGGATCTGACGTCAGGTAGCTCGTAAAGGCAGAAATCACCTCATCCTTGCAGGTTGTCACGGAAAAAACATTCTCGCTGCCGAACTGCGCAAGTTCCCCCGTGAGATCGAGGAACGTCATCACAAAGTCCATGCCGAAGTAGCAGGCCATGCTGCGGTCGTCCATAAACTTCGCCGTGTCGGTAATGCCTGCGTAGGCCATCTTGGACTGGCCCCAGCGGCTGCGGAGGATTTCGAGCGCCCGCGGGCCCGCCCAGCCCGACACATCGCGGAAGTCTTCACGCAGGTCAAGAATGGTCGCAGCGATTGCATAAGCGACGGCCGCGCAATGGTCTTCACGCTGCTCCATCGAGAACTTGCGCTCGGGAGAAAGCGCATTGGCCATGGCAGCTCCCATGCCGATGAAGAAATGCTGCAGCTCGAAGTAATTCGAAAGATGTCCCGTAGTCACGGGCCCCTTATAGCGTTCGGCAAGGATTTCCAGATGCGGGAAGCCCTGTTCTTCATAAAAGCGTTTATTGAGCACCGCGCGCAGTTGGTCGAGCATCACCACATAAGTCTGTGGTACTGCACGGCGCTGCTGATCAGCGCGGCGCTTGGCGAGCTTTTGGGCGCGGCTTGAATGCGTTTTGCTTTGGGGCATTTCGGGTGATCCTTGAGGAACGGCGCGCTGCCCGAAGAAGGTGCGCGCTCGAAGTATTTTGTTCTGTCATCCGCCGCACTCGATTCATGCATGAGCGGATGCCGCGGGTGTTTCTAAGGATAGAGCGCAAACCTTAACGCCGCATTTCACTTTAAGCCGGGGGGAGCGATGCCCGGGGTCGCTTCCAAAGTGACTTTTTAAAGCGTCACTCCCAAGGCTTTAGTGCCTCCCGACGCCCCAATATCCGGATTTCTGAAGTCTTAGAATGAAGCTTCTTTTTAACCCTTCTCTTACTTACGAGGCACTTCATGTCAGAAGTCTCCGCTCCCTGGCTCCATGCGACCCTTGCTGACGCAGCCGAATCGCTCGCTGCGGCGCTCGAAAAACTCGAAGCGCATACCGATGAAGAGACTGCCTCGGAGCTCCTGCGCCGCGACCTCGTCGAGGTGTATGCCAAACTCAACTACGCGGTGAACACCGCTTACCTCGGCTCTGAAGCGCTCAATGTCCTCACCGAAGACGAGCTGGTTGCATGGCCCGCAGAAATGCCCTTTGCCACGCTCGAAGAGCTCGACGCCGCTGCCGAAGATGAAGAGCAAAAAGCGCTGGACGCCAACGTTTAAGCCAGACGCACTGGCGATCAGCCGAGCCTGCATGGGGACTCTGAAGAGTGAACCTCCAGGCTTTTTTGTCTGAGCGCGAAAGATCGACGGCGTGAGCTCAAGCCCCGCGGGTTACTCTTTCACGGGGCGGAGTTCTCGAGGACGCCACCCCAAAGCAAAAAGCGATCCAAAATAGATGACGGCTGCACCCGCCACCACTGCACAAACACCAAGCCCGCGCATTTCCCACGAGAGCGTCGTCCAGTCAATGCCCTGCTGTCCCCACCATACCGCCGCGCCCATGAGGGCGACAGCAGCCGCGGTGCGCAGCCAGATCTTGAGCCAGCCCGCCGCCGGCGAATAAATGCCGCGGCGGCGCAGCACGCAAAGCAGAATGCCGCTGTTGACGAGGCTCCCCAGACCGACGGAGAGCGCCAAGCCCGCATGCGAAAAAAGCGGCACCACCACGAGATTAATGGCCTGCACGGCAACAAGCGAAGCCATCGCTGCGCGCACCGGGGTGCGAATGTCTTTACGTGCATAGAAGGCGGGCGCAATGATCTTGAGACCGATGAGTCCAATGAGACCGACGGCATAGCCCACTACAGCTATCGCTGTCTGATGCACATCCGTCGGCGTAAAGCTGCGGCCCTGAAATAGAAAGCTCACCAAGAGCTCTGCCGTCAGCCAAAGCCCTACCGCCGCCGGAACGCCGACCAGCACGACGAGCCGCAGCCCGTGGTCCAGAAGCGCGTTGTAGCGGACTTCATTGCCTTTGGCATAAGCCGCCGAAAGACTCGGCAGCAGCACGGTGCCCAAAGCAACGCCCAAAAGCGCCGTTGGGAATTCCATCAGACGGTCGGCGTAATTGAGCCACGTCACGGCGCCATGCCCGAGCCAGCTCGCAATGTTGGTGTTGATGAGGATGGAGAGCTGCGCCACGCCCACGCCGAAAAGAGCCGGAGCCATCAAAGCGAGTACGCGCCGCACGGCGGAGTCGCCGAGGCTCTCTTTAAGAGAGCGCGGACGCACAAATACGCCAAGCCGCGCCAGTGCAAGTATCTGAGCAGCGAGCTGCAGTATGCCCCCGAGCACAACGGCGGCGGCAAGCGCCCAAATGGGTTCTTCAAGTCTCGGCGCGAGCACCACCGAGCAGACAATAAAAGAGAGATTGAGCAGAATCGGCGTGGCCGCAGGAATCGCAAACTTCTTGAGCGTATTGAGGATGCTCGCTGCGAGCGCCACCAAGCTCATGAAAGCAATGTAGGGAAACATCACACGCGTGAGCGCCGCTGCCAGATCAAAGGCTTCCGGCGTCTCGCGCAGACCGCTCGCAATGAGCCACACGAGAAGCGGCGCGGCTAAGACGCCCAGAACGCTTGCCAGCAGCACTGCTGCAGCAAGCACTGTGAACACATGATCGATAAAGCGCTTTTCAGCCTCCGGCGACGAGTTGGCATGAACGTCGGAAAGCATCGGCACAAAAGCCTGCTGAAAGGCGCCTTCGGCAAAAAGCCGCCGAAGCATGTTGGGAAGGCGGAATGCAACGTAAAACGCATCGGTCGCAGCCGTAGCGCCAAAATATCGGGCAATCAGCATGTCACGAATCACACCCGTGATGCGTGAAGCCAGAGTGAGTGCGGAGATCGTAGCGGCAGATTTGAATAGCGACATGGATAGCGAGCAACAGCGTACGAAATGAAGAAAACCATCTCGTCGCTGTCCTTTTGTTTTTTAAAGGTGGTATAGTCTAGGGCTTTTCGAGCCTGAGCACTTCCCTCGTGCCGCTTTTTGAGCGCAGTATCGACCGGGAATGGTTCTCTAAAAGCCCGGAAAGACAACCTACTTACCGGTCGAGCCCACGCTCGCGACAAGTTTGCAGCGGCGATCGGAATCAAAAACAGATCGCCGACTGATTTTTAGGACAATTCAAAAAAATGGCTAACACCAAGCAAGCTCGCAAGCGCGCCCGTCAGACGGTTGCGCGCAACCTGCATCTCGCCGCCCAGCGCAGCCAGTACCGCACCGCCATCAAGAAGGTGCGCAAGCTCGTCGCCGCCGGCGACAAGGCTGCTGCCCAGGAAGCCTTCAAGGCTGCCGAATCCACGATCGACAAGATGGCCCGCAAGGGTGTGCTCCACGGCAACGCCGCGGCACGCCACAAGAGCCGTCTCGCCGCCGAGATTAAGGCCCTCGCCTAATTGAAGCCCTGAATCCGACTGCGGCTGTTCCCTCAGGCGCCGCGGGGATTCCCGACTGCTTCATCAACGAAGCCCCGAATAGTCACTGGTTCGGGGCTTTGTTTTATCTGGCGTTTTTGAAGCGGCATGACATTTTTTTTGAATGCCGTTCTCTTCTGACGGTTACCCGTCTGCTGATCGCTGCCAATCGGCGGGCACGCTTCTTCTGGCGCCTTTTTTCATCCGCTCGAGCAAGCTTCAAGCCGCTTGAGAGAAGCTTTTCGAACCGTTACTTTTGCAGACGATTTGTGAGAATGAGAATTGTTATTATTCGTTAACTTGATTTAAGGCCGGGCTACGTAGTGGTTCTCCGGCATGAGAATCAAACATCCGAACACGAGTCGCCCGCCGACAACTGTTGAGCTGGCGCATTCGGTGCATACGAATAAGGAAAGGAGCAATTCCATGAATTCACTCAATCGCCGCGACGCTCTCAAGAGCGGACTCTTTGGTGCGGCAGCCGCCGCCGGCACAATGCTTGGGGCTGGAGCTGCTGAGGCCAAACCGGCCAGCCAAGCGAAGGATTACAAATTCGACTTCGTCGTGGTCGGCGCGGGCTGCGCGGGCCTTTCCGCAGCGCTCGAAGCTGCTGATCAGGGCGCCGCGGTAGCCGTCCTTGAAAAAATGAGCGCGCCTTTTGGCAACACGATCTACGCGGGCGGCATCTTCAACGCCACGAACACCTACGTCCAGAAGGAACAGGGGCTTACCGATACGGTCGACGCCTTCTACGAAGACATGATGAAGGTCTCGCAGGGCCGCGGCGATCCGCAGCTCACCCGCGTATATGCCGATGAAAGCGCTGGCGCCGTGCAGTGGCTTCATGATCGTGTCGGCATCAACTTCAAGAAGATTGTGAAGGAAGTTTGGCCGGGACTTGTGCGCGGACACGTGGTCGACGGCCCGAAGAAGCCGGGCGGCGCGCAGCTCATCACGCAGCTGCTCGAACAAGTTAAAAAGAATCCGAAGATCAAGTTCTTTACAAACACCAAAGTCATTGAACTTCTGAAAACGCCGACGCTGGAGTGCACGGGCGTCCGAGCTGTCTCCAAGACCGAAGGCGAAGTGGTCTTCCACGCCAAGGGCGGCGTGCTGATGGCCACGGGCGGATTCCATGCCAACAAGGAAATGGTCTGTAAGTACATGGGCGGCGGCGTAGCCTGGATGCCGCTGCGCGGTTCTCCCTATCTGATGGGCGAGAACGTCGAACTCACGCGGCCCTTCTTCCCGTACTACATGAATATGGACCAGTTCCATGGCGGTCCGATTCACGCCCAGACGCAGGCGAACCCGTCTACCCTCGTCAATTACGGCGTAATCGTCGGCACGAACGGCGACCGCATCATCAACGAAGCCAAGACCTACGTTGAAATGGCCAAGGAGCTTCCGGTCATCACGCGCAACAATCTCGCCTATATCGTGATCGACAGTGCGGTGCTCGAAAACGATACGGTGGCCACGCGTCTGGACCGCTATCGTGCGAAGAAAGCGCCGGTCTATCAGGCCGACACCTACGCTGAGCTCGCCAAGCAGATGGGGGTCGACCCCGAAGTCTTTACCAAGACGATGGAAGGCTACAACGAAGCCGTGAAGTCCGGGAAGGCCGCAGCCCTCACGCCGGGCAATACGCTCAAGGAGCCGCGCCTGGTTGTCAAGGCTCCGTTCCTCGCGCTTCCCTTCTCCGGCGGCATGACTGCCACCTTCGGCGGCCCGAAGATCAACGCCAAAGGACAGGTTCTCAACGCCGAGCAGCAGCCGGTTCCGGGTCTGTACGCAGCCGGCAATGCTATCGGCGGACTGTTCTACTGGAACTACATCGTCGGCTCTCAGCTGACGGCCGCGGTTATTTTCGGCCGTCATGCCGCTCAGGATGCGGCCGCCCGCGCCAAAGCAAAGGGTGCCAAGAAGGCCTGATGCATCTGCGCGAAATGAGATCGAACGGCTAATCTCACGCGCTTCAAGCCTCTAAAACGCGGCGCACCGCTCTTCAAAAAAAGCGATGCGCCGCATTTGTTTTGACTTTAAACCTGAGTGCTGCCCGAGAAGCGTCGGACGTCAGACCTCACGCCGCCGTTCCATGCGGAATCACATAAAAAAGCACTGCAAAGAACTGCAGCATGGTCCCCGCCAACACAAACACATGCCAGACGGCATGGTTATAGGGGAGCTTCTCCCACAAATAGAAGATGATGCCGAGCGAATAAGTGATGCCGCCCGCTGCCAAAAGCCAAAGACCGCCCGTCGGAAGCGATTCAATCAAAGGTTCGGCGACAAACACAATGCACCAGCCGAGCGCGAGGTAGAGCACGCAGTTGAGCCAATCCGCCGCTCTTAAAAGCAAGGGCTGAAAGCATGCCCCAAAAAGCGCAATGGTCCACACCACCGAGCAAAGCACAATGCCCGTGGTGCCGCCGAGCGTAATCAGACAAAAGGGCGTATAGCTCCCCGCAATCAGAATGTAAATCGCACTGTGGTCCAATACCTGCAGCACACGTTTGGCCCGCAGATTTGGAATGGCGTGGTAGAGCGTCGAGACCGTATAAAGGATGATCATCGACGCACCGAAAATCGATGTGCTGACGATGGCCAGCGCGCCGGCCGACTGACGAACAGCAAAGATAATCATCAGAACAAGACCGGCAATCGAAAGCAGCACTGCCAGACCGTGCGTCACTGCATTGGCAATCTCTTCGCCTAAGCTGTAAGTGCCGACGGCATTCACTGCCGACGACGACGACACTTTTTTCTTTCCCTGCATGCTTTCCCCCTTTTCAAACGGCCTCAGTAGTTCATCGGCACCCAATGGTGCAAACGAAACTCACTTCCCCGAAGCGACATTGTCGCCTTAGACGAGCATATTGAGGAACGAAAAATTTAGGGAAAACCCCAAAAGGCGTAACGAGCTGTTGCGCGGCGCAGCCCCCCATCGTTCAGCGGAAATCTGCGCCCAGAAAGATCGGCTCCGGTTCCAGCACAACCCCAAATCGGCGTTCAACCCGTTCGGCGATTTCTCGGCCGAGCTTAAGAACATCCTCACCGGTCGCTCTGCCGCGATTGATCAGAATAAGCGCATGTGCCGGCCAAACGGCCGCATCGCCCGAGGAGAGGCCTTTGAGTCCTGCAGCCTCAATGAGCCACCCGGCAGCGAGCTTAGCGCGACCGCCGGCAAGCGGATAGGACACCAGATTGGGGTGAAGCGTAATGAGTTCCCGCGCCTTCAGTTTCGTGACGACCGGATTCTTAAAGAAGGATCCGGCACTGCCCGTTTGCGAAGGATCGGGCAGCTTCTGAGCACGAAGATTTCGCACAGCAGTTTCAACTTCAGCCGGCGTTACAGACGCCGGATCTCGGTCGGCAAAGAGCGAAGAGAGGCCTTTATAAGCCGTCACCGGCTGCCAAATCTGAGGAAGCACAAAGGCCGCCTCGGTAATGATGAGGCGAGACCCGGCCTTGGACTTGAAAATGCTCGTGCGATAGCCAAAATCGCACTCTGTCGGCGTCAGAGTCCGGAAATCATCGATATCGGGATCATAAACACGCACCCAGGCGATTCTTTCGGCCATTTCAACGCCGTAGGCGCCGGCATTCTGGACGACCGCGCCGCCGACAGAGCCTGGAATGGCTGCGAGATTTTCGAGTCCGCCCAATCCTTTTCCGACGGTGCAGCGAACCAGATCATCGAGCGCTTCGGCAGCTCCGGCGACGACAATAAGGGAGCCGCTCTCGCTTTGCGCTTCATGGATTCCGCGAAATACCGGATGGATGACAAGGCCCGGCACCAACGGCATCGGGACAACATTCGAACCGCCCCCTAAAATCGTCGTCTGCCAGCCGCGGCCCCTCGCCACGCTGAGTGCATCGCGAATATCTTCCAAGGAGGCAACTTCGACCCAGGCCTCGGCATTGGCACGCAGGTGAAAGGTCGTGAGGGCGGCTAGCGGCTTGTCATATTCGATCTTGAGCATGGCGGATTCCAACATCTCTTCAGCCGCCCGGAGCGAGCGGTCATTCAGACCATTATAGGAAGACAAGCTCGCCGCTTCTGCGGCGCATAAGCGCGAGGCGGTGAGAGCCGCCCCGTGGTAGTCAGTCCGACGCTGCTTCGCGCAGCTTAAGCGCAGATCCTTTCCCAACCGTTTTCCGGCGCCCAAAATAAAGTCTGCTGCCGCGCGGGCGGCAGGCATTAGGAGAGTTGGGCGAGCCGCTCGAGCACTTTGGCTTCCACCGCTTCGGGCGTCAAACCGAGCATTTCGTAAATCTCTTTCTGGGTGCCCTGCTCAATAAATTCGTCAGGAATGCCAAAGCACAGCACGGGTGTGGTCAGACCGGCCTCGGCAATCACTTCCATGACCGCGTCGCCCGCCCCGCCCGCCAGCACGCCTTCTTCGGCGGTCACAATCAGATCATGCGTCCGGGCAGCTTCAATGACCGCCTCGCGGTCAATCGGCTTCACAAAGCGCATGTCCCAAAGCGTGCCGTCCAAATTTTGCGCAGCCTTCTCGAGCACATTGGTCATAGAACCAAAACCCAAAAAGGCCGTGCGAGTGCCGGTTCGCCGCTTCAGCGCGCGGCCGATCGCCACCGTTTCGAAATCCTCTCCGGGATCCGTGCCCGGTCCCTTGCCGCGCGGATAGCGCACTGCGGCTGGGGTATCCATGGCAAAAGCCGTGTTGAGCAGAAGCCGTGTTTCTCGTTCGTTGGAGGGCGTCATCACGGCCATATTCGGCACACTGCGGAGTTCAGCAATATCGAAAACACCCTGATGTGTTGCGCCGTCCGCTCCTACGATGCCGCCGCGGTCGACGGCAAACATCACCGGAAGGTTCTGCAGCGCCACATCATGAATGAGCTGATCGAGTGCGCGCTGCAGAAATGTGGAATAGATCGCCACAACGGGCTTCAGACCGCCGCATGCCAGACCGGCAGCATAAGTGACGGCATGCTGCTCGGCAATGGCCACATCGCGATAGCGGTCCGGAAAGTTTTTCTCAAATTCAACGAGACCGGACCCCTCACGCATGGCCGGTGTGATGGCATAAAGGCGATGGTCGCGGGCCGCCATACTGTTCACCCAACGGCTGAAGATCTGCGTATAGGTTGGCGCAGAGGGTTTTCCGGACTTGACAATGCCGACTTTCGGATTGAAAGGCGACACGCCGTGATAAAGCGTCGGATCGGCTTCGGCAAAGGCATAGCCCTTGCCCTTGATGGTGGCCGTATGGAGCACCATCGGGCAGTCCATCTGCCGGAGATTTTTCAAGACTTCAACGAGCGCAAAGATGTCATGTCCGTCGACAGGACCGTAGTAATTCAAGTCAAACGTGGAAAAAAGCGCGGCCTGAGGGCTGAAAAACCCGATGGTCTGCCGTTCCATGAGCTTAGCCACTTCCCAAAGATGCGGCACGGGCTTGAGCACGCGCTTGCTGATCTCGCGGGCGCAGTTGAAGGCTCTCGTCGAGACGATTTTGGCTAGATTTTTGGAAAGCGCACCCGCCGGCGGCGAAATGGAACAGTCGTTGTCGTTGACGATTACCAGGAGCTTTACCCCCTTTTTCCAAACCCCCGCATCGTTGAGCGCCTCAATCGCCATACCCCCGGTGAGCGCACCGTCACCGATCACCGCGATGGCCCAGCGGTCACGTTCGCCCGCCAAATGGGCTGCTACGGCCATGCCGAGCGCTGCCGAAATAGAGGTTGAGCTGTGCGCCGTACCGAAAGCGTCGTATTCGGATTCTGAGCGCTTAGGAAACCCTGAAATGCCGCCAAGCTGGCGCAGTTTGGCCATGCCTTCTCTGCGGCCGGTCAGAATCTTATGTGCATAGGCCTGATGTCCCACATCCCAGACAATGCGGTCGTAGGGCGTATTGAAGACGTAGTGGAGCGCAATGGCAAGCTCTACCGCTCCCAAAGAGCTCGAGAGATGGCCGCCCGTCTTAGAGACGGAATCCACAATGAAGTGCCGCAGTTCTCTGGCAAGCTCTGGGAGCGAGGATTCCGGAAGTTTCCTCAAATCCTCTGGCGCCGATATCTTGTCGAGTACCGGATAGTCCATTGGCTCGCCAAAGGGAATGGGGTTCTTCTCTTCGCTCATACTCATCCGCCCGTCTCCGCAGTCACCGTTATGGGGTTTGCTTTCTTTTTTAATCAAGTAACGTCGATTCAATGCGTGCGGCGCACGACATAAAGCGCAATTTCGCGCAGACGCGCTTCAGCGCCGGCCGGCACTGCCGGGTCTGCCGCAAGTAGCTGCAGCGCTTTTTCGGCATCCTCTTCGAGCGCTTTGGCGCGTGCCTTGGCGCCGTCGAGTCCCAAAAGTGAAACCCAGGTAGGCTTGTCGTCCTTGGCATCCTTGCCGGCGGTTTTGCCCAAAGTCACCGTATCCTGCGTGCAGTCGAGAATGTCGTCGACGACTTGGAAGGCCACGCCGAGGGCATCCGCATAAGCGGCTAGCCCCGCCTTCGCCTGATCTCCAAGCGCGGTCCAAATGCCCGACTGAGCGCCCATGAGGACGGCGGCCATGATCATGGCGCCCGTCTTCATTGCCTGCATTCGAGAGAGTTCAGCCGCTCCGGGTTTTTGCCCCACCATTTCCAAATCAAGCGCCTGACCGCCGCACATGCCCCAGACGCCGGCGGCACGGGCCAATGTCTGCACGAGACGCTGCGAAGCTTCGGGCGGCACCGAGGGCGACGACAGCACAGCAAAGGCCTCAGTCTGCAGCGCATCGCCCGCGAGCATCGCCATCGCTTCGCCGTAGCGCACATGCGTCGTGGCGCGGCCTCGGCGGAGCGTGTCGTTGTCCATGGAGGGCATGTCGTCGTGCACGAGACTGTAGCTGTGAATCATCTCGAGCGCGAGCGCGGCGCGGTCAAGCACCTCCTCCGGCGCGCCGGATACGGCACCGGCGGCATAACAAAGCAGCGGCCGAATGCGCTTGCCGCCGCCAAGGAGCGAATACCGCATCGCCCCCACAAGACGTTTGGCACCGATGCCCGTCTGCGGCAGCATTTTTTCGGCAAACCACTCAAAGTGGCTGACACGCTCCTTCATCCATCGTTGGAACTCGAGTTCGGCGGCTGAGGTCGTCGGGATCGTCGACATGAGGGCTTTCTTCTATAAAAGGTTGTGCAGGACGCAGTGAGGGTGCTCCCCGGTTAAAAGGGAAGATCGTTCTCGTTGAGGGTATCGGCAGAAGGGACGGATGCTTCAGAGGAGGAAGCGTCAGACGTTGAACGCTTAACCTCACCGTCCTCCACACGGATGCGCTCGATCGACTGACGAGCGCGATTGAGTTCCTCCCGACAGCGTTTAAGCAGCTGCGCGCCGCGCTCATAACTTTTGACGCTCTGATCCAGCGTGGCATTGCCGGAGGCCATCTCAGCTGTAATGCGTTCGAGCTCGTCGAGTGCGTCTTCAAAGGAAAGCTTCTCGACATCTACTGGAGCTGCTGCATTGGACATGACGAACCTGCGCTTGAGGTATTGAAAAACTCCTTCCGCAGAACATTCCAGAAGACTGGCCGCCGCCCGGAAAAACTGCAGAGGTTCAAACGGTTCATTTTAGCCGCCTCAGATCCGCTGGAAAACCTTCCATAGCCTGCGAAACCTTACTTTCTTCCATAAGGATTTGATGTGACTGCTCTGGCTTTAACATTCTTCCAGAGAGCCGCCGTTCGTTTACATGCGCGAACGGCCAAAGGATGCCTCTTCAAAGGCCGCCAAGCTCTCGTTTTCAGCCCGTTGGCCTCAGGTTTTTGCTTTTGCGCGACTCAAATCTATCAACGTCATGCATTGCGTCTTTCATCCTGCATTCAAAAGACAAAGCGAACGTCCTCGAAACGATAGATCCCTCCATAAACACGGCAGATGAATCTGACGGATCTCGCAATGAAAACAATGCATTTTCAGCCTGAATGCACATTCAAGCCGCCAAAACAACGGTTTAAACGTAAGACATTTCACCTAGCTCGACATTTGCTGCTGACTTCCGCGCTGAAGCCCGCAAAAATCTTCAATCTTGATTCCGCATACAAGGTATTACGCCTGATCTTATAAACAGATTTCTAAGGCATTTCCCCATGCCGTGAGGGTTTTCCGCCAATCGAAGCAATACTGAATCAAAAAACGTATTTGCGCCAGCGCAAACATCAACTCAAAAAATCTGTAAAGGAACCTGGCCATATAGTGTGATAAATCAATAAGTTGAGGTTTATTGACATTATTTACAAGATTTTTTAAGTATTTATACGTATGTTTTAGGGAGATGTTTCAAACAATTTCACTTCCTATAATCGATTGAAGGCAGGCGGATGGAGTGCTCGTCCCTGCCCAAACCGGTGAAGCTGTCCGGGAGGACCTGCACTGGAGCAGAAAACTCGAAGCGCCTCATTTTCTTCCAAAAAATCCGGCGCAGGAGAAAAAATATGGCATCCAAACCTAAAATCTCGCTCGCGTGGCAGATGATGATCGGCCTTGCGTTGGGCGTTGTGGTCGGCGCGTTTGTCGACTCAGCCTTCGCGCAGACCTACCTCCAGCCCCTTGGGCAGCTTTTCATTCGACTGATCCGCATGGTGGTGGTGCCTCTGGTCGTCGCCACGATTATTGCCGGCTGCGCCGGCATTGCTGATACTTCGAAGCTCGGCCGCGTTGCCGGCAAAGTGCTGCTCGTGTACGCCGTCACCACGGCGCTGTCCGTCCTTTTCGGCATTCTCTTTGCCAACTGGATCCGTCCGGGTGTTGGTCTTGACCTTTCAACCGATTCGCTGGTGGCCAAGGCCGTCACGGCGCCCAACCTGACGACGACGCTTCTGGAGATCGTTCCGATCAACCCGATGGAAGCCATGTCTAAGGGCAGCATGCTGCAGATCATCTTCTTTGCGGTGATCTTCGGCTTTGGCCTTTCTGCGCTCGGTGAACGCGGCAAACCCGTGCTCACCTTCTTCGAGCTTGTCGGCGACGTGATGATCCGCGTGACGAACATGGTCATGCTCTACGCCCCGATCGGCGTGTTCGGCTTGATTGCCTTTACGGTTGCCCGTCACGGTCTCTCCGTGCTGCTGCCGCTCTTCTCGCTGGTGCTCACGTCCTTCCTCGCAACGTTCTGCCTGGTCTTCATCGTTCTGGTGCCGATGGTTGCACTGCTAGGCCGCACGCCTCCGGTGAAGTTCCTCAAGGGCATCTTCGAGCCGTGGCTAATTGCCTTCACGACCTGCTCGTCCGCAGCAGCTCTGCCGGCCAACTTAAAGGCCGCCCGCAAGCTCGGTGCGTCGAAGTCCATCGCCTCCTTCTCGATCCCGCTCGGCAACACCGTCAACATGAACGGCACTGCGGTATACATGGGCGTCTGTGCAGTCTTTGCGGCTGAAGTCTTCGGCATCCCGCTCTCGATCACCGATCAGGCCACCATCGTTCTGATGGGCGTGTTTGCGGCCGTCGGTACGGCTGGTGTCCCGGGTGCGGGTTTGATCATGACGACGATCGTCTTTACGCAGGTCGGCATTCCGCTTGAAGCGGTTGCACTGATTGCCGGCATCGACCGTATTCTCGACATGATCCGTACGTCCATCAATGTGGTGGGCGACGTGGCGAGCGCACTGGTTGTTACCAACCTCGAAGGCGACCTCAATAAGGAACCCTATCAGGAAGGCGAAGCCTAATCCTGTCGTCTGCGCCAGTGCGGCAGCTTTATGCGGCCGCACTCTCCATGACGAAACGGTCCCGGTCTTCACTTTGAAGCCCGGGATCTTTTTTTTGGGAGACGCTGGCAGCAAATTCTTTGCCGTCTGTTGCAGAGTCTTCAATCGATCTTCTGATGCGATAGGATGCGGCAGTGCGAAATGAATACCCGATGCCAGACATTGGTATGCCTGCCATCCAAACTTATTGAGGAACTCTTGCCATGCTGAAGAAACTGCTTCCCGCCCTTTGCTGCGCTGCGCTTGCCGCCGGCTGCGCCTCCACCGCCACAACCGGCAGCAGCGCCGAGCCGCTCCCAGGCGAAAAACCCGCTCAACTCGCGGATCGTTCCTTCATGTGGGTTGACGGCGCCAGCGAAGACTGTGAACTGCCGCCCTCTATCCGCTTTGGCGCTGACGGCCGCATCTCCGGGCAGGCTGGCTGCAACCGCATGCTCGGCAGCTGGAAGCAGGACGGCAAAACGATCGATTTGGGTCAAATCGCCACGACGATGCGCTTATGCGGTCCCGCCTTCATGGAAGTCGAGAAGAAATTCCTCAGCCTTCTCGGAGCGGCCAAGTACATCACGGCGGCTGCCGACGGAGAGGGCATTGTGCTTTGGAACGACAAGGGCGAGAAGCTCGTTGAACTGCTTCCGGAACGCGCAGGCAAGTGCGACTAAAGAAAAGCGCAGCTCCACCCAAAAAAACGCTCCGCGGATCTCAATCCTCGGAGCGTTTTTTTGCTTTTAGGAAATCGACGTCTTAATGCGCGTCGTTCCAGCTTGCCCCTACCCCCACATCAGCGATGAGCGGCACCGACAATTTGGCCGCGCCGGCCATGAGTTCCGGGAGTTTTTCCTTTACCAATTCAACTTCTTCGGCTGGTGCTTCGACAATCAGTTCGTCATGGACCTGCAGCAAAAGCTTCGCCTGCAGTTTTTCTGTCCGCAGCCATGCATCCACAGCGATCATTGCACGCTTGATGATATCGGCAGCGGTACCCTGCATGGGCGCATTGATGGCCGCACGCTCAGCCGCAGCACGCACCATGGGGCGCGGCGCCGTGATGTCCGGCACCCAAAGACGGCGGCCAAAAGCCGTTTCCACATAACCGTCTTCTGCCGCCTGAGCACGAGTCTTTTCCATATAGCGCTTCACGCCGGGGAACTTATGAAAGTACTCGTCGACGTAGGCTGCCGCCACTTGGCGATCCAGCCCCATCTGCTGCGCGAGGCCAAAAGCGCTCATACCGTATATCAGACCAAAGTTGATCACTTTCGCCATGCGGCGCTGATCCGGCGTCACTTGATCCAAAGGCGTGTGGAATACTTCCGCAGCCGTTGAGCGGTGAATATCTTCGCCGCGCGAAAAGGCCGAGAGCAATCCCGCATCTTGTGAGAGGTGCGCCATGATGCGAAGTTCCACCTGCGAATAGTCCGCGTCGATGACGGACCACCCCCGGCGCGCCGTAAAGGCCGTGCGGATGCGGCGTCCTTCGGGCGTACGGGTTGGAATGTTCTGCAAATTGGGGTCCATTGAAGATAGCCGCCCCGTTACCGCCACCGCCTGACCAAAGGTGGTGTGAATGCGGCCGTCGCGATCGATCAGTGTCGGGAGCTTATCGAGATAGGTGCTCTTCAGCTTCGTGAGACGCCGATGTTCCAGAATGATTTTCGGCAGCGGATAGTTGAGCGCGAGTTCGCTCAGCACTTCTTCATCCGTTGAGGGTGTTCCCGAAGCCGTTTTCTTCACGACCGGCAGACCCTGTTCGGCAAAAAGGATCTGTGCGAGCTGCTTGGGTGAAGAGAGATTAAAGGGATGGCCCGCGGCAGCGTGCGCCTCCTCAACGAGCCGCTCAACCTCTACGCCGAGCTCCTTGGATTCCTGCGCAAGAAGGGAGGCATCCACCGTGATGCCTGCCGATTCCATCCGCGCCAAAACGCCGACAAGGGGCCGTTCGATGTCTTCGTAGACCCGCTGAAGCTTTTCGTCGGCCATGAGTCTCGCCTTGAGCACGGATCCGGCTGCGCGCAGCGCGGCAGCGGACTCCGCCAAAAAGCGCGCCGCGTCTTCGGGCGGCGTCTCACGCCACCCGACGCGCTTGGCACCTTTGCCGGACACCTCGTCGCGGGTGGGAATGCGCCGGCGCAGTTCACGAGCGGCGATGCGCACCAAGTCATGCGGCAGATGGGCCTCGAGCACGTAATCCATCAGCATCGCGTCATCGATCTGACCGTTCACTGCTATCTGCTGAGCAGCAAGCACATGGACGGCAGCCTTCGCATCATGGAAAAGCTTCGGTGCATTGCTTTCAAACCAAGGCTTTACGGCTTCAAAGATCTTGGCTGAGGAAAGTTCAATGGTTGGCTGAACGACCCACACGTCGAGCGGCGTAAAGGCAAATGCCAAACCGCCCAAATCAGCGTGCCGCGGCACGCCGTCCCAAAGCAACGTGACCGCAGCGGGCTCGTCGACCCCTTCGGCCGCCTGAAGACGGTCAGTCAGTGCTTCAAGATCCTCCGTGCCGGCTACTTCACGGAACACCGTTTCATCTGGGTTTTCAAGATCTTCGGGCGCAGGACCTTCACGCGGAACTTCGAGTTTTTCACTTCTGCGGTCTAGGAGCGCTGCAGCCGGCACATCCCCTTTCGCTGCGACCGGCTTGACCGGAGCATCGGGAACGCCAAAGAGCGACGCTGAACGTGCCGCCGCATTGGAGGCTGCCGCTCCCTCGGCCGTCACCGCCGGCGCCAGACCCATAGCGGCCAGCGCCTGAGCGCGGTCGAGCGTACGGCGGGAAATTTCCCAGCGGGCACAAAACGCTTCGAGCGCCGCTTCCTCCGCCGGCACGGCCTTGATATCCGCAAGCGTCTCGGCGCCCGAAATCACGGCGTCGCGCTTAATCGTAACGAGTGCGACTGCTTCATCAATAAAGGGGAGCCCGGCGCGCAGATTTTCACCAATCTTGCCCTTCATGGTCGGTGCTGCCGCACGGATGGCATCTATGCCGCCGATTTCATTGATCCATTTGGCTGCAGTCTTCGGGCCGCAGCTCTTGATGCCCGGGACGTTGTCTACCTTGTCGCCCATGAGCGCGAGGTACGCAATCATGGATTCGGGCGGCACGCCGTATTTTTCAATCACGCCTTCGCGGTCGTAAAACTTGGAATTCATGGTGTTGAGGAGCACCACGTGATCGTCGACAAGCTGCGCCATATCCTTGTCGCCCGTCGCAACGACCGTGTCTACGCCAGCACGGGCAGCCATGGCTGAAAGCGACCCGATAACATCGTCGGCTTCAATGCCCGGAACGATTAAAAGCGGCCAGCCGAGCGCTCGGACAATGCCCAGGAGCGGTTCAATCTGCGTTCTGAGATCCTCCGGCATCGGCGGGCGGTTGGCCTTATATGCCGGATACATCTCGTGGCGGAAAGTTTTCCCCGGCGCATCAAAGATCACCGCCGCCCGATCGGCTTTCGAGAGGCGCGCAACATTGGCGAGCATGCCGAGAAAGCCCTTGATAGCGCCCGAGGGTTCGCCCCGCGATGTGGTGAGCGGGGGCAAGGCGTGGTACGCACGAAAGAGATAATTGGAGCCGTCGATCAGAAGGAGCTTGGACATGGCGTTGTCGCCTCAAGGCGCAATACGAAGAATGACTGTTGAAAATAAACATTCTCCCATGCCGGGCGTTCTCAGGTACTCGCAGAGAACTGTTGCGGACTATTGCCGACAGCGCTGCGAGTGTCCGCTACTATGTTTTTACGCATAGGAAATGGCACAATAGCTTCAAGAAGACTGTCGTTTCGCCGTTTTCCCTGATGGGATCGAAACGTCTCCAAAGGATTCACCATGAATAAGCTCATCATCCCCGGCGCACTCGCGCTGCTCCTTGCCGGAGCCGCTGCTGCCGCCCCCGGACTCGATGCCCCGCCGCCCTACGGCGGCGACGCTCAAGCTCTGCAGGCTGAGCCTCCGGCCCGAAAGCTCCCCCAGAAAGGAGCTCAGGAAGACATGTCTATTGCTCCGACTCAAGCCGATATGGAAAAGGCTCGCCGCGACCGCGAAGCTGGTCAGATTCCGCCGAAGAACAATGACAAGCGCACCAAAATTGAAGCGGTGCGTGATCCGAACAACCATGTCACCGAATACGTCGTCACGCCGGGTTCGACCAAAATTCCCTATCGCATCGAAAATCAGGCTGATCGTCCGATCGATACGACGCCCGGCAAGAATCCGAGCGGTACGCTCGGCACGCCGAAATTCATTGAGTTCGGCTGGTAGATTTGAGCCTCTTTCGAGGCTTCTTTGAGGGAAGATGGGCGTCGGGGCCAATCGGAACCGGCGCCCTCTTCTACTGAATACATTCTCTTTTTTCTTTTCCTCGGACCGCCCCCCAATCTCCCGCAGTCCGTTGGAGTGCTCCGCGCCCCATGTCATCCGCCTTTTCGCTCGGTTTCTCCTGGTTCAAGGATTCCTGCCGTACGCTCAAGCTTCAGCCGCTCGCCTACACCGGAATTGTCGTTTTTTCGCTCCTGATGAGCGGACTGCTCTCGAGTCTGCCCCTTATCGGCACGCTGCTCGCGAGCCTCTGGATGCCCTTTGCGAGCGTGCTCACCGGCTTTGCCGCGCGTGACGTGCTCGCCGGCCGCACACCCGTTTATTTCACGCTGATCGCCATCTTCCGCGACAAGGCTTCGCGCTGGCCGCTCCTTGCGGTCGGTATTCTGGCGAGCATCTGGATGGAGCTTGACATGCTCGTCTTTCAGATGATGGGCCAGGCGGATCTGGCTCAGTGGAAAATCACGGCTGAGGGCGTCGACGTTGAGTCCATTGCTGCCCACTTCCCCGCGGGCGCTTTTCTCACCGCCTTTGCCCTTTATCTGCCGCTTCTCCTGATGACGCTCTTTGCGCCGCTCCTTATCGTTCAGAACCGCCAGAGCGTCATCAAAAGTCTTTTTTATTCGTTTTTCGGCACGCTGCGTTCGCTCGTGCCGTGTTTGGTCTGGCTCGTCTGCGTAGCGGCACTCGCCTTCGTTATTTTTCTGACGATCGAATCCATTTCCATTGCGGCGGGCGGCCTCATGTTCTTCACCTTTATGGCGCCGATCCTCATTGCCCTCATTTCGGCCGTCTGCCAAGCTGGCATCTGGGTGATGTTCCGCGACATCTTCGCCTCAAGCCGGCCGGACGGTGAAATGCCGACCGACCTGGATTCCGATCAGGCGCCGCCCGCTAACGGCATCTGACTGAAGTAAATACTTTTCCCAGATCCGAGGTGCGAGTAAACACTGCTCACGCCTCGTTTTTTTCGAGTTCGGCAAAGAGCGTTTCTTCACGAGCGGCAGCCGCAGAGCCGCCCTCACCGCTCACCGAGAGCCCCAGCAGACGGACGCCCGCCGCCGGCACCTCAATAGCACGAAGGAGCTCCAGACCCGCGGCGGCAAGACGTTCAGCGCCGACATAGGGCATCAAATCCGTGCGGCTCTTCGTTTTCGTCGTGAAGTCAGCAAAGCGGATCTTGAGGGTAAGCGTTCGGCCGATAAAGCCATTTTTATTTCTGCGCTTTTCAAGTTCGGCCGCAATATCGCAGAGTGCCGCCGCAAGACGCTCGGGGTGCTTCAGGTCATCGGCAAAAGTTTCTTCGCAGCCCACACTTTTACGTTCTCTAAAAGGCCTCACTGGCCGCAAATCAATGCCGCGGGCAAACTTATAGAAGATGGATCCGGCAGCGCCAAACTGGTCAGTCAGGCGGCGAAAGGAGAGCTGCCGCAGCTCCCAGCCATTCGTCACGCCGATTCCGCGAAAGCGCTTGGCCGTTGCCGGTCCAACGCCCCAGAAAGCTTCAATCGGCAGAGCATCAATGAAGCTTTGCGCCCGATCGGGATGAATCGTGCAGAGCCCGTCAGGTTTACGCCAGTCTGAAGCAATTTTGGCGAGGAACTTGTTGTAGGAAACGCCTGCGCTCGCCGTCAGGCTGGTTTCCCGCAGAATGTCCGCTTTGATGCGGCGAGCGACTTCCGTGCCGGTTTCGATGCCAAGTTTGTTGTCCGTGACGTCGAGGTACGCCTCATCGATTGAAATGGGCTCCACAAGATCCGTATAACGGTGAAAAATAGCCCGAATCTCTGCCGACACCTCGCGGTAGCGGCTCATGCGGCCCTCTACGAAAATGAGATGCGGACAGAGCATTTTGGCCTTTGAGCTCGGCATGGCACTGTGTACGCCGTAGGGTCTTGCCTCGTAGCTCGCCGTTGCCACGACCCCGCGGCGGTCAGCATGCCCCACTGCGATGGGTTTGCCGCGAAGCTCCGGCCGATCGCGCTGCTCCACTGACGCGTAAAACGCATCCATGTCCACATGAACGATGCGGCGCGTAAGGTCATTTTGAAAAAGCGGGTCGGCGGTGTGCATACAAAAAAGATTCCGGCATTCTTAATGATTTTATAGACCCCATATTCGCCATAGCGAATGCTCAGCCGTACAACTTCCGTCAGGTGCTGTAAGACAAATGTCTAAGCAGCTTTTTTTAACGGCCTGATAGAGTGAATATTGCTATGAATATTTCCGTCCCCTGCGCCCTCGTCGTTTTACACGATTTGCGCGCCTTCACCTCCTCCTATTACGCGTATCCGCAGCGGCGGATGCGCTCGTGAGGTCGTGGACAGAAAAACCAGACATCAATCGAAGAGATCCGCCGCGGAACAAGTTCCTCGAGCGGATTTTTTTATGGTCTGCCGCTGCTCTTCTAACCATCTTCTGCAGCCTGAAGCACCCGCTCGAACGACTTGAACCGCCCTTTCGTTCAACTCAACTATTTCGTTTCAAGTCAGGAGCTTCACAATGACTTCACTCCATCCCGCCCAGCACCTCACCTTCTCACGCCGGTCTGCGGCTGCTCTTGCCGCTGCTGTGCTCTTTCTGGCCGGCTGCGGTGAGGAAGCGAAACCAACCGCTCCCGATGCCGCAGCAGCGTCCAAAACAACTCCCGCTCAGCAGGCCCCCATTCCCGTCGGCGTTGTGCAGCTCGTTGAACATGAGGCGCTTGACGCTACCGTCAAAGGCTTCATTGATGAACTTGCTGCCCGCGGATTCAAAGACGGCGAAAACATCCGCATTGATCACCAAAATGCGCAGGGCGATCAGGCGACCTTGGCCAATATCGGCACCCGTTTTGTTTCAAATAAATCCCAGCTGATCTTTGCCTCATCGACGCCTGCCGTGCAGGCTATGGCTCGAGCAACCAAGACGATTCCTGTCGTTGCCACTGCCGTCACGAGCTTTGAAGCCGCCAAAGTCGTGAAATCCGATGCTGCGCCGGGCGGCAATGTTACCGGCGTCTCGAACCTCTCACCCATTGCCGCTCAGCTCGATCTTCTCGTTGAAATCGCTGCGCTCACGCCCAATACTGCCCAAACCAAACCGATCGGCGTCGTCTTCAATCCGAGTGAAGTGAATGCTCAGTTCCAAGTTGACCGCTTCAAGGCTGCAGCCGAGAAACTCGGCATCGAGGTTCTGACAGCTTCGGCTTCCTCGGTCAATGATGTGCCTCAGGCACTCAATTCCCTCAAGGGCAAGATCTGCGGCTTTTGGTTCCCCACCGATAATGTCATTGCTTCAGCCGCAGCCACGGTCGCTAAGGTTGCCGCCGAAGCCAAGCTTCCGGTCGTAGCGAGCGACTCCGCACTGGTTCGCGCAGGCTCACTGGCTTCTATTTCAGTCGACTACTACGAGCTCGGCCGCATGACTGGGGCCATGGGAGCCGACATTCTGGAAGGCAAGAAAACGCCGGGAGAAATCCCTGTAGGTTTCCAGACTGCACAAAAGCCCTTCATTAATCTGAAGGTCGCTCAATCGATCGGGTTAGAGCTTCCGCAGGCGCTCCTTGAACGGTCCAACATTCAAAAATAAGGACTTTCCGGCTTCGTCCTAAAGCGGTTCGCGCATATTTACAGCCTTAACCTTCAAGGAAGTCCCGCCGCTCCAGCCATTGAAAACTGCCTGCCGCTCCTTGCCGCCGACGGGCGGCGGGCATCCTTTCTCCAATCTGCGCTTGTCAACAAACAGCTGACCAGTAGACACAATGTCAGTCACCTTGGCATTCGCACAGCAAGAAAAAAAAGGATAGAATTCACGGCTTCAATCAGTCCGGCCCTGTGCTTCATGCGCTCTCAGGCCGGTTTTTGTTCTGAACTGGAGCCTCTTTCATCATGCCTCATGTTGTCTGCGAAGCCTGCATCGGCTGCAAGCGTACCGACTGCGTGGACGTCTGCCCGGTGGACTGCTTCCGGGAAGGTCCGAATTTCCTTGTGATCGATCCCGATGAGTGCATCGACTGTGCCGTCTGCATTCCGGAATGCCCGGAAGCCGCGATTTACGCAGAGGAAGACGTGCCTGAGGATCAGAAGGAATTCATCGAACTCAATGCCGAGCTCGCCCGTGAATGGCCCTCGATCACTCACCGCAAGCCCTATGCCGACGATGCCGACGAATGGCGCGGCGTCCCCAATAAAATTAAGTTCCTTAAAAAAACCTGGGACTAAGCCGTTCGTATAGCCCGCCCAAGCGCGGGCTTTTTCTTGCTTAAAATCTCCGCATCTTGAATTTTTGTCCGGCGCGGACTTCGGCAGCCCGTGAAGATTGTTTCTGTCCCTAATTGGAAAACATCTTCAAGTTCTTGACGAAAGCGTGACCCCCCTTTGTGCGAAACGCACATTCGCTGCTGCCGTCGATCCCCATGCCCGGACCAAAGGCTTTTCCAATATGCAGACCATCAAGCTTCTGAGCCGCCGCAAGGCAGCTCCCACGCTCTTTGTCCTTGAATTTGAGCGTCCCGCTGACTACAGTTTCCGCGCCGGGCAGTTCGCCCGTCTCGGAATGGAACTTGAACCCGGCGCTGCGCCGGTTATCCGCGGTTATTCCATTGCCTCTGCGCCGGAAGCTCCGACACTCGAATTTTTCATTACTGCCGTTAAAGATGGCCAACTCTCCCCGAAAATCACCGCACTCGAACCCGGACAGTCCGTCCTGCTGGACGGCCCCGCTGAAGGCAGCCTGACGCCGGACCGCATTCCGGGCGGCAGCACTCTGTGGCTCCTCGCCACGGGATCGGGCCTCTCGCCATTTGCCTCGATGCTTCGCTCAGAAGCCTTCTGGGCCGCCTGGAAAGATGTGGTGCTGGTGCTTTCTGTGCGCCAAATTGAAGAGGCTGTCCTCGCCCGAGAACTCGTCGCCGCTCTGCCGCTTGAGCGCCGTCCCAAACTCATCGTAACAACGACCCGCGAGACGGATCCTGCTCGATTTGGCGACCTCACTGGGCGCATTCCAACCCTCATCGCTTCGGGCGCACTGGAAGCGGCTGCTGAACGCCAAATTACCCCCGAAGAGAGCCGCGTTCTCCTCTGCGGCAATCCGGATTTCATCGCCGCCGCTCGAGCTGAACTCAAGCTCCGCGGGCTCGTATCCCCGCGCTTTGGCAAACCCGGCCAGCTTGTCGTTGAAAATTTTTGGTAATCCGTTCTTCAAAACCATGACGCTTCCTCCTCTGAGACCCTCGGCACAGGCCATTGACGATCTGCTGCCGCAGACCGAATGCCGTCAATGCGGCTTCGACGGCTGCGCCGCCTATGCGCAGGCCGTTGCCGACGGATTGGCTCCCATCAACCGCTGCGCCCCGGGGGGCGCACGCGGCATTGCGGAGCTCGCCAAAGCAACGGGCTTGCCCGTCGTCGCCCTCGACCCCGAATACGGCACGGAGATGCCGTTTGCCCGCGCGCAGATTCGTGCCGAAGAATGCATCGGCTGCTCCTGGTGCGTCCGTGCCTGTCCAACCGATGCCATCGGCGGCTCGCCTAAACACCTGCACGCCGTTCTGGAAGCTCGCTGCACGGGCTGCAGCCTCTGTGCTCCGGCTTGCCCCATGGACTGCATTGACTTCGTCGAAGTCGGCCGCGAATGGACGCGGGAAGATGCCCGCAAAGCAAAACGTCATCACGAGGAAGCCTGGTCGCGGCGCGTCCGTCAGGCAGCCTTGGAGGACGCCCGTCTTGCACGCCGACGCGAAGCAGCGTCTAACGTACCGGCAGAGGCCGCGGCTGCCGCAGCGGCCGCCGCCAAGAAAAACTTCATGGCGGACATTCTGGCGCAGGCTCGTGCACGTTCCCGCCAATAAAATGATTTGTGATGGCTCCGAACGCTGAATCTTCGGAGCTGCCGCAAGGAGACCGACCCATTATGTTCTCCGCAAAAAACCGAGAACCCTTCATGGCGGCACTGGCCGCCTTGAACCCCAATCCCAAAAGCGAACTCAACTATTCAACGCCCTTTGAGCTGCTCGTTGCCGTGATGCTCTCTGCGCAGGCAACGGACAAAGGCGTGAATCTTGCAACCGCAAAACTCTTTCCGGTCGCCAATACGCCGCAGAAAATCCTCGATTTGGGGTTGGATGGTCTCATCCCCTACGTTCAGACGATTAATCTTTACCGCACCAAGGCACAGCACCTCATTGAGGCCTGCCGCATCCTGATCGATCGGTTTCACGGCGAAGTACCCCGCACCCGCGATGAGCTCGTCAGTCTTCCCGGCGTTGGCCGCAAGACGGCCAATGTTGTCATGAACGTCGCTTTCGGCGAGCCGGCCATTGCTGTGGACACCCACATCTTCCGCGTCTGCAACCGCACGGGCTTTGCGCCGGGGAAGAACCCCGCGGAAGTGGAAGAAAAACTGCTCAAAGTGGTGCCTAAAGACTATCTGCTCAATGCCCACCACTGGCTTTTGCTTTTTGGGCGCTATATCTGCAAAGCGCGGAATCCGGAATGTGTCCGCTGTCCGGTAGCTGAGTACTGCAGCGCGCCGGAAAAGACTGAAGCGCTCGCCAAAGCTGCTGAAGAAGCGGCGGATTTAAAACCCGGATCCCCCGCCAAAAAGCCGAGAGCGAAAAAGAAGCCGACGCTCCCCGAGGCCAAATCCAACGATCGTTCGGTTTAAAGCTGCTGACTGCATGCTGTGAAATTTGGGCCGCAGCGATTACTCGCTGCAGCCCAATGGATGAATCACATTGCCGAGAGCCTCCGCAAAAAAAGCTGCGGCAAAACGATCTGCAGTTACTTCAGCGTCGCCGCGTTCGTACCTGCCGTACGGCCAAAGACCATCACGTCGGCAATGGCATTGCCGCCCAAGCGGTTCGAGCCATGAATGCCGCCCGTTACTTCACCGGCGGCGTAGAGACCCGGAATCACCTTGCCGTCAACGCCGATAACCTGCGCCTTGGTGTTGATTTCCAAGCCGCCCATCGTGTGATGCACCGTCGGGACTTTGCGGCAGGCATACCACGGGCCGCCCGTCAAAGTCTTGTCGTCCTTGTTATTGGCTACGAAGCCGAGCGGATCCTTAGCCTTGCCTTCCACGACGGCGTTGTAGCCCGCAACGCTCGCCTCGAGCTTCTTGGGATCCATGCCGGTCTTCTTAGCCAGTTCGTCGAGCGTCGGGGCAGCAACAACGGATCCCAGCGCAAGCATGTTGCGGATGGTGGCGCCGTTAGCATCTACCCAGTCTTCGCTCGGATAACGCTCATGGTTCACGACAATCCAATACGTTCCCTTGGGCTGCGCAAAGATGGCCTTGGCGAGCACATCGCGTGCGGCGCCTTCGTTCACGAAGCGGCTGCCTTCAAGATTGACGAAAATACGATTGCGCCCGGAGGTGCGGATATTTTCCATCAGGCCCGTGCCCGGCGTACCGCAGGGGTGGATCTGAATATCATCCAATCCAATCAGTGCGGCCCCAACTTTCTTGCCCATCACGAGACCGTCGCCCTGAGCCGCTTTGGCCAAGTTCGTGCAGCCGATGGAACTATCGAGCTTGACGTCCTTCCATACGCCAGTATTAAATTCCTGACGCATCTTGATGTTGGCGCCGAAGCCGCCGGTAGCGATCACGACTGCTCGAGCATCCACGGTGATCTTGCGGCCGAAGTTCTCAGCCATCACACCCTTGATTCGGCCGTCAGCCTTGATGAGATCGGTCACCTTGGTGTCCGTCATCACTTTGATAGCGCCGTTGGTTTCGCCGATCACCTGCTCAAACGTGCGAATGTAGGTGTTGCCCGAAGGTGTGGCCGGGTAGTGGCTGCGCTGCCAAAGGGCACCCGTGGCCGTACCGATCTCATCCTTAAACTTGACGCCGAGATCTTCGAGCCAATCGACCGAATTCATTGAGTTTTCGGTGAGATAATGCACCAATGCGGGCGTGCCCTTGTTGTGGCCGCCCTTGATCGTTTGGTCATAGAACTTAGCAACGCTGTCCTCAATGCCCTGACGGCCCTGGCGAACCGGGTCAACCGCGTTAAGCGCACCTTCGCTCACATTGGTCGAGCCGCCCACAAAACCCAGTTTCTCAAGGACGAGAACGTGCTTGGCACCGGCCTGATAGGCCGAGATGGCTGCCGCAAGACCGGCTCCGCCGCCGCCCACGACGACCACATCAGCCTGATACTTGGCTTCAACGGCCGGATGCTGCTCAACATGCTTCGTGAGCGCCGTCATATCGCCGCCTGCCTGCTTCAGGCAGTCCTTGACACCCTGCATCAGCGCAAAGCTCGAAATCGTAGCGCCCGTCACGGCATCCACGCCCACCGACTGATGATCGAGAATTTTCTTGCTCACAATGTCGAGCGCAACTCGGCCGACGCCGATCGTCTCAAGATTCTTGGAGTAGTCGATCTTTTCGATGCGGTTCTTCCCGACGGTCACCTGCACGGTGAGCGGTGCATTGTGGCCGTTGACCTGTGCAGTATAAGTGCCGGGTTTGAAGGTGCTCGGCGCGGTCTGAGCCGCTTCGCTCGCTGACGCCAGTCCGGAAACACCCATCAATGCCGCGGCAGCGGCAAACGCCACCGCTTTCAATTGCATGCTTTTACGCATTATTCCTCCCTTATCTGTGATCCATCGACGGCGCAGGAGGCGCCGTTCTTTTCATCCGCAGACCACAGAAGCGTGAGCATCGGCGCTGCCGACACTCAACTTTTGCGAGGCTAAGCAGAACCATTCGGACTCAACAGAGGGATTAACGCTTAGGGTGAAATTCGTACTACTTGAAAACAAAATGCTTACAAGTATCGCATACATATCACGACAATATTGTTCTCGGTCAGCGCAGCCGACAGCGCTTGAGTTCAGCGGGCGGCGTCTGAAAAAACGGATGCGAACGGGAGGAAAACAGACAAGGATTCTGAAGCTCCTGAGGCTTTAAGCGAACGGCCCAAAGAAACGCTCCGAGCGTTTTGGTCTTCTTTGCGTTTTGGCGGAGGTCACTCAGCTTCAGTACCGCAACGCGATCAGTCTGAGGATCCACGGCCGCAAACCGCCCCTCTCCGAGCCAAATACCGGCAGACTGCGGTTCATCGTGCTCACCAAAGAACACCAGGTCTCCGGCTTTAAGCTCCGCGCCATCTCGCCCGCCCGAGAGCGGTGCACCCAAACGTGCCAGGCGATCGATGTCGCCTGGAGCCAGAAGGTCATGCATGCGAAGCACCACGACGGGAAGCGGCGCGCCCAAGACTTCGGCTTTGCTGCCGACCAATCCTTCGGCTGAAGCCGCAAGCGCCTTGAGATAGGCCGAAGGGCTGCTGCGGCGAAGCTCCTCTTCGCGCTGCTGCCACGCAGAGACATCCTCCAGCGCCGTGCCTGCCGCCTTGGCCTTGCGGCCGTCGGGCAAAAGCACCTCCCAATAATCGGGCTGATATTTGAGCTGATAAAGCTGAATGCCCGCTCCGGCAAAGACAAGAGCATCACCGTTTTCCGGACGAAGCTCTGTGTTGGGCCGGCGCATAACTGCGGCATTCTGACGATTCCAAGACACAAATGCCATGTCATTCTTGAGCGCCAGCCAACTTTCTGAAATCCATCCGAGCCGGCCGTCCAGGCACTGTACCAGCGCCCAGCCCGAGGCCTCTGAAGCGGTCGCCGAAGTCCGCTTCAGGATTCTCACCCGCTCTCCCAAAACAACTGTGCGCACCGTCCGCTCTGTACGGCCTGCCGTTTTCGGATCAAGATCCATGAGTTCGGCGCTGCCAACCTTCACAATGCCCCAAGTCATCAAATCCAAAGACTTCGGTTCGGGCACTTGATCCACTGCAGACTCAAACGACAATCCTTGGCGAGCGGCGGCCGCAAAGAACTTAGCGAGCAGCGCGGGTTCTGCTGATATCCCCGTAACAGCAGCCGCTCCGGGAAGCCGGGAAACCGCAGGACCAAATTGAAGCGCCAAAAGATCCACTCGATAGTCGAGCGCTTCGGCGTCCGCAAAATTCTTCCAAAGCGCGGCAGCGCGCTCTTCGGATGGGGCCTCACCCGGCGCCGGTACGTTGGCCGCATAGTCCGCCGAAACGGAAGGCTGAGCAGCCGCGCAGGCTGATTCACTCCCCAAAACGGCAAGTGCCAGCGTCAGCAAAAGCCCGCCCAAAATAAAGCGGGAGTCCGCGCTCGATCGGGTTGAAGCAAAAGCCATATTCGTTCTCCAGCGCCTTGAGTCTTCCGTCATTTTCGGATAAACATTTTGGAAAATCAGCCTTTGATCAGCTGATTTCGCGGGCAGCAGCCGGCAGCAGCAACGTCACGCGCGTGCCGCCGATCGGGCTTGCCCGCTCTACCTTTACTTCCGCACCGATGCGGGCTGCGCGCTCGGCCATGATTGAGAGGCCGACATGCTGTCCCTTGCGAGCCTCCACCACGTCGTTGTCGATGCCGACGCCATCGTCAACGATGCTCACCTTAAGGTCGTCGTTATTTTGGATCGTCACGGTGACACTGGTGGCCTGAGCATGTTTACGCACATTGGAGAGCGCTTCCTGAATGATGAAGATCACCTGAAGCTTCTGGCGAGGCGTGAGCTTGGGGCCGTCCCCCGTTGCCCGCAGACGCGCTGAAACATGAGACTGCCCTTCAAAACGGTCAATCACAGTCTGCACGCCCTGAAGGAAGCCTTCGCTGTGCACGCGTTCACGGAAATTAAGGAGCAGCTCCCGCACATCCTGATAGCACTCCTGCACACCCGTCTGAATGGCCGAAAGCGACTCGTCACGAAGCGCATCATCTTTATTTTTGATGGCTTCCGAGAGGAACTGAACCTGCAGATTGAGGTACGAGAGCGCCTGCGCAATCGAATCATGCAGCCCCTGGGCCAGGAGCTGACGCTCCTGCACCACCGCAAACTGTCGTTCACGCTCAATCAGGCGCTGATTGTCAATAGCCACGCCCAAATGCGTTGAGAAGCTCTCGAGAAGCTGAATCATCTGCGAGGAAAGTTCCGGCGCATCCCGGAAAAGCAGCATGTAGACGCCGATAGACTCCGAAACACTTCGGACCTTAAAGCAATAGGCCGTTGAGAACCCCGCACGAGCAAGCACGACGGCGAGCGGCCGCTGATCATTTTCAAGCCGTACGCGCACCGGATAATTTTTTTGCAGCACCGTACGGCTGATGGAATCCTCAAAAGCCATTTCCGCGGCTTCATGAATATCGCTCGGCCTCAATCCGCTCGCCGCAGCAATATTAACGGCCCCCTGCTTGGCGTCGACCAATGTCACGAGACACGCATCTGCTTCGGTATAGCGCACGATGCGTTCGACAAACCCTTCCGTGAGCTCCTCCATGCCGCGCTGCTGCGAGAAGAAGGATGTGATTTCATAAAGCTGCGCCAAATGACGATTCTTTTCCTCGACAGAAGCCGTCTTTTCGGCCACTTTCTGCTCAAGGTTGTTGTAGAGGTCTTCGAGTCGATCCGCCATGCGGTTGAAGCCCTGAGCAATGCGCCCGATTTCATCTTCGCTTCGAGGCGTCACGCGCGCCGTCAGATCTCCGCCGGAGAGTCGGTTGATGCCTTCGCCGAGTTCGTTGATGGGACGAATCACCCAGCGCCAGAGGAGAAGCATAATCGCAAAGAGACTGCCGATCGCCAGCACAATCAAGAGCACCTGCAGATAGCGAAGCTGCCACAAATACCCGCTTCGCCACTCTTCAATGCGGTGCGCAAGATTCGTTGCTTCATCCAGAAAGCTGCTGAGCGCATACTCGTCGACGGGCTGCCCAAGCTCTCTCGCACGCACGAACATGGGCTCGATACTGCCGCGCCAGCGCCCTTCAAGGAGATCGAGCTTGTCGGCAATATCGGGCTCTCGCGGCAGCAGGAGCGGCTTCCAGCTGTCGCCGCTGCGAACGTTCTTAAAGCCGTCGAGCATCGCCTGAAGTTCTTTGTCGAAATCGAGCCGCGACGAGCCCGTCTGCGAAAAGTACGCTGCTCTATAAGCATGAAGGCGCAGTTCGCCCACTGCGTATTTGGCCGATGCACTTGCCTCAAGCTCCCAGTTAACGAGCATCGTCCAGGCAATCGACCCGGAAACAAAGCTCACCCAAAGAAGCGTGAGAACGAGAAGACGAGCCGAAAGGCTTTTAAAGTACTTCAGGATGAACATGAGGCGCTGCGCCGAGCCCTGCGGCTCGGCGGGAATTGTAGATTGGCACAAACCGCAGATTAGAGAAGCGTTGGATCTTCGTCCACCACTTCAAGCGTCAAACCGTCGTCTGTCTTAACGCTGTCGGACGGAGCTCCGCCAGCTGTGTCCGACCCATCCGCGGAATCCGTTGATTCAAGGGGCAGCCCCGCAATATGTTCGGCCTTCCAAGAGAGCGCAAGCACCTTGCCGCGGCGGGCACGATGAAGCGTTGCGCCGCCCAGGATGCGCTTAGAGATCTGCGCCTCTCGCGCTTTGCCGCCTCGGCCGGTGCCGGTAACAATTGCCCCGCGGTCATCCACCAGCGCGACAGATACAAGCGATTCACCCGTTTCAAGCGTCATGAAGCTCATGCCTTTGCCGCCGGAGGCCGTCACGCGCACTTCCTTCAAGGGGAATACCAAGAGTCGATTGGACGACGATAAGCAGGCAATGAGTTGCTCGCCCTGCGCCGCTTTAAGGGGCAGTTCAATCGGCGGCAGAAGCGACTCGCCTTCGCCTAACGTTACGAAATCGCGGCCGGCCTTTAAACGCGTCGATACATCCGAAGCCTTCAGCACCATGCCCTTGCCGCCGGAAGTCACAATCACCGCAGCGGCATTCGGATCCGCCGAAATCCAGCCTGCCGGCTGAGCGCCTTTAGGCAAATCAACGAAGGCCGAAAGCGGCGAACCATCGCCGCGGCCGCCCGGCAGTGCGGAGACGGCAAGCGTATAGACGCGCCCCGCCTGATCCAAGAACGAAATCTGACTGCTCGAACGGCACTCAATCGTCGCTTCGAGTCCGTCACCCGTCTTAAAGCTCATGAGCGAGCAGTCGTGACCATGACCCGTACGGGCGCGCAGGAAGCCCTTGCGGGAAATGACGACCGTTACGGGTTCATCGGCCGTCTGCACTTCATGCGCCGCCTGTTCGGCCTCTTCAACCACCGTTCGGCGAGGATCGGCAAAACTCTTCGCTGCCGCTTCGATTTCCTTGGCCGTCTGGCGCTTCAGTGCGCCGTCACTGCCGAGAATTTTCTCGAGTCCGGCACGTTCTTTAGCGAGCTGCGCGAGCTCTTTCTCAATGGCAATGGCCGCCAAGCGGGCAAGCTGCTTCAAGCGAATTTCAAGAATATCGTCGGCCTGACGGTCCGTGAGGCCAAACTCTTTGATGAGATCGGCCTTCGGATCATCCGCATTGCGAATAATGGCAATCACGCGGTCAATATTGAGGAGCACAAGCGACCGGCCTTCCAACACGTGAATGCGGTCGAGCACCTTCTCCAAACGCGCCTCTGAACGCCGGCGAACGACCGCCAGCCGAAATGCGATCCAATCCTGCAGAATTTCGAGCAGGCCTTTTTGCCGGGGCTTGCCGTCCAGTCCCAGCATCACGAGGTTCACCGGCACGTTGCTTTCGAGGTCGGTTTCCGAAAGCAGGTAGTTCACGAACTCATCGCGATCGACCTTGCTCGTCTTCGGTTCAAACACGAGACGCACGTCGACGGACTTGCCCGACTCGTCGCGCACATTGTCGAGCAGCGAAAGCATTGCGCTCTTGGCCTGCTGCTGCTTGGCCGAAAGCGTCTTTTTATCCTTCTTGGGACGCGGATTCGAAATCTGCTCAATGCGGTCCAGAATCGAACGCGCAGAAGCTGCCGGCGGCAGCTCATCAATCACGAGCTGCCACTGACCGCGCGCCAGATCTTCAAAGTGCCAGCGAGCACGAACACGAAGCTTGCCGCGTCCCGAACGGTAGATGGCGCGTATTTCATCCTTAGGCGTAATAATCTGACCGCCGCAGGGGAAGTCCGGGGCCGGCATCAGCTCCAGAATCTCGTTTAAATCCGCGTCGGGATTCTCCAAAAGCCGCACGCAGGCCGCAGCGACTTCGCCCAGATTGTGCGGAGGGATCTCGGTCGCCATACCAACAGCAATGCCCGACGAACCGTTCAGCAGCACAAACGGCAGCTTGGCAGGCAGCTCTACCGGTTCCTGAAAATTGCCGTCGTAATTGGGCTGAAAATCCACAGACCCCAGATCCACTTCTTCGAGCAAAAGCTGCGAAATGGGCGTGAGACGGGTTTCCGTATAACGCATCGCCGCTGCCGAGTCACCGTCGCGGGAACCGAAATTGCCTTCCGCCACAAGGAGCGGATAGCGAAGCGAAAAGGTCTGAGCCATGCGCACCAGGGCGTCATACACCGACTGGTCACCGTGCGGATGATATTTGCCGAGTACGTCACCCACAATACGGGCGCTTTTGACGCTTCTGCCCTCAAATTTCAGCCCCATCCGGTACATGTCTATCAGGATGCGGCGCTGGACAGGTTTTTGCCCGTCGGTCACTTCCGGAAGCGCTCGGCTCTTCACCACCGACATGGCGTATTCAAGATAAGCCTGTGAAGCATAGCGGGCAAGCGTGAGCGCCCCGTCCTCTTCGGCCGGACCGACTGTAGCGGCACCGACAGCCATCTCTTCAGTAGCGGCTTCCTCGAGTGATTCCTCAAGAGCATCGTCTGGCGACGGAGCAGCATCATCAGCATCGAGCTCCTCCGTTTCCGGCGGTTCAGAGCCGTTTGGCTCCTTTGCCGCCTCCGGCGTTTCGGGGGCCTCTGCCGCATCGTCGTCCGCAGCCGTTTTCTGAATTGCCTGAGCCCCTTGAGACTGCTTAGACGGATCCAGTTCCGGCACATCAGCATTCAAGTCGCCAAAAAGGGAGTCGTGCTCAAAATCGTCTTTCTTCATGCTTCATACAGACGGGTTCGTCAATGCCGCCCCAGTCTTTCACTTCTTTCGTTTAACCGCTTTTTTGGGGGACCGTTTTTAAACATCGAGCTCTGCTCGGTCACCATAGGCTTCCATCCAGAGGCGGCGCCCCGTCACCTGACGTTCCCCCATCAAGGTTTGCATGACCGTCCGGGTATCCGCTTCGGAAATACTGCCGAAAGCAACGGGGAGGAGCTTTCGCGTATCGGGAGCCAGCGTTGTCTCCGCGAGCTGCTCAGCCTTCATTTCACCCAAACCCTTGAAGCGTGAAATGGAGAGCTGCTCCTCGGTGAATCCCTCCTTTTTGAGAGACTCCAGCGTGCGCGACAATTCGCGCTCGTCCAGACAATAGATCTTGCGATCGGGTTTGCGGCCTTTCTTCGGCGCATCAACGCGAAAGAGCGGCGGCATGGCGACATACACATGACCCAATTCAATAAGCTTCGGAAAGTGCTTCAAGAAGAGCGTCAGAAGGAGCACTTGAATATGAGAGCCGTCCACGTCCGCGTCGGACAAGATGCAGATCTTTCCATAACGCAGCCCCTTCAAATCCGGTTCACCGTCCCGGTGATGCGGATCCACCCCGATAGCGAGCGCAATGTCATGAATCGTGTCGGAGCGGAAAAGTTCGCCGCCCTCGACTTCCCAGGTATTGAGGATCTTGCCGCGCAGCGGCAGCACTGCCTGAAATTCCTTGTCGCGCCCCTGCTTGGCAGAGCCGCCGGCTGAATCCCCTTCAACGATGAAGAGTTCGTTGCGCGTAATGTCGCTCGACTCACAGTCGGTGAGTTTGCCCGGCAATACCGCCACCGTGCTTGCGCGGCGGCGTTCGTATTTCGCAGCCTGACGCTGACGCGCCTGCGCCTGCGAAATGATGTGCTCAACAAGCTTTTTGCCTTCGTCGGCGTGGTCATTCAGCCAGAATTCAAACTGCGGACGTACGAACCCGCCCACGAGCTTTACTGCATCACGGCTCGTGAGTTTTTCCTTCGTCTGTCCTTGAAACTGGGGATCGAGCGACTTTGTTGAAAGTACAAAATTAACGCGTGAAAAGACGTCTTCGGCGAGAATTTTCACGCCCTTTGGCTGCAGCCCATGGGCATCCATGAAAGCACGGACAGCTTGAAAGAGGCCGTCCTTCAATCCCGCTTCATGCGTGCCGCCCTGCGGCGTCGGAATGAGGTTCACATAGCTCTCGCGCGTGAGCGGTCCTTCAGCCGTCCACACCACCACCCAAGAGGCGCCTTCGCCCGGCGAAAAGCTTTCGGAATCTTCATCAGCAAAGCCTGAAGCTTCAAACGGTTCAATAAGACTTTCGCCCTTAATTTCCGAGAGCAGATATTCCTTTAAGCCTCCCGAATATTTCCAATGCGCTTCCGTTCCGGTCATTTTGTTGACATAGTCAACTTCGCATCCCGGAAGGAGCACCGCCTTCGAGCGCAGAAGACGGACCAATGCCGGTTCTGGAATAACCGGACTGTCAAAATACTTCGGATCGGGCCAAACCGTTACACGCGTGCCCGTGCGCGACTTCGGGCGGGAGCTTTTCTTGATTTCCAAAGGTTCAGACACGAACCCGTCGCGAAAGCCCATCGTTGCTTCTTGGCCGTCGCGCCAAACAGTCACCACTAAATGCTTGGAAAGCGCGTTGGTTACCGAAACGCCTACACCATGAAGGCCGCCCGCAAACGTGTAGGGGCCGCTTCCATCAGCTTTGGCAAACTTGCCGCCGGCATGGAGCCGCGTAAAAACAATCTCCAGCACCGGCGCGTGCTCTTCTGGATGCATGCCGGTAGGAATACCTCGGCCATCATCCTCCACCGTCACTGATCCGTCCGCCGCCACCTCAACAGAGATTCTTTTGCCGTAGCCCGCGAGCACTTCGTCGCTTGCGTTGTCAATCACCTCCTGAATGATATGGAGGGGATTGTCAGTCAGCGTGTACATACCCGGGCGCTGCTTGACAGGTTCTAACCCTTTCAGCACACGAATAGCCTCTACGCCGTATTCTTCTTTTTTCGCCATCTTCACAAACAAAATGCAGCCGGAGATTCAGAGGAAGGCGCTTGCGCTGCTTCCGTCCGATCGAACCAGTACTGAATAAAAGGAGAGTCGAGGTTGATCGAGTTTCACCGGTCAGCCTGCCGCAGCGCTTCCACTTCAGCAGCAATCAGACTCAAAGAGCCTGCTGCGCAGGAAGCAGCGAGGAGGACCATGCATTGTTTGATCCTCTTCGAGACTCACAAATATATATTCTAGCAATTGAAGTCTCCGGGCTAAATCCTGACTAGCACGCTGTCAGCGCTGACAGTCAACAAAGCGAGGTCTTTACAGCTTCTCACCCAACGCTAACTGAAGCGTGTACGCCAAGATATCCAAACGCACTGTCGGCACTAGATTGATGATGCTGCAGAGCTTGTTGGATTATCTATCCAGTGAAGCGCGAAAAAATATTGCGCCTCATACTGCCGGCTACAGACCCGCAATGCCCGCAATGTGAGTATCAAAAGTTCTGTTCAGATCGAGTTCATGAAGTAAACAATCACTTCACATAATAATTAAATAAAAAACTTCGTTTCTTCGATCTGACTAAAAACGGAATTTTATCAAAACAAACAGATATCTACTGCCAAATAGTGGCTGAATTAAAACAGAAATCATAACGCCACGAGCTATTGCTTTGAAACGAATCCTCAACGAGCACACAAGTACATATTCTTGCAATTACCGCCAATCGTCCAAACTGTCAAGGGTTTCGTGAAAATGGGCATAACACCCACTTCGTATGAGATCGGGACGCCAAAATGCTGAAACGCTTATTGACGGGACAGGCGGGAGGAAGAATGTTTCGGATTGACGACAGCACTAGCGCTGTGTTGCATAAAAATTAAAAATGCCTCCAGCCTACTTGCAGAATGATTTCGGAGATTTGTGAAGTCTAATCTGGGGAAAACACTATTCAATCATCATGACACAATCTCCGTATCACGACCTTGTTCGATCATTATGTTTTCTGTCAAACTGACTGTTTGTAAGATTAATTTAACTCTGTAATTCCATCTGCTTTAGGAGTTCCTTATGACGCAATCGGAACGACGCTTTTCGTGTTCCATCGGCATTGATATGGGTGCCAAATATACTGGTGTATTTTATGCACTGTTTGACCGCGAAGAACTCCCCACCAATTTGAACTCTAAAGCGATGACCCTGGTTATGCCGGACACGGGGCCTCGCTACGTTCAAGCTCAACGTACCGCAGTCCGTCACCGTTTGCGCGGCCAGAAGCGTTATACCCTGGCTCGCAAACTTGCTTTTCTCGTTGTTGACGACATGATGAAAAAACAAGAAAAACGCTTAACTGACGAGGAATGGAAACGCGGCAGAGAAGCTTTAAGCGGCCTGCTTAAGCGTCGAGGTTATTCCAGACCCAATGCTGATGGAGAAGATTTAACGCCGCTTGAAAATGTTCGTGCGGATGTATTTGCCGCTCATCCGGCCTTCTGTACATATTTCAGTGAAGTGCGGTCTCTGGCTGAGCAATGGGAGGAATTTACTGCCAACATTGGTAATGTTGAAAAGTTTCTTGGCGATCCGAACATACCGGCCGACAAGGAATTTGCAGACTTTGCTGTTGCCGAAGGACTCATCGATAAAACAGAGAAAAAAGCCTACCAGAGTGCCCTTTCAAACATGCGATCCAATGCGAATGTATTGACTGGATTGCGTCAAATGGGCCATAAACCCCGCAGTGAATACTTCAAGGCCATTGAAGCAGATCTCAAAAAAGATTCAAGATTAGCGAAGATCAGCGAAGCTTTTGGAGGCGCAGACCGCCTCGCTCGACTTCTCGGCAACCTCTCAAATCTGCAGCTGCGGGCAGAACGGTGGTACTTCAATGCGCCCGATATCATGAAAGATCGCGGCTGGGAACCGGACCGCTTTAAAAAAACACTCGTACGTGCCTTCAAATTTTTCCATCCCGCAAAAGATCAGAATAAGCAGCACCTTGAGTTAATCAAGCAAATAGAGAATTCCGAAGACATCATTGAAACGCTCTGCACGCTAGATCCTAACCGCACGATCCCGCCTTACGAAGATCAAAATAACCGTCGCCCACCGCTAGATCAGACACTTCTGCTGAGTCCCGAGAAATTGACGCGGCAGTATGGCGAAATCTGGAAAACGTGGTCAGCCCGTTTAACGAGCGACGAGCCGACACTTGCTCCGGCAGCAGAAATCTTGGAACGCTCAACGGATCGAAAATCGCGTGTGGCTGTGAACGGTCATGAACCTCTGCCGACATTGGCGTACCAACTTTCCTATGCACTGCAGCGCGTCTTTGATCGCAGTAAGGCGCTTGATCCCTATGCACTTCGTGCTTTAACAGCAGGCAGCAAGAGCAATAAGCTCACAAGCGCTCGAACGGCTTTAGAAAACTGCATTGGCGGACAAAATGTGGAGAAGTTCCTCGACTGTGCTCGGCGCTACTACCGAGAAGCAGATGACGCCAAGGTTGGGCTGTGGTTTGATAATGCAGATGGCCTTCTTGAGCGGTCAGACCTCCATCCGCCAATGAAAAAGAAAATTTTACCGTTGCTTGTTGCCAATATTCTGCAGACGGATGAAACTACTGGACAGAAATTTCTTGATGACATCTGGCGTAAGCAAATAAAAGGCCGTGAAACAGTGGCTTCTCGCTGTGCGCGCATCGAAACGGTTCGCAAGAGTTTTGGCGGATATTTCAATACTGCCTATAACACAGCACAGTACAGAGAAGTCAATAAATTACCCAGAAATGCACAGGACAAAGAGCTTCTGACAATTCGTGATAGAGTTGCTGAAACTGCAGATTTTATTGCAGCAAACCTGGGGTTGAGTGATGAACAAAAGCGTAAGTTTGCCAACCCTTTCTCTCTCGCTCAGTTCTATACGCTCATTGAAACTGAAGTGAGCGGTTTTTCCGCCACGACACTTGCTGTTCACCTTGAAAATGCCTGGCGCATGACAATAAAAGACGCCGTAATCAATGGAGAAACAGTACGCGCGGCGCAGTGTTCTCGGCTGCCAGCAGAAACTGCTAGACCCTTCGACGGACTGGTGCGTCGTCTCGTTGACCGTCAGGCTTGGGAAATCGCTAAGCGCGCGTCGACCGACATTCAGAGCAAGGTGGACTTCAGCAATGGCATTGTTGATGTGTCCATTTTTGTTGAAGAGAACAAATTTGAGTTCTCGGCATCAGTTGCAGATCTCAAAAAGAACAAGCGTGTCAAAGACAAGATGTTGTCTGAAGCTGAAAAACTCGAAACGCGCTGGCTGAACAAAAACGAACGCATTAAGAAAGCCAGCCGAGAAACCTGCCCCTATACAGGAGACCGCCTGGCTGAAGGCGGAGAAATTGACCATATTCTGCCGAGAAGTTTGATTAAAGACGCTCGAGGCATCGTATTTAACGCCGAACCCAATCTCATCTACGCCTCTTCTCGAGGCAATCAACTCAAGAAGAATCAGCGCTACAGCCTTTCAAAGCTGGATCCTGACTACCTGAATAAAGTCTTCAAGACCAGCAATATTGCTGCAATTACTGCAGAGATTGAGGATGTAGTCACCAAGCTGCAGCAAACTCACCGCTTGAAGTTCTTTGATCTTTTAAATGAACATGAGCAGGACTGTGTTCGACATGCCCTCTTTCTGGATGATGGCAGCGAAGCTCGCAATGCGGTACTCGAACTGCTCGCAACTCAGAGACGAACTCGCGTCAACGGCACGCAGATTTGGATGATCAAGAGCCTTGCCAATAAAATCAGGGAAGAACTACAGGACTGGTGCAGAACAACAAATAACCGACTGCATTTTCAAGCTGCCGCAACTGATGTCTCGACCGCTAAAAACTTGAGACTCAAATTAGCGCAAAATCAGCCGAATTTTGAAAAGCCAGACATTCAGCCTATCGCTTCTCATTCCATTGATGCACTATGTTCGTTTGCCGTCGGTTCTGCAGATGCCGAGCGAGATCAAGATGGCTTTGACTATCTTGATGGCAAAGCTGTATTGGGACTCTATCCGCAGTCCTGCGAAGTGATTCGCTTGCAGGCAAAACCACAGGAAGAAAAATCTAACTTTGACAGTGTCGCCATTTTTAAAGAAGGCATCTACGCTGAACAGTTTCTGCCGATTTTTACGCTCAACGGAAGAATCTGGATTGGCTATGAAACACTCGATTCCAAGGGTGAACGCTGTGGTGCCATTGAAGTTTCAGGTAAGAAACCCGAGGAATTACTCTCGATGCTTGCCCCATTCTTCAACAAACCTGTTGGAGATTTATCAGCGCATGTCACTTATCGAATCCAGAAAAAACCGGCCTACGAATTCCTTGCCAAGGCTGCTCTGCAGCCGCTGTCGGCAGAGGAAAAACGCCTAGCCGCGCTTCTTGATGCTCTTCGTTACTGCACTTCACGTAAGAGCCTCATGAGCCTCTTTATGGCTGCAAATGGAAAATCGCTCAAAAAACGAGAAGATGTGCTCAAACCCAAACTTTTCCAACTTAAGGTTGAACTCAAAGGAGAAAAAGCATTCAAACTTAATGGTTCATTGACGTTGCCCGTAAAGCAAGATTGGCTCCGTATATGTAATTCTCCTGAATTGGCCGATGCCTTCGATAAACCTTGTAGTGCGGATGAATTGACCTCCAAACTTGCACAAATTTGGAAGCGCCCTGTGATGCGGGATCTCGCCCACGCACCTATACGGCGAGAATTCAGCTTGCCTGCTATCGACAATCCCTCTGGAGGCTTCCGCATTCGCCGTACAAATCTTTTCGGCAATGAGCTTTATCAAGTTCATGCAATCAATGCGAAAAAATATCGCGGTTTTGCATCTGCAGGCAGCAATGTTGATTGGTCAAAGGGAATCCTTTTTAACGAACTTCAGCACGAAAATTTAACAGAATGCGGCGGACGATTTATTACTTCAGCCGACGTAACTCCGATGTCTGAGTGGAGAAAAGTTTTGACCGAAGATAACCTCAGCATATGGATCGCTCCAGGTACCGAAGGACGACGCTATGTGCGTGTTGAAACAACGTTTATACAATCTAGCCAATGGTTTGAACAAAGTGTTGAAAATTGGGCTATCACATCTCCATTGTCATTGCCAGCCTCTTTTAAAGTCGATAAACCAGCTGAATTCCAAAAAGCTGTTGGAACTGAGCTTTCTGAATTACTTGGTCAGCCGCGTTCGGAGATCTTCATTGAAAGCGTCGGCGATGCTAAGCACATTCGATTCTGGTACATCGTTGTGTCCAGCAATAAGAAGATGAACGAAGGCTACAACAACGCATCTAAATCATGAGGTATTTAACCGTTTCTTCTTTTGGTACGGCACTCGGACTTTCAGGAGAACGACTTGTTGTTCATGAAGCGGATGGACGCACGTGGGAGACTGCTCTTTCAAGACTGCGCACCATCCGCATTGAGAAAAAAGGTATCAGTATCTCCACAAATCTGATGCTCGCCTGCGCAGCGAGGGGCATTCGAATGTTCCTCGTTGATTGGCGTGGCGTGGGGGTCGTGGCCTTAAGTGGTCTCCATCAACATGCTGTCGTCAACATACGCGAAGCACAGTTTCTGGCAATTCACTCCTCTCAAGGCCGCACCATCGCAGCAGAGATGATCGTCGCCAAGATTCGCAATCAGCGCACTGTACTTTTATATTTTTGGAAGTACCTCAATAAGAGTGCTCCGGAGAAGGCGGAAAAACTGAGAGAAGCTGCCGACACCATAGCTAATATTGTGACGAAAACAAAAGCAGAAATTGACAATCTGCACAATTGGGATGAAGGGATATGGACGACCATTCTGATGGGTTATGAAGGTGCTGCTGCAACGCTTTATTGGCAAGCACTTCGCACAGCAGAATTAGTGCCCGAAACCTTCCTCACTCGAGAAGGTCGAGGCTCCGTCGAAATCGTCAATGCTGCGCTCAACTACGGCTACGCAATTCTGCAGAGCTACATCTGGTCCGCGCTTGATAATGCTGGATTTGAACTTTATGCAGGGTTCCTTCACCGTCGACGTCCTGGGAAACCTTCTTTAGTACTCGATGTTATGGAAGAGTATCGAGCATGGGTTGTCGATCGAAACATCATCAAACTTCGGTCAATGCTTAAAAATTCAAAGCGTGGCCTTACACAGGAAATCAAAAGTGCCATTGTCAATGCTATCGATGAGACGATGGCAAATGCTGTGAGTTGGCAAGGCAAAAGCGTTCGCCTTGAAAATGCTTTGCAGCGACAGGCGTATCGCCTTGCCGGTACAGTTGTTGACGGTAAACGTTACAAAAGCATTCGCTTTAGATGGTAGGAAACGCTCGTCATGTCAATCTATGCAAAGTATCTGGTCTGTTATGACGTTTCGAGCAACTCCCGCAGAAAAAAGTTCTCCGACGCTCTAAAGGATCTAGGCCTAGTCTCAATGCAAGGTTCCGTATTCTACGGCGACCTCAAGCCAGCTGAAGTGCGAGCTTTAGCAAGAAAAGCTGCAGAACTCCTAGATCCGAAGGAAGATAAATGTTTCTGGTTTCCCTGTCGCTTAGAAGTCAAAGACATTCAAAAATGCATCGGCTACGACGATTGGTCCTTTGCTGAAGTGGACGGCCATGGAACAATTTAACCTCCCCGTATCAATGCTGCGTCAACATTGCTTTTGTCCTCGCATTCCTTTCTTTCAACTCATGCGCGGCATTCAACCTGTTGGACCGATGTGGCTGCAGCAAGGACTGAATCATCATGTTCGAGAAGAGATGCTCGCAAAACGTCGAAAACTGTCTCGATTTGGTATTTCTCCACAGAGTTTTCGATTTTTAGAAGATATCAAGTTATACAACGATAGCTTGGGACTTCACGGTATCTGTGACGGCGCTATTTTCACGGAGAATGAAGTGATCCCTCTTGAATTTAAGTTATCAGAAGTCAGTCCGCCGATGGGCGCCAGACTACAGTTAGCTGCTTACGCAATACTGCTTGAATATCAGGAAAAGAGAAAAATATCAAGGGGTTTTGTGCTTTATGGCCAGAAAGGTCATACCCTGGAGGTCCTAGTAGACATCAAATTACGAGCTGAAGTTCTTACAGTGGCAAATCTAATAAGAGAAGCCTGTAAAAAGGCTATCGTGCCTCATACAGCGGCTACGGAATCGCAATGCGCGCAATGTGAGTATCAAAATTTCTGTGCAGATCGATTCTAAGAAGTAAATACTTACTTCCAAGTAAGTAAATGAAAACCTCATTCTTTGGTCTAATCAAAGAATGAGGTTTTATATCAGAATATCCGGATATCTACTACTAGATAGTGGCCGGATTCAATCTTAGCTTTAGGGGATTTCAGCTCACCCGAAGGTGATTTCCTATAGCTCGTAGCGTTATGATCTCTAATCGGTATCTTACGATGTATTTTCGAAAATTACAAGGTTTTTTTATCAATCTGAGTATTTTCGAAGTATGGTACTCTGCAGATGGTTGCAAAAACCTTATAAATCAATGTGTAAGTTAGGGGGCAGAGATCATAACGCTACGAGCTATAGCACTGAAACATCAAGGTGCACCATAGATCCCGTATCGCCAGCAAGCAGAGATCATAACGCTACGAGCTATAGCACTGAAACAAATAATCCCACAAGGTCTGATTTTGAACATTCGTGCAGAGATCATAACGCTACGAGCTATAGCACTGAAACTGAAAGTGAATGCGCTTCCTTTCCGCGCTTACAATGCAGAGATCATAACGCTACGAGCTATAGCACTGAAACATAAGATTCAAGAAGAGAATTTAAAGCAAGCAAAGCAGAGATCATAACGCTACGAGCTATAGCACTGAAACTTTAGGCGCAAAGTCAACGGAGTTGAAATCAAACCGCAGAGATCATAACGCTACGAGCTATAGCACTGAAACTACAGCACCTACCATTTTCCTTATATGTCGGTTTGTTTCGCAGAGATCATAACGCTACGAGCTATAGCACTGAAACGTGTTCGAACCCGCAGTTTCTTCCCGCCACCTTCGAAGCAGAGATCATAACGCTACGAGCTATAGCACTGAAACCTTCGGAAGGCGAGGACTGTCAGCACGTCTGCTTCGCAGAGATCATAACGCTACGAGCTATAGCACTGAAACGCAGAACGCTTAGGCGAAGTTCTGCAGTTCGTTCGTTGCAGAGATCATAACGCTACGAGCTATAGCACTGAAACGTTGGAACACGCTCGAAGTAACAGCGTCTTGGGGCAGCGCAGAGATCATAACGCTACGAGCTATAGCACTGAAACTGTGTTTTCCACTCCGAAACTGATGCGGTTCGTAGCAGAGATCATAACGCTACGAGCTATAGCACTGAAACGTACGCAGGCAAGGTCTACTAAGCGTTCATAGACGAGAGCAGAGATCATAACGCTACGAGCTATTGCACTGAAACTCGTTGTACCAAGCGTTGAAAGCTGAATCGAGCTGCGGCAGAGATCATAACGCTACGAGCTATAACGCTGAACACACAGATTCAGAAAATATCACTATTCAAGACATTGCAGCAATCTCTCCTCAAATGCGTGGGATCACTCTAGTGTTATCGGCACACTCCATTGAAACAGCCGCTTAGCAACGTCTACGCCAAACACCCTACAATAGATGCCTCATGTTGATATTGGAGGCTCCGTCATGGGCAAGCTCTATATGGGTTTCGATGCCGGCACGCAAAGCGTGAAGGTTGCTGTTTACGATGAACAATTTCGCCTGGTCACGAGCCGATCACTGCCCACATCACTCACCTATCCGCAGCCGGGGTGGGTGGAAATGGATGTCAACACTTATCTTGACAACTGCGTGGTTTGTATGGCTGAAACCACGAGTGAATTGCGACGTTTGGGGTTCGATCCCAAAGACGTCAGTGCCATTATGGGTGACGGCATCATCTGCGGCATTGTCGGGATCGATGAGAACGCGGATCCGGTAACGCCTTACATCAACTATCTCGACAGCCGCACCATGGCTGACGTTGAAACGATCAACGCCAAAAAGCTGGATATCTGGAGCCGAGAGACCGGCAATCCAGAAGCCTCCCCCATGTTTCCCGCGATGTTCGCCCGCTGGTTCATCGCCAACTCCGAAGCCTTCCGCACGAAGGGCGTGAAATTCGTCCATAACGCCCCCTACATTCTGATGAGACTGGCCGGCCTTAAAGGCAAAGATGCCTTTATTGACTGGGGCGCCATGTCAGGCTGGGGGCTGGGCTACGACGTGCAGAAGAAATGCTGGTCAGAAGAGCAGCTCCATATTCTCGGGATTGATCCTCAGTACATGCCGACCATCCGCAAACCCTGGGACATTGTCGGCGGACTCTGTGAAGCGATGTCCGTGCGCACGGGACTGCCGGCCGGCATCCCTATTCTTGCGGGTGCGGGCGACACGATGCAGTCCATGCTGGGTTCCGGGGTATTTGAAGCCAATCAGGGCGTCGATGTTGCAGGAACATGTGCGATGTTCTGCGTCTCCACCTCCGGCATCGTGCCCGAACTTTCCAAACCCGGCATGGGTCTCATCTTCAATTCAGGCACGCTGCCCGACACATACTTTTATTGGGGGTTCGTGCGTACGGGCGGCTTGTCGCTTCGCTGGTTCAAGGACCATGTGGCTCGTCACGAGGGTGACGGCAGCTACTACGGCACTCTCTCCGAAGGAGCTGCCAAAGTTCCTGCCGGCGCTGGCGGCGTACAGTTCCTCCCTTACCTTACGGGCGGATACGGCGAAGAGAAAGAGGCTAGCGGGTGCTTCCTCAACATGACGATGGATGACAACCAGTTTGTCATGTGGCGTGCAGTCCTTGAAGCCATCGGCTACGACTATATGGGACTTGCCGACAGCTATCGAGCAGCTGGCGTTCCGCTCAAACGCATCACCGTCACAGAGGGCGGCAGCCGCGACGGTCTCTGGAATCAAATCAAGTCCAATATGCTTGGCGCAGAAGTTGTGCGTTTTGAGAACCCTGGCGGAGCCGTTCTTACCAACTGCGTATTCGGCGCTTATGCTGCAGGTGACCTTGAAGGCGTCGACGACGTCAAGGCTGCGCTCGGCAGCGTCATTAAGCGCAGCGGCGTTTATAAGCCAGAAGCGGCCCTCACTCGCCGCTACCGCGAACTCTTTGAAAACCGTCAAAAGCTCGTTCGCGAAGATCTGAAGGCAGCCTTCAGCCGCCTCGTGAAAATGCGCGCCATTCACTAAAAATCAGGTTTTAGCCAATACAAAAGCCGCTCGGTGTTTGGAATTTTGCTTCCAACCGCCGGGCGGCTTTCTTTTAACTGGTTCACGTCGGCGCAGACGGCATTGCAGCTGCTGCCGACTGTGAACACGCAGCGCTGATTATTCCTCAGTCTGCTTTGCTTCACCCTTCACAAAATCGGGGCGCTGCACTTCAACACCGAGCGAATGTTCGAGTGCATCGAGGTAGCCGCGGCGATCGGATTCTCCATAGACGGAGGAAAGTTCACGGGTGATGCCGGCGAGGTCCTCGGGCTTAGCTTCATGCTTCTTGGCTTCCTTCACGTAAATGACAACGTAGGAGCCGTCAGCGAGCACAGCATTGGTGTAGCTCGGAAGCTTCGCCGTCGGGAGCGCAAGGGCAGCATTCACCACAGTTACTTCCTGGTTCTGCGGCGCGCGGCGCGAAATCCACATCTCGTCGCCGAAGCCGTCAACGCTCTTAGCCTGCTGCACCGAAGCGAGCTTGGCCTGACCGGCTTCAATCGCCATGGCGCCGGCCTTTTGACGCTTGAGCGCATCGGTGATGAGCCCCTTCACTTCGTCGAGCGGGCGTTCGGCTTCCGGGAAGTATTCCACGACACGAGCAGAAACCAAACGATTTCCCGAAACCTCAATCGCGCTCGTATTGCGCTTTTCCTTCAAAGCTTCAGTACCGAACAGCGATTCAGCCACATGCTCGGTAATGATCTGACTGAGTTCCGGATCCGTCACGCCGTTGCGGGTGACGAAATCGGCCGTCTCAACCTTAAGACCGAACTTCGCTGCAGCCGGTTCGAGCGTATCGGACTGCTCATAAACCAGGTTCGTGAATTCATCGGCGTGAGTGGAGAACTCGCGGATCGCCTGCTGCTGCGCATACTCGCGCTCGATCTCGCTCTTGACGTCTTCGAAAGGTTCAACTGCAGCCGGATGAATGTCGGTCACGTAGATCACATGCCAGCCGAATTCCGTTTCAATCGGGCCGACAATATCGCCCTTCTTGGCGTTAAACACCGCATCTTCAAAAGCCTTCGTCATGACGCCGCGGCCGAAGAAGGACAGATCACCGCCCTGTTCTGCGCTGCCCGTGTCAACGGAATTGGCCTTGGCGAGTTCAGCAAACTTAGAAGGATCAGCCTTCACTTCATTGGCAAGTTCTTCAGCCTTCTTGCGGGCAGCTTCCTTGTCATCGCCGAACTCAATCAGAATATGACTTGCGCGGCGCTCTTCAGGAACGGTCCAGCGCTGCTTATTTTGTTCGTAAAAGGTCTTGAGGTCGTCCAGACTGGCCTTCTGATTGCTGAAAGCGTCAGGCGAAAAGACAACGTACTGCGCCTTGATGTGCTCGGGCGAAAGGAAATCCTTCAGGTGAGCGTTGTAGTAGGCTTTGATCTCTTCGTCCGTAACGGCAACCTTGTCAAGGTAGTCATCCGCAGGCAGAACCAGCGTGCGAACGCTGCGCTCTTCGGTGAGGATCTCGTAGAACTGCTCCGTAAGCGCCTTGGGGACTGGATAGGTCGCACTCACGCCGGAAACCACCGCTTCCTTAGCGAGATCGTTGCGAATCTCCATCACGAACTGCTGGTCGCTCTTGCCCTGAGAACGCAGGAACTGTTCATAACGCTCGGCAGAGAACTTGCCGTCAACCTTAAGCGCATCAGCGTTCTTAATGAGCGCCACAGCCTGTGCTTCACTGACGGAAATGTGGTTCTTGGCCACCACCTGATTGATCGCAGCCTCATCCATCAGCATGCGAAGCAGGTCTTCACGGGCCTGAGGCGTATCGAGCAGGCTGGCGTGAAAGCTCTCACCCATCTCCTGACGCAGGCGTTCAAGCTGCTGGCGCTTGGCCAAATCAAAATTTTCAGGCGTAATCGACACCTCGCCCACTTTGACGATCGAGTTGTCACTCTGAGTCATGCGGTTGTACGAATAAATGCCGGTAACCACAAAGCTCGGAATAATGAACACCATTGCGATGACCATCAGCCAACGCTTGTGTTCGCGGAATGCCTGCAGCATAAGGGATCCTTGTCTAAGGGCCGCTTCTGCGCATCATTGAAGAAAGCGAAGAAACGGCGAGCATGCCAGTTGGAAATGTTCTTTTGCCGGGACGCAGATAACAAAAAAGGCGAAACCTCACGGCTCGCCTTTTTCAAGAAATCTTTGGCGGAGTGGACGGGACTCGAACCCGCGACCCTCGGCGTGACAGGCCGATATTCTAACCAACTGAACTACCACTCCGTTTTCTCTCGGAGAGCGCCTTCTCCGTTTCGGAGAAGAATTGGGATTTTACAGACTTCACAAAACCTGTCAAGAGGAATATCGAAAAACCACCTCAAATTCACGTCTACATGACGCATACACGTGATCAAAGCGGCTCAGCATCACGGAGGCAGACCGCTCAGCAGCCTGCGCATAACGAAAAATCCCGGACCGCCAACTGCGATTCGGGATTCCTGCTTAAAGTCCGAAAGATGACTGATGGTGGATCCTGAGGGACTCGAACCCCCGACCCACGCCGTGTAAAGGCGTTGCTCTACCAACTGAGCTAAGGATCCATCGGACTTTGAAACTTCGAGCGTCAAACTCGAAGGAGAGCGGATTGTAGCAAGCGGCGGCGAATTTTGCTCGCCGCCGCCCATTCTTTTCACACTGCTGTCTTAGCAGGTCAGCATCAAATTACGCGGAAGGCTGAGCAGCCGGCGTATTCGGCGCTGACGACATCTTCGGCGGCATAAGCGTTGACTCGGCATCATCCGTGAGAGGCGTCGGCTGCCGCACGAGCGCACGAGCAAGCACTTCCTCAATGTGCTTCACCGGCACAATCTCGAGCCCCTTCAGAGCGTCTTCCTTGATTTCGGTGAGATCCTTCATATTCTCTTGCGGGATCAAGACGGTTTTCACACCGCCTCGCTGAGCCGCGAGCAGTTTTTCTTTCAGACCGCCGATCGGAAGCACCTCACCGCGAAGGGTGATTTCACCCGTCATCGCCAAGTCGCTTCTGACCGGAATGCCGGTAAGCGCAGAGGTCATCGCCGTAACGATAGCCGCACCCGCACTCGGACCATCCTTCGGAATAGCGCCTTCGGGGAAGTGGATGTGCCAGTCGGTATTGGCAAAGATGTCGGACTTGAGACCCAGCTGTTTGGCACGCGCACGCACCACACTGCGGGCCGCTTCCACACTTTCCTTCATCACGTCGCCCAACATGCCGGTGCGAAGCACCTGTCCCTTGCCCGGGAAAGCCACGGCTTCAATCATCAGAATGTCGCCGCCCACTTCGGACCACGAAAGACCGTTGACAATGCCGACCTGCGGTTCACGCTGAGCCGACGTAATGCTGAAGCGCCGCACACCGAGGTACTTCTCAAGCGTTTCGGCCGTGACGCGGATCGGAAGCTCCGTGGGACGCTTGTCCTTAGGCGCCTCGAGTTCCGTCAGAACGATCTTGCGCAGAATCTTGCCGACAGCACGTTCGAGCGAGCGTACGCCCGCTTCACGCGTGTAGTAGCGGATGATGTCGCGCACCGCGCTTTCTTCCACCACCACTTCGTTTTCCTTCACGCCGTTGACGCGCATCTGCTTAGGAATGAGATGACGCATCGTGATGTGCACCTTTTCGTCTTCGGTATAGCCCGAAAGCGAAATCACCTCCATACGGTCAAGCAGTGCCGGCGGAATGTCATAGCTGTTGGAGGTCGCCACGAAGAGCACGTCCGACAAGTCGAACGGCGTCTCAACGTAGTGGTCTTCAAAGGCGTTGTTCTGCTCCGGATCAAGCACTTCAAGCAGCGCCGCTGCCGGATCACCGCGGTGATTGGCGCCGATCTTGTCAATCTCGTCCAGAAGGAAAAGCGGATTCTTAACCTTCGCCTTGATCATGTGCTTAATGACCTGCCCCGGCATCGCGCCCACGTAGGTACGGCGATGACCGCGGATTTCCGCTTCATCGGAAACACCCCCCAAGGCCATGCGTACGTATTCGCGGTTCGTCGCCCGAGCGATCGAGCGCCCAAGCGAAGTTTTGCCTACGCCCGGACCGCCTACGAGGCAGAGAATCGGCGACTTGACCTTGCCCACGCGCTTTTGCACGGCGAGATATTCAAGAATGCGCTCCTTCACCTTTTCGAGTCCCCAATGATCCTCATCGAGGACACGGCGAGCCCGTTCGATGTCGCGGTTGACGCGGCTCTTCTTCTTCCAGGGCAGTTCGAGAAGCGTCTCAACGTAGCTGCGCACGACGCTCGCTTCTGAGGACGACGGCGGCATCGTTTTCAGGCGCTTGATTTCCGTAAGCGCAGCTTCTTCGGCTTCCTTAGGCATCTGCGCATCGCGCACCTGACGCTCCAGTTTGGCCTCTTCCTCTTCGGCTTCTGCAGTTTCCGGGTCCAGACCGAGTTCTTTCTTGATGGCCTTCATCTGCTCATTCAAGTAGTACTCGCGCTGGTTCTTCTCCATCTGGCCCTTGACACGCATCTGGATGCGTTTTTCAACCTGACCGCTTTCGAGTTCACGGTCGAGCACGCCGATGAGAATTTCATAGCGGCGCACCGGATTGGAAGCACGCAGAAAGTCAAGACGTTCAGCAGTGGTCAGCGGAATGAAAGACGCAGCCACATCACAGGCGCGCACCGGATCCGTTTCCTCCGTTACGGGACGGAGGTGTTCGGGCGTGAGCTTCTTGACGTTTTGCGCATAGTCGAGAAGCTGACGATTGAGTGTGCGCTGATAGGCCGCAAGATCTTCCGACACATCTTCTGTCGGCAGTTCTTCCGCGGTGGCTTTGTAGAACCCAGATGCGTCGGTCCAGCTCGTCACGCGGCAGCGCTGCGTTCCGTGTACAAGCGCCTTCACTGAACCATCGGGAAGATGCAGCAGCTGATCCACTTCGCCGAGTACACCGACATCCCAGAAATCTTCGGGCTTCGGCGAATCAATGCTCTTTTCACGCTGGGTGAGCAGAATGACGCGCCCGGAATGCACGCGCATAGCAGCCTCGGCGGCGAGCACCGAGATCTGACGGCCCATGAAGACCGTCGTCATGGAATTCGGGATCACCACCATGTCGCGCAGGGGGATCACCGGAAGCGGACCCGCCGCAGCGGCAGTCGCTTCGTTGTTGGGAGTCTTGTTATCGTTCAAAGCAATAACCCCATAAAAGATGATTGTTGAAGTCTATATGGGGACGCTCCGCGCAATTTTCAACCCGTTCCAAGTGGGGTAGAACCAATTGCTTGATTGGAGCGCCGCCTCCATCAGACTTGCGGCGATTGAGGAGCTGCTTGAGCAGCCGCCTTTTCGGCTTTGAGCGCTTCGATTTGTTCTGCAGTGCGAAGCACATACTCTGGCTTGGCCTTGGCAGTGACAACCGCTTCAGTCACGATCACCTTTGCCACATCCGTGCGGCTGGGAATTTCAAACATCGTGTCAAGGAGCAGCGCCTCAATAATCGAACGCAGGCCGCGGGCGCCCGTTTTGCGCTCAATCGCCTGATGTGCAATGGCTTTAAGGGCTTCGGGCGTGAATTCAATATCCACGTCCTCCATGGCAAAAAGCACTTGATACTGGCGAACAATGGCATTTTTCGGTTTTGTCAGGATCTCAATGAGCGCTTCTTCATTGAGTTCTTCAAGAACCGTAATCACCGGCAGACGACCGACCAACTCCGGAATCAGACCGTACTTCACAAGGTCACCCGTTTCAATCTGACGGAAGACATCCGTGAGGTTGTGATCCTTTTTGCCGACGACCGTACCGGAAAAACCGATTTCACTCTTCTCCGTGCGGTGGCGAACAATGCGCTCCATTCCGTCAAACGCTCCGCCGCAGATAAAGAGGATCTGGGAAGTGTCGACTTCCATCATGGCCTTTCCCGGATTCTTGCGCCCGCCCTTGACCGGCATGGACGCAATGGTGCCTTCGACGAGCTTGAGAAGAGCCTGCTGAACACCCTCGCCCGACACGTCGCGGGTAATGGAAGGGTTCTCGCTCTTGCGGGCAATCTTGTCAATTTCGTCAAGATAGATGATGCCCTTCTGTGCACGCTCAATGTCGCCGCCGGCGGCCTGCACCAGCTTAGCGACGATATTCTCAACGTCTTCACCAACGTAGCCCGCTTCCGTCAAGGTCGTTGCATCCGCAATGGCAAACGGCACATCGAGCGCACGAGCGAGCGTCTGAGCCAAAAGCGTCTTGCCCGAACCCGTCGGGCCGATCAGCAGCACATTGGACTTTTGCAGCTCAACCTTGTCTTCAAGCGCCTTGAGCTTTTTGTCACCCAACGTATTCAAACGCTTGTAATGATTGAATACCGCCACCGACAGTGTCCGCTTAGCGCGTTCCTGACCAATTACATAATTGTCGAGAAGCTCATAGAGCTCCCGCGGCGTAGGAATCTTGGCCGGAGCCGCCGCTTGAGGGGCTTCGGCAGCAGGCTCTTCAGCGGTTTTGCCGCCGGTCGCTGCGCCGGTGAGTTCGGACGCCATCAGACGGACACAGTCGCCGCAGAGGAGCTCACCGTGCAGGCCCTGAAAAAGGGAGGAGCACTGCGACTCATCACGGCCGCAGAAAGAGCAGTAGCGTTTTGCCATTTTTTGGTATGAAATTCGTTGCCCGGCACCGAGCATTGCTTGAAAAGCACTGCGCTTTCGGGCCGAAAGGAAAACTCATCCGCATTGCGCCTGACATCAGCCGTCAAGCGCAATGCGGAAAGTTCTTGCTTGAGGGTCAGCCGCGCACAAGTTCGAGCCGCGCAGCTCTCAGCCTCAAGCATGGAGAAAGGGAAATCAAAGATCCGCGCGGCTCGTAAGCACTCGGTCGATGAGACCGTATTCGAGCGCTTCCTGCGCGCTCATGAAATTGTCTCGATCCGTATCGCGAACGAGTTCGTCATAGCTGCGGCCTGTGAAGCCGGCCATCAGTTCGTTCATCTGACGCTTGATGAGCAGCAGCTGACGAGCACGGATTTCAACATCGCTCGCCTGACCCTCTGCACCGCCCAAAGGCTGATGAATCATGATGCGCGAATGCGGCAGCGCATAGCGTTTGCCCTTTTCGCCTGCGGCCAGAAGGAACGCACCCATCGACGCGGCCATGCCGAGACAGATCGTATTCACCTTCGGGCGAATGAAACGCATCGTATCAAAGATCGACATGCCGGCAGAAACCGAGCCGCCCGGGCTGTTGATGTACAGGGAAATATCCTTGTCAGGATCTTCGCTTTCAAGAAAGAGCAGCTGAGCGACGATCAGCGAGGCCGTTTGATCGTTTACTTCCGTCGTGAGGAAAATAATGCGGTCACGCAGCAGACGCGAGTAAATGTCAAAACTGCGCTCCGACCGACCGGAGCTTTCAACAACAATAGGAACTAATGACATAACCAATAATCAAATCTGTGAACCGTATGGCGTCTGCCCGGCACAGCCAGCGCGCATAAACGGTTGAATATCGAACGGACGGCGCATCGACTCATCCGCTCAGAGCGTTCGAACATTATGGCGGAACCGCGTGCGGTATGCATGACACTGCGGGCGGCATTCGCTGAAAGGACGAAAAATTCGCACAATTGCGCATTTTTCCAGCGTTTTAACGCCTGCCAAAAATGGCGAAGGGCGCCCGCAGGCGCCCTCACCAGCCTCAAGCGGCAATGCCGCTTGAGTACGGAAGTGGCGGAGTGTCCGATGGGTGCTCCAACCGCTTCAAAAAAGTGCGATTAGAACTCGCCCTTCATCACCTTGTCGAATTCGACAGGCACTTCTTCCGTGGTGGCCTGGCCGAGGAGCCAGTTGGTGACGTTCTCTTCCTGGACCTGCATCGCCACATTCACGCGGCTCTGACGGTCGGTCGTGAGGTACTGAACGACTTCAGCCGGATTTTCGTAAGAAGCAGCGATCGACTGGGCGCGAGCCGTGATCTGTTCATCGGTGGCCGTGAGCTTTTCACGCTGAACGACTTCAGAGATGAAGAGACCGACACGGGCCTTCTTGACAGCCGGTTCCTGGAACATGGAGTCCGGAATATCCTTCGGGGCTTCAAGGCCGCGGCTGCGCATGGCCTGAGCGTACTGCTGAGCCATAGCACGGCGTTCTTCTTCAACGACGGCGGCCGGAACCGGGAACGTAAGCACCTTGTCGAGAGCCGAGAAAACTTCAGCAGCGGTGCGCTGTTCAAGACGATAGCTCACTTCGCGTTCGAGGTTCTTCTTGACGTCGGCACGCATGGCAGCAACGCCATCCTTCACACCGAGGGACTGAGCGAATTCGTCGTCGATCGTCGGGAAGTGCGGTTCTTCAACCTTGGTCACTTCAACGAGGAACTGGACGGTGGCACCGTTCAGATCAGCGGGACCATATTCCTTCGGGAAGGTGAGATCGAACGTCTTCGATTCACCAGCCTTCATGCCGGCAACCGCCGCATCGAACTCGGCGAGCATACGGCCGCTGCCGATGACGAACTGGAAGCCTTCAGCCTTGCCGCCCGGGAATTCAATGCCTTCCTTCGTGCCGGTGAAGTTCACCGTAACGCGGTCGTCCTTCTGAGCGGCGCGGTCAGCGGCGGCTTCAGTGTAGGTGACGCGCTGCTTGCGCATGACGTTGATCGTTTCTTCGACAGCAGCATCATCCACCGTGGAGGTGTAACGCTTGAGGTTCAGCGCCTTGAAATCGGGATATGTGATTTCAGGGAAAACTTCAAACGTAGCCGTGAAGCGCATCGTTTCTTCGTCGCCATTGGCGCCTTCGACAGCTTCAACCTTCGGCGCGCCGGCGATCTGCAGACCGGAGGCCTGAGCAGCCTTCGACCAGGCCTGACCGACGAGTTCGTTGAGGGCCTCGTCAAAGGCGCGCATGCCGTACATGGCTTCGACCTGCTTCATCGGAACATGGCCCTTGCGGAAGCCGGGCATACGGGCATCCTTGGCGTAGCCGCGCAGATGCTTCTGAGCAAGCTCGCGGACCTGAGCGGACGGAACGGAGAGCTCAAGCGTACGCTCGAGCGACACGGCCGGGGCCTCTTCCTTCTTGGTTTCAGGAGCAGCAGCCTGTTCGACGGCCTGTTCAGTCTTTTCTTCAGTCATCGCTTTGATCTTTATGTAATTTCGATCCGTTTTGCACCTAAAAACTACTTCTGGTGCCGGCGCGGCTCGATGTGTGAATAAAGACCGTTCGGCTAAAAAGCTCAGCCGAACGGTTCGGAAAATCTGTCCCTCATAAGGGGAGTTTTGACTGCCGGTAATCTGCAGCAACCAAAAAAAACCTACCAAATGAGAAGCCTTGCATTATAACTAACGCCTTCTTGCGCTGCATTGAAAGTCTCCTGTCCCATTTATCTCTCTGTCCACCCATGAACTACAAGACTGCCGCTCTCTTTGTCGTCCTTGTCACTTCTCTTGCCGGATGCTCGACAACACTCGCGCCGCAGCGCAGCGCCTCAGGGACGTCGACTGAAACGGTCCGGCCAATTCATCAGCAAGAGGATGAAGCGGAACCGCAAAGCTACCGCGAACGCATTGAAGTCGTCGTCCAGCGCATGCGAGCGGCCTGTGTGGCTCAGGACAATCAGCCGTACTACAGGAAAACCGCCTGTCTGCCTTCAGGCATTACAGACGAAATGACCAAAGACTCCACCCGCATTACCGCTGCGCAAAAACGTGCCGCCGAAGCCGTCTTCGCTTTCACTCACGAACTCAATGAAGAAACCCGCAGGATCATGCGAGAGACCCAAGATCCAGCGCTCGCCGCCCGCGCTGAGCTTTCTCAGCGGCTGCGCGACCCGCAGATCAATACCCTTCAGGAAGATCTGCTGTCAGGGAAAATTACGTGGGGAGAATACAACACTGCCCGCCGCGCACTGGCCGAAGCTGTCCACAGCGATTTGGAAAACGAATAGCGCCCGCACTTCGGCGTGCTCTTCTGTACAATGCACGCCACAGTGCGCGAGTGGCGAAATTGGTAGACGCACCAGGTTTAGGTCCTGACGCTTCACGGCGTGCCGGTTCGAGTCCGGCCTCGCGCACCACATGACAAACCGAGTGTTGTCTCTAGATGCTATATGCACTGCATATAGCATGCAGCCCCCTCTGTATCCACAAATCAAGCCGTTTTTACGACACATTTACGACGGCGGTGGGTTTGGCTGCATGAAAAAACGAAGACTACCCTACAAGGGCGTCAATTTGCGCATCAGACCCGCTCAAGCCCAACGTCACACATTCCGTCATCTGGTGCTACTCCAGGGCCTACTGCAGCCCTCCCGCAGAATTCAAACAGTCAGTTAAAACCATAGCGTTCACTTGCTATTGCGTATTCAACGGGATCGTTACTGAAGCCTGAATGACTGCGGAGCCTGCCCTCAGAAAGCGACAGCGAACTTTTCTTTCAATGCGGAGTTCGGCTTGCCCGACTTGATGTTCCTTGTCACGAACCCATCGATCTGGCGATCATGAAACGCCGCTCCTTCGCTCAACCGTCTCAACTGCACCTTTAATACGGCCTCATCCTTTTCCTAGTCATAACAAGATGCTAGAGTGAAGATTGGTAAATGGTGTTCGCAGAAAGTACCTCTTCGTGCTGATGAAACAACCTGCACTTTAAAGTGCGTCTTCAGAAGACTAAGCGAGCTTCGTTTCTACACCATCCAAAATACATTATTCATACAGCTCAAAATCATGATCAAAACCACGCCGATTACCCCTTCTAAGAAGTCTGTGAGGAAAGCCGGCGAGGCTCTTCGTAACTCTGATTTATCTGAAGCTGAGACAGCTGAAGCATTGGAAATTCTGTCTTCCTGGCGAGCTTTGTACTACAGGCCAATCAATACATTTCAGGCGCTCATTAGAAAGAAAATCTCATCACTCGGAATTAAATCTGCGATCGTTGCACAAAGACTGAAGCGAACACCATCCATCGTCGCAAAACTGAAGCGCTTCCCTGGCATGCAACTCGATCGCATGCAGGACATTGGCGGTATTCGCGCTGTCGTCAATAATGTCAGAGAAGTTCGTTTTATTCACGAATCCCTGATAAAAGGACGACACAAACACCGTCCTGTAATGCCGCCCAAAGACTACATTACAGAGCCAAAGCCGGATGGATATCGCGGGATTCATCAGGTCTTCAAGTACAGCACTATCCAGCATGAGGAACTGGAAGGTATACAAATTGAAGTCCAGATCCGTACAAAGTTTCAGCACTACTGGGCTACTGCAGTTGAAACCCTTGGGGTCATAGAGAAATCGTCTTTCAAGACAGGCGCAGGCGACGAAGATTTCAAACAATTCTTCAAGCTTTGCAGCGCTTTATTCTCCATCAAAGAACGAGAACCAATTGTCGCTTCATTACGCGACAAAGCACCAAAAGTGATTGCGCAGGAGTTCCAAGATCTTGAAAGTCAGCTAGGTATATTTGACAAGCTATCTGCTTTCACCACCGTGATAAAAGCTGCCTCCGGCGTGGAAAATAAGGCAAAAAATGGATACTACTTGCTGATTCTCAATACGGAACAGAAAACATCATCCTTCGTTCCGTTTGCCTCGGATCAGGCCCCGCTTGCTGAACAGATGTACATGCTCATGGAGCGAACTGAAAAGGATAATCCGTCTGTCGACGTCGTTCTCGCCGCAGCTGGCGACTTGAAGGATTTGCGGACAGCGTATCCTAATTATTTCGTTGACACTAAAGCATTCATGTCTCATCTAAGCGCAATTTGCTCAGAAATCCTAGCAAGTTGAGTCTTTCATGCTCTTCGCAACTTGTGCCGCAACGCGTTTCAGCCGCTATCGCTCGCAGCTTTTTGAGCTTTGCTTTACTGGCCGCGGCTAGGCCTTTTTGACAGTGTCTTTTGGCCCTTCATTGAGCTGATCAGGGTTCTCACCAGATGTCGAGTGACGAGCATCAGGCCTTGAACTTCCTCACCGACCGGGCATTCTCCCAGAATCAGGCCCATACCGGGCTCACCCAAACGAAGACCGGCGCAAAATTCATCGCACCGGTCTTCGATTAATCATGCCTCAGCAAAGAGACACTGTTACTTCACTTCCTGAGAAAGGGCTTTTTCCACTGAGAACGGCCAAGCCTGATAGCCCGTGCAGTTCTTCAGCTGAATCTCAACAGAAGGTTCTTTTGCCCCCCACTTGAACTCTTCAATATAGGGATTCGGCGCGGAGGTGAATGCGCCGCTCGCCATGTCAAAGCTTGCTCCAGCCGTGGCGGAATAGACGAAGATGGAATTCTTGTCAGCCTGATATTCCGTGAGCGAAGTTACCGGGCTGTACCAGTCGTGACCGCGCTCCTTGCCGTATGCCCAGATCTGTTCAACAGTCATCTTCTTCTGATCGATTTTGTAGACCACAGAACGCGAATACTTCATCTCGGGCAGCGGCGGCTGTTCCATGCCGCGGGCATCGCCGTTGTCAAAAGCCGAGACATAAATAATGTCGCCCTTGCTCTTCTCATCAATCTTAAAGGCAGTGTGCTGAGTCCAGGTCCAGTCAAACTCGCCCTCGCACTTGCTGCCGCTGCACTTGATCTTGCCGCCGTTGGCATCGATCGGCGTCAGCACCTTCTCTGCCCAGCCTTTTTTCCAGCCTTCCGGAGAGGAGAGAATCCATTTCACCTTTTTGTCACGGCCAATCTTAATAATGGCGGACTGGTGCCGAGAGCTGATAATGATCGAATCATCCTCAGGGTCGTAATCGACTGAATTGACGTGTGCCCAGTTGCGGCCAGGGCCCGTACCAACGATGTCACCGAATTTATCGGAAGCATCCAGCTTGGCGATTTCCTCCGCCGTGAGCGTCTTGCCGGCCTGTGAAGCATCAATATTGAGACAGACAGCGCCCTGATCCAAGACCTTCATTACGTTGTCGCGGTACGGATCAAGAATTTCAGCCAAACGCCATTCGTCTACCACATTGCCGTTCTGATCGACCTCAGCAATCACATCGCGCACTGTGCGTACGTTCTTGCCGTCAGCGCGCTTCCAATTGGAGCTCGAGACACGCAAGAAATAGTGCCCGTTGTCCGCATCGTCCATGGAATGCGAGAAGTCACCGTAGCGCATCGGGAGACGGCGATTGAAGACCTCGCGTCCCAAAATGTCGTACTTCACGTAGCGCTGGCCAAAGCCCCAGGTGAGCAGACCGTCAGCATTCTGCTTGAAGCCCATCATGACGCCCGCAGAATAAAGTGAATTGAGGTCATAGATCGGATTGGCTAACATGAACCAACGAACTTCACCCTTGGTATCAATAACGGTGTTCTGCGGCCAGTAATTCCATTCGAGTGCGCCGCCGGTCGGATTGTTCCAAACTGCACGAGTACCGATGCTGGATTTCTGACCAAAGTTGTTGACGAAGTAGAGGCGGTCAGAGAATTCCGGATCGGCCTTCTTCACTTCTGCCTCAAACGGCATCATGCGCTCCATGGTGTTTCCTGCAGGCTCAAAGTAAACAGGAGGTGCATAGAGTTTATATTCGTCTGAAAACTTTTCCTTTTTGCCCGTCGTGTCAATTCTCGTGTAATCAACACGAATGGTGTTGAGGTAGTCCGGGTAAAGCCCGAAGACAGGAACGCCGCCGTGCGTGAGAAGCTGCGACCGCGAGACCTTGTAGCTGATCTTTTGTCCGCCCTGCTTAGGCACAATGTGCACCGTCACATCCGCGAGCGTGTAACCGCCGTCACGAATCACAGCAGTGAGCGGCGCAATGCCATAGGGATTCCCCATCACCTCTCCGATGTGGCCTTGCACCTCATAATCGATCTTCGGACCAGAGGCCCCGCCGATCGCCATAGCGGCGGCAGGGATGGCAGCAGCGACGGCCAGAGCGATCCACTTCATCTTCATTACAAAATCTCCTTTTAGCGAGTGCAGAAACAAAAGAAACTGCATCGTTGAAATCGTTCCGTTTCAAGCGGAACGCGACGAAACTCAGTATGAAGACTTAGCCGAAATAACTAAATCGGGGCTTGCGCAGGATTGCGTTGCGGATCTCGAAAATCGCTTTCTTCAAAAAGAGAAAACTGTCAGTCCTCAATAAAATGAATGGAATTCACATCCGCCAAGGTCTTGGGTGCACTCACGATCACCGAGCGCACCCAGACAGATGCCGGATCCTGATGGGTTCGGTTGTGCCAGATGAGTGTCGGCCCGTAGACAACTGCATTTTTCGGTCTGCCCAAAATTATGAGATCGGGCATTAATTTTTGAAGCTGAACGGCGAGCTGCAATGGCAGCGCTCCCCAAAGATTGGTCTGACAAAGAATCTGTGCAATGGGAATAAAGAACGGGGACCAAACGGCGATATTTTCCGCCATCAACGGAATATCGGCTTCAGCATCAAACCATGGATCATCTAGATCATTCAGCGGACCAGTCATCACCCGAATCTGTCGATAAGCCTTGAAGTCTTTTCGAGTCAATGTCCGCTCTTGAGCGAGTTTTACCAATGGATGGTGCCTTCCGCAGACCAGAACAAAAACGTCATCAGCAAGCCGAAGACTATGTAAATTTGGATCTGACGGAACAAACGGAAAGATTGCAAAATCGGCCTCTCCCGACGAAAGCAATCTTCCAAAATCAGCTCGAATAGGGCGAAATTCAACACCAATTGAAGGCGCCTTTTCAAGCAGTGCAGAAACGGATGTCGTCAGAAAAGTGAAAATCGCATTATCTACGCATAGAATTCGAAAAATTCGACGCACATCACTTGGCCGGAAAACTTCCTTCTCAAAAAGCCGGCCGTAATTAACAAGAAGTTCAGCAACACCGCCATTGAGTTCACGAGCGCGCGGCGTGGGAACCAAACCTCGATTAGTTCGAAGAAAAAGATCGTCATCGAGGAGCTCACGCAGCTTGGCAAGCGTACGGCTGGCGCCGCCGACCGACATAGCGCATTCCTGTGCAGCCTTCGTTAAAGATCCCGTTCGGAAAATAGCAGAAAAGAGAAAAAGTGCATCGGTGTCTATATTTGGTCGCTGCATATGGTTTCGGGCAATCATTTAGACCGTCAAGCGAAAACGGTAGTAAAAAAGGCGGCACCCGCAGACGCCGCCTTTTGTGAACTCAGACTGCGGCGAATATTTTTTTTCGCCGCAGCTGACCGAGCACTAAAGAAAGCTTAGTGCTTGCCGCCGCAACCGCAGCCGCAGCCGTCCTGCTTCTTTTCCTCGTTGCTCTTGTGATGATGGCCGCAGCAGCCTTCGCCTTCACCGTGCTTATGCTCATGGCCGTGTCCGCCGCAGCAGCATTCACCTTCCTCATGATCGTGCTCATGGTGGTCGTGACCGCAGCAGCACTCGCCTTCGCCGTGCTTATGCTCATGGTCATGTCCGCCGCAGCAGCATTCACCTTCCTCATGATCGTGCTCATGATGGTCGTGACCGCAGCAGCACTCGCCTTCGCCGTGCTTATGTTCATGGCCGTGTCCGCCGCAGCAGCATTCGCCGTCATGATCGTGATGGTGATGGTGATGACCGCAGCCGCAGGAATCTTCATCGTCGTGACAGCCGCAGCCGCAGCCGCCTTGCGCAGCCTTGAACTGGATCGGGTCAAAGGGCGATTCAGCTTCCGTGACCTCAAGTCCTACCATCTGAAGCATCTTGGCGAGATTGGGCAGCGGCAGAACAGCAAAACCATCGTCGATCTGCGCAATACGAACGCCGCGGTTAACCAGCGCACCAGCAGCTTCACGCAGCACATTCACGTCGCCCGTCACGTTGAGCACCTTTTCAACTGCGGGACGAACTGCCCAGAAGCCGCCTTTTTCATCAACGAATACATCATTGACTTCAACCGGACGAAGCTGATCGGCAGGAACGCCCAGTTCAACTTCGCCTTCCGGCGTATGAATGACCTGAGGAAGCTCAGCACGCTGAGCGGATGTGAGCGGCAGTGCATGAGCCTTGTCAAGCAGGGTCTGAGCGGGAGCGGCGTTGGCCGGCAAAAGCTTCGTAAGCGTGGACATATCTATTTAATCCTGTTATCAGGATGTGCTGCAGTTGCGGGGAGCAGCACATCCGAAAAAATGAAAGCTACTTTATTTTAGGGTATCGAGAACCAATCGCTGATAGTTATTTTGCTTTATGAAGTATCTGCCAAACTTTGTAATCTTTATATTGTTCAGTCCCTGCTCGAATCTGAAAACAAATGCCGATTTCTAATTTATCCGCCAAGCACCGCCTCGAGCGCGTCTGACAGTCGATCTACCGGAATAATTTCCAGTCCTTCAACAGGCTGCCGAGGCATATTCGCGCGAGGGATCAGAGCTTTAGAGAAGCCGAGCTTCGCAGCCTCACGCAGACGCTCCTGACCACGAGCAGCAGGACGAATTTCACCGGCCAAACCCACCTCGCCGAAAACGACAAGCCCGCGTTCGAGCGGCCGATTACGCCAGCTCGAGCAGATAGCCGCCAGAATGGCCAAGTCTGCTGCCGTCTCCGAGATTTTCACGCCGCCCACAGCATTGACAAATACATCTTGGTCAAAAAGCGCAACGCCTGCATGTCGATGCAGCACAGCCAAGAGCATTGCCAGACGCTGACCGTCAAAGCCGACAGCAAGGCGTCTGGGAGCGGGCAGATGCGTCTCATCGACGAGCGCCTGCACCTCGACCAACAGCGGCCGCGTACCTTCCTGAGTGACAAGAACGGTGGATCCTGGAACGTTCGATTTGTATTCAGAGAGGAAAATAGCGGATGGATTCGTCACGCCGCGCAGACCATGATCAGTCATGGCAAAGACGCCCAGTTCGTTGACCGCGCCAAATCGATTTTTGAAGGCTCTGACGAGTCGAAAGTTCGAATGCGTATCGCCCTCAAAATAAAGCACCGTATCCACGATGTGTTCGAGCACTCGCGGCCCAGCGAGCGAGCCTTCTTTGGTGACGTGCCCCACAAAAAAGAGCGAAGCGCCGGAAGTCTTGGCTGCACGGGTAAGTCTGGCCGCGCATTCGCGCACTTGCGACACGGAGCCCGGAGCGCTGTCGAGCGCGCCGGAAAAAAGTGTTTGAATCGAATCAATGACGACGAATTCCGGGCGTTTTTCATTGATGACCGCTTCGATGTGCTCAAGCTCAATTTCACTCATCAGCTTGAGACCCGCCGTCGGCAGCTGCAGCCGCTGAGCGCGAAGCGCAATCTGCGCGGCACTCTCTTCACCGGAAACGTAAATGCAGCTGAGCCCAGCAGCCGCCAGGCGAGCCATCACCTGCAGCAGAAGCGTCGACTTGCCGATGCCCGGATCGCCGCCAATCAGAGAAACACCGCCCTTGACAAGACCGCCGCCCATGACGCGGTCGAATTCGGAGAGCCCCGTGACGATGCGCGGAGCATCCTCTGCTGCCACATCGGAAAGATCCTGCAAAGCGCCCGTCGTATCGACGAAGCCGCGGCCGGAGCGTGAATCCGCACCGTAGCGGGCCGCGGCACCGGTGGCCACTCTGAATTCCTTCAATGTATTCCACGCCTTGCAATGCGGACACTGTCCCATCCATTTGGCCGTGGTGCCGCCGCACTCGGAGCAGACAAATTCGATACGGTCCTTTTTGGCCATGCAGTCAGCCTTTCAATACAAGCGGCACTCGTCGGGCGAGCGCACAGAGAAGTTCGTAGCCGATCGTGCCGCACCGTCGGGCAAGATCATTCACGGCGATATGCCGCCCCCAAAGCTCTACCTTCGAACCCACATCAGCTTCCGGAATATCGGTAACGTCAATGGTGAGCATGTCCATTGAAACGGCACCGGCAAGCGGCGCCTGAGAGCCTTCTACCCAAACCGGCGCGCCGTCAGGCATCGAACGCGGATACCCGTCTGCGTACCCGCAGGCTACCACGGCAATCCGTGAGGGCCGCTGCGCCGTCCAGCGGGAACCGTAGCCCACGGACTCGCCGGGGCGGACTTGCTGGAGAGCGATGATTTCAGCGCCGAGCGTCATGGCGGGAATAAGGCTGAGCGCCTCTGAGGTCACTGCTTCGTCCGGAGAGACGCCGTAAAGCGCAACACCGGCTCGTACAGCTTGTCCCTGAACTTCTGGGTGAAAGAGAATGGCACCGGTATTGGCCAGACAGGCCTGCTCCCGCGCCAGACCGCCCATGGCCGCAAGCTGGTCGGCCACCGTCACGGGCGCATGCTCGGCAGACTGTTCGGCATTGGCGAAATGAGTCACATAATCCATGACGCTGACACCGGGAATTGCTGCCAGCTGAGCCGCAGCAGCAGGCGCTTCAGCGGGACGGAAACCCAGGCGGTTCATGCCGCTGTTGACTTTGACATGCACACGGACATCCTTAGGCTTTGCAGCACGAAGGATGGCGATCTGCCAAGGTGAATGCACCACCGTCTCAACTTTGAGCGTCTGCAGGGGTTCAATATCTGCGGCATCGAAAAAACCTTCAAGCAGCAAAATCCGCTTGTGCCAGCCGCAGCGGCGGACAATTTCAGCATCGCAAAGATCGATCGTAGCCAAGCCGTCTGCATCGGCAAAAGCTGTCACCGCATTGTCGAGACCGTGACCGTATGCATTGGCCTTCACTACCGCCCAGAGCGCCCTGCCTGCGGCTTTTGAACGCATGACGCCGAGATTATGGCGAAGCGCTTCAAGATCAATTTCTGCGGATATGGGACGCGGCATCTGCGCAGTTTCTCCCCGATTAGCTTGTCTGAAAAGCACGCAGCCGTTTTTCTGAAAAGTCCTGTCTGCGACTCAATGAAGGTCAAAGAGAGGCGCCGCGCGCAGAATTCGACATTTTCTCATCATCCGGGAATACATGCGTCGCCGGCCTGCAACGGAGTGTTGCGAAATCCGCATCTGTGTTTCTCCCTGCTCAAGGAAGTATATTTTGCGCAATGCATTGCAGTCCTTCTCTTTCACTTGGCTAAAATTGCAGTTTCCCAATGCGCCGTCTTCGCTCAAGCGCGAACGGCCGCCCAGTTTCAGGCATAAGGAGAACAGGTTGAAACGCGGCTTTTACACCATTATGGCGGCGCAGTTTCTGTCGTCTCTGGCAGATAACGCACTCCTCATCGCCGCCATTGCGCTCCTTGCGAGTCTGGGCGCCCCAGAATGGCAGACGCCGCTCCTCAAACTATTCTTCGTCGTGAGCTACGTCCTTCTGGCAGCCTGGGTGGGCATCTTTGCCGACTCGATGCCCAAGGGCCGAGTCATGTTCCTCACGAACTTTCTCAAAGCCGTCGGCTGTCTGCTGATGCTTTTCGGCGGCCATCCGCTGCTCGCCTACGCCATTGTCGGCATTGGCGCTGCCGCCTATTCTCCCGCCAAATACGGCATTCTCACGGAACTGCTTCCTGCCGAAAAACTGGTCATCGCCAATGGCTGGATTGAAGGGCTCACGGTCGGATCCATCATTCTCGGCGTCGTACTGGGCGGCGTGCTGATTAAGCCTGAAATCGCTTCCCCGATTCTTTCTCTGTTTCACCTCAATGCCATCGGCCTCACGTCCTTTGCCGAAGCGGCGATTTTTGCCATTACCTTCGTTTACGTAGCCGCCTCCATCGTCAATCTGGCGATCCCGGATACAGGAGCACGTTACCCCAAGCAAAAATTTGATCCGATTGATTCCATCCGCGGCTTCATGACAAGCTGCCGGCTGCTTTGGCACGACCGTCTGGGGCAAATCTCACTTTCCGTCACGACGCTTTTCTGGGGCGCAGGCGCAGTCCTGCAGTTCCTTGTTCTCAAGTGGTGCGATCATGCGCTCGGCATGACCCTCTCGGAGGGCGCCGTCATGCAGGCCGTGGTCAGCCTCGGCATTGCCGTCGGCGCAGTGCTTGCGGCCGCCCGAGTGCCGCTCGTGAAGTCACTCTCCGTGCTGCCGATGGGCATCATCATGGGCGCGCTCGTCATGTGCATGGCCTTTTTTACTCGTGCCGACGCACCGGCGGGCGGTATCGAGCTTTTCGGTCAAAGTCTCTCGTGGGCCGTCATCATTGCCAGCATCGGCATGATTGCTGTCGGCATCTGTGCGGGGTTCTTCGTCGTGCCGATGAATGCGCTTTTACAGCATCGCGGCCATGTTCTGATGAGTGCCGGCCGTTCCATTGCCGTGCAGAACTTTAATGAGAACCTCTCCATTCTCACCATGCTGGGCGTCTATTCTCTGCTCATCAAATTTGACTTGTCCGTTCCCGCCACGATGCTCACTTTCGGCGGCTTCGTGATGGTTTCCATGGCGCTGGTGATTCTGAAGCATCATCGCAACCAGCGGGAATTCGACAGCACGCATCTGATCGGCGAGGATAAGCGCCATTAAGTTTTTGCTGCCCGCCGGCAGCAGCCTGTCAAAAGCCCTCCCTGCAGCCCAAGGTTCTCAGGGGAATATTGGCGCTCCCGAATCAACAATCAGGAGCGCCGCTCCATTTATGCAGCTGGCTGGGCTTCAAAACGGACGCCAGGCCCAGACACTTCACTTTCTCCGGATGTGCCGCGAGGTTTCACCACGATATGCACCCCTACGCGCTCGCGCACTGCCCGCACATGGCTGATGATGCCGATGAGCTTCCCAGTTTTTTGCTGGAGCATCTCTAAGGCATTCAAAGCTTTTTCGAGCGTATCGGGATCAAGCGTGCCGAAGCCTTCATCCAAAAAGAGCGTATCGACCTGCATACGGCTTGAACTCACGCGCGAAAGGGCAAGCGCCAATGCAAGCGAAACCAAGAACGTCTCGCCGCCCGACAAATTAAAGGAGGTCCGCTCGAGCCCCGCGAGTTCCAAGTCTCGGACTGCAAGATCGAGTTTTTGCGAGCCGGCCGGAATCAGCTGATAACGGCTTTGCATACGCGAGAGAATCACATTGGCTTCGTGCAGCAAAAGCGCAAAGGTGAGGCTCTGAGCAGCCAGACGGAAGGTTTTGCCGTCCGCACTGCCGATCAGCCCTGAAAGCTTTGCCCATTTGTCGGCTGAAGTGCGGGCGCTCTTAAGCTCAGCCTCAATCAGGGCGGCCTTCCGGCGAACAGCATCATCGGCTTCGAGCTGCTGGCGAAGGCTGCCGAGACGGCGCTCAGTCTCACTGGCCCTCTCGTCGGCTTGGGCCAGTTCCGCGGCCGCTTCTGCCTCTTGAACGTCACGGCGAGGCGTTTGCAAAAGTGCTTCCAGATCGCTTTGAGCCGTCGCCCGATTCGACTCGGCCGCTGCATAGGCCTGGCCGGCAGCCTCTGCGGTTTGTTCGAGCTCCCTAATTCGGGCGGGATCGCGTGCAGCTGCGAGCAGCGCGGCTTCATCGGCAAACGCTGCGTTTGCCAGAAGCTCGCTGAACCGCGCCTTAGCATCCTCCGTTTTCTGTGCAAACTCCTGCGCCGCCTTTTTTTCTGCCGAGAGCGTTGCCTCGATCGTCTTCAGGTGTTGTGCCGCCTGAGCACTTGCCTGCGCGGCATCACGCTCTTTTTCGCGCGACGACCGCACTCGGAGAGCGAGCGCTCGGCGTTCAGCCTGGGCTGAACGCTGGCCAAACTTGTTTTCACGTTCTTTGCGGACATTCTGAGCGGCCTGATGCGCCGCCCGCGCACGCTCACTCGCGGCAGCCTGCGCTTCATCAGCGCCGCGTTTCTGAGCAGCCGCTGCATTTGCTGCGGCTGAGGCCGCAGTTAACTTTTCTTGCGCCTTTTGAGCGGAGGCATCTGCAGCCGCATAACGCTTGCGGCGTGCCTCGGCCTCATTGAGGAAAGACTGCGGTTCGGCGAGCACCGCCTTTGAATCGGTGTCGGCAGCGAAACAATGTTTCGCGGCAAGCAGAAAAGCGTCACGACGTACCTGCAAACGCTCGGCGCTCTCGCGCTGCTGTGCCTGAAGCTGCTCGAGACTCTCCTGAGCGGCCCGAAGGCGAGCCGACGCTCGAACGTCTGCCGCCTGAGCCTCATGGAAGGCGTTCACCGCCTTGACTTCTTCAGCACGCACGAGCGCCAGCCCTTTATCCGCCGCTTCGGCATTTTTCGACCATGCTTCAATGGCGTCGAGCACCGCATTAAAGCCTGCCGCCCTTTGCGGCGTCAATGCCTCTGCAAAATCCTGCGGATAGGCACTGCGCAGCGCTGTTATGCGTTGAGTGAGCACTTCGCGCATGCGTGAAGTCTTGTCTCCAGGAGGCATCTCAGACAATAGGGAGAGCAATTCGCCGCATTCGAGGAGCCACTGCGCCGCCCATGCTCGACCGGTAAATCGGCGCATTTCAACGAGTTTGGCCTCAAGCGATCCCTCTTGGTAAACCGCAGCCTGAAGACGCTGCGCATCTTGAAGCCGCTGGGCAGCCGCTTCCATTGCGGCCTGTGCTTTGACTGCAGCATCGTGAGCTTCATCTGCTTTTACTTTGTGAGCAGCGATTTTCTTTTCACCGAGCGCGGCGGCGGACTGTGCATTCAGACTATTTTTTTGGGCGTCGGCATAAGCCTCTGCTGCGGCCGCGGCCGCCGGCAGATGCTCCGCAAGCTCACGATCGCCCTGAAGCATCTCCAGCGCGTCCAGTGCTTTGCGGCGCTCGTCTTCTGCAGACTTCAGCGCAGCTGCGCACTTTTGCACCTCGGCATCCGCCCGCAGACTGCGCGCCTGAGCATCTGCAAGCGCCGCACTGCTCGCTTGGGCTTCTGCGTCCGCAATAGCCAGACATTTGTCCTTTTCTTCCATCTGCTCGAGCTCAGGAATCTTTTTCGCCTCATCCTCGGCAGCCTGCAATGCAGCCTGCCGTGCTGCGTCAGCAGCTCCCTGAGTCTGCGTTTGAAGCGCCTGCGCCTGCACTTGGGCCGCCTCATATTGCGCTGCTTCCCGGCGATGCGCTTCTGCGGAGGCTGCGCAGTCGAGCATCCGCCGGCGTTCCGCAAGAGGCTCCACAGCCAAGCGAGCGGCAGCGGCTTCACGCTTCAATGCTTGAGATGCCTGCGCCGCTTTTTCGGCCTGAACAAATGACTGCTCGGCGTCCTTCAGACGTGCGCGGGCGGCTGCTGCCTGACGTATCCAGCGCAGATCCGCTTCGAGTTCACTGCGGCGAAGCCGAACCTGCTTGGCTTCGTCTGCAGTCGTTTCGAGGGCAGTTTCCAAGGCCTTGCGGGCATCCTCAGCGAGCATTTCCGCCCCTTCAAGATGAACCAAAAGGCGCTTGACCTTATTGTTCTCATCGCGGCAGCGCTCAAACACCCATTGGCCAATGGTGCTGTAAAGCTTTGTGCCGGTGATTTTTTCAAGAATCGCCGCTCGATCATCGACCTGGGCACGCAAAAGCTCCGTAAAGGCACCCTGAGCGAGAAGCGCGCTGCGCGTGAAGGTTTCATAGTCCATCCCGAGCACTTCAGGCACTTTTGCGTTCCAAGCGAGTTTCTGCTCTGCAACAATTTCCCCCGTTTGCGCACTGCCATCGGGCAAACACACCAATTCCACTTGAGCATCACGCGGCTCGCCCGTGCGCTTAAGCTTAACGCTCCAGCGCGACCGCCAGAACTTTCCCATGGATTCGAAGACAACAGAGGCTGAACATTGTTTGCGGCCTTCGGTCAGAACCATACAGCCGCGATCGGTTTTCTTCGAGGTCGACGTTCTGGTCTCCATGCGCGGCGTTTTGCCAAAAAGCGCCAGTGTGACAGCATCCAAAATCGTCGTCTTTCCGCTTCCGGTAGGGCCGACAATCGCGAAGATGCCGCTTTCAACATAGTCGCGATTTGTGAAATCGATCTCATAGCGGCCGGCGAGCGAGTTGATATTTTCAATTCTGAGTTTCAAGAGCCGCATGGCCGGTCTCCTTTGCATCGATTTCGTTGTCTTGATGAGCGCCTCGTCCGGCCAGATCCGACACCACTTCTGCGCGGCGGGCGTCTGCCTCACGCATGAGCTCAAGGCCGGCCTCGAGCGCTTCGGCAAAGAGGGGCTCCAACTCTTTTCGAACGATGTCGTCTGCGCCGCTTCTTTCTAAAACCGACCGAAACACTTCTTCGGGCGTAATGTCATCGAGCCGCCTTTCGGGCATGTCCCAGCCTCTGAGTCCTTCCGGAGCGCCGATGCGCACGGCAGCCAGATGCACGCCGGCATGTTCAGCCGAACGCTGAAGCGTTTGCACGACCGTGTTCGCATCCGTTGCCGCGCCCGTAAAAAACACCTCGACAACGGCGCCTGGCGCCTCACGGCCCACTTCCAGCAAACGCAGCTGAAGCGCTTCGAGCGTGCCGGAAATACGAGTGAGAATGCGCGGCTGCGGTACATGAATGGCATGCTTCTCAACGCCATGGTCCGTAATGACCACCTCCAGAATCTGCTGCTTATCTGAAATCGCGCCAAAGTCGAGCATCAGCGGTGAACCGCAGTACCACGCGTTGCCGTTTGCCCCCGCTGCCGCCTGCGGGCGATGAATATGCCCGAGCGCGATGTACCGCCAGCCTTCGCCAAAAGCGGCCGCAGAAACATTGCGAAGTGACCCTACATAAACTGAAGCATCTTCCTCATCGGACGAAGCTGAAACGCTTTCTGCCGCCCCGCCCACGGAACTGCCGGCTACGAAGAGGTGACCCATGGCGACCAGCGGCACTTCAGGACCAACCCATTCAACGAGCTTTTGGTGCACGGCATCGTAATGAGCCCGCACCCCGTTCTCCCAGGCGCGGCGGCGGTCCGTTTCGGAGTCTGAAACCCCGGAGAGCCGCACATCCCCTTCGCGCAGATAGGGCACCGCTGCAATCCCCAGCATGGGGGCTCCTGCAGCATCCCGGATGACAACCGCCTCCGTTTCCGGCGTATTCCCGGCAACAATCGTACGGATCGTGGAAAGCAAAACTTCCGGCGCCCGCAAAAAACGCAGGGAATCATGATTGCCTGCCGTTACTACAACCGCACGAAGCGCTGTCTGCGAAGCCTTCGTCAGAAAATCATAGTAAAGACGCTGAGCGTCCGAGGACGGCATCGTCGTATCAAAGATGTCGCCGGCGATGAGGAGAACATCCGGACGACGCTCGGTGATCTGGCCGAGGAGCCAGGTGAGAAACGAACGGAAATCTTCTGTTCGGTCCACATCTGCAGTTTGCCGCCCCAAGTGCCAGTCTGAGGTATGAAAAATACGCACGGCTCGTCGTTTCTCGACAGGTGCATCCACGGATGAAGGCATGTATCAACTCTTATGCAAGTACTGGGTTCATTCCATAAACGCATAGTACTCACATCCTGCGTCGCTGCCCGACTGAAATAAGCAGGCGCCGCTTCTGCCGGTGTTTTCGCTCAGTCAACATAAAAAAGGGCGGCACTTCTTTCAAATGCCGCCCCGTCTGATGGTGCTTGAAGCCCCTCGTGCTGAATCAAGCTTGTTCGCCCAGTCCGATGAGCCGTTCAGGATGCGTATAGACATTGGCTCTTCCGCGTCGGCAGAAAGCGGCCAGCGTAATCCCGGCCTTTTGAGCAACCTCGATGGCGAGTGCTGTCGGCGCCGATACTGCGAAGATGATTTCGACGCCCGTCATCGCGGCCTTCTGCACCATCTCGTAGGAGGCGCGGGAGCTGATCACCAGCGCCCCGTCGGTCCAGCCCTGCTTGGCACGCAGTCCCAGGAGTTTATCGAGCGCCACATGGCGGCCGACGTCTTCGGCGCCGCCCGCAAGCGATCCGTCGACATTCACCCAAGCGGCAGCGTGCGTCGCCCCAGTGAGTCGGCCAAGCTCTTCGATCTCGTGGAGGTAGTTGAGCGCTCTTTCATAGTGCTGAAGGTCAAAAGTCTGTGTAAAGGGAACACGAGGCGTCGGACGAACCGCCCCCTCTAAAGACTCCACGCCGCAGATGCCGCAGCCCGTCCGCCCGGTCATCGAACGCCGGAACTCCTTAAGCTTCCAGAAGTTTTCCGAGGCGATCGTCAGTTCAATGTTCTTGCCGCCGCGGCAGCCCTCGGTCACTTCAATCCCGTAGATTTCGGAAAGATCGGCAACAATCCCCTCGGCCAGAGAGAAGCCGATGCCAAACTCTTCGAGCTGAGCGGGCGTGGCCATCATCACCGCATGCGAAATGCCGTTGTAGACCAGAGCAATGGGCACTTCCTCGGCAACGTAGTCCACATCCGAACCCGAGGTCGACTGAGCAATGCGCACGATTTCGACGCGGCGAGCGCTGGCATTGAGCCCCGTATCACCGCCGGCAATCATGCCGAAGCCGTTCAGAAAAGCAGCATTGTCTGTCGGAATCATTTGCGTCATCTCACACGAATCCTGTGAACGATGGTTGGAAGATGTCTTTGCTCAGCTCTGAGGGGGTCAATTTTGCCGCCCTGGAGCGCGGCCCACCTGGGTTGAATCGACAGGCTTCAAAACGGGTTTAGGCACGGTGCCTTCCCGAACAGCAGCATCATAGGCCTCTTCAAGACCAGTCAGCACAATCGCTTCAATATCGGCGCTGAAGGTCAGTTCATCGCCCATCGCGAAAAGCGTCGGCATGGCGCCGCCGCACTTCGAGCAGACATGCATACGGTGCATATCATCAGCTTCGTCGCTGATATAGGTCAGTTCTGAAACAACGTCGTTGCCGCAGCGAACACAGCGAATGCGCTCATAAAGCCACGAGGCGCCGCAGGTGCTGCAGAAGAGTTTCTTGACGTTGCCGCGAAGCGTCGTTTCAACGACTGCAGCGATATCGGGCTCCGACCCGCAGCAAAAGCAAGTATAAGTACGGCTGTAAGAGGGCTTTTGTTCTTCCGAGCGTTCAAGCAGTCCGGAAGCCTTTTCTGCAAAGCGTGTGAGATAGGCACGCAGCGTTTCGCCGAGGACGGGCAAAACGAAAATATCGAGGAGTGCTTCATCTGCATCGCCAGAATCCCAAAGCTTAACAACCGCTTCAAGATAACCGTGCGGATTTTCACTGGCCGTGCGAACAAGCGCCTCGGTACAGTAAGGCGCGAAGTCAAAATGCTCTGCTGCGCTGCCGAGTTTTTCGTCTAATTCGAGGCTCTTGAGCAGTACCGACCCGAGATGCTTGGCGCAGCGGCAGAAAGAATCTGCATTGATGCGCACAAAACCTGCACGCAGAAGCGGCGTGCCGTTGGGCTTGCTCGCTGCGATCGTTTCGTCGGCCGTGGGTTCGCGCTCGACCACGACATCCTCATCGTCGAGCTCGTTGCTGATCGCGGCCGCCTCCAGAATGAGCGGACCGAAAATGGCGAGGCGGCGTCGGACGTCTTCATCCTTAAAAGCGCGGTAGCGGTCAAGAGCGCGTTCGATCGACTTCGGGTTCATGGATTTCAATTCCTTCTTTTTTCTTCGGGGGTCTTTGCGCGTTACGGAACAATTTTTGTCATTGCGCAAGAGTATGCGGCTTCATGGCGAATAGAAACTTTTTGCAGGCATTTCCAGATCAGGATTTGATCCAACCCAGTTTGCAGGAAGGTTCTTTGCTGCCGCCGCAGACTTTTGCGGACTCCGCAGCCGTCTCGAGAAGACTTTGGAAAACTTTTCAAGACGGCTCGGAATCAGTGGTCTATAAGCAACTCGAAGCACTCTTCGCTTTCTTCCCCCTCGAACCCAGGTCCGAGGGGGAAGCGGCATGTGCTTTTGAGTTCTCCATCAAGAACGCGGTTACTCCGCTTTCTTTTCAACCGTCACGTTCTTGCCGGTGGTGAGCTCTTCGTTGGCCCAGTAACCCCAGTGGTAGAGGGCGTCCGATTCACTCACCTTGCCGTCGCCGAACATGATTCGGGCAGTGCCGCGGTAGGGCTCGAAAATGCCCGCACCGAGGTAGATGTGTGCAATGCCGACGATCACCGTAAGGCAGAAGAAGATGTCGTGGAGCATACGGGCCCAGAGGAGGACCTCGTCGCTGAACGCAACCTTCATGCCGCCGTTAGGGAGCAGGCCCGTATTGAGCCACAGCACCAAACCGGTAAGCGCCATGATGATGCAGAAGAACACCAGTGCGCCGTCAGCCAGACGCTGCGCCGATTTGACATGGTGCTGCGGAGGCATATGGATTTTTGACGGTGCAAAGAGATAGAACGGAAAGAGCATCGCCCACTTGTAGTCGTCCTTGTCCCACTTGCCGAAAATATCTTCCTTAAAGAGGTGTGCAGCTCCCTTCGGGGATTTAAACACCGCATAGAGCGGAACAAGAATGAACGGGATAGCGAACACGCGGTGAAGCATGCGCATCCAATAGGTGAACTCTCCCCCCATAATCGAGCCGCCGAGTTCGGGCCAGAACACGAAAAGGCCCGTAACAGCAAGCAGGATGCAGGTGATCGCCGCGACGCCGTGCGTGACGCGCGTCAAGAGCGAATGGCGCTGAATGTAGCGAGTCATGATGTCTCCTTAATGGGCGTCTTTGCCGGATTGAACCTTTTTGAGCGCTTCGCGGGCTTCCTTCTCCGCGAGGGCGCGCTGTTCGGGCGTCCAATGTGCTTTCGCTTCCTCAAGGGTAACCTCCTTGCGGCGGTAGCCGAGATTGGCGAGGAACGAGACGGCCAAAGCACCGATGACGGCGGCCGTGCCCACAGCGGTAACGGGCTTGATGATGTCAATGCCGTTGAGCACTGCTTTGGGCTTCGGATCCGTCGGCAGGCCATAGGCTTCATGACCGTAAGCGCAGACGTGAATCACGTGCAGGCCGCCGCATTCATTTTCGCCATAGACCTCCGCCTTCGTGAAGCCCTTCTTCTTGAGGAACTCCACACGTTCGTGAGCCTTCTTGAGCATCTCTTCACGCGGCCCGAAGCGCAGCGCTTCAGGCTGGCAGGTCTTGACGCAGGCCGGAATGCCGTCGTTGTCAAGACGATCAATGCAGAGCGTGCACTTGTCGATACGGCCGTCCATCGGACGGAAACGCGGCACGTCGAACGGGCAGGCCGCCTGACAGAACGTGCAGCCGTTGCACTTATCGGTGTCAAGCTTCACTACGCCGCGCTCATCCTTGCTGAGCGCGCCCGACGAGCAGGCCTTCACACAGCCCGCATCCGTGCAGTGGTAGCAGGAACGCCGACCGATGGACCAGTTCACCGGATGGAACTTGTCGCCCGAAGGCTTCTCATCAAAAGTCATGATGAGACGGGTGTCGCCGTTGAGATCGAGCGGCCCCTGATAGGTACCGTTGAAGTTCTTCTCATTGGCGTTGAGTTCAAGACTTGCCGGCAGCACATTCCACTGCTTGCACGCCACCTGGCAGCCGCGGCAGCCAGTGCAGTGCGAGGAGTCGAACAGCATAGCGACTTCTTTGTTATCAGCCATTTATTTGTCTCCTGGATTTATGGTCGCCGATGCTTCAGGCAGCCTTCTCAATATTGACAAGGAAGGCCTTGTATTCGGGAATGAAGCTCACCGGATCGCCCACATTCGGGGTCAGATCGTTGACGTTGTCGCCGGTGGCAAAGGAACCCGCCCACGAGAAGTGGTGCGGCATGCCGACCACGTGCGTGAGCTTGCCGTTGATCTGCATGGGCTGCATGCGGATCGTGACCATTGCCCGAACCTTGACCGAACCGCGGTTGTTCCACACACGGACCGTATCGCCGTTCTTGATGCCTTTTTCCTTAGCGAGTTCTTCGGAAAGTTCAATAAAGTTGCAGCTGATGAGCTCATTGAGCCAGGGAATCGATCGGGTCTGCGCACCGGTCTGCCACTGCTCGGTAACCGAGTAGGTCGTGCAGACATAGGGGTAGTCCTGCGACGTGCCGCGGCGGTTGTCCTTGTCCTCCGTGAAAAGTGCACAGGGTGCCTGAACGCTGTCGTTGAGCAGATTCTTCGTCGGCGATTCAAACGGCTCATAGTGTTCGGGCATCGGGCCGTCGGACATGGCATAGGAGAAGAGCCGAGCGTTCTGTTCCCACGTCATGAAGAAGGCCTTGTTGTCGGGCGGATTGGCGGTGACAAAGTCGCCCACGTCATACTGGAGCCACTTGTCGCCCTTCCATTCGACGAAAACCTTTTCCGGATTCCACGGACGGCCCTTCATATCGCAGGAAGCGCGGTTGTAGAGCACGCGGCGGTTGGCAGGCCACGCGAAGGACCAGCCCGAGAAGAGCCCCATGCCGGACGGATCTTCCTTAGAGCGGCGGGCCGTCGGCTGCTTCATCGGATCAAGCTTGTCGGCTTCGTTGTTGTAGTAGCCCGAGTAGATCCACATGCCGCAGGCAGTCGAACCGTCAGCCTGAAGCTGAGCGTAGCCCGGCAGGAGCTTGCCGTCCTGGACCGTATAGCCGTTGATCGCCCAGCACACAGCGCGCAGGTCGTACTTGCCGTCGACCTTATAGTCCATGTTGGCTTTGAGGATCGGATCCGGATAGACGCCGCCTTCCTTCTGGTAGAGCGAACGGATGCGGTCAAAGAGTACCTCAATGATTTCAAAGTCAGACTTGGCTTCACCCGGCGGCAGCACGCCCTGCTGACGCCACTGCACCCAACGGCCGGAATTAGAGATCGAGCCGATCTTTTCGTAAATCAGCGCAGCCGGGAGGAAGTACACCTCCGTCTGGATCTTGGCGGGATCCATGTCCGGGGCCTTCCAGAAGGTAGCGGTTTCCGTCGGGAACCAGTCAGCACAGACGAGCCAATCCAAATTGGCCATCGCATTGCGGGCAAACTTGGCATTCGGCGTTGAATGCGCAGGATTCATGCCCCAGGCAAAGTAGCCCTTAATGCGGCCGTCGCGCATCATATGGAAAGTGCCCATCGTCGTCCAAGCGGAAGCCGGGAGACGCGGACCGATCTTGGGCAGCATTTCATAGCCGTAGTCGTTTTCCACTGTCGCGTTTTCGCCGAAGAACTCCTTGAGGAACGAAACCATGAACTTAGGCTTATTCGAGTAGTAGCCGTCGGCATAGGTTTCTGCGTGGAGATAATCGGCAAGATGACGATGCTTCTTGGCAGTCGGCCACTTGAGGTAGCCCGGAAGATCGGGCACCGTGCAGGCAACGTCAGTCGCACCCTGCACGTTCGGTTCGCCGCGCATGGCGTTCAAGCCGCCGCCCGGAACGCCGATGTTGCCGAGCAGAAGCTGGACGATCGACATCGCACGGCAGTTCTGACCGCCGTAAGTGTGCTGCGTCTGACCGAGCGCATAAAGGAGTGCACCGGCCTTGCCGGGCTTGCCCGTACCGGCGTATACCTGCCAGATCTTCATCATCACGTCCGGATCCATGCCCGTCACCTTGGCGACCATTTCGGGCGTGTAGCGGGCATAGTGGCGCTTCATGACGTTGAGCACGCAGAGCGGATTTTCAAGCGTCATATCGCGCTTGAGAATTTCCAGTTCCGGCGGCACGAAGTTCGGCGTGCCGGGCTTTTTCACCCAGGCGTACTTGCCCGTCGGCGTCGTATCCCACTGTTCAAAGCGTTCAACATCGTAGCCCCACGACTCTGCCGAGTAGGTCTTTGAGGCTTCATCGAAACCCGTAAAGAGTCCCGTCTTCGGATCAAAGTCATAGTCCTTCGTCAGAATGCAGGCCGCGTTCGTGTAGTTGAGAACGTACTCTTCCTGATAGAGCTTGTTGTTGATGATGTAGCTGATGAGCCCGCCCCAGAAGGCGATGTCGGTGCCCGGACGGATGCGGCCGTAGATATCGGCGTTCTTGGCCGAACGAGTAAAGCGCGGATCGATCACGATCCAAGTGGCGCCCTTATCCTGAGCACGCTGAACCCAGCGAGAGGAAAGCGGATGGTTTTCAACGTTGTTCGAACCTGCCGTGAGAATCACATCTGAATTGGCAAAGTCGCACCAATGTGACGTCATTGAACCGCGGCCAAACGACGGCGCAAGACCCGCAACCGTTGACGAGTGACAAACACGCGTCTGGTTGTCAATTGCGATGGAGCCGAGCGTACGGCAGAACTTCTGCAAAAGCCAGCATTCTTCATTGTTGATCTGAGAACCGCCAAGAAACGCGAAGCCTTCCGTGCGGTTAACGGTGTAGCCGTCTTCGGTCTGCACAAAGGTCTCATCGCGGGTCTTTTTGACGTGGCGGGCAATCCCGTCAAAAGCTTCATCCCAGCTGATGCGTTCCCACTCCTTGGAGCCGGGACGGCGCACCATCGGATAGAGGAAACGGTTGGGATTGGGCTTGACCTTGCGGTCCGCCGTCACCACCTGGCGCAGGCCCCACAGCGTTGCGCCTTTCGGGCACAGGCCGCCGAGATTGACCGGATGATCCGGGTCGCCCTCAATATTGATAAGTTCGCCATTGCGGTTTGACACGATCGTGCCGCAGCCGCCGGCGCAGTAGCAGCAAATATTGAAATATTCCTGCACATTCGCGAGCTTATAGGGCTTTTTGGTGCTTGACGCAGCCATTGCTGCAGTACTGGCCAGACCAGCAGCGACCGGAGTCGTACCGAGAATCAGGCCGCGCTTGAGGAAGCTTCTGCGAGAAAGTTCCATTGAGTTCTCCTGGGGGGAGTTCGTTGTATGCCGGGTGCTGCCTCAAAAAAGAGCAGGCCGGAGGGTCTTTTATGAATGGGGATTGGAGTGGGTCACCCTCAGGGGTCAACCTGTTCCAAACCTCATTGAAGCGATTCTCCACAAGCCCGCACTCAAGAGCTATTAGCCTCTCGCAGAAGCATTTCGGTCGAATGGTTAATGTATACCGCGGCCTTTCTATCTACTCCACAATATCTCTATATGGGTACATATGGGATTAATTTGGCAGTGCATTGCCCACTGGCAGAATTGGCGGGTGCTATTCCATATGTGAATAGCGAAACCAAGCCGCACCCGCATAACTGCTTTACCTAAATTGATTCAAATCAATAAACGTGTGTGGCGATGAAAACACAGTCTCTGACTCGAATTTTCGCTTTCGGCCCGTTTTCCTTGCCGCTTCAAGGTGGAGCAAGCTCAAGCCTGTTTTCCCTGAATGGAAGGCGAATCCGCAATTTGCTATTCTTTGATTAAATCAGGGTTTTCCCCTTCAGGAAAGAGCGTAGTCTATTCACAAAGATGGGCTCTACCGTTTCTGAATAACGCATAAATAAGACCGCTTCCCTACGCCTAAACCTTATGCTTCATTGCCTGATGTCCACTCGTCGCTCATTGCTTATTCGCTCAATGCTGTTGGCAACGGCAGCAGGCACCGCATCCGCTGCGGTTTTGCTGCCGCGCGAAGTGCGGGCCGACGCCACTGCCGACGCAGATTCAACGGGCTTTTGCCCTTTTTACTGCGATGTGGCCGTAGTGGGAGCTGGCGCAGCCGGTTTGACTGCTGCAGTGACCGCCGCTCAGACAGGCGCTCGAGTGCTGGTGCTCGAGAAGATGCGCATGGTGGGCGGCAACAGCATTCTCGCCGAAGATGCCCTAACCGCTGTGGACGACCAGCGCGGCAAGCAATGGTCTGATGACGACAAGCGCGAGATCCTGGCCGAAAAACATGCCTTGCTTGCCGAGATGCGCCGCCGCGGCCGCACCATCAATGCCGAGCTTGACGAAGAACTTATCGACGATTCCCTCGCCGCCGTGCAGTGGCTTCAATCGATTGACTGTGACCTTGAAACATCTGAGACACGTCCGGGCTCCCGTCACGTGCGTGAATACCGCGCTAAAGAAGGGCTTTCCCTCGGAAGCGAAGTGATCGGAGAGCTGCTGGCTCGGGCAGAGGTCGCAGGGGTTCCCGTCATCACCAACGCTCGAGTGGTGCAGCTCACCCAAGAACCGAGCATGCACATTGATCTCGAAGCGCTGACGATGTCCGGCCGCCGCATCAAAGTGCATGCTAAAACGGTCATCCTTGCGACAGGCGGTTATGCGGGCAGTCTTGACGTTGTCCGCCGCAACTGTCCGAACTGTCCGCAGCTGCTCACCACCAATGTTGCCGGCGCTACAGGCGACGGTATTTGGCTTGCTGAAAATCTCGGCGCAGCGATCGTCGACCGTGACGCCGTCATGCTTCATCCCACAACGCATGCGCTTACCGGCACGCTTATTTCCAAACCGCTGCGCAAGGCCGGCGCAATTCTGGTCAACAGCAAGGGCAAGCGCTTTACCAATGAACTCGACGTCCCTGAAAATGTCGCGCGCGCCGTTTTAGCTCAGCCTGGCGGCTGGGCATGGCTGATTGGCGATTCTTCTCATTTTGACAGCGTTCTTTTTGAACGTCTCACGGCAACGGCCAGCATTACCCGCGAATACTCCATTGCCCGTTTGGCCGATTCCTTAAATATTGACCTCTCCGATTTGGGCGAAACACTGGAATACTGCCGCATTACCGGCGCCACCAGCGGCCCGTTTGCCCGCCCGCTTCCGGCCACTAAATTCGTTACGCCGCCCTATTTTGCTATTCGCATCCGCCCGGCCATTCATGGGTCTTTGGGCGGCATTCGTGTGGACGCAAATGCACATGTCCTTGACCGCCAGGGGCGAGTCATTCCAAAGATTTTCGCTGCGGGCGACACTGTCGGCGGTATTTACGGCCGCGTGCGCTTTGACAACTTTGGCCTCATCGGCGCCATCGTTTTCGGCCGTCTCGCCGGCAAAAATGCAGCGGCAGAAGCACTTGCGCCATCCCAAACTGCTCCGGCCGTTCAACGCGCCGAGACACCGGACCAGACGTCCCATCAGCAGGCATCGGCCGATCCGCAGCTTGACGCCAACAATACGGAAACAGAAACCAACGGCGGGTGAATCCAACTGCACGATCTGCAATGCAGCCCGAGCGCTCCCATATTGCGGTGTCGAACATCTCCTGACTGCAAACAGAACGGCTCAATGAAATAATCCATGCAGCATATTCCGGCGCTCCGCTGCGAGCGCCGCCGCATAGGAATTCATTCATGTCCACCACACCCAATAACGACGCTCCCGCCTCTGAAGCCTTGGCGGCGAAGTCGCAGCAATCCGGCATCAGCGGCCGAATGCTCGCCATTTTCTACCTCATCGCCATCGTTCTCGGTATTGTGAACGGCATCTGGGGATCGTCGGCGACGCAGTCCTTTGCAGACTTCATCGCCACGATGTTCATCCGGCTTTTCAAGTTTGTCGCCATTCCGATCATTGCCGTATCCATCATTTCAACCCTGTCGTCAATCTCTAAATCACGCAGTTCAGGCCGCATCTTCCGGCACACGATCTTTTACACGCTCTTTACGACGATTTTGGCGGCAACGCTCGCCGCTATACTCTACGAAGTCTTCTCACCGGGAAACGTTTCCGCATCGATTTCCGGAGCTGCCGCAGCACCGCTTTCAAGCGTTGCTAATGCGGGCGGCACGGGTTATCTGAAGTACATTGAATCGGTGATTCCGGACAACATCCTGGCACCGTTCCTCTCCGCGAATGTCCTCTCGGTGCTTCTCATTTCTGCTGCTGTCGGCATTGCGCTTGCCCAAATGAAGCCCTCCAAGGCACAGGAAACCTTGGTTAGTCTTTTCGCCGGCCTGCAGGAAGTCCTCTTTCGCATCGTGAGCTGGATCATCAAGGTGCTGCCGATCGGCATCTTCGGATTTTTCTCCGTGCTGGCTGCTGACCTTGCATCCGGCGTAGAGCTTGGCGGACTTGGTGTTTACTTTGCTGCCGTTCTCACGGCGAATTTTGTGCAGATGCTGGTGATTCTCCCGCTCGTGCTGCTCGCCCGCGGCCTCAATCCGCTCAAAGTCGCTAAAGCCATGCTGCCAGCCCTCACCGTTGCCTTCTTCTCAAAGTCTTCGGCCGGAACGCTTCCCGTCACCATGGCCTCGGCAGAAAATCGCCTTGGCGTGCGCCGCCCCGTCTCTCGATTTGTGCTCCCGATCTGTACAACAATCAATATGAATGGCTGCGCAGCCTTTATTTTGCTGACGGTCGTTTATCTCATGCAGAATGCGGGCGCTGACATCACGCTTGGCACACTCATCGTCTGGATTCTCATCTCCACGCTGGCCGCCGTCGGCAATGCCGGCGTGCCCATGGGATGCTTCTTTCTCTCCGCCTCGCTCCTGGCGGGCATGAATGTGCCGATTCTTCTCATGGGCGTGATTCTGCCCTTCTATGCAGTTGTCGACGCCATTGAAACCGCTCTCAATGTGTGGTCCGACAGCTGTGTTGCCGCCATGGTTGATCATGACCTGAAGGACGAAACGTTTGATGCGTGAGTCTTTATGAGGAATGCGCGGCCCGTCTTCATGCTGTTTGGACGCTTTGCGTGAGGAGCATTGCGCCCAAAGAGCGAACTGATGCGGCCGCGGCTTCCATTTTTACAGTCTCATTGCGAAAGCTGCGGCAATCGTGAGCACTGCGCCGACACCGATGGTGAAAACAATGCCGACCGCAATGCGGCGGACCACTTCGTCTACCTTGATTGGTTCAAGCGGCAGCACAGATGCTTCTGCCGGCATCGCGCTTGGAGCATCTGTTATGAATTCACTCACAAACATCATGTCATCCTCCAGACGTCATCTCGGCCGCCCCGCTGACTAAAGTCGGAGATCAGCCGATAAACCCTCTTTTCCAGAGTGATGGCAAGCAAAAACAGTGCCGAAAAAGCAGCCCCTCAATCGTCAATAGAGAGTGAAAAAACAAAAAACGCAAATACATGCCTGTGCGAACCGCACCGCTGCAGTGCGGTTCGCACCAGTCACGCACATCAATAAGACATGATTTGACCGTCAGATCGTTTTTCCGTCGCGCCGCAAAGCGTGCCGTCGGGCGCCCGAAGAATCATCTGCCCGCGTCCCATCGCTGTGAGATCTGCTTTTACGGTAACTTCATGTCCGCGGCGAATGAGCTTAAGCACTTCAGCGGGCGGTACATCGGCTTCGATATCGATCTTTTTGCCGCCAATCCACTGCCAACGCGGGGAATCCAGTGCCTGCTGCGGATTAAGATGCCAATCAATCAGATTTTCCACAACCTGCACATGAGCCTGAGGCTGCATGAAGCCGCCCATGATGCCAAATGGTCCGACGGCTTTGCCCTCTTTGGAGAGGAAACCGGGAATGATCGTGTGATACGGACGTTTGCCGCCCTCAAGACAATTGGCGTGGGCCGGATCAAAACGGAAGTTTTCCATGCGATCGTTCATCGAAATGCCGGTTCCCGGGATGACAATGCCTGAGCCGAAACCACGATAGTTGCTCTGAATAAAGGAAACCATCATGCCGTCGCGATCGGCAGTACAGAAATAAACCGTGGAACTGCCGCGCGGGTCGCCGGCTTTAGGCAGCAAAGCCTCTTCGCCGATTAAAGCGCGGCGCTTTGCGGCATACTCGTCCGAAAGCAGTTCGCCGGTCGTCACGCGCATGGCAGAAGGTTCTGTGACATGCTCAGCCGTATCGCTCATTGCGAGCTTCATCGCTTCAATCTGCTGGTGCATCGTCTCTGCTGTAAGCGGCGCGCCGAGCTGCATGCCCGAGAGCGTCTTTAAAGCCATCAGCACAGTAATGCCGTGACCATTGGGCGGCATCTCCCAAACATCGTAGCCCCGGTAGTTGACGCTCAAAGGCTCCACCCACTCCGGCCGCCATGCTGCCAAATCGTCTGCAGTCAGCAAGCCGCCGTGAGCAGCAAAAAATGCGGCGATCTTCTCGGCTATCTCACCGCGGTAAAAAGCCTCGCCCTTCGTTTCTGCGATGCGTTTCAGCGTCGCAGCAATATCAGGAGAACGGAAGCTTTCACCGGGTTCTGGTGCTCGGTTTTGCGGCGCAAAGTGCGTAAACCATGGCTCAAACTGCGCATCGCTTCGCATTCCCGAGTAAAGTTTGACGGCACGCCCCCAAAGATCGGCTACCGTCGGCGAAACGGGGACCCCGTTTTCTGCATACTCAATGGCAGGAGCGAGCACATCAGCAAACTTCAGCTGACCGAAACGTTCATGCACAGCAGCCCAAGCACCAACAGCTCCCGGGACATCTGACGCAAGAACGCCGTATGCCGGAATCTTTTCACATCCTTTGGCTCGGAGAGCCTCGATCGAGGCTGATTTAGGTGAAGGACCGGAACCATTCAGACCATAAAGCTTCCCGTCCTTCCATACCATCACGAAGGCGTCGGACCCCAAACCGTTGCCGGTAGGCTCCGCGAGCGGCATGACCGCAGCCATCGCCACCGCGGCGTCGACGGCGTTCCCGCCCTTCAAAAGCACCTGCAGACCAACCGACGCAGCCGTGGGATTCCCCGCACAAGTCATGCCGTTTCGGGCATAAACCACCGTGCGGCGGGATGGATGAGGATAATCAAGAGGATCAAAAGGTATGGCCTGCATGGCATTCACTCGGGATAAAAACCAGAAAACACAATGAAAAACCCGAAAGCAAAGACGCAGCCTTGTGCTTTCGGGCCTCAGCAGTACTCCATATTAAGGAGTCTCTAAAGCGGCAGAAAGTCTGCCGCTCATATACTTCCGATCAAATGACGCCTTTTGTGCGAAGCGTACGCATCACATCAGCCACGTACTTCATCTCTGCCGGGCGAACGTATGAAACGCGGCACCAGGTTGTAGCCGGCGGGAAGGGACGACCGACCATGATGTTCTCGGCCTTCATTGCATCGGCAAAAACTTTGAGAGGCTTTTTGAGATTGAAGAAAACGAAGTTGGTCTGACTCGGCAAGTATTCGAGCTGAAGTTCCTTGAGCACCTCTTCCATGATGCGGCGGCTCTCAAGCGTTTCTTCGAGCGACTGTTTGAGAAACGCCTTATCGTTCATTTCAGCCAAAGCCGCTTCAATGGCCGGCGTATTCTGGAAGAAGTCATAAGCAATGTGGTCATGCACCTTCTTCACACGCTCGGGCGCTGCATAGGCAAAGCCGAGACGAAGGCCCGCCATAGCAAAAATCTTGGAGAAGGTTTTCAGCACAATGACGTTGTCGAGACCTTCGCGAACAAGTTCGGCAGCTGAGCGGTAAGACTTATCCTCCACAAATTCGGCATAGGCCTCGTCAAGAATGAAAACAGTATTGGCGGGCTTGCCGCGAATCCAGTCAAAGAGTGCGTTGGTATCCGCAATCGTGGAGGTCGGATTGTTCGGATTCACGAAGTAGACAATAGCTGTTCCCTTCTTTGCCGCTTCAGCGGCCGCGGCCTTCATCGCAGGAATATCCATCGACCAATTCGGTCCCATCTTGACCTTGATGACGGGAATATTGTTGCGCACAGCAGCCATTTGGCCATCGCTGTAGGTCAGTTCTGCCGTTACAAGACTGGCTCCCGGACCATTATGAGCTTCAACCGAAGCACGGATGGCTTCAGCGGACCCCTGCGACAGCACGATTTCTTCGGGCTTGCCGCCTATCAGCTGTGCACAGGCCTTGCGAAGCACTTCGCAACGCACAAAGGGATATCGATTGGCGACCGCAGCCGAATCTGCCACGGCTTTGCGAGCCGCGGCGGAAAGTCCCAACGGATTTTCGTTGTAGCAGGCGATGATGGGATTGTCTGCTGTGGGCTTCTCAAAGACCGGCGCCGGCGCCGCATCGACACGGCCAGCCGTCAGCAGAGAAGCAGAGAAAGCACCGCCCAGAGCGGCAGTAAGCATGCGGCGTCGTTGAATAGCCATGATCTTTTCCTTACGTATAGGACATTGCACCGGTCGACCAGCCGGAAAGCAGCTGGCTCGAGCTGTATGCAGTTGATTATTGAACAAGCAAGCAGCATGCCCGCGATGAGGAAAAGATCTTGACAAACAACTTTTGAAAGCTTGTTGCTGCTTCGCAGGCAGACTGAGGAGCTTGTCTTAAGGCCTATATTCAATCGCTTAGGAACATCTTCCGATGGTGTTTTCACCCAGAATGATGATGGATCACCGTTCAAGTATCCATTCCGTCATGGCGGCTATATCGCGTCGGCGAACAAATCTCTCTGCGCCTTGAAGCAAAATCATTCCGGACTTTGAAGCCGCTGCGAGCAGTCGATCAAGACTGGCTCGTGAAACATAAATCACCCGCTCGAGTGCAGCGCGTGTGATTGGATAGGGCATTCTCAAATATTCTGCAGAGCTCTCCAGCGGATGAGCGCCGCTTCGCAGAAGCGCCGCAGCATAAAAAAGCTGCAGCCGCTCATCAAGAGGGAGAGAAAAAAGTGCCTCCATGCCTATCAATTCAGATTTGGCAGCAATCTCACAGTACGCAGAAAATTCCAAAAGAAACTGCGAATTCGTTTTCACAGCAGCCAAAACCAGCTGTCGATTGACGACGGTCGCTTTTGCACGCTTTTCACACGTCACAAGCCGCGGAGCCTGCACTCCAGTGAAAAGATTTAAAAATCCCATCATGGAACCTTCGGCATAAAGATTCATAGCCAGAGGCTTAGAGAGACGACGGTTAATAACCGCTTGACTCAAGAGCCCCGAGTGCACTACCCGAATTTCAGAGTACGGTTCCTCTTCGCGTTGAACGATTTGCCGCGGCGCATAAAGTTCGATCTCAGAACGAAGTGCTTCCACACCGAGCCGCAGTGATGCTGGTGCGGCCGGTACAAACCAAGGACAAACCGGCAGCAAGTTAAGGGAAGACATAACAACGGAAAATCTGAGATATGTATTCACAAAAAAGTGCTTTGGTGACCTTGCTCAGCAAAGCGTGGGGTCATCCCCTCACAATAACTGCAAAAGCGGCTGATTGGGAACGATCCAACCAACCGCTTGTCCATAGAGACTGCTTAGGGGCGCCGGAGCACGCCTTATTGATTTATTTGCGCGTCTTCACGAAATGCTCAACAGCGAGTTTTCCGCCGTTAATGGCCCACGATGAAGCTGTGCCTTCAGCAATGTGCATATCGTATGAGTCGGAATAAAGTCCCCCTGCATCCTGACCTATGGCATAGATGCCTGGGATCGGCTCGCCATCAGCATTGAGCGGCTGAAAGTTCTCATTAACACTTGCACCGCCCGTCGTGGCATACATACGAAGGCTGCCTTTAATGGCGTAGAAAGGTCCTGTCTTGACTTCACGCAGCCACTGCGCATCTTTATAAAAGTCCTCGTCCTTGCCGAGTTTTACCAGTTCGTTCATGCGCGAAGCTGTAGCCGTGAGGCGTTGAGGATCCATGCCAGTCTTCGCAGCAAGCTCTTCGAGCGTAGCTGCCTTAAAACAGAACCCGTCTTTTTCGCCCCGAGCGAAAAGCTCATCAAAATTCGAGAATTTCGTTCCTGGAGTCACCATGCCGAAATAGCCGCGCACCAGTCCCTCATTAATCATCTCTTCCCGAGTGGCATTGTCAAAAACCGCAAAGCCTTCTCCTCCGACTTCTTCATAAGCATTGGAGATGTATTCCAGCGGAAGCGTTTCATCAGCAACTCGATCTCCGCGCAATGATGTTTTGAGGTACGGCTGGAAGAGCGCTGCAAGCAATCGTACATAATGAGCATTGGTCACTCCGTCCTTGCCGAACTGCAAATCTGTCGGAACATCTTTGAGCCACAGACCAGCCTGCATGCATACATTCATGTTGACGAGCTTTGCACCAGCGCTCTCGAGCATCTTGACGCCGTCGCCGGTGCGTCCTGGTGATCCGGCACTTTCATAGCCGGCGTAAGGCAAATATTTCTGCACCATTTCCTTATTGCCGGAAAACCCGCCGGTGGCAATGATCGTTGCGGAGGCATTAATCGTCAGTGTGCTTCCGTCAGCTGTACGTGCACGAACGCCTTTAATGATGCCGTTATCGATAATGAGCTCAGTTGCGGGGGTTGAAGTCAGTATTTGCCCGCCTTTTTCCTTAATCTGCTTCGTGAATTCTTGAATCAGTACAGTGCCATGGCCGCCTTTATACATGTGCCAAGTACGCGTACCATCAATAAAAGCCGTCTTCACCGCTTCGAAGTGGATATTGTGATCGGCAAGCCAATCCATCGTTGGGCCGGTCTGTTTCAGCCAATGGTTGAGTGCCTTGGCATTAATGCGCCAATGATGGAAGTCCATCACCCGTTTGAATTGACGCTCTGGATTAATGCCAATATTGTCCGCTTTCTGCAGCGTCGAGCCAACGGCAAAGTGCCTTCCATGTAGTTGCCGCCGCCGCCGACAACAGCATTTTTTTCGAGCACAATCGTCTTCAAGCCGTTATCAACGGCAGCGGCTCCAGCGGTCATGCCTCCCGCTCCAGCCCCAACAATGACGATATCGGCATCCATTACGCGATCTGCAGCAAGCGCACCGCCAGCAAAACATAAAACTGCCGCAGCTGCCGCTGTGAACTTCCATACTTGCTTCATTTTCCTTCTCCTATGCCCGTTGTCAGGCACAACCCCTTTAGGAATAAAGGGATTGTCGAAGAAGGCAAAAAAACGCACTACCCTCACGCGAGAGTAGTAATCCATACCTAAGGTATGGATTAAGAAAGTATGTTGTGATCCGCAGGCATCAAAACATTTGCCGCAGCCAAGTCATGAGTGAGGAGTGCCGCTCAAATGGTTTCATCACATGCCCAAACTTTGAGCAAGTTCGGCCACACTCGCACAGATAGCATCCGGCTGAGCCGGTTCGAGCATCTTCGTCGTCATTGCGCCGTAGCTCACGGCAATGCATGGACAACCGAAAGCATGCGCCATATAAATGTCATGCGTTGTGTCGCCCACCATGACCATTTCTTCTGCAGACCGTCCCATAGCGACGCTGATGGCTTCCAGCATTGCCGGGTTGGGTTTTGAGGGATTCTCATCGACGGTTTCGGTAGTCGAAAAGCAGTCCGCAAGTCCTGTTTGGGCCAGTACGCGGTTGAGACCGCGGCGGCTCTTGCCTGTAGCCACAGCAAGCTCAATCCCGGAATTTTTTAATTTTTGCAGCAGTTCAACAATACCCGGGAAAAGATGGACTTCGGTCTCAGCCGGTCTATAGCGCTCAGTGTAAAAGCTCCCAAAAGTCGAATAATCCTCTTCCGGGCAGGTCGGAGCAACGATTCGTATTGCATCCCGCCAACCGAGACCGATAACGGATTTTGCCAGACTCGTTGAGGGCACTGGAAGGCCAATCTTTTCACAGGCGTACTGAATGCTCAAAGCAATTGCTGCAGTGGTATCGAGAATCGTACCGTCCCAATCGAACACGACGAGTTTCGGATGAAAAGTCTTAATTTGCTGAGTCTGCGTCATTGAGCGGCCTTTTTAGATTCAAGCGCCGAAATTACGGCCGAGAGTTCTTCTGGGAGCGGTGCAGTAATGTCCACCGGCTCCCCGGTGACAGGATGTGCAAACCGGAGCTTCCAGGCATGCAGAAACATGCGTTTGAGCGGAGCCCCCAACAGCCCGTGCGTACATTCGCGGTTGAAGGCAAAGTCGCCGTACTTGTCGTCTCCAACGAGGGGAAACCCCTGAGAAAGCGCATGCACGCGAATCTGGTGCGTCCGTCCGGTTTTCAATTCGGCATCAAGATAAGTCACAGAACCAAAACGCTCGAGCACCGTAAAAATCGTATGCGCCGACATGCCTTCAGACGAAGCGCGCACTCTGCGCTCTCCTGAAGGGAGAAGATAGCGCTCTAAGGGCACCTTCACATGCTGGCGTTCGTTTACCCAATCGCCTTTTACCAACAGTTTGTAATGTTTTTCGACGCCGCCCTCTTTCATGAGGTCGTGCATACGCACGAGTGCCTTGCGCGTCTTGGCAATCACAATCGCGCCGCTCGTTTCCTTATCGAGGCGATGACACAGTTCAAGCATCGGCTCTTCAGGACGGGTAGCGCGAAGGCGTTCAATCAGTCCATATGAAATGCCCGAACCCCCGTGAGCTGCAATGCCGGCGGGTTTGAGCACGATAAGGATATGCCGGTCCTCGTAAAGTACGGGGAGCACTCCTTGAACGAGCGGCGCAGCAGGCGGCGTGCCCGCTGGTTTTTGCGCAACGCGCATCGGCGGAATCCGCACAACATCGCCCAGCATGAGTTTGGTTTCTGCTTTGGCGCGCTTTTTGGAGACGCGCACTTCCCCGGCACGAATTACGCGGTAAACATGTCCTTTGGGAACGCCTTTAGCAATACGAAACAAAAAATTGTCTAAGCGCTGACCGTCTGCATCCTCGCCGATCAGCACGTAGGACACACGATCAGCAGGCACCGTCTTCAATTCAGCTGACGGTGTTGGTGTGATTTCCCCAATGAGACTGATTGACATTCGATATAATTTCCGCTTATCGCCGATACGACTCTCAGGAGACGATCGGTGTGGATTGACATGAGACGTGTCGCTGCGCTTTCGATGGGCATTTCCAAAAAAGCGCGCAAAACGTAATTTTCTCATGTTTGGATTGAATTTGGACCGTCGAGACGGCAGCCAAAACTCAGCATTCGGACACGCTTTGTGGAAGCACCGAATCTCTGCTGGGCTGAGGTTATCGGCTCGTCGGGTGATGAAAATTTAACGGACGACGCCGTTCTGCCGGCACGCAGTCTGCTGCTGAGGGTTTATGAACCCCTCAGCAGCCGCAGCGCGGCAGAAGGCGGCGTTCTTCAGCTGCAGGCCGATTCAAAACCCTCCGGGATTCGCATCGACCGAAGCTGCAAAGGCAAAAGTTTTTTGTTCGCCATCCGCTTCCCTTTCGGACGCGATGACGCCTCCCGCCGTCCACGGATCGCTCTGCGAGCGTTCCCCTTGCGACGTGCGCTTGTAAGAGGCTTCACGCGGAAGGACTGCGAGATGTTCGGCAGGAAGACTTCCGTCTCACGTCTTCTCCCGCTCAGCGCCCAACGATGCTTGAGCGGTATTTTGAAGCTCTGAGAAAGCATCGGAAACGCCTGAAGCAGCCCTTTGCAGCGTGCAGAATGCATCCGCCGCTTTCGCGGGCTCCCTCTCTTACGGAGACGGCTCGACGAATAGGCAGCTCCCGTGTGTACGCCATGCGGTCGAGCTCCGCGGCGGACCTCTGCAGTAAATGCCGCATTTATCAGCGCGGCGTTTCTGCGGATGATGATGCACGTTGACTGCAAATGGCCGTCTTTAATGATTTCCAAAGTGCTTTCACTCGGCCTCAAGACTTCCCGTCGTCAGCCGACGGGTTGGAATAGAAGTGCCCAGAGATCAGGAACTCTCTCTCTGTATGAACACTCATCCGCCGAAATGAAGTGCTTAAAGGCGCGCAGCCATAAGGAGACGCTTGTTTCGGCTCCCGCTGCAGCGCGGCTGAAGGCGTTCCCGCGAATCGTCAGGGAGCGGACGGACTAAAAGTTGACTGCCGGCAGACCGTGAGGGATTGAGCCCTTTGCGCCGGAACCGACAAGCTTCAGACCATGCGGCTTGACGGTCTTTCTGCGCTAAGCCGTGACTCTCCCCAAAGCACCTGCTCGTCAAACCTTGATGAGCCAAGTGTGCAGCACATCTGCCGGACGGCGGCGCAGTGTGCTCCTCATTTGGAGCGTACTGCGGGCCGAGCGAAAGCTTCAAACTCGCTTGGCCTCTTCAACGGCGCATTCCAGCGCCATTGAACTCCCCAGAAGGTGAAGCGCTTCGCGAACACGCTCCTGCGGCAGGCACGCCTTCATTAGGTCCCTGAACGAGAAGCGGAAAACGTCTTTGCGGCTCTGGTCGCAGCGAAGACTTCGAGGGCCACGGCTCCAGCTCACCGCAGGGAGTTTGCACCTCATGAAGCGCATGCTTTTTAACGCCACGCATCCGGAAGAAACCCGCGTTGGCATCGTCGATGGCCAGAAGCTCATCGACATCGATATTGAAACTGCCGGCCGAGAAGCCCGCAAGTCCAACATTTACATGGGCGTTGTCACCCGCATCGAGCCCTCGCTTGAAGCGTGTTTCATCGATTACGGCGAAGAACGCCACGGCTTCCTTCCGTTCAAGGAGATCTCCCGGAGCTACTTTGCTGAAGGTGTGGATGTTCGCCTTGCAACCATTAAGGAAGCGATTCATGAAGGCCAAGAGCTGATCGTACAGGTCGAAAAGGAAGAGCGCGGCAATAAAGGCGCAGCGCTTACGACCTTCATCAGTCTCGCCGGCCGATATCTCGTTCTGATGCCGAACAACCCGCGTGCCGGCGGTGTCTCCCGCCGCATTGAAGGCGAAGAACGTCAGGAACTTCGGGAAGCGATGGATCGCCTCAAGCTTCCCAACGGCATGTCGACCATTGCCCGTACTGCCGGCATCGGCCGCACGACCGAAGAGCTTCAGTGGGATCTCAACTATCTGCTCAAACTCTGGGAAGCCATTACTGACGCAGCTCGTCCGGTCTACGAATATCCGGCTGAAAACGGCCATACCAAGCTGCTGCCGGAAGCCCAGATCAACGGCAAGAAAGGCAAGCGCGCCAACCCCGCACCTTTCTTGATTGTTGAAGAATCGAACCTTGTTGTTCGTGCCATTCGTGATTACTTCCAGCCTGAAATCGGCGAAATTCTGGTCGATACCGACGATATCTACGAACAGGCTCGTCAGTTCATGGCGCACGTCATGCCCGATATGGTTGACCGCGTCAAGCGCTACCGCGACGACATCCCGCTCTTCACGCGCTTTCAGATTGAGCAGCAGATCGAAACAGCCTATTCCCGCACGGTGCCACTGCCGTCCGGCGGCGCTATTGTGATTGACCACACTGAAGCGCTCGTCGCCATTGACGTGAACTCTGCCCGTGCAACCCGCGGCGCGGATATTGAAGAAACGGCCTTCAAGACCAATTGTGAAGCTGCCGACGAAGTGGCCCGCCAGATGCGTCTGCGCGACCTGGGCGGTCTGATCGTGATCGACTTCATCGACATGGCTGAAGCGAAGAACCAGCGTGCCGTGGAGCAGCGTCTCAAAGATGCCATCCGCTATGACCGCGCTCGCGTACAGACGGCCAAAATCAGCCGTTTCGGCCTGATGGAGCTTTCGCGTCAGCGTCTGCGTCCTTCCCTCTCGGAAGGCAGCCACATCACCTGCCCGCGCTGCAACGGCGTAGGCGTCATTCGAGATACGGAATCCTGCGCCATTCAAGTGCTCCGCATTCTGCAGGAAGAAGCAATGAAGGAAGGCACGGGTTCTGTCCGTGCTCAGGTGCCTGTTGACGTTGCGACATTCCTTTTGAATGAAAAACGCAACGACATCACCAAACTCGAAGCACGGCACCGTGTGCCCATCGTGCTGGTGCCGAATACCAGCCTGGAAACGCCGCACTATCACATTGAGCGCATCCGTCAGGACGACGAGCGCCTGGAAGTGCAGGAACCGAGCTTCAAACTCGCTGAAACCATTGAGACGGTCGCTGACGACCCGTATGCACAGAAGTCTCAGGAAGAAAAACCGCTTCGCCCCAAGCAGGTCCCTGTCATTAAGAATTTGATTGAACGCGATCCTGCGCCGGTGCAGACTGCAGAAAGCAAGAAAGCCGAACAAAAGGCAAATGCCGGCCGCGTGAAGCAGCTCCAGCCCGTTGAACCGAAGAAGTCGCTCTTTAAGCGCATCATCGGATTCTTCCTCGGCACGAGTGACGACAAAGCCGAACAGAGCGAAAAATCAGCCAAGACGAATAAGTCTTCGCAGAAAAAGGATCGTGACAGCCGAGCCGACGAACGGCGCCGTGCACGCGGCGCTCGCGGTGACCGTCAGGAACGCGGCGACCGCCGCCGAGCTGCTCGCGGAGAACGATTCGAACGCACGGATCGTTTGGAACGACAGGAAGCTGCAGAGAAGACTGAGAAGACGGAACGTCAGGAACGTACGCGCCGCCAGCGTCCGGAGCGTGCAGAACGGACTGAACGTACCGAACGCGTCGAACGTTCCGATCGGCAGGATCGCGAAGACCGCCGCCGCAGCCGCAAGTCGGCTCAGCAGCAGTCGACGGATGTCACGCCGGAAAAACTCACCCTGACGCAGCCTGCCGTCGACCCGGAACTTGCCGCTGCCGAAGCAGCTCCGAGTCAGGATGTGGATGCTGTGGTGACTGAAGCGGTACAGGCTGAAGCCCCTGCCGCCCAGCAGCCTCAGGATGAAGAGCGCCGCTCCCGCCGCCGTCGTCAGCGCCGCCGCCCTGCCGATGAAACGACTGAAACAGCGGCCGTTCCGGAAACGCCCGAAACATCCGAAGCGCCCACTCTTGAAGCTCCGGAAGCTGCAGTTCCCGAAGTCCAGAAGACTGAAGCTGCCGATAGTCAGGAAGGCCTGGAGACGCCTGAAGCAGATGAAGCTGCCGAGAGCGATGCTGCCGATGGTTCGCGTCGCCGCCGCCCCCGCCGCGGCCGCCGCGGCAGCCGCGGAGAAGGCGAAGCAGCTGAAGGCTCGGATGCAGCCGCCGAAATGGAAGCGCCGAAATCGGCTGATGCCGCTCAGGCTTTTGCTGAAGCTGCTCAGCCGACCTGGACGCCGGCTCCGGAAGCGCTCGTGCAGATCGAAACGAAGCCCAATGCGGTTTCTGAAGCCGTGCACGGCGCCTTTGCAGATGCTGTCCCCGCAGCGGATGAAGCAGCGCCTGAAAAGAAACCCGCTCGTCCCCGCCGCAGCCGCAAGCCTCGCGCTGAAACAGTGAAGACCGAGGTTCAGCCCGAAGCATCCGTTTCGACTATTGAGGTTTCGACTATTGAGCCCGCAGAAACGCTCGTTCAGATCGAAACGAAGGTTCCGACGAAAGCTGCTCCTGCTGAAGTTCCTGCCGTTGCAGCGCCTGCCCCCGTACCAGTCGTGAGAGCGGAAGCGCTTGCGCAGGCTCCGGTCGAAGTCCTCGAACAGGTGGAAACCAAGGTTCAGCCGATAGAGCCCGTCGAAGAGACGAAGGCTGTCATTGAAGCCATTGAAGCGGCCGAACCTGTCGAGGCCGTCGAAACGGTTGAAGTGACTCAAGCCTACGAAGCTCATGAAGCGAAAGTTGATGCGGACACGCCGGCCGTCAGTGAGGGGCTCGCAGCCAATCTCTCTGCCGCAGGTCTGCAGCAGGTAGAAACCAAGGTGCCCTCAGCTGCCACCGGTTATGTGCCGGTTATCCAGCCGGGACGTGCCGTAGCCGCTTCAGCCGCCGCGGAAGATGAAGGTCCGCTCGAGCAGGTTCACACCCGCCCCGAGCTCGTAAAGCCCGTCGACTACGCTCCGCACGCTGCCGCCGGCCGCAAAGTGGAGGCTCCGGCGGACGACATCGCGCAAGAGCATCTCGTGCAGGTGGAAACCACCAAGCATGAATAAATCTAGGTCTTAATCCCAAGAGCTCTTGTCCTGCCCCGAACGCATTTCGCGCTCGGGGCATTTTTTTCATACTTGAATATCTGTTTCGAACTATTGTGAGACTGATATCAACGGCCGTACGTCGGTCCGAGATTCATATAAAAGCTAAAGAGGAAGATCTATGAATCGAAAACAGTATACTGCCCTCGCGTTTGCGCTCGTCGGTGCAGCTGCTTTGTCCGCTCAGGCCGTTGTCGCCAAAGATCTGACAGTTGCCGTCTACTCGGCCTTCACCACGCTCGATCCTTATGATGCGAGTGATACGCTGTCGCAGAACGTAGCCAAGTCCTTCTATGAAGGCCTCTTTGGATTTGACAAAGACATGAAGCTTGTCAATGTTCTCGCCGAGAGCTACGACGTGAGCAAAGACGGTCTCGAATACACGATCAAACTCAAGCAAGGCATCAAGTTCTCTGACGGAGAACCCTTCAATGCGGCTGCGGTTAAGGCGAACTTTGACCGTGTCACCAATCCGGAAAACCACCTCACCCGCTATCAGCTCTACCGCAATATTGAGTCGGTGGAAGTGGTTGATGATGCAACCGTTAAATTTCACCTGAAGGAAGCTTTCTCGGCCTTCATCAACCAGCTCGCTCACCCGTCGGGTGTCATGATCTGTCCGAAGACGCTCGCACTCTCCAAAAAAGAAGTGGCCTTTAAGCCCTGCGGCACAGGTCCCTACATACTCGAGAAATACAATCCCGCCGAGTACTTGGTCGTGAAGAAGAACCCCAACTATTGGCAAAAGGGGCTGCCCAAGCTCGATTCCATCAGTTTTCGTCCAGTACTTGAAGATGCCACGCGCGTTGCCATGCTGCGCACCGGTGAAGCCCAGTTTGTCGACGTCGTGCCGCCCGAACATGTTGAGCGTTTGAAAGAAACGCCTAATATCGTCGTGGATGCAGCACCTTCGATCGTGCAGCGTCAGATCTATCTCAACAACACCAAGAAGCCCTTCAACGACCTGCGCGTTCGTCAGGCACTGAACTACGGTCTTGACAAGCACGCCATGGTAAAGGTGCTCTACAAGGGCTTCTCCGCCCCGGCAACTGGCGTTGCTCCGGAAGGCATTGACTACGCAAAGCAGTTTGGCGAATGGCCGTACGATCCCAAGAAAGCCAAAGAACTTCTGACCGCCGCAGGCTATCCCAACGGCTTTACCGCCACCCTTTGGGCAGCAAGCAATTCGAGCGCCAACCAAAAGATGCTCCAGTTCCTGCAGCAGCAGTATGCCCGCATTGGGGTTAAGCTCCAGGTTCGTGCGCTTGAGGCCGGCCAGCGCGTCACGCTCGTGCAGTCTGTAGGGCCCGAAAAGAGCACCTCGCAGATGTTCTGCTGGGGATGGTCGGCATCTACCGGAGAGCTCGATTGGGTGCTTCGGCCCCTGCTTGCCACCTCGAGCTTCCCGCCCGCCAATTCCAACTACGCCTATTACAGCAATCCGAAGCTCGACAGCCTGCTCACGGCCGCGCTGAAGACAACGGACCGTGCCGAAAAGACCAAAATCTATGATGAGGCTCAGGAACTTGTCTGGAAGGACGCGCCATGGGTGTTCCTGGTGGTCGATCAGGGGATTTCTGCCCGTTCTGCAAACCTGACGGGCTTTTATTCGCTCAAGGACGGCGGCTTCAATTTCCTGGAGGCTGATCTCAAATAGTTCTTCAAGCCTTTGACACTTTGCGCTGAACGCGCAAGCGCCCTCACAAAACGGCCGCAGTTCTGGTTCAGCTGGACTGCGGCCCGTTTTTTGGCTAGGTCATCAGTGCGTCACGCAAGCGTATTGAGATAATGCAGCCACACGACGCCGTTCGCCAACGGTTCTGCTTCCAAAAGCTTCAGCCGGACACCCTCAGCTGGTGACAGCTCTTCACTGCCCGCCCAAGAAAAGAGTTTTGCGCTCTCCGAACGGCCGTCCACCGTCGGGCAGACCAGCACCGAAATTTCTTTGATAAGACCGGCGGCTAAAAAGCTGCCGTTGAGGACACCGCCGCCCTCAAGAAGCAGCCGTTTCACGCCAAAGGTTTCTTCGAGCGCGGCAAGCGCTGCCGAAAGTTTTTCGCGTTCAGTGCATTCCGCACCGTCTCCTTGGAAAACGTACGAAACACCCGCACGGCGCAGCCGAGCAAGATGTGCTTCATCGATTTTCGGATCGAGGACAGCCACCACATGTTCACCGGTCGGCAGGCCGCTCTCTGAAAACTGCAGACGTCCCTTGGGATCAAATACCACTGCAAGCGGCCGATCCTGACGGTCGCCCACATAAGCACGCGGCACGCTTTCGCCTCTCCCCCGCATACCGGCAGGTTCCCCTTCTACAACGCCTTGACCGTATTCGGCCATCGTGATGCGTCCGACTATCCAGCCGTCACCCTGAAGCCGCTTAGCCGCTGCTTCATAAACCTGAGTGAAGTCGACCTGTTCTGCGGGTTTGCTCCAACGCTCGAGCAAAATGCAGCCGTCAAGCGAGGTGATCATGTGGCAGACGATGTCCATAACCTTTCCATATCAATAAGTTGATGAAAGACCAGCGGATTCATCTCCCGCCAATCCGAATAATCTTTGGGATTCCGTGCGGCCTCTCGTCCGGCAATACGTCCGAAAACAATGGCGTCCATCAGGCCGCAGGCCCCGGCATCACCCTTGCCGTTGAGGCCGCCCGTAATTTCACCGGCCGCGAAAAGCCCGGGAATAGGCCGATCATCCACCACGGAGAGCACACGGGATTTCAAATCAATGGCCAATCCGCCGCTGCACATTAAAACCTTCGCCAGAAGCGGCGCACAATACCAAGGCCCCTCTTCCATGAGTTCGGCCTCCGGGGCGATAGGGCGCCCGAGTCGGTCTGTGAAACTGCCTGCAGTTCGTCCTTCGCGAGCTGCGGTTACTGCTCGATTGTAGAGCTCCACTTCGACCTTCAGATTGGAGAAGGGAATACCGCAGGCTTGAGCCAAAAGCGCAAGCGTTTCAAATTTCTGTACGAATCCGCGGGAAACCAGAAGTTCAACATCGGACGCAGTAAAGACCATGGATCCCGGATGCCGAACGGCACGTGCATCGGCGATAGCGACAACATCCCGATCGGCATTGAGTACGTCAAAGACGCCGTTCGTGCGTTCCGCCGTGCTCGACATTTCATTGACGAATCGACGCCCCGTCTGCCGCTCAACCCAAAGTCCCTGCGCCCCGGCGCACCAGCGGCTGAACTGCCAGCTTGTACCCCATCCTTTTTCTACGGGATTGGCATCCGGAATGCAGGTGATGTACTGCAAATGAACCAGCCAAGCGCCGATGCGGGCTGCCTCTCGGAGCACCTCGCTCGTGCTCCCTGGCTGCGTTGCGGTACCGACATGTTCAGAGAGGCGCTGGTTGTAGCGCTGCCGGAAAGGGGCATCGGCCGCAAAGCCGCCGGCTGCCAGCACAACGCCGCGGCGGACATTGATGCAGCGGCGCAGACCGGTGCGTGTGTTTTCCACGACGGCTCCCGTCACCGCAACGCCGTCATAAGTTTCTCGCGTAATGAGGTGCAGGAGTTTTTCATTGACCTCAAACTCCGCATCCAGTGTCCGTGCTCGGTCCAAAAGCGGCATCATCAATGCCGCCGCGCCGTCGCCCGCCACAATGGCGGATCTTGGAACAGACTGTTCGATTTCGGAACCGACGGCATCCATTACCCAGCGAACGCCGATTTCATTAGTCAGCCACTCAAAAGTCGGCAGCGCTTCGAGCGCCAAACATTCAATTCTTCCCGGATGCCCGCAGTAAGCCGATGACATCAGATCATCCGCAAAGTGCTCGGGTGAGTCATCAATCCCCATCGCACGCTGCATGGGAGAACTCGGTACGGCCAAGGCACCTCGTGAAATGATGGAACTTCCGCCCAAGCTGCCCATTTTCTCAATGACCAGAACGGATGCGCCGGATCGGCGCGCCTCGATGGCCGCCGCTGTTCCGGCTGCGCCGGAGCCGACAATCAATACATCGGTAGTGACTGTTTGAAGCCCCTTAATCATCTTCTCCCACTTTGTCCGAGCCTGTGCAGACTCCATACCTGCGGCCCCCAGACCTAGACCGGCAGCACCGAGCGCTGTATCCGCCAAAAAACGACGACGAGACTGCTGAACCCGGACATCATGCTTGCTCTTCATGGTGTTTGCCTCACCTTTAAAGCCATTTCAACCGCCCGAACAGCCTGAGCGAGCCCTGCAGCACCTTTAACGCCAAGCTTGCTGCAGGCTTCGCTTCGGTGCACCTGCACCGTCTTCACAGCAATGCCGCCGAGGCGTTCCCCCACTTCTCGGTTGAGAAGTCCTTCAGCCACGAGCTTTGCCACTTCCTTTTCTCGATCAGTCAGCGTATTCCACGCGGCAACCAGCGCTCCGGGCGTACTATCGCCTACGGCACCACGAGATTTAGCCATGGCGTCGACAATCGCCTGCAGCAGCCGCGCTCGATCGGCAGTTTTTTGAATAAACGCACATGCCCCGCGGCGCATGGCATCCACCGCCATATCAAGGGCGCCGTGTGCAGAAAGAAAAACAATCGGCAGCGTAATGCCTCGCCGGATCATCTCTTCCTGCAGTTCCAGCCCTGTCATGCCGTCCATCTGAACATCGAGCAGCAGACATCCCGGCCGAGAAGGCGTATCCCCTTTGAGAAAGGACTCGGCAGTCGGATAGACGCAGCATTCGAAACCTTCATGCTTGAGCATGAAAGCGAGCGATTCACGCATGCGCTCCTCATCGTCAACAATACGAATTAAAGGAGTTTCAGCGGTGGTGGTTTTGTCGAAATTCATTGATCGTCCTCGCGAGCTGCATTAAAAAGTATTTTTACGCGCTCAAAGTGCGGAGTGTGATGAGGGGTCCTTTGAATCATCAGCCGCCCTTGTCTTTTCCCTCAAATCAATGTCAGCCTTTTTAATTTCAGGCATCCAAACCGGCAGCGTCACATGCGCGGCAAGCCCGTGGGGCGCAAGACGCTCAAACGTCAGGCGGCCGACATTATTTTCCGCAAGCGTTCTGACAATCATGAGACCAAGCCCCAACCCGCCCTCTCGCGTCGTTTGGAGCGCAGTGCATCCTAATGCTGCAAACGTTTGATCTGAAAGTGCCGGACCATTGTCGGTGATCGTCAGGACCACCGCCGCGACATCTCCGGGCAATGATTCACGGGCAGTTTGCAGGTCAATCATTACCGTCGGGTGATCGGACTTGCGTGCTGCTTCAGCTGCATTGGAGAGCAAATTCACGACAATGAGCTCGAGTTCAAGCGGATCCATCCAGACCTTTGCCGATTGAAGCACGCCCGTACGGACCGAAATGCCCCGGCTTCTATTGGTCAGCATGAAGCTCTGCACCGCCCTTATAACCCCCTGTTCCGCCTCCAGCACCTGTCGATTGACTCTGCCTTGGCTCCAGCTGCGTACGCGGTCAATAATCTGTGCCGCGCGCACGGCTTCGTCGTTAATCGACTCCACTGCCTGCGCGACTTCATCGAGCGTTTCAGGTTCATCTTCAATGAGACGCAGCGTCCCTCTTGAAAGATTCTGAATGACCCCCAAAGGCTGCTTCATCTCGTGCGCCACAATGGAGGAAATCTGCCCAACCGCTCCAGCGCGCTGGAGCGACTCTAAGCGTGCCGAAGCTTCACGCGCCTCACGCTCCGTCTCCTGCTGTTTTTTCCAGGCTTCTTTGAGTTCCCTCGTGCGCAGCCCGACGAGCTTCTCCAGCACAAAGCCGTGCACGCAAAGGCCAACGATGGAGATCAGGACAATGATGATGGCGGCCTTCCACTCAGACCAAATGCGCGCCAACGTCCATTCACGCAAATATTCGTAAGGGCCGATCTGGAGCGTGCGAAAGAGGTCATCATAGGCCTCCACATTGGGCGACACTGTCCAATGCTGTCCCCAGGCATTAGCTGGTTTAGTGAGCAGCACCGCAGTTATCGCGCGCGCAGCTTCCTGACTGAGTGAAGCAGTGGAAGCCAGCATCCACCCAGGATATGCCGGCGTGGAATGCCGGCAATGCAGGCCGTCGTCTTTGCGTTCATCGAGCACCCGCAGCTCTCCATAGGCGCCTCGCAGCCCTGAGCGCTCGAGCTCTTCGAGAAAACAGGCACGCAGAATGCCGGCATCGGTTCGTCCGGAAAGGACATCTGTCACCACGGCCCGCATACGTAATCGCGGCTCCCGCAGCTCCTGTCCGAAAAAATGATCCGGATCGAGGCCAATGCGGCCAACTTCACGCTTGACCTCAAGTTCCCCGGGGCTCACTTCATCACGAACGAGCGAAACACTCCGTCCCTTCAGGTCTGCGAGTGTCTTAAGATCCTCTCGGTCTTTGCGCACAATGACGGCCGCTGCAGCAGACTCTTCCGCATCGACCGCCGCATCCGACACAATGCTCGCCACAAAACGGTTCATGAGCGGGCGCTGAGCAAAGAAAAAGAACGATGCAGGAGCAACCGCCAAATCTATGTCTCTCGCCTCCATTCGGCGCATCAGATCGCCCGTTCCCAAATACTCGGTTGCAAAGCGATACTGGGGCAGCTTCCACGCGAGCCACCGCACGGATTCATCAACAAAAGAGCCGTCATACCAAGGCGGCGAATGCGTGAGCACCCCTAAGCGGATAACGGGATGCAGTGTTCTCTCCGCAGCGCCTTGCGTGAGCTCGGCTTCGGCAGCCGCGGCACTCTCGCTCGCATCTTCAATTTGAGGCGGCAGGACATCAGCGTCAACAGCGCCCCCCGCCGCTCCGAGCGATATCGTGAGAGCAGCTGGTATAAGCAAATGGAAAACGGTCTTCAATACTAAAGACAGGCGGAGGACGTACGGCATATGCCATTGAGTTTAGCGCTGAGAAGACGGCTGAAAATAAGCTGCAGTCAATCGAACACAATCTTCGTTCTTAAGCAAATGTCTTAGGAGGTCTTTGGGGGAACAATGCGTTTCGTGAACAGAGGGGGTCTGAAGAACAAAGCTCTTCGAGACGCCTGATGATCTCATTCAATTGCTGAGCATGTTTCTGAGACTAAAAACATGCTCCTGAAGGAGAAGAAAATGGTTGAACTTAATCGCCGTACGTTCCTCAGTGGTTCTGTCGCGGCCGGCGCCGCTGCGCTTTTCGGCACTGAAGCCGCTCATGCTGCTGGTGCTGTCAAGCTTCCCGCAAAATGGGATGAAACGGCTGATGTCGTGATTGTTGGTTCTGGTTTTGCAGGTCTTGCCGCAGCTATTGAAGCCAAGAAGGCCGGTGCTTCTGTTGTTGTTCTCGAAAAGATGGCAACGGTAGGCGGCAACTCCATCATTAACGGCGGCATTTTGACTGCAACCGGCTGCCCGCAGCAAAAGAAACACGGCATTAAAGATTCGCCCGAACTTCTGGCTCACGACATGCTCGTTGCCGGCCTCTACCTCAACAATCCTGAAAAGGTGAAGCTCGTTGCCGACAACGCTCTTTCGAACTACGAATGGACGGTCAATGAACTCGGTGTCGAATACAACCCGGATGCCATCGGTCAGGAAGGCGGCCACAGCGTTCCGCGCTACGTCTTCACGAAGAACGGTTCGGGTTCGGGCATTGTCTCGAAAGAAGTCGAGAAATTGGAAAAACTCGGCGTCAAAGTCCGTACGCGTACTTATGTAAAGCATGTTCTGCGTGACGATACGGGTCGTGTCCTGGGTCTTGAAGTGCTCGAAGGCTATCGTTTCCCGAAGACCGGCACGGGCAAGACCAAGTTCATCCGCGCCAAGAAGGCCGTCATTCTTTGCTACGGCGGTTTCTCGCGCGACGTTGAATACCGTACGATGCAGGATCCGAAGCTCACGGCAGCGCTCGACAGCACGAACCAGCCGGGCGCAACGTCAGAACTCTGGCGTGAAACGAGCCGCATCGGCTGTGCGCAGGTTCAGAACGACTGGATTCAGTGCACTCCGTGGAACAACCCGAAGGAAAAGGGAATGGGCATCGGCTGGACGTTTGCTCAGTCCGGCGCTGCTGAATACGGCCTCTGGGTTGCCACTGACGGCAAGCGTTTCGTGAACGAACTGGCTAACCGCAAGGTTCGCGCCGACGCGATTATGGTTTTAAAGGGTGAAGGCAAGAGCGCTGTTGCTATCTGCACGAAGCCCAACCTCAAAGCCTTTGAGGAAGCTCGTCCCGGCATGCTCCAGAAGCTGCTCGAGCAGCAGATCATTAAGGAATATAAGAGCCTTGATGAAATTGCCGTCGACTACAAGATGCCTGTCGACACGCTGAAGGCTACGGTTGCTGAATTCAACAAGGCTGTAGAGACCAAGAGCGATCCCGCATTCGGCCGCTACATCAACAACGAACAGACGCCACTGGCTGAAGGTCCGTGGTACGCCGCTGAGATGAGCCCGAAGGTTCACCACTGCATGGGCGGCCTGGTTACTGACCTGCAGTGCCGCGTGATCGATGTTGTCGACGGTAAGCCGGTTCCGGGCCTCTTTGCTGCCGGTGAAGCTACTGGCGGCGTGCATGGTGCTGTGCGCCTCGGCTCCTGCGCCATTCTCGACTGCCTCGTGAACGGCCGCATCGCCGGTCAGCAGGCAGCAAAGGCCTAATCGGCTTGACGCTCAGGATTTAAGGCGATGTTATTGATGTTCCATTTTCTCTATTGGAACATCCTCTTCGGACAATAAACCGACACACCTCAACACCCCTTGCTGAGAGCGGCGGGGCAATGA
>OLGI01000044.1_pt1 | contig 132465 bp, 157 predicted proteins | sample 1605221 | NCBI WGS metagenome assembly OLGI01 (sample SAMEA3888915, study PRJEB22519) | human gut metagenome | biome: human gut; feature: human-associated habitat; material: faeces | place: Denmark | collected 2010 | reverse complement strand
AAACTGTGTCAGTAGTATTCTTGTTATAAGTAACCGTCCATGTATTGATTTTCCATTGAGCATAAACATTGACCGTTTGATTGCCAGATGCCAAAGTTTTCCCAAGTGCCTGCGCCAATGCCTGTCCAGAAGCAAATGACGTGTCCTGATTCACAAGAGTGCCACCACTTGTAGTTGTACCCCAATTACCAGTTGCAGTATAACCTGTTCTTGCTAGATATGTGCCATTAGAGCTTGCAGTATAATTGTGAAGGCCATCTGTGTATGCGGTAGCATAATAAAAATTAGAAGTTCTCACTATTACGTTTTTATTTGCCCCCACAGTGTTTAATGCACCGCTAAATGAACTGGTGGCATAGTTACTATAATAATTTACAGTTAAACAGTTTTGTTGCCATACAGCATATAGAGTAGTCGCTGCGTTAGCAGTATAACTTCCACCAGGTTGATAATTTGCAGTTGTGGCAGTTTTAGATGTAGCCCATCCTTTAAATGTGTATCCAGCGCGAGTTGGTTTTGTCGAACTCAAAGTTAGAGTCTTGTTATAATATTTTGTTTGTGTTCCAGGAGCGCCAGAGCCACCGTTTGCATCATACTTTACAGACTTCGGGCATTCATAATACATCGTAACTGAAGTTTTATAAACTGTTCCTGAACCGCCTACCCAACCAACATAGTTCGTTTCGTTGATATTCCAGCCAGCATCGCGTGGAATAGTAACCATGTAATCATATTGTTCGCTTTTACATTTGGTTCCATAATACCAGTCTTCACCAGAAGCACCCTGAAGATATGTACCAGCCATGTTTTTGCCGAAGTTACCTCCGCCACAATAAGCGGACTTAAGGGTTGTGTTTACAGTGCCGTATGTTTGTACATAATAGCGATAATAAAAATCAACTCCGCCATCTGACCTTGCTGCAACTGCATAAGCGCCACATATGATAACTCTCCAATTGTTGCTGGCAGACGGTGTCCAATTGCCAATAACGTATGTCTGCCCTTGAACACTGTTGTTACATGTATAAGCCATATATAACTACCACCTTTACACAATCTGAATATAAATAGAATTAGGCGTGCCAGTGTTAGGAGCAGCGGTAGTTGACCACGTTATGCCAAGATTATTTAGTGCATCTTTGGCGGTAGTCGCACCAGTGCCACCGTGAGCAATCGCAACAGAACCGAATATGTCTACTGCGTTAGGCTTAGGTACATCTGCGACCCAAAACGTGCCATCATATGTTACTTGTACTGGTTTTGATGCGGTTAACCATGATTCTGCATACCCCGATGTAAGCGTTCCCGTCGCATTAGAGACTCTGCGCCTAATCATTTTACCACCAAGATTGTTTACATTAAGAGTAGGAGATATGGTTGTGCTCACAGTGTGTGGCACTATAGTGATACTTGTGCCAACAGCAAGCGTGGTAATTCCATCTACTGTTGCGGTATATGCCGCACCAGTGCCAGCAGTAGTCACAGGCATAGAATAATTATGCGTATGACCCTTGTCAGATTTCTTATCAATTAAAGACTTAAGCTTAGTGAGCACCTTGCTCAAGCCAGAATTGTCTAAATAACCCATGATAGTTCCTCCTTTAAAAGTGAAGTTCTATGAACGAGAAGAAGGGCGGGTATCATTATGTACCCACCCAATTCGTTAATGAATTAATGTTTAAAATGTCTTATTTAAAAGCATTGGTAAGCAATGTATCTATCTCTGTATTCGTAATAGAAGGCACTGTATCTGCACTTGTAGCTTTAGTAGCTGTGGCCGCGTTACCGCTGATATTCGTTGTAAGCATGTTCTTAACAGGATTATATTTAAAATTGTCATTATATACTCTTTTAGTTTCATCGTTCGAATCAGAGAACCAAACATGTCTCATAGAATCGTCTGTTGCTTCACCATGATTTTTTACATTTGTAGAGGCACCGTTAAACGTACTTGCGTACATATTAACAGCATAAACGTCACCCCATCGCTTATCAGCAGAACCAAGCATTCTTTTGCCATCAGTGTGCGGAAATATGTTTTTATACGTATCCCAATTATATGGATATTCGTATTCTATGCCAAGGCCCTGGTCGCCCTTGCGAGAAGTATATGCTTTCAAACAAGATATTCGCACGCTACCTGTATCGAAATTATCCTTCTTTGTAAATGTGAATCTTAAATACGTATTGCCACTAATACTGTTGCCTTTAAAAAAATAAGGAGAAGAGTTTCCACCAACAACAGATTTATGAATGCTTGTCCATGTTTTGCCATCATTAGAGGTTTCAATATAAACCTCAAAATTGCTAAATGGGTATGTATACAAAACACCAAGCTCATACCAGGCAACACCACTGTGAGCAAGGCTTTGACAGTACATAGTAAATCGTCTGGCTAACTGTGATTTACTTAAAAGTATAAAATTATTTGAATCCTTTTGCATAAACAGGTTAGACAAATCTGTCGCATCGTCTGCCCATGTAATTCCATCTGTGGTAACCTGATGATTCTGTATAACATGACCGCCTGTTAAAAAAGCAAAGTGGTCATGCCAAAACTCTCTTGCAAATGGACTTGCTGCAATAGCTGTATAAGACGGTGTGATGTTTGAAGATATGGACGCGGTTGCTTTAACTGCATTTAAGTCGCTTACAGTACCGCCAGTCAAAGACAGCTTGCCATCAAGCATTGTCTTTATTTTGCCGAGAATTTTCTTCAATCCATAGTTATCTACAAAGCCCATAGCTAACACAACCTCATCGTGTTATTTTTTTTTTTTTTTTTGATTTCCATCATATTGAACCACCACATTAGCTGCCAAATACTTCTGTGAATGCAGCATCAATCTCGTCATTTGTCATAGCTGCATAGGTAGTATCCTGAGTCGTAATAGTTGTTGTGGTGTTGTCGCCCTTAGTAATTGTAATAGTGCGACCACTTACAGATAGACCCTTAATATACGTGGTATTGATTTGCTGTCCAGCAGAGTCCTGCGTTGCCTTAGTAGCAGAATTAGCAGTATCAGCCTTAGTGGCTTTAGCAGCGTTTCCTGCACTACCAGCAGTTGTAGCGTATTTAACACTTTTATCTGCGTCAGCTGTGTTATCTACGTTGCCAAGGCCAACAGTGGATTTAGTAAGAGTTGCCCAAGTCGCATCGCCACGCAGGAAGTAGTTTTGTTGTCCCTTAGCAGGAGCAGCAACATAACCAGCAGTACCAGCTGCATCGGCAGTAGCACCTTTAAGTGCAATCCAAGTGTTGTTATCAGCAGCCCAAACAGCAGTGCCATCAGCAGACCACTTCAAGAATTGACCAGTGGAACCACCAGAGGGAATGTGCTTGTTGCCAGAAGTTGTCGGGTGAGTATACACAGTATCCTGACCAGGAATGCCGAGGCCAGTGATATCAGCCTTTACAACGGCGGTAGCAGCGGTTACGTGACCAGCTGCGTTCGTTGTAATCTTATAAAGACCAGAAGCGAAAGCAGAGCCATGTGCAGAAGCATGGTCATAAGCTATCTTGCCTCGGTCGCCTTGATAAGCAGTCGTGGAGGTCTCACCAAGAGCGATAGTTTCAGAAATTACTACAAAAGCAGAACCGCTCCAACGATACGTTTTGTTATCGTTTAGATTGACATAAATCTTGCCAGATTCACCAGTAATCTCAGTGGCATATGCGCCATCAGAACCCTTTGTCTTATAGAACTTGGAGCTTGAATAATAACCTTCGATAACGTCATCTACGAAGCTAGGAAGGTTTTTGGCGTCGATGACACCAGTGATTGCAGATGCGTTAACGGAAGTGATATCCGCAGCTGCGTGAGTGTGAGAAGAATTGGCCTTGCCGTTAAGCTTGCTGTCTACTTCGCTCTTCTGATAATACAGGTCATTGTGATTATGGGAAGAAGGAGCGAAAGTAGAAGGCTTACCAGAAACATTGCCCCAAGCGACAGAGCTTGCACTAGCAGCATTGCCAGTGATGTTAGTGGTTAGCGTATTACTTGCTGGATTATACTTGAAGTTATCGTTTGACACTCTAGCTGTTTCAACGCTATTATCAGAAAACCAAACATGACGTGCCGCGTCAGCAGTTCCAGCACCACTATTAGCAACATTATTTGCAGTGGTGGCTGTTCCAGCACTACCAGCATTTGTCGCATACTTAACAGACTTAGCTGAGTCAGCGGTATTGTCTACGTTGCCAAGACCGACTTCGCCCTTTGTATATGTGGGCTTCGTGGCTGCTTTAGCCCATGCGTAAACGTCGGAAGCTGGCATAGATGTTGGGAAGTCTGTAATCTGAGCCTTTGTGTGCGTATGGCTAGAAGCGGCAGCGCCAATCTCGCCAGCGGTGGGCTTGTCGGCTTCGGTATAAATGCGCTGCCATGCGCCCCAAGTGTCATCATAACTATAATAGTTGCGTGTATAAATCTTTTGACCAGAAATCGTAAACTCATACACCTTCTGGGTAACACCAGCGTTAAGCAGAACCTCCATAGCGAAGGCCATCTTTGTCGGGCAGTTGGTAAGACCAGCGGCGTTAGCGCTGCTAGAGCACTTATACCAACCAGCAGTTGTAAGAGTATTGAGGTTTGTGCTTGCGGCAATCTCGGGAGTCAAATGTGAGGCATGAGAATGAGTAGTGTCAGATTTACCAGCAAGCTTGGTATTGATTTCACTTTCAGTATAATACCTATCGTCATGTGTGTGACTAGAAGCAGCCTTGCCGCTGATGGCAGTGTTAAGAGCGTTTACCTTTGTGTCAATTTCACTCTCGGTATAGTAACGGTCATCATGGGTATGGGCAAAGTCTGTAATGTCAGCCTTGGTGTGCTTGTGACCAACCTTAGTGAACTTAGTGTTGATGCCTTCAAGCACATGCTGTAGACCAGTTTAGTCTAGATATTTTGTTTCAGCCATTCAAAACCACATCCTTGTGTTATTATCGTCTTTATTCTTAATTAAAATTGTCAATCAATTAAAAGCAAAGATGACAATAAACATCTCTGCATAAATACACCCCCCCCACCTATCGTTGACAAACAGCTTGATGGGGTAGGGTAGAGGGGTGGGGGAGAGGTGGGTGTAAGCCACCATCTCCCCTTGATTCCCTAATCTATAGCGATTAAAATCTATAGCTGTTGTTTACGCAGCTTTAGTTATTTTTCGTAATTCACCAAAGTCATATGATATACCGTCTTTATGCTCGGCATTGCGAATAATAGAAGCATCTATATCAAAGTCAACCCACGAATGATTTGGATAATCAATAAAATATTGTTCTGTATCAGACAGCATTTTAAGTAAAACACTGTCAGATGGCAATTTGTCACTCAGAGAAATAATGCGCATTTGTTTATATCCTTCGCGTTTAATAATGTTGTTACGAATGATTTCTTTTTGATTAAACTCTTCTTGCGTTAAATCTCCAAGCTTAACACGTAAATCATGTCCGCCGCCATTATATTCTATGCATAAATTTTTATCAGGAATATAAATATCAATATTATATTGCTTTAATTGATAATTTAATTCACCATTATATAACGTATATAAATAATACTGTTGTTGAGAAGTAGGACACGTCCCATTTTTATAAAACGTTTCTTTTTGTTTTGCTAATATATCAGGATTTTGTAAATGATGATAAACACCATATCGCTCTAAATCAACTTCTCTTGAATGCTTATGAAATTCTGGTAGAGACAGCATAGACTCGACACCATATTTTCTAAGATTGGTTTCTTTAATTTTTTCTTTTATTTCCTCATTTTGCGATGGGCTTTCAACACCATATTTATTTAAAAATGTTTGACGTTTCTTTTCTTTTACATCATCCAATTGAGAAACATAGTTAACACCATATCTGTCAATATTCGTATGCCTTAACTTCTCAACACACTCTTCATTTTGTAACGGATATAATGTTCCGAATTTTTCTATAAGCGTTGCATCTCTTCTTGATTTTATTTCAGGACTAAGCAAAACATTTTCAACACCATATCGTTCAATATTGGTATGTTTAATTTTTTCCTTTATAGCTTCACACGAAAGAGGACTTTCAACACCATACTTTTCAATATTTGTTTGTTTAATCTTTTCACGTATTTCTCTTGATTGACCTGGATATTTTACTCCATATTTTTTTATCATGGTTTCTTCGCATCTTTTTCTCACTGTCATATTTCCAGAAGGAGAATTAGACCCATATTTTTCCATGTTTGTTTTTTGAATCTTCTCTTTAATTTCAGGTATTTGTATAGGCGTTTTATGCCCATATTTTTTTATCATAGTTTCTTCCTGTTTTAAATGAGCGCAATTCAAACAGCAACATTTTTCTGTTCCATTTTTTGTTTGAGCATTATAATCTACATATTTCATTTGTCTTGTTTGTCCACAATAATCACAAACAACATCAACTAATATTGTGCTACACAATGAAAGGTCTTCTATCTTCACTTCTAGTTCTTGCATATGTTTAGCGTCATAACCTTTTTCTTTATAATATGCAATAATTTTACCAGTTGGGAAAAGCTTGACGCTCTTACTTAAGAGGCCCATGATATTTCTCCTTTGAATTTTTATTAGAATATTCCCACATATCTTTTTCTAGTTTTTGAGTATTAATGAACACATACACATCTTTATTAGGTATATTAAGATTATGATTAATTCGTATAATACGATGACCACACATCATTAAATAGCCTGCTAATTTAAGTGAGAATATATATTTGAATTTTTCTTCTTTCATTTGCTTCCTTCCAACTAAATAATGACGCCTTTTAACGGGCGTCATTATTTAGTATCATAAATTACTTAGTTTTTAGGCAATTTTGAATAAATTATCAATCTCTGCGTTGGTAATTGCAACAAAGCCATCGCCAACCTTAGTTTCAAGAGCAGAGATACGGTCGCCCTGAGCGCTTAGAGTGGTGGTATGTCCGCCGACAGTAGTGGTAAGAGTAGCAAGGTCAGTCTTGTTCTTATCAGCAGTGGACTGAGCGTCAGTACCAGCCTTCTTAGCATCGGCGATTGCCGCAGTAACCTTGCCGTCAGCAGCGATAGCAGCCTGAAGGTCATCGATGTCCTTTTCGGCAGTAGTTACGCGAGTAGTTAGAGCGGTGACATCAGAAGCAGCAGCCTTAGAAGCAACGACATCCTTTAGAGCGTCAACATCGCCCTGAGCCTTATCTGCGGCACCCTGAGCTGTAGTAATCTTGCCGTCAAGAGTAGAGTCGGCAGCAAGGCGAGCATCAGTCTCAACCTTTACCGCAGCTTCAATCTGCTTTGCAACAGAACCTTCGCCATCGCCAAGCTTAGCTTCGACAGCCTTTACGCGAGTGTCAAGACCGCCCTCAACACCAGTAGCACGAATCTTCTCAGCATCGACAAGCTCCTTAATGTAAGCCACAACAGTTGTAGCTGTTGCACCTTCAGGAATGTCGCCAACCTTAGTCTTTAGAGCCTCAATGGCAGCGCTCATTGCAGAAGCATCATCTGGGTGACTCTGAATCCAATTTGCAATTTCCTGAAGTGTGTCAAGAGACTCCTTGGCATTATCAGGAATAAGCTGCTTGGTAAGCTCTTCATTGGCAATAGTGCGGACAGACTTGTTAGCGTCGTCGCCAACAAGAGTTGTTACCTTGGCTTCAACTGCATCAACATCTGTTTGAAGTGTATTGATATTGCCTTCAGCAGTTGTAATTTTACCTTCAGCTGTGCCTACGCGAGCTGTAAGAGCAGCAAGAGAAGCATCGGTTGCAATACCTGCGGTCTTCTCATCGACATAAGATACGACATCCTTGGCTTTTGCAGCAGTGGGGATAGTGCCTACATATGTCTTAAGGTCGTTAGCTGCGGTCTGAGCTGCACCAGCCTTGTTATCAGCGGCAGTAATCTTTGCCTCAAGGTCAGTCTTTGCATCTGCAACAGCCTTGGCAACAGAACCCTCAACAGAAGCGGCACCGTTTAGCTTTGCGATAGCATCCGTGTTGGTCTTAACTGCGCCACCAGCAAGGGCGTCAACAAGGGTTTGCGCGGTACCAACACCATCATAGTTACTGGCAAGTGAATCAGCATAGTCCTTGGCAGACTGAAGAGTGGTAGCATCCTTTGCATCAATCAGAGTCTTAATCTTTTCATCATAATGGGTTAGCGCACCAAGGTCTACATACTTTTTAGAATCAGCCATAATTTGTTCCTCCTGTAATATTGTTTATGTTATATCAGCGTTTAAAACAACGCATTGATATCATCTTCGGTAGCAGTATCAATTACGCCACCTACACCTTCTGTTTTATTTGCAACGATGAGATAAGAATTATTATCCTTATCGTAAACAGATATCTCCTTTTTTGCCTTATCGACATAAAGCGTCTTTTCACTAGCGTTACCTAGCTCTGGCAGCTCTGTACCTATGAATACAATGTCATCTGGGCGTTGTGTGATTTGCACCCAACCATTTTGATAAGACCATAAAACAGCAGTCTCAATGACAAAATAATATCCATTGGACGGGGAAGAGAGTGTGCCTCTCTCATAATCCGTTTCCAGCTCCGTTATTTGATTATAAAATGTTCGCTTATCTTTAAAGTCAAACGCAATCCTGTGTTTGTCTTGAATGAAAATAAGCTGACCATTTTTAATAACCAAGTTTGATAATCTTTCGGAGGTCGTAGCAATTACAGAAAAGGGTGCGGTGTTTACCGTTTCTGCCATGTTTTATCGCCTCCAAAGCTAGGATTTAAAACTCAACTACATCAAAAGTAGCCGCATCGACAGCGGTTTTAATCTTCGAATCAACTGTCGCTTCATCGACTTTCTTTGCAACCTCGGCTTCCAATGCAGATAGGTCTGCGGATTTAGAGATACACACAAAACCAGTACCGTTCCAAAAATATGCGTTGTCTTCAAACAGATAAACAACGCCTTCTTTCGCATCGTCTGTTGGCAATGAATCAACTTTAACCACACGGGGTTCGTTGTCAACAATGACAGGTGTTCCATCTTTTTTAACCCAGCCAATTTTAGGCTGTGTATCACCGTCAAGGAACAAGATGTCATAAGCATCGATAGCGCCAGAAGTCAGAGCTGTCTGAAGTGACTCTGATTTGCCATACGCATGACGCGCTTTTTGTTCGGCCATAAGCATTCCTCCTTTTGTTCTCATGTTTTTACTCATATAAAAAGAACCCGTTTCCAGGTTCGATTTACTAATATTAATTTAATTAGACAAAATATATTTCTTTTCTTCTTCGGTAATCTTATTTTCTTTAAATAAAATCGTCACCTTGTTTTGAGTTATTTTGCCATTTCTATATAAGCGCTTTAAAGATTCAACAAATTGTCTCATGGTCTAGATAACACCATCCTCAATCAGCATCTCAGTATACCAATCTATTACTTCGGAAATTGACTTACAATTAAGAACCATTAGTTGCTTATATTCATATTCGTCTATCTCTTCCACATGAACAGTATCATATCCTCGCACTGGGATATTATATAACGTGTCTTCATGCCAGATATGTTCTCTGTCTGAGGAAAAGATAGCCTGTGCTTCATTTTCGTCACAAAAAATCATACGATTGTGCTTTGGCTGATATTTTAGAAACACAAGACGGTCTAGCACGTCAATAACCTTACCGTCTTTAATGACTTTATAAAACATATTTTCACCTCACATTTACAAAGAAAGGGTGGTGCAAAATGCACCACCCACAATCTGACTAAAAACAAATTTCAAGCAACACGCCATAACTAGTTGGCGCATTTTGGAAACCATACACTTCACCAACAGAGTTTACTGCAAGTATATAATCATTATATGCTGCAAATGGCGAACGTAGCCAATAATAATAATAAACATTGTTCGCATCAGCACGTTTTCTGTTGTCATTAGTAGTCATATATGGAATCGTATATGTCGCTTCATTGACATATGGCTCAACATTATACGTGCTTTCATTGGACACTTCTATAGCAGAAGGAATAAAGATATGGCATTCAGATGTGCTTATTTCAGTAGACATCTTGCCGATAGACGAAGAAACCGTAACCTGCTTCATAAGAAGTTTAGTCTGAACTGGCATGGCATTGTACACTCTAGTGTTAAGGAACGTATTAAGTTCAGACCTTGCCCATCCACCTTCGTTACCATTAGTATATTGACTATTATATGCTCTTTTGCGTTCAAGCAAATTAGATGCAAGCATAGTAAAACTACAACGCTTAGAAGGATTATCGCTTAGATAATACTTCTTGAAGCCACACACATTAAATCCAACTTTCTCATGCGTCCAGCAAGCAAGCTGCTTACAAGCTGCTTCGCCTAAGTCCTTGTACCATATCTTACACCAATATATCTCACCCTGAGCATAATCTTCATAACTACCGTCATCTGCTTTAGAACAGCCAAACACAAGCGTACTATTGTCAGCAATCGTTGACCTCGTTCTTGTAAGCTCTTCCGTGGTAACGGCATCTCCACCAAGGTTAGAGCTATAAACAATAAGATTGTTATCGCCCTTTTTGTGTCTGATTACAATCATGTCTCGATAGTCAACTGTGATTGGTGTATTTGTCGTACCTGTAGAACCCCATGTAAGTTTGGTGCCACTATTGTACCAAAGCTTAAAGCCATTTGAGCCGTTGGATTGGAAACATTGTGCAAGAACAGCTCTGTTGCTATTGCCAGTAAGGAATTTCGCATCTATAGCAAGAACAAAGTCTTTATCTTCATCGAACAGCTTTATCCCAGTATCGATATAATTCTTACCAGTAAAACTTGTCTTTTCGGATATGATTGTCTTAGATTCGATATCGTCGTAGTCAATATCATATCCAAGCTCAATTGAATATTCATCGCCTTCCTCAACGCCAAGCGTAGATGGGTCTATTCCAAGCTGGGTCATTGCATAAATCTCAACAGGTGACATATTCTTTAATTCTTTTCCGTTAAAAGCGCCATCTGTATATGTAAAAGAATCAAAGATTGCATTTACGGTCTTGTCACCATCAATATAACCAGACTTATCCCATCTGTTAAACAAGTAATATTTATAACCATTCTCTTCGAGGGTGTAAGTAGGAATATCGCCTTCATAAATAATATTCTCACCATATAAGCCAGTTGATTCCTGCTTGACAATTCCCTTAGAGACATACCTGATTGTATACCTTCTAGTTGATTCACTATAAGTAGCCTTAATGGTAATCGGCCCAAAGACTGCCTGGAACGAAGAGTCCCAACCATCAAATGTAAAATCCGTACTTACAGTGCTTGGCTTTGTTGGTGTGGGAATCGGATTATCGGCTCTCGTAATAGGGTCAACTGCCTTTTGCCCCTTGTCAACATATTGAACATCAAGCACAGTGTTGTCATAGTTGACGAACGTTACTGCATACTGTTCAATCAATGTATCATATGTAAGCTCAAAGTCAGGCCACGCCTTTTGATAATTGTGAAGTTGTTGTTGCTTTACAACAGGAACGTGGGCAGTACCAGCAAGAACAGATTGGTCAACGTTGTAACCATTCTTATCAAGACCAGCAAGTCCATATATTTTATCAAGAAGAGTGGTATCGTTAAGCTCCCAATCAACACCAGTAATCCTAAGTCTGTTAGCATTGACTGCTTTCTCAAGTAGACTTTTAACGTCTACAGTGTCGCAATTCTCTATGATGATTGTGGAGATATCGTCGTATCCAGCGATAGAAAGATTCGTAAGATACATCAGGTTCTTCATATTGATTGATGTAAGCGTACCAGGAAGTTGAGCCAAACTGATAGCACCACCATTTGCAAACAAGACGCCTTTCAAACCAGAACCAGAAGCATATAGCTCCTCAAGGTTCATACACTTAGAAAGGTCTAGGCTGCTTACTAAATTAGGTGTATTACGAATATCTAACTTCTCAAGAAGTTTGTTATTGCCGATTACTAGGTTTGTCAAGAAAGTGTTTGAATAACCTTCAGTGGAGTTACCGATAATAAGCTCCTTCAGCCTTTCAGCATTTGAGAAGTCATTATCGTGGATATAACAAGCAGACACATCGCCTACAGACTGAATTCTTGAAGCGCCGTAAATAAGAACTGCGGTGTCATCCATTGTATCATAAGGACACGTGATGCTATATTGTTTGCCAGCTTTTGCCCTTACCTGGGTGGGGGACGAGTTGCCGAACATCACTGACAAATACATGTCTGAATATGGCGTCAGATGAAGTGTATAGTCAGGTGCGACAACAGCATCTTTAGGAGTATTACACCTGAACATGATTTGATTAGATGTGGCTGTAGTTCCATAAAACTTAGTAGCCATGTACATTTCCTGGTCACGTTCAAATTGTCTACGCTGATACTTTTTCTTGCCGTTCATCATCTGTTCAAGGAACCTGGTGTTTCCATCCCTGTAAGGACGCTCATACTTTCGCACATAATCAACGCGCCAAAGTTCCTCGCACCATTCGTTTTGCTTCTCATCAAACTGATTGATAAGAGAGGTGGCACTCCAACAATTTTTGCTTTCACAACTTACATACATCTTCTGTAATTCGGAACCCATAAGGTCACGAACACGACAGAAGAATACAGATTCAGCTGCGTTGAAAATATAACCAGAAGACTTGTCACCATCGGTACGATAATCTGTGTCTTCCCTACCATATGTCATAGTAAGCTCGCCGCTGTTATTGATACCCAAAGCTGAGTCGTTATCATAATTCCAAAAATCAAATCTGTAACCATTGTTAATTGCGGCAGCAGAATCATCGATTGTATAATAATTCGCTTTATCACCTAATGTCTCTACTTCACTTGTGCTAATGTAATGCTTTGCCCAATGCCAGAAAGTATTCTTTGCTCGGTTGTCAATCATTGTATATCTAAGCGTGAACAAATAGAAGTATAAAGCAGAATCCACAACGAACCAATTGCTAAGATTGTTCTTAAAGTCTTCATCGCTTGATGTAATTACAAACTTATAGAAATCTCGCCATATTTGTTTATTTTGAGTTCTAATTTTTGTTTTCTCTTCATCAGATGAGATAGCTTCGCCGTCCTTAGAGTCGCCACAGCAATCATACCTGAACTCAAACGAACCATCCCAATCATTATATAAAGCATCATAAGCTGTGTTACCAGCAACCCATTCGGCTTCAGTAATGGGATACTTCATAGAGCCATCAACGTTAGAGACACCAGTTTGGAAATAAGAGTTGGGAAGCGTGTTATCGCTTACTTCAATAGTAAACTCTTTCATGTCATCAGGGTCATATGCTCTTGTAACGTCAGTTTTCTTAGAGTCGCCAATGTTACCGAGTGCATAAAAATGATATGACGTGTCTTGAAACTCTCTGTGCGTAGACAAATCTGGGTCGCTCTCTTTGATAAACACGACGCAGTTTACAAATTCCATATCGTTCTTAATTCTAGAATCACGCCTAGTTGCAGGTGTTTGATATGGGAGATAATCGTTGTATCTCTTCTGTAGATATGCGTTATTTACCATCTCGGAGCTGGCGATATTGACTTTTATATTCAGCCAATTATTAGGCACTGAAGTTCTAGTAAGTGCAATCTTACCAGAGCCGTCTGTCACAGTGCTACCATCGCCTAATGTAAGTTCGGTAATATAATCAGGGTCTAGCTCTATCTTACTAGTCACTTGATGTTTACCATCAAAACCACCGATGATGTCGATATTACGACCAGATGCGCCATATTCATTTGAAGTAGTGCCCTGGCCTGAATGAGCCATATTTGTGAATGTCCAATTGTCGAGCACTGGGTCACCATTTTTATAAATACACTCAACATTTGTATTTAATACAAAGTCTTTCTTGTTATTTGTAAAGTGCGGAGCTTCAATCTTAATAATCCTCATATTAGGCAATGCTTCTGCAACAGACTCAGGTGTAAGAACTTTGTTTTCATCATAAATTTGATTACGCTTATAACGGTCAACCATTTCAGTTGCGGTACGTGCGTCTGCAATGAAGTTAGAAAGAATAGCGGAACTTGAAAGACTTGCATTATAAGCCTTCATACGATAAATCAAAACATCGCAATCAGGTGAGCCAATTGTAATAGGAACAGGTGATTCCTGAGTAAACGAATAGTCACTTGTGTAACTCATCGGTCTACAAGGCGTACCATCTTCATAAGACATGACGATGGGAATATCTGTATCTTTATTAATATTGAACTCCCACTCAATGACATCATCTTCGCTATAAGGGATATACAGGGACTTTGCGCTTGACTTGATATAAGCCTCATGTACGTTCATCTGAAGACCAATTTGAGTAGAAGTGCCAGATTGGCATGTCAAGAACGTGGCATCACTCTTTGCGACATTAGTGGTCTTAAAGATTAACTTGAACTCCTTGCCGTTCCTTCTTGCATCGTCAGAAAAAAGATTATAAGAAATGACTGCATTTGTACCAGCCTTAATACCAAAGTATTGGTCGCCGTTATCGTCAATCTGATAACCGCCGTTTACCCAGTCAAAATTATCAGATACAGTCATAGTGACATCACCATCAGACCAAAGCCTGTCAACATCGTTGTTCGACTTACCAATTGGGTTGAAGTCAAATACAAGACCAGCAGTAACAGGCTGGACATCAATATCAATCTTCTCAACCGTAACATTTAAAGTCTTAACTGTGTCGCCACAAGTAATTGTAAGCGTATGAGTGCCAATATCAGCAGACTTAAACTGCCAAGTGTTGACATTGCTCTCAAGCGTAAGGGTAGAAACTATGTTACCATCTACTGCAAGAGTAACAGTAGGCGTCTCAGTCGTTGGGCTATACACGGTATATACAATGTTGGTCGTGTCATACTGCTTGGCGGTAAACTTTTGCTGCACACATCCAATCACAGGAATGTCACTTGTCTGGTCGTACCAAATAACATCCTTCATAATGTGGTTAGATTCGATAACACTGTTATTGACATTGGCAGTCATATAAACTTCAACAAGATGCGCTCCATGTGTTTTAGTGGGGAGGTCATATGCCATAGGGATACCAGAAGAAGTTGTTTCAACAGTGCCTACTTCCTTGCCATCAATCTTAAAATGAACTGTCTTAGGAATTGCGCCATAAGGCGTATAATCAAACGAAACCTTACCAAGCGGATAGGTAAGCGTATCGTTAAACGTAGACTCAAGCCTAACGTCAACTTTTTGCACAGTCCAGTTCTTAGTTACCAAGCTGCCAGCATCATCTGTAATACTAAGATTTACCTTCTGTGTACCAATGGCAAGATATTCCGTGACATCAAAAGAATTTTCGCCAGATACAGCTGTATTTGTTGCGACAATTCTGCCGCCGACACGCCATGTGGCTGTACCATCTGTAACCTGGTCACCAGAAGAGTCAACGCCAGAGAAGTTATATTTGATTATAGCTTTATCATTCGTAGTGACAATAACAGGTGATGTGGTAACATACTCAATTTTAAGTACGCTACTTGTACCACCGCCACCACCACCGCCGCCTTGAATAACGAACGATGCCTTTTCAGTCCTTACTTCTGTTTCGTCGTTTCCTTCATTTTCAATCTCATACAACACAAATTTATAATCACCGTCTGTGTTATATGAAGCATCGTAAGTAAGACGTGGCGACTTGTCGATGCCATTGACTGCTTCGTTAAGCTCGGTAATCTTCGTACTTAACGTGTCGATATTATTCTTGTTTGTATTGGCAAGATTTTCAATTCCATTGATGCTAGTGCTTGCTGCGTACCTAGAATCAGAATCGGTCTTTGTATAATAATTGTTAGCAAGATTATCGCTAACTACCTTAATTTTTCCATCGACCTGAGTGGTATATGTATTAGTCCACTCATCAGACGGGTCACTATTAATTTCAATCTCTTTGATTAAAGTCTCGCCGTTATAGAACGCAAGTTTCTTTCCGTCGTAAGTGACATTAAACTTCGCAAGGCCATCGATATTTGCAATCGACTGTTTAATTTCATCAAGCTGGTCAGAGATGTCGATGTTAGAAATCTTATCATCAACTTCTTGCTTGGTATATACATCAGATTTCGTATAATAGTTAGCAAGTGCAGTAGCTACTTTATCATTTACAGTCGCTTGAACACTGTCTGCAAGTTCTGTTTTTGCGTTGTTTACAGCGCTTTGTGCTTGCTCAGCAGACTTGGCTGCTTTATCAGCACTTGCCTGTACCGTGTCAATTGCAGCTTCGGCTCTGTTGGCAGCAACAGTTGCTTCATTGACCTTTTCATTTACCTGTGTAAGAAAACTTGTAATCCAATCTGAATCAGGTACAATTTCTCCATTTGCCTCAAGAGACTTAAGCACATTTAAAGTATCGTTTGGCTTTGTTTTCCAAACATAATTTTCACCTTTGGAATTCTGACCGATGGCTTGAATCTCAAACGACAGCTTGCCTGTAACTGCGGTTGCATTCGCATCAACAAGCCAACCAAATCGAATTTTCGTATCATTGTAATATACGTTTACCGCATTTGAGCGACTGCCGTAACCTTCAGCATTCACAAAATAAATCTGAATACTTGCAACGCTGGTAAGGTCAAAGCCATCGTAAAATCGTGGCATTTCAAAGGGGATATACTGAGAGTTTGACTCTCGTGTTATATTTACCTGCTTCTTATTAACATTGACATTCTTTTCATCGTCAACGATTGAAACGTTTGAGTCATCGTAATCAGAGTAATACTTAAAACGATTCATAAGAATCCATCCGTCATCGTTAAGAGAATAAGAGGCAACCATATCGTTTTCATCATCTAGTGAATAATCAATCACTGCAACCTGACCGTTATCAGCAGCCTGAGTCAATGTTGTCGCTGGCTCATTTATAGCGCTAAGTGAATCTTCAAAAGATAGGGCCATTTATATCGTCCTCCTTCGTAATAATAAAAGAGGACGATTAATCATCCTCACATCTTTTTCATATTTAAAACTCAACAATATCATCGTCGTCTGTATCGATAATGCCATTGGCATCATCAATATCGACAATCGGCACACCTTCTTCTGGGTTACAATCGCAACTTTTGATTGTAACTTTGGTGCCAATTTCCTTACCATTTGCAGTAAGTTGCAAACCGCCATCGATAGCATTATATTTAATATTGTCTGCCTTAGAGTCATTCAGAACCGCACTGACTTCTTCAAGTTCCTTAAGCTGCGCATCGACTTTAATGATTCGCTGGTCAAGAGCAGACAAAGCGGAATCTGGTATAATGTCGCTCCATGCTGCTATCGGCACAATCGTAATCATATTAGTAGAAGTTTTTCTTACTCGCTGAATTGTCTTTCCGTCTGGGTCGATTTCTGCGAGCGCAAACGTTAACTGAATTTCGATATCGCCTGGCTCGCTACTTAGACAGGTATCTATAGGCAACTTGTATCTAAGAGCATCTTCATACATCTCATCATCGAGAGTAAGAATCTCAGTCACATACTTACGGCTGCAAGGCAAAATATATTCTAGCATGACAGTAAAATCAGACATGTCATAACCTTTATATTTTTGCGGCACTAAAAACCATAAATCATCAACAAGTTTAGAACGTTGCATAATACGTTCACGATTTGTTGTACTGATTGTGTTATCGCTATTCACAAGCAAAACATACGCCATAAATTACCACCTCGCTTCTTTTATCATTGCTTCTCAAGTCCATGCCATCGAACATCCTCAATGAAGGTATGGCCCTTTAAGCGTGATTGATATGCTTCTTCAATTATCTTATACGCAACATCTACTTCACCGTTCTTCAAACCGCGTTCAGATATAATGCGTTCATATTCCTGATAAATTCTATCGATGCGCGTGAACTGCTCTCTCGTCGCAGGGAAGCCGTCATCTGATACTTTTTCTGCGAAACTTATAATTGTTTCACGCTTGTTGTCTACCAATAGAGCAACAATCGCTTCGCTTTGCGTATCAAGCTTGTTTTTAATTTCGCGCACAGCTTCTTCGTTATTTTCTAATTTACTGTTTACAGTATTAATCCAATCATTGCGTGCAGCAATATTGTCATTACTGTAATGACTGTTAAAATCGGCAAATGCAATTTTAATCTCGTTTATCATTTCTGGCATTTTCTCAAGCGTCTCGCGCTCTTTCTTCTTACGCGCAAAATACTTTCTAACCTTCATACACTCTGGAACCACTTTACCTTTAAACTCTAGTAATTCTCCCATAAGATTCATAATGACAATCACCACCACGATAGTGCCAATTACCATCATCGGAACACCAAAGCATTCAGTCAAATACTTTAAATAGTCTAGCATCCCATATATCAGCCTCCGTTTCAATCGAGAACGGCATCGGTATAAGATGCCACACACAACATATAGTGGGGGACTAGGTGTTATAAACACAACACCTAGTCCCATTAATACATTAAAACTAAAATTCTATAGCATATATATTTATCAGATTAAAAAGTACCTGCATTTAGAGCAGCCTGCATTTTCTTTACCATTACTGACGGCCCCCAAACCTCACCATCGACAGGAGTACCAAAATGACGCTGCATAGCCTTGATTGTGAGAGGGCCGATAATACCATCCTGCTCAACGCCTACAACCTTCTGAATTGCACGAATAGTAGGACTACCCTTGGGCGAGGAAACCCAATCCCAACCACCAACTAGACCAGGATTGCTATCCTCATAAACAGCGTACTGAGAGCTGACAACGCCATCAACATAAAGGCCGAAATGTTGCTGTAGCTTCTTAGTGGTGTTACGGCCCCAATAGCCGTCAACATCAATATCACCAGAAGTAGAAGGTTGTTCCACAGAACCAGAGGCAGAACCACCATTAGATTCCTGACTGCCGCCAGTAGACGCAGACTGAGAAACACCAGTCACATAATCATGAAGCGTCTTCCACTTTGCACCAGTTGGGTCGCCAGAGACATAGGGGGCAGGGCAGTCCTTATGAGGGTCTACAAACCTACCAGTATAATAATCTGCGACATCATGGTGACGAATGACATGAGAAGCATCAATGCCATAACGATTCATCAGGTCAAGGGTGCAAATGCGAAGGCGCTCAATTTCAGCAGAGGTAAAGTCTTCACCATCAGAGCACACTTCGATAGAGATGCTTTCCTGATTACCTCTAAAGTTGCCAACTGCCCAAGCGGTATCGCCTTCAGGAACCGAAAGAACAGTGTCATTGTCGTCAATGAAATAATGAGCACTTGCATTGCGGTTGCCACCACTAAAATAAATACCATTGTTTCGAGCGCTGCCTGGTGCGCCTGTGTAATGAATCACAATCCACTCTACAGAATGACCGCCGCGTCCAGAGGTATATGTTTCAGGACTTGCTTGAATTGTAAGGTTAGCCATATATTTATCACTCCTAATTAATTAGTTAAACTGCTTCTTATCTGCCTTAATCTCATCTACGAGTTTCTGGCCTTCTTGTGCTGCCTTTGTAAAATTGTGGTTCTTATAACAGCCATAAATAGTAGCGCCTACAAGAACGACTGCACATAGCACATTTGTAAGCATGTCCCCATCTATTTCAATGCCAAAAGCAGACAACACCGTGATAGCCACGGTGACGATGGTACTGACTATTGCTTTAATTGTTTGTCCATTCATAACTATTCCTCCTTTTTCTTTGTACCGACATCATCCTCAATCAATTTGTCTTCCATCTGCTGAGGCTGATTTTGAGTGGATAGATAGCGCTCATATTGCTGCTTGTCATATTCACACTGCTGCTTCGAAACTTCGCGTACCTCAATCAGAAAATCCTTGAGGACAGATTCAATAACAAAGAAGGGCAGTCTAGAATTATTAATTAATTCTGCGATTCCGTTTTTGAGTTCTTCGTAAACAAGCGTCTGAGGCTTATCCATATAAATCACACCTTTCAAATTTTATTAATTTAATTTTTCTAACTCTTTCTTTAAGTCTGCAATGCTAAGAGTAGTTACGCCACCACTTGCATTTACATATAATAACTTTCCTGCTTCACTTGTTTTACCAGTTAAATCAGTATACTTACCAGAAAATAATGTTGGCTTATTCAACAAATCATCATAACTACCAGAAAATAATGTTGGTTTATTCAACAAATTATCATAGCTACCAGACTTAGCAACATCAGCAAGTCCAGTTACATCACCAGCTGCAATCTTTTTGGATTTGACTTTACCTTCATCATTAAACATAAGCACGTTGCCATTATCTTTAGATGTACCGCCATTTAGATTGGTATATTGGCCGTCAAGTGCAATACTAGCAAGACCTGTAACACTTTGGTTATCACTTTTCAAAAATGAAACATCATTTATGTAAAGTTTACCTGTTGCAACAATACTACCGTCGTTTTGAACCGCAAAAATATCTTTCGGATTTTCTCCATTTGTTGTAACACGAATAACTGGCGTATCATTTTTCGGGTCAATTTGAATTATGTTATACTTATTTTTAACAATAAGCCCACCATCATCGAAACTCATTGTTCCGCCAGTATTATTTAATTCGATTTGTTCACCAAGAAGCAATTTGCCGACAACGGTTTCAGCATTGACACCATATGCCATTTTTCTTTCGCCGTCTTTATAATAATAATATTTGCCAATAGCAGTCTTGGTAGTTTCCCAATTGTCATCCGTGATAGCAATGGTAGAGTTAATAATTTTCATTTGTTCTGGACTATATTCATTTTGACCAACATTATACTCTCTAAGCAATATGCCATGATTATCCCAAGTTTGAGATTGACCATCAGCACCACCGACAATTTTTGTATTGGTTGTGTCAAGACCATTCTCAAACCATGAACCTATTACGTTGTTGCTTTTCTCACCCTGTTTAGCTTGTCGTTGAGTAGAAGAATAAGATGTAGCCATAGAAGAAGCTTGAGACAATACATCTTGAACGCTTCTAACGTTGCTGGCAGCTCTAACTTCGTCTGCAAAATCAACAGATATACTGTCAATATCATCATAATCAATCGTATAACTGGTCAATCTAAGCTTATATACCTCTTCATCTATAAGAACCCTAATCCAGTTACCGACTTCAAAATACTTAACAAGTGGTTTAAACTTCTTCATAACTAAAAGATTCTTTAGGTCGGATGAAACAGAACGCTGCAATTCGGCAGACTTATAGATTTCTTTTTGCGCAACTTCAATAAACTCTTTTGCCTTAGCAATCAGTTCGGCATTGTTAAGACCATCAGATATATAGTTATCGTTCGAATATTTGTCATCACGTCTAAACGAACAAAACTCCAACCATAGGTCGGAGCCAAGATACTTCTGGAAGTCAAGAGCTTTTTGTATTTCAGTCTTTTTATCTTCAATATAGTTCTGCAAACCATAAGTTTTGATATCGCCATTTTCGTCTTTTATTCCAACCACTTTATAGATTTGTTCTTGTCTTATCTTCATTTCATCAGATATAGCATTAAGCTTGGCAACATAAGGCTTATACATCTTTTCATATAGATTTGGATTCTTATCTCCCCAAGTCTTACCATCTGCAATGCCTTGCTCAACAAGAATATCTATACATGACTGACAAGCATCATAAAACGACGTTAATCTTTTAAGACTGTACTTAGCTATCTCTGTTTTAAAATCAACCAATTCCTTCTTAAACAGACCAGATATACTTACATCTTCTGCATCACCTTTGTTCAATATCTTGTCTATCTTTTGTTTTACGAAGTTCTCATAATTTTCATCAATATTAACATCGATTTTATCTGTGGTTTTTGTGTCTTCATCATTTGAATAACTTGTAACTACAAACTGACCACTCCATGTTCTATAATCAAGTGAATTTGAATATGGTTTTAATGTAGAACCATCTACTATTTTTACCTTATATCTTGAATCAACAAGAACCTTTGCAGCAGATAAGACAATACTATCAGCAGTCGAGACAGAAACGCCTTTAAGAGCACTGCTTGTAGAAACAGGGGACAGAGCGTCTGCGGTAAGTTTGGCCGCTTCTTTTTCAGCAGTAGTCCCTTCGAGTCCCGCATCTGGCATCATACTATTATTGAGATATAAATATAAGTCCATCGTATTATAATAAGCTTCTATAAGAGAAGGGTATCCATCAATAGGGCTGCTTATATTTTCTAACTTGTTTTTATCTGTTTTATACCTGTTAACAATCTCGTTATAACTATCAAGGGAACCTTGATTCAAACTTATCTTACTTGTTTGATGAGTTGCATACAGCTCATCATAAGACATAATCTTTTTCTTCAGCTCGTCAGACATATCTTCTTTCATGGCATCGGATAGATACCAAATATAATCACTGCCATTTGGATTGCAACTCTTGATTGTTGCATTCATCAAATCGTCGCCAGCTTCAAGCTTAAAGCAGTTCTTAATCTCATCTGTATCTGTTGAAAGTTGAATATTGTCACCAAGCTCATCTGCGGTTACAAAGATGGTAGTATCATTGCCATATCCCTCAGTAATATCTGTACTTTCACACTTAGGACATTTGCCAACAAACTCACCCCTGTTGCCACACTTTTTGCAATTCGATTCAAGGTCGTATGCAGATATCTTTCTTACAAGTTTATTGTTCTCATCAAGGCTTGCACTGAATACAAACAAGCAATCAATCTCTTCTGCAATATCTCGAAGAGCGTCATAAATAGACTTATCATCAAAAGTAAAAGTTCGTTGTATGTTTGCTATTGTGGCATCTACATGCCCGATAGTATAATGTGGTGCCTTCTCCATAATACGATGTAGAAGAGAGGCCTCATGATTGTTTTCCCTATATAAGACTGTAGGAATCTTATACTCGTCTCTTGAGATATCTGCCTCAGTGTTAATCTCCACACCGTACAACATAATCTGACCCAACTCAGCTGGGCCAAGTGCGGTGCAAGAGACTGTTTTCTTAATATCGGCAGACTCATTTACCTCAACTGTAATCTCGAAGAATTGATTCCATTCAACACAATAGACAAGTTTAAAGTTTGTAATCTTATCCCATAGCTGGTCTTTAACACCATCGACATATTTATATGCAGTGAAAGACGTTTCAGCTGCATCATTAAGATTGTCTGTAAGCTCAATATCTTTTGCATTTATCTTGCCAATTCTATCGCCATTTCTTTTTGCCAAAACAATCGTAGGCTCTTCTGGGTTTCCAGCTGCATCAAAGTTAATCTTAATACTCATAATGCACCACCGCTAAATACCAATCTTAACGATTGGTGAGTATTTGATTTTAATTGAGCAGGGGAGAGAGGCGGTAAACTCATTTTCCTTATTTTTAAATGATGTGGAGACGCGATAAAACACCCAATTAAAATCATTTTGAATCTTGTGAGAATCAAGAGAGGTTTGAATGATTGGGTAATTTGCTGTGATAACTTCGCCAGATACACAGTTATTAACAATCATATGTCTGTCTTCTGTAACACTGTAAATATCAAGGTCGCCAGCATCTTTGATAGTGATTTCCATATCTGTATAGATATAGCCCTCCTCATCGCTCTTGCTAAAAAAGGCATGAACCTTACCTGGTACATCGTTTTCAATTATCATCTCAACAGGTTCCATTAAAGAAAACGGACTGTTTGTGGTCATCTCTAACTCGAACCCACATATCTTTCCACCAATCTCAACCTTGCTTACATTAAAACTTGCTTCAAGATATATGTTGCTATATTCGTCATCAATGAGTTTGAATTTATGGAAACCCTTACGATTGAGCCATGCCATAATATTGCGCATTTCTTCTACAGACACTTCAAGACTATTGTCGTTGCACAAGTTCTTGCATATCTGAATTGTAGCGGCAATGCAATCATCATATTGAACACTTGTCAATTCTTGCTTTGCACCATTCAACACGGATACCTGATTAAACGTAATCTCAGAACCATTCGATATAGTATCGGTGCCACCAGAATCAAAGCTACATATCATAAAACCAAAGTCGCTTAATTTCAATCCATCGTACCAAAAATCATAGCATTTCATTTACCGCAGACACCTCCTCGATTCAAACTAGATTATTTTATTAACAATTTGACTAGATTCCATCTTCCACGATAAAGCTCTTCGTCAAATATCTTTTTCATTTTCTTAACTTCTGCAACGCCATCATCATAGTCTTTCATCTTAGACTTTGTTTCATCGATAAGCGATTGCAATTCTTCACGAAGATGAGAGACAGAATTAATAACATTGTCTTTTTCTTCGCACATAGCCTTCAGATTCTCAACCTCTTTTTCTAGAGACTTGATTTCTTCAGCCTGTCTTTGAATTATCTTACTTTTAACATCTTGCTCTTTTTGATTTTTAGTGCTGCTATATTTTCTTGCACTCATAATTACACACCCTTCAAACATTAAAAAAGAGGGTTGGGGAGGTACGTAAACGCACCTCCCCAACTTAAAACAAAACTATCTTATAGCTTTGCCTTTGGCTAAAGAGCTTTTGCCATTCAATCTGTCAATTGTCATTGCATTAATCAGACGTTCGAAGTTTCTATCATTCTGCATGGTAGTAAGCATCTCATTATAATTCTTAACATTAGGCATACTAAATACAACGTTGTCAATGTTTTGTATAACATTCGTCTGATTGCCATGATTGGCAGAAGTACCAACATTATCAAGATTGAGATTGTTCCTGATAAAGTCGGCGGGATTATTAGCCATGTCCCAAATGTTGCTACTTGCAGCAGCAGTAAGAACACTATCACCCTTGGCGAGAGGGGTGAGAATTGCACCATCAGAAGGTCTGACGATAAACTCTTGACCGTTTTCCTGAGTCCATGCGGCTTCACTGCCAAGAAGATTTTTCTTACCAGAAACATATCCGCTTAGCTGATTAAGCTTCAGCCATCCAAGGTCGCCATTGCCGAGTGTCTTACCAGTGCTGATATGATATCCGTGCGTAGCCCAATCTCTTGTGTTGATATTGGTAATATACACTTCTTCACCCTGGTGCTGATGCCCAGCTGGCGAAGTACCTTGAGAATCATAATAATACCAACCACCAGTGAACTTCACCTTGTCGCCAATTTTAGGCACGCCATCGCCCTTTGAAGTAGAAGGCGTTGGTGCGGGCGTAGGCTTAGGAGTGGGTTTAGAAGCTGGCTTTTGCGTAGCAGCAGAAGAGGTACTCGCAGACTTGATGTTGGTCTTGGCAAGCTTGTTAAGCTGACTAATCATACTAGCAACGTCTTTAGAGATATTGCCAAGAGCGGTATTGGTCGTGGTCAATGCAGTAGAGAACTTATCGCCATACGTTGTAATAACATTTTTGACGCCATTCGTATTGGTAGCCAAATCATTGGTATTCCAAATTTTCCCCATACTATCGGACAGCTTATAACCAACATCTTCAGCCTTAGTGTTAATTGTATCACTAATAGTATTTGCATTATTGTTGATACTGTCAGTCATATCAGAAACCAGCAAGTCAAGATTATCAAGACGCTCGTTTAGAATTTCCTCATATGAATCGTATAGGTCGTCAAGCATTTTTTGCGTATCGTCAATATACTTATCATACTCTGTTTCTTCAAGGTCTTCTTTTGCAGATTCAAGGTCAACTTTAATCTGTTGAACCTTCTGCATAGTTTCCTCACTGTCATCGCCAGAGTATGCAGACATTTGCTTTTCAAGCTTGGCGATATCTTCAGTTTGCTCCTTGACCTTTTTCTGATAGTCATATAAATCCTTTTCACTTTCAAGAGCTTCGTTACGCTTGTCAATAAGGTCTTGCAGTGCATCAAGCTCCTTATTGATACCATCACTGACTAAATCTTTAATGGCTTCTTTCTCACTCTGTGCATTCTTGATGTGTTCTTGCTGACTGTCAATAAGGTCGTTGTACCTGTCAAGCAAATCTTGATTGAAGGGGTCTTTCTCAAGTTCCTTCTTAATCTTTGCGGCTTCCTCGCCAGCTTTGTCCGCTTGAGCCATCTCAACATTATAGTTCATGCCATGAAGACCCATAGTAGCCATACCAGAATCAGTAAGCTGACCCTTGTCGTCATAAAGCTCATCGCTACTCATAAGGTCGATTAAGAATTCAGACTCGCTTGTAATACGAGAAATCTTATCCTGAAGCAGGTCGAACTGTTTCCACTCTAATTCACGAATACTCTTTTTGTAATCTTCAAGAGCAGTCTTACCTTCCTCGATAGACTCAGTAGTTTCATCAATACTAGATACACACTCATACCACGCCTCTGAGTATTTTTCTATCTTACCACTATCGACAGCTTCATTAAGCGCAGCAATCTGTTCGTCACGTTGCTTTTCAAGTTCAGCGATATTCTTTTGCTCATTCTCTCCAAGCGCCTTATAATACTCAGTTGAAACAAGCCAACCCTTAGTTTCAGACCTGTCAATGAATTCATTGAGAATATTCTTTTCATGCTCAATAACACCAAGTATACCGCTGAACTTTGTTTCAACATTGTCAAAGCGCTGCTTGTAAAGCTCGGATTCCTTTTCTTTGAGGTCTGTAATAGCATCGGCACAATCCAAGGCCTTTTCATCTTTATCTTTAGTTAGTTCGCTACACTAACCGAATGTTTCCATTCCTCATACTTTCATATGAGAAGAGACTATATCTTCATCCTTAACACAGGATGTCTACTTTTTCGAATTGCCAATCGCTTACAACTCTACTCCCAAATGGGATAGTCGTTGAACGTTCTCCTATTCGGAGCTTCGCTGCTGATTGCCCAATCTATATATTTTTTAAACATTCACGCCTGATTATATTTCATATCTACGTTGTAGTATATATAACTCTAAGGGATTCCCAGCAATTAAATAGAATTTTACACGTATATTACTATACGAGGTAGCAATTAATTTACCACTCTTTATAGTCACTAATCTTGTCGTTAAGGTCTTCATCTGTGATTGTCTCGATATCAATAGTGCCGTCTCTGACCTTGGAAGCATAGTCTTCAGAAAGACCAACGCTGTTGGCTTGTTGCATATAACGGTCATAGGCTTTCTGCTGTAGATTGATTTCTTCGCCGACCTTGCTGATTTGATTTACAAGGGCTTCATTGCGCGTACCCCAATTCTTGTATACACTACTGGCTGTGGTATCAAGCTTTGAAATCGCCCTTTCAATTCTGTCAATCTTGGTTTCAATCCAGTCTAGCGTTTCCTCAAACTCGTCGGCTTCATCTGACGCATCAGAATCGCTTGAATTTGAGCCAGAAGAAGAAGAGGAAGTTGACCCATACTTTTTACCAGAAACATATCCGACATTGTTTTTAGAAGTTTCTTCGAATTTACTACCTGAAACAGTGGCATTCCATCCACCATAAAACGCCCTGCCGCGAGTCCTGCCGTTGGTAATTTTACCTTGTTCAAACAGTTGTTTTGTTTGTCCAGCATTAAAAATAATATCATTCTTTTTATACTGGAAGAACTCAGCGCCATTATCCCCAATAGTAAAGAATTGTCCATCACGTACAACCATCTCTTGCCCAAGTTCGCCCACAAGAGCAGTACCAGAATCACCAGTTCCCCAATTACCATGCCTAAATGCTTTACCAACTGTACCGTTTACGTAAGCAGTACCATTTGCATTGGCAGTACCGTTAACTTTTACATTGCCAGTGCCACTAACACTTGTTGTAGTAAGTGCAATTGTTCCTGTAAAACTTTTCTTAATAAGATAAGGGTCGAGAGCTACCGTACTATGTTTGGTCGTTCCAAGATAGCTGTCCATTCCAAATGTATTTAAATCTATAACTGCTGGCACATCTCGTTGTTCAGATGTCTTCGCAACTATGTCACTGTCATCTGCTTGTATTTCGGCATTAACAGTCTGTTCTTCAGAATCCTTGGACATAATAAGGTCTATAATAACCTGCCGTTGTCCTTCGTCAGTGATACTATTAAGATATTCGTTAAGAGCTTCTGCACTTGTTAGAGCGTCGCCCAAACCATCATACACAGATGAAAAAGATAATTGAAGTCCGTCTGCTGGTACGTTAGCAATAACATCACGAAGTTCTTGTGCGCTACCTAATGCATTTTGGAAACCAGGAGCAATATTACCAAATGCCATTAAAGTATCGTCATCAAGCCCAAGCAACATACTTCTTAAAGTTTCACCGTCTTGCAATGCGTCTTTAATACCAGAATCATCAACAGCAACTTGAAACGGGTCATTAAGAACACCATTTGGGTCATTGACTTTGTCAACCTGTGCTTCTGCTGGAACATCCACATCGCCATCAGCATCCGTCACTCCAGAAGTATCAACATCATTTGCAACTAAATGAGTTGGTATACACTCTGGAACAGGCAATTGATATTGAGATGCGTCTGCTTCCGCTGCACTGGCAGACTTGGCACTAAAAATTTCGCCAATAGTAGTAGCCAAACTTTTGAAAGGAGCTACAACAGCACTAGATTGTTCAAGCGTCTTTTTGTGTTCATCTTCTGATGAATAAGCAGATGTCGAACCAGTAGATGCCTCAGCTTGAATGTCATTTGAAAATTCAAGCTTTGAAACTTTAATAGTTTTCTCAGATGTTTTCGTTGCATCTTTATCTGCATTATCAATCTCATTGGTATCAGCTTCATACACGATAGTCTTTTTGCCATCTTTTTCGGCAATCGTTAAAGCTTCAGCAAATTCGGGAGATTCCTTAGCAACCAAATCAATAAACAGTTGTTTATCTTCTTCGTCAAGTCCGTCATACCATATCCTAAAAGAATCGGCATCAGTCAGTGCATCTGATAAACCAATAAGTTCAAAATATGCTTGAACGTGTTCGCCATCAATCGTGTCAATAAGACCAATAGACTGTTCAACATTATCTTTGGAGACACTATCAAAGCCCATTTGTTGCATGACATTTACAAAATCATTTGGGCTATATTTCGCAAGTTCTAATAAATAATTTTTAAAATTATCAACATTGCTTAAGTCATCTTTTAATCCAGTTGTATCCAAAACAGACTGGAAGTCTTCATTACTAAGCTCCTTAATAATATTAAACAAATTTGTTAAATGCTCACCAACAGTAATTGATTCTTCATCAATTTTTTCAAACCCGCTTCCAATCTTTTCGTCATTGAATTCTGGTACGTCTTTAAGGTAATCAATATCCTTAATGTTAGTATATCGGTCTATAAACTCTTTTTCTTCATCATTAAATCTGCTATACCAATCAGCAGCTTCATTAACACCCTTTAAAACATTTTGAAGACCAGTTTTTTCAAATAATCCCTCAGCAAAATCGTTATCATTTTTAGCAAAATCAAAATCTGTTTCAGCATTCTTAAGAACATCTTCTTCAGACATATAGCCATTTTCTATATAATCTTTATAGGCAATCCTCATCAATGTCTCAAAATCATCAAGAGTCATATCTTGTACAATTCTGCTTGCAGTGTCACCAGTAAAGAAAATGTCATGCGCAGTAGACTTTTCAACATCTTTATAATACTTTGATGTATCGCCGCTAGTTTTATCTTCCTTGCTAGAATCATAAAATCCATACTGAGAAGTAGATTTAGAAGAATCATCTTGCTCATTCGTGTCCGTCTCTGTTGTCTTAACAATTTTCGCTTCGGCTAACATTACAACTTTATTACCCTCAAGACCTAATGATTCAGGGTCAAGGTTGAGAATTTTTGCTACTGCATCTAAATTAATTGTACCATCGTCATTCCAAAACGTATTAGGGTCTAAATCCATAGCGGTTGCAATGGCATCGAGGTCTAATATCTTTTTATCACCATCGGTTCTCCAAAATCCACCATCGCCCAAACCGCACGCAGTTGCCAATGCGTCTAGATTGATTGTCCCATCTTCATTCCAGTAATCAGCAGGGTCGAAGTCTCTTGTAGCAACCCAAGCACCGAGGTTTAATCTATAACCACCGTTTCCATCAGATTCAAAAAATTTACCAGGGTCAAGTCCTTCAACTATCATTTGCGCTCTAAGATTATAATAATCTTCATTGGTAATCTCAGCGGCAGTTTTACCAACTGCGCCAGCAACCTTATCAGCGGTAACTTCGTTAATATTACCACTCATATCATCTTTAATCTTAAGAACCGCCTGAACGTTGACGGTTTCACTGTTCAGTTCTTCCTGAAGTTGGTCTGCGATATTTTTACCAGTACCAACTTTAAGCTGCGCTGCAACATCTGGGTCGCTTTCTTTTAACTTCGTCGCAGCGTCCGTATAATTTTGCGCGGCACCTTGAAGCTTTTCTGATGCGGAAGCAATTTCATCCTCATTACCAGAATTAACGGCAATCTCATATTGCTGCATTGCATCGTTTAACTCTTGCGTTCTTACGACATAATCTTGAAGTTCTTGAGATGTGCCATTTAATTTACTTGCATCAATCTGCATAACAACAGGGGTTTCAAGCTGTTGTTTTTGAATCGTTAATGCTCTCATAACAGCAGCAACATCGGATGCACCATTGGCTTGGAAGTTGATGGTGCCATCTTCATTTAAAAACTTAACACCATTTTCATCGGTAAGCTCTGAGAAGGCTGCCTTAGCATTATCTATCTCCTGAACAGCATCATCTAATGTGTTAGAAGCAAAATTAAACTGATAATCCTTGCCAAATAACTGACTTAGCTCTTCTTCTGCCAATTGCGCATATTTAACCATATCCTCAAACGGCGTAGTTGAAAAGTCCATATCGCCAAATATATCTTTCCACTGAACATTATATCCAGCAGGATTTGCAGCTTGAAGAATCATGCCAATTGCATCGGCACTCATATTATATCCATCTACAATACGTTGAATATTCTCTTGGCTAAAATCCCAAGTATTCGTTGCCTCGTCATACATATCGGCAAAATCGTTTTTCACACTATCCATAAAAGCGTGAACACCATACGCAGTTACATTGCCATCGTCGTTAACGGTAAACATATCCTGTACGCTATATCCAAGTCCAGTAACAGCTTCTTTTGACTTCAGATATTCGTCATAATAGTCATCGATTGTTCCACCAGTTAAATCTTTTCCAGATAACAACTGAATATATTCTTTTGAAGCATTGCCAAGAAAACCACGTGAAATCTCATCTTCAACTTGCTTTTTGTATGTAGCAATATTACCATATGCGTCATAGCCCTCGGCAGAAGAAGTTGAGTCAACCCATCTGTTATATTGAGAACATGTCGTGCTGTATTCGATACCAAGTTGGCGAATCAAATCAATCTGCTTAGATAGTTCATTACGCTGTGTTATGAGACTTGCACGGTCAGCCGCGTTGCTTGCTTTGCCAATTGCATCGGTTAAGCTATTATAAGACGAAACAAGGCCAGAATAATCATTTCGTATTTTCTGATAATTTGTTTCTTGGTATTCCTTATTCAGCTTTGAAAGCTCCTGATTATTTACTTTAATACCAGAAGCAGTATGCTGAAACAACTTACTGGCATTAAAACTCTTAAGCTTCCCATACTTCTTCGTTAATTTATCAACTTGGTCGGCTGTCAAGCCAGTCTCGGTAGCATTAGATTCCATGATTTCAGAAAGTTCATTGAGCCAATCCGTCTCATCACTCATATTAAACTGGATTTCATAAGCAACTATTCCGCCGTCAATAGCACCAGACGCGCTATTGTTAGAAACGGTTGAAGTGTTAGCAGATTTTTTACTATCTTCAGACACATATTGAATTACTGGGTCGTCAGCAAAATATATTTCATGAAGCTCATGTATTCTTTGAGCTGCGCGGTCTGCCTTTTCGATGGCATTTTCACCAGTAAATTCAGCACCTATTTGCAACTTATATTTATCTTCTTTTGTACCAGCTATTACACCTTCTGCATATTCCTGCAACTCATCTGGGCCAAGCACATCGACAAATTTCCCGTTTTCATCAACTATAATAGGCGTGAAGTTAACGGCTACAGTTTCGTCTTCATTGCTATACGTACTTGTAAACACTGTGGCAATACCATCGCCAGCATCGTCCCAACCAACATCTTTAAGATATTGAGTGTCAATTTGTGGTCTTACAAGAAGGTTTACGTTGCCACCTTTTTCAAGTCTTCTAAGCTCAGCTTCTATAGAGGAAGTGTCGAGATTTACTCCAACATCGACACTATACGGAATGTTGCTAACGGCGTTACCATAGTCAAATGCAGTGCCATTTGCATACGCACGACCTCTTGTTTGACCATTGGTAATCTTACCCTGTTTAAACAACTGCCTTGTCTGTCCAGCATTAAAGATAATGTCGCCTTTCTTGTAATCGATAAACTCGGCACCATTATCGCCAATGGTATAATACTGTCCATCTCTTACAAGAAGCTCTTGACCAAGCTCACCAACTAAAGCCTTACCAGAAGTTTTAGTTCCCCAATTTCCTTGCTTAAATGCCTTACCCACGGTGCCATTAACAAATGCAACGCCATTTGCGTTCGCAGTGCCATCAACGCCACCTACACCAGTTCTTTTGCCAACTGCCCACTTACCAAGTGCTGCACCGTTTTCAATCCCTTGCTTAACGTATTTTGTTATAACACTTGTAGTTACGGTCTTATCCTTTAAGTTGGCTATTGTATCAATAAGACTTTGAACCCTACCTTGTCCGATTGCTTCAGCAATAGCTTGAACAGTTTTATCATCAAGACTGTTTACGACGCTTTTAAGACTATTAACATCAGAAATGCCAAGAGCTTGCGCGATAGCCTTAACGGTCTTGTTATCCATACCGCGAATTGCACTATCAAGCTCTTTTACGCTATTGTAACCAAATGCTTTGGCAATAGCTTTTTTTACATTTTCATCTGGTATCTTATTAATTTCGTCTGCAAGCGCATTGACATCGCCGCTACCCAATGCTTGGGCAATAAGTTTGATATATTTATCATCAATACCGCTAATTGCACTTTGAAGTTGTTCTACATCAACTTTGCCAATTACATTGGCAATAACCTGAATCTGCTCATCGCTTAGTCCGCCAAGATAGTCAATTAAAGACCCTACATCTTGTTCGCCTTCGACGTTTACATTGACATCAACATCAAGGTCTTCAGTAGCGCTATAATTATCGAACTTATCGTGAATTGCTTCTTCGACATCTTCCTTTGTTTCAGAATCATCCGATATGTTATACTTGACCTTAAGTTCTTGTTCTATTTCTACCTTTTCATCTTCATTAAGCACGCCAGAATTAAGAAGAGAAAGTTTTACAAGGTCTTCGAGGTTATCATTAATACTCGTTTGAATATCAAGAGCTGCTGGAATTTCAATTTCGCCTTTCTCAACCATCTCTTGAATTTCTTCCCACGAAGCATCAACATCAATACCAAGCTTTTTCTTCTCTATACTGTCAAGCCCGTAGAAATAATCGACAATATCATGCAGCTTTTCTTTTGCAGCTTCTATTTCTTCTGTGTTTGCTTTAGGGTCAAGTTCAAGCTGATTAATTTCTGCTGTCGTAGATTCATATTCCTGAAGTTTCTCAAGAGGTTCTTTAAGGCTAGAATCATCAACAGTTAAACCAATATACTTGTTATCAAGACTATCAATTGTAGCTTGAAGCGTACTGACAACCTGCATTGCTTCAGTAGCGCCTTTTGCATTAAAGTTAAACGTACCGTCCTTGTTCCAGAAACTCTTATCAGCCAATATATCTTTGGCAACTTCAAGCTGGTTATTGAGGTCTTTAATATTCTTACTGTCAAAATTAAAAGTATAATCAGTCTTGCCAAGTTCTTTTAACTTATCATTAGCTGCCATTGCTTCGTTCTGAAGGTCTGCAAGTTGCTTATACGTACCATCGAAATTAACTACAAACCCACAATCTTGTGAAGCCTTTAAGAAAATATTTACAAGGTCTTCGCTAATGCCAAGAGCATCTGCGACAGCTTTTGTTCCGTCAATGCCAAAATCAAAAGAAACAATGTTGCCATTCTTATCAGTCTGAACCCAATCTTTGCCAAGCTCTTTTTGCTTTTGCTTTACAGCATCAAGGAAATTATAAATACCCTTTGAAGTGAGATTGCCATCTTCATCTGTTTTAAAGAAATCTTGTAAACTATAAGTAGTGCCTTCGATGGTGTCATCAAGAGTGTCCCATTGAGCGCGATAATCACTAATGCCCTTACCAGCGCCATTCCAATTATCGCCCCAAATAAGGTCGAAGTATTCTTTTGTACCGTCATCAATCCAGCCAAGGTCAAGTTCTTCCTTGACGCTCTCCATAGCAGACTGAACGTTCGAATACATATCTCTATTGCTTCCAGCAGATTCAGCCGTTTGCCAATCTGTATAAGCAGAAGTCAACCCATCAAGCGCAGTAGCGTATTCGGCTATTTGAGTAATCTGCTGTCTAATGTCTTCACGCTCATTAATAAGAGAGGCTTTCTTAGAAGCATCATCGCATTTTTGAATCTCCACACCAAGTTCATCATATCTTTGCTTTAATGTAGTAAGGTTATCGTTCGCTTCACTAAGTTTCGACTCTGCATATGCCTTTTCAAGTTCACGAGCAGCAGAAGCATTAAGCATAAGGCCATTTGCAGTTTCTTGAAATAGCGTCGCTGGATTATAGCCATCCAAATCCTTATAACGAGCCTTAAGCTTTTCCATTGATTCGACAGTTAAGCCTGTAGCAGAGTTAGATTCAGTAAGAGCAGTTGTAAGAGCCTCAACGCCCTTAGTCTCAGCTTCCATATCAATGCTAAAACTCATAGCTTCATTAAGCTTTGCCTGTTCCTCAAGCTGCCTTCTTAACTCATCTGCATTTTCAACTTTAAGCTCACCTTTAGCAACGAGGTCAAATGCAACTTCCATTTCACTGGAACTTAAACTTCTGGCAAATTTCTTAGCTGCGTCATCAGACCAACCAGCTTCAGTTAATCTATTTACAAACGTCTCGTATTGATTTTCGGCATCTTTAGTATCGAGAGATAACTTAAGTTGCTCCTTTATCTCTTTGTCAACACCATTAAGACTGTCTATTGTGGATTGTGCTTTTGCGAGAGCATCTGCATATTCACCATAAGAAACTTCGCCATTATTAAATTTTGTTTGCAAATCCAACGCCATTTCAACAGTGGAGTCGCCGCTACCATCAAGTCCATCTAATGCTTCAATCATAGAATTGATATAGTCTTTTACGTTTCCACCATTATCTACAACTTTCTTATAAAATTCCCCATCAAGACTATTAACTGCCTGTTGTGCAATAGACTTTAGCGATTCATTCATTCCATAATAATCACTATCGCTAAAATCAAAAGCCTCACTTAACACAGCTTGTGCTGCTTGTTTCATCTCAGAAGCAGCATCATCAAGCTCGGAATTGTGAGCATCAACAATTTTTTTAACAGCGTTTCTATCAGATTCAATACACTCGGTGATATATTCTTCAAGCGCTGATTGAGAAGAAAAATAAGGATTAATAGATTCATAATCACCAATTTTTGCATCTTTTAATGCCTTTGCTATTTGTGTATAATAGCCCTTTACATTTTTTTCTACCGCTGAGCCAACATTCTTTGAATTAATCATCTTCGCAAGAGCATCTGCTCCGTCAGATGTTAGGCTGTTATTTAACCATCCTGAATTGTTTAACTCTTCGATATCGTTTTTAAAATCTTTTTGGATGTCATCAATACTACTGTTGCTAAGAATCTCTTTATTAGCAGCGTGACCGAGCTTGTTGTACGCTTCGGTTAATTCCTCAACGTTGCCCTTACAAGAAAGAATGGCATTTCCTTGTGAGTCATATCCTTGAATAAGTTCAGGGAAGGTGTTTGCTATTCTACTGGTAATATCCAAATATTCAGAATATTCATCAGCGGTAAGACTAATATTTTTGCCAAGCGAATCTACACCCTTTGAAAGCTCTTCATATCTAGACTTAGAACCATCACTTGTGACAACTTCATCTTTAATGGACTTAGCATTTTTAAGTGAATTCTTTTGCTCATTATACTTATCTATAACATCCTGAACGCTTTCTGCAAGTTTTTCATTTTTATGAATCCAGCTATCTATTGCAGATATAGCCGCAGACACGAGAACAGAAATACCCATTGTAAGAGCAGCATTAAGAGCGATAGTAGCAGCAGTAAGTGCCACTGTCCTTACCGTAGCGCCAACAAGTGAACCAACATATCCTTTGAACGATGCGGAACCAGCCTTAACAGAAGACAGATAAGATGCAAGCTTAGGATTTGAATTTGCAATTGCATTTACAAAACCTTGTTGTGTTTTCTCTGTTTCTTTCGTCATGCTATTAAACACAGAAATTACATTTGATGCTCCCTTGAAGGTTCTGGCTGAACCATTTATTTGAGCGGCAGCTGCTATTTGCTTGCCACGAAAATCTTCTACTGAAATAGATGCCTTATCCGTTGCTTTAACGTAATCTATAACTGCATCTGTAGCATCTTCAAGATACTCAGATTTTTGTCCACCAGCAATATATTGGTTAAGAGTTTTTTCATTTAAACCAAGACTATCTGTAAAATCTTTATCAAAATCAAATTTTACATTATTATTTAAAAGGTCTTCAAGCTCGCCAATTTTACCTTTTAATCCAGCAAAAGACAATTCCATCTTAGTAACGAAACCAGTGGCTTCATCTTTAACAGTCTTAAAAAACCCTATATTTTTAATACCAGATAAACCAGCAGCAATAAGCGATATTATTGTGGGTATGGTTCCCATCTTATCAACAATGGAATCAATAACGTTAAGAAACCCAGATGCCGTACTGATAAGACCTTTTAAAAACCCAGAACTAAGAAATGAATTTGAAAAACTTTGCCATGCGGTAGTAAGTTTGTTCAAATGGCCTTCAAGGCTGTTCATATACTTTTCATTTTCTTCTGATGCAGAACCAGATGCTTCGGTAGCAGATTGATACGCAGCTTTCACCTGGTCAATGTTACCAATAATAGAAGCTACAGTATTTGCCCTGTGCTTACCAGCGATAGTCTCAAGAAGGTCTGCTCGCTCCATGTCGCTAAGCTGGTCATACACGTCGGCAATACCAACAAGAATATCATATGTAGATTTGAAATCTCCGTTATCCTCAAAAATATTTACCTTACCGTGAGTAAGATTGAGAATTTTGCCTTGCATCTGTGTAAGGTTTTCAACGTTACTATCAACTTCTTCTCCAAGGTCTTCAAGTTCACCTTTTGCCCCACGAAGTCTCATGCTTACAACTTTAAGCGCGTTACCAGCACCTTCGGGGTCTTGTGTGACTTCAATAGCACCAGTAATCAAAGCAGCAGTCTGTTCAATTGAGTTATTAGCAACGTCCATTGACGCGGCTGAACGACGCATTGCTTCACCAACGCCAGCAGCAGTAACGGCATAATTGTTGTCTAGCTCATTAAGAATATCTGCAATATAAGTAACAGATGCTTCTGCATCGTTGTTAAACATGCTATCCAATTGACCTTGAAAACCTTTGTATGCAGTAAGAAGGTTTTGAGTTGCTTCATCGTAATCAATATCTGCAATGTGTTCATACATCATTGTAATGCCAGCAAGACCATTAGCCGTTTCTGGGTCAAAACCAGCACGACTCCAATCTGCGGTAGAGTTAATAATATCGGAGAGAGTAGCACCATACTGTTTAGCAGACGCAATCATATTATCATATAGATTAGCATAGCCCTGACTTGTCAAATCCGTAACACGATAAAGTTCAGTCATAGCAGTGTCTATCTCAAGAACAGACTGATACATTTGACGTAAGGCTTGCGTAGCTTCCATAGTTACACTTGCAATTGAGAAATATGCAGCATATCGTTTAAATTGCGTCTTTAGTTTGTCTCCGAAACTTTGAGTAGCAAGCCCATCTTTTTCTATAGTATTTTGAAGCTCTTTAAATTCTTGCTTAACACCATTTAAAGATACGCCATTTAATTGTTTCGTCTTTGCAATTAACTCATCGAGCTGCTTACCATATTTTAATAAAGCGGCAGAATTATCGCTCTTATATCTTTCAATTTGGTTTATAAAATTGGTCTTATCGTTTTTATATTTTTCGGCAGATAACACCTTGTCACTCTCTGCCTTATTCTTTTTGACCGCAGCAGTAGCTTCTTCATACGCCTTTTTATAATTTTCCAAAGCAAGTACAATTTCATTAAGATTGCGTACTTCTCTAGTGGTATCGTCGCCTTCAACAACTTGTGTTGTATTCTTTTTTATTGAAGCGCCAAATTCGTCATATGCATTTTTAAGTTTCTCAACAGCAACTTCAGCTTCTTTAGATTGACCAGATATCTTTGAAAACTTAGTATCAAGAGAACTTACATTTGCCCCAGCCTTTTTAAATGTAAGGTCTATATCATCAATCTTATCAAATGCTGATTTTATCTCACTAGAAGCATTTTTAATTTTTTGTGCTTCTTGCACAATGGTAGTGCTAATATGCTTAAAATTAAATTGACCAGTATGTTCACCAGATTCATCTAATACTTCAGTCATACGCTCAACAGTAGTTACGGCTCTGCCCAACTCATCAACACCACGAACTGTGAGTGTAAGTGCGCCGTTGTCTTCGAATTTAGTTTGAATTTTACTAACTGTAACAAACATATCGTCAAGCTTTTTAGTGTAAGCAGAAATAGACCCGTCATCAAAACCGACTTGTTTCATAGCAACATTAATATTTTTGATAGCTTGAGCAGTGCTTTCTACATCGGAAGTTATAGAACGTCCACCAAGTGTCGCAAGCATACTTGCGTATTTTTTAGCGCCAGCAGCACCATTGTCAAATGCTGCATTTGTCTTATCAACGGCAGATGCAACATTACTTAATCCAGAAACATTACCAAGCGAAGACAAAGAAGCCTTCATTTCTTTGACTGAACTAGCAATATCATTAAGAGCAGATTCTATTTTAGTAGCGCCACTTAAAGAAATATTAGTCTTACCAAGTGATTCAATCTGAGTCTTTAAAGACTTAACACTGTTCTCTGCTTCTTTAGTATCAACCTTTACTTTAATTGGTTCCTTTTGAGCAACACTGTTAATTTGATTCTTTAAAGAATTAAAACTAGCATCATCAAGCTCGACACCAACACGTACCTTAAACTCTTCACCAGCCATAGCTGTGTCACCATCCTTCACACAAAGAGTGCATAATAAAACGCACCCGTGAAGGTGCGACAGTTTTCAAATCAATTGTTATATAAATATCAATTAACCTTGGTTAAGCGCATCACGAAGCTTGTCTAGGTTTTTCCATTTCTTCTCACTGATACCAGTGTCATCGTAAATGGCAATCATGCCATGACCAGTGCTTTCAGCCCATCCAGTAAGATATACGATAAGGTCATCGTCAATCTCACAACGTTTCAGCAAACTAATATTATAATGTCTGAAATTGTGTGGGTAGCATGGCTGACCTACAACATCGCTCCAATGGCCCATCCAATCTCGAAGCCTGTCCGCATTTGCGGGATTCCCGTCTTTGGTAACGAAGATGTAATTATGGTCTTGATTATTGGTTTCCATAATCTCTTTTCTTACTTCGAGCCACTTTTTATAGTAGGGGAGAAACAGGTCTTTGAGAATATACTTGCGCAGCATCTTACCGTTGCCGCGTCCTTTTGTTTTAATTTCACTTGTAGTTTCTAAGAACAATCCATCGAACACAGTATTATCTTCATCGATTAAATCAGTTGTAAACCTTGCAAGTTCTGAAACCCTTGCACCACAAGAAATAGCAAGGGCAAGAAGACAGGCGTCTTGTGGCATATCGTTTTCTTTGAAATAATTAAAAAGAGTATCGATATCTTCTTTTTGAAGAACTGTCTTCTTGCGAACATTTTCTCTTACTGGTTTCTCAATTTTAGGAAGAAGATTGCGGAATTGGGGATAATCTTCATCGAAGTAATTCTCAATCCAGGTACTAAAACTAGATAAACTACTATGCATTTGAGCGAAACGGTTTGGCGACCAATGTAATTCCGTCACTGCATAATCAAAGAAATCTGCAAGCTCAATTTTCTTAATATCTATAAAAAACTTATTGTCATTCTCTAACAAATTATAAGTAAAGAAGATAGTAAGATTCGACCTGTAACTTATAACAGAAGCAGGGGAGCGCTTGGTTGCAAAGTTTTTTAAAAATCTTTCCATCAACTTGATGTTTTCAGGATTAATCTGTTCTGTTAATTCTGGCGAAGTTATAACCTTCCTAAAAGTCTCACGTCTCTTAGCCATAAATATCACCTCCGTTTCCAAATCAGGAAACCAATATAAAAAGGCATCCCTATCTAACAGGGATGCCTGCTTCAATTAATTTTTGTTTTATCAAGGCAATTATATTACCAAGCTTTCCCATACTGTCATCCCAAATAGCGGTGCCGTTAACATAACCACCGTGACTTCCGTGCATAGCTGTGTCAAGAACTTCTTCCGCGCCCCATGTTGCCCATCCGTATCTACCGTGTTCAGGTGTATGTTTAAGCATCATAACGCCGTTCTCATAATTCAACTGACTTGCGTCAAAATATACTTCTGCTTCCCAGCCATTTCCAGTTGATTTCACGTCAGTTCTTACAAGCGAATAAAACAATTGCATGGTTCTGATATATTCTTCTGGTTCAAATTCACCATAATATACACGCAGACATTCATTGATTATGTGATATACTTTTTCACGAGCATTAAATACGGCGGTTTTACTTCTATTGAGAATATATGCTTTCATTTCAGCGGTAGAGCTAAAAGTAGGCATTGATTATTTACACCTCGAAAGTGGGGGAGAGGACGGGGGTTGTTACCGCAGTTGTGCTCTTAACAACATTGCCATTTCCTTTAATATTAACGTTATTATTACCGTCAACAACCTTTAGCTCATCAATCATGGCATTACGCTTCTTACGTGATGCGTTAGCTTTCTTTTGATTCTTCTTGTACATGTCAGACTTACTGTAAGCGTCAAGCAGCTTGTCCGCTGTAAACTCACCAGGAACATCGTTAATCGTCTTAACCATATCCATCATGCCATTAATATCGATTTCGCCAATCTTCTTGTCAAGGGTATCGACAACACCAGCAAGAGCCTCGGACAGGTAATTCTTATGAATGCCAGTCTTATATTCAATGCCATTGGCAACCGAAATACGAAGACTCTGAATAAGCTCAGGAGCAACATTCTCAGTTACAATCTTAACGATATTGGTTTCGGTAAGAAACTTTTCAATCGAATTAAGCTTCAGAAACTCAACATCAACGTCAGTAAACTGGTCAACAATTTCATAATCAAAAAGCATATCCGTTAAAAAATCATAATAATTATCGTCAACAACAAGACCCACAACCTTGCCAACGAAAGCAATCTTCTGCTCAGCAGTCAGAGTGGTGTTGTAATTAAATGCAATCTCTTCGTTACCGCGAGTGTACACGCCAGAATTAGTATATTCGCTCATTTCGTTACTCCTATTCATACATTAGTTTATACAAGCATATAAGCTTATTTGTTAGATTGAAATTGAGATTTTAAGAACCCGTCGATATCCCAACTAAATCTAGTTCGTTTTTTTACACCATCAATGCGTTTAGCTCCATAAAGAGCTGCATCAATTTCATTGAATGATTTCTTATCAATGGATTTCGTCATCTTTAAAAAATCATTCACATCCATATAATATGTAGTTTCTATATAATTAGGTTCGCCTTCGAAGTGTCTAAAGTTAAACAAGAATCCAGCTTCAACACCTTTGTATTTAGAGAAGTCTAGCAATCCAAGTATTTGATGCTTATGAATCATCTTGCTTTGAATTTCATCGCTATCAATATCCTCAAACGACATACTTTTAGCAGATGTAGTCTTAAGCTCCCAACAATGCAATAACCCAGTATCCGAGTCATAACACAAGTAGTCACATGGATTCTGTCTTGAGAAACGAGTATTCTCACTTTTAATAAAAGACTGAGGAGGGTCTGGAATTCTTATTAGAAGACAATGGGGAGGGGTAGATGACTTTATTGCAGCTTCGAAAAGCTTACCTGTATTTTTCTTTTTAGTAGGTTTAGATTTATCTTTTTCTTTTTGCATGATTGTTACCTCATAGTTCAAACATAAAATACAAATTAATCATTAACTTGTTCATGTGGGCGATTTGCCCACTCATTAATATATTTCCGATGAAGAGACTTTGGAAAAACAAATACGAGTTTTCCGCTTCCATCGGTAAACAAATCTAATAAAACTGCATCAGGCTTTGAAAGCAACCAGGCACTTTGTACAACATTTCTGTAAAACACAGCATCGTTACTTTCAAATTCCTTACCAGTTACATCACTATACGTTTTCATATTTACCAACTTTCAAACATCGTAAAAAAAAGGAGACGCCAAACACCTGTAATAAAACACGTGAATAGCGCCTCCTTATCATTTTAGATTATAAGATTCAAACATTACAAACACTATTCATACATAAACAATACGAGAACAGTATTTATAACGCTCTCGCTACTCAGAGTCTACTGCGACATCTGCATTAACTTGTTCAGAAACATAGCGTTTCTTTTTACGACCAACATAAGAAGGCTGCTCGACAACTTGTTCCATGACTGGAACTTGCTGTTCAACTGAATCATTTACCACAAAAGACTCTTTATCATCCTTCAAAATATCTTTAATGATTTCTTGAATATTATCACGAAGCTCATTTAGGTCTAAAAGGTCAATTGACTGTAGCCTTTCTTTAGCCTCATCCTTTGTATACATGCCAGTCGTAAATCCTCGAACAACCTGAAAAATCTTGTAGTGTTCAGACGTATCGGTATACTGCTTCCAAGGTTGTGACTGCATCATAGATTGACAGCTAAGGCATTTGTAATATCCCTTGCCGCAGATAGAACAGGTAGCGTTAATTTTTTCTGCCATCTTATCTACCTCCATTCAATAAAGTAACGAGGGCCAGGAGCATGTCACTGACCCTCGCAACTACTTTATTTTAAGATTATTCGGCCACTACGATTGTAAACAGCTGGTCGTTTACGTCGCAATAATCCTTCTGAAGCTTGAAGGTGAAAGGATGCTTACCAGTGGAAGTAAGGGCAAGCTCAATCTGAGAGGGGTCAATCTTAGCCTTCGGGCAGATAATTGTACCAGCAAGAACCTTGTTCTCGTTACAGACATCACGGAAGATGACGTGAATCACAAGTTCGCAAGCCTGCGGGAACTCGGAAGCGCTGTTGACGATGCGAACGCCATTCTCAGACTCATACTTATACTCAACGAAAATCTTACCAGTAAGACCATCGGGAAGGGTAATCTTGCCAGCCTCGTCAACAGTAAACTCTGTAGTGCTCTTAGCGGAAGCAACCTTATAAGACTTGCCAGCAGCACCGTTTACAACAGTATAAATATAGTTGACGCTATTGGCAACAGGCTTATGCTTAAGGGTCACTTCGGTAGCCTCAGCAGGAATGTCGATAAACTCATAAGTATCAACGGGAATCTTCTTATCAGCAGAAGCCTCTTCAAGCTTAGAGCCATACTGGTTGGCAGCAAGCTCAAGAGAAAGCAGGGAGTTTGAACCAGTGAACTCTGCCTGCTTAGAACGATACATGGTAGTGATTAGAGCGCCAACAGCGTCAGTAACATCTTCGCCCTCAGCGGTGCAGTTCAGACTAGGCTCCTCAATCTGAGTAAGCATGAAGAGCTTTTCCTTAGTCTCTAGGTCGTGAGCTGTAACATAGCGCACGCGGTCAAGGATAAGTTCATTGAAATTAGCAGCCATAATATTTCCTCCTAAAAGTTAATATAGCATATATATTTAATAATAAGATATTTAGTATATTATCTATTGTAAATCGCCAGTCCAATCAAGACGCTTTTTGTCAACATCTTTAAGACTGGCAAATCCAGAATATGCACCTTGCAAAAGAAGTTCTGCATCCTGAATTTTTGTAGCTCTTCGTATATTGTCGAAGAACGCATTGATATGCATATTCCAGATTTTATCATCGCCACACATTCCACACTTGACAGTGAGTGCGGAGACAAGCGGCTTTAAGACGCTCTTATAAGGCTTGTTAGCTGCGGACTTTGCAGCTTCTCTAGCATCTTCGATTAAAATCATTTTAGTAGTTTCGTTCCCAGGAATCTCATTGTTTCGTTTGAAACCATGAATCTTTCTAACAACGTCTACCATTTGTGCATATATAATTCTGTCAATAGTTATATCATGTTCTGCGTCATATAATACAATCTCGCCAGTACCCTCATTTTTACACGGGGTAAAATCAGCAAGGTCTATATCTTTTAGCACAAGCTGTAAAGGATTGACAAGCATTTTATTCAAACCATCTTCCGACAGGGAAGAGAGCTGCTGTTCGTACTTGTCTGGATTATTAATAAACTCCTTATATAGCAGCTTCCTGCTAGACACAATCATCCAGATATATTGAATAAAAAGGTCATAATCTTCCACTTGCGTGTAATCGATTTGAGCCATATCCCATAACTGCCATTTTAAGTCTGCACCTGTAGCGGTAAGGGTGTAGACTGCATTGAAGTATTGTCTTTCGCCAAACTCTTCAATTTGTCCCAACGTAGGCTGTGTTATGGTGATTTTTGGAGCGATTTGTATATCGCTGCCTCTATAGATTTTCAGTTCATCAAATTCATACATGCTAACACCAACTATCCTATGTCACATAAAGAGTCGTTTATATCTGCCACAGTAAATACTAACTGTCTGTAAAGATAATTCTTTTGATATGCACCTTCAAGATTGCTTTTCAACATTAACTTGCCAAGTCCAAAAATCGTCGAACCGTTAAGCTTCTCGTCTATAAGCTTTGAAAGATAGTCATTTCTATTTTCTGTAACCTTTGGTATGTTTCCAACTCTCATATGGTCTTCATGTGATATTATCCAGATTTCAACATTGGTGTTTACCAATATCTTGCTTCCAGTATATTGACTTGGTATGTGAACTTGAACTGTAATAAATGTTTTTACTTCGTTAATGGTATTTGGATTTTGGTGAAAATTAAAAATATAAGTATTTATTAAGTCTTCTTTTGACTCAATCCCATCTGGTTCAATGGCGTTGATAATTGCATTATCGTTTATGAGCGCTTTGATGATTTCATTTTTAGCTTTGCCTATAATTGAACTATTAGCCATTATAACAACGACTCCACTTTAATAATTAACGAGGAAGCGCGATTGCCATCTGAATCAGACAAAACAATTTTGAACTCCTCATCAACATAATTGTCATCGTCTATCCCGATTACAAGTTGATTCCCAATTTCCTCAACCTGTAGGGAGCTAGAGAAATCGCAAATTATTTTCCAATGAGGTTCAACATTTGCAACTTCATTTCCATCATCATCAAAGAACTTCCCGATAAACACCTGTGAGCTACCACCAGATTTAATAACAGACTTGTTACACAATATCTCTGATTTTGAAGCAACTTTAACACCGTTAACTGATTTTCCAGTTACAAGCGCCTCATCACCTATATAATCACAGATACCCAAATCTGGCCTGTCTGTGTCTGGGTTATATGCATGTTCAAGAAGAGTAACCTGTACAATTCCCTTTTTGCCATAACCATAACTAGTAGTATCGTTCTGTGTTACCATAAACGATGTTGGGTGTGTTGCATCCCTATCCAAAAAGAATCTTTGTGGATGCCTTAAAACAACAGTATTCTCATCATAGGGCAAATAAACCATGTGCTGAGACGAACCAATTGTAAACTGTTTATTAGATTGTTCGCCAGAGTTATACTGTGTTGCATTAACATCGTGACATGGATATTCTAATATTTCACCATCTGGATTTTGCCATTTCAAAATCCAATTACATAACGTAAGTTTTCCTTGCCAATGTATGTGGTCTATATCAAACGATTCTGTACAAAGCAAATACTCATCGGTTTTAGAATCGTAGATAACATCACCGACAATAACAGGGGAGTCATATAGGGTTTGAAACTTCATAGTGACACCGTTTGCGCTTGAGTATGCTCTTTTGTAAATACGTATAGGTAAAGTCTCTTTATTCACATATGACTTTAAACCACGTTCCCACATATAAAGGCCGTGTGCAAATGATGCGTCATCAAAAAATGTCTCGCGTAGAATCATTCTGCTGTTTTTGATATTTTCATTTCTCAATGAACCACCGCTAAGCATCATCTTCTTGTTGAATTTATCTAAACACTTCATCCGAACGCATCACCACCTTTATCGCACTGTGGGTTCTTCGAACCCAGTTTTGTTCTTTTTGTATCCCATATCAAACAACGATTTATTTCTATTAATACCCATCCAAGCATAACGAGATAAAAGTGTCTCATTTTCCCTTAGAAACCTTTCTTGCATCTCTGTTAACTTTGACAACATGTTTGCTGGGCTGAAAGCATTAAAGTCGCTTGAACTCAAACTTACTTTGAGCAACGTTGGAACACGAATATATGTCGCGTCAACATACTCTAGAACCATATAGTTCACTATAATTTCTATTTCTGTATCAGATAACTCTTGATTGAATCTCTGTAAGAGGTCGTCCCTATCCGTTAAATCTGTCCTGCAAACATGAAACTTAGGAATTGCTGAAACGAGATAATCATGCAGGCAATCTCTTACATCATCTTCAGTCATTTTATAAATATCATAACTCTGAATCTTTGCCAAGAAACCTTCGTATATCCTTTCATATGAAGTATACATGATTATCCTCCTTATCCCATTGCAGATTAACGAACAAGGTCAAGAAGGTCAATCTTTAGATTTCTCTCCATTGCACGAATAACGCCAATGTCCGTAACCTTGCCAATTGAAACCAGGCTTTTAACCTTATTACAAAGTGAAAACTTTAACGCACTTGGCGTATTAGCAATACAATCACAAATTTCGTCAATATTATCCTTTGTATAATTTGCTTCATCCATTAAGAAGTCATACTTTTCATAAGCGTCTTTTAGACCAAGCTTCTTAACGACGCGCTCGTCAAGCGGTTTTAGCCACATACTCTTAAAATAGTCTTTAGACTGCTGCCACATACGTTGAACGACTTCGAACGTAAGCGATTCTACCTGACCAACTTCATCCCAATTATAAATATCACCAGTATGGAAATCCTTATAACTGACATTAGGAATCAAAGAAACAACATCAATCTCATCATCCTTAGACAATGAAGCGACCTTAATTGGCTTTTCTACAACAGATTCATTTTCTTGTTCTACTTCTACCGATTCAATATTCTCAACCGCTGAGGAAGTGTCCACTACGGCAGAGTCTTCTACGGTAGCCTTCGCAACAGCGGATTTAGCAGCGCTTGTTCGAGCCATAACTAAATCACCTTTCTAATAAAATTCGAAAACAAAATAAAATATATAACCTTATTAACCAGCGAAATTGAAAACGCCAAAATACTCAGGAATCATAAGGCCCATGCCGAAGCAAGTCTGAACCTGATAGTCAACAGACATATCATTATACTTCTTGCCAGTAGTATCGATATCACTACGAGTATCGCCGACATACTCAAGCTTAATAGGCTTAACGTCGCCGCCCATGATAAACAGCTTTTTATTATCAAGAGCAAGCTCGAATGCATCAGGCTTCTTCACCTGTGGAATCTCAATAAGCTTATGGCCGTCCCACTCACCGACAATGCCAGTAGCAGCCCTAGACTCCTTCTGAGAATCGGCAATTAGAGACTGAGGAATAACATTTGTAATCCTACGAAGTGCGCCCTTTGTACCAGCAATGGTAATGTTATCATAACCACCAGCTGCCTGAACTAGGTCGCAAAGGTCGCCAAGAGCCTCTTCGCTGTTGCCGCTCTTAGTGAACTCTGCGGGGACAGAAGAAGAAACATTCTGGAACTGCATGTAAATGCGCTCCTTCATGTACTTAAGAACAGAATTAACGATAAGAGTGTTCATCTTCTCCATAGGGGTAATACCAAGCAGGAAGCGCTCAAGCTCCTCGTATACATGGCAGAACACCCACTCACGGGGAAGGGTGAACTCTTGACCAAGGTCAACAGACTGGCGATTTGTATCCCAGTGATTGCCAGCAAAAGAAGCGACAGAGAGATAGCTAGTGCCTTCAGAATACCATGCTGTATTGTCGCCTAGTGCGCGGTTCTTAATCTCAACAAAGTTCTCAATAAAGGGAACGTTGGGAATTTCCTCGCCAATTACAACATTGACCATTTCCTCAACAATCTCAAACAGGTCATTGCCATTACGGCGAAGAGCCTGGTACATAGTACGGCCATGCATAAGGTCATTCTGGAAAATGTCACGTAGATGGTTCTCAAGGTCTTTCTTAGTAAGCTGTTCGCCATTATCACCGCGTAGAGAGAAGTCGCCGCGCATAAGGTCAAGGCTTAGGTCAAGAGCATTCTGCTGCTCTGTGCTAAAATTAGTCTTAGGCATAATTCATTTCCTCCTTATTTAAATTAGGCCAGAGCCTTAACCCTGACTTCGTACATATCGTTTGCATAACCATAATCACGGGCAGCAGTCACAAGAGTGGCACCAATCTTGCGCTTACGCTCAATACGACCTTCCATAATTGCATCAGCGGTAGCAGTAGCAGAAGCCTTTAGCTTGCCACTGTCATCAACAGTAACGAACACGTCGTTCTTAGCAAAATCGGTCACGCCAGTCACGGTGTCGCGGGTTTCAGCAGTAATGCCCTCAATAGTAATACCAAACTCGTCACCATCATGAAGAACAAAGGCACGGAAGGGAGTGCCAGCAGGGTTAATGAACTGGTCACGACGCTGATTGCTCCAACGGCACTCATCCTCAGACCAGGCGGGAGTGTTAACAATCACAACGGGGAAGCCAGCCTTAACACCCTTTACAAACTCATAAACATGGGTATACCCATCGGCCAGCTTCTCAAAGTGACCCAGGGTGCCATTCTCAATATCTTCAGTAGAGACACAATCCATAATACGCTCTGCAAAATGAACTGCGCGTAGATTGGTTGTCTCAACAACAGCATACTTAGCCATATCAGTTCCTCCTAAATTATCTTAAAATAAAATTATTAAACGCGAAGGATGTTGCCATACTTGGTGTGGATATAACCATCATCAACGTCATCGTTGTCGTCAAATACACCGATAACAGCACTGGCACCATCGTCTTTGCTAAAGTTAATCTTGTTGGCACGACTTGCCTTGACAAACATTACAGCGCATTCCTTCTCAATCTCGTCAACCGACATATCAGCCTTCTTTTCCTTGAGAGCGGTAAAGTCTGCATTCTCGCCAAGAACATCCTCGTACTCGGCAAACTTTGCATCCTTCTGTGCGTTAAGTTCGTCAACTTCACGCTGTGCTTCGGCCTGAACGTACTCATCATACTTGGGCTTAATTTCATCGTAATTAGCCTTAACTTCTGCAAACTCAGTCTCGACCTCTGACTTTGACTTTTCAACTTCATCGACTTTTGCGAAAGCAATAGCTTCTACATTTTCAATGTACTTACCAAAATCAAAAGCGCCTTCAGTTACAGAAGCACCGTCTTCGTAATTCTCATAACACAGCTTCTTACGTTGACCACCACTTGCAAAATCAATTTCTGGCTTATCGCCATTGATAGAGAAGGGGAAGCCGTAATAGTGATAACTCTCACCAGTATCGACTGTAATTACTTCATTGTCTTGAATATCAGCAAGATAAAAACGAGGCACGTCATCGCCCCAATGATTCTTCCTAGTTTCATATTGCTCAACAATCGCAGCAATATCTTCAAACTGCTGTAGAACAGTCTGTGAAAAATCAGTATTCTCCTTCGTCATATCATTAACACCTCCTTGACCACTATTATTGTCACAACTTGTTAATTTGGCAAAAGCCTTGTTGAATAATTCAAACTTATCGTTCAACTCTCTTTGAACACAGCTCATAAAATCGTTCATAGAGAAATTAACACCATCATTAATCTTGACGTTTGCGTTTACCATTGCTGGCTGAGCATTATCGCCTAGAACGCAAAGTCCTTCAAATCTGAACTTTGTAAAATGAAATACGCCATTGTCGTCATTTTCGCCCTCTATAGATGCAACCTCAAGCTCCATAGACTGACCCTTTTCAGAGTCTCTATGAATTATACTTGTGGCATCTGTGAACTTCTCCCACATAATAGCGTCCACCTGTAGGAATTCACGCTCCTGTCCATCGTCACATACCTTAGTAGTCCATCTAGGATTACAACTCTCAGGAACAACGCCATAACACCTACCAGCATATTTTTCTTCTACACCGTTTTCAGTACGTTTAAGAATATATTCATGCCCAGCAAAATCGTCTTCATTGGTATACTTATCTCGCTTAATGAAGCCGAGAATAGGCACGTTCTTAATAGACTCAACACATTCATCTACAACTTCTTTACTGAAAAAGCTTTTATTCAAGTTTTCACCAGTATGCAGAACATCAACTGTTACATGTAGAAACCTGGCATCATCTTCAGAAAACTCATTATTTACCGAAAAGGTAGAAAGGAGAGATAGTCTATCATTGCTCACGCAATCACCTCCTGGTATATCTAAAATAAATATGTCTCTTTATCTGCCTGCCAAGACTGCATTGCTTCAGAAAGATTTCCATTCTTGGCAAAAATAAAGACCAAAAAGCCCTTTGCCTTTTGGTCACAATCAATTCTTATAAGTTTACAATCGTGTTCAAGAAGGTAATTAGCAAGACGCTTTCCCTTGCAACAGAACACTTCGCCTGTGTTTTTACCCATCTCTTAGTTTGCCTCCTACGAATTAAAACAGACACTTTTTCATATTAGATTCCCATAAATTAAGATTTACATCAATAGAATCATCGTTCTCGAAAACATATACAAAAGTGCCGTCTAGCGTATCGCTTTTAACAAACTTCGAGCCATGCTTTACGAGATAATCAAAAAGACGTTTGCTCTTACAATAAAAAAATTTATCTTTCATATTTACAACTCCTTCAAATTACCTGTCATTCTTTTCACCGTCTGCGGTTTTTTCACCTTCAACATCCAACAATTCACCCTTTGAAGCGTTCGTTGGTCTACCGCCTTCGCTAGAACTTCCATCGGCAGGTTCAGTGTAAGAAGTCATAAGAGGCCTAAAATTATTGTAAAAATCAAATATATAATTATGTACAATATAAGACCCCATAGTTTTTGAAGGGGTCATATCAAGTGTAGCAAGTAACTTGTCAATAACAGGAACCCCAAGAGTACACGCTTCCTTATATCTCTTTGTTGCATTATCCCTATTGAAAATCGTGACATCTAATAAATAAAAAGAAAATTTAAACTTAGAAGCATTATATTTATTAAGTTTAATATACCTGTTTATCCATCTCTCAAACTGCCTATAAACACCGTAAACAAACCCTGAATCATTCTCGACAGAAAACGTTACAGCTGTACCTGATGAGCTACCGTTAAATAATTCCTGTGTTAAACCAGATGCATTATATATTTCATCAACAGCATCAGAAACATTATTTCTTGTATTACTAGAATCTTTAAAACTGATAGCTTCGGCACCAGACCCAAGCGTATGAATCATGCCGATATCGTCACTCATATTCTCTCTGTTCATATCGGCAAATACACTAAGCGTTTCAGGTGTAATAAGCGGCTTGTCAACAGTGGTCGTATCAATCGGCACTTCAATTAGAATAGCCTTATAATTATCAGTCCTAGCAGATTGGAGCTTAAGTTTCTTATATACATCCAAGTCGAGAATGTCACGCACCAAGCCAATTAAGAGAGGGTAGGGAGTAGTCCACTGACTGTTCAACTTTATGCAAATCTGTTTTTCGGCTGGGGGCATATACCACGAATGTGGGCTTTTGCCATCAATAAAATCAAGATAAGCATCCTGCACGTAATCAGGGTATGCATCAAGTTCTTTTGTGTTTATAGCAGCCAAATTGATTTTAAAATTGTACAAACCATCCTGCACTTGATGTAGCTTGCAAATTCTATTATTTATCTTTTGAATAAAGAAATCAGAATCATTCTCTATAATAAGTCCACAATAGATGTCTTGATAGGGAAGGTATTTCATTATTTTAGAGAACTCATGCTTAAGATTCATGTCTTCAAGCTTAGTGGACAATGCATTATACTTTTTCTTTAAAGTATCAGCATTGTATCCATCCTTTATACCGTAAACATCCAGTCCCCAACAGAATAACGGCATATTGCTATATAAGCTATTCAACCTATAATAATGTGGCGAAATCATCATAAGCTGCTCCGATATGTCGAGAAGCTTTCGCCAATTCTTTCTAGGCCACCTCAACGCATCTCGTGCTTCTTCTAACTTAACATTGCCGATATATCCAGTCTCTATAATTTCAGAGTTCATACACAAATCGTTGACCATCAATCTACGAAACGCAGAAAAGTCAACGCTGTTTTTTTCTATAGATTTGTTAAAGGATTCTTCGTCGCGCATCATATCAGACCTGTTATACGCAACAACATCCGTATAACCAGAGTTATCATTTAATTTATTGGTCATTGAATAGATTCACCTCCTTAACAAATCCATAGACAAAATTACTAATACATATTTGGTCGTTTATTCAAATGACTCATTTTTTCTGCAAAGTCTTTCATAGTAAGACCATATTCATGCCTTTGCAGTACATCTCGTTCAAGTTGACATTGAACCCAATAGTTATAAGCCAAAGAACTATATCGGTCTTTCCTCATGCCAGACCTTTCCTTTACCTTAATATTATTGTTCTTAAGTTCGTGCTGAAGCTTGACAAGTTCATTAACAAGAAGAGATGTATTAACGTAAGGTAATTTATATTGCATTTGGTCATACGGCGTTAATTTACTAAAAGTTTTCATCTTATCGCTCAATACATCGTCTGCTTCATCATCAGATATAAGAAGGTTTATTCGTCCTTTTTGAAATCCGCTTCTAAGCAAGATGCATATTTCATTATTAAAAGATGCGCATCCCTTAATAGACCAAATCACTTCTGGCGCAGCAGTGACTTTGCACCGTTCTGCCATAGCCCTATCGTTGCAACATGATAGGGCTGGATATAACCTTCCAGTCTCAGGGTCTACAATATCCCTTACAAGAGCATCGAACACGCCAAGGCCAACGCCGCTTGTGTCTATCGCCAGGTCTGTACATTTAAACTCTTCATATAGCTTTCTAACAACTAAGGCAAGTTCATCTGTATTTAGCCCTTCATGATTTTCCATATAAACAATATTGGCAATGTAATTATTATTATTCGTTGGAATTGCTCTATTTATAATAATTGCGCTTGCGTCGTTCTTTTGCTTTCTCGAAGCCATAAGGGCAACGTCAACAGACAAGATTCTACGTTCATCCATCTCTAAATCTGGCATCTTAAAAATCTTGCTATTACCAGCAACAGAAGAAGGGTATACTGGATACTTTAACTTTCTACGCTTGACAATATCGTCAAGAGAAAAGAATGCTCCCTTTGTATCGCCCCAGAACAAGCACTCCATTTCCATAGCATATTTCATCTCATCGAAATCGTTTTCAGACATCTCGTCTTGAACTTGTTCTTTTGAAAGCAATCCTTCTTTTATTGAAAGCTGATAGGGCAAACCACAAATGAAATATTTTTTAACATCACTCAGCATATTAACGACATATGCTTTAGCCTTTTCATAAGACCAGTGAGATGCGTACCATGCCGAACTCATATACAATTCTTTGTTTCTTTCTTGTAAATGAGCGTATTCTGGTTTAGTTAAATAGCCTGGCTGTCTAGGAGTAGTAAGAAACTTCCTCAGAACAGTATTAATCGTATCGAGGTCAACCATCCTAAACTCATCGACCAACAAGATGTTAGCGCGATTACCGCGACCACTATCAGAAGCAGTAACAACCTTAATCCACGAACCATTTGCGAATTCTATCACTGCTCTGTTAGAGCCAACAACATGAAACGTTATTTCACGTCTTAAATTATCAGAACCCCAACCATAGTTTTTCATGAAGTCATCTTCAATCTTAGACAAGACCTCGTTCGCCTGAACCCTAGTAGAAGATGCGATACAAATTTTTGTTCTTGGGAACAATATACACCTTACAATGCAAAATAAAGCAGTAAGCCAAGTTTTACCTTGACCACGAGCTGCGATATACATAAAAAAATTGTTATGCATCATCGCATACAACAATATCTTTTGAAACAACTTAAGCTTTATGTTCAAATAATCTTTAACGAATCTTTGTGGATTCAACCTATAAAACGCAGCTCACTACCAGTACGCGATTCCGTCCATAATCCTAGCAGACTTTTCGTTTGCAAGTTCTTTCTCTGACTTCTTTCGCGTACTTTTACGACCACCTCCAAGCTGCTTTCGCGATGTTGCATTTTGGCTTTCTTTATTACTTGTTTTTACATTCGCCATAACAACACCACCTAAACTTCATCTTCAAGGTCGCGTCCGAATATCGCTTCAAACATCGCTTCGTCATCTTCGTCCGCATCATACTCTGGTTTTTCAACAGTATACTTTGCCATATACTTGTCATATAAATCAGATAAAGTATTCTTTAAATTCATCATCTTTGAAAGATGGCCTCTAAAGAAAACATCAATATACAACCCAATTTTATCTACATCTTTAAGCTCATCATCTATCTCAGGAAGCGGCCTGGTCGTTTCATATTTATCAATGAGCGTACCAAACGTCTGAGCATCAGACAAGGTGTCGGATGAGTTTTGCTTTGGCTGTAACTTGCCAGTATCAAGCCACTTTTGAAGCTGAACCGCAAGGTCTTTAGTATCTTCTTTAGCCCTTGTAGCTTTAAGAAGCTGCAATTGTGTCAAACAAATATTTTTAAAAACTTCTTCTTGTGCCTTTGTGTTGCACTCATGTCTAGAAGTCCAATCACAATATTGTTCATACAAATACACATACTCGTCATCTTCAAAACCTTTACCGAACAATTTCATTGAAGCTCTTACAGTCTCATCCTTATATTTATCCTCGTCAGTATAAACAGTCAATACAGACTCTTTATCTTTTGCCTCAAGATACCTATCGTTGATTGTGGTATTATAATTTTTTGTTCTATATTGATACATGTTTATATGTTTTATATATAAAAAAATAATGGGAGTATCATTTGAAATTAATTTCTTCATTTCATTTGTTGCGGCATCAAATACTTTGTCACTATAGTACATATCGAAAATCATACAGATTCTCTCAATCGCCTTTTTCTCAGGCGAACTATAACCTAAAATCTTATATTGATTTAAATAGTCCTGATAAAAATTATTGATGCATTCTTTGCAATATGGTATTTTACCAGTATTTTTATATAACACACTGTCAGAATTATAAAATTCTCTCGCGCTTAATTCTTCACCGCAACAAGTACACTTCAGCTTTTCCGAATCGGCAAGGCGCTTTACTTTTTCTAGCTTTTTATTTCCGCCAGCCATAACAACACCGTCCTGTGAATACTTGTTTTAACTTAAAATAATTGGATACAATCCTTTTACACCAGATTCATTGCATACACACACCATTTGTGATGCATTGCCTTTCAGTCGTTTTTCTATGCAATAATCGTCGCCGCTTCCAGCGAGACTACCGCTTTGAATAAACTTCGTATCTTGACTATACGAACAGAAATGCCTATGTCCACAAAGAATATAATCTGGGAAGAACCCAACCATTGAAGCAAGATTCATGTATCCTTGCTTCGTAACAGCATCATAATCTCCATGAACCAACAAGTATGTTTTTCCGTCTATGTCAACCCTAGCGATGCCATCATCGATTACGCAGTCCAAAAGGGAGTGAAAATTTTCTTGACGCTCAAGAATCTTACATACATCCCATGCAATAAAAGCATCAAGCCTTTCACTATGCTGTGCCAAATCTTTCGGCTGAAGCCTTGAATGATTTCCGCTTACTGAAGCAAGATATACATTTGAAAAATGTTTCGTAAGTTCATAACAAAATGAACTGATATATTCAATGCTAAGTTTCAACTGGTCAACGACATTTTCCTTATTGCTGACCTCTATGGTTTTATGCAGTGAATTCGATATATTATCTCCGAGCATACACACATATACGTTGCTTGCATTGTTTGTCTTGGCAACGTCAAGCAACTTTGCCATATACTCATTCAACCTAGCCTTCGCAATATCTGAATCAAACTTTCCGAAATACGAAGAGAAGCATTGCCCGATATGCAAATCAGATAGACAGACAATCATCGAATTGTCGCCGTCTACAATAGGAGTGTCATGTAGTGAAAAATCAATGCTTGCAAAATCATCTAGTCGTTCTTCGATAATATCCATTACTTCATCAAAACGACTGTCTATATAATTCTGCTTATTCCAAGAGCGCCTTTGGTCACGATACTTAATGGTATTTCGTGCAAGTTCTCTGTTCATAGCGTCTAACTTCTGCTGATATTCCTCAGTTTCCATTTTAGAAAAGCAGCCGTCATAAAATTTTTTCGCAGCTTGATAACGCTTGCGAAAACTCGACTCGTCGCGCCATTTGTCTTCATCGATGCCAAGCTCTTTGTTTACAATGTTGTTTATAGAGGCCCAGCTATCAATCTTGCCAGAATCAACCAGTTGACCGATTCTCCACAAATATTGTTCTTCAGTCTCATCTTCTAATCTTCGTAAGTCCAAGCGTAGCATCTCCTAACTTAAATCCAAACACATACTTCTTCGATGTGAGATTATAAAATGGAGCCAAAGACAGAACTCGAATCTGCAACCCCCTGCTTACAAGGCAGGCGCTCTACCAATTGAGCTACTTTGGCAATGATTAAAAGGCGAAATATTTGATTTGACAAATATCTTCCGTACCTTAAATATTCATACACTGTCGGATGTTCTACTGAATTAAACTAATTCCGCCGATAAATAAAACGCGCCAGCATCGTAAACGACACTGGCGCGTATATAACAAATTTAGACTGCTACTTAGTTTTACCGAATACAGTCAGTAAGCTTCTCACAATAGTTTCTAGTGATGTTTGCCTTCGGCTTAATCTTAGGTGAAGTAACCATAGTCTTACCAGTAAGATTGTTTACCTTTGTTGTTTCTGGAACAAAAACGCTACCGATGCTAATTCCTTCAAACAACCTTACGCTGACATCAGTGTCCTCATTTGCTGAAGACAGTGCTTCAAAAACATCCGCTTCAAGGGAGTTATACATTGCACGAACAGCCCTTACGCTGTTATTGCTTTCCTCTGCAATCTTCTTGATGAGCGTTTCCTTCGTATATGTAATCTTATTCTTCTTATCGCTTTCCACTGTTTATACCTCCGTATCTTTTCGTAACAATAAACAGAAAATCTGAAAACATTTGAACAAATCATGTTTTCCATATATCGGCTTTTCATATTTTTTAAACAACCTTATTTTTAAGTAATTCTAAAAAATATATTTTTTACATATAACCTTAATTGTATGTCTTTTAGAAAACCTATAGGGTAGGGGCTACATTCTTTTTTCTATCACGATATCGTTGCATTTTTAGGCGCTTTAATTCTCGTTTATGCTCAGCAGAACAATTACTGCATCTACAAGTAGCAGAGTCAAACACGTTTACCTCAAACCATTCTCCGCAATCAATACATTGCACGGCTTTTGTCTGCGGCTTAAAAATTCGCTCAAGGTTTTCAACAATATAATCACCATAACACATCCACAGCACAGTCTTGTTTTTGCTATTCTTAATTCCATATAAAAACTTAACAAGAATATCTGCAATTTCACTATCACTATATCCGAACTGTGAAAGCTCAGACTTAATCCTATCAGACATCTGGCGATACTTCATAACCTTCTTAGCAAATCTATCATTCGACTGTTGGTCATCATCGCTTGAGATTGCCGCGTCTACTGTAAAATAATACTCCCTATCAAACTCGCAATACTTCACAATTAGCGGGTCAGTCTCTTCTTTGATTAATCTACCTTTATCATTGAAAGCTATGTCAAACTCTATATCTGGATTGCTCATCATGAGCCTGTAATCAATCTCACCAAGTCCAAGCTTTCTGCTGTTTATCTTTGGATTAGGAATCATATCATCAAGCTTATTGACGAAACTCTTATTGCGCTCGACAATCTGACTGTCTCCTTTACCCTTTGCATATTTAAAGAAGTGGGGGAGTTTTTCCTTTGTAAACGCCACAATCTTGTCGTTCACATCGCTTGGACGTTCAGGCTTATATAGCGTCTTAGCAAAATCAATGACGTAATTGTTCTCCATACAAAGAATCTTAACAATGTCAACAGCATCGCGCTTTTCATCTTCTGTTCCAGAAACAAAGACATCGCTGTTCCAAATCTTCGAGATATTGTTGCTATAGATACCAATGTTGCCACCTGTGAAAGCGGCATTGAGTCCATTGTAAATTGTCTCGCTGGTGAGCGGCGCGGCCTCAGCCTTTCTCATATTATAATACAATGGGACAATGTCTTTCATATTTCTCTCAGCAACCTCGATAAACTTTCTGTCAGACACAACAAGCAGCTTGTCACCATCGCAATCAAACTGAAGAATGCGCGAAATCAAATCCCTACAACTGGTATAAACAGCGTCAGTCTCAAACCATTCCCTAATATTTTGCTGTCGTTCGTTGTAAGAATAACATGCAACATTCTTTCTAATTGGATGCTCCTTGTACAAGTGAGGAGAGCGCAGACAGTCAAGTTTCTCGCTTTTCCTAAACAGCCAACAGAACACTTCGCCGTTGTCAAGAAGACCATTAGGGTTTTCGACACCCATAAACCAATGTTCGCACGCAGCATAAAAATCTGGAAGCACGAAAGTATACTTGCCATGCACGTTTAACTTTCCAGCCTTGCATCGCTGCACCATACTGTCCTTAATTGACTTCACATGCTCTTTTGCATACTTGTCGTTTAAAAGGTCTGGGTATAGCTCGACAGCCTTTTGAAATGCTGTCTTGTGAGTATTGTAAGGCGTTATACCGAGCATTCTCTTCATATCGCCGATAGAGGAACAAACATTGTTCAGCCTGTCAATTGACTCAGAAGCAATCTCAAGAATTTCATCGTCAGTAGCATCAGTAAGGCTTTGAAGCATCTGATAATTGATTGTCGCGTCTTTAATCCTGTCTTCCTCGATATTCGTCACACCAGCAGTACAGCCATATTTCTTGTATAACTCCTTATAGTGTTCCCATGAATCATAATACTTGTTCATTTTAAACTGACTCTTGCAAAAAATAACCTGAATGCCTTCTGCAACAACATCGTGTTCTTTGCCATAAATGTCTTTAATGATTGGTGAACAATCGTTCACCTCAATGAACTTCTTAAAGTCAAACACTCCAAGAAGACCCTTGACCCAAGGAAGTCGCACCATCTTATTCTTTTGCGCAACACCGAAAGCATTAGGGAGCATCATGCCAGAACCATCGGTATGTTCAATCGCGGCATGGCCTGAAGTGCGTGTTACCGAATAGTCCTTGTCATCAATAAAATCATATGTTCCGTAAACTTCAGTCTCAAAATCGTCAATGACTATCGTCTTATCGATATCGAACTCAGTCCAAACGTCAGTAGCAGAATTTGCAAGCGCAAGGTAGGCAAGATGTTTGTTAGGATTGTTGCCGCCTTTTGCGTTGATATCGTCAATGGTAAGTCCGCACATTATCGACTTCTCATACTTCTTCCAAACAGACTCCTTTACAAACACAGTCTTCTTTGTCCTAATCTGCCCAGCAGAAGAGGTGAAGTACACATATTTCTCACCTTTATACATAAAACCATAATAAATTAAATCCTTCATGACATCATCGTAGAACTTGGTGATTACCATGAAGTCTTCGCAAAGCTCATCCTGCTTAGCGCCGATAGTCCTGGTGAAATAAGAATCGAACACCGCAATAACATTCTTGTCAGACAAGGTGTCTTCAGAAAGAACCCTTGTATGGTGTGTTCCATTTGAAGATATGTTTGCAGCAACCTTGTTCGAGAGAAGGGAGAGAAGGTTCCTCTTTGCCGCTGTGGCAGCTGCATTCTTAATTGAAACAGCATTCTTATACTCGCCATATTTTGTTGCGTATTTCGCCACACTCTTTTCCATTCCGAGCTTGATAAGAGAAACCTCATTATGATTCACAAGCTCGTCAACTGGCAGACCAATCTCACAGCACTCTCTCTCAATCAACTCAATTCTTTTCAGCAGAAGACGCTTATCTCTTTTCAGTCTGTTCACATGCCAATGAAGGCGACTTTCCGTGTTGCTGTAAAAGTTCCCAGTGTCTAACGCATATATCTTAACTTGTTTCTCAAGCAAAACCAAATCACCTTCCATTCCTTGTTTTTAATAAAGCTCATTAGAAAAGGTTATAAGCGATGAAGCACATAACAAGACCAACAACAATACCAGCCATTTTAAAACTCCAATCCTTCGCAACTAAAATTCAAGCATATACCTTTATCAGTTAAAATATTTTAAAACAAACCATAATCAATTCTTTCGTATCCATATGCATCTCGATGCCCGTCTTGATATCCATCACAAGCATCCTCACCATAGGTGTCCCAAAACCATTCCACGTACTCATCGTAATCTCCGCTCATATCTTCAAGACTTCCAAACCTACCATTCCATGCATTCATATCAATCACATCTTCAAAACCATTGTTTAAATTCTTCATGTCAGGTTGCCTCCGAATCATTTCTTTTATTTCGTATTTAATCATCTTTAGGAACAAACTTCAACTGCTTCTTTCTATTCCTCACTTCCTCTTCATAATACTCGCTTCCTTCTGCAACGAGATATCCACTTTCGCGTTTATACCAATTACAAAACACAGTATGACCAGTCCTCCACACACTGTCATCATATTTCAACCTTGGCAATGGTTCAAAGTATATCAGCTCCATTTCTCTTAAGGCAGCAATAGCATCAGATGCGATAGCAGGAGAAAGCCCAAGTTCTTCTGCCATGTCTTGAATATAGCAGTTATATGTCTCTGTTGTTCTAACTCTCCTTTCGTCATTGTCGCCATACTGTGTTGCAGATGGGTCGCTTTTCCTTCTATAAATCATCATTCTAAGATAAGCGAACACATGCAACAGAACGTCGTTATCTAAAGTTTTATTCGCTGGGTTCAAACCATCGTACTTGATAATCTTTAAAATCTCATCGACATAGACAGTAGCAAATCTCTCTCTATCTTCCTGGCAAAGCTTTGTAATCATATCGAGATTTACTTCGGCATCTGCAATGCTTGAACCAGCAGGGTTGTTGGAAACAGAAATAAATTCATTTTCATCCAACTTGTTGACTGCATTTAACAGTTTGGCGCTGATTCCAGTTGGATTTCTGTTTGGCGTCTTTCCACACCATCTTGCAATCATGTTCACAGAAAACGTCACACTGTTATCAAGACCACGTTTTACAAAGAAGTAAGAGAATGCGGTAACAAGCTTCTCACAATTCTTTCCATCAAGTATCACAGATGATGGAATCACTATATACTTGTTGGAATGCGAGTCAAGTTTGCTGACAGCCCACTTTGGAACCTTTGTGCCAGCAAAGGAATCAGACATATAAAACAACCACCACCTTTCTTGTTTGTCAAACAATCAATAACTATCCAATCTAAATATTCAATTCTCAGTGTCCAGCATGCCTCTAACCCAATAGCTGTTACGTTTTTCGTAACAGCTATGGCATTATATCCAAAAGCTGTTACGTTTTTCGTACACACAGCGCGGTTCATAATAATAAGAGAAAGTAAAAAATAAGATAGAATAGTCGCGCGTAGCGCTCCCAGTGTCTCATTCATTACTTACTTGCTTATTAGAACATCGCACATTCATTTATTAGTATAGTGATTTTTGATTGAGATGTAAGATGATAAGTAAAAAAATTTTTTGAATATATCTTTATCAGTTAGGAAAAGAGTTTTATTTAAAAACATGTTTAAAAAGTATAAAAAAGTTTTGAAAAACATTGATAAGAATATGTGTATTACATGAAAACAATGTCTTATATATATTAAACGGTAGGAAGATAACGGTATAGCCCAGTATCTATGGCATCTATGATGCCTAAATATAAAGTTGTTTCATATTATAATGATAAGTTATATCAATAGTTTATCTGGTCAATTTACTGTGAAAGTATATTTTGAAACATTATGTTGCTTTAAGAAGTATGTACTCATTTATATGCTGTATTTAACAAAGTAGGGGACGGTTATATCGTTGAGTTTACCGTTGAATTTTTAGGCAAAATTAGAGATTAAAAGGTATAAAAATGTGAGAGAACAAGTACATAAATACATATTAATATGTCTTGAAAATGACAATGGTCAATTATGTAGATTGATATGAAAACGTGTTGAAAAACGATGTAGGTAGCGATGTCATATTCTTACACTTTGATTGGAGTGGAGAGTTGCTGTTTGCTGCAATTTTTTTGGTGGTGTGTAGATGAAACACATAACCCTAAACAACCTCAAGGTATCGTCATCTCAAGTGTAAACTACCCCCGATAGTTTGTCAAGGGGTAAATCGGTAAACGGCAAAAATTTTTAAATTTCGTTATTGCTCAAAAAACAGGATTGAATACCCATACCCCTATAAGTGTTTCACGTGAAACAATAGAACAAAATACCTGGTAAATGCCTGTTTTTGGATATATTTTGTTTTGAAAAACTAGACGTTTAGCCATGTTGAAAACTTTGTTGAAAACTTTTAGGCCATCTACCAGGTATTGTTGAAAAGTCGGTTGAAAACTCCATGATGGCGGCATGAGTTTTCAACATTTGTTCATAACTCACAAAGTTTTCAACATACTTTTCAACTGACTTTTCAACATATTTTTTTTCAACAAACTTTTCAACACGTTATCAACATACTTTTCAACACAAAAAGTTTTCAACAATAAACCTAGTTTTCAACATAAAAGTTTTCAACAATGAGTTTTCAACGCGCATATCTCCATATTGTTGAAAAGTATGATACCCCTTGTAAGCCTCTACAATGGCCTTAAAACGCGCCCTATTGCATAGTATGAGTACTTACAAGCACCTATAATGTATAGGCCGTTTTAAGGCCATTACAACAAGCCGTCTACCAGGGCTTTTAATAAGTTAGCTCAAACTTACTCATTTTTCTGCATAAACATGCAATTCTATGCATAACGTCAAACACGCCTTATAATCCCTATTAACCTATAGGATTATAGGGTTTATCCATGTTTTGAAAAACAATACCCTAACCCTAAACCTCAACTTTAATGTTTTGAAAAACTACTATCATGCACGCGCGCGTGCATATAATCGCGCGTGAAACGCTTTACCATGATAAAGTAGTTCAAGTGTGTAGAAACTGTGATGAAAAAAGATTGTTTGCAATAGCCGCGAAAACGGCCTATAGTGGGTTCCACCAAACGCGAACACGCCGACGGGCGAGGGCGCGGGCGGGGCGCGGGTACGCGGCGCACAACCTGATAATCGCATAGGGCGCGAGGGCGTCGTGTGGCGAATGCTGCCCTGCATGACTACACACAAAAACCACAACTGGACTGGATTGGAGATTACTATGGCTAACAATGCTCATCGTTGGGTTCTCATTACCCCGAATTGGGGCGGCAAGCCGTGGCGCGAGGAATTTAACACGCGTCGCGAGTTGCGCGGGGTGTGCGCGTGCAATGGTATCAGTGTTAGAACGGGAGACGTGTACGACGCTTACGACCCCGAATTTGGGCGCGTAACTATCCACGAGTTCGTTACTATCATTCACTAGTTTTTCAAACAACGCCCGCCCCGCTATGGGGCGGGCTTACTAGAAAGGGAAACATTATGCAGATTACCAAATGTGTGTGTGGGTGTGGCGCTACTAGTTTCGACCACGCGGGATGGTACTATGTCCCGCAACGCAACAGGGGCGGGCGGGACGCTTACATGTGCCCGAAATGCGCCCGCAAGCAGGGCGGCGAGGACGTCACCAAAGGCAAGGAATGCGGGGGCGGCGTTACGTATCGCGTCGTGTTCCCCGCAACTCACACTAGCGCAGACTCGCAAGCATACGCACTCAAAAACGACTGGATGCGCAAAGGCGCGGGCTACGTTTCCCCCGTGTGGCGCAACTTGAACAGCGCCAAAAAGCAATTCGTCACGTGGGAGCTTATGCGGGATGCGGGCAAGTTCGCTCTTGCGAACAATGCCGCGCCGCTCATTGTTGGCACGTGGAGCGGCTTTACCCCGCGTGAGGTAGCCGCTATCGACGCGGCGCGAGATGAACTGTTCGGGACGGCTAACGTTACCATTAGCCGCGATGGTATCATGCTTGATACCTACTTTTCTAACGCGGCTAGTTTCATGGATACCATGAAAACGGCTAAGGCCATGATGCTATCCCTGCTAGCATGGCTTGAAAAGCCAACGCCCGCACGCGCCGCTAAGGTGCGCCGCTATTTTAACGTTGCGGCATACCCCGATGGCGTGGCGTTGCCCGCTGTTGGTTTGCCCGCGTAGTTTTGCAAAACGGGCGGGCGCAAGTTGCCCGCCCTATCCTCACAAAAACCACACACAAGAAGGGTGTTTACCATGTTGAACTTTTCGAGGCGTCTCCGTTCCTGCTCTGCCGCTATCGCTCACGCCGATAACGTCGAACTGCTGCTAACCGATACGGGGGAAACTGCTACTTTTCAAGATGCACTTATCCTGAAAAGCTACAATACCATTGTAGCGGTTATCGCGGGCTATCAGCTCTACCTAATGCCCGCGTGGGATTGCAGCGTCACCACACAATCGCATGTGAGAAAGTTCGTTGAAGATAACAACGAACGACTCTATCAGGTGCGGCCATTCGCCTACCCTTGCTCTAAGCATTTCCGCGACGAAATGAAGACCTATGGTTCAGCCGCCGATGTTCGCCCCGCTAAACTTTTCGCCGCCTACTAGTTCCTCGCCCTACCTCGCAAGGGGTAGGGTTTTTTTGTTTTTCAAAAAGTTAACCTAGGTAAACTCTGGTATAGCTCATGTTTTTCAAAACTTGAAAAACTAAAACCCGCGTTTTGAAAAACAACAAAACGCGAAACTAGCAAAACAACACCACAACATGAACGTATGAACAAACGCTCATATGAGGCGCTACAATCGCCTACAATCTCACGAAACTACAGCGCCGCATACCTACAGCCTACAGCCAACAAACGCGCGTTTTAGGCACGTTACAGCGCCTTACAGCACCAAACAAAACGCAACAATAGAGCCGCTATATCTCGCACCACACCACACAAACGCCTACAGCCTACAATCAAAAAGTTTACGCAAGTAAACTATCGGTATCGCGTTTTATCATGTTTTTCAAAACTTGAAACATGAAATGCAAAACACGTGTTTTGAAAAACAACCATGTACCATACCAGGCGGGTTATGTTGTTTTTGTGAAGGTTTATGAACGTCGTACCTGAACCCCCTGCTATATGCCATGATATATCTAGTCGCGGGGATACGCCCGCCTACCCGAAGGGAGCGCCTACCATGAACGCCTACGCTGTTACTGAGCACGAACTTATTGGCACCACTCACGGAAATGTATATTTTGACCAGGATGTGTTTACGAACCTCGTCAGGTGCGCCGATTATACCGCAAGCGGCGCACTCGGCTGTGACGATTTTGTGAAGTTTGGCGAGGACGGGATTTATCCCCTCATTATAGTAAAAGAACACGAAACAACCACAACCTACGGGTTCGACCCGTTCGAATTTGAAAAGGCTATGGAGAAGGCACGGGAAGCACTTGAACCTGCCGAAGAATACTAGCAGCCACGACGGGGAGCGGAAACGTTCCCCGTTTTTTTATGCGCGGATATTCTAGTTTTGAAAAACAACACAAATAAGCTAAGAGATATTGTTTTTCAAAACTACCAGTAACCAAAATATCAATGTGGAGAATCTATGAACTTCTATATTCTCGCAAACATAAACCAACATCATGCTATTATGTAGTCGTGGAACTTGAAAGCAGCAAAGCAAACGAAATGGAAATAATAAGAAAGGAAAATTACAATGAAGGTTGTCAAGGCTAACTATAAGCCAGTCCTCGTTTCTTACATTAAGCTTGACAAGAAGGGCGAGGGGCGCTATGCCAACTGGAAAACAACTAAGATTGTTCCTTTTGGCATTGATGTTTACAATGCAGAATACATGAACTAGGAAAATACCGCCTGGGAAACTGGGCGGTATTTTTTTACGCTGGAAAATTTACGTTTTGAAAAACAATAACACTTTACGTTTTGGAAAACTAGCAGAAAACTAGCGGCATGGAAAGTTAGCTACCTATAACTTGAAAGCACTGCAATACCCTACGGCCTAACGAAACACGGAACATTCCTAGCCTACGAAACACGCCTACAAGCCCACAGAATCGCGTATAACGCACGGAAAGAAACGTGATGAACAACTACACCACAAGGCAATAAAGCGCACGTTATAAGGCATTCTATGGCTTTGTGTGGAAAATTCCTCGCCTTACTTTTTTATCGCGCTTATTGTTTTGGAAAACTTGAACGCTATATTTGAAAGCGTTTGTTTTGAAAAACAAATAGATATGAGAAGGCGTTTGTGTGGAATATGTGAATTAAATTATGGTTCTTGCCAAATGGAAAACAAAAGCCTATATTGTAATCATCAAAAGTAAGACCACGACCAAAGGAGATTGAAAATGGTTAAGCATAAGAATTGGCGCGGGTGCTGGGGCATTGATTGGGTTTCCTACAATGAGTGTTCCGACCCCGACATCGTTTATGGAGATTATGTGTTTAACTACTGGGATATTGAAGACGCCCTGTGGAATGAATTTTGTGAGGAGAATGAAATTGATGATTCACGCAGGGGCGATTATGAGGTAGAGTGTTGGTTTGACGATTACGTGCAAGCAAACGCAGAAGATTATCTGCTTGATTGTATCTATGGTGGATATTTTATGGAGGGTTCTAAGTCCTGGCACGATAGGCACTAGAAACCAACGGCGCGGGTGAGAAATCATCCGCGCTTTTTTATGCGTTTAATCTTTTGTTTTGAAAAACTTGAAATACTTATTTTAATCTCTGATTGTTTTGCAAAATCCAATAAATAAAAAAGCAAATGTGTGAAAAATATGAATTTGATTACAACCATTGCCAAACAAAGAGCGAGGGTTTATATTGTAGCCATCAAAAGTAAGGCCACGACTAAAGGAGTTGCTATGTTTTACGCTGAGTTTTGTCCACGTGGAATCACCACCATCACCGACGGCGATACGCTTATGCGGTTTGAGACGAAGAATGAGCGTGACGAAATGGTGGAGCGTATCAACTCTGCCGACTTCACGAATCGTGCGCAAGCGGTCACAAGGCGCGAGGTTGCGCACAGATACAACACTGCCGACTTCAACGGCGAGCGCTGCCGCGAGGTTTACGGCCTGAAAACATGCGACAATAAACACTTTTGGGAAATCCCCCATCGCACCAACTATGTATACTAACACAAAAGCGGTCAGAAATGGCCGCTTTTTTATATATGAACCTTGAAGTTTTTCAAAACAGAATAAAGAACAATATATTCCAACCTCTAACTGTTTTGAAAAACTACAGACAAGCTAAGTAAAAAATTGTGTGTATTATATGAAGAAAAATATTTTCACCTATATACTTGACTAACTATGATATTGTATATGCGTGATAGGTAACGCAACAAAGAAGGGACTTTACCATGCTTACTAACGCCATTCAGTCAATCAAAGCCGCGTTTGAGGAAGAAGCTCTATACATGCTCAACCACGGAACGCTTTTAAACCCCGCTCATGTTATCAACTTTTGCCATGATTGGCAGGACGATAAGCGTTATTGTATGCGATACTGCGCAATGACCGACAATGCACTAGGCGGAAGCGCGACGGTTATACTTGCAGGCTCTAGGTATTATGTAGATTTTGGAATCAACAAGGAAAACAGAACTTGCCACGTGACGGTTGATGTTGCGCCTAATAGATACTAAGAACAAATGGGCGGAGAAATCCGCCCTTATTCTTGTATTAAAAATTATGTTTTGAAAAACAATTATTGTCAAAAACAATTATCAGTTTTTAAAAACATATCATTATCATATGGAATAATTATGTGCATCTTACAAAACGCTTGCTCTATCGCTTGGAATGGCCTATTATATCAGTATCGACAGTAACCAACACGAAAGGAAAGTCGATACCATGAAGAACATTGCCTGCAACATCGCCCTCGCCCTTGCCGTCGTAGCCAGCATCACCTGCTATGTTGGTTTTTGCCTTGTATCCGACGAAGTTATGCACGCTGGGGTTGCAATCATGCTCATTGCTGGTATATTTTCACTGCCCGTTCATGTCGAGGACTGGAAGAACGAAAAGAACAACGCACGATAAACACACAAAAGGAGCGGGCGAAAGCCTGCTCTTTTTTTATGCACTGGATGCAGTTTTGAAAAACAATCAACACCTCATAGCAACTATGTGAAAATTATGAATCACTGAATCTTGCATGGCAAAACATCTCATCATGCTATTATATATTTGCTCAAATAAAGCAAGGCAATTTACCAGAAAGGTTACATCATGGCTAACAAGATTGAAAGCAAAGCGAGCATCAAACGCCACATTGCCGCTGTTACTGGGTTTCAATACAGTAAAATTGTATTGATGGAAGCAAGCTACCGTGATGGAATTTGCACCTGGGTTGCTTTTTGTGTGAATGGTAAAGGTTTTACTACTAACTTTGATTGGTTTGATTTTTCGCCAGCTTATGATTATCAGGCATAGCAAGTAAAAGGACGGAGCAATCCGCCCTATTTTTTTATACAAAATACAGTTTTGAAAAACTAATAACACAATATAAAAGTAATCGTTTTTCAAAACTTCAAAGAATATCAAATTGCTTTTTGGAAAACAACATCTTCAAACAAAATTCACAAAACACCTATTGACAACATATGTTCAATGGACTATGATGCCACTATCAAAAGCAAACAACACAATAGAAAAGGAGAAACCATGTTGTATGCTGCCTATGGTTCTAACATGAATCTTGACCAAATGGAGTTTCGTTGTCCAAGCTCTAAGGTAGAAGGCAACGGAATTCTACACGGATGGAATCTGGTTTTCAACATTCATGCTGATATTATCGAAACTAACAACGACGATGATACAGTGCCAGTAGTTTTGTGGAACATTGATGAAGATGATTGGAATTATCTTGACATGTACGAGGGATATCAAACATATTACATCCGCAAGGTTGTAGATGTTATGCGCGATAATGGAGAATCTGCACAAGCTATCGTCTATGTGATGGCTGATGATATGAAGGGAATCTTCCCACCGCATGACTCATACTTTAATGGAATTATTAAAGGATGTATTGACAACGGAATAGATACCGATTATCTTTATGATGCACTTTATTACGCGAAGGAATACGAGGTAGACAATGCCTATAACTAAGACAACTCACCTGGATTATATTTGCCCCAAGTGTTTTAATAGGATTGAGCAATGCACTTGCTGGTGTCCGCAACAATACCTTATATGGGTTGATTATGGAATTCAAGAACACGTTAGGATTCTGAACCAAAAGGGATATACTACTACCAACAGTTGCGAGAGTCATAATCAAAACGGAAACATGTACATTGCTTTTGCAATGGATTATAAGTTCGATGAATCTACCTTGCCAGATGGATTTAAGATTATGAAAAAGCCATGTGCTATATCGTTCATGTATAAGCGACATACAACAGACGAGGAATTTGTTATTCAAAAGAAACAACACCTGCAAGCACTGCTTGACTGGTGCAATAGTTTGCCTAGTCTAAAATAAGCAACGTATCTAAAGCGGAGATTTTATCTTCGCTTTTTTATTGGAAGATTATAGTTTTGAAAAACAATATAACAAGGTGTTGTGAATAAATTATATAGTCTTGTATATAGATTGTCACGGAACTTTTGTTTTTCAAAACAATCCTTAATGATAACGATTATTAGTTTTGGAAAACACATTGTTGACGCTGTGAAAAAAAATTATGTATATCTTATGAAGCCATTGCATAATCTAGGCAACAACTCTATAGTATTCATTGTCAAGCAAGGCACCGACGGAAAGGATATGTGCCATGAAGCGCTACGTTACCGAACTTGCAAACGACATTATCAACCGTGACAATGAGAACGACCTGATGCGTGCCGACGTGAAGATGCAGCGTAAGGTATCCATTGAACACATAGTGGGGCTTTGCCGTGACGGATTTATCACCGACGTTGAAGCGGTCTATCAAATCTCTAGCCTTAATATCTAGGAGAAGGGAACTTCTTTTGTCTGTACGTTTCGCTGTTTACGCAAGGCCACGAAATGCCACACAAGCCCGCTCATTTGGTTTGGTGGACAATGATAGCGCCAACGCTGTATCAAAGCTTTATGCGACATTCTATGACCTCACAACGGCAACTCTAAGCAATCTCATCCATAAGGCTTTGACTATGCCATTGGTGGAACATAGACACAACGGCGTAGTAGTGTGGGCTGTACCGATTATTCCCTAGACTAGCTTGGGACGTGGAGAAATCCACGTCCCTATTTTTTTACCTGGAAAATTCCTGTTTTGAAAAACATATCGTATGTAACGTTTTGAAAAACATGTTGTAATTACAACGGAAAATAATTGTGTTTGTTTTATGAACTACTTGCATAGTTACACTGGAAAATTTATAGTATAAGCCGTAATCAGACAATGACCATGTTAGAGAGGATTCGTACCATGACGGACTTTGCTTTTGACCAGATTGTCGCAATGGTTAATGAAGCGTGTGACAACGTTAATAAGGACTCGCGTTACACGTGGGAGCCTTGCTTTGGCTGGATTCGTCCTGAAAAGGGTAAGTTTGGCATCATGTGCGACACGGAATATGGACGTATCTATATCCTTGCAGACAGTGATTCTATCCATGCTTGTGGTTTTCTCTTTGAGTTTAGTATCTATTGGGTTGACGGGGACAACAACCCTTATAACGACAACGGCAGGAACATTATTAGAGAGACATATATTTGTGCCGACGATGTTGAAAAAATCATGCTTAAAGCGGAAGATATAAACGCATGGAAAGAATAAGGGTAATGGGAGCCTGGGAAACCAGGCTCTTTTTTGTTGGAATAATTTGTGTTTTGAAAAACAAAGCAGCATGGATTAACTATCAGTTTTGAAAAACAACATAGTGCGGTATGATGTGGAAAATTTATGAAGATTAAATTACGCCTTGTATTGGAATCATTGTTTGGTATTATATGTTTACCTGATAACATGTTTGTTGAAAGGAAAATCTAATGAACACCTACGCAATCTGTGAGAGCTACTGGGATAAGACGGAAAAGAAGCTTACGCGCGTTGCTCGCAAGTGTGAGCGTTTGGGCAATCCGTTTATCTTTGATGTAATCGGTGAGGAGTACCGCACTGAAAAGAACAGGTATGGACGGAAAGTTACTCACAAGTTTATCCTGGTCAACCTTGAAGGCACCGCAAAGGTGGAAGATTGGGAGTTCATTGCTACCTTGGAAGTTCAATCCACTGGCAACATCATTCGTCGTTATAATACGGAAATCGAAATCCCTATGCGCTTCCGCACGTCCCCTAACGTGTGCGAACACTGCCACACTAGCCGCGCCCGCGTGAATCTGTACATCATCCACAATGTCACCACTGGCGAGTTTAAACAGGTCGGCGGCACATGCCTAAAGCTTTACACTGACGGACTAAGTCTTGAATACATCACCGCTTGGATTGACGGCGTGAGCGAGCTTGAAAGCCTTAACGGTGAAGCGCCTGAGATTGGCGATGATTACGGCGCTGGCTATACCTATTATGATGTTCGTACCGTTATCCGCTACGCTACCGCTATCGTCAAAAAGGCTGGCTACCTTAATTCATCCGACTCCATGCCTACAAAAAACGCTGTGAGAGAACTGCTTTACGCCAATAAAGATATTCAAAGCAAGTTGAATCTGGTAAACAATTTTCGCTTGCCAAACGGCACGCCTAAATTGGAACTGGCGGACTTGAATATCTCTGATGAAGAGATTGATGCAATCATTGATTATTACAACAGCTTGGATGATGCAAGCGAGTTTATCCACAACGTGCAATCTATGCTTGCAAAAGGCTATATCAACCCTGCTAACGTCGGCTATCTTTGCTACCTACCACAAGGCTACACTGACCATATCGCAAGAGAAAAGGAAAAGGCTGCACGAGCTATTGAGCGTCACGAATATTTTGGTGAGGAAGGTAAGCGTTACAAGGGCATTACCGTCAAAAATATTCGCGAGGTGGCTTGCTTTTCTGGATGCTATGGCATGATGTACATCTATAACATCATCATTGACAACGATGTAGTTATTACGTGGAAGTCTAGCGTTCTTCTTGACCTAAGTGAAACCTATTCTAAGATTGACTTCACTGTAAAGTCGCACGAAGAATACAAGGATACGCCACAAACAATCGTAACGCGCTGCAAGCTTGCATAGAATCTGTGAGGGGAACTGGAAACCAGTTCCCCATTTTTCTATCTCGACTATTTGGTTTTTCAAAACTTGAATATGTTGTATCATCCTCGCTGTTTTGAAAAACAACCTAGTAAGCACTAAGTGTGTGTAAAATATGAATATCTATATCACACTAGAACACGACTGCTTAACCTGATATCCTATATTCAACAAGGGAAACTTACTAGAAAGGTAAAGCCATGACTAATGAACCAAACAAGAAGAACGGCAACTGGTAAGGTACAATTGAGAGGAGTTACCATGTCGCGCTGCGGTAACACTGCTACAGTTACAATGGTGCAAAACATCCATGCTATGAGTGGAGTTCCCACTGATTTCATAAAGCGACGGAATGGAGATATTGATGTTTGGCATGGTGGAAAAAAGAAGCGATTCAATACTAGCAAAGCTGCACAAGGTTACCTAAATGAATTATACAACGCTTATAAGGCAACTAAGTAGCACCTAATACATTTTGCATTATATGTAAATTTAACGTAAAAGCATGTCACCCATTATGGGTGACATACCATTAAAACACCTGGTAGAAAGCACAATAGAAAGGTTACAATCATGTTTTCTAATAAACTGAGTAAGCTTGCACGAAACAACATTAACTATCTGCGTGAGCTATCGGAGGACTATAACGTACCTATTGACACTGTAGTCATGCTTGCCGATATGCTTGGAGAGAATGAACTGTATGATGGGCTGATTAACGAGCTTGAAGATTACAATTATATGCAGATTTCGTAAAGCGAAAATTGCTACAGAAAATTTCGTTTGGCATTGATATAATGTAATTGTAAGGTAAACAACAACCAAAGGACAAAAAAATGTACGCTTTTGAGGTTGGAAAAACTTATGGCAACTGGGTTAGTGGACTCAAGCGGACAGTTATAGCGCGTACAAAGTGTTATATCACGCTTGATGGTGGGATAACTAAGCGCATTCGTTATCGGAAAATTGGTGATAGAGAAACTGAATATATTCCATCGCAATTCGAAGATTTAAGAATCTATGCAATGGCACAACGTTAACCATTTAGGGAGCGGAAAATCCGTTCCCTATTTTTTATTCTTAAATTATAGTTTTGAAAAACAAACGATGATGGAAAATATAATTTTGAAAAACAAGATATCAAGCTATTTGTGTAGATAATATGAAGCGGAGAATTCTCACCTATGTAGCTGGCATAAAGCCGTATTATATATCTAACGAAAGTCCACGGAAGAAAGGAACGACAATGGGTCGCGGAAACGTTAACGTTCATGGTGAGTACGAGGGCCTGTATTACGTCGATAGGGATTACCTGGACTGCTATATCTCTAAGTACGCAGACAAGAACGGAGAAAATGAGTTCAAGATGCTAGGCGAGATGGATGCCGCCGACTTCAATGATTTTGACTATGATTACGACTTGTCGGATATGTATTATAACGACTTCATTGCTATGTTCGTTGAGGGCGTGGAGAAAAGGTTTAGCAGCTTTGTCACCACTGGCGATAGCTTCGGTGTTATCATGGTAAACAATCTGTTTAAGATTAAGGTTGTTGACAATGAATGGAGCTATGCAATTGAGCTTATCCAAAAGGAAAGCGACTACGGCGATTGTTTGGACGGACTTCAAAAGAAGCATTATAAGAACTATCTAAATGGCATGAAAGATATTCTGCTTGCTATATTCCCCGAGATTGGATGCTATGGCAACGCTTGGACTCATAGCATAATCAAAGCAGATGACTAAAATGTTATGGGCGTATCATATGATACGCCCTATTTTTTTTATTTATAGTTATCTTTTTGAAAAACAATCAACAATAAAATAAATTGTAGTTTTGAAAAACAACAATGCGTACCCAATTGTGTGGAAAATATGAAGATTCATAATCCTGATAACATATCATGCAAAGTTTAGTATTATATAAGCGTCATAAGGCAACGGAGAAAGGAACCTACTATGACCTGGGAAGAAATTGCATACTTTATCAATCATGCTATGACCGAGCAAGAGCGCAAGAAAGACGCGATTGTTTGGGATTCAAGCGTATTCAGTGCAAGCGGTGGAGGTTTTATGTTGGTTGAAGATATAACGCCATTCGACGCAGACAATGACCCTGGCATGGATTATACTATGGACGTCAACACCGATAACTGCTGGTTTTAGAAGCACGCTTTTAACGGGAGGAATTACCATGAACAACATTGACACCGACATTATCTATAATATTATCAATTTTCTTTTGCAGAACGAGGATTATGGTGACGATTGGGATGCTGAGATTGCCGAACTTAACAAGGTTATTGACGCAGTAGAGAGCAAGCGCGAGAATTAAAATAAAGTTTTCAGTAGAGCGGATAAAAAATATCCGCTCTTTTCTTTTGCATATTTAATTGTGTAGGTTATATGGAAACCTCTATTCACGATAACATAGGCCTTGAACGTGTTATTATATAGACAACGAAAGGCAAGCGGAGAAAGGGAGCAACAATGAACCTGCAAGACGCGATTGAGTTCCTGAGCAACATGGCAGACAACTACGAGGGTGAGTCCGAGCTTTGGCAAATGGAAGCATGGGACGAGCCTGGCGACCGCGAGAAGTCCCTGGAAAAGTCGATGGCTTGCAGCAAGAAGGCTGATGCTATCCGCACTGTTCTCAATGCACTTGGCCGCTAATTAAAACAAGATTTTCAACGGAAGGAAACACCATGTACGTATACATGCCGTCTATCACTATTCTTAAAAATCGTGTTCGCAACTTGGAGACTAATGAGCAGGAAGAAAAGATTGTTGCCAAGTTTTATTGTCGCTGGAACGGCTATCCCGCTGGTCACGGTAGGAATATTGCTAGAGCGCTTGATTATGCTGCAATTACCGACCCTAAGAGGTACACTCTTCTTGATGGCAAAAAGTGCAAGAAAGTTGTTTTGAACAATCGTAACTGGTGTCAACATTTCCTCAAGGAACTGTGCAAACAAGATGTTGATATTGAGTTTGTCGATAACGATGATAAGCTTTGTGGCAATTATATCTATGTTGTTACTGGCGAGTATGACAATTTTGGTGAAAAAGTTGACGTTAACAAACACGATTATCTCAATAGAATCAACGTCAAAGTTTATCGTGGAGACGAGCAAGAAGAGCCGTTGTTTAACGGGAACGGTCTGGATTATTTAAACTGGAAGGGTTTGCGTTAAAACTGCGATTTTAAACTAGCGTGAGGACTATTCCTTGCGCTAGTTTCTTTTATGTAGGAACCATGTACGTCTGTGATTGTCAATTGTATTACACTGAATCATGGTAATATATAGCCAACGAAAGGGAAACCAAAGAGAGGATAAAAAAATGATTTCTCTTGTCAATGGCAACGGTGAATGTGTTAATAACTTTAACTTTCTCGATTGGGATGAAGCCGAGAACTGGCTTGTTGAAGCCGAAAAGAAGGGCGCTACTGGTTGGTATCTCAATGGCGGTACTTTGTCTGCCGATAACAACACTCCATTTCTTTACGTTATCGTTGGCTTTAAGGAGCCTGACAATAGCATTTGGTCTATGGCTATCAAAGCTGCTTACTATCCAACGCCTAATGAGATTATGAGTTGGCTTAAAGACGATATGGATAGCATGGGGTATGCGGATATTTTCGAGTATTACGAGACTGATAGCTACGATGTTTATAGTGGTTATGATACCGATAACATTGATAACTGGCCTATCTTTAGTGTATAAACAGTCAGTCTAACATGATGAAAATAATGTATACCATATACCAGTGGAGGTTCATTAAAATGGCTATCACAAGACATGTAAACTATCATTCAGTCCTTAATAATCTACGCAAAGAATTGTTCGAAAGGTATGGAAGTCTTGGAAACGATATGTTTATGTCGTTCATGGAATACATTTATCTTGGAGAAAAGCCAACGGTAAAACCAATGCCAAAAGATACAAAGAATTAAAGCAACCATTTTAACGAGCGGCTTTAAGGCTGCTCTTTTTTTGCTTAGTAATGGGAGTTTTTCAAAACTATTTTATGGTATGATTATGTGTAGATATTATGAATGTTTGCATTCTCGTGTTACATAAGCGCGAGATTTTGTAATATATACCTGTCAGTTGGGACGGAAGAAAGAGGGCATCATGGATAGGCAAGATTGGTACGAGCTTGTTGGTATGGCAAAGAGCGTGGAGCTTGGCAATATGGATGTTCAATCATTGATTGAGCTTGTCAACCTCAAGGCAAGCGAGGAAGCGGAAAGCGAAGGTTGGTATACCGAACTTGAGAATTGGATTGATTCTTTTGAGAAAGAATTGAAGGAGGAAATGACCATTCCTTTTGACTATGGTTTTCGTGGTTCGTCAAACATAAGTGTCCATCTCAAGAAGGACATATACAGAAACACCCTTGTCTTTACAGATTATGACGAGCTTGTTGGTAAGGCGGTTGACGGAGAAGAACTTGCGCGTATACTGAGCGACCTTGCAGACGGCAAGTATGCAGATTAAAACCATACTTTGATTGGAGAATCACCATGACCTGCTACATTGCATCAATTAGTTATCCTATTGATGGCGGCAGTTGTGTCTATAGGCGCGAAGATTTTATCGACGTAAGGTCTGCAACCTTGTGGGCGCTGGAACGCATTGATGACCTTGTGTTGCACTGGGCAGACATTAACGATAACGGATTGAAGATTACTGCTACTGTTGAAAGCGACGATGGTGAGTTCTGCGATACCTACGAGATTAAGTGCGGCTGCTAAAACTATTTTGATTGGAGAATTAAAATGCGCGAACTTATTTTAAAGCATAGTCTTCCCGATGGCATGAGGTATGACGATATTTCGTCTTTTGAAACAGAAAGCTACATCGGCATCTGGAATCACGCGCAAGACGAGTATCTGCTATTCTCTAACATTGATAGCGAACTTTATGCGTACTCAATTCCTTATCAGGATTGTTTTGAGGAACTTGATTCAGTGGTTTACAATGCCGTAGATGAGCATATCATCGGAGTCTCTAAATGTGGCAGGTGTTCAATAACATTGTGCGAGAGGTAATAAAGCGTTAGAGCTGGTAGAAATACCAGCTCTTTTTTTTATTTAATACTAACTACTTCACAATTACATAATGAAACAATCTATTTTTTGAAAAACTAGAGCAGGTGCAAGCCTACTTTTTGTTTTGCAAAAATGAATATGTAACAAATATGTATCGTCTATTTATCAATTGACTGCTACATACCATCATTGTATTATAAAGATGGATAAATAAAGAACCAATAAGCAAGGAGTGATTGGCAATGCAGTTCTTTAAGAAGAGAACACCTAGTTATCGTGCTAATGCAGATTGGGATGTTTATTATCAGGATTTTTACAACGGTATGCCGTTTAGCAAGCAACAAGAAAAACTAAAAGCTGGTGGGTATGCTAAGGGATATGCTAAAGTTGACCCTAATTATGGCTGCATTGACAATAGAGATATGTATGATAAGGATGTAAAAGAGCGTGGTAAGGATTATGCGGAACGATTGAGAAAACTTGGTGTTTATATGAAGCGATAAATGTAGTTGACAAATAGTTGAGAACAGCGTATAGTATTAGTTATAGACAGGCAAGCAAGCAAAGGAGATGTTCTAAATGACAGCATGGCATGAGGACGCAAGGTTCTATATCTTTACCGATTGCGATGTGTTTGTTGAGGACGATGGAACTTATCTGTACGTTGAGAATGAAGCGTTTAATTATAACGGTGACTATACTTGCTGCTTGTATTATCAACGAGAGGATTGGAATGGCACCAAGTGGTATGATAGGGGCGAGCATATTGGTGCTTGCAACGAGTATATCAATAAGCTTGAAAAAGCACCGTGGAACGTTGCTCAATTTATCATCTCTTCTTACCTAGCTGAGTGGGCATCTCACGAGAGTGAGGAAGACGCTGAGATTATCAGTGATGCAAAAGACAGTTTGCTGAACGACGCAACAGAGAACGAAAAGTTTTCTTATTGTTAACAATGGATTACAATATAATCAGTCGTTAAAATGGAAGGTGAATGTATGAGTGAGTATGTTTGGGTTGTAGGCTTCTTTAAAGGTACAGACGATTACAGCAAGTTCATTCGTGTTGCAAAGAACAACGCACAATTCTATGCAACACTGTATGATGGCGAGGGCTTGGATGCTCAAATTATGAATGACGATGAATTCACTGAGCTTGGAAAGAAAGAACAGGAAAAGCTAGATAAGAAGAACGGATTGAAGTAGGTATTTTGGAGACGGATTTTATCCGTCTCTTTTTTTTATTATGCTTAATTTATGAAACATCCGATAGCAACTGCAATTTATATAAAACAATGATAGTATGTAGTTGTCAAGAAGATTCCTACAGAAAGGAACTAAGATGATTGATTACAGCTTGTCTTTTAAGAATCGTTCCATTGACCTTGACGGCGCTTTTGTCAAACAACTTTTCAAGTTCTGTTCAAAGGATGAGCGTAAAGACACCGTACTTGGCACTCCTTGGTACAATGACGGAAAGATTTACGCAAGCGATACGGTGCGTGTTGTTCGTCTCACACTTACTGATAGGTACAAGATTGATGCTAAGCCGTTCTCTTTTAGTGCTGATGCTTGCGCTGCTGCAAAGAAGGGAACGTTTAACGTATATGATACTTTTATTCAAGTAAAGGGCAAGCCGTCATTTGAGAATCCTACCATTTATGCTGATGGAAAATATCCCAACGCAGACAAGTTGTTCCCTAAAAGTATTGATTGCGTAGCAGAACCAAAGGCTTTTAACGCCACGTTCATGGCAGATATTTGCGCATTGGCAGCAAGTATAGACAAGAACATGCCAGTCAAGTTCAGTTTCACTGAGAAGTTGGTATATTTTGAGTTCAATACTAAGTGGGGAAAATGTGATGGTATTCTTGCGCCTATTCGTCTTGAATATTAAAAGTTCAATTTTATATTGAAGTAGTTCAATTTAACTTCAATATAAGTTCAATGAATGGAGGTTTTATGACTTGCTTTATTACAGGTGATATTCATGGCACACATGACATTTGGAAGCTAAAGGAGTTTAGTGAATGTCGCGGCACTAAGCTAACCAAGGCGGATTATTTAATCATTGCTGGTGACTTTGGCCTACTATGGTATTCCGAAGGCAGCGAAAACGATAAAGAGGATGCTAAGTGGCGTGAGTGGCTAAATGACCAACCTTGGACTACGCTGTTTGTTGACGGCAACCATGAGAATTTCTCACGCCTTAATTCATATCGCGTCAATGAATGGCATGGCGGAAAGATTCATATAGTTAAGGATTCAATCTATCATCTAATGCGCGGACATGTATTTGATATTGACGGAAAGAAGTTTTTCACATTAGGCGGCGCATATTCTCACGATAAACGGTGGCGCACCGAAGGACTAAGTTGGTGGCCTGAAGAAGTTCCATCGCAAGAAGAGCGTAACGAAGCCCTTATGAATCTTGATACAAATGATTGGAAGGTGGACTATGTAATCACCCATGACGCGCCAGTATCAATTGCTAAACGCCTTATTGAGCATAAGTGGGATAGGGATACAGACGAGTATGAAGAGTGGCTACAAAAGGAAGTTGCGGACAAACTAGACTTCAAGCATTGGTACTTTGGGCATCATCATACAGATTATTGTGTTGGGGATAACGGAAAATATCGCGCACTTTATTATGACATTGTATCAGTCGATGATATGAGCAATGAAATTGTAACATAGTGGTGTTGTTAATCTAGTTGTTTAAAGGCGAAGCCAATTTGGTTTCGCCTTTTTTTGTTTTGGTTCAGTTTTGAAAAACAAATAAAATGAAATTAATTAGGTTTTGAAAAACTAAATAACTAAGACAATCTGTAGATATTATGAATATTGCAATCTTTAAGCTAACTACTTGCCATCTATATGAGATAAGTAGTAATATAAAGATAGAAGCAAGGTACATCAACAAAGAAAGGCAGTGTTCATCATGGCAGGTTTCAATGTTTACCAGGCAGTTACAGACCGAATCATTGCACAACTTGAGAAAGGTGTAGTACCTTGGCATAAGCCTTGGAGCGGCGTCATGGGCGGAGCTTTTAATCGCGTGTCTAAGAAGCCTTATAGCCTGCTTAACCAAATGCTTCTTGAACATGATGGCGAATATGCAACATTCAATCAATGGAAGAATCTTGGCGGCAAGATTAAGAAGGGTGCTAAGTCTGAGATTGTGGTGTTCTGGAAAATCTTTGATAAAGAAGAGGAAAAGGATGGAGAAAAGGAAGTTAAGCATGTTCCTTGTTTGCGTTACTTCAACGTGTTCCATATCTCGCAAGTGGAAGGCGTAGAGCCGCTTAACCAGAATTTTGTGGAGCATGAACCTATTGAGGAAGCTGAGAAAGTTAAAACCGATTATGCCGCACGTGAAGGCCTTGAGATTCGTGAGATAGTCACAGACAAGGCATTTTATGCACCTATTGAGGATTACATTCAGGTTCCTTGTAGGAAGCAATACCAGGACGTTGCTGAGTTCTATGCAACATTGTTTCACGAAATGACCCATTCTAGTGGACATAAGAGCAGGCTTGCACGTCTTGACCCTGTTGCTACACTTGCACCATTTGGTTCCGAAGATTACAGCAAGGAAGAATTGATTGCCGAGATTGGCAGCAGTATGCTTATGAATCATGTCGGTATCGAAAGTGACAGGACTTTTGGTAACAGTGCAGCATACATTAAGAGCTGGCTAAAAGTCCTCAAGGATGACAACAAGTTCATTGTAGGTGCAGCAGGAAAGGCTGAGAAGGCAGTGAAGTACATCCTCTTTGGTAAGGACGATAAAGCAGCATAGCATATAACACAATATGGGTAAGGGTTTGTAGACCCTTACCCATATGTTTAACCTATTGCCATCTACATTTGAAACTGTTACAATAAAGATAAGAACAGGAGGTGGATAATCGTGTCAAGAGTAAAATCTAACGTCACTGCAAAAGAAAGGTCTATGCTAAATACGACAATCAACACGGAAATTCTTAATGACTTCAAGGGTTATTGTAAGGAACAAGGTATACCAATGAATCTTTTGCTGGAACTTTTCATGCGGGACGTAATTCACGGAAAGTTTGCATTGAAGTTTGACAGAGTTGAAGTCGATAAAGAAGAAGACGAATAAGACTGGCTGATGCTGGTCTTATTTTAGTTGGCGGAGGATTGACAATGAATCGAGATACAATGTGTAAGCATGGAAAAATATACACATGTAAGCGCATAAGGATGCTGAACTATCTTAGGAGCAAAGGTTTTGTACCATATGATACGGTGGTAGAGTTCAATAATCCTAGGTATCTCAATTGGAACTTTCACAACAGTCCAGAACTAGAAAATGCAATATATGAATACTTTACAATATTAGATAATAAATAAATCTATATATGATAATGAAAAGATAAGGAAGAAACATGGCAACAAAAAGTAAAGCGCCTAAGCAGCGCATCTATTCAAAACCTGGTCAAACAGACATTGCTTTATATCCAAACCAAGCAATGATAACAATCCATAAGACAACTGACAATTATCAGACAGAAGGACTTGCATTCTGCCAGTTCTCTATTGGGTGTTGGAACTATGCGAGCAGAACACTTAAAAAGAAAGCATCGCTACAACTATATACATCCATGCTTATGAATAAGAATAACTATCAAAAGGCATTCTCACCTCAAGATATACAGAATGAATGTGGCATTCCTAGGCGCTCATTCTACGATGCCAGAGATGAACTCATTGAAGAGGGGTTCTTATACTTACGTAAGAAAGATGACAAGACGTTGTTCTATGACGTGTATGAGTTCTATGAAAGCCCCTACGATAACCCTCATTGGGAGTACTACAATGCGCAGGAATAATAAACTTTATTTAAGTAAAGTGCGAGATTCGCACACGTCTGTGCGAGATTCGCACACAAATGTGCGTACACCGCACACGAGTGTGCGAGATTTGCAATAGAAATATATATATAAATAGATAAATAAAATATATAATCATTGCACACTTCGCGCGTTGCGCTTCGTGCGCAAGTGTTGTAATTGTAAACTGATAATTGTATAAGTTATAAAAGTTATCTAAGAAAGATTTATAATCCTATTGACACAAGTATCTAAATAAGTATAATGCTTTATAAAGAAAAAGAGTTATTAAAGATACGTTAGTTAGTAAGGATAGATGCTTTGGAAAGGATATGTTATGAGTAATGTATATGTGGTCTGGTTTGACAATGGTGAATCATGGGAAGATAATTTTCGTTGTATTGAGAAGATATTCTCTACTCGTGAAGCAGCAGAGAAGTATCTTGATGATGAGTATGTAAGGACTAAGGATAACCTGTGGGAACCTGAGTATTATACATGTAAGATACGGGGAGACAATAACTGTAGTCTATGTGATAAGTATAATGCTTGGATTGATTTAGACTATGATGCTGATGCACCATGCGAGGAATATGATAAGCTACCTAGTGATTACGAACATCCATCATGGGATATTCAAGAGTATGAAGTCGTTGATTAACTGAGCGGAGAAATTATGGATTGGCTTAGGCATCTTATAATGATGGTTGTGTTTGGATTGATTGCGTCTGGCCCAGTTGTGTTTAGTATTATCAATGGTATTAAGTCGGAAATATTGTTGGTAATCTTTCTGTTTTCTATCCTTGTGTATGTTGTAGGTCTTATATTTTATTACTTTGTTGAGACTGAGTGAGTGGAAAATTATGATATCATGGGATAATGATAACAAGGATATTATCTTTATGATTATTGAGATTCTTGTAGGGGCAGTTCCTCTTTTAGGATTGGCTTTCAATGCAAGTCTTGTACAGCTTATCATTATGATTGTATGCACAGGAATTTTTAACACTCTTGCAATATTCGTTTACCTTGATAGCAAGTAATAGAAATTATATTTTAAGATTGGAAAAATTATGTACACATTTAACCTTGATTCAACCAGCGAAGAGTCAGTTGCCAATGCTTTGGAGTTTGCCAAAGAGTTAATCAGTCTGGAAAATAAGTATCATGTAACGATAGATTCAGCTGGTTATGAAGATTGGGATGAGGATTTAGACGGAAATCCTATTGTGGTTAGCATTGAACATTATGTAAAGATTCTGAATGAATATGGTTATGAGATATGCGACTTGGAATATTTGCGTGATGTGTTAAAGGAACAAGATAGTTAAAATAAAAAAACAACTGTTGACATTGGAAAATTATTGTAGTACAATGTTTGTTGCTTTACTTTGAAGTTTAACAGTTACTTTTAAAGAGGTTTAAAATGAACGTGTTGAAAATTATGAAAAGATATATCGACAATGTTCTTTTATACTTGAAATCAATCAAGTGTACTGAAGAAGATTGTTATGATGCAGACGATTATCTTTTTGATAATAGCGTGTACCCTCTCTAATTGTATCTATTAAATAGGTATCAGTGGTACAATTATTGTACTGTGATATAAAACATTTTAACGGCTAGATTAAGGAGAAATAAAATGGGTAAGGATAACAACTGCAAGCTCGTCCCGAACACTGGTATTCCTGGAAAGATTCGTCCTGCATGTTCGCATTGCGGCAGCATCATCGAGGACATTAAGAAGACCAGTTGCCCAGTATGCCATCGACACATTAAGCCTTCCAAGTTCTCACGTGAGCTGCTAGGAAAGTAACATATATGATTTGTGTAAGGGATGTGTCGAAAGGCGCATCCCTTTTTTTGTTCTAAGCAAACTACTTGCCATCTACATTGATATGTACTATACTAAAGATGTAGAAAGGAACGGAAAATAAAGGAGATGTTCCAAATGGCAAACGCGGCAGTTGCTCAATATGACAATATCATTCCATTTGAGGTTATAATTGGCAACAAGAATAAGAAAAATCAAGAGCCTAAGAAACCAAACAACAGGGTGGCTGGTCAGGATTCTGAGGTCTATGCTTTCAAGACCAAGGAAGAAATCAAGGCTATGATTGATGTGTTTGATAAGCACATAGAGGAAGCTATGAATGACAATCAACGTATGATTGCTTATCGTAACAAGATGCTGTTTGTAATCGGAATCAATGTTGGTATCCGTGCATCAGACCTGCGTGAACTTAAGTGGTCTTTCTTTTTTGATGTAAATGCAGACGGAACATTGAGGTTCAAGGAGTTCTATAAGTTTGTTCCAAAGAAGACTAGCAAAACTAGGAAGTATGTGCGTATCAACTTCAATGATGCAGTCAAGAAGATTGTCAATGCTTACATTGCGGAATATCCTATCAATGATATGGATGATTATCTGTTTCCTTCTCGTAAAGGCAATAATCCTGTAAGCGTCGATGGACTCCGCATGATTATCAAAGATGCTGCTAAAGAAGCTGGTATCAAACAAAATATCGGGTCGCATAGTTTGCGCAAGACATTCGCTTATCAGATATGGCATAACGCGACAGATAAGAATAAGGCGCTGGTTACACTTCAAACCATCTTTAATCATAGCAGTCCTGCGATTACAGCACGTTATATTGGCATTACAAACGATGAGGTAAAAGATATGTTTGATAACTTGAACCTTGGCATTGATGATATCTAATGAACATGGGCGGCGTAGCAGCCGCCCTACTTGTTATGCTATATTTTATTTGATAATATAATTATAAGAAACAATTATTGAAGGGGTGTCCTATGTGCAAGAAGATTACAATAGGTTTATCAAGACCATTGATTCGCCAAACACAGCAAAGGTAGTCAAGTCATTGAAGAAGATAGGCGAGTATAATTATTCAAACTGTACGCCTGCTATGATGGAACATATTATATTGTCGTTGGAACCGAATAGTCCAAAGTCCATTACCACAATAGTTTATATACTCTCGTTATATGCTAAGTTTCTTGGAAACGATAACATGTATCACATGGTAAAGGATATAGACAGAAACGCCTTATGGATAATAGCCAAACCAGGTGCCAGAAAGAAGTTCATATCATATTCTCAATTTAAAGAAACTTTCAAAGATATAGAGTTGTATGAAGAATATAATTCCTTGTATATATCCGCATTATTCAGGTGTATATATGAGGGGATATACTCTGATGATATGAGTGTCATCAAGAACCTTCGTAGCTCCGACATTGATGGAGAGTTAGTCACTTTAAGAGATGATGATGGAAAGACTTACAGCTTGAGTATATCCGAATCACTGGCAAAAGATTTGAAAAAACTTGGGACAATCAACACATGGAGTAGGAACAATCGTTACGGTGAGTGTAAGATAAAAACTACTGGACTATATAAAGACTCTTGTTTTAAGGTTGAAAACAGAAAAGGTTCAGCTGAGTATGCCTATCGCTATTCCTATTATAGGATATTGAGGAATATTTCTAAAAACTATATAGGTTATAGTGTGTTGCCGTTGCACCTATTTATAAGTGGAATCATGCACGACATATCAGTTAACTTGCAGAAGAAGGGTATAGACGTGGAAGACGCTTTCCTTGCTGGGAACAGAAACAGGGAAGTCGGCAAAGTTATAGCATCTGAACTGGCAAGAAAGAACTACAATATAGAGGTAAGAAATTTTAGGGAGATAGTAAGCGGACATTTGGATATCTTTATCAGTGATTGCGAACGAGATTAAAACATTCGTTCGCATTTTACTATTGAAAAATTAAGTATTCGTATGATAAGATATATTCAGAACACTTTACTTGACATTTATGGTCAAAAGGAGCTTAGCGTATGAATGGATTGAAAGATTTTGGATATGAATTAGCTACGGACAAATCTAACTTTGATAAAGTTTTCAATGGTAAGAGTTTTAAGGAAATACATATAGATACATACGCGAATGAGCCATACCAGCTTTTCTCAAGGGTAATCGGAAATAATATTAAGATAATACATAAGGATGGAAGAATTGTTTTGAAGAGAAAAGACGGTATGGTTCTAGTGGACGTGTTATTCGATGGTATATGTGAATATGCGATGAAAAAATGTAAAGAATATTATCAATTTATCTTGACAATTCAAAACATTTGGTATAAGATTCTCGTCGTGCTATAGAGATTTATGAGGAGAGTCAGAAAGTAAATGAAGTTTTGTAGGTTTTATTCGTTTGATAGTATAGTTCAGTGCAAATGTGGGTACATAGTGAGATACGATATAGAAAGCACATTGTATCTCAAGTGTCCTCTTTGTGGAGAAGTTCTGATTGACAGAGACATTGAAGACAGACATTTGGTTCCGAAAAAAAAGTTGGAAAAATTTTCAAAATGTTGTTGACAACGATTCACAAAGAGAGTATAATGACTCACTGTCAGATGGAAACAATAGTTCCGCGCCGTCTGATATAGTTTTGTTTGAATGTGCGAACCCTGACAATTGAATAGCGTGTTATACGCAAAGCTAAATATTGGTTTCAAATGTCAGCATATATCCTGGCGAAAATGATTGGAAAAAAATTTCAAAAAAGTTTTAATTTCCTATTGTAACTAGTCAGGATATATGCTACAATGGTTATGTTGGTTAGTGCTAGTAACTGACAGACACAAACATGCACATATTAAATGTGCAGCGTGGGCCTGTGGCGCAGTGGTTAGCGCAGGAAGCTCATAACTTCTAGGTCGCAGGTTCGAAACCTGCCAGGCCCACGTTGCATATTTAATATGCATTGTTTGGGCATTGTCGAGGTGTATCCGAAGATGGCAGCAGGAGACAGTCTCAAAAACTGTTGGCGAAAGCCCATGCGGGTTCGACACCCGTCACCTCGACAATGCCCAAACATAAATGGCGCTATGGTGAAATGGATATCATAAAAACCTCCTAAGTTTTAGTTCCAGATTCGAGTTCTGGTAGCGCTGCCATTCTTTGTTTTGCTTAAAGTTTACATGGAGAGTTATGATTTCTTGCAGGTACTATCAAAATTATTCATTTACTTCTCCTTTAATTTTATTCTTGCACTGGTATGTATGTTAATGATTGCCATCATTCAGTCTTGATTTGTTAACATAACTCTCCATGTAAACTTTAAGTCTATAAACAATTATCTAAGCCCGCTCGTAGCTAAATTGGATTGTAGCGGGAGCCTTCTAAGCTCTGTCATTTAATGCGAGTTCGAGCCTCGCCGAGCGGGCTTAGATAATTGAATTTTATAATTTATATAAAATTATGGAGGTGAATATGTATACTCTTAATGAATTAAGCAACATGAAAAAGCATATGGTTAATGGCTATTATAGATATTATATTCCTAATCATCATTTAGCTGGTAAAGGTGGATGTGTATATGAGCACATGCTTGTTGCTGAAGCAATGTTAGGACGAGAATTAAAAGATAGCGAAGTTGTTCATCATATAGATGGAAATAGAGCAAACAATTCACCTGATAACCTGATGGTCTTTAAGACCAAAGCAGACCATACTGCGTATCATGGTGGATGTAAAGTTGTTAAAGATGGCGATGTATATGTAGCTATTAGAAACAACTATACAATATACAAAGACGGTAAAAGGTATCTTGTAAATATTTGTCCTATTTGTGGAAAAGAAAAAAAATACTGACGCTAAATTGTGCATGAAATGCAGAGAAAAAATAAAATCTAAAAACATTCCGTCGAAAGAAAAATTAATTGAAGCTTTAAAAAATAACAGTTTTGTGGCAGTTGGAAGAATGTTTAATGTTAGTGATAACGCGGTTAGAAACTGGTGTAAAAAATACGGACTTCCATATAGAACAAAAGAAGTTGAAGAGTTTTTAGTATCTTAATCAACTCACCAACATACCAAGGTATATCTTGTGTTTCAAAGTTGAGAAGTCCATGTTACGAAAATAGGGCGTGATGGAGAATCACGGAGGCTCCCGTGGACACTGTTCCCTATAACTGATGGTGTCTATGGAATCTTTTCTGCCGAAGGTGAAACGATATATCCAGAGGAGCGAACAGAAAGGCGTGAGTATGCTACGTTAAGCAGGCCGTTGACGAGACGCATTGAGATTGCGTAAGTCTGATGGAAAACAGAGAAACATTTAGATTACCTTGGTTTTAATATATAAGCAACGTAGAATAACGTTGAGCATATGCATCATGTGTTGGTGTTGCATATGCTTAGGATGTTCCGATGGCATCTGCCTTTGTTAAAAAGCCATCCGTCCCGCAGGTAAACGAAAAACGGTGCAGCCTATGCTTCCGCTGACAATGAAGCAACCTGGTAGACACTGCAACGCCAGGGAATCTTTTGTTTGATTTGTGAATTTGATTTATGTGGATAAACAAATGCTGATAGTGTGTCATAATATCTATGACAAGAAAGTAAGAGTTAAGTTAGAAAGGTACTTCAATGGAGTTGTCCAATTATGACTTGAAAATGTTTGAAGCAGCAAAGCTTGAAGCAGAAAAAAGTGACTACAGGCCATTTAAACTTGGTTGTGTAATCACATATAAAGGTCATATCATTGGACGCGGACAAAATAGTACAAAAACTCATCCATACCAAAAGAAGTACAATCGCAAGTACAGGCATTTCAATTGCGAACGTGGAGAATTCGTATCGGATATGCTCCATGCGGAAATATCAGCTATCTTGAACGTTCCCTACACAGTTGGAAGAGATGTAGATTGGGGAAAGGTCAATGTATATGTCTATCGCATATCTCATGGCCGACGTTTGGGATTCGGTAACGCTCGTCCATGTCCAGCATGTATGGCAGCGATTCGTGACTTGGGCATCAAGCACGTATACTACACTGACAATAGCGGGTATGGCTACCTTGAACTAAGGTAATGTAAATGAAAGGAATCAAAAAATGGGAACAGACATCACGGTTCACATTGAACGACGTAACAAGGATACTGGTAATTGGGAATCTCTAAGGCTTTATACAAAAGAGCCTGATGGAAAGTTTAAGCCATGCAGTATCTACAACTATAGGAATAGCGAGTTGTTTGCACTTCTTGCAGGTGTAGGTGCGCCGTTTGTATTTCCAGTAATCAACACTGGATGCCTAACAACGCCACGTGGTCTTCCAGATGATATCTCGTCAGAGGTGAAAGAAGCCTATGGTGATGGCGAATGGTATTTTAATGCCACGTGGTACGATTTTTGCGAGCTTGAAGCTTATGAACATATGTTAAAGGACGCAACAAAAGAACTGAAACGTAAAGACGATAAGATTAAAGGGCTTGAGAATCAAATTAAGCGAATGACTAGTTTTCTTCCGCATGATGATGAGGGTAATCTTATTGATGATGACGATGATTATCTTGACGAGGACGAGTATCCAGTCTCATATTGCCTTACTGGTTTTGTAGAAAGCATTAGAGCTGTGCTTGAAGCTTATAAGATTTTCTATCCCAGTCCAAATGAGGTCAGGGTAATTATGTGGTTTGACAATTAAGATTGTTGGTGCAGGCTCAGCGCATGTCCTGTTAAATGTCTAGTAAGCTCCTGATTACAATCCAACCGATAACAACTTCGGATTGCAAAAAGTTTGAAGGTAAGAAGAAACAGCCAACAATATATGTTATAATGACAGACAATATCAGCGACGTATTGTCCGAATCGAGGTGATATTTATGAACGACAACCAAAATAATGACGGCAAGCTCACCGACGAACAAAAGAAGTTGGTTGAGGACAACCATAATTTAATTTATTCATATACAAAGAAGAAACATATCTCTTCTGAAAAGTGGTACGATGTGCTTGCCATTGGACTTTGCAAGGCAGCAAGGAGTTTTGACCCAGATAAAGGTAAGTTCTCCACATGGGCATATAGATTCTTTGATAATGAAATTCGTACCTGTTGGAATAAAGAGAACAAAAAGTCTAAGATTCCAGAGTCTTTTATTCTTACATATGATGCAGTGCTTTTAAACGAAGACGATAGTCAAAATAACAGTTACATAGATTTCTTTTCTGATACAAAGGCGTATGAGGACATTGTTCATTCGACAATGATGCTTGATATTGTCAATGATATGAATGACGTTGAGAAGTGTGTTTTCGAACTAATCCTACATGGTTACAGCCAGCAAGAGATTGCCGCAAAGGTTGGACGTACCAGGCAGTCTGTCGGTAAGATTGTAAATGGCATTCGTCGCAAGGTTTTAGATTATTTATATTGTTAATAAATATATATGCGAAAGGTGCGATTGAATGCCTAAGAAAGTAGTTAGATGCGGAGAATGTGTGAACAGGGTGTATGACATGGGCATAGGCTTTGTTCCTAATGTTACGATGATGTGCAGTGTGCTTGAACAAGAAGTCGATGAAGATGATGGATGCACTTTCGGAATGATTGGGGATGGCGGCATTGTATCTAAGCAATACGACATTGACCTTAGCAATCATGCCGCTATAAATGGATATTATAATTATGACTAGGAGTGTAAGCGTTGAAGAATGTATTGATTATTATTGGCGCGGTGTTACTTGGACTTGTTCTCTCATGGGCGGTCGTTAGTTTTTTCTATTGGCTAATCACGCTGTGCTTTGGGCTTGATTGGAGCTTGCTTCATGGCACTGGTGTTTGGCTTATCATGGTACTTGTTGGCATGGTATTCGGTACTACTGGCGTAAAAATCACATCTAAGAATTAAAGGAGAATCGTATGATTGATGTAAAAGTTGGAGACAAGGTATACGCAACTAAGAAGTTTGCTGATTACGCAGAAAAGGGCGAGGAGTTTGAGGTAGTTTATATCGGTGGTGGCGTTATGAAGCTAAAGTCGGAAGGAACTGATACGTTCAAGACAGTTTTCCTTGATGACCGCCTTTATAATGAATATTTTGTGAAGCCTAAGTTTACAGAAACTAAGTCTTCAGAGAAACAGAAAATTGTTGATGAGTCTAATGTCAAGCCAAAGGAGTCTTCACCTAGGAAGGCTGTGCTGGATGGTAATGTAAACAATGTAAAGCTTGATTCTAATGTTGTAAATGAGACTTCCGACAAGAAGCATGACGAGATTCTAACTGTTACTGAAGATGACGTTATGACACTTCTTGAGGATTCGGAAATTACAACTGATACAATCTATGGTCGCTGTACGCTAGTAACCTGCAAGCTACCTAATGGATTCATTATTACCGAGTCAAGCGCGTGTTGCGACAAGGACAATTACGATGAAGATTATGGTACTGATGAGTGCATGAAGAAGATTGCAGACAAGGTTTGGGAGCTTGAAGCATATCGTCTAATGGCAAATGCCTATGATGATGGTTGGTTTGAGGATGAAGACGATGACGCAGAATGCGATAGTTGTTATCTAAAGTTTGATTGTGCAGACTCTCCTTACTATGAGATGTATCGTTAGTTTATAAATTGGTATGGACTAATTTATTTTAGTCCATCCTTATAGGAGGTCGATATGGACAATTATTATTTAGATAATGCCGCGACTACACGACCAAAGCAAGAAGTTATTGACGCTATGATGCCTTACTTTGAGGATAAATGGTGGAACCCTTCAAGTCTGTATGGCGAAAGCGTCAATGTTAAAAATGATTTAGATAAAGCAAGAAAGATTGTGGCTGATTCAATCAACGCTAAGCCAAACGAGATTTACTTTACATCGTGTGGTAGCGAATCAAACTGTTGGGCTATTCAAGGATTCGTCAAAAACGTTGTGAAGAAAGGCCGCACACCTGTAATTATAACATCCAAGATTGAGCATAAATCAATTATGTCTTGTGTTGATGATATGGAATTGCTTGGGGCTACAGTTATCAGAGTTCCAGTTGATATGTGTGGTTTTATAGATGTCCAGTATTTAGATAATTGTCTGCACACTTTGAAGAATCGTGACACACTTGTGTCAATCCAATATGCAAACAATGAGTGTGGTACAATTCAAGATATTGAACGTATCTCAGAGATTGTAGACGGATATGGTGCAGTTTTTCACGTCGATGCAGTTCAAGCGTTTGGACAGGTGGATATTGATGTAAACAAATTGGGCATTGATATGATGAGTGTCAGCGGCCACAAGTTGTATACGCCGAAGGGTGTTGGCTTCTTATACAAGCGAGATGATATTGACGTTGCACCACTAATCTATGGTTCACAGATGGACGGAATACGTGGTGGCACGGAAAACGTTCCATATATCATGGGGCTTGCAAAGGCTGTAGATATTGCAAGATGCAATATCGACAAGCATTGTATATTCTCTATTACAGATGTAAGGAATTATTTTATTCGTGAGCTTGAAGATATTGGATGCCAACTTGTCGGGCCAAGAAAATACAGGCTACCAAATAACGTGTGTATAATGTTTCCAAAGGGTTATGGTGGCGAAGAGCTTCTGTATATGTTTGACATGAGTGGGATTAAGGTATCAACTGGAAGTGCATGTAATTCTCATTCAAAAGAACCTAGCTATGTTATGAAGGCGCTTGGCTTGACTGATGAAGAAGCAAACAGAGTTGTGAGATTCACAATTTCATCTGATATTTCTTTTAGCGATATCAATAAAATTGTAAAAGAGATTGAAAGATGTATGAAGATTATGCATGGTTGAAATTATTAGGAAATCCTATAATGGAAGCAATCATACAGATAAACAGTTTAATTACAAATGTGTTTACTTTGTTTTGTATTGTGGTTTTAATTTATATGATTATAGAAATATGGAATAACAGAAGGCGTTAGTTTTAGAATTGGAGAAACTTATGTCAAATGAGAACAATGTTAAGAACAATGACAAGCAGAAGAAGTTTCAGGGAAAGGGTAAGAACCCTTATGATGGCACTAAGCCTAGGCTTATGAATAAAAAGCAGGTAGAAGAGGTTGCCTGCTGGGTTCTTCGTGACAAGGAGCGTTGGCCTTTCAATGACAAGCTGCGTCTTATGACGAATGAGCTTCGTGGCAAGGCAACGAGCAAGCTTGTTAGGGATGTAGTAGAGCGTTATCATTGGTAACTGATAAATATATACGCTTTAAATGAGAGGATGATGCTATGCTTATTGACGGTAAACGTGCATTGGCATACATTGTAACGATTGATGAGATTAGGGCTATTCCTAATTATGATAGGGTTGAACATGCGCGTACTGGCGGCTGGTGGTGCGTGGTTCATAAGGATGATTTTAATGTAGGTGATAAGGCACTTTATATTGAGGTTGATTCAAAGTGTCCTGAGAAAGATGAACGATTCAAGTTCCTTGAGCCAAAACATTATAAGGTTAAGACTCAAAAGATGTGTAAGTGTTACTCACAAGGACTTCTTATGCCACTTAGTGAGTTCCCAGAATTAAAGGACAAGCAGCTGCATGAGGACGTGACGGAGCTTCTTGGGATTACCTACTATGTTGCTGAGGATAATGCGCGTAAAGCAAAGACTAATCCTAATGAGAAGTATAATCGTATGGCAGCTAGGAATCCTAAGCTTGCAAAGGAGCGTTGGTTTAGGTGGCTGATGAAGCGAATGTGGGGACGCAAGCTCCTATTCGTTTTCTTTGGTAGAGTCAAGGACATTCCTAAACAATTTCCCGCTTGGATTAAGAAGACCGACGAAGACAGGATTGAGAATTGTCTATGGATGCTCGATGATAAAGAGCCTTATGTTCAGACCGAAAAAATTGATGGTACGTCCACGACAGTATTTCTTGACCTGACTAAAAAGAAGCCTGATTTTGGTGTATGTTCCCGTAACGTTCGTCAAATGGATGCAGACCAGAAGAATTTTGTTTCCGATATGTCTGGCGCTCCAAATGTATATTGGGAAATGGTATTCAAGTATAATATGAAAGATGCTCTTGAGAAGATTGCAAAAGAGCATAATGTCAAACAGGTTGTTTTACAGGGTGAGACATACGGTGAAAGCGTTCAAGGTAATAAATATAAGATGAATCATCGTGACTTTGCTGCATTTAACCTGGTATTTGATGGTATTCGTCTAGGTTCTGTCGAAGCAAAAGCAATTCTTGACGAGTACGGTATTCCATTCGTACCTATTATTGATATCAACTATGCACTACCTGGTCAGGATAATCTTGAAGAGTTCAAGGTGTCTGCCGATGGTAAAAGCACAATAAACAAAAACGTGTTGCGTGAAGGTTTTGTGTATCGCAGTCTTGATGGACAGAAGTCGTTTAAAAACGTTAGTCGCAAATTCCTTATGAGTGTCAAGGACTAAGTATGGATAGCGCGAAACCCGTGCTGGTAGTTACGACGGGCTTGCCTGCGAGCGGCAAGTCCGTCCTTTCTCTTAAACTAGCAGAAGAATATAATGCAACGGTGTTTAGTTCTGATGCGCTGCGCAAAGAGTTATTCGGCGATGAAAATAACCAAGACAACAATTCTAAATTGTTTATTGAGTTGCATAGGCGTATCAAGGAATGTTTAACGTCTGGCAATAATGTAATTTACGATGCTACGAATATATCTTCTAAGCGTAGACGTGCATTTCTACAAGAATTAAACAAGATTGATTGCTATAAGAAGTGTATGATTATGGCAACTCCATATGAGCAATGCCTGGAAAACAATCATAAAAGAGACAAGAAAGTTCCTGGACATGTGATTGAAAAAATGTATCGTCATTGGAACACACCTCATTATTTTGAGGGATGGGATGAGATAGAGATTCAATATTGGAAAGATATTGAATTCAAACTTTCTTATGAATGGGTTTTAAATCATTGGAAGCATAAGCAAGATAACCAACATCATACGCTGTCCCTTGGAGAGCATTGTTATAAGACAGCTATGAAGTGCAATAATTATTATGCCTTCAATGCTGGTTTAATCCATGATTGCGGTAAACCTTTTACAAAACAGTTTAAGGATTCAAAGGGCAAGCGTACCAAGTATGCTCATTATTATGGACATGAAAATGTCGGTGCCTATGATGCACTTTTCTTTTGCAACATAACAAATGAAGATACCCTTCTTATCTCAACGCTAGTTAATTTGCATATGAAACCATATGAATGGGAACGAGACAACAACGAAAAACTCCATAATAAATACAAGAAGTTGTGGGGCGAAGAGCTTTATAATATGGTCATGGAATTACATGGGGCTGACAAAGGGGCTCATTAAGAAAGGAATGATGTATATGCCGTTCAGAGTATATGACACCAAAGAAAAGAAATGGATACAGAACTGTTATCTAAATCAGTTTGATGACCTGCTGTTATCTGAGAAGAAGAAGTTTGGTAAAGAAAAGACAATGTTGCTTTCAGACAATAGGTATGTATGGCACCGCGACATTGGATACCTTGATAAGAATGATAATCTTATTTATGAAGGCGATATTTGCAACATCAACACAAACAAAGGTGAGTTTGTTTGTGTGGTAGTATACGTTTCATCCTGTTGCTCATACCTTCTTGCTCATAGTGATGGTGAAAAGGTTGATTTATATGAGTTTTATGAAGAAGCTAAAGACCTAATTGAAATTGTAGGCAATATATTTGATACACCTGATAAAATTAAGATGCCACATATTGAAGAAGACGTAGCGGAAGAAAAGCAGGCTGACGAAGAAGCAAAGGATGATGAAGATGATGCTGCTTGATGGCAAGAAGATTGCGTCCGACACTAAACTTATGTTAATGGACATTGTAGAGATACAACAGGATAACGGCATTATTCCTAAGCTGTGCGTTATTCAAGTTGGAGATGACCCAGCATCATCAGTTTATATCCGTAACAAGGAAAAGGCTTGTGAATATGTAGGCGTAGAATCAAAGACTATAAGGCTTGACAGCTGCGTAACCCAGGCTGGTTTAATTGCAATTATTAAAGAGGAAAATAAAGACGATTCTGTAAATGGCATTCTTGTTCAGCTCCCGTTGCCTAAGCATATTAACGTGCAAGAGGTCATGGATGCCATTGACCCTAGGAAAGATGTTGATTGTTTTAATTCTATCAATATGGGTAAGCTTGTCCTTGGAAATGCAGACTATGAACCTTGTACACCGCAGGGAATTATGCAAATCTTAGACAGTTATGGTATTAACGTTGAAGGCAAGCACTGTGTTGTGGTTGGTAGGAGCAATATTGTAGGCAAGCCAATGGCAGCAATGCTTACAAATGAGAACGCTACCGTCACTTTATGTCATTCTAAAACTAAGAACCTTAAAGAGATTTGCAAGCAAGCAGACATCCTTATTACAGCTATTGGCAAACCAAGGTTTTTTAATGAAGAATATGTGAAGGATGGCGCTGTTGTCATTGATGTGGGTATCAATCGTATGGATGATGGTAAACTATGTGGTGACGTTGATTTCGATGCAGTAAAGGACAAGGTATATGCCATTACGCCAGTACCAGGAGGGGTTGGCGCGGTTACTGTGAGCACATTAGTGGCTAACGTTATTGCAGCAGCTATCAATCAGCGCATCAATGATTAGTTAGGAGCAGATTATGATTCAGATTCGTCAAGGCGTTTTTGAAACAAACAGCAGCAGCACTCACAGTATCGTCATTCCAAAGAAGACCAATAAAACGGCTCAGTACATTGAGTTTCATATTGGTGAATATGGTTGGGAAAATGAAAAGGTATTAGATACTCCGTCATATCTTTATACAGCTATTTTATACACAGAGACGAAAGATGGTGCGGCTGAAAAGATTCAGCGTATCAAAGACGTTCTAAACGCACATGGTATTGGATATTCTTTTGAGAAGCCTAAGTATGATAATAGGTATTATGATTATGAATATCTAGATAATGGATACATTGACCACGGAAATGAGCTATGTGATTTTATTGACACAATTCTTGATAATGAAGATATGTTGCTAAGGTATCTATTCGATGGTGTAGTATATACTGGCAACGACAATCAAGATGAACAGCCTGCTGGTTGCAACATTGCAAGCGATGGATACTGGAAGTATTATAAAGATGGCGATGATTGGAAAGAGAAATGGGTTGACAATCCTTACCACGATGAAGACAATTACGACTACTTCTATAAGGGGAATTGATTATGTTACAAATTCGACATGGCGTGTTTGAGACTAATTCAAGTTCTACACATTCAATTACCATTGTTCCGAAGGATGAGTTTGAGAAGTGGGTAGATGGCGAAGTTTATTTCAATGACAATTCTTGGGAAGTAAAGAATCATAACAGGTGGCTTACAAAAGAGGAAGCTATCGTAGGTGTTTTAGGCTGCGACTATCCGCCAACAAATGATGATGACCGTGATTACACTTATAAAGAATTAGATGAAATGAGCAACGAGGATTTGGGCGAGATTCTTTCTGAGTATAGCATTTATTCATTCTATAGATATTCAGAGAATTATGGTCTTGAATATTATGATGTGAAGCATATTACCGAACATGGCGATGAGATTGTAGCGTTTGGTTTATACGGGATGGATTGATAGTTAGGAAATATAATGAAGAAGCTTGGCTCATATAAGAATGGCAATTATGTCGTAACAATGTTTGATGATGGCACCAAGGTGCGCTATAACGACCTTGACTATTTTACACCTGAGAAACCAGAATCAATCGACCTAAAGATTACTAACTGTTGCAATGGTGTAAACGGTGTACTGTGTCCACAATGTCATGAGAAGTCCAATCCCAATGGCAAGCATGGCGATATTATGAATCTTAAGTTTATCGACACCATGCTACCATATACTGAAATTGCGATTGGAGGTGGCGACCCTCTCACTCATCCAGACCTTGTGCCTTTCCTTGAGAAGCTAAAGGAGCGCAAGCTGATTGCAAACATGACCGTAAACCAGTGGTCGTTCATGCAGAATCTTGATAAGATTGATTGGCTTGTTGAGAATGGATTGATTCGTGGACTTGGTGTGTCTCTTAGTGACCCTACTGAAGAGTTTATTGAAGCAATTGAGAAATATCCTAACGCAGTAATCCACGTTATCAATGGAATTGTGGATATGTTGCAGCTAAAGAAGCTTTCAGGCCACCACTTAAAATTATTAATCCTTGGTTTTAAGACTTATGGTCGTGGGGAGCCTTATTATAAGGCTCTTTCAGGACAGGTTGAAGCTTTAAAATCACGGTTTTATGAGGAACTGCCTGCAATCATTGAAGATGGACTGTTTGACTGCGTATCATTCGACAATCTGGCTATTAAGCAACTTGAGCCTAAGCGTATTATGAGCGAAGATGAATGGCAGCGTATGTATATGGGAGACGATGGGCAGTTCACTATGTATGTTGATGCTGTGAATGAAGAGTTTGCTAAGAGTTCTGTAAGTACAGAGCGTTATCCTGTCGAGGATGATATTAAGACTATGTTCAATAAGGTAAGGAGCGTGTAATATTGGGAAGGTACTTAGATTTAACTGGACAAAAATATGGGCTATTAACAGTAAAAAGCAGAGCGCCAGATGTTATTGTTGGGAAAGACAACACTCCTAAAATTGCTTGGTATTGTGATTGTGATTGTGGAACAAAAAATTATATTGTAACAACAGATAGATTAAGAGTAAAGAAAGAGCCATGTAGAAGTTGTGGATGCTTAAGTAGAGAAACAAGATTTAAACCTAGGAGAAATACATATAAAATTCTTGATGATTATGCTGTATTTTACACAAATAATGGGACAGAATTTTATGTTGATAAAGACGATATCGAAACACTAAAAGAGCATACATGGTACATAGATAACTCTGGATATATAAAAGATAGGGACGGTATTGTATTACATAGATTAATAATGAAGGCACCAAAAGACAAAGATGTTGACCATATTAATCACAATAAATTAGATAATAGAAAATGTAATTTAAGAATTGTAACAGAATATGAAAACATGTGGAATCAAACTTTGGCTAAAAATAATTCATCTGGAACAACTGGTGTGTATCAAGATAAAACTGGATGGCGTGCAGTAATAGGGATTTATAATAAAAAGATATATCTTGGTCATTTTAAAGATAAAAATGATGCAATAAAAGCACGAAAAAATGCGGAAGAAAAGTATTACGGTAGATATAGTTATGATAATAGTATAAAGGATTGTGATTTTATTGGAGCTGTTTAAAACATATCTGGCTGGGCCAATGAGCCACCAGAGTTTTGATGAGCAGTTAAAGTGGATTACCCAATTGAAGGATGGTCTTCTTTATGGTGGTTATGAGTATAAGAAGAAGCCAGAGCTGTTTATCCCACCACTGTATTATAATTTCGAGGAGAAACATCATAAGTCCGAAAGGGAGGTGTTGAACTTTGACTTGAATAGACTAAGGAATTCAGACCTAGTTATTGCATTGTTCAACGGAATTGAGAGCGTTGGAACTGTAATGGAAGTGGCGGTTGCATATGAGAATCGTATTCCAGTAATCGTTTACAACACTACTGGTGGCATTCTTCATCCTTGGGTAACTGAGATGTCAACTAGAGAATGTACCGACATGAGAGAGTTGGTAGAATACATTGTAGAATATTTTTTAAATTGATAAAATTATTTTAAAATAACTATTGCATTGAATTAAAGAGACGAGTATAATAACTTCTGTAATTGCTAGTAAATATATATGCTAAAAGAAAGGTTGTGTTTTATGGGTAATGAGAATAATAATCTTGTAAAGACTGATTGGTTTGCTAACTTTACGCTTGTAGGTAAGCCCAAGCTGAATGATTTTACTTTTAAGATTGACCAGTGTTCAGAGAAATCAGATTGGGTCTATAATTCCATGAATCTTGGCGTTGATTGTGGCCCTGAGCATGGAACTGTTTATGTGGAAATGATGGGGGGGTATGCTTCAGAGCGCGAGAGTGTGATTTATGCCCATGGCAAGAAGGAGAATGGTACAGATGATTATTCTCTAAAGATGGAGATTGCATGGGATAACCGTAATGATGAGTCAATCCTTGAAGAGGTTGGTGACAGGTGCTTTATCACTGTAGCTATTGAGAAAACAATTCAAGGCAAGCCATTCTATAAGAAGTTTCTTAGTGCTTATGATGCAATTGCATATATTCAAGAGCATCTAACTGACGATATGGTTGTAACTATTAAGGGCAATCTGAAGTATAGTATGTATAACGACAAGACACAGATTCGTAAGGAAATCACAAGCATTGTTCTTAACAATGTAGATGACCCTGCAAACTATCAGGCAAAGTTTACGCAGACTGTTCTTATTGACAAGGATTCTGCTTCTCTAAAGGATGTTGACAAGGACAAGGGTGTTATGTATGTACATGCATATGTTCTTGACTATCTCAAGGTGTACAATGGCGTAGATGTTAAGGGTAATTTTCCTTATCCTGTTCAGTTTGAGTATGCTATGGACTTCACTAAGCCAGAGCTGTGCAAGAAGATTGTAGATAAGCTGTTTAAGGTTAAGAAGGGTATTACACAGATTACATTTGAGGGTGAATTTGTTGAGAGCGGTGCATCTGTAAAGCCTACTCTTGATGATATCCCCGATGATATTAGGAGTCTGATTGGTATTGTCTTTACCGAGGAAGATGCTCTAGAAAAGTGTACCATCAATGGAAGCCGTGAGCGTCGAATGGTTCTAAAGAATCCTTTTATTAGGCATGTAGGCGACGAGGAAAAGGTTTCTGTTCTTCAGGTATTCCCTGAGAAGTTTACGGAAGATGACCTTATTCTTGATTGCATGACTAAGAAGGATGAAGACATGTATGATGATACCATTGAGGTAGCAGAGATTAAGTCTGACGATGATTCAATGGCATGGCTCGATGACCTTGAATAGTTTTAACTGATAAAGTTATATGTTAAATTGGTGAGGGAGATTGATTTCTCCCTCACCTTACTAAACAAACAAAAGAAAGGATGCAATACATGGCAAGGAAGTTTGGTAAAAAGAATCATGTTAAGGTTGACCCGTTTAATTATTCTCTTATGTTGCTTGGTGAACCAAAAATTGGTAAGACTACGCTGCTGTATGAAGTAGCAGAAAAAGAAGTTGGGTCAGATGGTTATATCTTTGCCGAGTTTTTCCGCGAAAAAGGCGCTGGTTCCATCGAAGGAATTATGGCTGAGAATATTCCTGATTGGGATTATTGGATTGAGTTTGTTGATGATATCGTAGATAACAAAGATACCGATTATAGTGATTTACGAGTCGTTTTTGTGGACACTTACGACCAATATATTTCACTTGCTGAACAAGAAGCTCTACGACTTTGGAACAGGAAGAATCCAGATAAACGAGCTGACAGTCTTAAGCAGACATGGGGTGGCTTTAATGGCCCGTCTGATAAGGTTAAAGAGCTTATGTTTGAACAGACTGACCGTCTAAATGAGGTTGGTGTTCAAGTTTGGTGGATTGGGCATTGTAAGCTTAAGGATGTCAAAGACGTTTATAGTGACGAAACGTATCAGGTTCTTACGTCAGACCAGATGCAAACATATTTTAATAGTCTAAAAAAGAATCTTCACTTCCTTTGCCTAGCATATTTTGACCGTCAGCTTCAAAAAGAAAAGACTGGTCGTAAGAATATTGTAAACAATAAGGATGAAATTAAGACAGTGGTCAAGGATGAGACGCGCAAGGTGAAGTTCCGCGACGATGGATTTGTTGTTGATAGCGGTAGCCGATTTGGCAACATTAAGAGCGAAGTAAATCTTGATGCAGATGAGTTTGTTAATGCTATTAAGGATGCCATTCGTTTTGAGATTGAAAAGAATGGCGGTTCTGTTGAGAAGCGTGCAGAGGAAAATGCAGAGGAAGCAAAGGCCGACGCAGAACGTGTAGCAACAGAAATTGAAGCTAAGAAGACCAAGAAGGAACTTGATGAGATTGTGTCTCAAATTGTGAACTTCTTTGTAGCTAACAAGTCTGACGTTGCTAAAGTAACCCCTGTTCTAACCGCGATTAAGAATGCTGGTTATGCAAATCCCAAGGAGATTTCTTCTATTAAGGATGCTCAAGCTATTCTCGCACTGACTTTGCAGTAAAATAATCTAGCTGTTTAAGCCACAACTACCTGCAATCGCATATGGTTGTGGGTAGTTGTGGCATTTTTTTGTGTGAAGGGAGCTGCGAACATGGCGAGAAAAAAAGACTACGTTGTCAAAGAACGACTGAATGAGCAAGAAAAACTTGAATGGGATGAACTTTATAAATATGTTCGTGGCAATGTAATGGGATATGATGAAACAATGATGTTGCCATCATGGATGGTTTTAAGGCTCAAGGGTCTTAGACATGGCAAGCTTTATGATAATAACAAGACAAAAGATTATGCCAAGTATCCATTTAGCACAATTTTATACACATTTAAAGCGTGTACGCCAGAAATAAAGTATGTATTAGATAACAAGCACTTTGACAATGAACAGCATAAATTCAATTATATTATGAAGATTGTCGAAGGTAAGTTGAACGACGTTGCTCTTCGTTTAAAAGCCGTACAGAGAGCAGAGAAGCAGTCGCAAGAAACCGAACATGTTGAAGATGCAAAGTATGTAAACAGGTTTAAGGCTAAAGAACATAAGACAAATCACAAACTAGATGATTTGTGGTAACAGACAGGTGGTTGCATGGCAGAGAAGAACAGTACAAAAATCACGCCGTTTGAGCAGGAACAAGCTGAAGTCATAAAGAAGGTATTTGAGTATAAGCTTGGTGCAGAATCAAATATTGTTGCTATCTTGTACAAGATTCCAGATGAGATGTATGATATCAATCTTACACTTGACGACTTCTCAGATAATGTGTGGAGAGTATATTTTCAAATTGCATATGACCTTGTAATGGTAGAGAACAAGAGTGTGCTGGATGAAGTTACCGTTGGCATTTATCTAAACAAGCATAGCAAGTTAAAGGAAAAGTATATTGAATATGGTTGTTATGACACTATTGTAAAAGCTTCATCATATGTAAAATTAGAAAATCTGTATGGTTATATTGGTGAACTGAAAAAGTGGAATGCAGTCATATCACTTTGCAAGCGTGGCTTTCCTGTAAAGGATAGGCTTTCAGATTATGTCGATATGACTGAAGAAGAAATCTATAATGAGCATGAAGCATGGTTAAATCATGTTTTTGCTAATTCTGAATTTGAGATTAAAAGCTATAATGTTTTTGATGATATGTATGAATTTATTGATGAGCTTGATGCTGGAATGGAACAGGGTCTTCCGTTTTATAATTCCGATATTCTTACAAGTGTAGTTGGTGGATTTAATTTAAACGGCAATATCTATGGACTTGGTGCCGCTTCTGGTTGTGGTAAGAGTACCATGGCATTCAATTACATTATTCCATCTGCTATGGAAGCTGGTGAGAAAGTTGTAATGATTATCAATGAGGAAGACGAGAAGAAGATGCGTAAAGAGCTTCTTATCTGGGTTGCCAACAATCACTTCAAAGAAGAATTGCAAAAACGCACATTACGTGACGGCCACTTTGATGAAGCTACAAAGAAACTTCTTATTAAGTGTGCGAATTGGATTGAGGAACAGAAAGAAAAGCATATCTTCACAGTCATTCCACTTGAACGTTATTCGGTAAACACGGTAATCAAGATTATCAAGAAGTATTCAAGTGCATTTGGCGTGCGCATTTTTATTCTGGATACGCTAAAGGAAAGTGTTGATTCGCCTACGGATGATATTTGGCGAAGCATGATGCGTGATATGGTTAAACTGTATGATGTGGTCAAGCCTTCTGCTAAAAACGTTGGTTTGTTTGTTACGTATCAGCTTGGTAAAAATGCTTTGAAGATGCGTTATCTTACTAACAATGAGATTGGTCAGGCTAAGTCGATTGTTGATGTTATGTCTGTAAATCTTATGATGCGTAGGCCACTCGAAGACGAATATGCTGGTGAAAAAAATGAGCTTCACGCATATAGGATGGACGACAAAAGTAAAATTGATGTCAAAATTAAAAAAGAAGACAATCCTATGATTACATTTGTTACAAAGAACAGGTTTGGCGTCACTGGTGGTGAACAGATTCTATCAAAATGTGATTTAAGTAGGAATGTGTATGAAGATTGGGGATATTGTGTAGTAAGGCAAGACTTCTAATCTCTAAAATAGTTTGGTATATAATGATTCTGCAATGTTCCTTTTGACAGGAGGTGAAAGGCAGTGACAATCAAGGAACTCAAGGAGTTCATTCTTAACAATAACAAGATAGGATATGTACTTGAAGCAATAGGTTGTCATCATGTCAAGCATCATCCTGACAAGGGATTTTGGTCTTGTGGAAACATTGATGGTGATAATGTCGGCGCGGTCAACGTGTATGAGAGTGAGTATCTTCTTGTGCAGAATTGGACTCGCGCAAACGAGTTTGAAGGCATGACCGACATTATCACCCTTACTCAATATAATAAGAAATGTTCATTCATTGAAGCTGTTAAGTTTCTTTGCGATGTGCTCGGGTTAGATTTTAAGTTAAGTGGCAAGCCAGAACCCAAAAAGCAGAAGTTTAATCCGCTTGCAATCTTTGAAGATGCCATTAGTATGAAAAGCAAGGCCGATGTTTCTGATGTACATGTAATGGATAAAGATGTGCTTGATGAGTATGTCCCTATGCTGCACATCGATTGGTTTAAAGAAGGCATCATGCCCTGGACTAGGAAGAAGTTTGGGATTTGCTATTCATATAAGTATAGCCGTGTAGTTATACCTCATCATTATTGGCTTACTGGTCAATTGGTTGGGATGAATATGCGTACCACTATTCCAAACTATGATGAATTTGGTATCAAGAAATACTATCTTACACCAGGTATGAACAAAGCCGTTAACCTATATGGATTGTGGGAAAACTATGATGCAATTCAAGAAAGTAAGTATGTTGTAGTTACTGAAAGTGAAAAGAGCGTGTTAAAGCGTGATAGTCTCGGAGATTCAACATGCGTTGCCTTAAGTGGTCATACGATGTCTGATGAACAGGTAAACATTCTTACTGGATTGAATGTTGAGATTGTCATTATGCTTGATAAGGATATATGCGAAGAAGAAGTATGGAACATGTGTGAAAAGTTTTATCACATACGTAATGTTTCATATATATATGATAGATGTGGCTTGTTGAAAGAGAAAGACTCGCCAGCAGATGCAAAAGACAAGGTGTATAAGGCTTTGTTTGAGAATCGAATTAAGTACGATGAAGTAAAGCACAAAGAGTATCTTAAGAGTCTTGAAAGATAGAATGGAGTTATCCAATGAAACTCAAGTTTTATTGTACAGATGGTACAGAAAAAGCAATTGCAGATGTAAAAGATTTAGACGAAGCAGATAAGGCTATTAACAAGTACCTTGAAGATAATAATATCAAGTGCTATTATGTACGACATTGGATTAAAGATGGCAAGGCATGGACTGATTTTGGTAGCCACACAGAGTTCTTTGTTGTTGACATGAAAGAAAAGGATAAAGAATAGATAGGACTTAGCATGGATTTTTTTATTGGTGATTTACATTTTTCACATGACAATACACTTGCATATGATAGGCGTCCATTTCTTACAACTGAAGCGCATGATAAGGCGCTTATTGAACGATGGAATGATGCTGTAAATATTAGTGACCATACATATATCATGGGTGACTTAAGCTATGCAAATGTCACTAAGACTATTGATATTATGAACCAACTCAATGGTGATAAGACGCTGGTTGTGGGCAATCACGACAACCGCTTTCTAAAGAATAGAGATTTTCGTAGTCTCTTTCGAGAGATTACTTATTATAAAGAGATAGACCTTAGTGATGGACAGAAGTTAATTCTGTGTCATTATCCAATTATTGCATTCAATGGACAGTTTAGACAGGCTATTCATTTGTATGGACACGTACATAACAGTCCTCAGTATGTGATGGTTGACAACGTGCGCAAGCTAACAGAGAAGGAGCGTGGTAAAGGAACGTGTCGTATGTACAATACAGGTGCGATGCTAGATTACATGGACTTCACACCGCGCACTCTTGATGAGATTCTTGCTGCCTGCGAAGGCGAAGACTGTGACGAAGTAGCAGAAAGAAATTCTAGATAATTTATAATAGTCTCTTGCATTTCCTATCAATGGTGCTATAATGCTGTGCCAAGGAAATGCAAGAGATTTATAGTAAGAAAGGAATTGTTATGGCAGAGCCTTGTGTTCATGGTGATTTGTGTCGTGCATATATCCGCAATTTTCGTGTAATCTATTGTGACACGTGTCCTAGTGGTTGCAAATTTTACAAGCCTAAGAGCGACGATGCTATTAGTAGAGCAGAAAAAGAAAAATGGAATTACTGCCCTTACTGTGGTTCCAACTTGGGTTAGGAGATATTATGGTTTTATTAGAGCGTAAGCGCGTTAAGGCACGCAAGATACATCACTGCGACATGTGCGGCAAGGTTATTGAAGTAGGCGAAGAGTATGAAGCTCAACATATTATCGGTGATGATGGCCCATATACTTTTCATCAGTGCGACAGATGCGCACCATATGTAAATGAGATTTGGGCGCGTGGTTTTTTTGGTTATTACGACGATGGCTTAGACCCTGCGATTTTTGAAGAGTATATGTGGGACAATCATCGCGATGTTGTTAGCAAGTGGGATGGAATAGATTATGATTAGCTATGAGGAACGTCAAAAAGAAGTAAATAAGCTACGTAACTTATCTAGCGTACCGTCATATGAACTTGTTCCTGTTCATCCAAGTGATTTGATGAAGTGGGCAGAACTCATTGAACACCACTCTGCTTGTAGCATTTGCAAAAATTCAAAAGTAACTTTTAAGAAGTGACCGTGCGAGTGTTATGAGCTTTCAATTAAAGATACTCGTTAAGTTGAATAACAAATAAGAAAGGAATACATATGGAACCCGTAGGCACAGAAGATATGCTCATTGTAAGATGCCAAAAGAATATGCCAGTTGCAGAAATTGATGCCATACAAAAGGCGTTATGTAATATGAAGAAAAGCGGAGTGGTAGTGGTGCCAAAGGACTTTTCGATATTTGCCGTTCCTAAAAATGTTCAAATCATTTATGATTAGATTGTCTACCTGGTGTTTTGTTGATAATTTATCAATTAAAAGATTACTTTTAAGGAGTGGTAATGGTTAAGCTAGATGAAATTATTGATGCGTTTGATGATATGTGGGATAGTAATCCAATATTTTTTATGTTTGGTTCAATCGGCTTATTCGCGGCTATGGCTGTTATAATAGGTGTAATTGCAAGTGTCGCACCGTGGATGTTTATAGTTGTGTTAATTGTTTGTGCGATTATATTTGTTAAGACGATTATAAAAACTGTAAGAAATAATAGAGAGAATTAAAAATAGATTTTTAAATTAGAAAGCAGGTATGTGAATGGCTCGTTTAACCAAAGAAGAGCTTGATAAGATTAAAGAAAACTATCACACTGACAGGATTTGGTCATGGAGTCGCGTCAATACGTTTATGACTTCTCCATACGAATACTATCTATCATATGTGCTCCATGCACGTGAGGACAGGACTGATTGTGCTTATGCACCACTTGGAACTATCGCGCATGACACACTGGATGATTACTATGAAGGCGATATTCAGTATAATGATATGATTGATAGGTTTGAAGATGGCTGGCTAACTACAATCGACATTGCAGACCTTAAGCTTGACCGTAACGATGAAGAGAAGGATGCAAAGCTAAAGGCAAAGTACAAAGAGAATCTTGAACTATTCTTCCGCAATCATGTTACTTATAAGAACAGGTTGCTAATTGAGAAACCTGTAATTGCCGACATCTCTGGTAATGTGTTCGTTGGTTATATCGATGCGTTGTATAAAGATGATGATGGTTTCTATAATGTACTAGACTTTAAGACATCTTCCATTTACAAAGGCAAGACGCTTGAGGAACATGCTGGACAGCTAACTCTATATTCAATTGGACTGGCTCAGGCTGGTATCCCAATGGATAAAATTCGTGCCTGTTTCAACTTCTTGAAGTACGTAACGATTCAGTATGAGCAGAAGAACGGTGCTATTAAAGATAGGACTGTTGAGCGTTGCAAGGTTGGTGAATCGCTACAAACTAATGCAAAGATGTGGCTGAAAGAACTTGGATACACAGATGAAGCAGATGATTACTTGAAGATGATGCTTGATGCTAATAGCATTACAGTGTTACCAGAAGATGTTCAAGCCAAGTATAAGATTGAAGATTGTCATGTTTATATTCCGTTAGACCAAGAATCCATTGACAAGTGGATTAATCTTATTGATACTACTATTAAGGATATATGCTTACGTGAAAAGGATTATGCTGAGAATGGAAGTGAGAATGCGTTTTGGGATACTGATGAGAATGTAGAAGCGCAGTCATATTATTTTGCCACACTTTCAGGTTATTCAGCTTCGCAGCATAAACCTTATGCCGCTTATCTTGATAAGCTTGAAGCTAAAAAGAATGGTATGGATTTATTCGGTGGTGTTGGCGACAATGTTGAAAGTGACGAGATTGTATCTACAATAGTTACAACTGGTGCAAAAAATGCACAGGATAACAGTATCGATTTGGATTGGTTAGATAGTATCGAGATTTAGGAGACAATGTGGATATTGGTGAGAAGCTGGTTGATGCTGGATTTGATGACGTGGTATACTTTCCTGACTTTGGAGAGGAGTGTGTTATCGGTGTAAGTTCTGACGATAGAGTCATCTATAGTTTTGATAAGATGGTTGAATATTTAGTGAATAATGGTATGAGTGATATTGACGCGATAGATTGGATTGAGTACAATACATTGCGTTCTATTCCGTACATTGATAATTGCATAGATAGTAAAGGTAAAGCACCTATTGTTATGTATTCTCGTGATTGGTTGGGGATTTAATATGAGTTTTGATAAGGCTATTGAATATAACAAGGAACACCGTAAGAAGTATCATGGTGCAAAGGCAGTTGACAAGTCATGCCGTAATCATGGTAGCGATGATTGGTCGTTTGAAGATAGAGTTCATAAGAATAAGAAGCGTCAGCGTGTCATCGATGAGAAGATTCAAGAAGTTGATGCATGGCTTGACGGTGATTATGAAGATTGGGAAGATGACGAGTAAAAATACAAGCCATCTACCAGGTGTTTTATTGAAGAAATAAGCTTTAAAATATCTATTTTAAGGATTGGCTATGGAAAACGAGTTTCAGAAGAGTGTTGAAAAGCTTGTTTACGGCATTGTCGAAGCAATGCAGAAAGAATTTGAAGTTTTAAAAAAAGAACAACCGCTTGCCGTTGACGAGGTGCGTCCAGCTATTTATACTCCATACAGGGAACCAAATAATGCGACCACAGTTCTTGTTCATGTATCAAGAAAACCAAAATACGACGGAACTTTTGTATGTGAATTTAAAAACGGAATGGTCAAAGAAGTAAGTTGTTATACGTTACAATTCTTAGACAGTGAAGAACGATTTAATAAAGAGATTGAAAAACTAAAGAAATATAACGATAATAAAGCAGAATAAAACATTTATTTTAAGGAGTTAATATGCCTGAAGTTATTGAACGGCTTGAAAACTGGGTAAAAGAAAATTATAATAGCTACGCTCTTGAATATACTTATGAACGCTCAGAAGGTAATAGTTCTGACTGTTTTGAAGATGGATTTGAATGTGGTACAAGTCTCGCAGCACTTGAGGTTGGTAAGATTCTGGGTATGGATATTGAGTAACAAAGTGTTTGTTTTAAGGAATCAAAATGGAAACCAAGTTCATTGAGCGCTTTGACAATAAGAGAAATGAAATCAAAGAATATTTAGCATTCTTGCTAGATACTTGTAAAGACGATATTCAGTATGATGATATTGTACGAATTGTCATTAATGCTATACACGAAGGTGATGGTGACCCAAATCCAAATACAATCCATATAATAGACGATGGTGATTATCAAGGAACATTACTGTTTGTAATTCCAGCAGACGTTTATCAGCCATATGACTATTGGTATGTAAGGGTTGCATATGGTTCATGCAGCGTTTGTGATACTCTGCAAGGCGTTCTTTATGATTCAGATGACAGAAAGCAACAATTAGACGGATTATTTACTCTTGCATTACATATCTTTCAGGGATTAAAAAAGATGGATTAGGTTAAAACATTAGCTTTAAGGATTGATAATGAACACACTTGATTTAGTCAAAGAAAATAAAGTAATGCTTGCCATAGTAATTAAGTCTGAAGAAGCTGGCTTTAGTGTACTGGAAGCTACATACGATAAGGTTGTAGTGAAGGCTGGTTGCCTTCCAGTAGAAATTACATGGGAAACGTGTTCATGTCATGGCGGTAGAATGTGGCTGTCGCAGAAGAACACAAACATCTATGTTGAACTATCAAGTGATGAATACGATGAAGAGAATGGAATCGTAGACCCAGATACAGAGCTTGCGTTCTATATTGACAATAAGATGGTTGATACTGTTCATAGCTTTGAAAAATATGTTTATGTTGTTGACGTTATTGGACAATACGAAAAAGATGTGACAAAGACTTCTTATTTTAAAAGCGTAGAGGATGCTTCTAAGTTTGTATTTTGTGAAGATGGACACGACCTTAACAGTGAATATGGGGAAGTGACGCATCAATATCCGAATCCAAGGATGCAAGAGCGCATAACCTACGTTGGTGAAGATAAGGGCGTGCTAAAGTTTAAGGGTGAGGCTATTGATAAAGGCAATATTGATAGAGAATATGAGATTAGATTTAGGGTATTTAGGAAAAAGAATTAAAACATCTGTTATAAGGAGTTACTATGAAGAAAGATAGGACGCTCAGTTATTGCTATGAAGAGGAGATTAAGCAACTTTTAATTGGGCATAAGATTGTAGCAGATGAAGCTCATGACACGCTTATTCTTGACAACGGTGTGCATCTTAAAATTAATCCGAACGTTGGATGTGGTGGTTGTGAGTCGGGAAATTATGATTTACAGCATATCGCATCTGTAAACAACGCTATTACAAATGTTGAGTTTGTTGAAGATTGGGATGAGGATTATCACTACCAACACTATAGGATTTTCGTGATTGCAGATGGCATGACAACCGAATTGCTTGATGTGTATGGTACAGATGGCAACGGATGGTATGGTACTGGATATAAGATTGATGTATATCTACCAGACGAAAACCAAGAGGAAGGTAACACGTTGGCTGAAACACGTAATGCCGTAAGTATAGTAGATACAGAATATTGTGATTGGCCCGATGAATATGATGAGATTAATTGTAAACTAAGTTGCGGTCATTATACAGGATGGTTTGATATGTACTTGGATTCTGAGCCAACTAACTGCCCTGTGTGCGGTGCCAAGATTATGAACAACTATTATTATTGTGTGGAAACCTATGATGGAGACGATTTAGTTCTGCGTGAAGGTTATATTAAGGCAGAAAGCAAAGAGCAGGCAAAGTTATATCTTGTTGAAGATGGTGTTGTATATTACCGATACAAGTTTTTAGATTTGCATGTGGCAAAGGAACAGTAATGTTTTTTAACAAACGCAACAAAGAAAGCAAACGTAATAAAAATGCTCTAGTTGATAATCACGATAAAGTATGTTACCCAATCAACCAGCGTGGAGAAGATTATGGGTATACTCTTGCAGCAAGCTGTTCGTTGTGTGGAGGTTATATAAGTCTGTTCCCTAAAACAGATACAGTTTGTTCAAAGTGCTATGCTACAATTGTTCATAAATGTTAGAAGATTCATTTTAAGGAGAAGGCATGGCTACATGTATGATTTGTGGCAAAGAAGTAGAGAAGATGCCGTTCGAAGATGTTTGCAGTATGGAGTGCTATACTGAGAAATTTTGGCGAGAGAAGGAAGAAGGGTATCTGAACGGCGTGCCATATATCATTATCGATGGTAACATGTACAAGGATGGTGGCCGTAAAAATCCTAAAGGAAGCTGCGAGCTTGGGTTTAGTGGTGCAGAATTTAATATTAGAATGAATGATGGAACTGAGTTCTCTACTAATAATCTTTGGCATAATGGTAAAATACCAGAGAACCATAGAGAAATTCTAAAAGACAACGCCATATTCATAAGGAGAAGCAATGCTTGATGAATTTATCGAGGAAATTGAAAAGCTGAAAAGCTACAAAACAAAATATGAATATGCAATGGCAGAAAGGCAAAGAATGTCGGACTTACTGTACGACTATATGCTAAAAGAGTATGAAGTGACTCCATATGAAGAACGATGTAAACAATATATCGATGGATGGTGCGGTTGTTGTTTGCATGATTGTAAAAATCCAAACTTGCCAGATAATATATTGATGCCAATTCCAAATGATAACGCTTGGATTCCAGTAAAAAAAACTTGTGGTAATTTTATGTGGCGATAATAAAATATTTGTTTTAAGGAGAATATATGAAAATCGATAAAATGGTAATTAATAGTGATAACTTAGACGTTAAATATAATTGTTATATTTGTGGATGTGATGCTGGGCAGGTGAATCTCTCTAATACCCCTAGGATTATACCGACACCATGCTTGCTTGATGTACTTGATACTGATAAAGAAAGATATAATAGTTACAAATTGTGCTCAACCTGTACCAAGAAAATGGTAGAATACATGGAGTTGTTAAAGAGCACTTCTGCCCAGGCTGACAAACCAAAGCCATGTGTCGTTTGTGGTAGTGAAAATACAGAGGTAGTACACGATGTAGACCGCGATGATAATGAGAGATGGTATGCACATTGCAACGATTGCGGAACATCATATAGTAACGAAAAGGTTGAATGGTCAGAAAAAGAGACTCTTAAGTGGTGGAACGAGCTTAAGCGATAAAACAAAATGCCTGGTAGATTGCTTGTGGTTATGCTTTAAAAGTTTTATTTTAAAGATTATGTAGATTATATGAATAAAAATTCTTGTTCCAACAACTAAATATATATGCTATAATGATGGGGAACTTCTTGGGGAAACCTAGGAAGTTCCCTTAACTTGTAAAGATTGAAAGGAGTGTGAAACGCCATGAGGTATGTAAACTATCACCGCCATTCTCATTACTCTAACATCCGTAGTCTTGATTGTGTTGTTAAGCCCGAAGACTATATGAAGCGTGCTGTAGAGCTGAGACATACTGAGTATGTGACAACAGAACATGGCTTTCAAGGTAATATCTTTGAAGCATATACACTGTGTCAGAAGTACGGACTTAAGTGTATCTATGGTGTTGAAGCATATTATGTAGATGATATGTATGACAAAACTTCTCGTGCCAATTATCACATCATGCTGGTAGCTATGACTGAGAGGGCACGCAAGGAAATCAATAGGATTCTATCTATTGCCAATACAGATGGTTTCTATTATAAGCCGCGTATCGACATGAAGTGCCTGCTGTCGCTTACGCCAACAGATACCATTGTTACAACTGCATGTGTAGCTTCACGCATGTTTAAGGGTGATGATTGGGAAGAGAAGTTTCTTATTCCGCTATACAAGCATTTTGGCAACAATTTTTACCTTGAAGTTCAAAATCATAACGCCCTTGTACAGATTGAGCATAACAAGAAACTGCTTGAAGTAAAGAACAAGTATGATATTCAGCTTATTCATGCCAACGATAGCCACTATATTTTGCCTGAAGATGCGAAGTATCGTGACCTATTCCTGAAGGCTAAGGGAATCACATATGAAGATGAGGGTGGTTTCATTCTTGACTATCCTGATTCCGATACCATCATTCAAAGGTACAAGACTCAAGGTGTTCTAAATGATGAGCAGATTGCTGAAGCACTAAACAACACTCTTGTGTTTGATAATTCTGAAGGCATCCATCTTGATTACGAGTTTAAGATTCCTAAAATTACGAAAGGCGATAGCAATGCTGCTCTAAGAAAGATTATCAAAGATGCTTGGAAGAAGGAGAAGCCGAACATTCCCGCTGATAGAATCAAAGAGTATGAAGAAGCAATCTATTACGAAACTAAAATCGTAAGTGACTGTGGTATGGCAGACTACTTTATCCTTGACCATGAGGTAGTTAAGAAGGCAGTGAATGAATATAACGCAATCTTAACTCGCAGTGGCCGTGGCTCAAGCGTATCATTCTATATCAATCACCTTCTCGGTCTTACTGAGATTGACAGGTTGAAGTCTCCGATTACTCTATATCCTACTAGGTTTATGAGCGCTGAACGCATTCTTAGTTCTCGCTCACTTCCAGATATCGACCTTAACTTTGCAGACGTAGAACCTGTTATCAAGGCATCAAAAGATATCCTTGGCGAAGAGGGCATCTATTATATGGTTGCCTATAAGCCGCTCCAAGAATCGTCTGCATTCAGGCTATGGTGTAAGGCAAATGGCTATAACATCAATGATTACGATGAGATTGCAAAGAATCTTGATGAGCATCTTGAAGATAGAAAGTGGGCAAGTGTAATCGAAGATAGCAAGGTGTTTCGTGGTGTGATTGAAAGTATCGCGCCTTCACCTTGCTCGTTCCTTCTTCTTGATAAGCCAATCCCAGATGAGGTTGGACTTATCAAAGTTGGTGACGTAATGTGCTGTGCGCTCGATGGTTACAATTGTGACGTGTATAAGTATCTGAAGAATGATTATCTAACGGTCAAAGTCTATGACATTATTGATAAGGTGTATAAACTTATCGGTAGGCCAATTGACAACATTCAAACGCTGCTTAAGAATTGCGATGACAAGGTGTGGGATGTTTATGCCAAAGGATTAACCACGACAATCAATCAATCTGATTCCGACATTGGTAAGCAAATGCTGAAAAGGTACAAGCCAACATCTCTTGCGGAAATGTCCGCTTGGGTTGCTGCCATTAGACCAGGATTTGCGTCATTGGTAAACAACTTTCTTGATAGGAAGCCGTATTCAACTGGTGTTGAAGCACTTGATGAGATTCTTAGTGATTCATTTCACTATTTGTTATACCAAGAGTCCCTAATGAAGTATTTGGTATGGTTAGGTATTGAGGAAAAGGGTACCTACGATATCATTAAGAAGATTGCAAAGAAGAAGTTTAAGCAAGAAGAGCTTGACGAACTTCATAAGAAACTTGAAGAAGGATGGGTGAAGAAGCTCGGTACATCTGATGGATTTGCTGGCACATGGCAGGTTGTCCAGGATGCAGCAAGGTATTCTTTCAATGCTTCTCATTCTCTTTCTGTTGCCGTTGATAGTTTGTACGGTGCCTATCTTAAGTCTCATTATCCTCTTGAGTATTTTACTGTTGTCCTAACACTGTATGCTGGTGATATGACTAGGACTTCAAACCTAATCGCAGAGCTTCCGTATTTTGGAGTAAAGCTAAAGCCTATTAAGTTCGGGAAGTCTGGTGCTGATTACACTATGGATAAAGGGAATAACAGTATCTATAAGGGAATCTCAAGTGTAAAGTATTGCAATGCTCAAATCGCAAGCGAGCTTATGGAACTGTCAAAGAACAAGTATTCTAATTTCATTGACCTGCTTAAGGATATCAAGGATAAGACAAGCATCAACTCTAAGCAACTTGCGATTCTTATTAAGCTTAACTTCTTTTCAGATTATGGAAACAATAAGTACCTATTGAACATCGTAGATATCTATGATAAATTTGCAAGCGTTAAGGTGTTAGCTAAGAGTAAGATGGAGCAGTTAGGCATCAGTGACTATCTTATGGTAAAGTATGCGGAGAAGGAGACTAAGAGTCAGTGGCGTGGTATTGATAACAATGGTCTTATTAATGAGCTATGTAGTAGGCTCAAGGATGAGAGCTTAAATGTTGTTGACCAGGTAAAGGCGGACATAGAGTTTCTTAGTTATACAGATTATGTGAATGCGGATATGTCTGATGATTATTATATTGTCGCAGACTATACTACTTATAAGGACAGTGCAAAGCCTTCGCTTGTTTTGCGTCGCATTCATAATGGTGAGGAGGTAAGGTGCAGGATTAAGCAAGCGGCTATCTTTAAGGCCCAGCCTTTTGGACAGTTTGCAGTGCTGCGCGTCCCTTATATCACTTATGCATTTAGAAAGAAGCTTATTGATGGTAAGTGGGTTGATACAGATGAAAGAGAAGCAATTCTCGAAGAGTACGAAGTTATTAAGAACGACTAACAATTAAAGTTATATGCGAAAGGCGGTGAAGTATGAAAGATAAAAACGAGTTGGTATTTAAAGCTACACCAGTCAAGAGAGTCTTTGAGAGAGATGGCTTTAGGATATATGCAATGGAAATCAACCAGAGTGCGTATCCATTTATAAAGCTAAACAGTTTTAATAATGTGAGTATCAGTGGCGATTTGCCTATTCTTACATCTGGTATAGAGTATGAGATTACTGCTGTTCCAGAGTACGGGAAATATGGTTGTACATATAAAGTTAAGAACATTAGGCGTGACGTTCATAGAAGCGGGGAAGACGTATTAACGTTTTTAAGCCAAATACTCCCAGTAAGACAGGCAACCACGTTGTATAATGTATATCCTGATATTGTGCAGCGAGTAAAGGACAACAATCTTAGCGATATAGATTTGTCTAAATTACCTGGTATCAAGGAAAAAACATTTGCAAAAATTTGTAGGGAAATTATTAAAAGTGAAATATTGTTTGACATTATAGCAGAGTTTAAGGGGCTGCTTAGCATGTCGATGCTAACAAAGATTTACAAAGTATATCCTTCGGTAGAAACACTAAGGCTTAAGTTAAAGACAGAGCCTTATACAACATTAATGCGAGTTGATGGAATTGGCTTCAAAAAGGCTGATGTCATTACCATTGAGATGCAAAAAGAAGGCGTCATTGACTTTGGTTATAACGTTAAGGAAAGTGTTGATAGATGTCTTGCTTGTATTGTTTATATTCTTCAACAAAATGAAAATGAAGGCAACACAAAGACAAATCTTGCTTATGTAAGGAAACAATGTCTTGAGCTTGTGCCTGCTTGTGCTAATCACTTCGCTGAAGCAATTAAGAGTGATTCTATCTATTATGATAAAAGCACAATGGATATTGCGCTTAAACGAACATATAAAACAGAACGCAAGATTGCAATTGCAATTGCGGGTGGCTTGAATAATGCATACAATGTGTGGGATTATGACGTTGAGAAGTATAGAAGGGTCGGCGATTTTGACTTAACAGATGAACAGATACAAATGCTTCGCAACGTATGCAACAACAATATTTGTATCTTAAATGGTTTTGCTGGTTCTGGTAAGAGTGCGTCAACACAGGCGCTCATCAATATGCTTGAAGACAACGATAAGTCTTATCTGATACTCGCACCTACAGGAAAGGCAAGTAAGGTTATTTCAGAGTACACTGGAAAGAAGGCTTCCACAATACATAGGGGGCTTGGTTATTCACCAGACGGCGGGTGGCGTTTTGACGAAGACAACAAACTTAGTCAAGATATCGTTATCGTGGATGAGAGTTCTATGGTTGGTGTAAATTTGTTTTCACATCTTATTGATGCGATAGATTTTGAAACTACCAAGCTTCTCCTTATTGGTGACAATGCGCAGCTTTGTTCTATTGGATGTGGTAATTTGCTACATGATTTTATGAATAGCAAGCTTATTCCAACTGTGACACTTACCCAAATCTTCAGGTATACAGACGGCGGTTTGCTCAATATAGCCACGAGAATTCGTTGTGGAGAACAGTACCTTAACAACGGTATGAAAAACACAACTACAACGTTTGGCAAGAATAAAGATTATATATTTATCGACAAGCCATCGGAATCAATGGGTATTCAGGCAGTAGCGTTATATAAGAAGCTTTTAAATAGCGGCGTTGATGTTGAAAACATCCGTGTTCTTACAGCTAAAAACGTTGGCGAATGTGGCGCAATAGAACTAAACAATATGATTCAAAAGGTGGCAAATAAAAATTGCGGCAGTGAGAATTGTATGAAGGTTGGCAAGGAAGGTAACGAAGTTGTATATTATGTAGGCGATTTGATTCTACAAAAGTCGAACAATTATAATGCTGTCCTTGCTGACGATGAAGAGAATACCGCATTTGTGGCAAATGGTGATACTGGCGTTATTAAAGGATTTGATAAAGACAAGTATGGTCGCTATGCCGTAGTGGACTTTGATGGTATTGAAGTTAAGTATTATCAAGGTGATATGAATTCAGATGATGTAGGCCTCGGGTATTCATATTCAATTCATAAATCACAAGGTTCAGGCGTAGATTATGTGATTGTATGTACACCTTCAAGCCATACGTTCATGCTAAATTCTAATCTTCTATATGTGGCATTGACACGAACTAAGAAGAAGTGTTTCCATATTGGCGATATACAGACTATCAATAGGGCTGTTCATAAGAAAGAGAACGTTGAACGTCATACGTTTATGAAGGATATGTTGATTGAGTTCAACGAAGAGAGCAAAGAGATTGGAGATGAGTATAATGAATAAAGTACAGTTAAGGATATATGCTGAAAGGGCGTGTTTGAATTGAAGAACAAGACCGTAGAAACTGTGGTTTTGGTTGCCGCAATTGTATTCGTAGTTGTGTGTGCTTATGCGGTATATAATATGATTGATGGATACGCAAAGTCTAATGACACTGGCATTGGCACGACAGCAAAACCATATAAAAGTGTTGCTGCGCAAATTGTAGAAAACGACACTGTACAAGATGAGCAAGTAGTACATCAAGAAAACTTTGTCATGTATTCAGCGCCAGCAACAGAAGGTTTCAAGTCTTATATGGATTACAGGACTATCACCGATGAGACTTCTCTGCAATACAAGTTGCAGAACGAGTATGCATACACCGATAAAGAGTCTGGCATTAGAATGGTAGGAGATAGATATTGCATTGCACTTGGCTCATATTTTACAACTGAAATTGGACAGTATGTTGACCTTATCCTTGGCAATGGTACTATTATTCCTTGTATTCTTGCAGACCAAAAGGATGATGCGCATACCGATGACACGAATGCGGTGACAATTGAAAGTGATTGTGTGTCTGAGTTTATTACTGATTCTAACACGTTGCCAGATATGGTGAAGCTGTATGGTGATGTGTCTAGATATGATGAGTCTTGGGAAGCTCGTGTAACTCAGGTGCAAGTATACGATAAGAATATCTTCGATGAGCAGTAAGATATATGAAGATTCTGTGATTGGTATTGTGCTCTTAAATACAAAAGAGTATAATGACCTATGTTCAAAAGTGAATCCTGATAGCTGAATATATTTGTTGTTTAGTTGTTAAGGTTATATGTTTAAGGAGGTATTGTATGCAAATAGTTATTAAGCGCGATGGTCGCAAGGTTGCTTATGACCAAAGCAAGGTAACAAATGCAATCAACAAAGCTTTTGAAAGTGTCGATGGCGAAGTAACCGAAGACGATAAAGCGATTGCAAATAAGATTGCAGCCGAAATATCTAATATCAAAAACGATGAAATGTCTGTAGAAGATATTCAAGATGCAGTAGAAACGAAGCTTATGAAAAGCTCTCGAAAGGATGTCGCTAAAGCATACGTTCTATATCGCAATGAACGCACTAAGATTCGTGACCGAAACAGTATGCTTATCAAGCTTGTTTCTGAAAAGTTGACTGCATCCAACGTTCAAAATCAAAACGCTAATATTGATGAGAATTCTTTTGGCGGCAGGATTGGCGAAGCAAGCAATGAAGTAATGAAGCAATATGCACTTGATTATTGCATGTCCGAAATGTCGCGTAATAATCATCTGAATAACGAGATTTATGTGCATGACCTTAATAGTTATGCGGTTGGTATGCACAATTGTCTCTCCTTGCCGCTCGATAAACTTCTTGCCAATGGGTTTAATACCCGTCAGACAGATGTTCGTCCTGCCCAATCTATCAACACTGCGTTCCAGCTCGTTGCCGTTTTATTCCAGCTGCAATCACTACAGCAGTTTGGCGGTGTGTCTGCCACGCACTTAGACTGGACTATGGTTCCTTATGTGCGCAAAAGTTTCTATAAGCATTATAAAGATGCTATGATTTATCTTGCAGAAGAAAATATTGAAGGAGAATTATCTTCCGTATATCTTCCAAAAGAATATCAGTTAGAAAGTTATGAAAGTTTTATTCAGGACATGCCTTCTATTGAGGACAAATATTTTAAGAAGTTTAAGCACTTTTACAAATATGCTTTAGACATGACATCAAAAGAAACATATCAAGCTGTTGAGGGTATGTATCACAATCTAAATACACTACAATCACGTAGTGGAAACCAGCTCCCGTTTACTTCCATTAATTACGGAACTTGTACGCTGCCAGAAGGTAGGCTTGTAACAAAAGCGTTACTCGATGTTTCTATTAAGGGAATCGGTAAATTTCATAAGACTTCTATTTTCCCATGCGGTATCTTCCAGTGTATGAAGGGTGTTAACCGTAAGGAAGGCGAGCCAAACTACGACCTGTTTCAACTTGCTCTTAAATCAACTGCACAAAGGCTGTATCCAAACTATGCAAACGTAGATTGGAGTGGCAATGCTGGATATGATGTGAACGACCCTAAGACTTACTTCTCTACTATGGGATGTAGGACTGCGAATGGTTGGGACATCAATGGTATGGGCCAGACAAAGGATGGTCGCGGCAACATCTGTCCTGTAACCATTATTATGCCTACACTTGCAATGGAAGCAGTTGAGCAAGCCTCTGCATCTCTTCATGGAAACGAAGAAGAGGTGGCCGTTGAAATGTTTATGAGTATTCTTGACGAAAAGATTTATGAAGCGAAGGATATGCTTATTGAGCGATTCAACTGGATTGCAAATCAATCACCTGATTCTTCGCGCTTTATGTATGAGAACGGCACAATGGAAGGCTATGTTCCAGAAGAAGGCATTGTGTCTGCTCTAAAGCATGGTACTTTAGCACTTGGTCAGCTTGGTCTTGCAGAAACGCTTCAGCTTCTTATCGGGTGCAACCAGACAACTGAAAGGGGTATGGTACTAGCAAAGCGAATTGAGCAGTTGTTTAAAGACAGATGTGCAGAGTTTAAGGAAGAATATAAGCTTAATTTCGGTGTGTACTACACTCCTGCTGAGAATCTGTGCTATACTGCGCTAAAGAAATTTAAGCAAAAGTATGGTGAGATTCCAAACGTTTCAGACAAGGAATTCTTTACAAACTCTATGCATGTTCCAGTATGGGAAGAGCTTGACCCGTTTGAAAAGATTGACATTGAATCTCAACTTACTGGATACAGTAGCGCTGGCTGCATCACTTACGTAGAATTGCCCTCAACTGTAAAGCATAACCTTGAAGCGCTAGAAGATATTGTCAATTATGCTATGGACAAGGATATTCCATACTTTGCAATCAATGTTCCTTGTGATACCTGTATGAATTGTGGCTATACAGATGAGATTGGAAGCACTTGCCCTATTTGTGGTGGTAGCAACATTCAACGTCTTCGCAGAGTGACAGGCTACCTTACTGGGAATTACACTACTGCATTTAATCTTGGCAAACAAGATGAAGTGGCACATAGAGTAAAGCATGAAGGCAAGGTGTTTTAATGAGATATGCACAAGTAGTTCCATTTGACGTTTGTAATGGTAGACAAATTGGTATCTCGCTATTTGTCCAAGGTTGTCACCTTCATTGCAAAGGTTGTTTTAACTCAACTGCATGGGATTTCAATGGTGGAAAAGAGTGGAATGATGATGTAAAGCAAAAGTTTCTTGAGCTTGCATCAAGACCATACATTAAGCGTATCAGTATTCTTGGCGGCGAACCACTTTCATATGAAAACGTCTTTGACATTTATGAGTTAATTGTTGAGATTAAAAACAAACTGCCTGACAAAGTTATTTGGTTATATACTGGTTATCTGTTTGAATACGTAATTAATAATCAGTTCAGTAGAAAGGTACTAGAACTATGCGATGTAGTTGTTGATGACAGATACGTTGAAGAACTAAAAGATATCGGCTTGCCTTGGCGTGGTAGTTCGAATCAAAGGGTTATTGATGTGCAAGAAACTCTAAAGCAAAATAAAATTGTACTTTATGACAAGTAAGGATAAATGCTATGAACAATAATCCATGTTTCATTATTATTGCAAAACGAAATTATGAAAGTGAATATGATTACGAAGAAACAGTTGGTAACACAGTAGTCATGCTTACAAAAAATGATTACAGTGTTTCACTAGAAACTGACAAGGAAATTGATTGCACTATCATTAAGTATTGGGAGTACACTTACACTCCTGTAAGTGACAAAGTAAGCATCGTAACTGTTTAAGATAATTTTAAAATAGAGAGGATTTATAATATGCCTACTAAGATGAGCAAGTTTCATAAGGTATCATACGAGCAGTTCCGTAAGGATTGGCTAGACACTTTCTATGCGGATAAGCAGGATTACATTGACCCTGTTACCAAAGAAGTTGACATTCAGATTGACGCTGCTATTCGTGAGACATATGATGGTATTCAACTTCCTACTCGTTCGACTATGATGTCTGCTGGCTATGACTTCCATATGCCTATGGGATTCACGCTTAAGGCTGGTAAGTCAATCAAGATTCCGACTGGTATCCGTTGTGAGATGTATGATGGTTGGGTGCTTACCATTCATCCTCGTAGCAGCCTTGGTTTCAAGTATGGTCTACATATGGCGAATACTACATGTATTATTGATGGTGATTACTTCGAGTCTGATAATGAGGGCCATATCTTTTGCGAGCTTGTGAACGATAGTTCTCTTGCAAAGAACATTCCCTTCAATAAGGGTGACAAGTTCTGTCAAGGAATCTTTGTTCCGTTCGGTATCACACTTGATGATGATGTAACCGAGGTAAGGCGCGGTGGACTTGGGTCAACTGGTCGCTAAAATGTAGTGAATGAGGGGTAAATAAGGTTATTTATCCCTCATTTTAAAGTTTTTTATAAAAAACATACCCATCTACCTGGGGTTTTGTTGAGAAAATAAGCTTTAAAATACGAATTTTAAAGGTAGTGTAAACTATGGATAATAAAACAATCACAACACCCATTTGTCCTAACTGTGGCGCAAGTTTCTATAGAGTGGATTACCAAACAACAACAGCTGTGTTTTGTCCGATGATTATTAAAGACGTAGCAAGAAACTATCAAGCTGGAAACAATACAACCACATATTGTACGTGTATGAATTGTGGTGTAAAGTTCAACTTTAGCGATTGATACAATTCCGATTTTAAAGGAGGGCATATGGATAGGCCATGTGATTTCCTCTTAAATAATTATCCGACATTTGAAATTGGAGATTGTCCTAACTATGGCAGTTCAGATTGCCCAATAACAATGAAACTACAAACACCATGTAGTATTACCGTGGATAAACTTGTTACGCTTCTTCAATATAAGTATTCCAAGAGATAGGATATGAGTATGTCAGAGCAATTCGTTCCAAAGCTGATTGATAATTTTGAGGAAGTCAATCAGCAGAATATCGAGACGTTCAAGAAGCATGGAACCAAGAAGTCTGATGAGTTACGTCATAAGTGTACAGTGTGTGGACGAGACGTTTCCATCGATAATAGTTTCTCGTGTGAAGGCGACAGACTTGTTTGCGGATGGTGTTATTATAACGAAGATAAGTTTCCAAATATTCAAGATGCCCTTAATTGGATTTGGCCTGTTTATAATCTAAGATAATTGTTTCAAAGGAGAAGAAGTTATGATTAGACAGTGTGAATGCTGTTCCAAGATTTATGACAACTTTGAAGACTATCGCAATCATGACCCACTATGTAATGCTGCTGGCTTTGTGAATTATTATGATGAAGACACTGGAATGAGAAACATCGTGTTCTATACACCATGTAAGGACAGCTATTACGACAAATGGTTTGAGTTCAATTATTGTCCAAGCTGTGGCAGGCTTATGAATGTAAAGCACGTCGCATATAGATAAAGATAGGTTTAATTGGCTGCGTGTATGTAGAAAGTGTAAACAAATTAATCGCCAACTATATGCACGCAGCCTTTGTTGTATAATGCAAGCACGTTAAATTTCGACAAAAGGAGTTGTTATGAGTAAGAAGAATGGTCTTAGCAAAAGCACTATCGTTTGTATTGTAATTGATATTATCGTGCTTATTATGTTCCTTGTTGGAGGTGTGTACAGTGCGTTCGTTCTTCATGATGCAGTCAATGTTATCATGGCAATGGTAGGTATCTGCATAGCTATGGTTTCTTATTGCATCACTATGTTTGGTGAATGTCTTGAGTATATCAATGAGTATCTAAAGAGCAAGTGCAAGTAAACATGAGCGAACCAACTAACTAATATTGAAGGTTGTGATTAGCAAATGACGGCAGTGTTTTTATTTATCCGTCTAGTTGAGTTTATTGCGGTAGTTGCCCTGATAGGATTTATTGCAAAGATTGTGTGGGATAAACTTTGGCCTGCAATTAAGAAACTCATTGATAAGAAAACAGAGTATTATGATGTTGAAAAGCTTGACGATGCTGAAATCATCGCAAGGAAGTATCAAAAGAAAGGAAAGCGAAATGCGTAAAGGTGTAATTGTAATTGCTATGGGTGCTATGCTTGCCGCTGTGTTTACTACTGGTTGTTCTACTGGCATTTATCAGCAGGATGTTGGTGAGGTTGTCGTTACCAAGGGTATGGGTGGCGAGATTACTGGCAGCACTACTGACGCAGGATTCCATTTTGTGTCGCCGTTTGACAGTGCCATCACTTACTCAACTCGCAACAATGTAATCAGTTTCATGGGTGGCAATGAAGAAGCATACAACGGTGGTAGCGCTAGTGGTTCGCAGGTAAATTGCAACGATTCCAGTGGCGCAAGCTTTGAGGTTGATATTCAGGTGAACTATTCTCTTAATCCTGATTATGCCGAAGAGCTTTATGCTAACTATGGTACACAAGAAAACTATGTCCAGTATGTTGCAGCCGTTGATGTGCGAAGCGTGACACGAGAGGTGGCTGGTAAGTTCAATACCATTACACTGCTTACTGACCGTACTAGCTTTACTCAGGCAATTCAAAACGCGCTTACTGAGAAGTGGAAGGACAGTGGTATCAGCATCGAGCAGGTAAGTGTCCAGGAGATTCGTTATCCTTCAACGATTACAGACAAGTATGCAGAAGCACAGGCTGCTGAGATTTCCAAGGCAAAGGCACAGAATGAGCAGGAGACTGCAAAGGTAGAAGCTGAGACTAAGGTAATCCAGGCACAGGGTGAAGCAGATGCAAACGCTGCACTTGCAGAATCGCTAACGCCTGAAGTCATCCAGCAACATTACATTGATGCACTTGCTGAAATTGGCAAGAACGGCAATCTTGTAGTTGTTCCAGATGGTTCTTCTCCACTTATTAATACTAGCAAGTAAGATGATGGGTATGACATATTTTCTCATCGGGTGTTTGATTGGCGGCGCTGTTGGTTTCATATCCGCCTGTTTTGTACGTGAAGCTGACGACAACAAGCATTATTGGTAAGGGGTATTTATGTGTGATTTAAAGTATTGTGCAAACTGCAAGTATTGGTATTGCTATAGTAATGATGATAAGTTTGATTTTACATCAGATGGCGAATGCCGTAGGTTCCCGCCTAGTACGCCAGTCTTTGAAGCGTCTGGTAACGACAGTGTTAATCTAAGTGATGCATTTCTTTGTATGATTCGCGGCACTGTTATGATGAACTTCCCATTCACATACGCAGAGGATTGGTGTGGTGAATTTGATTGGGCAGACAAGCTGCGAATCAACGACGACGATGATTATGAAGACTGGGAAAAGAGCCAGGAGGATTAATGGAAAACGTAGAGGTTAATTCACACGGTACAAACAAGGCAATCAATGCACACATTCTATCAGATGACAAGATGCGTGAAATTGGTTTTACTGATTGCGACAAAAAGAACTGGTACTATTGTAAAAACCTAAGCAACGAAATTTCATTTAATGTCACTATTCCCAAGGATGGTTCTGATATCTCTATCGATGTTCTTGACGAGGATTACCTACAACCATACGACTTCCAGTATATTCTTGAAAAGAACCCAAACCATCCATTCGCTGTAGGCATTAAGGTGAAGGTTGAAGGTTGTATGCGATATCTACAAAACAAAGGCGTTCTTTCTGGGCATGAATACGGTGAGTATATCTAATGGCTAACTATCTATTTACAAATTATAAAGGGAAGTACAGGTTGCTTCCTCGAATAGACATGGATACCAATGACTTTGCTAGAGATGTAAAAGGTAACATTGATGAAGACTCAATCTATATCTCCTGCTACTATGGCAATGAGATTTGGTACTATGGGTTAAATGACAGTCATAGGGCAATGTTAGGCGCATACATTCCAAGTAAGCAACGTGGTCACAATATTACCAAAGAGTTAAAGAAACAAGGTATTGAGTTTTTTGATTATGATGAGACGGATGAAGAAGTAACATTTCATTTTCTTGCATCAGATATGGAAACTATTGCGTCATTACTAAAGCCCAAGACAAGCGGAGCGGATACGTCGCCATTTTCAGTTAAAAATCTGCCTAAGTCCGATGTTGAGTTGCCACCTGAATACGCAGAGAGGTACAAGGCGATTTCTTCTAAAGCTGGTATGTCTGGTATGTCGATTATCAAAGACACAAACAACGTGTTTTTGTCCAGTATGGAAGACAAACTTAAAAAGAAGTATAAGAATAAGAAGCTCTCTTGCTATGAAGACATGAGACGTCGCAAGATGAGCAGACAGTTTAAAGAGTACGTATATACGCTTGGCATGTTTGACGAATATCTTGAAGTGCTTGACAAGGCAGTGACAGATTACTATAATAACAAGTAAGGTTATATGTTAAGAGCTGCAAAGGCATAGTATTATCGCCGTGCCTTTGCAGTCTTCTTATAACCGATTGAAATTGCGATGAGAGGAGAGATAAATTGGTTGTAAACAATGTTAATGTTTACGGACTTGAGAATGCTATTCGCGGTTCCAAGTTCCCAATGTCAACAGATATTGATTCATTAAATGGCGAGGTGACTAAGACATCTGCAAAGCTTGCATCATGTAAGACTGGCACTGGACATGACCAGTTCCTTACTGGTATCATTGTTCAGTTTGACCTAACTTTTACTGTAAAAGCGTGGACTGAAGCAGAGCGCTATCATTTCCTAGACTTTATTTCTAGTCAGTCTACTATGCATCGTATCAGCAAGTTTAACCTAGACAATCAGTATGTTGAGTATGTAGACCAACGTGTTATTGACGTTATGAATGAGCTTAAGGACAAGTATAATAAGACAAAAACCCCAGAAGATTATCTTCGTCTACTGTATACAAATCCTTGTGGGTTTAAGCTTACTGCTTCAATGACTACAAATTATAGGCAACTTAAGACTATTTATCAGCAACGTAAGTCGCATCGACTTCCTGAATGGCGCGAATTTTGTTCGTGGGTAGAAACACTTCCTTATTTTAAAGAACTTGTACTTAGCGAAGAAGGAGAGTAAGTATGGATACAAATAGTTCAATTTCTAGTGAATCAGCTTACGGTAAGTGCAAGCTGACTTATACATTTATTGGTACCGACGATGAAATTGATTGTGTGCTAGATTACATTGGAAAGATGTATGATGAATGTGATTTTAATAACGAAAATGTCGTAAATAATGAGACAGCTAAAAAAGACATGGTAAACAGCCCAGCTCATTATAATCAATCTTCTATGGAATGTATTGATGAAATGATTCTTGTTTTTGGTAAGCAAGTTACGGCTGACTTCTGTTTAGGCAATGTATGGAAGTATAGGAACAGAGCGCCATACAAGGGCAATCCAATCGAAGATGCTAAAAAAGCAGATTGGTATATGATGAAGTACAAGGAACTAAAAGATGAGATGAACAAGCCTGTTATTGGTTATACTACAAGTATTGGCACGTATAACAACTAAATATATATGCTATTATTTTGGGGCTGTAACAGGCCCCATTTTTGTGCAAGTTTTCTTTATAGAACTTATCTTTTGTAATTTGTGCAAATACATTTTACAATATAGTTGTAATTATATAAATACAACCAGAGGTGGACAAACATGGGAAAAGACCTTAAAGGCAAGGACTTAGGAAGGGGATATAGTCAACGTAAGGATAAACGTTACGAAGCGCGTGCAATGGTGAATGGTGCAAAGATATGCTTATATGATATGCATCTCCCAACATTAAAGAAACGTTTTGAAGAAGAAAAAATAAAAGTTTTAAGAAATGAAAAAAATATTAGACCAAACCTAACCTTAAATGAATGGTTTGAAGAATGGTTTGACAAATATAAAAAGCCATCTCTCAAGAGTGAAGTATCAAAGCGAGCATATCATAGAAAAGTATCAAACACATATATTGCCATCATAGGAAATAAAAAGATAGAAAACATATCTCATATGAATATGCAGGATGCTACGAACGAGCTGCTTAACAAGTTTAAAGCAAGAACTTTAAGAGAAGCGCTTGGTGTATTAAGAGAGTGTTTGGATATTGCAGTAATGAACTCTATCATTAAATCAAATCCATGTATCAATATAGCCATTAAGGATGAGAACGAGGCGGTGCAAGAACGTAGGGTTCTAAGTTCACGTGAAATGAAAATGTTCTTAGATGAGATACAGCATGAGTATTACAATGAAGCTTATCAAATACTGCTACTTACTGGCATGAGAATTGGTGAGTTCAGTGGCCTTCAATGGCAAGATATAAATTGGCAAAACAAAACAATTAGGATACAAAGAAGTCTAAGTATTGGCTATGTTGACGGCAAGAAAATGGAGTATCTTACTACGCCTAAGACGAGTAACAGCTATAGAACCATTCCATTCTTTGGAAATGTGGGCGAATTGTTAAAAGATTGGAAAGTTAAACAAGACCAATACAAAGCAAAACTTGGAAGCAGATGGAGACTAAGACCAGAACTAGGCGATTTAGTTTTCACTACGACATTGGGTTCTCCTGTTACGAGATACGCATTATCTCACAATATTGAAAAGGTATTAAAGAACATCAACGAAAAGGAAGAATACAATGCCGTAATGGAAGGTAGAACGCCAGAAAAAATGGAGCATATTTATCCCCACGCTTTCAGACATACGTTTGCCACTAGATGTTTCGAGAAAAAATTAGACCCAGTGTTTATACAAAGAATTATGGGGCATACTAGTTATGCTACTACTTTGAAATATACGCATCTTTTAGAAACCAAACTAAATGAAGAGGTGGCAAAAGCGGAAGACTTCCTATTATAATAGGGGGTCTTTTTTTTATGCTGCATGTTTACGTATTTGCGTAAAACATTGATTTGCGTAAGAAATTGCGCAAATTTATTTTTTGCATTTTTAAGCAGTTGCGTATTAGTTGCGTAAATTTTTTAAACAAGCTTGCAAACACTATGTAAATAAAGTAATATATATAAGGGCTTTGCATTTGGAGTTCTAGGAGATAACAACGAGTAAGTAATTATGAACCCTTGGTAGACAAAGGGTTGAAGATTTCCTATATTTGCTTAAAATAAGCAAAACATTATATTAATGTCGTATGGTTTTGAGTCAGATTTGAGTAGGGAATTGCTTAAACTGTATCATCCATTTCCTTCAGTTAAGTTTACGCAACATGACTCATACATATGGCACCTTACACTCATAAAAATAAACAGTTATAAAACGTTCCAAATTATTATATACTTAGATTGTCGTTCATTTAGAGGCTCCTAACAGGGCCTCTTTTTTTGTGCATAAAATTATTCTTTTAAGCTCTCTCCTGATAAGATAGTAAAAGGGAGGGAGACATCAAGAAATGCACATAGTATATTCTAAGCAGGCATACAAATATTTAAAGAAACAAAGTGAACAGGATTACAACCGAATACTCAGTGAGATAAACAAGTTGCCAGACAACCACAACAGAATAAAGAAGCTGAGTGGTATATCAAATTTATATCGTCTGCGCGTTGGGGATTTTCGTGTTTTGTTCACACCAGAGTTAGAACATGGTACAATCAAAATAGAAAAGATATTGCCAAGGGGTGACGTATACAATGGCATTAGATAAGAAAGTGGCAGAGAAGTTTTTAAACAGGTTGGACAGTTTACAAAAGGAGATAGAGTCAATTCATCGTGATTTAGTATTTGCTATGGATGAGGACAAATTAAGCCTAGATGATTTAGATGCTGTAAAGAAAATAAGAGAAAAGAATGAATATAAAACAATTGAAGAATGGGAAGCAGAAGAAGAGTAATAAGATGTAAAAAAAAAGGAGCAGCAACTTAATGCTACTCCTTTTTCATATCTTTTCTATTACACGCCGATTACATAACGCAACACCATGTTTCTGTTATCGACGGTTTGACCCATAAGAGAGAATGATGAATTATTATTTACCGCATTTCCTTTTATGTCATTATCATTGATGTAAAGATACTTCTTGTATAGCTTTCCACCACGTTCAAGTATAAATGAGAATCCACCACCACTGTCATTGGCTGCGGCATACTTTGAAATGAAGAATGAATTCCAACTAGAATTAACAGGTGCGGTATTGGCAACGTCATAGGCGCTAAAAATCAACGAAATTCCATGAGGTTGGTCAGACACACTATCGGATAATGTTATTGTCGTATCTGCCTTCATGTATTGCGCTCCGCTCCATAGCACTTTATTCTCACCGTAGTTAGCACCAGCAAGACCAGCAGTTCTACTCCAAATACGCACAGAGTTACCATAAATATTTGTGGTACCGCTAGAATCCTGATAATTATCATATCCGATTGCGGTGTTACCAGCAGTAGAGACTGGAATAAACACATTTTTCAATGTACCGTTAGCGGTTTTACCGTTTATTGCTGCCTCAACACCCATATTAATATCTTTGTTTGTTGTTACGTTACCAGTGAGCGTACCACCGCTTAAAGGTAGATAACTATGAGTATGACTCTTTGCAGCATATTCTGTATGGGTGTGTGTCTTCGCTGCATAGTCAGTGTGCGTATGATTCTTAGCAGCATATGTATTTGGTAGTGCAGCATGAATTGCATCCATAGCATCAAGGTCATCGGTCAAACATTCGCTTGTGTTGCCAGCACGATAAATCTCATCGGTTGATAGGGTGGGATTGAAAATCCGTTCGCTTGTTTCACTCATGATAATCTCCCTTGATAGAAAGCCGAAACTTGCTTAAACTAAATCTTATATAGTTCATTGAATTTAGACTGAATCACAAACTGCAATTGATTCCAGTCTATTTTTAAGGCCCAACGGAACCACCTTCTTTCTTTTTCACAACGTTTATGTTAAGTCACGCTATGTAGAATACCCTGTGCATCATAGATGGAGACAATAGCATAGTGAAGCTTTCCAAATTCATCATACACATAACACAAATAACTCTGAGAGTTGCCATTCGAATCATATATAGTGACTTTAGATGCAGTCAACTCCCAGACTGCATATAATGTTACACTCTCATTTGCCGAATAAGTGTCACCAGGGTTGTATTGAATTGTTCCTTGTGCATTCGTCCAATACTTGAATTTGTATTGCTTTCTTGTAGGGATATCGGAAGACAGCGTTAATGGTACATTATGCACTTTAGATTGACTGCTTGGGACTATAACTGCATCGTCTCCTGCATTTGAGTTGTAAGAAACAACATACGTGTCTGCTTTCCATACAGCGTATAATGTTGCACCCTTGTTATCAGTATAATTCGCACCAGATGCATAAACAACTTCTCCATTGGCAGAAGTCGCCCAGCCTTGAAAACCATATCCAGTTCTAGTCGGGATATTGGACGACAATGCCAACGTCTTACCATATGTCTTGGTCTGGTTACTTGGCATATTGGAAACTGTGTCAGTAGTATTCTTGTTATAAGTAA
>OLGI01000033.1_pt1 | contig 148597 bp, 120 predicted proteins | sample 1605221 | NCBI WGS metagenome assembly OLGI01 (sample SAMEA3888915, study PRJEB22519) | human gut metagenome | biome: human gut; feature: human-associated habitat; material: faeces | place: Denmark | collected 2010 | reverse complement strand
TAAATCAAATCCATTACCATATTCTTCCGCATTTCACTTTTTTGTAGTAACTTTGCATGTAAAATCTCTTTCCTTCCACATTTCCTGCATGGCAGCAAGACCGAGATATTTCCAAGATGATTCAATCACAATATCGGCCTTGGTGACATCAACTATTCGTTTCAGTTGTCGCACAGCCTCTGGATCAAAGAGTACACCATGTTTGTCTTGCCTGGATTTCCTCTCATACATAAGGTAGTTCTGATAGTGTTCGGTATTCAGAACGCCGTCAAAGTTAAGAAAGATAATCTTCTTCATAAGATGGGATCTAAGCATAACTCTCTACGCTTACACTTCTTGCAGTGCTTACCAATCCACACAGCATCAAATTGGTTCATGGCTTGTTCCACGATTGCAGGGTCATCGGTTAGGATGCCAGCCTCGAAGTTTCGTTTGTCTTCGCCTTTCATTCCGAAACCGGCACTAGTCAGGTTTGCGCTGCCGACATACACCTCTTTGCAGTCGAATACAAGCATCTTGAAGTGAACGCGAGGACTGAGCACTCGTTCCAAACAATCATAAAGCACAGGGTATTTGTCAAAGTCCTCCCAAAAGTTCGGGCCAGGTTCTTTGGCGTGAATGAGCCTTACTTCCGCACCGAATTAGTTGGGCAATGAGTGCCAGGAATGGCTTTTTCTCTTTGCCCACCTCCACATAAAGGTCTTTTATGTCGACTGTGCCAGTCCAAAGAGTGTGCTTTACGGACTTCACCCGTGAAAGCACCTCCTTGTAGTTGGCGGTGTTGGAGATGTATGATAGCATACCAACTATTTTACAAGATTCATAATTTCTTTGCCCATGCGGATGATTGGTGATGAAGCATTTATATACTCTCCTGCTATTTCACCAAGTTTTGGCATTTCTTCCTGTATATTTTTGAAATGGATGGTTTGCGAAGCCAAATGTCTCCACTTGTTCCTTTTTTCGTCTCTTCTATTGCCTATAACAATACCATCCTTGCTGTATTTTGAAATTATGTCTGCAACTTGTTCTTCCATAGCATCAAGCTTTGCTTTGGTGTTCCCTTGCACTTCAAACACCATGTGAATGTGTGGAGCATATTTCGTAGAAAATATCCTATCACGGAAGAAAATGGTTAACATGACTTGATTGTTGGTGTTAGGGAAAAAGTACTTCACATAACCTCGTTCAGATTTACACAACATGCCCATGCTGTCGAGATTTTTTTTGAGTTCAGAAGGTTCTGAACATTCCAAAATGCCTGAGACATAGTCCATTATGTGGGTATAAACTTTATGTATCTCGGCTATTCGTTGTGAGTTTCCAGCCTTGCTAAAGAAATCAAGGATAGATACATCTATTTGATTTGCCATATTACAAATGTTCTTATAAAATTCATTAAGCAAAAAAATGTAGTTAGTCTGAGCGTCTTTCAAATAGGGAGATATGTTTTCATAAACTTTATCCAGCAGTTCTTTATGTGTGATGGAGTTTTTGTTCTCTGGAGCAATTTCAGAGGCTTTATCATAGTTTAAAAGATCATAATGATGTAGCCCCAAAACAACGGTTATGACACAGCAACCTTGCCCTAACATTTTATAAACACTGTTTTGATATAGATTTAAATCATTATCGAGCGAATGATTTACCTTATTTTCTATAATGATGGCATTTCGAGTGCTCTCATTATAAAGCAGAAGGTCAATGCGTTTATCCTCATCCACTACACATTCTCTCTTCACAGAAAAATCACGAAGAAAATCTTCACGTCCTAATAACTGCTCCAGACTTCTGATGAAGAGGTCGTTTAAGTGATGGCTTTCTTCTTCATGGAAAAAGAACTTATAAATGTCAGACCACATGTTTTCATGATGGGTCACGCCCGTTATATCCATAAGAGAACGTTCCCATTTATGAGGTTTGGGAATGCTCTTTAACCCATTAAGCCAAGACTGGAGTTGTATTGTATTCATCATATTCACTTAACTATGGATGCGAATAGTTCTGAACACTCTTTTGTTGCAAATGGTTCGAACACATTTTGCCATATATTGAGAGCAAGTTGCTTCGGGTTGAAGCTTGCCATATATAGGCATTCTTCTACAGACACGACATTATCTGTAACTCCAAAGACTGAAGCCGGAATCTGTCTTACAAAGGGATACCATATATGGTTCTCCAGATTGTCTTCATAGCCATTTAATGGCAGTGTGTGACTCAACTCTTTCATTTTTTCATATACTTTTCGAGAGTCTGTTTCTGAAGCATACACCCATATACCTACGCCTCTTCTATGCCAAGGAGAATCTGAACGATTCCACCATTCCCATTCAATCGAAACAGCGATAAGTCTGCTTTCGTTCGGATACATATTTAGGCTCAGTTTATTTCTGTCATATTCAAAAATCCATCCTGTATCTTGTAGCTTAGAATTTGCAAGTACTTGAATTTCATTACAAAGCGAAGACTTAAGATATTTAACCAAGTCCTCCCGATAATTTGAGAGTTCAATATATGCTGACCATTTTTCGGCACTATCGAACAAGTCCATAATCTGCTTTATATTTTCCATGTTATAGAGTTTTACAGTATTCTTTATATTGGCTTAATAAGTTCCTAAGAGGTGTATTTTCTTCTGGTAATGAAGAAATGCAGTCATCTAACCAGTCCGAGACTTCTTCTTCAAAAGACCAAACAATTGGAGTTATAGGAAGGTGCTCCGGCATGGTTTCAGACAAATAAGATGGTCTATGCAATGAATCATCAGAAATATTTTTGTATTTGTTAGGAACCAAATACACAATTTTGTATTCCTGATGTTTACTATAAAATTCCGGAAGCAAATCATTATCTGAACGATGAATATTCTCAAACCAGTATCTATACAATTGATTGGGTTGGTCTCCTGCCCAATTTGATTTATTCTCAATAATTATTACACTGTGAGGGTTATACCTTTTTAGCATAACATCAACTCGTCCTGTCTCAGCAGTCGAAATCCATTCATCATTTTCTCCGTAGTTAACGTTTATTCGTTTCAGCAGCAGATTGATAAACCGATTTTCCTGCCCGTGCATAGTATGTGGGGAAAGAATAAATTGCAGTATTCTACTGTGTATTGGCTCTGTTATTCCAGTGAATTCATTCCACAGGGTAAACACATTAATGTATTTCCCTTCAAAAATGTCTTTTTGTTTTTTAGCCATAATCTGTTCGTGAATCTTTACAAAATCACGAAGTGCATCTGAATATTGTATTAATTTGTCGCTCATACTTATCTGTTACAGTATTTCTTTTGCAATCCATGCGCATGCCTCGGCATCAGCCAGTGCATGGTGATGGTTTTCTAAAACATACCCACATTCATGTGCCACGGTATGCAACTGGTGGTTTTCCAAATCGGGAAATACTTTCCGTGATGCCGTGAGTGTGCAGAGGAATGAATATTCGGGATAGTCCATCTGGTAGCAGCGGAAAGCGGCACGAAGGCAACTTTCGTCGAAAGCCTTGTTGTGCGCCACGAGGGGAAGCCCTTCTATGAGAGGGGCAATCTGCTTCCATACTTCAGGGAAAATGGGCGCATCTTCTGTATCTTCTTCTTTCAACCCATGCACTTGCGTACACCAGTAGTTATAATAGTTCGGCTCTGGTTGTATGAGAGAGTAGAACGAATCAACGATTTCTCCGTTCCTTACGATAATGACACCAACAGAGCAAACGCTGGTTCGCTCATTGTTAGCGGTTTCGAAATCAATAGCTGCAAAATCTTTCATTTCTTATTTGGGTCGTACTTGTTCCACATTCGTTTAATGATTCCTGCAATCTCTTTGCGAAGCCAGATTGGTTCCAGGACCTCCACGTCTTCGCCCTTAGAAAGCAATTCTTGGTAGAAATCAAATTCGGGACAAAGATGGAGCGTGAAGATGCTGAATTCGCCTTCTCGGTCAATTTCCTCCTGTGAGTTGTGAAGCGGTAGTGAACGGAGGTAGTTGGCCTGACCAGCCGACACTTTCAACTTCACGTACTCAATGTTGCGTTTGGTTCCTGCAATGATGCCATAGTAGTTATAGAAGAATGTCTCTGGGTCGAAATTCTCCGGCATTTTGAATGTCTGACCGTCAAGCTTCCAAATGTGGAAGATGCGGTCGATGGCATATATCATTATCTTATCATAATATGGACTGAGGGCTATCATGTACCACCGCTGTTTGAATAGCTTCAGACAGTAGGGATGGACGTTGAAGGTGTGGCTTTCATCCTTCCAATAGCTCTGGTATGTGATACGTAGCTGTGTGTCCGTCTTCATTGCATCAATAATGACGGCCAACTCATTCTGTCCCGAGGGAATATCTTCAAGCAGAATACGGTCTTTGATGGATTGGCTGTCAAGGAGTAGATTGCTCACAGATATGGTGTTTATAAGCCAATTCCGCAATCCACCTCGTTTAATCTCGTCTGCGTTCTCAATATAATAGTGGTAGCCACCTTTGCGCTCACATTCTATGACGAGGTTGAACATCTCCTCTGCGGCAATTCTCCACTTGTGGAAAGTGCGCAGAGGTATCGGGTCTTCTTCAAACTTTTCCACCCACTTTTGATTGATTTCCTCAAAAGTGATGCGACCAGCCTTGTAGATGGTTTCAACTAACCAAACGTATCTATTGATAAGGTTTTTAGCCATAATTCTCTGTTTTGATACCGCAAAGATAGTGAAGACTTGTGTAATTATGGGGCACAAGTTCCGCTTTCCTGTTTAATTTTATTTATTCCTAGTAAAAAATCCTATCCAAGTACCAAAGTCAGGCGCATTTGGTTGTTTTTTAAGCTGTCATCAACTCCATATTCCCAAGTGACTTCTGCTTCCGGGTTGATGTACTCAGACAGAAACATCTGTATCTTGGCGAGGTCGTCCATTGTCATCATGTCAGCATTATGACAATCGATAAAGAAGGTACATAGACTGTATTGCTTTAAGTCTCCGACATTTGCTCCTATCAACTGGTTGAGGATTGAAAGCATAGGGCTTGTATTTTCCAAAGGGTTAGAGAGATATGAGCCATAGAGTATGGTATTTTCTCTTTCATTTTCTCCATTCCGCTCTCGTCAAAGTCAATAATACTGTTGTCATCGTCAATGTGGTTTAACAATTCAGCAATCTTCTCTTTGTTGTCGATCTTCTTCATGATTATTCGTATTTTACATTTCTTTCAAGTTGGATATGCACTTCCAGGTCAAAATCATGCACATAGATAAGGTCATAGAGCGAGAAATAACAATGGTCGTAAAGGTTGTGGAACGGTTGTATCATGTGCAAGTCTTTTGACCATTCCCGGTCAAGTTCCTCGTTCCAGTTGTCGTTCTCGTCTTCCATGCCAATCCATTTCTCAAACGTTTCACATCCACCATGTTCAGGAGGATATTCTTTACTGCAATGTAACGACCATGCACAGCCGTCATCATAGAGAGGTTCAAAGCCTCCTTGCGTCAGAGCGTCCCATACTTGTTTGGCGGTTTCGGTTTGAAGAAGGTGGTGATTCGGGTATTCTGCACCAAGATAGATTTTTCCTTCCACCTCAAAATCACCAAAACTGTCGGTGCGATTGCAGTACTCTTCATAGGTAGTCATCACTTTGTTATAGAGTTCTGCGCAGGCTTTTCTTAATCTGTCGTTGAATGAGACAAGCAGCTGATGCATATCGCTGTCGTACACATTCAGTTCATACAGCACATTGCTTCTACAACGAAGAAGCTGCTTCATGACGTGCTTTTCTTCGTCTGTGTATCGGCAATGGTCGTTCCACAATGCAATGTCATTTTCAAGCATCTTAATCCGGGGGTCTTCAAATACCTTATATATATCCATACGCGTAGATTTGAAATTCTCATTGCAAAGATATTTTCATGGTATGCCATTCTGAGGCGTATGTTTAAAATTCTTCGATAACCTAAAATCCGCAACTAAGCCCTTCAACGTCCTTCTTGCGTGTACACGTCCACTCGTTACTGAATTTGCAGATAATTAGAATTGAAATACCCAATTCAGCCCACAACATCCCCTTACCCCACAATGCGACTTGAGGCAATACGCTACATCATACCCATAAGTTGTAGGTGTCATCCAAAATCAGTCTGGAATACATCTGCGTAAGCATTGTTATAGGTATATACATTCAGCACATACCGCCTTGATGTCCTGATCCACTTGGCTGGTACAGAGATAAACCTGAAGACAAACGCTTTTATGCGGCTTGTTGCATTGAGTCCGACCCTCTTTACGTCAAGTCTTTGGATAATAACCTTGTAAGGGCTACGGATAAGTGCTGTAAGAAGAAGGAACATAGAGTTCTCTGCCATGAAAGATTTGGGCAATCTGTTCCACCCGAAGCCATTGTTTATATCATCGAAGATACGTTCCTTTCCTCCACGAAGGTTATAGAACTCGACAATCTCTCTTGCGGAAAATTCATAGTCGTTAGTCAGGATACAATGGCATGTGTATTCTCCTTCCCAAAGATCCTGCACACCACCCATCCGTTTCTGTCTTTGAATTACAAGTCGGTATGCCTTCCACTTCTCAACAAGGATATAGTTCAATTCAAACTCAATGCCATTGATTTCCTCAGTCTTCCAACCTCTGAGAGCAAAGATGTCATTGTAGAGCGAATCGCAGCGGTTAGCGCGGATATATAAGATGACAATGTAGAGTTAAATTGCTCCATGTTTGAAAATATTCCTCCAAAAGGAGTGAGTTTCTCAGATTTAATTTGTATTTTTACCATGTCATATCAAGACATTTTCTTGTTTTTTTTCGCAACACTAAGATAAGTAAAAATTCTGATATAGCAAAATCCTGAGCAACTTATTGTTGCTCAGGTGTTTAAAAAGTTTGTTTTATAATAGAGTCGTGGAATTAAGGTTGAAATAATAATAGGATCGATTAAAATAGTAATACTATGGCATGGATTGACCAACATTTAGAAAAATTCATCAAAGATTGCTTTCCTGAAAGATATGTATGTGCCTACCATGAGTATCGTACATGGCAGTCCCATAGGTATCTTTATGTCACCACTGTCTTGAAAGACGACAAGGATCTCCATTATGAATATATTGGTGGTGCAGTTGAGCTACATCTTGAAGGAAAATACCAAAGTGCGGATTATAAGTATTTTGCAAAGGAATTGAGATTCCAAACTTCTAGAAGCCCCAAATTACATTGGTTAGGTTGGCAAGGAAGGAATCAATGTCGTTGCAGAATAGACGCTGCTACAGATAATTGGGAACAGCTTATGAATGCTTTTATTGAAATAATGGGTATCTTTGATCCAATTATTGAAAAGATAATTCGTCGGACAGCTGTCAATCCTAGTGTGGAACCATATAAGGGAGATACCGTTTTCTCAGAGGAAGGGCTAAATGATGATGAAGTATGCCTGGCTACGTGTTCTTTGGGCAAACTATTTGGGAATAACCTTGTCGTTCCAGATTATCAAAGAAACTATTGCTGGGAAGATAAACAGGTTAAGGCTCTTTGGGATAGTTTGATGGAGATTCCCCATTATGGCGAATACCATTTAGGTACTATCATCCTGCAAAAAGACTCAAATGGCAATTATGCTGTTATTGATGGGCAACAAAGACTTGTTACTTTAACCCTAATAGTCCGAGAATTAAACTATCAGGGAAATATGCCATTGCTAACCCAGAAGTTCCTTTCTGAAAACTCCAAGAAGCATGTGGCAAACAGCAGATGGTTAATCAAGCATTTGACATCAAGGTCGTATGATGAAACTCTATGTAGTAGTTTTTTTAACCAACTCATTTTTACTGTACTGATTCTTAAAGAAAGTCGCTTGGATCTGGCATACACCTTCTTTTCCAATGAAAATTCTAAGGGAGTACCGCTATCTGACTATGACTTGTTAAAAGCGCACCATCTACGCTATATTTTTATTGAAAAACAAGCAGAACATTTGGCAAGCAGGTGGAATGATCTGATTGAAAATGATTATCAATCTTTGGAAAAAACTCTTGCCGCACATTTGTTCAGACTCAGGAAATGGATGAGAAAAAAGAACTTCAACCCAAATGAACGCTTCTGTGTTAAAGAAGAATTTTCTTCTGCCCTTATACTCCCTGAGATTCCTCCTTTTGGTGAGAAATTTGATTTTTACGAGAAGATCCAAGGTGGTTCTCACTTCTTTGCATATACCGAACACTTTGTGAATAGGTTTAAGCAGTTCTCTGGGACACGTCAAGTTAGAGCCTTGCGTAATCACCTAAAATGGGAATCGCATTGGAAATATGCAGATGTTATAGAAACACTGTTATTTGGATATTATTTGAAATTCGGTGAGCAGTATCTGACAGAAGCTTTGTTTTGTATTTCTGGGTATATTGCTCAACACAGATATGAAACTACCCGCGCATTGACTTATAAGATAAGAGAGTATGCAAAAGATTCTGAAATCGTGATGATGATAGATCAAGCATCCTCACCCACATTCTTTCTTGCCGAGTGTGTTTCCACAATAAAGAAAAATGGCAGAGACGTAGAAGAACAGGGGATAGGCATGAGATTCTATCAGCGTTTACAAGAAATGTTCTCTGACCTATACGATGATTTTACAGACTTGACAATAATTGATAAGTATAACAATGAATACCTATAGATATACACCCGAAAAGATTGTAGAGGAGAAATTGTGTTTTTCCATTCCTCTCTATCAGCGTTTATTCTCCTGGGGAGAAGAACATGTCATAGGATTGCTTTACGACCTAAAGAATCACTTTGAGCCATCCCATGATGATGGTACTCCTTATTACTTGGGGATGCTGTCATGTATCAAGTCAGGCAATCATTATGATTTAATTGATGGTCAACAAAGATTTACGGTAATGACACTTGTCGCCATTGTCTTGCGACATTATTATCAAGAATGGAGTAACTTCTTAGACAATGGAAAGAGGCTGAGATTCATATCAAGAACAAAAGATAATGAATACCTTGCCGCTGTGATAAATGGTCAGGCAGAGGTGATTGAGCCTAACAGGAAAATGGAGGAGGGAAAACAAGTAGTATCAGATTTCATGGTTTCCCAATTCTCTGCCGAAGATCAGCGAGAAGCTTTTGCAAAGAGTGTTTATTGTAGAATGTCGTTCTTTTTTTCTGAGTTGCCTGCATCATACGCAAACAACCCTGCTTCACTTAACAAATACTTTGAAGCCATGAATGCAGGGGGCAAAGGCTTGGAACAACATGAGATTTTGAAAGTACGACTAATGCAAGGCGAGGACAATAAAGAGCATCTTACACGAATATGGAATGCCGTATGTGACCTTAATAGTCCTATAATAAAACGAGACGAAAAGGATCTGGAGGAAGATTATCGTTCCAAGTACGAACATGCCATTGGATTGTGTAGAAACCACAAATTTGAAGAAGCATTTGAACTGTGCGAGAGTTCTTTTGACTCGGAAGACAACAATGAGATTGGTAGCATTGAAGCCAAGCAACAGGACTTCAAACAGTCATTTACCGATACTGGAGAACGGAGTTTTATCACATTTCCTGAGTTTTTAATGATGGTCATCGACTTGCACTTGGATCTTGCAGGATCCTATTCGTTCTATCGAAATGAGTTGTTGAAGATATACGATTCACATCCAATTCCTGACAAGCAAGACTTTTACAATCAGCTTCTATTCTATCGCTTGTTGCTTGACTATTATATTGTTTACAAAGAAGGTGACGAGAACGCAAACAAGTATGACATCGTTTTCAAGAAAGGGACATCAGCAGAAGCCTTGAAGCAATACCAGTCTATGTTGTATGTATCTCAAGCACCTTTTTATAACTGGCTGAAACCTACTTTGGAAAGACTTCATAAGGAACAAGTACAAGATACAAACCACTTGTTGCTGTGGATAAAAGAGATTGACAACTCTCTTCATACTCTTCCAACTGACGTAAGCGAAATGACTTATGACAACGGAATAGACAGATATTGGTTCTGGAGATTGGATTACTATTTGTGGGAGCGAAAAGAAGAATTGGATTTGACAGAAGAAGAGAAACAAATTATTGACGAGTATGTGTTTAGGGCAAACAGATCCATTGAGCATCTTCATCCCCAACATCAGGAAAACAATGATGTATGGGATGATGAGGATATACACTCATTTGGCAATCTTGCAATGATTTCGCAAAGTTTCAACTCTCAACAAAGCGACGATCCTGTGACAGTCAAATTTGCCAGAATCATGGAACAAGCTAACAATCATGCACTACAGAGTATCAAAATGTATCTAATGTATCTTGATGCGGAGAAGTCATCTTCTGGCTGGAAAGTGGACATAAAGAATAGTCATCAAGCCAAAATGTTTAAAATTCTATTAGAATCATTTGCAAAAGAAAATTAGTATAAATAAACAAGAAATTGCCCAAGAGCTTTCACAATTTGTGATGATGGCTTTTGTAGATGCTCAGAATCTGGAAACTGGTTTACTAACCCGTCATCGTATTAACAAGTTGACAAAAGAGCAAATAATGGGATTCTCTATGGAGACAGAGAAAATCATTAACCAACTCTCTCATCAACTGGAACAAATTGCTGATGGTAATATCCCCACAGATTATAGCATTCAATACTGCTGAGATATCATCTTTAATCGCTATTATTCGCTTAGAGGCAAACATGGATTGAACATCATCCTTATTGATTCTCACAAATGAGGTATTCTTCCACTCGCTGACCATTCTTTCAAATGAAAAGCGGATTATGGCTGGGGTATTAAAACCTACTCCAAGCTTCAGCAATACAATCTTCTTGCCTCCTGCCTTTTCAAGAAAATCGTGATAGCGGTTGACTGCTGAATGCCATGCTTCATCCATTGGCAGCAACTCATGACATAGAAAAAACATGTCCCCTTCATGGACATACCGTCGTTCCAGCCATAGTGATGTCACAAGCTGTTCCACCGATGATGACATTCATGATAACGCCTCTAAAAAGAATAGGCGGCAAGCCTCTTTATTATCAGAGACTTACCGCCTAACTCGTTAGTTACGAGGGCTTATCTTATTATTCCTCTACAGCAGCCTGGGCCGCAGCCAAGCGTGCTATAGGTACTCGGAACGGCGAACAACTAACATAGTTCAATCCTACCTTGTGACAGAACTTAACCGAAGAAGGCTCACCGCCATGCTCGCCACAGATACCGCATTTAAGATCCGGACGTACCATGCGACCCTTATCGACTGCCATTTCGACAAGTTGTCCTACACCATTTTGATCGAGGACCTGGAACGGGTCAACCTTCAGTATTTTCTTGTCTAAATATACAGGCAAGAAACTGGCAATATCATCGCGTGAATAGCCAAACGTCATCTGAGTCAAGTCGTTCGTACCGAAGCTAAAGTACTCTGCACGTGAAGCTATTTTGTCTGCAGTAAGAGCAGCACGCGGAATTTCAATCATTGTGCCAACCTTAAACGGGATTTCCATACCCTCCTCCTTGAACAGAGCGGCGGCTTCATCGCGAATAACCTTCTCTTGCGCCTCGAACTCATACAATATACCAGTCAAGGGAACCATGATTTCGGGGTGAGGATCCAAGCCTTCACGTTTCAGATCAATAGCTGCAGAAAGGATGGCTCTGGTCTGCATCTGAGTGATTTCGGGATAGGTATTACCAAGTCGACAACCACGATGTCCCAACATGGGATTATGTTCACACAGGCTGTCAACACGCTGTCGGATATACTCTACTGTCACGCCCATGGCCTTAGCCATTTCTTCCTGTCCCTTGGTATCATGCGGCACAAATTCGTGAAGAGGTGGGTCAAGAAGACGTACATTTACAGGATATCCGTCCATTGCCCGGAATATGCCCTTAAAATCTTCCTTCTGATATGGCAGAAGTTTAGCAAGCGCCTTTTTGCGACCTTCAACATCTTCAGCCAAAATCATTTCACGCATAGCAACGATTTTCTCGTTGTCGAAGAACATGTGCTCTGTACGACAAAGACCAATACCTACAGCACCAAATTTGCGCGCCACCTCCGCATCGTGCGGCGTATCAGCATTGGTACGAACCTGTAATCGAGTATATTTAGCACACAGATCCATCAACGCTGCAAAATCACCTGAAAGTTCGGCAGCTTGTGTTTTGATTTCACCCTGATACACACGTCCATTTGTACCATTTAACGAGATATAATCACCTTCATGGAGCACAACGCCATCTATTTCGACAGTACGAGTCTTGTAGTCAACATTAATGGCACCCGCACCACTCACACAGCATTTGCCCATGCCACGAGCCACAACTGCCGCATGAGAAGTCATACCACCGCGAGCTGTAAGAATACCCTCTGCCACAGCCATACCTGCGAGGTCCTCGGGCGATGTTTCAATACGAACCATTACCACTTTATGACCATCTTCGTGCCATTTGGCTGCATCATCAGCGAAGAAAACAATCTGTCCGCACGCAGCACCAGGGCTTGCAGGCAAACCACGAGTCAGTTCCTTAGCCTTAGCAAGTGCCTCCTTTGAGAATACTGGGTGTAAAAGTTCGTCCAACTTCTGCGGTTCGCAACGTTCTATGGCTGTTTTTTCGTCAATCATACCCTGACGCAACAAGTCCATGGCGATTTTAACCATTGCAGCGCCCGTACGCTTTCCGTTACGTGTTTGGAGAAACCAGAGTTTACCTTCCTGTACAGTAAACTCCATGTCCTGCATGTCGTGATAATGCTCTTCAAGCTTTGTTTGAATAGCATCAAGTTGGTGATATATTTCAGGCATGGCCTCCTCCATCGAAGGATATTCGGCCTTACGCTTTTCTTCGCTTATGCCCTGCAGTTCTGCCCAACGGCGTGATCCTTCGAGCGTAATTTGTTGTGGTGTACGTATACCGGCTACAACATCTTCGCCTTGTGCATTAACCAGCCATTCCCCATTAAAGAGGTCCTCGCCAGTTGCAGCATCACGACTGAAGCAAACGCCAGTGGCCGATGTATTGCCCATGTTGCCAAACACCATAGCCATTACTGTTACAGCAGTACCCCATTCTGCAGGTATACCCTCCATTTTGCGATACAAAATAGCGCGTTCGTTCATCCACGAATCAAATACTGCACAGATTGCGCCCCACAGTTGCTCCATAGGGTCTGTTGGGAATTCCTTGCCAGTCTGCTCAACGATGGCAACCTTGAAACGCTTTACAAGTTCCTTCAGGTCATCTACCTCAAGTTCATTGTCAAGCTGAACGCCCTTGGCCTTCTTTACATCGTCGATAATAGCTTCAAACGGATCCACGTCATCTTTATTTACTGGCTTCATACCCAGTACAACGTCGCCATACATTTGTACAAAACGACGATATGCATCATAAGCAAAACGGGGATTGCCAGTCTTTTTTGACAGACCTTCAACAACCTCGTCATTCAAACCCAGGTTCAAGATAGTGTCCATCATGCCGGGCATCGAGGCTCGTGCCCCTGAGCGCACTGAGAGCAACAAGGGATTTGCCACATCACCGAACTTGCTATTCATGAGTTGTTCCGTTAGGTGCAAACTCTTTTCAACATCTTCCTTCAACAATGCTACAACCTGGTCTTTACCTATTTTGTAGTATTCGTTGCAAACGTCTGTAGTAATTGTAAACCCTGGAGGCACTGGCACACCTATCAAGTTCATTTCGGCAAGGTTTGCCCCCTTACCTCCCAATTCGTTACGCATGTCAGCGCGGCCCTCGGCCTTGCCATTACCAAAAGTGTAGACTCTTTTAATGTTATTCATGGTGTTTTACAATTGATTATCCATTTGTAAATTGTATGTTCTTTAATGGTACATCACATTCCATGCAACGTCTCCATAACTGACGCAAATATAATAGTATGTTTTTACACAGACAAGTATTACACGATATTTTTGCAACTTGACATTGAAAAATGAGGGCATTAGTGTTAATTTACTCAACACTCATAGGACTTTTTAGCAGTGCAATATACTTTTAAGCATATATAATAATGTATCACGTAAAGGACATAATGAAGCAACCATTCATACTATGCCTTGAGCCATCATGGCGTATGCCACCTTCATAAAGCCAGCAATATTGGCCCCTTTCACATAATTAGTGTGTCCATCTGGTTCCTTGCCATACTTTATACACTGTTGGTGTATCGCATGCATGATGTGTTGCAACCGTGTGTCAACCTCATCAGCCGACCATGACAGATGCATGGCATTTTGAGTCATTTCGAGCCCCGAAGTTGCTACGCCCCCAGCATTTACAGCCTTGCCTGGCGCAAAAGGCATTCCGTGGGCCGTAAAATAATCAACAGCCTGACTTGTACAACCCATATTGCTCACCTCGGCCACCATTTTTGCACCGTTAAGGCAAATCATTTCAGCATCGCGCTCGTTTAATTCATTCTGTGTGGCACATGTCATCACGATGTCAACCTCTTGTTCCCAAGGTTTGCGTCCCTCGTAAAAGGTTGCCTCAGGATATTTTTCGGCATAGGGCGCAATTATATCATTGCCCGACGAACGTAGTTCCAGCATGTAGGCGATTTTATCACCCACCACACCTTGTGGATCATACACATACCCGTCCGGACCACTAAGTGTTACTACACTCGCACCCATCTCTGCTGCCTTCTTTGCCACCCCCCAAGCTACATTACCAAAGCCCGATATGGCGATTCTTTTACCAGCAATATCTTCTCCCAAATCCGCCAACATTTGACGCACAAAGTACATTGCTCCATAGCCAGTTGCTTCGGGACGTAACAAAGAGCCCCCAAATTCTATTCCCTTTCCGGTAAATGCACCAGTATGCTGAAGGCACAACCTTTTATACATACCATACATGTAGCCCACCTCACGAGCACCAACGCCTATATCACCCGCAGGCACATCTTGTTCTGCCCCTATATTGTGCCAAAGGCCCAACATATAGGCCTGGCAAAATCGCATAATTTCGGCATCACTCTTACCGCGGGGTGAGAAGTCTGCCCCACCCTTGGCTCCGCCCATTGGCAGTGTGGTAAGTGCATTTTTGAAGGTTTGTTCAAAACCAAGAAATTTCAGAATACTCAGATTTACCGAGGGGTGAAACCGAATTCCTCCCTTATACGGACCTATTGCATTATTAAATTGCACACGATGCCCAATATTCACATGTACTTCGCCCTCATCGTCAACCCAAGGAACTCTAAAAGTTATTATTCTATCGGGTTCTACCAGGCGTTCTATCAGTTTAACACGCTCAAATTCTGGGTGCTGATTATACACATGCTCAATTGAGCGCAAAACCTCTTGCACTGCTTGCAAATACTCTAATTGGTCTGGATATTTCTTCGTGAGCAATTGCATTACGCTTTCTGTTTTCATGACTTTATATTTTAAGGATTAAGATTTGTGGGCTATACACGGCCCTTGTTTTTACAAATGTACAGATAAAATACGATGACAACCGCAACAAAGGCATAGAAAAGCTTCGCTTTATGTTATATAACACCTAATTCATGACAAAATGTCATCAGCAAACAATACAGCACACACTTCATCTTCAAGGAAACCACTATTTGAAGTCATACTCAGATAATAGGCGTAACCGGACTTGCCCGATACACGCAACGTCAGACCGAGCCAAGTGCCAGGCTTACAATATAGAGATATAACGCTATCTCGCACTAATCCTAATATCACACACGTAAAAACCCTTTTGAAGTATGGTAAAACTATTTCTTTAGTTCTATCTACACTCTGCACTTTTACTTAGTAATGAATTGATAATCAACGAACGAAAGTGTGTAGACAAGTCTGAATTTAGTATACACTGTCATCTACACTTTCTGTGTGCCGCGAGGTGCTCCAACGGCATAAGAAGAGGGCCTGTTGAGCATAGGGAGAGCGGATTTTCAATTGCTCCCACAGTTTTTACGCTCCCCCTATGCAGTCATTACTAACTGGCACAACAAGTGCAACCCTTATATATGCAAGTAAGGCAGTGCAGACAATGTGCACATGAAGTGTAGATAGAAATCGGGCGTGTATACACTACATATTTGCTTGATTATCAATATGGTTCGTCTAAAAAGTGTAGAGTGCAGACAAAATCGCGGAAGTGTTTACACGCTTAAAACACGCCACTTCATTTGGCATCCAATTACAAACGACGCCCAAATCCCGTTACAAAAGGCATATAGCGATAAATCAAATATACAAACATGGTAGTTAGCAAATAAACGCACAAATAAGCAAGTACCACATAAAAGTAATTTCCATCATAAGTTAGATGCAGGAACGAGAATGCAGCGCCTACAAACATTGGCACGCCACCACACAGAAAATAATAAACAATTGAATGACGGCCAATCCACTCTAAGAACCGGCAAGGCAATAATAGTTTGAACAAATTGAACAAGGCAAATCCACCTACAATCACGTTTATAAGGAACACCGCATAATTGCTTATACCAATAGGCCAAATTGTCATGAACAAGTCCTGTTTATAGACATAGCATTTCAAGAAAAAGAGCATCACACAAGCTATCACTGTAGGCCAAACACCGACCACAAGTTTGTGCTCAAACCGATGGTAGACATACCCCAAGAATAAGAATAGCATGGCTTGCAACGCATTTCCGAACTGCCAAAAAGTCACAAGGTTCCCATTCAGGGCAAGCAATGCAGAGCAACAGAATGAAAACACACATACCGAACCAAGAGCGAACAAATTACCACGACACAAACGCATTGCTACTACGAAAAAGATCTCTGCAACGATTAAAGCTGCAATAAACCATGAAGCTTGCCCTGTCACGACGTTTTGCACTAACACCCAGACATTGTCAACCCGTTCGCCATGAGCTAAAGCCTTAGGAACGGCCATGACAGAAGTGAAGATAAAATAGGGCCACAGCAAGTTCCTTAAAACTGACTTCAACTTGTACTTTGTGTCAATTATGCCAGCATTCTTGTAAAGAAGATAACCTGACAACATAAAAAACAGATACAAAGCATCGGATACATAAAGATTGTAGCCTATTATACTTGTACCTGTATAGTATATTTCGGTGTGGAAAAGGAGGATTGCCATCATGCAAAATCCCCGCAAACAATCAATCCATCGTTTTCTTTGATCTGAGAGCATTCTATATTGCATAGGTAGGTGTTCAAAATTATTTCATACAATCAGCAGGTGTCATTTTCTCATTGAAGGTTCACTACTGGGCGCTTCTGCCGCCCCTCGGCCGCAGTCATATCGCACGATTTTGAGCACCTACTTACGAGTTGAAGTTATATTAGTAGGACGAAGATAACATTTAAGTTTCACATAGCTAATATGAGCCTTACACATTCTTTCATGTACCTACGCATGCCCCACCTCTATTAAGAATTAACGCCCTTGCAACAGATGCTTATTAAGATATGTCTGAACTTGCTCCTTATAGCTATCCGAAATAGGTATGTATTTACCATTGACCACAACTTGTCCTTTTTCGAATACCCTTACCTTCTGCATGTTCACTATATATGAGCGGTGTATTCTATAAAAAGTATCGCTTGGCAAGGCATTCTCAAAGCTGCGCATAGAACTCAGGCACAATATAGGTTTGGGCTCGGAACTAATGTATATTTTTACATAGTCTTTCAAGCCCTCTATATACAAGATGTCCGAGAAATCTATACGCACCAGTTTGTAGTCGCTCTTTACAAAGAGGTAATCACTGTTCACGTCCTTCAGCACGACTTGTTCTGTTGAACCATTGTGTTCATACTTTGTTGCCTCATTGTGCTTGGCCACCATCATATCGTACCATTTTTGCGCACGGTTTACTGATGCAACGAAATCGACATAGCTTATCGGTTTTAACAGATAGTCAAGTGCATTGACCTTATACCCCTCCAAAGCGTATTGGCTGAATGCAGTTGTAAAAATAATACGTGTGCGAGCTGTGTCTATTGTTTTAGAAAAGTCTAATCCATTCAAATCAGGCATCTGAATGTCGAGGAAAATGATGTCGACTGGATTACTTTGCAATCCACCCATGGCCTCAACGGCACTGGCATATTTGCCACACAACTCCAACATGGGGGTTTTGGCTACATAACTCTCGAGCAGTCCAAGAGCCAATGGTTCATCGTCAATAATTGCGCACTTCATTTTTCTGATTTTTGGTTTAACTCTTTTCTATTGGTGTATCAAAGATTTCTATGACAGAACTATATGTTTTGCCACCATCAATGGCCCCATATTTCCATTTGTAACGTCCGAGATAAGCAAACTGCAAACGACTTGCCACTTGCTTCAGACCGATGCCCCCCGGAGCCTTATCAGACTCATTTTTGGGCGTATTGCTATTTTCGCACTTAAACACTAAATGGTGAGCATTTGCCTTCAGACTTATATGAATAAAACTATTGCCTGTAGAACATACCCCATGCTTAAAAGCATTCTCGACTAACGAGATGAATATCAGCGGTGCAACAGGTACGTTTTGACTCTCTGGGTAATCGAACTCAGCCTTTACCTCGACATCATTATACAAACGCAGCTTCATTAGAGCAATGTAGGATTTTAAGAACTCTACTTCTTTGTCTAAACTAACCCTATCAGACTGGTTCTCGTATAACATGTAGCGAAGCAAACGGCTCAACTCCTGAATAGCTTGCTGAGCCTTTACCTGGTCGAAAGCTGTCAAGGCATATATATTATTGAGCGTATTAAGCAGGAAGTGAGGATTTATTTGATTTTTCAGATTTTTCAATTCGGCCTGCGAACGCCCGAGTTCCGCCTCAGCTCTTGCTTGCTCACTCTGTCGCCAGCGCAAACTAAGCTTCAAAGCGACTGAGGCACCTACTGAGAATATGTAAAACAGCAGTCCACGTATCACAAAGTAGCTTTTGGGCGGCAACATTGGACGTCCTAACATTCGCTTATGCATTGGTGGATGTGATGGGAACCAAAGACTTTGATATTCCACGCCGATTTGATACAATGCAAAGATAATAATGTTGACAATAAAGAACCACTTTTGCTTCCCCTTTGTTAGGAGAAAACGTGGTATGAGCACAAAATAATTAAGATAAAAGGCTACGCATATAGTTAATGGCAGGATACTGCCATGCAAATAATGGTCCCAATTAATTGATTCACCGCTATGCTTAAATATCAAGGGCGATAAAAATATATAACACCACGTCAGTACATGTACTACAACCTCTATGAAACATTCTAAAAGTGGTTTACGCTGTTGGTTACTCATACTCTAATAGTTTATTAACAGATGGCACTGTGCAAAAGCGCAGTGTAAAACTTTCGATGAACACACTTGCAATGATTGACCATGTGCCACCTAATTATTGAATGGTGCAAACATACAAAAAAACTGCATATCCAACAACACATGACTTCATCACCTTTCTGCGCCATCACATAGTGCATATTGAAAATCAAGGAGTTACGCAACTCAACTTTCAGCCCGCACAGCATGCAGTACGAATAGCGGCAGCGGCCGTCCGTTGTCAAACGAAACGGTGATGCACGTGTGAGGGTGATGAGAGCACAAAACCAAGTCTAAGTTATGTCACATCGGTCGTAGTAAGCGTTTACTTCGAACGTAGTAAGCGTTTACTTCGAACGTGGTAAGCATTTACTTCGAACGTAGTAAGCATGTTGAACGTTCGTAGTAAGATAACTCAAGTTTCGGATTTAACTCGAACGGGGCCCAATGATTTCCATCTGCAAACTTAGTGCTTGTTGCTTTTGGCCTTTCAGGCCGTTCTCTTCTAAATCCGAAACTTGAGTCGACTAATATTAAACATCTACTTATTACGATGTGCTTTTACTCGTAACGTATGGCTTCTATGGGGTCGAGGCTCGCGGCCTTTTTAGCCGGATACCAGCCAAAGAATATGCCTGTAGCTGAACATACGGCAAAACTCAGCAACACGCTCCAGGGCTGGATTTGTATGGGCCAGTGTGCGAACACATTGATACCAACTGCTGCACCGATTCCCACTATTACGCCAATCAAGCCACCTGTCACGCTAAGCAAGACTGATTCTATCAAAAATTGGTTTAGTATATCTATACCACGTGCTCCAACAGACATACGCAAACCAATCTCCTTGGTACGTTCTGTCACGCTTACATACATGATATTCATAATACCTATACCGCCTACGACGAGCGAAATACATGCTACAACCAACAACAGGACAGTCATAGTGTCGGACGTAGAGTTCATCATTTCGGCCATTTCCTGTTGGCTCCTGATTGTGAAGTTATCTTCATCTGAAGCTTTCAACTTGTGATTCTCGCGTAAAATGCTGGTTATATCCTCTATGGCTAAATCGGTCATATCCTCTGTCACCGCCGAGGCATTGATGCCCTGCAAGTAAGTGACTGATAATATACGCTTCATAACCGTTGTGTAAGGAGCCAGCACGACATCGTCCTGATCCATTCCAAACGAATTGTAACCTTTCGATTCCAAGACCCCAACCACACGGAAAGGTATTTTGTTGAAACGTATGACCTTGCCTACAGGATCTTCGCCATTAGTAAAAAGATTGTCGGCCACCGTTTTGCCTATCACGCAGACCTTTGCACTGCTACGCACCTCTTCGTCAGTAAACATCTCACCGTCCTTGACCTTTTGCTGTCGGATTTGCATATAATCTGGTGATATGCCATAAATGGTCGACGGGGTGTTATTATTGCCATTGATAAACTGACCAGAAGAATTTACGCTCGGAGATATGGCTGACAAGTATTTTGCCTGCTCCTTTAATGCCTCATAGTCTTTCAATTTCAGGGTCTGCATATCAGATGCGTCCTGCTGGGCACCACCAGGCCCTTTGTCCTGACCGGGACGAATCATGATCATATTCGAGCCCATCTCAGAAATATTGGCCTGTATACTCTTTTTCGAACCCTGTCCGATGGCCATCATAGCTATAACCGAAGCCACACCTATGATAATGCCAAGCATGGTAAGGAAGGAGCGCAACTTGTTTGCCGCAATGGCACGCATCGCTATTTTGAACAGATTGCTATAATTCATAACAAGTTTATATTATTATCGTTATTTACGACTCTTCATTCGGCGGCAATTCTGCCAATGCCTTTGATGCAGAGTGTATGTTGTGATTAACAACATCCTCACGTATCAATCCATCACGCAAGAATATGTTACGGCTGGAATATAAAGCAATTTCGGGATTATGTGTTACGAATATAATCGTTCGCCCCGCCTTAAACAGCTTTTGGAAGAGGACTAATATCTCGAACGAAGTGCGCGTATCCAAGTTACCCGTAGCCTCATCTGCCAATATTACCGCCGGATCGTTGACCAACGCACGTGCTATTGCCACACGTTGCATTTGACCACCAGACATTTGGTTCGACTTGTGATAAAGTCTCTCGCCGAGTCCTACCATTTTTAACGCCTCGATGCTACGCTTTCGACGTTCTGAGGCCGACACTGACGAATTATACATCAATGGTAGCTCTACATTTTCAACGGCTGTTGTTTTAGGCAACAAATTATAGTTCTGGAACACAAAGCCTATTTTGCGGTTGCGCAATACAGCACGCTCGCTACGCTTCATAGTGCGCACGCTTACGCCATCAAGGTAATACTCCCCGCTTGATGGTGTATCAAGACACCCTAACTGATTGAGGAGTGTTGACTTGCCCGAGCCCGAAGTACCCATGATTGTCACAAATTCACCTTCGTAGATTTTGAAAGATACGCCCTTCAAAGCGTGAACCGTTTCATCACCTACCACGAAATTACGACGCACATTATCCAGTTCAATCACAACTTTTTTGTCTGAGCGATCCTCAGGTTGTGGGAAGATCTCTTCTTTATCTATATCTATCATCTTGGTTGCTTTTGGTTGGATTTTCACGTTTTAGGGTGGTTCTAATAATTCTGGAATAGGGAGTCGTACCCTATCGGGAAAGTTTGCAAGGGAGCATAGCGGGCTATGTGACCGAACTAACTTTCAGAAAAGCACTTCTGAGAGCGTGCAAATCACGTTTCAGAATAGCAGAACTCTAAAACAGAATTTTTAGAGCCACCCTTTAACGCTTACTTTTTCTTTTTGCTTGGCGGACCGGGTGAGAATGGACTTTTCTCTTCACCTGTGCTTGTTTCGTCCTTACCTTCCTCAGTTGTTGAAGCATCTTTCATATCAACAACTACTACTGTGCCCTCCTTTATACCACTAAGTATTTGCGTGCGTGTACCATTAGTTATACCAGTCTGCACACTGTACGCTTTGAATGTACGTCCCTCGCGCACCCACAATTTGTGGGAACCATTGCAATCGACAATTTTGTCCTTTGCCCCGACCATCTCTTTTGTGGGCGTGAAACGCAAAGCCTTCGTAGGAACACTTACAATGTTATTTTGCTCAAGCGTATAAATTGTCACGTTAGCCGTTAAACCCGGCTTCAGTTTCAAATTTGGGTTAGGGGCAGAGATCACCACCTCATAGGTAACTACATTATTCTCGGTTGTTGCCTCATTTCGAACCTGTGTTACCGTACCCTCAAATGTTTCGTCAGGATAGGCGTCAACCGAATAGGTTACACGCTGACCAACTTTGACTTCACCTATATCAGCTTCGTCCACACTTGCTACTACACGCATGTCAGTCATATCCTTTACAATTGTGAACAACGTCGGTGTATTGAAGCTCGATGCCACGGTCTGACCTTCCTCAACGGATTTGCTCAAAACGACACCATCAATAGGCGAAGTAATCGTAGCGTAGCTTAGGTTTGTTTTTGCCTTTGTCACGGCCTCTTGACGTTGAGCCACAACACTCTCTGCCTGCTGCAATGACAAGCGTGCAGTTTCATAATCATTAGCACTGATGAGTCCCTTGCCATACAATGTCTTCATGCGTGCAAAATTTGAGCGTTGATAGCTCAAATCGCTTTTTGCACCTTCAAGTTGACTCGTTGCACTACGCAATTCGCTCAGCAGATTGGTTTTATCCAGTTCTGCTATAACCTGGCCTTTCTTAACTGGAGAATTGTAGTCTACGTAAATTTTGTCTATGATACCCGACACCTGTGTACCCACTTCGACAGAGGTCACAGCCTCTACCGTTCCTGTAGCCGTCACACTGTTGCCAATCGTGGCCTTTTCGACCTTTGCTGTTTCATAACTAACCTCGAAGGGAGCTTCTTGTTTGTGCAAAAAGTACCATATTCCACCACCAATAGCGAGTAATACTACTATGACTACAGACCATTTCTTTATATTGATTTTCATATAGATATTTATTGTGGTTTATATTACAATTCGTTGCCCGCATAAAAGTTGAGCAGGTTGCGGTTAAGCAAAGCTGTGTATTTGTCTTGCAGCATTGTCTGTTGCGCATTGAGCAAATTAGCACGACTATTCAAAAGTTCGGCTATATTTTTCAAACCGAGATTAAACTGTTCCGTCATTAGCTCATAACTGGTAGCCATGCTTTCGACACTTGATTTCGCTGCCACATACTTGGCTTGACTGTTAGTTGCATTTAGCCAATACGTTTCAATGGTTTGGTAGAGCTGTTTTTGAGTATCTTGCAAATCAAGCTGAGCTGTAGTTTCTGCAACCTTTGCACGCTCCACCGCACTCTTATTCTTTCGATTATCAAATATTGGAATGCTCACCGTTACGCCCAAACTACCATTAAAGTTGTTCTTCATTTGCTTAGTCCAATTAGTTTGACTACCAGTCACATGGCTATCTCCTATACTTCCCGTCAGGCTAATTGTTGGCAGATAACCACTCTTGGCAATTTTTGTACTGAGATGGCTTTGCTCGATAGCCAACTGCGAACGCTTAATTTCAGGACGACTATCTAATGCTGATGAATAAATAGCGTCTTTGCTCGGAATACTATTCAACACTTGTACATCAGTAACATCAACTGGCTGCACATCAAATGCTTCATCTGCAGGCAGTTCCATCAACTGCCTTAATTGCATTTTGGCATTGTCAATTTGTGTTCGAACATTCACGACATTATACCGTCCTTGACTAACCTGAGATTGTAGCTGTGCCAAATCCGCCTTGGACATAGAACCAACATTTACCATCTGCTGCCCGCGCTCGCAAATGATTGAGTCTTGCGACAAAAGTGTGCGATTTACTTTTTCAGCCTCAGTCATATAGAGTATTTGCACATATAGTTGCGCTATCTGTTCCTTGACCTCGTTAACTTGCGTCTGCGTATCATAGGCAGCCAACTGCTGGCTATATTGCGCATTAGTTATACTCATCCGGTTCTTTCCTCCATTCCAAACAACCCATTGCGCATTAATGCCATAGCTACCATTTTGCGTAACCTTGTCTGCTGCTGAAGTGGCTATACCGCCATTTACAAAGTTACCGCCACTCTCTTGAAACGGACGATAATTCACCCCCTGTGTCATGGCACCACTCAAGCTCGGCAATAAACCCGCCTTAGCCTCGGCCACATCGACACTGGCGCTTTGTTCTGCGGCTGCACTTTTCAATAGCTGCACATTGTGGGCTACCGCATAATCTATGCAGTTTTGGAGAGTCCAAACGCCATTCGTTTGTGCCATACCCACCCAAGGAAGCAATGCTAAAGAAGCCGCTAAACATTTCTTTCGTATTTTATGCATAAGTCTCCGTTTTTATTGTATTTACGAATGCAAAGGTATATGTACCAACATCGGAAAAGAAGCAATAAATACTTATTGACACCATAAAATAGACGAATTGCATAATTTTATCGATGAATAATTGAGCTACACGAAAATGCGAACCCATTCTTCATCATATTATGCTTACCACGCATTGATACATACTTGCACAAAAATCAATATTTTGTTTGACATTTAAGCCTGATAAAGTAACTTTGCAAGCAATATGACTTACAAGCAAGAAGAAATAAGGCCCTACAACGACACTGAGTCAAAAGGCGCACAAGTTGAAAGAATGTTTGATGGTATCGCACATTCTTACGACCTGCTAAATCATACGCTTTCACTTGGCATTGATAAACAATGGCGCAAAGCCGCCATTGACTCATTACGTCCCTACCACCCCAAAAATATATTAGATGTGGCAACCGGCACAGGAGATTTTGCCATTTTGGCAGCAAAAGAACTGTGTCCCAAGGAATTGCTTGGCATTGACTTGTCTGAAGGAATGATGAATGTGGGACGGACTAAAGTGAAAGTCGCACAATTAGACCATATAATACATTTTCAGAAGGAAGACTGCTTGAACCTTTCGTTACCAGACGACACATTTGACGCGGTAATGGTAGCATACGGCATACGTAACTTTGAGAATTTAGACAAGGGGCTACGCGAGATGTACCGCGTAATGCGCAAAGGCGGCAGACTTGTTATTATTGAATTAACATCGCCCGTACAATTCCCAATGAAGCAACTTTTCTGGTTATATTCGCATGTACTAATGCCCGTTTTGGGTAAAATCATATCGCGTGACAGCAAGGCTTACACCTACCTGCCCGCTACTATGGAAGCATTTCCACAAGGCGAAGTTATGCAAGGAATACTTCAACAAGCAGGCTTTTCTGACGTTAAATTCAAACGTTTCACATTTGGACTTAGCACTATGTATTGTGCAACAAAATAAAATCAAGACTCATTCTTTATCATGAACAAGGAAGATTTACGAATAGTATACATGGGAACACCAGACTTTGCGGTGGAACCTTTGCAGAAATTGGTGGAAGGCGGATATAATATAGTTGGTGTCATTACCATGCCAGATAAACCAATCGGCCGCCATCAGACAGATTTATCTGCGTCCCCTGTTAAGAAATACGCAATAGATAAAGGTCTCAAAGTGCTGCAACCTGCTAAACTCAAGGATCCTAACTTCATAGAGGAATTACGTTTGCTACGTGCAGATTTACAAATAGTTGTGGCATTTCGCATGCTGCCAGAAATAGTTTGGTCCATGCCAAAATATGGGACATTCAATCTACACGCAGCGCTACTGCCGCAATATCGAGGTGCTGCACCTATCAATTGGGCTATCATAAATGGAGATACCGAAACAGGTATTACCACTTTTTTCCTTGACCATGACATTGATACAGGCAGCGTAATTCAACGTGTACCCGTGCCTATTCTTGACACTGACAATGTTGAAGATGTACACGACAAACTCATGCATTTGGGAGGAGACCTCGTGCTCGAGACTGTCGACAACATCTTAGATAACAACGTGCACCCCATTCCACAATCAGAATTACAAACCGAAGAGCCACTTCGACCTGCACCCAAAATTTTCAAAGATACCTGTCGCATTGACTGGAACATGGGCGTAAAACGTACATACGACTTCATCAGAGGACTTTCTCCCTACCCCGCATCGTGGACAGAGCTTATTTACAACGGCAAATCCTCAATTCTTAAAATATACGCATCAAACAAGGAATTCTGCCATGTAGACGTTCCCGTTGGAAGCATACGAACAGACGGAAAAACATATTTTAAGGTGGCACAATCAGATGGGTATCAGCATCTGCTAACAATACAATTAGCGGGCAAGAAGAGAATGCAAATCGCCGATTTCCTACGCGGATTTCATGCCGAAGGCGACATATCTGTTAAATAACGGATTAGCCATAACGCCATATTCTAAAACGGACAAACAGGCAAATAACAGCGTTTTTTCATTTAGAAATTCATAGCTGCTTACACACTCCAAATGCGTTGGGCAAAAAAAAGAAGCATATAAGAAAGCATCTCTCATTTATGTGGCATAAATCTTATAAGATTGCACAATAAACCCATAAGGGAGTTGGGGTACGAGTTTCTCGCAGCCCAAATAAGCACTTTGACCAAACGAAAATGCTTTAACTTTTTGCATTTTAGCGAAAGAAGGTGTAACTTTGCGGCTATAAAGCCATCATACAAGAAATAAGTATTCTACTAAATACCAAAACTCAAAACATGGAATATTCACACGAAGTACAGAACATGTGTTGCGTAGCCAAAGGCCCCAACCATGGTCCCGCCCCTATCCCCGAAGAAGGCAAGTGGGTACAAGCAAAGGAAATCAAGGACATCTCTGGTCTTACTCATGGTGTGGGTTGGTGCGCGCCCCAACAAGGTGCCTGCAAACTGACTCTGAACGTGAAAGAAGGCGTAATTGAGGAGTGCTTGGTTGAAACCATCGGTTGCTCAGGTATGACTCACTCTGCAGCTATGGCCAGCGAGATTCTGCCGGGCAAGACTATCCTTGAAGCCCTCAACACCGACCTCGTTTGCGATGCAATCAACACTGCAATGCGCGAGCTCTTCCTTCAGATCGTATACGGACGTACTCAGAGTGCTTTCTCTGAAGGTGGTCTTGTAGTAGGCGCAGGCCTTGAAGATCTTGGCAAGGGACTTATCAGCCAAATGGGTACGCTCTATGGCACAAAACTCAAAGGTACTCGTTACCTCCAGCTCACTGAAGGCTACATCACAAAGATGTACCTTGACAAGGACGACCAGGTTATCGGTTACGAATTTGTTCACATGGGCAAGTTCATGGACGCTATCAAGAAGGGCGTTGATGCCAATGAGGCTCTCAAGAGTGTAACAGGTCACTACGGCCGCACTACTGCCGAGCAGGGCGCAGTTAAATCTATTGACCCACGTAAAGATTAAGGAGGAACACACAAATGATTAGAGAAGTTAAGTTTGAAAGCCAGGACCGTCGCATGAAGCAGATTCTTGCTGCACTCAACAAGCACGGTATCAAAGACATTGAAGAGGCGAACCAAATTTGCGAGTCTTACGGCATTGATCCTTACATGGAGTGCGAAAGCACACAGATGATCTGCTTTGAGAACGCTAAGTGGGCTTATGTAGTAGGTACTGCTATTGCCCTGAAGGAAAAGGCTAAAGATGCAGTTGAAGCTGCCGAATACATCGGCGAAGGTCTTCAAGCATTCTGCATTCCCGGCTCTGTAGCCGATGATCGTAAGGTTGGTATCGGCCATGGCCGTCTCGCAGCCCGTCTCCTTTCTCCCGAAACAAAATGCTTCGCATTCCTCGCAGGTCACGAGAGCTTTGCTGCTGCCGAAGGCGCTATTAAGATCGCACAGATGGCTAACCAAAGCCGTCCCGCAGACAAACCTCTGCGTTGTATCCTCAATGGTCTTGGCAAGGACGCTGCTATGATTATCAGCCGTATCAATGGTTTCACATACGTACAAACTAAGTTTGACTACTACACAGGCGAACTTAAGGTTGTAAAAGAAACTGCTTACAGTGATGGTCCCCGCGCCAAGGTAAATTGCTATGGTGCAGACGATGTACGTGAAGGCGTTGCCATCATGTGGAAGGAAGATGTTGACGTGTCTATCACTGGTAACTCAACCAACCCTACTCGTTTCCAACACCCTGTTGCTGGTACTTACAAGAAGGAGCGCGTACTTGCAGGCAAGCCCTACTTTAGCGTAGCTTCAGGTGGTGGTACGGGTCGTACACTCCACCCCGATAACATGGCTGCAGGTCCTGCCTCTTATGGTATGACTGACACTATGGGCCGTATGCACTCAGACGCTCAGTTTGCTGGTTCTTCATCAGTTCCTGCACACGTTGAGATGATGGGCTTCCTCGGTATTGGTAACAACCCCATGGTAGGTTGCTCAGTAGCTTGCGCAGTTAAGGCTGACCTCGCTCTCAACAAGAAGTAATAATCTGTTCTTCAGATATTTACGTTAAATAATCCTCCATAATCCTTGTAGCGATTATGGAGGATCTTTTGTTTTAGTATACCTGTTGAATTTTAGTTACTTAATAACTTCATCAGCAAGGTCTGTATACTTCTCTTTACACTTGACATGTGTTCGGCTATCTCTGCAACTTCTCTAACTGTGGTTGAGTCTATAAAAAATGCGTTACATCAGAATTAATAATTTCCAAAGTAACGCATTTAAAATTGTAGATTAAGAGACAATGCATCGATTAATCTTCACGTAGCACCTATGACTATGGTCAAGACGATGACTATTACGATAGCTTTAATCATAGCACATATTGTTTGAGAAGTTGAACATTAGCTTATTTCTGCTCCTCTCTCAACCCCTCATGTTCCTTCTCAAACTTTTGTAGAGATTGTAAAAGTACCTATTCAAAGAAATATCTCTTACAAAAGTCGTTGTAATATTTGCTATGTTCTATTTCGCCTAATATGTCGTTGTAATGAAGTGTTTCAAACTGCATGTTACTCCAACCCACCTTGTTAATGAGTGTGTTGAACATTTCGTGGCATCTGTTGGTTTCTTCTTTGAGCGTATTGACTCTTTCATTCATTTCATCACGCTCAGATGAAGAAAGCAGATTCATAAAACGCTCTGTCATTTTCCACATCACGCTTTGAAAAACGACAGGCTCTCCTTGATATGTAGAGTTTTTGTAGCCGTGGGTATATCTGTACAACGCAAGCAGGTGGCGGCATAGTTGTGTCACATCAAGGTATTTAAACTCTTTTGAATGTTCAAACAATTGATGCCAATCATCGCTAAAGGCTTCAACTTCGATAGGATATCTATCTTTGTCAAGGTAAGCATCGTTGATGTCTTTATTGACACTGTAGTATGGCTCAAGAAATTTGCTTTCAACAAAGTACAAAGTTCCGTTCCTTTTATAGAAGACGTCAAGGTTTGCATTCTTGCTGCTTCTTTTCAAAGGAATAGCAGGTTTGTATTCGAAAACGAGCTCGCAAATTTCGCCCAACTCCTCTAAAAGTTTATAGTAATTAACGGCAAGTCCAGTAGAGGAGTTGATCTGTTTGTACTGATTTGGCTTTTGACCGTCTCCTTTACTCAAGATGTCTTTTTGTGCATCTGAGAGTTCGACAAGGGGAGATACATAAGCTGCAGACTCGTTTTGGTCAGTAATTTTGATACCTTGACGATTATATTCATCAAGTATCAGTTTAGTGAATTTATGCATGGTTATGATAATTTGGTGTTTGTTCTTTATTTTGAACGTTTGTTCTCCTATAATATATAATACGAATGAAAATCGCGCTACATAGCATTTTTGAACCATTTTCTGCAAAAACTCAGCAGACAAGTGGCGTTTTTTAGCTTTTCATAAGGTACCGATTCATTGCATCCTTAATTTCAGACATAATCTTTTCGCGATATTCAAGTGGCTCTAATACTTCAACGTGAGAGCCTAAAGCCAATAGTTTTGATTTTAAATCGGGTGTTAGACATACACGATACGTAAACTCGGCGTATTCGCCGTATTTTGATTTAACTTCATATTGCGATTTATGTAGAGGCAACATTCGCAAATATTCCACTTCTACACCGTATACTCTGATTTTTAATTTTTCAAGGGGCAATTGGTCATTCTCATAAATTCCCACAACATTATCGTAGTACTTTCGGGGTATGAAGTCTTTCGGAAAATCAAACTGAATGTTTGTAGCATGAAAGTCAATAAATCGTTCTAATGCCAAATGCCTAATGGCCTCTTTTTCTTTTATGTAACCAAGCACATACCATCTCCTGTTGTATACTTTCAGCGCATAAGGTTGTAACGTTAGCGTTTCAAGTTGCCCTTCATAACGTTGATAGTCAATTACAACTTCAGTATTGTTTCGCATGGCTTCAATGATGGCATCGAAGTAGGCCGTTCCGTGTGGTATTTCCTCTAATATAATACGGTCGCGCATCATGCTAAAGGTTGAGAAATCTTGTGGAACGCTATACTTACGCAATAGCATTTGTGCGTAAGTATTCTTTTTGAGCACTTCGGGATTTTTGATATAATATGTGAACAATGAAGATTTGTCGCATGCAATGTCAATGTCAAACATCTCTTTGATGCCCTTGCGATGCTCGTGAAAGGTGCGGATGGATAGACCGCCCATATAAGCATAAGGAGATGCTTGCCATAGCTTAACGATATGTTCAAAATCGAGAGGTATTCTTGACTTGTCAATTGTATCGATGAGCCAAATATACCTAAGATAGGTTTTACTAATCATTTCCTTGCAAATATAAATCAATAAATCAACAAATCAAAAAAATCGGTCTAATAATAATAAATTCTGCGGACTTTTTGCAGACAAACTGCCCAAAACAACGATATGCGAAATCTTTAATCGTATAAAGATATATACACGTTCTATAATTTATTTCAAATATGATGCACATTATCATTGCAGGTAGTCGTAATTTTAACGACTACTCAGTTGTTGAAAAAGAAATGATGAACTATATCGGCAAGTTTATCGGCAAGTTAGAAATTGAAATTATTTCGGGTGGTGCAACGGGGGTGGACGCTCTCGGCGAACGATTTGCACGCGAACACAATCTGCCTTTGCGTATTGTTCCTGCCGACTGGAAAACGTATGGGCGATCGGCTGGTCCGCGGCGAAATGAGCAAATGGCTCGTATGGCTGGCACTTTGGTTGCCTTTTGGGACGGTAAGTCGCGTGGCACAAAAAACATGATTAAAATGGCTTGGAAACATGGCTTGATTGTAAAGGTTGTAAACGTATAGCATACAGTAGCTGAACAGGGGTAAAGGTTAGAAAATAAACCTTTGCCCCTTTCGTTTTTGCAACAAAAAAACGGCTTGCATTTGATGAGCGGTACCTATACTGTTAATGACATGATAGAAGAGCTAAGAGGGGAACAATGATCTGCCAACTATTGTAATAAATGCATCAGTTCACGAATGAAAATAAATAGCCTCCATAGAGCCGTTATCGATTATGGGGGCTTTTGCATCTTAACAGCATTCAATTCCTAACGATATTGATATCCTTTATTCATAAAAGTCATATTACATACGTAATAAGAGCCATATTTCAGGCATGAATAGAGTGATATTGCCTTCTTGATTAAGAACAGCACTTCTTATTACTTCAAACACACAGACTTTGTTTATACAAATCGATTTATACAGAAGAATTGAAAGTTTAGCATGCAAATCATCTATTTTACAATGATTTTATGTACTTTTGTAGGCAAGCATAAAGAGGAATGGGCTCATCGAACCCATTGTCATTAATAGCACATTAAAATATATGTACACTCTTCTATACGGATTTATATGGTCACTCTCCAAGTTACCTCTGAAAGTGCTCTATGCACTATCAGATATAATATTTGTGCTTGTTTACTACATCGTTCGCTACAGACGTCGTGTTGTGTCTGAAAATCTTCATAGTTCCTTCCCTGAAAAGAATGCAACAGAACTCAAGCATATAGAAAAGGATTTCTACCAGTTCTTTTCTGACTACATTGTTGAGACCATCAAATTGTGCAGTATTTCTGAGAAAGAGCTTACCAAACGTATGGAGTTTTGCGGAGTTGAGCAGATGATCAACAAACTAAGGACAAGCGGCAAGGACTTTGCATTTATATATCTTGCTCACTACGGAAATTGGGAATGGATTGCATCATTAGCAATGCACATACACAACCTCGCGCCCGAAATGTCGGCAGGGCAAATATATCATCCACTACGTAACAAGAATTTCAACAAATTATTCTTGCAAATCCGTAGCCGTTTTGGTGGAGATAATGTGGGCATGAAAGAGACTTTGCGTTATGTAATAAACAAGCGGAAAGCTCAAATACCCACCGTCGTCGGCTTTATTGCTGACCAAGGACCAAAATGGAACAGCATTCATCATTGGACCGAATTTCTGAACCACAAAACGCCTGTTTTTACTGGTACAGAACAGATTGGCAAAAAAGTTGATGCGCTCATCTTCTACGGACATATTGAACGGCCCAAAAGAGGCTATTATCGGTGTACTATAAAATTGATGGAAGACAATATACAAAACAAACCTGACTACCAGATTACAGACAAGTATTTTGACTTGCTCGAAGGAACCATCAAGCAACACCCCGCCCTGTGGCTTTGGACGCATAAAAGGTGGAAACGTAACTACGAAGAATACGTCAGAAGACAAAAATCTCAATCTTAAAATGGAAATTTGCATTATAGGTTCTGGTAATGTGGCAACACACGTGTCGCAGGCTTTAGTTTCTGCTGGACACACTATAAGCGCTATATTCAGTCATCATATTGAGCACGCCAAATTTTTAGCTGAAAAATTTGGTGTTTCCTTATATACCGACAACATACAAGAGCTACCAAAATCAGATGCTTATTTCTTCATGATTAAGGACAGCGCTCTGCCTGAAGCCGTAGCACAATTAAAGAAAAATGCACTTGCGCACGATGCTTTATGGATACACACGTCGGGGTGCATGCCATTAAGCACATTTTGCAATGTAACAAACGCTGCTGTCATGTATCCTCTGCAGACCATAAGCAAAGGACATGCCATTAACTTCAGGAACGTACCTCTGTTTATAGAGGGGAATAACGATTCTGCCATCATGCTAATTAAGCAGTTAAGCAATCAACTTTCCGAGTCTGTTACACCCCTAAACTCTGAACAAAGAAAAATTGTACATCTTGCTGCTGTTTTTGCCAATAACTTTACAAACCATTGTTGCACCTTGGCCTATAAATTGCTTGAAGAGAGCGAAATTAATCCTAAGTTACTCGTTCCCATTATAGCTGAAACATTTAGGAAACTCGATGAAATTGGCCCTGTCCAAGCCCAAACGGGCCCTGCCGTAAGATGGGACACAAATGTATTACATGCACACACTGATTTGCTCAAGCCAAATCCGGCAATGCAACAAATTTACAAACTTATGAGCGACAGCATACACCATTATCATAGTGAGAACGATTGACAACAACTAACTACACGAAAAGATCAGACTAATGATAGATTATGACTTAAGCAAAATAAAAGCCTTCGCTTTCGACGTTGATGGAGTGCTAAGCTGTAACAATGTCATGTTGTTTGAAGGAGCGCAACCATGTCGCACTGCAAACATCAAGGATGGTTATGCCATGCAGTTAGCTATAAAACAAGGCTATGATATTGCAATCATTACGGGAGGCCGGAGCCAAGCCGTACGTATACGCTACGAAGGACTTGGCATTAAAGACATATTTTTAGGGGCTGGTGTCAAGATCAAGGTATTCAACACGTGGATACACGAAAAAGGCCTGCAAAGTGATGAGGTTATCTACATGGGAGATGACATACCCGACTTCGAAGTCATGCAGCAATGCGGTTGCCCGTGTTGTCCCAATGATGCGGCATACGAAATCAAGCAAATAGCACGATATATCAGTCCTGTCAATGGAGGTAATGGTTGTGCACGTGACATAATCGAGCAAGTTATGCGCGCTCAAGGCAAGTGGATGACTGGCACCGAAGCGTTTGGTTGGTAACATACCCCATATTACTGCTATTTATAAACTAATATCTCAAAACATACATATACTATGCTTGAAAATCTAAACAAATACGAAATTGTATTGGCAAGTAATTCGCCAAGACGCAAGGAACTACTTCAACGCATGGGCGTCAACTTCAAGGTGCGTACACTCTTTGGTATAGACGAAAGCTACCCCGACTCACTCAGAGGCGAGGACATTGTATGCTATATTTCGCGCAACAAAGCCAAAACGTACCAATCATCAATGGCTCCGAATGAGCTACTTATTACGGCCGACACCATTGTGTATGTTGATGGAGAAGTTATGGGTAAGCCTAAAAATGCCGAACAAGCAAAAGAAATGCTTCACAAATTATCTGGCAAGACCCATCAAGTTATTACTGGCGTGACAATTGTTACGGCCAAACGTACAGAGAATTTTGGAGTAACAAGCCAGGTAAAATTTACGAATATCACCGACGAAGAAATAAACTTCTATGTTGACAACTATCTGCCCTTTGACAAAGCGGGTGCCTATGGCATACAAGAATGGATAGGCATTGTAGCTGTTGAAGAAATTAAAGGCAGCTATTTCAACGTCGTCGGACTACCCGTGCAACGTCTTTATCAAAAATTAAAGACATTCTAAACAAATTATGCTCAAACTCTATCCCAAAAACAATCCTCCTCAACGTATTAAGGAGGTGGTTGACATTCTTAATGATGGAGGCGTTATCATATACCCGACAGGCACAACCTACGCATTTGGTTGTCATGCACTAAAAGAGCGCGCCGTAGAACGTATTTGCAAAATACGTCAAATTGACCCCGCTACACACCCACTCTCCGTGATATGTTATGACATGAGTTCTATCAGCGAATATGCGCAAATATCCAATGCTGCATACAAGGTCATGAAACGCAATCTACCTGGTAAATTTACATTCATTATCCCAGGGAAGAGAGTACTTCCTAAAATATTCAGAAGCCGCAAGACTGGAGAAATTGGCATACGCATGCCTGAATCCGACATTGTGCGCGACATACTTCAAGCACTCGATGCACCACTTATGACTGTGTCATTGCCTGCTGATAGTTATGATGACATCGCGTATATAACAGACCCGGGGCTAATCGAAGAAACCTTTGGCTCACAAGTTGATTTGGTTATTGATGGTGGAATTGGCTGCTTAGGCGAAACAACTATTGTAGACTGTCATGACGATGAGTTCAATATCATAAGGCAAGGTGAAGGAATCCTGCAATAGCAAACCTTCTCTCCGACAAAGAACAAGCGGCCAAACATACCGATTTGATGTACACATATTAATCCTTTGACACAACATTCCTATTTGTATAATATAAATTATGACACACGTTTATAAGCTATTATTATTAGGATTAGCACTTCTTGCAACCACTGTCGTTGGTTGTACTGAGGATCCTGCCAACGAAAAATACCGTTCCGAACCGCCCACACTGAATGGCATTACTGCAAAATCTCTCTCAAACAACACAGAGACAATTCATGTAGGCGAAAAGATAGTTCTAACAGCCCAACAGAAGAACACCGGACGTCTGCTTGGTTTAGCAAAATATAGCTGGACTCTTGATGGTACACCCATTGGCAGCAAGCGGCAAGTGTATTTTGACGAAGATAGCAGCAATCCAAGCGATACCGTCACCATTAATACTGCTGGAGAATACAAATTGACTTTCTTAGGCACATATAATGCTAAGGGTAATGTACAGGCATGGAGTGCGAAACATGGCACGTCTATCACATATAGTTTTGAAGGCGACGTAAATAGCCGTGTGGTATGTAGCGTTCATGCAGGATATACGCCAGGTTTTGACATCACCGCTTCAACAAAAATAAAAGTATTACCATGAAACGCTGATTAAGCACATTGGTATCTAACAAGATCTTTATTCCGCCCGGAGTCTCTCGAATGTGAGACTCCGGGCTTTCTTTACAAGCAAACGAGCTACAAAAACAGAATTCCTAACTTCGTCAATGCGTCACCCAAATCAATTATAGTGGGCTGATAGAGAATATATCTTATCCGACATATGGAGTAATAAACCTTGTTCTGTGCATTAAGGGCTGTTCGCCCTTGTGCCGCTTACCGCGAAGACATAAAAACATAAGCAACATAAGGACTGACACCTGATGAAGAGAACTCTTTAATTGTGTTCCATTATGGTGGTGTGAGAGGTCGGAAAACGAAAGTAGGAAGAAAACTGCTTCGTTTTCCTCCTACTCGATTGGACTATGACTTAGTCTATAATTATTAATCTATTCTATTTCAGTTTCTTATAACCGTAAGCAGCGTTCTTTCCCAGCTGCTCCTCAATACGGATAAGCTGGTTGTACTTTGCCATACGGTCGGTACGGCTCATCGAACCTGTCTTGATCTGACCAGAGTTGGTTGCCACAGCGATATCGGCGATTGTCGTATCCTCTGTTTCACCTGAACGGTGTGACGTGACAGTGGTGTAGCCATGACGATGAGCCATCTCTATAGCATCCAAGGTCTCTGTAAGCGAGCCAATCTGGTTCACCTTGATAAGGATAGAGTTAGCAGCGCCCATCTTGATGCCCTTCTCCAAGAACTTCACGTTCGTAACAAAGAGGTCGTCACCAACCAACTGGCAACGGTCACCGATGGCAGCCGTAAGCTTCACCCAGTTGTCCCAATCGTTCTCGTCAAGACCGTCCTCGATGGAATCGATAGGATATTTGGTAATCAGTTCTTCCAAGAACTTGATTTGCTCAGCAGCTGTGAGTTTCTTGCCGTTAGGATCCTTCTTCTTGCCGTCCTTCAGCTGGCGGTAATCGTAATACCACTCACCATTCTCCTGAACAGCAAACTCGCTGGCAGCGCAGTCCATGGCAATCTTCACATCCTTTCCTGGCTCATAACCGGCATCCTTGATTGCCTGGCAGATGCTCTCAAGGGCGTCCTCAATGCCATTGAGTGCAGGAGCGAAACCGCCCTCGTCGCCGACAGCAGTGGAAAGGCCGCGACTCTTCAGGAGCTTTGCCAAGGCATGGAACACCTCCGCACCCATACGGATTGCCTCCTTCTCATTAGGAGCACCCACAGGACGGATCATAAACTCCTGGAAAGCGATTGGAGCATCAGAGTGAGCACCACCGTTGATGATGTTCATCATAGGAACAGGAAGGGTGTAAGTGTTGCAACCGCCGATGTAGCGATACAGCGGGATATGGAGATACTCGGCAGCAGCATGAGCCACAGCAAGCGATACGCCAAGAATGGCATTGGCACCTAAGTTTGACTTGGTCTTAGTGCCATCCAGCTCCAACATCTTATAGTCGATAGCACGCTGCTCCAAGGCAGAGAATCCGACCAAAGCCGGAGCAATCACGTTATTGACATTCTCTACAGCCTTTAATACTCCCTTGCCACAATAACGGCTCTTGTCGCCATCACGAAGCTCCAGTGCCTCATTCTCACCAGTTGAAGCACCTGACGGAACTGATGCACGGCCAACCACGCCAGACTTTAATAATACTTCAACCTCTACTGTAGGATTGCCACGAGAATCCAAGATTTCTCTTGCATGAACATTTTCGATAATCATAATACAATAATATCTTTAACTTTATATACCTATATATAAACCGCATAGACACAACATTGGTTGCACAAATACGATTCTTTTCACGAATGCAAAAATAGTAATTATAAGAAAAACCGCCGAATTCAGAGCATACTCAAAAATGGGTATTCTGCTGAAAATACCTACTTGTAAGTATAACGGATTTAAGTTTAGCAAGTTTCCAACTTGCTAAACAGCAGACAAGTTGACAAGAAACGAGTAGACAAGGCGATTGGTTTTCTCTTGATATTGAACCGCACGTTTGACAGGATTGGTTTCAATCGTATTGACGATGAAGTGTTCCGCAAGCTTGTGAAAGCCCGTTTGGCATATCCAACTAGCAAGGCTGCTACGGTGGAATATCTGAAAAACCACTTTGACGAAGCTGTGGATCTCTCAAAAATCTATCGCTATCTTGACAAGCTTAGCGGCCATCAGCACGACATCGTACAGGACATAAGCGTGCGCCATACGGCGAAACTGTTCGGTGGAAATATCGGTGTGCAGTTCTATAATGTCACCACACTTTACTTTGAAGCAGATTATGAGGATGAATTACGTAAGACTGGTTTCTCGAAAGAAGGACGTCACAGCAATCCTCAGATCATACTCGGCTTGCTTGTAAGTTTGGGCGGTATCCGCTTGCCTATTGTATCCATGAGGGCAACAAATATGAAGTCCACACGATGCTGCCGACGATAAACGAGTTTGTAAGCAAATACGGTTTGGAGAACTTCGTTGTGGTGGCTGACTCCGGTCTGATGAACAATGCAAATAGAGCGGAACTACAACCATACAAATTAAGCTGCCTCTGAACAAGGAGGTTTACACCCAAACAATGCTGATGGCAAGACATCAGAAAATAGCTAAACTCTTTGACGAAGAATTTTGGGTGACGCAATGACGAAGTCAGGAAATTACATTAGAGCCAACGACACAGCGTCAACCCTTATGTATCTTATAAGCAAGGCGGCCAGCCCTGCCTCAACTTATGTGAAAAGACACGGCATCAGCCTTATGTTACTTATGTAGCTTATGTTCTTATATAGCTTATGTCCTTATGTATCCCGCGGTAAGTGGCACAAGGGAAAACAGCCCTTAAAAGAGCAAAACAAGACTTGCTTTTTTGCTTGCACCACCATGCAGCGCAACCAGCGCCCGAACGCCATGCGCCACAGCGCGTCAGTGCTCACGGGCACAAACCCTTTGTCAGCCTGGTCACGCCGTTGCACTTCAGGCGTGCGGTCAAGCACATTGTATCGAATGTCGTACAGTCCGTCCATAAGACTAATGGCTTGTTCTGTCAGACCGCAGTTTGTGGTGCTGCCAGTTGTTTGTGGTGCGCAGTCAGTGTCGTTGCCCATGCGTTTTTGCTGCTGGGGTGTTTCTGCGTTTTCAGTTTGTGGTTCCGCACTATGTCCGATAGCGTCTATCAGTTTGTCAACGCCACGTTTCACAATGGCATCGGCATAGCGCAGTATTTTGTTAAGCATCTGTTTCATGGTAGTCAATACAATTTGGTTTTGTACAAAAGTGAAGTGCTGCAAAGATAACACCAAGACATTGTACTCAACAAAAAAAGTGTACAATTTGTACACAAATATTTGTTCTCTACCCGTCAGCCAACATGTAAAAGAGTGCATGTGTTTTTACTGCCATCTTACACTTTTTGTGTGTAACAAGTTGATATACAGATGTTTCAAGTGTGTAAGATGATTTCAAAGTATCTTACACTCCCCTGCAGACATCTTACACACCCCACCCCACTGCCTTGCTGTCGGTTTGGACGTATGCGGTGGATTATACGCCATAGGGACGTAGAACAATCTGTCGGAGCAACAGACTTTTCTGCTCCCCTATGCCGTGATATTGCCCTCCCGTACCTGTGCCGTGCGACAGCGTGCAGGTTGTGTAGGTTGCGTGTAGGTGGAATTCGCAGTATCTTACACTAAGTAAAGCATTGAAAATCAATTAGTTGCGACGCGTTTGTGTAAGATGTAAGATATTCGGTATGTAAAGTTTTTGTAGTATGGTAAAAGCCCCGCTACCACTAAACGCAAGCACTAATGGGGGCGACGCGTCCCGCGTCGGTTTTTTCAGCAGCCTCGTCCCGCGGGCATTAAAACAAAGACTCATACGCCAAATAAAGGTTCACAGACAGCACTAAATACATTGTCTGTGAACCTTTGCCTTAAGGCCCGACGCGAGACGCGTCGCCCCCATTAGAGGTAGCGTTTGATGGTAACGTTTGGTGTTTGAGTCTGTTCGCACGCTATCGTTTTCCCATACGCAAATAACACCGCCTCGCGCACGTCAGCCGCATTCTTGTTGTTAGGCAGCACAATCGTCACACGTCCGGTCCTCACATCTTCATCATTCGCCATGTCAAGCACACGCTGGCCTTCTTCCGCGCCAATCACATCAAGGCCACTGCCTTTCATGTGCTCTATCACCACATCACGAAGTATAGACTCCTCACGCGTAGGGGGTTGTGCAGGCTTTCCGTCAACCTTTTGTTGACGCGGATTAATTATCTGTCTTACCCTCCACCGAAGGCACAACATATCCCGTGGCCGCCGATTTCTCACCATCGGTCACACCAACTTTAGCTCCCTCCAACGAAGGAGCCGCTACTTCCTTGCCATCACTTACTGCTGAGCGTCCCCGCTCTGACGAGACTTCACCTCCTTCAGAGCCATTGACAGGGCGTCCGACTCCTCCATTTGCGGATTCTCCTTCAACATTCGCTCCATTATTTGAGCCACCTCTGTTGTCACCCTCACTCGCATTGTCATGCCGCTCGGCATTCTCACTGGCACGAATATTGTGTCGTCGTTCATTTTCTCTTACTTTATATGCACGTCTAATGAAAAATTGCAGTGTCGAAATCTTTGAGGAGCTTTCTGTAAGAGCAATTATCTACGCCCTTACATTCAACATACCTAACGAATGGTATGGATCATGCTCATTGTTATGCTATCAGCGTCCTTTGAATGTTCTGCAAGGAAACGCTGCCACAATGTTTCCAATTTTATGGCGTCCTCATTACCAAGCAGACGACCAGAATGGCCACCAGTCCAATCAAAAGAAGGCATTGCTTCTTGCAAAGCCTCTGTTGTTAACATGGGAACCTCTTCCGGGTCAAGAATAACATTTGGAAGCATATCCATATAGTACACACTTCTGCCTTTGCCGCTCCAATCTTCACCCTCGTACGGTTGAGAGTCAAAAACGCCACTCATCACAACCCCTGTATTTCCTTTGCCTACCCTAACGAGGAAGAATCTGTCACCACATCTGGCCTTATCATAATCCCAAACACTCCAATTAAAATATTCTGTCAAGTTGTACTCTACGCCAAAGCAATGATCCTCAAGCGATACGCTTGATATGTCGGGATTCCACATCAAAATAAACGTGCGCTGCTTCTCATCAAAACCCTCTCCAGGATAAGTAGGTTTATAATGCAAGTCGTCGGGTTGTAAATGGCGGGCAGCGTCCATCATATCATGCACCATATCCACCGTTAACACTTCCGTACGTCTAAATTGCATTTCGTCCAAACGTTCAAACGCGTCATTCGGCAAAATCTTCCAGATTTCCCTAAAAGGAATAAATACCGGGGGGATAGCATCATCATCCATATCTATAATTCCCAACAAATCGGCCTCTGATATGTAATTAAACTCGTCCACCTGGCCATTTCTGATACAAATTGCAGAGATAGTGAGCCCATTTTCAACATCTCCATCAGACGAAGGCATAACCATGCGAGTGCTTGTGTCTTTCCAATTTACACTATCCCATTGCATTGAACAAAGGCTGTCAAAAAGGCTATCTACGTCCTCCTTATCCACATCATCGGACAATGGGATATCAAAAGATTCAAACAAATGCGCTCCCAAGCAGAATTTGCAGAAAAGACCATACATAACAATATGCTGCCCAGTATGTTTTACTAACGCTCGGGCTGCATCAAGCCCGGCCTCTTGCTCACGTTCAATCCATTCGTCATTAAATGTAGACAAGGGTGCAATTACCTCCACTTCATCTTCAAGGTATGCTTTGGCACCAGTCAGCTGCATTATAGCATCTATGGCTTTGACAAACAACTGATAATCTGCCTTGGTCGAGAATGAGCGAACTCGCACCTCCAGTCCACCTTCTTCCTCATTCACCTCTATACCGCTAAGTGCCTTATTGAGGAAGCCGAATTTTAGAGATGGATATTCATTCGAGGTGGCTACAATTTCAGTTCCCTTATCTGCCACACGACGCAAAATAGCATCTGGTTCTGGAACATCTTTTGTTCTGATCTTTACACTAACGCTCATATAAATACCGTTTTTAATATTAAACTTAGTTGAAACAAAATTCCGTTCTGCAAATATGCAACATTTCCCCGAAAAGCACAACAATAGTATCGCTAACTTACTGATGTGACTATTTACTCAAGTTTGAGTTAAATACGAAACTTGAGTTATCTTACTACGTTCGTTCAACATGCTTACTACGTCCGTTCAATATGCTTACTACGTTCGGAGTAAACACTTACTACGTTCGAAGTAAGCATATATTTCGGTCGTTCCACATGTTTTCTACGGTCGATGTGGCATGACTTAGGCTTGGTTTAGTGTTCTCATCACTCCCACGCGTGCATCACCTTTTCGTTTGATAACGGACGATCGCCGCCGTTATTCGTACCGCACTTGCTAAATCTGAAAGTTGAGCTATTTATATTAAGATCTGCTGATATCAATTCTTGAACAGAACCGGTGCATCACTTAGTTTACACTTACCACAGACTCTTTTTAATTTAGAACACCTACTTATAAAAACATTCGTATAAATGCCCGCGCATAGTTTTTTTTGCGTAAGTTTGTATAGTTGTAACATTGAATGCACATTATATCCATGCCAAGACTTTGATAACAGTTTGATTATCAACAGGTCTTGAACTAATGAACTACGAGTTGTGAGGTGTTAGAGGTATATACACGACAATATTTTTCAAACACAGAAGTTTGGCGAGTCATGATACTTTTCTGCACCGTCCGGAATGGAGTTCCTTTTTTATAATAGAAGTGTGCGCCCCCTCGCTCAAGCAGGGATAGTTACAGTATTGAACTCTAAGCATAACGAACTGATGAAGGTAATGTTAGATGTTGTACTGGCATACACACCCGGTACCCCTCACCTGCCGCAGGTGGTTGAAGATATTAAGAGCAGCGATTGCGTTAACAAACTGCTTTTGGCTTGCACCGACGAGCAAAAGGCTGACGCAGAGAAAATGGCAGACGACAAATGCGAACTGCTTGTTACAGACAGTGTGACAAGTGCTAAGTTTTTACGTACAGCCGCACAACGCGTAACGGCACAGTATGTGGTATTCTACCTAAGTAACCATACCTTGCGCATAGGCTACCGGGCATTCGACAGAATGTTGCAAATTGCAGCTGCGTATGATACGGATAGCGAAAAAGCCCTCATGGTGTACAGTGACCGATACGATGAACAAGGTCTGCACCCTACTATTGACTACCAGGAAGGTGCTCTGAGAGATGATTTCGACTTTGGTTCATTGGTGCTTTTCCGTTCAGCGGACGTGAAGGACTTTCTGAAGCACCGGCGTGGCATGCAATACACTTATGCCGCAATGTATGCCTTACGACTATACGTAAGCGCCCATGGCGAAATAATACACCTAAAGGAGCCCTTGTGCACAGAGTTGGAAACTGACTTGCGCACATCTGGGCAAAAGCAATTTGACTACGTCAATCCACGCAACAAGGTGGTGCAAACCGAAATGGAACGTGCTTGCACAGAGCATCTTAAGGAAATTGGTGCTTGGCTGGCTCCCGACGAATACGACGAATTGCCGAATGACAACACTTGTTACCCAGTTGAGGCAAGTGTCATCATACCTGTGCGCAACAGGGCACGAACCATTGGCGACGCCATTGACAGTGTATTAGGACAAAAGGCCGATTTTGACTTTAATGTGATTGTCGTGGACAACCATTCTGACGATGGAACGGCCGAAGTCGTTAATAAGTATCACAACAACAACCACGTGGTGCTACTCCAACCAGAACGCACTGATTTGGGCATCGGAGGGTGCTGGGATATGGCCATTCGCAGCAAATGGTGCGGAAAGTATGCCATACAATTAGATTCAGATGACTTATACTCGTCTGATGACACCTTGACACGCATTGTGGCTGCCTTTGAAGAGCAAAATGCAGCCATGGTCATTGGCAGTTACCGCATGGTAAACTTTGCACTCGAGACGCTGCCACCAGGATTGATTGCACACACAGAATGGACTGCTGACAATGGACGCAACAACGCACTCCGAATTAACGGATTAGGTGCGCCACGCGCTTTCCGCACCGACATTTTGCGCAAGATCGGATTTCCCAACACAAGCTATGGCGAAGACTATGCTCTCGGACTGGCCTTTTCAAGACATTACCGCATAGCGCGCATTTTTGACGAACTGTACTTGTGCCGCCGATGGGAGGGAAATTCTGACGCTGCACTGAGCATTGACAAGCAAAATAAAAATAACGCATATAAGGACGCGCTAAGAACTATTGAACTCAGGACCAGACGAGCCATGATCGAACGCTGGAATTCGCCAGTCAGAAAATGCGACGTTGAAGATTTCTTCAAAAAACAGCTGGACCAATGGCACGACGTGGCAGAAAGGTGTGAACAACTCAAAACTTGCGTAAAAGTGAAAGAGCTGCCGCTTGAATATGGCACACTCAATGTACAATACAACCCGGCACGCATAGTTAGCACCGCTGCAAAAATAGATAAGGCTGCCCTAAAGAAAAGGCCTTGCTTTTTGTGCGACACCAACCGTCCCTCATGCCAAACATCTATGCCTGTACTTGGTAAGTTTCAATTATTAGCAAACCCCTACCCCATTCTGCCATTGCACCTTACAATACCAACGCGCCGGCACACTGCACAAAGATTGTCACATTTCAGCAAAATGCTTGACACAATTACATGGAACTTGCCTGGAATGTTTGTGTTCTACAATGGCGCGAGATGTGGTGCCTCTGCTCCTGACCACGCCCATCTGCAAGCAGGCCAACGAGGATTGGTACCTATCGAAAGGGATTGGAAGTTGTACGAAAACAATCTGCAACGCGTATACCCGTCACTTAAAAAAGAAGAGGCAGCCCTTGAGGATCTTGGGTATGATCCTAAGACAAGCGGCATATACTTGCTTAAAAATTATGCCTGCCCAGCCTTTGTTATACAAGGTCCGGCAAGCAACGATGTACCCTTACTTTTGCAAAAGTTGATGAGCGTTTTACCAGTTGCATCGGGTACGTCGGAACCTGACATAAACATATTGAGCTGGCGACAAGAGGGCACGCCAAACACACCTGATCACATTGTAATGGTTGTGTTTGTGCGCAAAAAACATCGTCCAAACTGTTATTTTGCAGATGGCGATGCGCAAATATTAGTTAGTCCGGGAGCTATTGACATGGGAGGCCTCATCATTACACCACGTGGGGAGGACTTTGAAAAGATGACAGCCCATATTGCCACAAACATTCTGCGTGAAGTGGCCATTAGCAATAGCGAAATTAACAACATTGCCAAATTGCTGCATAACAAACGTGCTGACCACAAGAGCAAAGGTTGCATGACAAATGAAACCAAGGCTTTGAAATCATTGGCAAACCGTGACATCTGTGTGGGAATTTTACACGCCGAGGAAATTGACTTTGCATTAAACGGCAACTTCCAAGCCAAGGGCGAGACTGTCAGCGGTATGCAACACGTGCAGTGTACCGAGGGGGCTATTAAATGGAAAGACAACATTTATAGCGAACTCAACTTTATACCTGAGAACGACGACACGTGCTTTTTTACCCTGCAAGGCGTAACAATAGGCATTGGGTTTCATTGGCAAAGACAAGAAGAACAAAGTTTTAAGGGCAAATTGCGACTTATAGTTGACGAAGGCAAACTCGTCGTGATTAACGAACTGCCAGTTGAGGCTTATCTCGAAAGTGTTATTTCATCTGAAATGAATGCAACATCTTCGCTCGAACTGCTTAAAACGCATGCTGTGGTGTCACGCAGTTGGGTGTATAGTCAGATGTTGCATCGCATGATGGGTGAAGGTGGTACCGCCAACTACTTCAACTTTGTGCATAAACACGGTGAGATACTAAAATGGCATGACCGCTCTGACCACGCACTATACGATGTGTGCGCTGACGACCACTGCCAGCGGTATCAGGGCATAACTAAGTCAGCCCTGCCACAAGTGAAGAAAGCTGTTAGCGCTACAAAACATGAAGTGCTGATGTACAACGGTTGTTTGTGTGATGCACGCTTTTCAAAATGTTGCGGTGGTGTGAGTGAATTATACAGCTCATGCTGGGACAATGACGATAAGCCTTACCTGGCAGTCGTACGCGATGCTGCAGACGGTGATATACCCGATTTGACAGACGAACAAACTGCCGAAAAATGGATTAGGAGTGCTCCCGTCAGCTACTGCAACACCCACGACAAGCGTTTGCTGAGCCAGGTACTGAACAACTATGACCAGGAAACTACAGACTTTTATCGTTGGCGAGTAGAATTATCACAAGACAAAATTCGTTCACTCATTGAAGGAAAGACCGAACAGACCTTTGGCCAAATTATTGCTCTGGAGCCTGTTCAGCGCGGCCCTGGCGGTAGAATTATCAAACTTAGAATTGTTGGCACAGAAAACGAGCTCATTGTAGGCAAGGAATTAGAAATCAGAAGAATGCTTTCCGACACCCACCTGTACAGCTCGGCTTTTGTCGTAGATACAATATATGGTGCTGACAAAACCGTACCTACAAAATTTGTGCTTACTGGTGCCGGTTGGGGACATGGTGTAGGCCTATGCCAAATAGGCGCTGCGGTTATGGCGGACAAAGGGAGTAGTTATGACGAAATATTGACTCATTACTACAAAGGATCTGTTAAACGTGATTTGACTGAATTGTAAAATCCAGTGACTTTATGACGGGGCAAGCACCTCTTCATAAAGTCACTTCCTAAGCCTTTCAATCTGCGGTTATTGATATGGGACGGCGCATTGACAGCGTCAGATTCTACCACACACCAACCATTCTTTACCCATTCCCTCGCCAAACAACCAATTATCAAAGAGTAGAGGCTTCCACAAGACTATTATTTAGCCTTGTAGAAGCCTCAACTTTTGCTCATTTCTTGTATTGATTAAGAGTCGTTACAGAAGATGTACCCATGCTTGATGGGTATTCCATCAATTCTGTTCCTCCTCAAAATCCATGTGGGCTTGTACCACAAATAGTAAATCCTCTACTGAGAAATTGCCCATGCCCTCTTTCTTGGCTTTTTTAGCCAAATGGGCAGCTATTGCCTCTTCGTCTATTTCGATGTAGCCTTCTTTGTCGGGGGTTGCATCAAGTATTCCACTCTCTGTGTAATACTCAACAATTACGTCTATAAAGTAATAGAGCAACTCCTCAGTAAATACATCTTTTAGCTCTTGTGGCAAATGCTGCTTGATGTAAGCCACAGCTGCAGCGTCCTGCTGCGCATCAAGCATTAATTCTTCGTCGAGATTCATTTCAACAAGTTTTCAATTTTCTCAGCGAACTCTGACTTGGGTCCTGCACCTACATGCTTGTCAACTACCTCACCATTCTTAATAAAAAGCACTGTGGGCACATTGCGAATTCCAAACTTTGACGTCAGTTCTTCGTTATCGTCTACGTCACACTTACCTACGTTTACACGGCCTGCGTACTCTTCTGCCAATTCGGCAATATAAGGCGCAATTTTTTTGCAAGGTCCACACCATGTGGCAGAGAAGTCTAACACAATGGGGAGTCCCTCTGCTAAAACACTTTCGAAGTTTGAGTCTGTAATGATCTTTTCCATTTTCTAATGTATAATTGGTTTAAGTTTTATATTGAAGCAAATATTATGCCATCAGTTAATCTGATATGTGAAGTCAACCTTTTTTAAGTAGTTTATCAACAAGCTGTCAACAGACACATGACACAACTTACTTTGTAACATCACTTGCGAATGCTCGTCATTGTCAAGTATATTAAAGAACACGTCTGTCGGACCTGGTGATTTGCGAATGATAGAGGCAAGTTCGTTGACGACCTCAAGCGTGAGTTTCTCGGTAGCCACATTGATGGTTATCGACTTAATTTTCTGATCCTTCACATCGCTCAGAAATTCTATGCGGCCTATCTTTAATTCATAAGCACCTTGTTGCCACTGCCTTTCCTCCACTCGGGCAGTAATAAACAAAGAGTTACCTACGTGAAAATAGCCACTGAATTTGGCCCAGTCTTCGCCAAAGAGTGCAATTTCCCCAGCTCCACTGTAATCCTCCAACTTGGCGATACCGTAAGGTTTGCCAGCGCGGGTCTGCCCCATTCTGACATCTGTCACGATGCCACCAAGAAAGACATCTTGATTGGCGAATGCCACTTTATCCTCAAGTTGGGTCATGCGCATATTGCACACATCTTCCACTATGATGCGGTATGAATCAAGCGGGTGACCTGATATATAGATACCTATTAGGTCACGCTCACGGTTCAAGCGTTCGAGGTCGCTCCAACGCTCAACATTCTTGGGCGGCTCGGGCTTTGCTATCTCAAGCACCTCACTCGGCCCAAATAGTGAGAAAGTGTTTTGAGCTTGATCGGCCTGAAATGTATTGCCATAACGAACCAGGGCATCGAGGAATGTCTCACCATTTTCGCATGGCGTTACAAATTGCTCACGTGTTATGTTGCCAAAACTGTCAAACGCTCCTGCAAAAGCCAAACTTTCAAGAGATTTTTTGTTGCAGGTTGACAGATTGACACGTTCAACCAAATCGTATACGGACTTATATACACCGTTTTTCTTACGTTCGGCAAGTATCTGCAACACAGCACTTTCACCTACGCCCTTTACTGCACCCATGCCAAAGCGAATGTCACCACTATGATTAACACTAAACTTGAGATAGCTCTCGTTAATGTCAGGACCAAGTGTGCTGATACCCATAGATTTGCACTCGTCCATCAACTTAGCCACCGTGTTAATATCGGCCAAACTGCGGCTCATCACACCAGCCATATATTGTGACGGATAATTTGCCTTAAGATAAGCCGTTTGATAGGCTACCCACGAATAGCATGTGGCATGACTCTTATTGAAAGCATAGGACGCGAATGCGCGCCAGTCATTCCAAATTTTTTCAAGGACCTTTGGGTCGTGACCATTAGCCTTACCACCATCAATGAACTTGGGGTACATGTGGTTAAGCTTTTCTATAAGCTTTTTACCCATTGCCTTTCGCAGTGCATCACTCTCGCCACGCGTAAAGTTCGCAATTTCACGCGAGAGCAACATGACTTGCTCCTGGTAGACGGTAATGCCGTATGTATCCTTCAAGTATTTTTCCATACAAGGAAGGTCGTAGGTAATTGGCTCGTCACCATGTTTACGGGCTATGAAGGACGGAATATATTGCATAGGTCCCGGGCGGTACAACGCATTCATGGCAATAAGGTCCTCAAAGGTTGAGGGCTGTAGCTCACGCAAATACTTTTGCATACCCGGCGATTCAAACTGGAAAGTACCTATGGTACGACCATCGCAATATAACTGATATGTGGCAGGGTCCTCAATGCTGATTTCATCAATATTGAGATCGATGCCCAAAGACAGCTTGATATTTTCAAGAGCCTCCTTGATGATGGACAGAGTTTTCAGACCCAAAAAGTCCATTTTTATCAAGCCCGTTTCCTCAATCACACGCCCCTCATATTGGGTACAGTGCAATTCCTCTCCTGTTTCCTTATCCTTGGCGGTAGATACGGGTACCCAATCTGATATATTGTCACGACAAATGATAAAGCCACACGCATGCACACCCGTATTGCGCACATTACCTTCGAGCATTTTTGCATAACGAATTGTATCACGTAATAAAATGTCCGAAGATGTCTCAGCCTCACGCAGTTCGGGTATGGCAGCTATAGCATTTGTCAAATTCATTTTAGGCACTTTGCCATCAGGCCCTTCTGGCAATTTATCGGGAATAAGTTTGCAGAGGTTATTTGATATTGACAGAGGCAGTTTCTGAACGCGGGCCACATCCTTGATAGCAAGTTTTGTGGCCATTGTACCATAGGTTATGATATGTGCCACATTGTCTGCGCCATACTTTTGAGTAACCCAATTCAGTACGCGGCCACGACCATCGTCATCAAAATCGACATCGATATCGGGGAGTGAAATACGGTCTGGATTTAGAAAACGCTCAAACAGCAAGTCGTACTTGATAGGGTCTATCTGCGTGATGCCCAAGCAATAGGCAACAGCACTACCCGCAGCAGAGCCACGTCCTGGCCCTACACTCACATCAAGTTCCTCACGTGCCGCACGAATGTAGTCCTGCACTATTAAGAAGTAACCTGGGAAACCCATCGTCTTCATGATATGCAGCTCAAATTTTATACGCTCAGCAGTTTCGTCGTCCAGTGGGTCACCATACCGCTTTTTGGCTCCCTCATAAGCCAATTTGGCAAGATAATCAGCCTCAAGTTTTATACGATATAGTTTGTCAAAACCGCCAAGCTTTTTGATCTTCTTCATGCCATCTTCGCGGCTCATCACGACATTACCATTCTCGTCTTGAGTAAATTCGTTGAAGAGATCTTCTTCGGTCAAATTCTTACGATATTCCTCCTCAGTGCCAAACTCCTCGGGAATGGCAAAGTTAGGCATGATAGGAGCATGATCTATTGAGTAGGTTTCGACCTTGTCACATATTTCACAGGTAGTAGCAAGTGCCTCTGGCAAATCGGCAAAGACTTCATTCATCTCGGCACGAGTCTTGAACCACTCTTGTTTTGTGTACAGCATTCGTCTGGGATCTTCCAAATCCTTTCCTGTAGCCAAACAAATCAAGCGGTCGTGCGCCTCGGCATTCTCCTCATCTACAAAGTGACTATCATTAGTGCAAATATATTTTACATTATATTTTTGCGCTATGCGTAACAGTTCTTTGTTTACCTGAACTTGTAATGGATACGTTTCGCGATTGGCTCTGACTGAGGGGTCCTTGACCTCGTGTCGCATCAGCTCCAAATAATAGTCATCGCCAAACACGCTCTTGAACCATTGCACACTCTTTTCAGCCTCTTCAATACGCCCTTGCATAATCATTTGCGGCACCTCACCACCCAGACATGCAGAACAAACTATCAAATCTTCATGATACTTCTCCAAATCCTTGTGATCCGTACGCGGACGCATATAAAAGCCATCTACCCACGATCGAGATACCAACTTTACAAGGTTATGATAGCCGTGCTCGTTTTTGGCCAATACTATGAGGTGCCAGCCTGACTGGTCAATTTTCTCAGCTTTTAATGATTTGTCGCCACGACGCGACACATACATTTCGCAACCGAAAATAGGCTTGAAATTAGCTATCGGGCGTTGTTTTTTGAGCGCAGCCTCACATTCGGCAATAAGTTCGGCTTCACTTTTTCCCTCATCGGGATTTTTACCCTCCTTATCCAACTTAGGCACATAGCTACCGTCTTGCAACGAAGCCAACTTCGCCTCCATATCCTTTACTACCCCCTTGGCCTTACCTATGACCTTGTTTGAGTAATTAAAGAATTCTTTTATACCCATCATGTTGCCATGATCCGTCACTGCCATGCCACGCATGCCGTCGCGTATGGCCTTATCGACCAACTTTGGCACAGCAGCCTGTCCGTCAAGTATTGAATATTGGGTATGTACGTGTAGATGTACGAAATCTTGCATATTATAATTGTAAGGAGAAAATGTTGAAACACATAAACAACCTGTGCCACACCTGCCAGTAGGAGTAGACACAGACTATTCAATTACAAAGCTACGAAAAAGACTGCAATTGCTTGCCACTTTGTAGCCATATTTGCTATCACAACAAAAGTATTTATGAAAACGCTTTGAAAGTACATAAAGTTTTTTTACTTTTGCGAATAGACTTGGGCGTCCATACCTCTGTCTTGAACAGACATGCCGTTTCAAGCAAAAAAACAAAGTTATCGTTACAAATCTTTATAACAAAACAAAATCATGAGAGTTATTATCGAACCCGACTACGAAAAGTTGTCAAACTGGGCTGCAGAGTATGTTATTAGCAAAATCAATGCAGCCAATCCAACTGCAGAGAAGCCTTTCGTATTGGGTCTGCCTACCGGTTCATCACCAATCGGCATGTACAAGGCATTGGTTAAGGCCAACAAAGAAGGCCGTGTCAGCTTTAAGCACGTATTGACATTCAATATGGACGAGTATGTTGGCTTGCCCGAATCACACCCCGAAAGCTACCACTCTTTCATGGCTACAAACCTTTTCAATCACATTGACTGCCCGAAAGAAAACATCCATATTCTGAACGGTAATGCCAAGGATTTGACAGCCGAATGCGCACACTACGAACAAATGATCAAGGATGCTGGTGGCATTGACCTCTTTATTGGTGGTATTGGCCCCGATGGCCACATCGCATTCAACGAGCCGGGTAGCTCACTCATAAGCCGCACTCGTCAAAAGACTTTGACTACCGACACAAGAGTTGCCAATTCACGTTTCTTTGGTGGCAAGCCCGAAGATGTACCCGCTACTGCTCTCACCGTTGGCGTAGGTACTGTTATGTCTGCCAAGGAGGTTCTCATTCTCTGCAATGGCCATAACAAGGGTCGCGCTTTGCAAGCTGCTATCGAAGGTCCCGTTACACAGATGTGGACTATTTCAGTACTCCAGATGCACGAACACGGCATCATCGTTTGTGACGAAGCTGCCTGTGAGAACATCACTCATGGCACCTACAAATACTTTAAGGACATCGAGAAAGACAATCTCTGATAACTATCAAAGATATTAACAAGCAACAAGTGTAATATTCACTCCCCTACCGGGTTGAATATTACACTTGTTTTTTATAAGTAGATTGTTCAAACCCATTTTACGAACACCTACTTATCTGGTATCATAACGAAAGAGCGCACCTCTACCCCAACCCTCAACAATAACGAGGGTGCGGTTAATCAAATTGTATAGCTTTAGCTGGTTGGATATGCGAAACCAAATAGCTCGGAATTACAAGGGCAAGCATTGTAACCAAAAGAGTGATTACATTCAATACAACGATGCTCAACACGTCAAAGTCCACTGGAGCATAAGGCACATAGTAAACTTCTGGGTCAAGCGAGACAACATGAGTGTACTTCTGTAACATGACAACCGAAATGCCAATTACATTTCCCCACAACATGCCGCGCCCTATAATAAAAGCCGCATACCATAAAAAAGTGTGACGTACACGATTGTTGGTGGCGCCCAAAGCCTTAAGCACGCCTATTGTCTGCGTTCGCTCTAATATCAAAATAAGCAATCCGCTCACCATTGTAAAGCCTGCCACACAAATCATTATCACCAATATGACCATGACATTCAGGTCAAGCAAATTTAGCCACGAAAGTACGGAGGAGGTCACAGGGTTGTCCTTCACACTTAATACTGCATACGACCTCTTAAAGCGGTCTGTATGTCCGCCGACCTTCTTGGCCAAAATATACTGAACTTTGTCAAGATCATCATAACTACCAAGGCGGATCTCAAGGCCACTGCTTTGTTCGGGCAGCCATCTGTTCAATTGGTTTACCGCGTACATGTCAGCCAAAACGACATTGTTGTCAAATTGCTTCATATAGGTATTATATATACCTACAACCTTGAACCGTCGCTGCTTGATGGTATTTGAAAAATAATAACTGTAAACCTTGTCTCCAACCGACAACTTCAGCTTATTGGCGATTGTTTGAGAAATGACGATTTCATTTTTGGTCTCGCTGTCCGAAAAATGAGGCAAATGCCCCGACACCATATAATGCTTGATAAAGTTCAAATCATATTCGCCAGCAACTCCCTTGAGCAACACACCTGCAAAATCTGATTGGGTCTTGAATATACCCATTTTTTGCGAAAAGCGCTGTACAGATTCTACACCTGGAGTCTGCTTGATCTGATTTATCAATTTTTCGTCTGTTACCACAGGAAAGCTTTCAGGCGAGCTCAAAGAGTTGGGCTCTATCACCTCTATATGGGAAGTGAAACCTGCTATTTTTCCACTCACCTCATGCTGAAAGCCCCTAACGAAACAGATCGACACAACCATCACCGCCAACCCCACTGCTATGCCAGCAGTAGCAATGCGCAAAGCCGGAGGCGATGCCTTACGCACCCCTCCAGTATTTTTATCACTGTTCTTGAAAAAACGTTTTGCTAAAAATAACGAAAGCATTATTTGCCCCAATTATGATTGTAGCTACACAATGGCGAACCTGGCCAAATAACTAAAAGGCAACGTTACGATTTACCCAATAGCCACATTGCCGCACCCAAACCATTTTACAGCATAATTACACTTCACGTCCAGGATACGCCTCAATAGCCTTGCGTAACACAATAAGCGCCCGTTGCAGGTCTGCCTTGTTGAGCACATAAGCTATACGCACTTGATTGCGTCCAGCCCCAGGTGTAGTGTAGAAACCAGCAGCCGGAGCCATCATGACAGTTTCACCCTCGTATTGGAAATCTGTCAAACACCAGGCACAGAACTTTTCCGCATCATCTACTGGTAATTTTGCCACAGTATAGAAAGCGCCCATTGGTATAGGCGAGTATACACCCGGTATGCGATTCAGGCCATCAATCAAGCATTTACGCCGCTCAACATACTCGTCATACACATCGCGTGCATATTCAGGGGCCGCATCTAACGAAGCCTCTGCCACGAGTTGTCCTATCAAGGGAGGACTCAAGCGCGCCTGGCAGAATTTCATAACAGCCTTGCGCACCGCCTCATTCTTCGTGATTAGTGCACCAACACGTATACCACACTCGCTATAACGTTTCGAGACGGAATCAATCAGCACCACATTTTGCTCAACGCCTTCAAGGTGGCAAGCCGAAATGTATGGTGATCCCGTATATATGAATTCACGGTAAACCTCGTCTGAGAATAAATAAAGGTCATATTTCTTTACCAAATCGCGAATTTGGTTCATCTCACGACGTGTATACAAATAACCTGTCGGGTTGTTAGGGTTGCAAATCAATATGGCACGCGTGCGTTCATTGATCAGCTCCTCAAACTTCTCTACTTTAGGCAACGAAAAACCCTCCTCTATAGTAGTGGCTATGGTACGTATACGCGCTCCAGCCGATATGGCAAAAGCCATATAGTTGGCATAAGCGGGTTCTGGTACAATTATTTCATCGCCAGGGTTCAAGCATGACATGAACGCAAAAAGCACTGCCTCCGATCCACCCGACGTAATAATAATATCATCGGCACTCAAATGGATATTATACCCCTCATAGTAATGGGTCAGCTTTTCGCGATAGCTGCGAAAGCCCTGACTGGGGCTATATTCCAACACTTTTCGGTCGATGTGTCGCAACGCGTTAAGGCCGGCCTCAGGAGTTGGTAAGTCTGGCTGACCTATATTCAAATGATAAACATGAACGCCTCTCTCCTTAGCTTGATTGGCCAAGGGAGCAAGTTTCCTGATCGGAGACTCAGGCATCTGTATAGCTCTTTCCGATATCTTAGGCATTTTATATCAGGTTGTTTTTAGATGAATTTACGAACGAAACTGCCTTTATTTTCCCACCTTACACAAGATGTAGCCAATGTATGAAATGGGCGCAGCAAATAATATAAATAGATGTAAGCTCCATATCGGCGCTCACTAAGAGTATTCAACGTCTTCCTTACAAATACAAGAGGAAGCACAAATGCAGCCACAAGCACAATCATGCACAACGCATCAGTATATAAGTAGCCCAACGAGTACGAATTCGCCGTCAAATCGCCGAACAGACGCAGTCCTACATAACAAGCCACTGATGCCACCATCACATATAGCATGGCAGACGATACGCCATTTTGAATGAAGAACTTACGTGCACCATTGGTGAGATGATGGATTAGCTCATTCCTTTGCACACGCATGTTCGAAATGGCCGTCTTATGCGGCAAAGCCAAAATAGTCCTTGTATCTGCTGCACAGAGTATTGACAAGCGATCGGCACCGACATGCAAATTGGCCAAAATAGCCTCCTCGCCAAAAGGCAAACTCACACTGTCCGCAAAACCATGCTGCGCCATAAAGGCACTCTTACGCATTGCCCAATTAGTACAACCACAGTCCAAAGTCACACCTTTGTCCCATGCTGCCACCTTCTGCACAAAATGATCGACCTCATCCAATATAGCACGACGTGCCACCCACGTGCCATTGTCCTCATAATTATAATATGCCTGCACCATATCAGATTCCTCTGATAAATTCTGAACGAAATGGTGCAGCCATTCGTCGTTTAACGGCAGAGTCTGCGCATCAAGTATCAACACCCACTCACCGCGGGCTGCCTTTACGCCAAGCGTTATGGCTAACTTACGCACCTCTATGTATCGGGCTGTCTCTGGTACAAAAGTATAGCGCAAACTGCCAAATGATTTCTGTCCTCGTTCTACCAAATCATGCACACACTCTGAGTGCCCCTCATCCGCCAATATAATCTCGTAATCAACATCACATTTTTGCTTGAAAAGGCTTTCTACAAGCGAACCCGCACAAGATGCACAACGTTCATTCACAGGTATTATTATCGAAACAAGACCTGCCCCGCCACCTTTTGCCTCATGCGTGGCTGCCTCGACGGCCTGCGCCTCTTGCTGCCACGAAGCATATTTATTTACTAAAGTAAAACGTCGCAAACGCAATACATACTGCAACAACAAAGCCACCAATGCCACCAAAACCAGCAGCACCAGTCTCAAATCAACAACATTCAAGTACATATCTGTCATACAACTAAGCCTAATTTCAATTAAAGCATTACTTTAACTCACGACGCCTAAATTCCGAGCATACAACTGCAGTAGCAACCGCCACATTCAAGCTTTCACTCGTAGCTCGCCCTGCAGGAAACGGCGGAATATACAACCGGTGGTTAACACAAGCCGACACTTCTCGCGATATGCCATTGCCCTCGTTGCCCATTACTATTACGCCGTTATGCTCCAACGATTCGGCATACATATCCGCCCCATCGAGAAACGTGCCATATACCGCTGCTCCCGATTCGGCGACCCGCGACAGCACACAAGGCAAGTCAACATAATGAACCGCCACACGCGCGATGGCGCCCATTGTAGCCTGTACCACCTTGGGGGAGTACAAGTCAGCCGTATCGCGCGAGGCAAAAATATGTTCTATCCCGAACCAATCTGCCAACCGGATAATCGTGCCTAAATTTCCAGGATCTTGCACACCATCTAAGGCCAAGCAAAGCATTTTTCCCGGCAGTCCAGCCAGTTCGTCAACATCTGTGGCAACCGTTTTTTTCTCAAATACCGCCACCACATCGCGCGGAGTACTTAAATTCGACAACTTCTTTAACTGCGCATCATCAACGACCTCTATATCAGATACTTTAGACCTTATAGAATATGAAAGCGATGCTAAATATTCTTCGGTAGCGAACAACGTCTTACACCTCATCAAGTGCAACAAGTCCTCAACGACCTTTGCACCCTCGGCCACAAAGAGTCCACTTTCATCGCGGTACTTTTTCAAGTTCAGCGAATGTATGTCCTTGATCATCTGTTTTGTTACCACTACCGTTTATATTATATGGCCATAGCCATCGGTTTGAAAAGTCTAATTTAACCGCAAAGCTACAAAGTTATTTCTAAATACAGACATATCTTAATTAAAAATACGCATTGAAGAACTTAAAGTGCACCTACAAACACACCCACACGCCAGCCCGCGCACCAGTCAGCCCACCCGTTCGTTTATCCATATAACGCGGGGCGCGTCACCCCCATTAGTGCTTGCATTTGGTGGTAACATTACCTTTATCATACTACGAAAACTTTACTTGCCAAATATCTTACATCTTACACTAACACGTTACAACTCGCTGACAATCAGCACCTTACTTAGTGTAAGATGCCATCATTGTCACCTACACACAACCTACACAACCCACACGGCACAAGCACGGGAGGAAGATATTACGACATAGGGGAACAGAAAAGTCTGTTGCTCCGACAGATTTCTCTATGTCTCTGTGGCGTATTATCTACTGCATACGTCCATGTTGACTGCGAGGCAACGAGGTAAGGTGTGTAAGATGTATGCAGGGAAGTGTAAGATACTTTGGAACCATCTTACACTCTTGAAACCTCTGTATATCAACTTGTTACGCACAAAAAGTGTAAGATGGCAGTAAAAGCACGCACTATCTTTTACAAGAGGGATGTCGGGGAGGGAAGCAAATATTTGTGCACAAGTTGCACACTTTGTTGATGGGTTCAATGCCTTAGTGTTACTTTTGCAGCACTTTTGTTCTTATGTCCTCCGCGTTAGCAACAAATCTCATAACTCACAAACTGTGAAGCACCATAATCTAATCTCCTGACTTCATCACTTTTTTGCGCCATCACATGGCGCATAATGAAAAACGACGAGTTGCGTCATTTGATTGGGTGACGCATTGGCGAAGTCAAGAAAAAGGAGATTGTTACAAAAACATAAAGACAAAATGTTGGTGGGTACATTAAATGTTGTACCTTTGCACCAAAATAGACAGCCACATCATGAAACTGATTTTAATGACAACTCCATTCTTTTTCGTGGAGGAACATCAGATACTAAACGCCCTGTTCGATGAAGGATTAGAAATTCTGCATCTGCGCAAGCCAGACACCGAACCAGTTTACTCAGAGCGGCTGCTGACACTGATATCCGAGAGCTATCGCAAGAGAATCGTTGTACACGATCATTTTTATCTTAAAAATGAGTATGGACTGAAAGGCATACATCTCAACCACCGCAATCCCGAGTTGCCACCCAAATACAAAGGACACATATCTTGCTCATGTCATACAGCTGACGAGGTTATGGCCCACAGAAAGAAGTGTGACTACGTATTTCTCTCACCCATTTTCGATAGCATATCCAAGGAGCAATATGCCTCACATTTCACAACCGCCAACTTGCGACAACTGGCACAAAGCGGCGTAATAGACCGCAAGGTCATGGCCCTGGGAGGTGTACAGCTTGACAATATCCAAAAGGTCAAGGACCTCGGATTCGGAGGCGCAGTCATACTCGGTGACATTTGGAATCGTTTCAGCATACATTCTACACAAGATTTCAAAGACCTTATATTACACTTCCGCAAATTGCGTAAAGCCGCCGACTAATACAAAAGCTACGGCTTCAAAACCAAAGAAACACCTTTAATAACAAATCATACAACAAAAATGATGAACAACAACTCTTTTATGGTCTTTTCGGGCACAGCTTCCCGTTATTTGGCTGAAAAGATTTGTGAGGAACTTGGCTGTCCGCTGGGAGACCTCACGGTGACAAAATTTGCCGATGGAGAATTTGAGGTTTGCTACGAAGAGAGCATCCGCGGACGCGATGTGTTCCTTGTGCAAAGCACATTCCCCAACTCAGACAACCTCATGGAACTGCTCCTCATGATTGACGCCGCCAAACGTGCCTCAGCCCGCAGCATTTGCGCTGTGGTTCCCTACTTTGGCTGGGCTCGTCAAGACCGCAAGAGCAAACCCCGCGTGAGCATTGGCGCAAAATTGGTGGCCGACCTCTTGAGTGTAGCCGGCATCGACCGACTCATGACAATGGACCTCCACGCCGACCAAGAGCAAGGTTTCTTCGACGTACCCGTCGATCACCTCTATGCCTCAACAGTCATGCTCCCCTATATCAAGAGCTTAAATCTTAAGAACCTCTGCATTGCCTCACCCGACGTGGGCGGTTCAAAGCGTGCTGCCTCATACGCCAAATACCTCGATTGCCCCATGGTACTCTGCAACAAGAGCCGCAAAAAGGCCAACGAGGTAGCAGACATGCAAATCATTGGCGATGTTGAAGGCATGGACGTCGTATTGGTTGACGACATTGTCGACACCGCCGGCACCATCACTAAGGCCGCCGACCTCATTATGTCACGCGGCGCCAACAGCGTACGTGCCATTGCCAGCCACTGCATCATGTCTGGTCCTGCCGACGAACGCGTTCAAGCATCTGCACTCAAAGAAATGGTATTCACCGACAGTATACCCTACCGCGGCACATGCGATAAGGTAAAGGAATTATCTGTTAGCGGCATGCTTGCCGAAACCATTCGCCGTGTAATGGAGAACGAAAGCATCTCGTCACAATATCTTATCTAATAGATTTAGTGGGTTAAAGGGTTAGAAAACTTAATAGTTACTTTTACCAGTACTATAAGCCTGATTTCCTTTTAACCCACTAAACTTTTAATAGCGAACTTGCCTGCTTGCCACCTTGGCATACACAAAAAACTCCACAATATTTCCGATTATTCCGACTAAAACCATTATATTTGCACACGAAATGCGGCAGTAGCTCAGTTGGTAGAGCATGAGCTTCCCAAGCTCAGGGTCGCGGGTTCGAGCCCCGTTTGCCGCTCAAGCATAATAATCTCACATACTTTTTTGTTTGTAACACCGTCGCTATTATGGCTGTAGTTTTACTCGCAATCATGTTGGCCGGCCTTCTGATTATTGCTACAGAGCCGCTGAACCACATAAGCAAAGCAGCCGTTGCCATGTTTGCAGGCGTCTGTTGCTGGTTGCTCTACATAGCACAAGGCAACAATTTCGTATCCAGCCAACATGCAGCCGACTATGCCATCTACCTTGCCGACAACAGTTTGCAAGCCCATTCGATAAAGGATTTTATCGCGTCAAACATCTTCTTTAACTACGTAGTTAAAGGTGCCAACATCGTACTATTTTTAATTGCCACAACAAGCATTGTCGAGATACTCAACAACAATGGTTGTTTCGACTTTGCAGCAGAGTGGATGCGCACACGCAAGCCACGCAAACTGCTTTGGCTATTGTTTATATTCACTTTCGTTTTATCTGCCAATCTTGACAATCTGGCCACAGTTGTGCTCATGCTCACCATCATGCACCCCGTGTTACAAAGTGACAAACAAAGGCGCATATATGGCACAGTTATCGTACTGGCAGCCAATTGCGGTGGCGCTATAACCGTAATTGGCGACATAACAAGCTTGCGCTTGTGGAACGACCAGCTTGTTACCCCCTCCACCTACTTCCTCACCCTTGTCATGCCAATGATAGCAGCAGCTATCACCATGCTTACATTATTGGCACGCAGTCTGCCCCCACGCGTAGAGCTATCGCTCGACCGCCTTCCATTCAGGGGCGACGACACTGTGCTTACACGCCCTCAAAGACTCTTAATGCTCCTTGTCGGCATTGGCGGCCTGTGGTTCATACCAAGCTTTCACCGCATCACACTACTGCCCCCCTTTGTGGGTGCCCTATGCGTATTAGCCCTCCTCTGGATAGTTAACGAACTGTGCAACCGCCAGCTACTTGGTAGCGACAAAATGGTAGCCAAGCGCATGCCTCTCGCTCTGCAATATGCCAACCTGCAAAACCTATTGTACTACGTCGGCCTCACGCTCATGCTTGGAGCTGTTGCCGAAACTGGTGTGCTCCAACATATCGCCACATGGCTCCTGAGCCACATTGGCAACATCTGGATACTTGGTGGCATCACTACAGTCTTGGCAAGTTTGTTCGGTAATATCCCCACCCTGTTGGCCTCTACCGAAGCTTTCGGCCATCTGAGCGGCGAATGGAGCCACCTCACCGCTTGCAATGGCACATTATGGCCACTTATCAGCTACACCACAGCCCTTGGAGGTTCCGTGCTGCTCACTGGCAGCGTGGCAGGCATGCTGCTCATGCGTATGGAGGGCATCAGTTTTGGCTGGTATCTGCGCCACATAGCGCCAAAAGTGCTAACTGGTACAGTTGTAGGTTACATCGTACTCCTTGCACAGAGCCTTGTTATGGGCTGAAATATATAGCGCAAGCAAAAGCACAAAACCAGCACTTATCTCAATAGAAACACAAAACATAAACAAAATAAAGAAAAGACATGGGTAAAATCAGATGTGTGGGTGTGCTCACCTCAGGTGGTGACGCCCCCGGCATGAACGCAGCAATCCGCGCCGTTACACGCAGCGGCATATGCAATGGCTTCAAGATAAAAGGTATTTACCGTGGCTACGACGGCCTGATACACGACGAGGTCAAACCATTTACCACCGAGGACGTCAGCAACATTATACAAACAGGTGGCACCATACTGCGCACCGCACGCTCCAAAGAGTTTCAAACCGCAGCTGGCCGCAAAAAAGCCTACGAAACCTTGCGCAAAGAATCAATCGATGCACTTGTTGTCATAGGCGGTAACGGTTCACTTACCGGCGCCATGATGCTGGCCGAAGAGTACGACTTTCCCTGCATCGGACTGCCTGGCACCATCGACAATGACCTTTATGGCACCGACAGCACCATAGGCTATGACACCACACTCAACACCATCACACAGTGCGTTGACAAGATACGCGACACAGCCACCTCACACGAACGTATATTCTTTGTTGAGGTCATGGGACGTGATGCTGGTTTCCTTGCACAGAACAGTGCCATAGCAGCAGGTGCCGAGGCTGCCATCATACCCGAGGACACCACCGGCAGCGACCAGCTCATCGAATTTATGGAGCGAGGCATTCGCAAGAGCAAGAAAAGCTGCATCGTCATAGTTAGCGAAAGCCCCAAATGTGGCGCCATGTACTATGCAGAGCGTGTAAACAAGGAATATCCCAACTTTGATGTACGCGTATCCATACTCGGCCACTTGCAACGTGGCGGCAGCCCCTCAGCGCGCGACCGAATACTGGCGTCGCAGGTAGGCGTGGGTGCCATCGAAGCATTAGTGCAAGGACAGCGCAACGTAATGGTTGGTGTGCGCAACAACGAAGTTGTGTACGTGCCCTTTATCGACGCCGTGGGCAAACGCAAGGTTATGGACAAGAAACTCATCAAAGTCCTTGACGAACTAAGTATATAATATCCAAACAGATACCCCATATTCATAGGAGCGCTGTTAGGCACACGCCATTCAGCACCCTCCCAAAAAAGCAATCGCAAAACGATTGTGACACAAGCTTGCCACACCTGTTTTGTGATTGCTTTTTTATTATTCTGAAAGATTTATCCCGAACGCGACTTACCTGTGCCTTTTTGCAAACATTGCCGCATCAGTTTTGTTGATAGTATAGCACACTTGCCATACACGACAAAGACTTATAACCTATGATAAAAATCAGTTAATGCAAACTTCCTTGTAAATGAACAAGTTTGAATATATTGATTTTATCTAAATCTAAAGCGGAAAATAACATTAAGCAAATAATTAAAGACTAAAGTTTTCCACCCCCTTATTTTAGCGAACTGAGTGATGACTCCCATCAATGAATCTAATGTCCTGTTCAGATAGATACTGTACCCACTCCTTTTTGGGAGGGAGGGAAAAATTTAGTAAAAGTTCAGACAACTCCTATAACAACAAATATTCATAAAACAAAGTGATATGGAAAAACTTAATCAAACCACAATCTTAAAGGGATACATCCCCGAAGAACAGTTACAATCGATTGGTGAGGACATCAAGGACTTCAGCCCCATCAATTATTGCCCCAAAACGATGATTTCGAAAGACCAGAAAAAGCTTGTCGTAATCGAACTCAATTATGATTCTGAATAGGAGGAAAACAAAAAAAATAGAAAAAGTAATTCTTCTCAACTCAGTAACGATGATTGGCCGTAACACTTTTCGTGACTTCACATCTTTGCAAAAGGTCGTTATCCCCAACTCGGTAAAACAGATTGATTCTAGTGCTTTTAAGGGTTGCACATCTTTGGAACAAATCGTTATTCCTGATTCAGTAATTGAAATTGGTAGTAACGCTTTTTCTGGTTGCACATCTTTACAAGAAATCGTTATTCCTGATTCGGTAACAAGGATTCTTCCACTCACTTTTTCTAATTGTACATCTTTACAAAAGATTGTTATACCCAATTCGGTAAAAGAGATTGATGAAGCGGCTTTTGGAGGTTGCACATCTTTAGAAGAAATCGTTATACCCGATTCGGTAACAGAGATCGGTCGGGATGCTTTTAATGGCTGCACGTCTTTAGAAGAAATCGTTATTCCAGAGTCGGTAACTAAGATAGGTTATTGTGCTTTTGGGGGGTTGTAAATCACTCACCAGCATCAATATTCCAAATAGTATGACAAATATTGGATATCGTGCTTTTGAAAACTGAAATTACCACTATTAATTAGTTGCTCAAAAAGAAACGGTATGAATGCATAGGTATTGTCATGCTTCCCGATTCTAACCATAATGAGATTTTTATAGGGATTGACATAAAGCACCTGCCCACGAATGCCATGAACATAAAAGCCTGGATATTGAGGCTTATCGGCACCGATGCTGCTCAGGTTGTACCAATTGACATGATAGCCGTCATTGTCGGTTGCATAGTCGGTGGACTGGCGTATCCATTCTTCACTGACGATGCGCTTACCATTCCACACTCCACGGTTAAGGTAAAGACGGCCAATCTTCGCAAGATCAGCATTGTGCAGGATATGCCGCCGAACGCATGGGCGACATCGTGCTTGCGACTGTCTATATTAATAATGGCCGGGTACTCCATCTGCAACGGCTTCCACACCTTCTCGCTGAGATAATCGGCATAGCGTCGGCCCGTAGCCCGTTCGATAATCACGCCAAGAATTTCTGACGTCATACTCTCATAGCAATACTCCTTGCCAGGTTCGCAACGGAACTTCAAGCCACGAATCTGCTTCATCATGTTGTGACCATAATTCAGTTTCGCCATCGCGTTGAGTCGTTTGAAATGCTTCAAACGCAGGGAATAGGTGTCGTCAAAATCCAGTCCGCTCTGCATGTTAAGTAGATGGCGAATGGTGAGACGCTGCCACATGGGATCTCGTTTCTTCAGTTCCGGCAGATAGTCGGTGACTGCATCATCCACGTTTTTGATGCAACCCTCATCAACGGCAATCCCACACAATAGCGAGGTAATTGATTTCGAGACAGAAAACACCGTTGCCATCCTGTCAGCGGAAATATCTCCCCAATATTTCTCGTAGATGATGCTGTCGTTCTGGATGACGAGAACGCTCTGTGTGTCAGTTTTACCAGTCACAGCCTCCTGCAATGTGGTGTTCTTGTAGTGCTTTCCTTGATTGAAGAAATGCAGGGTGTCAATCCAGATGGCTTGTTGCTTAGCGTATGGGAAACGAAAAGGAAACGTCCCATTATCAATGGTGTCGTGAACATGATGCTCAAAACTATAAATATCCGGGCCGCTCTTGCCGTCTGCTCGATAGCCTCTTACAATAGAGCAAGAGGCGAGGGTTGAAGCAGCAACTATTATTAAAGGATCCCCCAAATCTTCTTTGTTTTCATAACTACATATCTTAGTCGTTTCATTCTGATTTAAGTATTCTTAAATACCTTTCTACAGTTGACACGTTTTTGAATATCAAGTATTTATAATCAATCCTCAATTTATCTGATAGGCGGAGGAGATTGAATCCCGTGGCATAGTAATACTTGCGTCCAACAGTATATAGCCATTTGGCATCGGACAGGCTGAAGTTTCCAAAATGCCGATACAGACAATATTCAATATAGCGAGCAGAACCTTCCATCGTTTCATACAACTGTTCCAAGGCTACAATGTCTATACAAAGTTCCTTTTTCACCCTTTCCCTGCGTTCGTTACGCAACTCAAAGAATGACTGGATATAGGCTCTTGACGCCTCAATATCGTTGGCATCAATTGCTTTTAGCAGAAAGTCGTTCTCCTGAGTGATGCTTTCTCTGTACCAATCATGACAGGCGGCTAATGCGATTAGAGTATCTGGCAAAACCGCATTGGTGATTGCTTCGTAAGTATCCAGATAGCCATCGTTCTTAAACTGGAAGCCATGAAAATACTCATGCATCACCATCGTAGCCCATTCGTTGACTGAAGTGACATTTGGAATAGTCTTACTCGTCTGCTCCAGACTGCTGCATCTCATGAAGGGTGTGTGATAGTCGATGTTGCTTTCCTTATCTGTGAAGGTTACATGCATGTGGAATGGTTTATCATCGACTTTCTCCGTCTGATAAATCTGGATGTTGTTGTCGCAATGTATCAAGACTGACGGATACTTAGCCAAGAACTTCTCCGTGGGATTAACCACATATCAACAGGTATCGCCATAATATAGTAGAGGTACATCATATTGCTTATCAGCAAATCCGCTCCAGACGCTATCGTTGATGACCACTTTAAGGGCATAGACATATTGCATCCTCTCAACATCCTTGTTAAGCCTCTGTGCATCGGCTGACATGGCGACGAGGGCGACTAGTGCGGTGATGATGGTTTTCTTGTTCATTGATTTATATTGATTATGCTTTATCTTGTTTCTTTTGTCAATACGTAAATGAGCAAGTCAGAAACATTCCCATCCTTTATGACAGCATTTGGTATAGTACCTTTATACTTGAAGCCATTCTTCAGTAGCACCCTTATTGAAGCAATGTTTGGCTGAAATACATTGGCCGTTATTTGTTCAAACGACAAGACCTTGAATGCAATAGTGCATACCTGTTTTACAGCTTCCGTTGCTATACCTTTGTTTTTATATTCGTTGAGAAGCATATAACCGATTTCTGCATCATCATCTTTCTTCTCAACCGATATGCTGCCTATGAGTTTTCTATCGCATACAATAGCCCGATAGATACCGGTAATTGTATCATTATCGGTAACCATCTTCAACCATTCTTCCGCATCCTTTTCTGTATAAAGATTGGGCAGGCGGTCTGAAAGGTGATGCCTGTCAACTGCATTACACAGGCTTGTCAGTTCCATTGCGTCTGATAGCGTCCAATGTCTTAGTTCCATTTTCAGAGGTTCATTTTGCTTGTTTGGTCCGCAAAGTTACAAATAAACATAAAAATAGCCCCTTGGCTAAATCTATTATATGAATGCCAAGGGTAAATGTCTCAACTTAGGTTGAGAGTTTCAATCTGTTATAGACTATTATTTGTCGCCAAATGTAATGTCACGCCGTATTTTGCTGACAGTATTTGGATGGACGTTCAAGAACGAGGCGATGTCTTGCAAATCAAGAAACTTCATGATTCTAGGGCAGCGTTGCAGTAACATTTCGTAGCGTTCACGAGGCGTAGTACAATGGAGTTCAAGATAGCGTGAGCAGAATTGGCTGAGGATGTGCTCGCCAATCATGACTCGTAGTTTCATCGTTTCCATGTTTTGATTGAAGAATTGTTCCAATTGCTGGCCTGTAACCCTCAGTACACGACTGGACACCATGGCTTCAATTGTGGCCTGTGACGGACGGCCATAGAGAAATGTGGGGTAGTCGCACACGAACTCACTCTCAAACAAGAACCATGTAATGTGTGCCTTGTCGTCGCTCACGCCATATTTCACATATTTGAAACATCCTTCAGTGACAAAAGCGAACCACCGCGCCGGGTCACCCTCACGCTCCAGTTGGTCACCCTTGCGGTAAACTATCTCCTCACCCTCCCGTTCGCAGAACTCCCGCAGCATCTGCAAATCCAATCGATTATTATTGAATTTCTGTTCCATATTATTACGTTGCCCTATGATTCGCTAAACACTTCCCCATGTCCAGGCAGTACTCTCACAGGAACTCTAGGTTCAGCCCCTCCTTGTAGGTGTTGAATTGCTTGTTTGGTTGATGGGTCATATTAACGATTTCTTGAAAAAAACATAATTAGATAGTTTCGCTTTTCAGAACATATCTATCAATCCATAACAGCATTTTTCACGGCTTGATAGTCCCAATCTACATAGCTGCCCCAAATGGCGTTTTTTCTGCACTTCATTGCAATATGGGTTCCTTTGTATCTAACAACTTCAGGGCAACGATTTCTATCCACGTTAACTGAATTGTATAAAACAACAATCTTGGCATTTTCACGAATGGCCAAATCGCATTCATATTGAATATAACTTTTATTGTTTATTGGGTAGCCATATTTACAATACGGATTCGACAAGAGTAATCGCACATAACCACCACAACCATTATTATAGCAGGCCCCTTTTGTCACTTCGTTGGTATGCTGTCCTACAATTAGAATAAAGGTTTTAGATACAGACATTCTTTCTGATAGCGATTTCTTTATGGAGCAGTATCTGCTAGTATCATATGATTGTGTTAGAGAATGTACATCTACAAAATGAAATGATAACTTATTATCTTTATTCCATTCATATAATTTTTCTACTGCATCCCTATCATGATCAAAGGATGCTGCTATGTATGTTTTAGTATGACGATATCCTATTGCCATTTTCTCAACTCTTTTATTGCTACTTTATCTTTATCTCCCTTCCAAACAACGATATAAAAGTCATTATTGATGATATCCTTATTGATTGCAAATGCATCTACAAGATAATGAAGAATATCATTTAGACCTATGGTTGTTCGTGAAAGTCCAGATCCCAACAATGGTAGAATTACAGGATACCCTTGTGCATTCTGATTACAGAATTCTATTAATTTTTGTACAGCAAGTGCAAAATCTGCCTTTGAAGTCTGGGCATTCAAATGTTCATCAAAATAACTAAGGCCTAGTAAATAATAAGATAGATTGTCATCAATCTGCAAATTCACAGTTGTACCTACATTGTATCTTTTCCTGTTTCCTTCTGGCTTTATTTCAACGGTTAAATCTTCGTATGCTGTATATCTTCTTAGAATATCACTAATTGTACGATTTAAACTATCTGGCGTAAACTTTTGGCTATCATACAATTTCTGGAACACCTGGCCATGCTGTGTATTATGTGATACAAGATGGTCATCAACAATTGTGTCAAAGCAACGGTTAACAGAAACCACAATTGCTCGTTTACCATTGTAGCCTTTTTCTACGATATCTGGAGAGTACATATCACCATACTTTACATATACGCTATTCCTTGTTGACGACTCACCTAAACATACTTCATTAGAGTGAAGCACTTTCCAACAGCCTGCGATTGCTGATATGATAAAAACAGCCAATAGAACCAAGATGCCTATCAACAACTTACATACAAAAGAAGCATCATCTTGAAAAACTCCATTCAATGGGTCAAAGAGAGAAACAAATCCCCAAAAAGTAAATACGACGCCAGTATAGGTACAAGCTAATTTGAATATAGCAGACTTGTTAATCCACAACCTACTAAAAAAAATATTAATTGATTTTTTAATACTCATATGAAATACTTATTTTATATTTAATCATTCAATATTCTAATTCCTGCTAATGAGTCATAAAGTTCATCTAAACCAGACGTTCCTTTACCTCTCATCTCTTTTAAATTCTCACAGGTTAATTTCTTAAATCCCGTTAGGTCAACCCTATGAGTCATCAACAATTTGTCTAAAGAATCCGATAATATTGACTTTTTTAAGACAGAAAAATACTTAACTTTTCGTCTGACTAAACGGGATGGCAGCAATGACATCATTTTGTTCTCCTCATAAATCCAAGGTGACAATGTCTTCGCCGTTGATGTCTTTCGCAAACTTGGCAAATGGATGGAATGCCCGCTATTTATAAAGATACAGCACTCCGCATTATTTATTATATCCATTATCGCCATACTCAACATAGCATGTACGTGCGATGTTGAATAATTTCTTCTACTATAATTATATCTTCCGTCCTTTTGTTTGCAATAATGGTCATCAATATCTTTTAATAGACTATCTGCACTACCCCACACGTAGTAGTCAAGAGAAACTCGTAAGCCACACTTTTGCTCAAGCCATGAAGCAAGAAATATTGCATCATCCGTGTCGTCATGGGAATAGAAAATAAACACATCATAATCCCCATCTTCTCCTGTAGGAAAAATGTAGTTCTTAAGAGCATTACCATCTATCACATTTTCGGCAGAAGTAGATCCTTTCACAAGTGCTTTCAAATTGGGACGAATCGCCTTCCTCACCTCATCTATATTAATGGATTCGATTCCATATATTGGTCGAGATTCGGAAAACGTCTTCATTCGATGAAATTCAGAGATGTCTAAATTAAACTTTGCATACATTGCCCCAAATATTAGTTTTTATAGTAGTAAACTCCGTTTTCTGTTTTCTTTTGAATTATTAAATCTGGATCGTTAAGAGCGAAAGTAATTTGTTTCTTATTCATTGGCACATGAAGTGTTGGTACTTTATGCATGCATAGGTAGCTTATTCCATAGAGCTTTTACGTTATCTTTAAGCCCGTTACCGTCGACTATAGAGGTATTGTAATTGTAATCAGGATACACAACTATCACAGGTAATCCTAATACATTAATTCCGTAATCAATTTCTTCTCTGAGAGCTCTGCTATTACGAGTGTTCTCGCTTAGGAACAGAATAATGTTCTTCGAGTTTCTCAATCTTTGGCGCAATCTCGGCTTTAGTGTAAGATCCCAATCACTGTTATCCCTTACATTATAAGTTGTGTCATGGGCATCAAGAAAGGGGAAAGAATTATCTTTGCCCTTCCATGCTCTCAACATATTGTAATAAACAAAGTCTTTAGCCGAGTAAGCCCCCAATTTCGTTTCAGAGAAAGGTTCCGAAACATAAAATGCGGAATAATTTCTATTTGCCATGATATCTCTTATGAATGTTACTTTTTATTGATTTTTATTCATCACACTCTCAGCCAACAGATACACTCGTGTTCCGAGCGTCTGAGGCCAACGGTCATTTGGATTCTTGTCCAATGCCCTTGCTCGCTCTATAGCCTCCTCGACATGAGTAATCAGCATTTGAGCACCGTATGCCGCCTCGTGGTAAGAACCCATTTCTTGACGCAATCGCATCTTTAGATATGGGTCTGTCCTCCTCGAAGTTCGACGATTCTCCAACCATTGTTGTTGCTCTTCGGGAGACAATGAAGTGGCATCTACTAAATGCAACAGCAACCAAAGTTCGATGCACGGATTACTCAAAGCCATGTGCATGTATTCATCTTGCGCACATTCCGTAGCTACACGAGATAGCATTGCCTCTGTCCAACGGTCTTTGTCAATGACAAGCCAGAGTTCATCGTCGGCTTCCAAAGCATATTGTTCCTTGTAGTCGTTCAACTGCTTCAAGACGTGTTCCGGACTGGAGTTGTTCTGCTCGGCTTCACTTCGTTCCAAGATATGCACATGCACACGAGGATTGGTATATTCCTTGGCTAATGCCTTGAAATATATCCACTCGGTGTCTTTGCCCTCAGAGGCTATGACTATCAGGCGGGCGTCTCGAAATGCTTCGCGACGTTCACGCATCAAACTATTCCTACTTCGCATCGTCCCAATGAATATTATTCAGTTCGCCAAAGAACGGAATCGCTCCATAGCGACCATTCAGATAACCTTTCTGCACATTTTCCCTCGGCTTATACTCGCAGAGTGAAGACAAATGGCTTTCTCCTTTCTTGTCTTTTTCTACAAACCAGACTTCATCCTGACGGATAGGGGCGGTAGAAAGAAGATTGGACTCGTGTGTAGTGCATATTAGCTGCATTTGCGAATCGCTTTTAAGCAGGCTGTCGTACATCTCCAATAATTTCAATGTCAACATTGGATGCAAACTCCTATCGACCTCGTCAATCACATAGACCGCATCATTGGCACGCATATCTATAAGCATTGGAATGAAGTCGAACAAACGTGACGTTCCATCAGATTCTTCGAACATTTCGAATATATAGTCCGAGTTGCTGTCTTCCTTCTTGTGTATGGTTTTCAGCTCATGCCACTTCAGATTCTTCGACTTATCTTTTTCTGCAAAGATGAAGCGGTTCTCATTGTGAATCACCACACCTATTTCGGAGCCTTTGCCTTCAAGACTTTCCTCAATCTTTTGACGGATTTCGTCGGGAATGCCCAATTCTTCAGGTTTAGACTCTACGCGACGAAGGTCTGAGATACCTGTTCCAAAATAATTTAGCAGTTCGCGCATAATAGTTCTGAACTGAGTGTCGTTCACAACTCGGAATGGGAAATCCGTTCTATGAGTATTGGGGAAGATGATGTTTAGATTCTCAAACCATTTACGAGCAGACTTAATCGTATCTATTCCCTTTCCGTTACGCTTGATATACTCACTTAAGAAAGTACCCTTGGTAGGAGTGCCATCAATCAGGAACTTCAAGAATTGTCCATCCTCATCTTTTAGGAACTGAGGTGCAATAGTATTATCCCAACTGTCACCATTACGTTTACGCTCAAAGATCATGGTGTCATTGCGGCTGCCAGTCTTATATAGCCATTCCTCAAGCAAACCGCCTTTAGAGAAAGCTATTCCGTAAGCAAAGAACTGGTTGTCTGCCTTAAACTCCAATTCGATACTCGAACGCTCTTGGGGTTCATCCGTCATCTTGAAGTAATTATATTTGAGGTTGCTCCAACCATTCAAGGCAAACTCCTTGATAATAGCCAAACATTTTATGATGTTTGACTTTCCGGAAGCATTGGCACCATAAATCAATCCCATACGGAGCACGGATATATCATCCCGTTTCTCCGCACGTGACACTTGCAACGGCAATTGGTCGCTCTTGCTGGCTGTGAACAAGATACGTGTTTCCTCGTTAAACGAGTAAATGTTTTCAAATTTGGCTGACAATAACATAATGACGTCTGATATTTCGTAAAATTTCGTTGTAAAGATGACAAATTGTTTCAAAACTCCGACAATTATCTGCGTTAAACATGTATAAATACGACAAGATATTACGTTATTCATTGTCATTTTGTCGGTTATTGGCACAGTTTTGTCATAAATTCGACTCTGGCTTAATATTTGCATGGGTAACATAAAGCGCTATGACACGTTTGTCAAAACTGGGCGCAGAAAGGAGGTGTAACAGATGGGCAAGAACCAACATGTTGTTCCTGCTGGAGATAAGTGGGGCATTAAGGGCGAAGGCAATTCAAGACTGACTTCAACATTTGATAGGCAGTCCGATGCAATTGCTGCCGCTCGTCAAATTTCCAAGAACCAGCATTCCGAACTATTTATTCACGGTTGTAATGGACAGATTCGAGAAAGAGACTCTCATGGCAAGGATCCATTTCCTCCAAGAGGATAAGTCCCTCAGCATTCTCTCCGTTTAGAGAAGAGCCCTAATACCACAGGGGCAGGTTGTGGTAGAGTAAAGATGTGCCATGGCGAAATTCGCTGTGGCTTTTTCTTTTTAGTCGAATCAGATATAACAATTTTTTTGCCATCTACAATTGGCATTTTTTTGTTTTCAGCCCTATTTAATAAAGTTAAAAACGTTAAATATTTCCATTTCTGGCTCTTCATAGAATCCACGCAATCACTTTTCTACCGTTTAATATGTAAATAATTGATAGTAAAAGACTTGCAAAAACGAAAATTGTAAGAATCTCTCTCTTATCACCATTCCCAAAGTTTACAGCTCTATTGGGGATGTGCTTAGTGGGTATTCTGGAGATTTGGTTATAAAATCAAGAGACAACAACTATTCATACGAAGATGGATTACTAATAGATAAAAACAACAAGGAATTAGTACTATACCAATCAAAAAACAACAAGTTGGAAATACCCAATTGCATAAAAGAAATTGGTAAAGCGGCTTTTGTAGGTTGCACATCTTTAGAAGAAATCGTTATACCCAATTCGGTAGAAGAAATTGGATTAGATGCTTTTAAAGGTTGCACGTCTTTACAACAAATAGTTATTCCAGAGTCGGTAACTTATATAAGTTATTGTGCTTTTGAAAATTGTAAGAATCTATCTCTTATCACCATTCCCAAAGTTTACAGCAATATTGGGGATGTGCTTAGTGAGTATTCTGGAGATTTGATTATAAAATCAGTAGGAAACAACTATTCATACGAAGATGGATTACTAATAGATAAAAGCAACAAGGAATTAGTACTATACCAATCAAAAAACAACAAGTTGGAAATACCCAATTGCATAAAAGAGATTGGTAAAGCGGCTTTTTCTGGTTGCACATCTTTAGAAGAAATCGTTATACCCGATTCGGTAGAAGAAATTGGTAAAAACGCTTTTGTGCGTTGCACATCTTTACAACAAATCGTTATTCCTGATTCGGTAACGGAAATTGGTAAAAACGCTTTTTGGCGTTACACTGCCTTGCAAGAAATTGTTCTCCCCAAATCACTTGCTGTTGACGTAACTGATTTAGACGTAATTTCTACTTGTAAAGTGATACGTAAATAATGAGTTTTGCAAGAATCTATATGATTGCGGACTAACTAATAAGCAGCTTGACGCATGATGTTAGGGTGGTTCTAAAAATTAGATAGGATCGATTTATCTGATTTACTAGAACCACCCTATAATTTATTACCCGAACCAAGGTAAGCTAAAAAGGTTTTTACCTGCCTCGACAAAGTGCGTTTTCTAAGCACCTGCGCTATAGGCCTCATCGTCTTTTACACACCTATTGGAGCTCTATACGTTCATACCTCACACCGCCTTTTTTGCCTGCCATGTACGACAATCCGCTGACACCTTGGTGCGTAAGATTGCACACTTGCATAACCTCGCCCTCAATAAAATAATCGCAGCAAAAAGTATCGCCCACACAAAGTTTACAATTCTCTGATGCTACCACCTCGAATAGATTATCCTTAAGGTGCTTGAACACACAACGGCGGTCGGGTTTCCAACGAGCCACCAATTCTTCGCCCACAGCTAAATTGCAAGAAGTATAAATGGGGGGCAAAAGAAATCACACTCTCTGTAGCCTTGCACTTCTTCGTTGATTCCCCCCATTTTGCAAGAAGAGTCAAAGTCCTTGCAACCTAAAAAACTGCTAAAATATTCAGTGTGTTGGTACGAGGTTTAACGTTCTGCGGATCGACATATCCCCATAAGCGTTTAAGCGTTTAAGCGTTGAATCACTAATAGATTCGTGCAAGCGCACAAAAATCTGTTGACTCAACGATACAAAATCGTGGTTGTGTTGCATGTTCAACCCCGTTTGTTGTTCTATGGCATGTAATAGTTTCTTTATCATACTTACAAAAGTAAACTTTTTTTTAAGAGCGCCACAACTATCAACGCATTTTTTGAATATTGCTTATATAAGATAGGCTGCACTATATAATATTCCCCACACTTTGCCTGAGCATTGATGGTATAGTGCAGACAGCGCAGGCGAATGCAGAGTGCAAACAATTAGTAAAAAGATGCAGTGAGGGGACGTGTAGAATTCCCGGCACAAAGACTTTTATTAACCCGTTGGCGGAATTTCAGGTTAACATGTTAACAAGTTGACAGGTTAACAAGTAAGTATGCTATACACTACTTATTATGTTAACCTGTCATAATGGTAAGAAGCTCAAAAAGCGTGGCAAACTTACCTGTTAATCCGTTAACTTGTCAACTTGTTTACTAATTCCGCCAACGCGTTTTATTAGGTTCTATTCCTTTCGAGGTGATTTGCTAAAATGATAGACGAGGCTTAGCATGAAATAGCGTGGCACCACATTGTGCCATGTCTCTGTGCGGCCTTGGGCATTGAGTGTTCGCACGATGCTACGACGTTGTGCCAATATGTCATGACCTGAAAGTTTGAGTGACAGGGCTTTGCTCTTCAACATTCGTTTGGCCACTGCCATGTTCCAGATCCACTCATGACTGTTCATGGAATGATCGGCATAACCCGAACGAACATAGTAAGTCAAGTCAGTGTCTATTACCATGTTCCAAGGCAAACTCCATTGGTTGGTAAAGGTGTACAGATGGTTGATGCTGTTAATGGTTTGGAAACCTGTGAGCTTGCTCGTAGCGTGCTGCCAATCAACGGCACTTTTAAGAGCAGCATTAAATAGTTTGCAGTGGTAAGCCAAAGCCACGTTTCCTTGCATGAACCAATTCTTAACCTCACTCTTCGCACTCGTCGGCATGAGGCTGGTTTGCTGAAAGTCTACACTGTTTTGAAAAGTTTCAGTTGCCGACACGTCAAATGTCCACTTTTGCTTTTTGTCCAAGCTACAAGCATAGCCTATTGTTACATGTGTTTGCCAATTACCATTGATGTTCTGCGCCATTGATGTCGTTACGCCCGTTTCCGCATCGTAGTATCGAGCTTGTCCAACGGCATTTTGCTGGGCTGAATAGCCCCATTCTGCATTCAGATTTTGTGCATGCTTCGTTTTGTTTAAGGTGTAGTCCAAAGTGGCATTATAGATGTTGGTGGGCTTTAAGGTGGTGTTACCTTTGGTGATGAATAGCGGATTGCTATCATCGGTAACATCAAGCAACAAACTCATTTGAGGGGCCGTATGAGCTATCGAACCGCTCATTTTTATATTTTTGAAACTAAGCGAGAATGAGGGTTGCAACCATTGATAATGTTTCACTATGTGTCGTTGCTGATCTTTCATGCGCAAATCGTCAATAACGTTGCGTGTGAAAGCCATAGGGAGTGCGGCATGAAAATACAAGTCTTTCTTCTCAAATGAATAACGAAGTCCTACATTGTGCATGGTTTGTCGTGTCGTTGTATGATTGGTGTTTCCCCAATCTGTAGCAAGTGCAAGAGAATCTGTTGTCGAAGGTAATTGACCCAAAAGTTTTCTATCGGGTAGTGCCCAATCACCGCCCAGGCGATCAAGACGGTAGAAGTTTCGATCGCCTTGTTGGTTTTGATGCTCTATATGGTAATTTGTACTTATGTTATGAGAAATTTTACCATGCGATTTCTTTATTTCTATCAGTGGATAATCAATAGAACCAAGTAATTGAAGGTTTTGCTGCTTGTTATGGTTGTATCTATTTCGAAAGTCGGTAGTCGGTTCTACGCCTTGTGTAATCAGATTATACAACGAATTCGTCTTGTCTGTGGAAGTACGGGTATTGACAGCAAAATTCACACTAAATTCCTTGTCATGTGGCAATTTTACTGTGGCATCGAGCAAAGCAGCATAGCTCAGATTAGATGCTTTACTTTGACTTAAATCTGTGTAACTGTTTACCAATCCTTCGGTTATATTCGTCCATTCGTCTGGGAGAATGTAACGACTTAAAACGGATTGTTGCTGGCTATTAGTTGATGAAGAAGCATAGTAAAAATATTGATCCAAATGAATGTAAGCAAACGAAGTGGGAATGCTTAACGCACCAATCCAATTAAGGTTGTAATTTTTGCTGTTATAGAGCGAGTTCACCTTTCCGTAAGTATTGCCTGATTCATAAAAGTTTACGGAATTACCTCGACTCTCATTCACGTCTTTGTTATGCGAAGCTTCAAGGGTTGTTATAAACCGAATAGGACGTTCGCTATCCTTTCCTCCATAAAAAGAAGCAAAGAGTCCGCCTTTTTGCAGCGTGTTCTCTCCCATCATAGCATCTTCGTTCTCCCACTTGCCGTCAGTTCCAGCGCGTTGGTTGCTATTGGTATTGTTGGCATTTCCATAAAAGCTAACACGTGCTCGGTCAGAAAAATACGTTCCAAACACTCGTCCCAAGTATTTATCTTTGGTACCTCCACCAGCTTCAGCATTGGCTATCCAGCCTTGGTGATATTCTTTCTTCAAAATTACGTCAATCACCCATGGGTCGTCAGCGTGTGGTTTGTTGTCCTTGCGCGTAAGGTAAGCATTGTCGGGTGCTTTCTGATAAGACTTTACATTTTTCACCATATAGGCGGGCAAGTTTTCAAGGGCAACATTGGCGTCGCCATTGAAGAAGTCTTTGCCGTCAATCAGCAGGTTACTAACGCGGTTACCATTGACCGTAATGACACCACCTGCATTCAGCTTTACGCCAGGCAGACGTGATATGAGTTGGTCGAGCATAGAGCCTTCTGCCAACTCAAAAGCATCGGCATTGTACACTATGGTGTCGCCCTTCATCACCATCATCACCTTTGTGGCTGTGACAGTGGCTTCGCGCAGCGTGCGAGGGGCACGTTTCAGCATGATGGGCTCGGGTTTTATGTCATCGGCTGCATCCACTTTTACCAGTTGCGAAAGATAGCCTTTTTTTCACACTGAATGTAATAGTAGGGACTGCTTCCCTCTATTTGAGAAGCATAGAAGTACTTCTTTCTATCGCCCATATTGATTGTAATCATCTGACATGAATCGACAAAAGCTGAATCTTTGTCAAGAATGGTCACACTTGCTCCTTGAAGCGATATTTTGGTTGCTGCATCCTTCACCGTTATGGAGAACATCTGTCCGTAAGATGCAATACTTTGCAGCGCAAACAAGATAAAGAGTAATCGTTTCATTTATTGTGTTTGTTATATGATGGAAAAATTCGGCACAAAAATACTAAATTCAGTTCACGCCGCACACAATCAAGCACAAAAAGAGTTTTACCCCCCCCACAGCCGTTTTTTACAGACAAAATATTGTATATGTACAAAATGATTGCTAAATTTGCATTTTGAATGAGCGAAAACACAATTATATTGGTAGTTATCTGCAACTCGCACACATACCATTCCCCATTCTGTTGGCAGTAGTCTTTTATTATTCGGACGCAAGCTTTAAGACTAACCTGCACACAAATTCCCCCTTACGCAATAATTCATCAAACGGACTTTGAGTTTTAACAATACAATGGTATTCAATACCATTTTGTGTGTTACAAACGTGTACCACGCAGCAAGAATGCAAAAGCGCAGAGAACAAACTAATTGAACTTGTAAATACACCAACAACATACATGACAAACTTGACAAAAGAACAACTTCTTGAAAAAGACGAAGCGGGTTTGCAAGATATTGCACAACAACTGAACGTCAAGGATATTGAAGGCAAATCAAAAGAAAACTTGATTTACGACATACTTGATGCACAAGCCGAACAAACGGCTGGTAACGAAACGCCAGTTAAACGGCGTACACGCATCGTTAAAAGGAACGAGGCCGACCACATATTCTCAACGAACCTCACTCCGGCCAAAAGCGCCGAGAGCGATGCGGAGGAGGCTGCGTCGGCAAAAAAACAAACTTCGGAAAAGGCAGATGAAGATGCCCAACCCGAGGCTATAATTGCACCACCTAAACGCAAAAGGGGGCGCCCCTCTAAAGCTGAAATTGCAGCACGCGAAGCTGCCGAGGCTGCACTTAAGGCCACAGAACCCGCAACAGAGAAGGCGGAAGACGAAGAAGAAACAGACGCTAATGCAAATGATAGCAGTAGCGCTATTAGCCATGCCTTGGATAGCAAAGCACAAGTAGCCGATGAGGTGCCCGACTTTGTGGCTGAACAAATGCAGGCTAACAAAAGCCTTGAAACGTCAACCTCGCCCGACATTTTAGACATGGAAGAGGTTAAACGTACATTGGGCAACAAAATGCCACAATTTCTGCAAAAGCCCGTTCAAGAAGTTGCAGAAAAGGCAAATACTAATAATCCGAATAATGAAGACGGTTTTATTATAACCAAAGATATCCCCGTATTTTTTGAAGGAACAGAATTGAATGTGCCATCTGAGCACAATGATTATTCAAATACGCGACCTAACAGCGAATTTGAGAATCGTCCAAAATTCAGACGTTTCAAGGACGACCCCATGATGCAGGAGTTCAATGGCTCGAAACCTGCACCGGCCGTTGCCGACAACAAAACATTCTACCAACCAGAACTGCCACAGCCAACCGACCACTTGCTTGACGGCCGCGGTGTGCTCGAAATCGTACCCGAAGGTTTTGGTTTCTTAAGGTCATCTGATTACAACTACCTTGCTTCGCCCGATGATATTTATGTATCACCCGCACAAATCAGACAATTGGGTCTGAAACCTGGAGATGTAGTTGAAGGCAAAGTAAAGATACCACGCGACGGAGAGAAGTTCTTTGCCCTGATGGATATAGAACGAATAAACGGACTTAAGCCATCTGATGTGCGCGACCGTATTTCGTTCGAACATCTCGTACCTTTGTTTCCTGATGAGAAATTCAACCTCTGCTCAGGAACCAACGACAGCATATCATGCCGCATTGTCGATCTCTTCACACCTATCGGCAAGGGACAACGTGCTCTGATTGTGGCACAACCTAAAACTGGTAAGACAATGCTCATGAAGGACATTGCCAATGCCATTGCCCACAATCACCCGGACACCTACTTGATGATGCTGCTCATTGATGAACGCCCCGAGGAAGTTACAGACATGATGCGCACCGTTAAAGCCGAAGTTATTGCCTCTACCTTCGACGAACCTGCTGCACGCCACGTGAAGATTGCCGGCATTGTGCTTGACAAAGCGAAACGTATGGTTGAGTGTGGACACGACGTGGTCATATTCCTTGACTCCATCACGCGCCTGGCGCGTGCCTATAACACGGTTGCACCTACCTCGGGCAAGATACTTTCGGGTGGTGTCGATGCCAACGCCTTACAGAAGCCCAAACGTTTCTTTGGTGCGGCACGTAATATCGAGGGCGGAGGTTCCCTCACCATTATTGCTACCGCTCTGATTGACACGGGCTCTAAAATGGACGAAGTGATCTTTGAAGAGTTCAAGGGTACTGGTAACATGGAATTGCAACTTGACCGCGCACTGGCTAACAAGCGCATATTCCCTGCAGTTAATATTGTTGCTTCATCAACCAGACGAGACGATTTGTTGCAAGACGAATTAACGCGCAAACGTATGTGGATCTTGCGCAACTACATTGCTGACATGAATGCTCTTGAAGCCATGAACGATGTCAAGAAACGACTGGAAGGCACAAAAGACAATGTAGAGTTCATTGCATCAATGAATGGGTGATATCACCGAAAGCCAACAGTTATCCTTGTTATAAATAGGCTGGTGTTTTACCAAACAGTTCCCTTTGCCAGAATGGCAAACAAGTTGAGATAATAACAAAGATGATATTTGAACTTTGTTATATAGAAGCAATATATTATAAACTACCGTTTCGCGGCCTTGGCTATAATCTGCCAAGGCCGCGAAAAGTTATATTACATATTATTGTGTCCAATAGAACTCCCCCTATCACGCCTTTGACGAAAAGACTTTTTTGTTTTACTATTTGAAAATTGAAACGCGAAACACACAAAAGCAGTACCTACAACACCAGTCGCATTTGCAAGGAATGCCTTTTTTTCAATAACTTTGCAGCAAAACAGAATATCATGACAACAGAAGAATATTTTATAAAACGGGTATTTCGAGTTTATTACGATTAAGAAAAGAAAGCCCGAAGTCCAGTTTCGCGGGACTTCGGGCATGATAATTATGCTATTCGGAGTTTAACAACAGGGCCAATATACCCTCTTAAAACTGCGACGCTATCAAATAAGTCAATAGCGATGCTACGTAGGCAAACATTGTTGTGTAAACGGCTGTAAATGTAGCCCATTTCCAACCACCACTTTCATTTTTAATTGCCGTAATTGTAGCCACACAGGGGAAATAGAACAGTATAAACACCAAGTATGCAAGGGCTGAGGCTGGCGTCATATTCTGCCGCAATACTTGAGACAGGTGCGTATCAGTTGAAGCACTGTCGGCATCTACATCTTCACCCGCATACATTACGGCCAAAGTACTTACCACCAGTTCTTTAGCACCAACACCAGACAATATACCAACACTCATTTTCCAATCGAAGTGCATAGGCTGCATGACAGGCGCTACGAACTGTCCTATTCTTTGCAAATACGATGGTGATGTTTGTGTTTCTGCTACCGTCACTTCATGTTGCGGTGATGCTGCAGCACGACCGTTCTCAACAATTTCAGTACTCTGCGTTGGCACTACATTGTCCGTTTCGGTTGAATGTGGAAAATAGCTCAATGCCCAAATAATCAGAGAGAACACCAAAATAATACCACCCATCTTTTGCAGATACTGACGGCCTTTTTCCCAAGTATGAATGAGTACAGATTTGGCAGTCGGCATACGGTAAGGAGGCAACTCCATAACAAAGGGCAAATCCTCACCCTTCATTAAGAAACGACTAAACACCCGGGCCATCAATATAGCTGCCAAGATGCCCAAGGCATACAATCCCAGCATAACCCATGCGCCGTAGAGCGGGAAGAATGCGCCAACCAGCACCACATATATAGGTATGCGCGCAGAACACGACATAAATGGCGTAATCAGCATTGTGATAAGTCGGCTTTTCGGGTTTTCAATCGTACGCGTTGCCATTATAGCTGGCACATTACACCCAAAGCCCATAACCATTGGTATGAACGACTTGCCATGCAACCCCATGCGGTGCATGAGTTTGTCCATGATAAAAGCCGCTCGCGCCATATAGCCAGAGTCCTCAAGAATCGAGATAAACAAGTAAAGAATCATGATATTGGGCAAGAACACTATCACGGCCCCTACCCCACTTATTGCGCCATCAACAATCATGTCCTTCAGCACGCCATCAGGCATGGCATACTTTACAAAAGCCGACACTTGACTCACCAACCAGTCAATCCAGTCCATCGGGTAAGCACCAACTTGAAAAGTAATGTAGAAAATAAGGAACAATACTGCAAAGAATAACGGAAATCCCAAATAGCGATTCGTCACCACCGCGTCAATCTTTTCCGTAACAGTTTTACCAGGCCTCCCAACATGAGGTTGGAATGTCTCCTTCAATGCACCTTGTATAAATCCATATTTTGCATCGGTTATGGCATTATCGGGCGTGTCGTGCAATGTATCCTTGATGCGCTTGGTTTCCTCAAAACGCACAGCCACTAATTCGTCGTGCTGCGGCAAGGTCTCTACTAAGTGCTGAGCCTCACTGTCTCCTTCAAGGAACTTGATAGCCAAATAACGTGTAGAATACTTTGATCGAAGATCCTGATTTTTCTGAAAAACATACTTTATACGGTCAATACTATGCTCAAGTTCCTTACCATGGTTGACGTGTATATGGCGCTCAAGTGCCGTATCGCCCATATTTTCGTACACAGCAATAACCTTTTCAAACAAGTCGCGCACACCCTTGCCAGTACGTGAAATGGTCGGTACCATTGGCACCCCTAACAGACTGCCAAGTTGCTTGTAATCAAGCTTGTCGCCACTATGCTGCAACTCATCATACATATTAAGAGCTATCACCATTCGCTGGTGCATGTCAATAAGCTGTGTCGTCAGGTACAAGTTGCGCTCAAGATTTGAACTGTCCACTACGTTTATCACAATATCGGGCGTATCGTCTATCAAGTGGCGTCGTACATAAAGCTCTTCGGGCGAATAAGCCGACAATGAGTATGTGCCAGGCAAGTCTACCAAGCGGAAATGATAGGTTTTGTCCTCAAAGCCCTCAGCATCTTTCTGGCTACAAGTGCTGCCTATGCCACATGAAGCGCAATTATCAGCACACTTACCCAAATTATCATGAAAGATCTCCATTTCGCCCTTTTCATTGCGGCGCACCTTAACGGTCATATCCATAAAGCCCTCTTTGGCATCAACCGTCACCCCACTATAGTTTCCTACGTGTTCATGTCCACCCGAAGCCATGTTGAATAATGAAGTCTTGCCACAATTAGGGTTGCCGACCAAGGCTACATTGATAACACGACGCTTGTCTGCCGCCATGCTTTCCATACGACGTGACAATTGCATACGCACTTCCTCGCTTTCGTCCGAACCTGATTCGAGCGCTTTCAAATTCTCACCGTGGCGCAGGCGGGCATCATTCACGGCCTCGGTTTCGCTAATAACCTCAACGAGTTTTGCCTCTTCACGACGCAGCGAAATTTTGTAACCCATAATTTCGTATTCAATGGGGTCGCGCAAAGGAGCATTAAGTATAACCTTTACCGTTTTACCTTTCACAAATCCCATTTCAACAATGCGCTTGCGAAAACCGCCGTGTCCGGCTACTTTCACTATCACGCCCCTTTCACCGGTATGTAAATCAGAAAGTTTCATCAATAATTTATTTTATTCTTTATTCAAGATGCAAAAGTACAACCTTATGCACAAAAAAGCAATACCCACAAATAGGTAATCATGCGTTTACTTACAAGCTATTTCGCTTGCTTCAGCCTCCTCCCCGTTTTACAGACATTAGGAAGGATGCTACATAAGATATTGAACATTTTCAAGTATACCATAACGCCCCGATGATGCAGAGAATGTGAAAAGCACTGACCTAACTATCTTCAGCATCATGCTCATCATTCTATCTGCACCATCGGGGCATTTCGTTTTCATTAGCATGCTCACGCCATCACGCAAGCCCTACTGCTATTCTTCACTCTCCACCTCTACCACACGAGTAACCTTACGCTTTACTACAGCGCCTGTAGCCAGGGCCGCGCCCTTAAAGATTTCATTTTTGCGATCTATAGTAAATGAACGGAATTTGCCTGAAACACGGGCGAGTTTGGTTCCGTTCTTGGTGAGAGCAGCTTCGTCTGTTATCCAATTCTCCGCACGACGGTCATCGTTAAATTCACCAGCTGTCACTTCGGGGTCATAACGGTAGTGCAAACGACGCATTGTCACATCAAATTGCCCATCAGTCACATGGAAAACGAGTTGATAATAAAAACGCACACGGTGTATTTGCCAATTTGTACGCTTAAAATACATGTATTCCTCTATGCTGGCAGCTATTATGCCGCTATCCGGACTTACCTCGGTTATACGTGCCTGCGGCAACTGTTCCTCGCCATCAACCAATTCGCGCTGCACATAATTGCGCAAGGAATCCATCAATGCAGCCTTCGACTTGTTCTTTACATAATATGTTTTGTCAAACTGCACATAGCCATTGACCACAGGCACAGCACCTGTTAAGTAGATAGAGGGATTTACTCTGCCACGCGAATTTTGTGCCATAACACACGATGGCAACAGCATGAGCATAAAATAAAGAAGTACTTTTTTCATAACCTTATTAACTTGTTTGCCTTGCAAAGTTAACGCAAGCACACTTACACGCAAAACAAAAGAGCGAATAATTTAGCAACGGACAAAAAACCAGCACACAAATAAATCCCACCTCCTTGCAAATACAAAGAGATGGGAATTTATATTTAGTCTTCAAAAAGATGACGACCTAACGTAATTACTTGCTCAAATAAGCATCAATCTGCTGTGCTGCCTTGCGTCCGCCTGCAATGCAGCGTACCACCAAACTTGCACCTGTTGCTGCATCACCAGCAACGAATACGTTTTCGGCGAATTTGGGTTGTTCGGGACGAAGGAAGCCCATGGCAAGAAATACGATGTCACATTCAATAGTCTCCTTTTTACCCGTTGGCACCATGATTGGTCTGCCACCATCGGGATTAGGTTTCCATTCAACCTCTTCAACCTCGGCACCGCACACACGATTGTCCTTTATTCCTATAAACTTGTTGGTAGTGAGCAACCAACGGCGCTCACACCCTTCCTCGTGGCTTGACGATGTTTTGAGCACCACTGGCCACTGTGGCCAAGGCGTATTGGGATTTGAGCCAACTGGTGGTTTGGGCATAATTTCGATTTGTGTAACGCTAACTGCACCTTGACGATGCGACGTTCCTATACAATCCGAACCTGTGTCGCCACCGCCAATTACGAGTACACGTTTGCCCTTGGCCGTAACACGTTCCTTGGCCGAGAATGTTTGCCCAGCCAGCACACGATTTTGTTGTGACAAAAGTTCGAGTGCAAAATGCACGCCTTTCAAGTCACGTCCAGGCACCTTCAAATCACGCGCGGTGGGAGTACCCGTACAAATGCAATAAGCATCGTAGCCTGCGGGCAACTTTTCAACGTCAACCGGAGTGTTGGTCTTAAACGTGATGCCCTCTGCTTGCATCACTTTGATACGGCGGTCGATGACCGTTTTCTGCAATTTGAAGTTAGGAATGCCGAAACGTAACAAACCGCCAGGATATTCATCCTTCTCATAAACCGTTACCTCGTACCCACGATGATTTAGCTGGTTAGCCGCAGCCAAGCCCGCAGGACCCGAACCGATAACAGCCACCTTTTTGCCGTTGCGCTCAAACTTGCGCGGCTGTACGTATCCCTCGCGAAAAGCTGCTTCGATAACAGAGCATTCATCCTCGCGAATGGTGACGGGGGCATTCATAGACAATTTAAGCACACAACTTTTTTCGCACAATGCCGGGCAAATGCGGCCCGTAAATTCGGGAAAATCATTCGTAGCGGTAAGTATTTCGTATGCCATCTTCCATTCACCCTTGTAAATGGCATCTTGAAATTCGGGCGGACGATTGCCAAGCGGACAAGCCCAATGGCAAAAAGGCACACCGCAATCCATGCAGCGCGATGCCTGCAAACGGCGGTCACTTGTATTAAGTGTTTGTTCAACTTCACCAAAATCGGCTATACGCTCATGAATAGGACGATAACCTGCATCTTGACGAGGAACAGTGAGAAAAGCTTTAGGATTTCCCATGATTTTATCGTATATATTTTTGCCCTCGAAAAATTACTTCACTTGAAGGCTGAGGCGAACTGGCATGACGTTGGTTCACTACTGCAACAGCCATGGTCAGTTTGCCTTGTATATTGACATATTATGTTAATAATCTCTTTGTACTTCAGCAATCTTTTGCTGCAACTTGCGCATCTGTTCCTCTGCAAGCACACGCTTGTACTCAATGGGAGTAACCTGAATAAAGTCGTCAACATAACGATTCCAGTCGTCGAGCATGGTACGAGCCAACTGCGAGCCTGTATAAAGGTAGTGCTGTCTGATCAATTCGTGCAATTCCTTGCGTGAAGCGGAGTCCTCTATGAGCGAGAGTTCTACCATTTCCATGTTGCAGAAGTAGTCGAAATTGTGGTTCTTGTCCCAAACGTATGCCACACCACCACTCATACCAGCGGCAAAGTTGCGACCTGTCTCACCAAGCACTACTACACGTCCACCGGTCATATATTCACAACAGTGGTCGCCGACTCCCTCAACTACGGCTATTGCGCCAGAGTTTCGTACAGCAAAGCGTTCACCGGCCATACCATTGATGTAGACTTCACCACTCGTTGCACCATACAACAATGTATTACCTGCAATGGTGTTGGCCTCGGCATTGAAACTTGAACGTACTGGCGGCATAACAGCGATGCGGCCACCACTAAGGGCCTTGCCAAGGTAATCATTAGCTTCGCCCTCAAGTTTGAAATTGATACCATGTGTAAGGAAAGCGCCAAAACTTTGACCTGCTGAGCCCTTGAACTTTATATTGATAGTTTCGTCGGGCAGACCATTCTGACCATACTTAGATGCTACCGCACCTGAAAGCATGGCACCTACCGAGCGATCTGTATTGGCTATGGCATACTCGAGCGACACTTCCTTCTGGTTATCAATAGCTTCGGCAGCAGCCTTTATGATAGTTTGGTCGAGCACTGTGTCAATATTGTGATGCTGTGCTGTAACGTGGTGTATGGCAGCAGTACTATCTATACGATGGAGCAAACGGCCGAATTCGAGCGTCGATGCCTTTGAACCATCATTTGGCTTGCGCACACTGATAAGGTCGGCGCGGCCAACAATGTCGTTAAAGTGGCGGTAGCCCATTTCTGCCAAATACTCACGCACCTCCTGCGCAAGAAAACGGAAGTAATTAACCACGTACTCGTAATGACCACGGAAATGTTCACGCAATTCGGGATTTTGTGTGGCCACACCAACAGGACAGGTGTTTGCATGACACTTACGCATCATGACACAGCCCAACACGATCAGCACTGTTGTACCGAAAGCAAACTCTTCGGCACCTAACAATGCCATGGCTATGATATCACGGCCTGTTTTGATTTGTCCATCAGTCTGCAAGCGCACCTGACCACGCAAACCATTTAATACAAGCGTTTGCTGCGTTTCTGAAAGTCCAATTTCAGGCGATATACCAGCATAACGCATCGAAGAGGCGGGTGATGCACCAGTACCACCCTCGGCGCCCGAAATAACTATCAAGTCAGCCTTAGCCTTTGCCACACCGGCAGCAATGGTACCAACACCGCTCTCGGCTACGAGCTTAACACTGATTTGGGCCTTCGGATTGACATTTTTCAAATCGAAGATGAGCTGTGCCAAATCCTCAATTGAATAAATATCGTGATGAGGCGGAGGAGAAATCAATGAAATACCCGGTATAGAATGACGAGTTTTGGCAATAATCTGGTTTACCTTATAACCTGGCAACTGTCCGCCTTCACCCGGCTTTGCTCCCTGAGCCACCTTGATTTGAATTTCTTCAGCATTTACCAAATATTCTGTGGTTACGCCAAATCGGCCTGAGGCAATCTGCTTTGTCTTGCTGCTTAACGATATGCCGTCAAACTGTTCGTGGAAGCGTTCATTATCCTCGCCACCCTCGCCAGTATTGCTTCGAGCGCCCAATTTATTCATGGCCAAGGCCAAAGCCTCATGAGCTTCCTTGCTGATGGCACCAAACGACATGGCACCAGTCACAAAGTGTTTTACGATATCATCAACCGATTCTACCTCGTCAATTGGAATAGGATTTTTCTTGAACTCAAAGAAATCACGCAAGAATATGGGGCTTGGCTTCTCATCAACCGAACGGGTAAATTCTTTGAATTTCTTGTAGCTTCCCAAACGTGTAGCCAACTGCAAAGTCGAAATAGTTTCAGGATTCCAAGCATGCTTTTCGCCATCCTTGCGATAGCTGAACAAACCGGCATACGGAAGCAAGCCTTCCAATTCACGATCTGCATAGTCGGGGGCATAACCCTCATCGTGAAATTTTACGTAATCACGGGCAATCTGGTCAAGATGCACGCCACCCACTGTACCTGCCGGTGTACCGAAATAGGTGCGCAACAGTTCATCGCTCAAACCAATGGCCTCGAATATCTTGGCACCACGGTATGAGCGCAAGGTGCTGATACCCATTTTTGAAAGAACCTTGTACAGACCCTTACAAATAGCCTTTATATAGTTTTTCTCTGCTGTTTCGTAATTCATCTGCACCTCGCCGCGCTTTACCAAATCGTCAAGTACAGCAAAGGCCATATAAGGATTGATGGCACTTGCGCCATAGCCAATAAGCAAGGCTGCATGCATCACCTCACGCGTTTCACCGCTCTCAACCACAAGCGCCGTCTCCATACGTTTTTGTACCGATATAAGGTAATGATGCACGGCACTAACCGCGAGCAAAGATGGTATGGCTGCATGTTTTTCGTCTACGCCGCGGTCTGAGAGTATGATATAATTTATGCCATCATTCACGCTCTGCTCCGCCATGTGACAAAGATTGTCGAGAGCCTCCTTCAAACCTTCAGCACCCTTCGACGCTTCAAACACCATTGGCAGTTTGATGGTGTTAAATCCCTTATAGCGAATGTTACAAAGAATATCGAGCTGACGGTTTGTCAATATAGGCTGAGGCAAACGTACCATTTTGCAATGGCTCTCATTGGGCGACAGAATATTCATGCCCACTGCGCCTACATACTCCGTGAGCGACATGACGAGCTCCTCACGAATCGGGTCTATGGCCGGATTGGTAACCTGGGCAAACTGTTGACGGAAATAATTGAACAATGACTGCGGACGATCTGACAGCACGGCAAGCGGTGTATCATTACCCATAGAGGCTATCGGCTCGCTGCCATTAGTGGCCATAGGGGTGATGGTGCGCTCCACGTCTTCGCGTGTATAACCAAATATGCGCAAGTGCTTGTCAAACTGCTCAACTGTGTTTTCTACCTTTCGGCCACTTTTCAGCATATCAAGTTCTATACGATTTGCCGACAACCACTGACGGTAAGGGTGCGCTGTGGCCAAACGATCCTTCAACTCGCCATCATAATAAATATTGCCCTCCTGCGTATCTATCAGCAGAATTTTGCCAGGTTGCAAACGGCCCTTTTCCTTTATTTCAGAAGCCTCAAAACCTATCACGCCTGCCTCTGACGCCACCACCATGGTGTTATTCTTGGTTATTAAATAACGAGCCGGACGCAAACCATTGCGGTCAAGCATACCACCCGCAAAACGGCCATCGCTGAACAACAATGCAGCCGGGCCGTCCCACGGCTCCATCAAAATAGAATGGTATTCATAGAATGCTTTAAGATCCTCAGAAATAGGGTTCTTGTCATTAAAACTCTCCGGCACCAACATGGCCATGGCATGAGGCAAGCTTAAGCCCGACATAACCAGGAACTCAAGCACATTGTCAAGCGAAGCCGAGTCACTCATGTTGGGTTGTATGATGGGGCGGATATCCTTTATATTGCCAAGCGTTTGAGTTGAAAGCACAGACTCACGTGCTTCCATCCACGCACGATTGCCACGAATGGTGTTAATCTCGCCATTATGCGCCAACAAGCGGAAAGGCTGTGCCAATCCCCATGTAGGAAATGTGTTTGTAGAGAAACGTGAGTGAACAATTGCAAGTCCACTGGTAAAGTAAGGCTGTGTCAAGTCTGGGTAATACTCACGCAACTGCGTAGAAGATAGCATACCCTTATACACAATATTCTTTGACGAAAGCGAACAAATATAGAAGTTCTTATTATCAATACGACGCTCTACCTTTTTACGAACGATGTACAGTTTGCGTTCAAGAGTTTCGGGAGTTGCACCCGTTATAAACACTTGTTTTATTGCGGGTTCAGTAGCAAGTGCCTCCTCGCCCAATATGTCAGAATTGGTAGGAACAGTGCGCAAATGCATGAGCGATAACCCCTCACGCTCTATTTCTTCAATAAAAATACTGAGTATCTGTTCTTGCTCTGCGGCATCCTTTGGCAGAAATACCAAGCCAGTACCATAATTGCCCTTTTCAGGAACAGGAATGCCTTGCAGCAAAATAAACTCGTGAGGTATTTGCAGCATGATGCCCGCGCCATCACCAGTTTTGTTGTCTGCGCCCTCGGCACCGCGGTGCTTCATGTTTTCAAGAACCTTCAAAGCAGAATCAACCAATTCATGGCTTTTCCCTCCATGAATGTTGACTATCATGCCTACGCCGCAAGCGTCGTGCTCGTTCTCTGCGCGATAAAGCCCTTCGTTAAAATTGTCTTGTTTATGCATAGCGTCCTCGTATTGTGTTTTTATGCGTGTGACTTATTCATATTGTTGTTACTTGCCTATATTACAATGCAAAATGCCAATGGTTTGCGCTTGATTGCATGGCATATTTGCTTGTCGTCATGCAAAGATAATGACTTATCTTTCAAAATAACGCATTATGCACGAATAATTTCATAATAACAGATATTATACATATTATAATTACATTTTGTAAGACAAAATGCACAATATTCGCATTTATGTCACACAACACTGTCCAAGTGTATCAGCCATTATGATGCGTTCCCAAGCAGTTGCTTGACATATCTGTAACCGCAAGTTCGGAACGGCATTGTAATATACACGAGACTTAATAGAATACTAACATGTATATTACAATACCACTCCGAACTTGCGGTTACACATAAACATATTTCTTACCAAGAGAAAAATTGAGCCTTCAAGTTCCCTTACAAGCTGGAACATGCTCTACCGAGTTTTACCAGACAATCGATAAATTCATTGGCGAACAAATCTCAACATTCGTTTATCGGCCAACAAGACCTACAAACACATTGTAGTTATATAAGCAGTAAGGGAAACACAACAGCCTCTACTTTACAGCATGGTGCTTTTTCTCTTCCTGCTGCTCTACCTCCTTTACCTTACGGAACAAGTCGGAAGCAAATATGAAATTGTTGAGTAATTCGTTGCTTGATGACACGACATCATCTTTTGTCCCCTCCCACTCATTGTGTCCTTGATAGATAAACAAAATGTGCTCACCAATGCCCATCACTGAGTTCATGTCATGCGTATTGATTATTGTGGTTGTGTTAAACTCTTTGGTTATGTCATGTATCAACTCGTCAATAACCAAAGAGGTTTTAGGGTCCAGACCAGAATTTGGCTCGTCGCAGAACAAGTATTTGGGGTTCAGGGCAATGGCTCGCGCAATAGCCACACGCTTTTGCATACCGCCCGAAATTTCACCAGGATACTTTGCTCCGGCATCTGTTAAATTGACGCGATCAAGACAGAATTGTGCACGACGTACACGTTCCTTATAACTGTCATTTGAAAACATGTCGAGTGGGAACATCACATTCTCAAGCACCGACATAGAATCGAACAACGCCGCATTTTGAAAAATCATACCCATTTCACGACGTAGCATGGCGCGCTCGCGCTTTGTCATCTGCATAAAACTGCGGCCATCGTAAAGCACATCGCCCTCGGTGGGCTCAAACAACCCCACGATGTTCTTAATCAGCACTGTTTTGCCCGAACCGCTTTGACCAATGATAAGATTGGTCTTACCACTGTCAAATGTTGAGGTTATCCCTTTCAACACCTCCTTGCCATCAAACGACTTATGTAAATTCTTAATTTCAATCATGAGAGTAATTGTGTAAGGAATAAATCAGAAAACAATATGAGCATAGAGCACGACACCACGGCATTGGTGCTTGCCTTTCCCACCTCAATACTTCCACCTTCGACATTATAACCATAAAATGAAGACACACTCGAAATGATAAATGCAAAGAATAGCGATTTTATCACACCCATCCAGAAAAACCATTGTGTGAAAGAGTGCTGAAGACCAGCCGTTAAATCGGACGGTGTAATGATATGGCCAATATAAGCTGTGGCATACGCACCTATTATACCACTAAAGGTGCTGAACACAACCAAGAGTGGCATGATAGTGACAAGCCCCGTGATTTTGGGCAAAATCAAGAACGAAGCTGGGTTGACCCCCATTATCTCCAGTGCATCAATCTGCTGCGTAGTGCGCATAGTACCTAATTCGGAGGCGATGTTTGACCCAACCTTGCCCGACAAAATAAGACACATGATACTCGATGAGAACTCAAGCAACATGATTTCGCGTGTGACATACCCCGACACCCATAGCGGCATCCAAGGACTCTGTATGTTCAACTTTATCTGGATACAAATCACTGCACCGATAAAGAACGATATAAGCAATACAATACCTATGGAGTCGACACCAAGCTGCACCATCTCCTTTACATACTGCTTTAAGAACATACGCATGCGTTCTGGGCGCGAAAATGTTCGTCCCATCAACATGAGGTAACGCCCGAAGGCATTCAAGAACTTTGCTATTATCATCTTATTATTTTCTTTTCGTTTTTGCTTCTTATATCTCTACTAATCCTCAGTTTTGCGCAGTGCTTCCGGTCTTAAGTTTCCGTTGGCATCGAACAGCCCATAAGTTGTACGCAGTACGCGGAACTCTGTACGACGGTTCAAGGCATTACAAACTTCTTGTTGGTCTGCCGGCAACTTTAATATGTACGGCACACTCAATGTGTCGTTTTCATGTAAGAAGGGATAAGTTTCCGTCAGCTTTTTATTCACCACCTTGGGCATTTCCTTGCCATACCCCTTTGCGGTCAAGCGGTCAGACGCTATGCCGTGCTCTGTCAGGTAACACACCACGCTCTCTGCACGCCGTTGCGACAATTTCAAGTTATACTCTGCATTACCGCGATAATCGCAATGAGCAGCAAGTTCGATTGTCACATTAGGATTTTCATTAAGCATTTTAACCAAGCGGTCAAGCGCCTCACGCGAATTATCAGTGAGGGTGGCCTTGTCAAACTCATAGAACACATTACGCACCAGCACAGGAGAACTGATACTCGGCAACGGGAATTGCAACACATGCTGCTTTTCAACCTCAGTTGTGTCGGCACGCAACTCGTTGCAAACGTTCAGATATCCTTGACACGTGGCCAATATCAGATAGCTAACCCCTGGCTTGAGAGGTTTCACAAACGAGCCATCAGAAAGGACGCCTATCTTTTCGTTCGTACCATCACTGCCTACCATATATACGACGGCCGCAGGCAATTCGTACCCATCTTGCTCATACACCCAGCCTTTTACACTCTGCAGTACCTCAGGATATGAGAATTCATATATTTTGTCCCAACCTCGCCCACCAGTTGCCCGGTTTGACGAGAAGAAGCCCCTATTATGTACGCCCTCGAATGTCATGCCAAAATCGTCACCATTTGAATTTATAGGCGAAGGCAGATGCTCAACCTTCCATTCGTTTGATATGGTGTCCTCCTTTGCACGATAGATGTCAAGGCCACCCATATTACTGGTGTGTCCGTCACTTGAGAAATACAGCTCGCCTGAGGGACGGCATGTCGGAAAACATTCGTTGCCAGCTGTATTGATGGCCGGACCGAGATTTTCTAAGCGCCCCATGCCATGCTTGCCACCAAGTTCTATACGCCACAAATCTAAACCGCCTTGACCACCTGGCATGTCCGACGAGAAATACAACCATCGTCCGTCAGGAGAAACTGCGGGGTGTGCAAACGAGGACAGCGTGTCATTAGAAATCTTGACTTGCACAGGCTTGCTCCATTTGGCATCAGTACGCTGCGAGCTCCAAATTTCAGCCATTCGGGGATAAGAAGGATCGGTGCGACACACTGTAAAATACATCGTTTTTCCGTCCTGTGTAAAGGCACAAGCACCTTCGTCGTTCTCGGTATTTACATCTCCCTCCACAGCCTCAGCCACTTTCCACTTGCCTTTTTCGTCTTTCTTGGAGAAAAATATGTCACCGTTCTTAATGCCTGTAATGCTGCTAATATCCCCCTTTGCCTGCTGACGCGTTGACGTAAAATACAACTGTTGCGCATCAACGCCCATATAAGCCGGACTAAAGTCTGAACGCGAGCTATTAAACAAAGTAGCCAACTTGACACTATAGGCCGAACCCGTCTGTTTGACAGAGGGAGCAGTAAGGCAATCGTTAATACCTTGTTCTGCGCGCAAATCGCCAGGAAAGGAATCGGCATAAGCCCTATAAGCATTTTCCGCTCCCTTATAATTGCCCTGCTGACGAAGCATATCGCCCAAATGCAAATAGGTTAAAGTATCTTTTACACCATAACGAACAGCATTTTGAAATGCACCGACTGCTCTGGCCACATTGCCATAGCGTCTGTAAGCATCACCCATCTTATAGGCTACGAACCCACGCCTTTTCTTGTCTGTAGCCGAGGTTTGTCCATAAGCCCGTTTATATTGCGCTGCAGCTTCGGCATATTCGCCAAGTGCAAGTGCGGCATCGCCCCTCTTTATTGATTTCTCCGCACTGCCACACCCTGACAATACCATCAGCAGAAAGATACAGCACAAGACTGCGCCTATTATATTGTTTTTGTATTGTTGCATTATTTATGTCGTATGAAATTTATGCAAAGATAGTGCAAGGTGAGCGCAAAGATGCAAGTTCACTTGCAATCTTTGCCGAACCGCAGCCTATCTTATGCAAAGATAGTGCAAGGTGAGCACAGAGATGCAAGTTCACTTGCAATCTTTGCCGAACCGCAGCCTATCTTATGCAAAGATAGTGCAAGGTGAGCACAGAGATGCAAGTTTACTTGCAATCTTTGCCGAACCGCAGCCTATCTTATGCAAAGATACAACAACTAACTCAGTTGATATGAAAAATGATTTCATTTTTCGCTCATTACACCATTTATACAGCAAATAAGAACATGAGAAATGAGACATTGATACACAATATTCGCCTACATTCAGATCAGAACTTTAGCTTTCCGATTATGCGGAGTGGCATACTTACCATTTGACGTGTAAACATACTATAAGCACACAGACACATAATGTCGTTTACCTTCTCGTTTTTTGTTTATGACATTTTTGTCTACACTCTGCACTTTTGCGCATAATACAATGATATTCAATATGTTATACAGTGTATACGCCAAGTCTTTTCATATACACTCTTGTCTGCACCCGTCAGCAAAGAAAGTTTACTCGCTTGTGCCAGGGCGCCGAAACAGCATAGGGGGAGAGAAACTCCTGTTAGTCCGACATTTTTTTCTATCTCCCTATACCGGAATGACACGCTGCCAGTGCAAGAAACTGCACATGGTAGTGCAGACAGTGCAGACACCAACATTTCGAGTGCAGACAAGTGTAGATAGCATCGCCGAAGTGCATACAAAAATCAACGTTACATACACGCCATAACACGCTCTTATTCAAGCATTTAAGAGCTTTAGTGCAGAGTGCAGACAAATTACGCAAATAGTGCATGTAATATAGATAACGTGGTGCAAAGGAGTGTGACACCTGCACATTTTTATTGACATTACTTATACAATACTCTCTTCGTCTTTATTATCGTCAACGTGCAATATAGTTTTGCTCATGCGCACCATTATATTGATCCACAGTCCATTTATTTCACACCACATACTCACTTAGGACATACGGATACTGAAGAGGAAAATGCCCAAAAAAGCATGGCTTTGTTTTGTTTATATGCTTCGTTGATGTAATTTTGCACAATTAAAAGAACGAGACACACATTTTGCAAGTTTCGAACCAAGCATTTAATAAAACAACATAACATGGAACAACAAACCACAGGCACAGTCAGCTCCAACGACAGTGCACAACCCTCTAATGTGGCAGACGGTCAGCAACCCACTAATGGAACCGCTGCTCAAGACATGGCTCAAGCACCAGCTTTACAGCCAAAGAACAACAAAAAACGAAATTGGATTATCGCAACGATTGTCATTTTGCTACTTATTATAGGTGGCGCATCGTACTATATCATTTCGAGCAATGCCGCATCGCAAGAGGAAATGGCATACGAAGTGCTCGAAAACAATGACAACCCGCAAGACTACAGAGATTTCTTGGAAAAATACCCAAACAGCGAGCATGCCAGCGAGGTGCGCCAACGCTTGAATACACTTGAAGCAATGCTTTCAAAATGGCAGAGTATTTCCTTGTCTGACAACGTAAATGACTTCATAAACTTTAAGAATACATACTCAGACATACAATACGGACGCCTGTGCGATATCAAGATAGACTCACTTGATTATATCACAGCTCAAAAGCTCGGTACACCTGAGGCTTTTCAACGTTATCTTGACGCACACCCCGACGGCCGATACGCCTCAGAAGCCTCAATTGCTCAAGGCACTCTGCGCGACCAAGAAGTTAGCGAAGACGAACGTCTACAGATCATGAACATCGTGACGGATTTCTACAACGGTTTTGCAGCACAAGACGAGAGCAAGATATGTACTAACATTGCCTCGACAATGAAAACATTCCTGCACCAGCACAATGCAAGTAAGGCGACCGTACTCAGCACTATTCAAGGTATGTTTAATGAGCACATTCAGAGTGTTCAGTTCACTGTCAACCGCGACTTTCAAATAAAGAAGAACAGCAACGGAAGCTACATCGCCACATTCAGCGTGGACCAACATATTGAACGGGACAACGAAGGCAAAACCTTCGGGCAATACAAATGTTCGGCCGAGATTGACCCGCAACTGCTGATCACCTCTCTGACTATGGACGAGATATCAAGACAATAATTATTTTATTACTCTAAAACATTACACTTAATATGCTGACTATCAACTCTTACGAAGAATTTGAAAAATATCTCGGACAAGAACTCGGCAAGTCTGACTGGCTCGAAATTGACCAAGACCGCATTAACGCATTTGCCGATGCCACACTTGACCACCAATGGATACACGTTGACCCCGAAAAGGCCAAGAACGGCCCATTTGGACAGACTATTGTACATGGTTATTTGACTCTGTCATTGCTGCCCTATATGTGGGAGCAAATCATCAAGGTGAACAATCTCAAGATGATGGTAAACTATGGCATGGACAAGATGAAGTACGGCCAAGCCGTGTTGAGCGGCCAAAGCGTGCGCCTGGTGGCAACATTGCACAGCATAGCCAACTTGCGCGGCATCTGCAAGGTGGAAATCAAGTTCGCCATCGAGATAAAAGACCAAAAGAAGCCCGCACTGTCTGGCATCGCGACATTCCTTTATCACTTTAACTAAGACAAGGAACGCTTTCATCAATGCTGGTGGTCTGTATTATGAACACGCATCTTTAATCAAGATATCTGACATTCATAATCATCAGGCCACCAGCATTTTCACAAATCCGCTCACCTTGGCAGGAGCACTGCTCTTACTTCAGATACAAAAGTCCCGTACCATTACCATATTGAACTGGCACAAAGCGACCCACCATTTGAACACATAGATACCGCTGAGGAGGGTGCAGAGCCAGTCTGTCCAGTCCCGAGAGTTGCCGTAGAGATAGTCTTTGAGTTCGAGGCACGATGCGGCGACTATGGCTGCATATACGGCAGCATAGAAAGAACCGGCAAGTGTGGCGACGATGAAGCCGCCAATGAGATGCTTGTATCGGTTGGACACTGCGAAAAAAGAGAAAAATTTGTTCATAACGCTTGTTTATTAAATTATTATTATTACCTTTGCGACAGCTTCGATGAGGAGTTAGCATGTGCTACGGCACGTTGCATCGCGGGGAGGTCTGCAAAGGCTTCCCCGTAGTTATTTTTAGTTGTAGTAGAATTTACGGTCTTTATAGAACAATCTGACATTCTTATGGACACATACTTGACGGTAACGTCATCAGCCGAATACCAATTGACCGAAAAGCGCTCTCGTTTTTTGGGATTTGCCATGCACGTTGAGAGCGAAGATGAAGCCAAGAGCATCATAGCTGCATATAAAAAGAAATATTACGATGCACGGCACGTTTGCTACGCTTACGTCATTGGCGACGATGGCAAAACGACACGCGCAAACGATGATGGTGAACCGAGCGGAACCGCTGGCCGCCCCATTTTAGGCCAGATCGTGTCGCACAACCTTACATACACTTTATGTATTGTGGTAAGATATTTTGGTGGCGTAAAGTTAGGTACAGGGCCATTAGGAGTAGCATATAAAACCTGCATGGGTGAAGCACTAAACCTTGCCGAGTGTGAAGAAAAGATTATTACTTCGACCTTGATTGTGTCAATTCCCTACACCGACGCAGACACCGCCATGCGATTTATACGCGAAGCTGGGGCCGACATTACGCAACGCGACTATGACCTTCAAGGCACAATTCTCACGGTTTCTGTGCGACAAGACGATGAATGTGCCCTTCGAGACAGGCTCTCCAAAATACTGAGTCTGAAGTTTGTTGAACAAGACTAACTACGTACAACGTTTATGCAGATCAGACAAATCACGAAACAGAGTATCGACCAGGCTATTGCATTGTACACTGAAGCATTCCCTAAGATTGAGCGACGTCCCGTTGCCCAATGGCTGGACCTGTGGCAGACATGCAATCATTTTCGCATAATAGAAATATTGTCAGATGATGTGTTTGCAGGCTTTATTTCATATTGGGATTTCGAGGATTTTATCTATATAGAGCATTTTGCAACCTCTAAGTCGCTACGCGGGAACGGCATTGGCGGAAAGGCTATTGATACGTTCAAACAATCTTGCCAAGGCAAACCTGTCGTATTGGAAGTGGAAATGCCCACCGACGACATCAGCAAGCGCAGAATAGCGTTTTACAACAAACATGGGTTCACATTGTCTGAACTCCCATATATGCAGCCTGCATACAGACCGTGTGACGCTCCTATCGAACTCCGTATCATGAGCACGGACCCGGTCTTTACAACAAAAGGGTTCGACAAGATCACTGGCACCATACACCGGCACGTTTATGGCGTAAAAGTAAAATAAATTCAACACACGTTTTTCTGTATCAAACAATATTCGTAATTTCGCAGCGAAATAAGACCTTGGTTTCTATAATTTTGTCACACACCCCGCCACATGGCAACAGGCATTATTATACGAAGCACAAAAAAAATATCAAAACAACATGTATAGAACAAACACTTGCGGAGAACTGCGCATTGGCAATGTCGGACAGGAGGTAACACTGGCCGGCTGGGTGCAGCGTAGCCGTAAAATGGGTGGCATGACCTTCGTTGACCTGCGTGACCGCTATGGCATAACACAGCTCGTATTCAACGAAGATACAAATGCTGAACTCTGTGCACAAGCTAACAAATTGGGACGCGAATATGTCATTCAGGTAAAAGGTACCGTGAATGAGCGCTACGCCAAGAACGAAAAAATACCAACTGGCGATATCGAAATTATTGTCAGCGAAATGACGGTTCTCAACGAATCGCTTGTTCCACCATTTACCATCGAAACGAACACTGATGGCGGTGACGACTTGCGCATGAAATACCGCTATTTGGATTTACGCCGTGAGAATGTTCGTGCAAACCTGGAATTGCGTCATAAATTCTGCATTGCTGTACGTAATTTCCTTGACTCGAAGGGATTCCTCGAAATCGAGACGCCTGTACTTATCGGTTCTACACCCGAAGGCGCACGCGACTTTATCGTCCCCTCACGCATGAACCCCGGTCAATTTTACGCACTGCCGCAAAGTCCGCAGACGCTGAAGCAGTTGCTCATGGTGGCAGGAATGGATCGCTACTTCCAAATAGCAAAGTGTTTCCGCGACGAAGACTTGCGTGCCGACCGCCAACCCGAGTTCACCCAAATAGACTGCGAAATGTCTTTTGTGACACAAAACGACATTCTGAACACCTTCGAAGAAATGGCCAAGTACCTCTTTAAGGAGGTCCGCCATTACGATTTGGGCGATACGCCATTTATACGTATGCCTTGGCATGAAGCCATGCGACGCTTCGGATCAGACAAACCCGATATGCGATTTGGTATGGAGTTTGTTGAACTGAAGGATACATTGGGCGGAACAGGAACGTTTGGCGTGTTTAACGATGCCAAATACATTGGTGGTATCTGTGCCCCAGGATGTGCGCACTACACGCGCAAGCAACTTGATCAACTTACAGACTTTGTCAAGTCGCCACAAATCGGAGCTAAGGGCTTGGTTCACGCTAAAGTAAACGAAGATGGCACGGTAAAGAGTTCAGTTGACAAATTCTACACGCCCGAAGTGCTTGAACAACTCAAACACAAGATGGACGCCAAACCTGGTGATCTGATTTTGATCATGTCTGGCGATGATGCCATGAAGACACGCAAGCAACTTTGCGAATTGCGACTTGAAATGGGCGAACGCCTTGGTTTGCGCGACAGAAACAAGTTTGCTCTGCTTTGGGTTGTTGACTTCCCCATGTTTGAGTGGAGCGAAGAAGAAGGCCGTTTGCTGGCAATGCACCACCCATTTACAGCACCCCGTCCACAAGACGTGCCACTGCTTGACACTGACCCGGCATCAGTATTAGCAGACGCATATGACATGGTGTGCAATGGTGTTGAAGTTGGCGGTGGTTCTATCAGAATACATGACGCCGTGCTCCAGGCCAAGATTTTCAAGGTGCTTGGCTTCACCCCCGAACGCGCACAGGAGCAATTTGGTTTCTTGATGAACGCCTTCAAGTATGGTGCACCACCTCACGGTGGTCTGGCCTACGGACTCGACCGCTGGGTTTCACTCTTCGCCGGTCTCGATAGCATACGCGACTGCATTGCGTTCCCCAAAAACAACTCGGGACGTGACGTTATGCTTGATGCGCCATCAAGAGTAGACCAAAAGCAACTTGACGAGCTGTTGATAGACGTACGTCCACAAACTAAATAACGACAATAAGCCTAAATCCCACTTTTTACCGCAAGTAAAAGTGGGATTTTGTTTTTTACTATTGAAAAAGCAGCGTATATCTGTATATTTCATATAAAAAACATTGAAGCGCGTCCGCAACACAATATTTATTTGTACATTTGCACCAAATTTGGATTATGAATAAGATAGTTCTCATCATATATTGCAGCATCATAGCATTCTTCGCGTCTTGTGCAGACTATAACCGCGTGGTCAAGACACAAGACTATGAATACAAATATGAAGTGGCAAAGCAATACTATGCCGAAGGCATGTACAATCGTGCTGCGCTCCTCATACAGGATATTTTGTCTGTGCTTAAGGGCACTGACCAAGGTGAAGAATCCTTGTATCTGTCAGGTTTGTGCAACATGAAAGCACATTCATACGATGCTGCTGCTACTATTTTCAGAAAATACTACCAAACATACCCTAAGGGTAAATATGTAGAAGAAGCGCGCTTCAATTGTGGCAAATCGTTATACATGATTACGCCCGAACCGAAGCTTGACCAAACTGAAACATTTCAGGCTGTTACGGAATTCCAAAATTTCATTGAGAACTTCCCGTCAAGCAAATTACGTCCGCAAGCACAAGATCTCATTTTCAAGCTACAAGACAAATTGGTGGAGAAAGAATACCTTTCGGCAAAGCTATACTACGACCTTGGAAGCTATATAGGTAACGGCAGCAATGGTAATTATGGCGCTTGTATCGTTACAGCAGAAAATGCCATTAAGGATTATCCGTACACAACAAGACGAGACGATTTTGCCATATTGATACTGAGAGCCAAATTCAAATTGGCACAATTCAGTGTAGAGAGCAAGAAAGAAGAACGCTATCATAATGCTATTGACGAATATTATGGGTTCGTAAATGAATACCCTGAATCGAAGTATATGAAAGAGGCAAAAGACTTGTTCAACAAAGCCAAGAAATACGTTCAAACGACTGATAACACTGACGAGGACGCAAGTAATGCCTCTACAAAATAAAAACAAAGCAAACTAAAGATATAAAATGGATTACAAGAAAAGTAAAGCACCAACAAACACAGTTACGCACAATTTGATGGACTTTTGCGACGGCACAAACAACATCTACGAGAGTGTTGTCATCATGTCTAAACGCGCCAATCAGATTGCTGTGCAGATGAGAGACGACCTGCAGCGTAAACTGAAGGAGTTTGCCTCGACTAACGACAATTTGGAAGAGACCTTTGAGAACCGCGAGCAAATCGAAATCTCACGTTATTACGAGAAATTGCCAAAGCCTACACTGATTGCTGCGGACGAATTCTTGCATCACAATATCTACTTCCGCAATCCTGCTAAGGATAAAGACAACTTGAGCACCGAAGCATGATACAACGTATTCAAAGCATATACCTCGTATTGGCCGGATTATTTCCGGCCTTTACGTTTTTTGTTCCCGTTTGGGCTTTTTATGGCGCAAAAGAATCTTTCAACATCAGCAGTGTAGGCTACTATCCTGCCTGCTTGCCTGAGATTGTTGGAAGACATCCATACGGAATGGCATTTTTCGCCATTGCGAGCATTATTGCTGCCGTAACCGCTATATTTACCTACAAGAACAGAAAGAAGCAGATTAAAATCACCAACCTTGCCATGGCAAGCAATTTGATGTGGTATATCAGTTTTGCTGCATACATATTATCTGTACAAAGCAGAACTGCAACAAGTTTGCATTTTGAATTGGGTTGCCTATTTCCTGTTCTCGCCATTATTGTACTTTATTTAGCAAAAAGAGCAATCAAACACGATGAAGCCTTGATTAGGGCTGCAGACCGCATAAGATAAAGAACTTTCAAACTGCGGAGACACCCTTACTCATATATAAGAAATCAGAACAACATACTATCCTATAATCTTATGTCATTAAACAAAGTCATGCTTATTGGCCACGTTGGAAATGATCCAGAAATCCGCTATTTGGATCAGGGCGTATGCACAGCGCAACTCCGATTGGCTACAAGCGTTCCAGGCTACACCCTACCCAATGGAACCAATGTGCCAGAGCGCACAGAATGGCACAACATCTATCTGTGGAGGCGGTTGGCTGAAATTGTGGAGCGTTATGTACATAAAGGCGACAAATTGTACATCGAAGGTGAACTGCGCTACAGATCGTATACAGACAAGAAAGGCGTTACACGCAGAACGGCTGAGATTTGGGCATCAAACCTGGAAATGCTGACGCCGCGAAGCCAAACAAATACAGCGCAACAAGGTGACAACACTACACAGCCCACGCAAAGCAACCCGTTCCCTGCCTCACAAAGTCAAAACGGTAATACCCCACCCCCACAAAAGTGCCCATTCTAAAAGACAAGAAGTGCTGAACTTACAAGAATTTATAGACACAGATATAGAAAGACTCGCATCGACAATGCTTGACAATTTAGCAGCAAACGAGGTGCGGGTCTTTTTATGGCATCACAAGCTCTCACGACCGGACATTCAGAAATATGCAGACATTTGCGTTTCTGCCGAAGAAAAAGGTGGGCTATCGAATATATGTGACAAAAGGTTTGTTGAAAAGGTGTCTGTCAGGGTTATCCTGTACAAGCTACTTGGAAAAGACGTAAGAATTTGCTACAACGAAAATGGAGCACCCTACTTGTCGAATAAACAATACTATATCAGCATATCACATACTGATGGTCACTTTGCGCTCAGTTTCTCACACAGGAAGCATGGCATTGACATCGAAAGATGGAACAGTACGGCGAAAAGGGTTTCAAAAATGTTTGCAACGGGACAAGAAGTTGCAGCCTTAGTTGATACAAGGACTATCACTGATGAAGACGAAAAAGCCTTTTGCACCATTTGGAGTGCCAAAGAGTCTATATACAAAAGCCATGATTTAGAGGAATTATCTTTCAGAGATGGTATCTTATTGAAAAAAGACACTTTTAGCAATCTTATAGCGAAAGTCTCATATAAAGAAGCAACTTTTCATGATACCATAGGATACCGATTGCTACCTGATTGTGTACTTACAATATGCTTACCGGCCTCAGTTTAATTATATTTGAGTAACTTTGCAGTCGAAATCAGCATAACTGCTTACATAATACATAACAGAAATAACATAAAACAAAATATGATTACCGTTTCCAACTTAGCAATTCAATTCGGCAAGCGAATACTTTATCAAGACGTCAACATGAAATTCACCAATGGCAACATCTATGGTATTATAGGTGCCAATGGTGCTGGCAAATCAACCTTGTTGAAAGCCATTTCTGGAGAACTTGAACCTAACAAGGGCCGTGTTGAAATGGGACCAGGCGAACGCCTTTCTGTGCTCAGCCAAGACCACTTCAAATACGACGAGTTCACTGTGCTTGACACTGTACTCATGGGACACACTACCATGTGGAAAATCATGCAAGAACGCAATGAACTTTATTCTAAAGCAGACTTCTCTGATGAGGACGGCATTAAAGTTGCTGAACTTGAGGACAAGTTTGCACAAATGGGCGGTTATACAGCTGAAAACGATGCTGCCACACTGCTTAGCGGACTGGGTATCAAGGAAAAATTGCACGGCAAATTGATGGGTGAACTTAGCGGTAAGGAAAAAGTACGTGTCATGTTGGCACAAGCCCTTTTTGGCGAACCTGACAATCTGCTGCTTGATGAGCCTACCAACGACTTGGACTTGGAAACTGTAGAATGGCTGGAAGAATATCTCGGCAACTTTGAACATACCGTGCTCGTCGTTAGCCACGACCGTCACTTCCTTGACCAGGTTTGTACTCACACTGTCGATATTGACTACGGAAAGGTTACATTGTTTTCCGGAAACTATTCTTTCTGGTACGAATCTTCGCAATTAGCCTTGAGACAGGCACAAAATCAGAAGCAGAAAGCAGAAGAGAAGAAGAAGGAACTGGAAGAATTCATTCGTCGTTTCTCTGCGAATGTGGCCAAAAGCAAACAAACCACGAGCCGTAAGAAGATGCTTGAGAAGCTTAACGTGGAAGAGATTAAGCCCTCTACGCGTAAGTATCCTGGCATCATATTCCAGATGGACCGCGATCCAGGTAACCAAATTCTTGAAGTAAAAGACTTGAAAGCGACTCTGGAAGATGGTACCGTATTGTTTGACAAACTCAACTTTACCGTTGAAAAAGGCGAAAAGATTGTGTTCCTTAGCCATGACCCTCGAGCCATGACCGCACTTTTCGAAATAATCAATGGCAATGCAAAACCTGCCAGTGGCTCATACAAATGGGGCGTTACCATCACAACTGCCTACTTGCCCCTTGATAACACATCATACTTCAATACAGACATGGACATGCTGACATGGTTAAGCCAGTTTGGCGAAGGCAATGATGTATACTTTAAGGCATTCCTCGGACGTATGTTGTTTAAGGACGAAGACATACAAAAGAAGGTGAATGTGCTTTCGGGTGGTGAGAAGATGCGCTGCATGATTGCACGTATGCAACTGCGAAATGCCAACTGCCTTATTCTTGACACGCCGACCAACCACCTTGACATGGAAAGTATTCAAGCCTTCAACAATAACCTCAAATTGTTCAAAGGCAACATTCTTTTCTCAAGCCATGACCACGAGTTTATCAATACCGTTGCTAATCGCATCATCGAACTAACTCCTAATGGCAGTATAGACAAATTGATGACTTACGAAGATTATATCCATGACGATAGAGTTAAAGAATTAAAAGAAAAACTTTACAATACCGCCGATTAAGACCAATGGCATAATTGTTGCATGAATGAATAAAAATATTCTGAGACAATCATGAAAATGGAAAATAAAGAACATAAAGAAGTTGAAGAGCAGGCAAAAGAGACACAAACTCAAAATGCTACTGAAACTGAAAAGGAACTGACTGATGCTGAAAAGCTGGAAGCAGCCAACGAAGAAATAGCGCAATTAAAAGACAAATATCTACGACAAGTTGCAGAGTTTGACAACTATCGCAAACGTACGCTGAAAGAGAAAACCGAGTTGATTTTGAATGGTGGTGAAAAAGTGCTTAGTGCACTGCTACCGATTTTGGACGACTTTGACCGCGCTATAGAAAATATCCAGAAAAGCGATGACGTCAATGCACTTAAAGAAGGCGTTGAACTCATTGCCGGAAAGCTGAACAAGACACTTGCATCGCAGGGGCTTCAAAAAATGGATACCATTGGCAAACCTTTTGATACAGACTATCACGAGGCTATCGCACTTGTACCAGCACAAGACGAAGACAAGAAGAACCTTGTTATGGATTGCGTGCAGCCAGGCTACATGCTCAACGACAAAGTTCTTCGCCACGCAAAAGTGGTAGTAGGCAACTAAATAATTGTGGCCGAAGCAAATAAATCAAAACAACAAGTCTATCCACCCAAGTTGTCAAAATGGCTGACGAGAAAGATTATTATAAAATATTAGGAGTAGAGCGCACTGCTACTGCTGACGAAATTAAACGAGCTTACAAAAAAGTTGCCATTAAATATCACCCTGACAGAAATCCTGGCAATAAAGAAGCTGAAGAGAAGTTCAAACAAGCTGCTGAGGCGTATGACGTCTTGCGCGATCCAGACAAACGCGCCCGATACGACCAATTTGGTGCTGACGGCGTCAATGGTGCTGGAGGCTTTGGCGGCTTTGGTGGACAAGGCATGGACATCAACGACATTTTCAGCGCTTTCGGAGATATATTTGGCGGACATGGATTTGGTGGCTTTGGCGGTGGCAGCAGAAGTGCACAACCAAGACAATACAAAGGCGCAGACATGCGCATGAAGGTAAAACTCACCTTAGAGGAAATTGCAACCGGTGTTACCAAAAAATATAAGATGAAGAAGGACATTACATGTCCTGAATGCGGCGGCAGCGGTTGTGAAAATGGATCTAAGCCTGAAACATGCCCAACATGCCATGGACAAGGCTATGTAATACGTACACAACGTAGTATGTTTGGCCTAATGCAATCTCAAGAAGCCTGCCCTACATGCCATGGTGAAGGTACTGTCATTAAGCACAAATGTACTCATTGCCATGGTGACGGCATCATTAAAGGCGAAGAGATTGTTGAATTTAATATTCCAGCTGGCGTTGGCGAGGGTATGATTGTCAACATTCCTCGCAAAGGTAATGCCGGCATGCACAATGGCGTTCCTGGCGACATTCAAGTTGTTATTGAAGAAGCACCGCACCCTGAGTTTATCAGAGACGAAACGGACTTGATTTACAATCTGCTTTTAACAGTGCCACAAGCTGCTTTGGGTGATACCATAGAAGTGCCGACACTTACGGGTAAAGCGCGTATTAAAATCGAACCTGGGACACAACCTGGAACAGCTTTAAGATTACGTGGAAAAGGCTTGCCTGCTATTAAAGGCTATGGCAGCGGCACAGGAGATATTGTCGTAAATATCAGTGTTTACATACCTGAGCATCTTGATAAAGACGAAAAATCTAAAATTGAATCGCTCAATGATAGCAAACACATTCAACCGACCGACAACATTAAAAATAAAATATTCAGAGCCTTTAGAAATTATTTCAACAAATAGTACACATTATGACGGGTTAGCAAGCACAACAATGCTTGCTTGCCCGTCGTTTTTTGTATACGGAAACATGCTCAACCATCATGACATACGACGAAACCATACAATATTTGTTCAACTCCGCCCCACTCTTTCAACATGTTGGCGGTGCGGCATATAAAGAAGGATTGTCAACAACTCACATACTGGATGCACACTTCAATCACCCACACAACCAATATAAAACAATTCACATTGCTGGTACAAATGGTAAAGGCAGCTGTGCACATACCATTGCAGCCATATTACAGCATACAGGACTAAAAGTTGGTTTGTACACCTCACCACACCTAGTAGACTTTCGAGAAAGAATACGTATTAATGGTGAAATGATGCCCCAACAATATGTCATAGACTTCGTTGAAAAAGAACGCTCATTTTTTGAACCGCTTCACCCCTCTTTCTTTGAACTAACGACCGCATTAGCTTTTAAGTATTTTGCAGAGCAACATGTTGACGTTGCTGTGATTGAAGTGGGATTAGGAGGCAGACTTGACTGCACCAATATCATAAGCCCGATACTGTCAGTAATAACAAATATCAGTTTTGATCACACACAATTTCTTGGAAACACTTTAGCTCAAATTGCAAGCGAAAAAGCCGGCATCATCAAGCATAAAGTGCCGGTAATTATCGGCGAATGCAATGCTGAAACACGTTCTGTGTTTGAACATAAAGCTCATGAGGTGGAAGCCCCCATATTATTTGCTGAAGATAACAAAGAAGTACTGAGCAGCGAGTTTAGCGATTTGTACGGACACAAATTGCGACATTACACTACGCGCAGTTTTGGCGACATCTACGGAGAATTAACTGGTGAATGCCAAATTAAAAACGCGAATACCATTTTGTGTGCTCTACACAGCCTGTCAAAAATATTCTCTGTCACACACGAAGATATCACTTACGCATTCGAACATGTATGTGAAATGACAGGTCTGCGCGGACGCTGGCAGATATTGCAAGAGCACCCAACAATTATATGCGATACCGGTCACAACACTGGCGGGTGGCAATATCTGGCACACCAACTGGCACAAATTGCCACATCTGGCAACAAGCTGCACATTGTATTCGGCATGGCCTCAGATAAAGATATCGAAAGAGTGATGAGCACACTACCCCATGAAGCATGCTATTATTGGACAAAAGCAAGTGTTAAGCGTGCTACAAGCGAGCAAACGATAGCAAACATTGCAACAAAATACGATTTACATGGTAAAACATATAGCAATGTGGCCGAAGCCTATGAAGCCGCCGTCAATAACGCATCAACAAATGATTACATCTACGTCGGAGGTAGCAGTTTCATTGTAGCAGACTTGCTACGTTACAAACAAACTGCACTCCCACTTGAAGAAAACACATAAAAAGCTATCACGAGTAATTATAAATTTCTAATTTTACAGCGATATAAATAAAAACCACCACACTATGAACAAGAAAAGTAGCTTAGTGACAATAGCCAACCTTTCAAAAGAAAAGATAATGTATCTCCTGCAAATGGCACAGGAGTTTGAGAAACGCCCTAATCGAAAGATTTTAGACGACAAGGTGGTTGCGACCCTTTTCTTCGAGCCGTCAACCCGAACTCGTCTCTCATTCGAGACGGCTGCCAATCGTTTGGGAGCAAGAGTCATTGGATTTACAGACCCCAAAGTAACGAGTTCTTCAAAAGGCGAAACACTGAAAGATACAATCATGATGGTGAGCAATTATGCCGATGTCATAGTAATGCGACACTATCTTGAAGGAGCAGCCCGCTATGCAAGCGAAGTATCACCTGTGCCTGTTGTCAACGCAGGAGATGGAGCGAACCAGCACCCATCACAAACGATGCTTGACCTCTATAGCATCTACAAAACACAAGGCACACTCGAAAACCTCAACATATACCTCGTTGGCGACTTGAAGTATGGACGTACTGTCCACTCGCTCATCATGGCCATGCGCCATTTCAATCCCACATTCCACTTTATTGCCCCGAAGGAACTTGCCATGCCCGATGTATACAAAATTTATTGTCGTGAGCACGGCATAAAGTTTGTAGAGCATGAGGATTTTAACTCTGAGGTTATCAGCAATGCAGATATTCTATACATGACACGCGTACAACGCGAACGTTTTACAGACTTGATGGAGTATGAGCGTGTTAAAGACATTTACATTCTGCGTGCATCAATGCTGAAAGACGCACGTTCGAATATGAAGATTCTACACCCGCTGCCAAGAGTAAATGAAATAGCCTATGATGTTGACAACGATCCACACGCTTATTATTTTGAACAAGCACGTAATGGACTATACGCACGTCAAGCCATCATTTGCGACGTTTTGGGAATAACTTTAGACGACATAAAAAAATAAAACAACCACTGTATACAATATGAAACGCCAAGAACTTATGGTCGCCGCCATCAAAAACGGCACCGTCATAGACCACATACCCTCCAACAAATTGTTTCAGGTAGTTAGACTTCTGCACCTTGAGGACAAGAATGTAGAATCTGAAGTGATGATTGGCTACAACCTGCCAAGCAAGAAAATGGGCAACAAAAGCATCATTAAAATTTCAGAGAAATTCTTTACCGATGCAGAATTAAACGTACTCAGCGTGGTTGCACCAAATGTCACCCTTTGTGTTATACGCGACTACGAGGTTGTTGAAAAGAAATGTGTCACCTTGCCACAGGAAATTATCGGAATCGTTAAATGTGGAAATCCAAAGTGCATTACCAACAACGAGCCGATGTCCACACACTTCCATGTTACGGACAGCAAACACGGCATCATACAGTGCAAGTATTGCGAAAAAGAGCAAAAGCTGGACACGATCAAACTCGTATAATTCATGCAAAACAAAATTGACTGGAAGCCGGGTACTATGATATACCCGCTTCCAGCCCTTCTGATATCGTGTGGCACCACGCCTGATGAATACAACATCTTTACCGTAGCGTGGTCTGGAACCATTTGCACGAACCCTGCCATGTGTTACATTTCCGTGCGTCCCGAACGATACTCCTACGATATCATCAAGCGCAACATGGAGTTCGTCATAAATTTGACAACAGAGCAACTTGCCAATGCAACAGATTGGTGCGGTGTAAAATCGGGCAGAGATTACAAAAAATTTGAAGAAACCGGTTTAACTCCCGCACCATCACACGCCATTAAAACCCCAATTGTTGCACAATCGCCATTAAGTATTGAATGCCGCGTAAAAGAGATCGTACATCTTGGCTCACATGATATGTTTATAGCCGAAGTAGCGAATGTACAAGCCGATGCCAAATTCCTCGATGAGCAGGGTAAATGGCATTTGGATCAAAGCAACCCCTTGGTCTACTTACACGGAGGCTATTATGCACTTGGAGATTTTATCGGCAAATTCGGATTTTCCGTAAAAAAGAAGGACTAATAAAATACACACACATAAAGTTTAACCCAAAACCAAACATTATGAAAGACCCCGAAATTTTCGCTCTGCTCGAAGCAGAGCACCAACGCCAACTCCGAGGCATTGAACTTATAGCTTCCGAAAACTTTGTCAGCGACGAAGTGATGAAAGCAATGGGTTCATGGCACACCAACAAGTATGCAGAAGGATACCCCGGCCATCGCTACTATGGCGGCTGCGAAATTGTCGACCAAACAGAGACCATCGCCATCGAACGTGCCAAAAGGCTCTTCGGTGCAGAGTATGTAAATGTACAACCACATTCGGGAGCACAAGCCAACGCCGCAGTATTCCTTGCATGCCTAAACCCCGGAGATACATTCATGGGGCTAAATCTTGACCATGGCGGCCACCTGTCTCATGGCTCAAGAGTAAACACGTCTGGCATTCTGTACAATCCAATTGGTTACAACCTCAACAAGGAAACAGGACGTGTCAACTATGATGAGATGGAAGAACTTGCGTTACAGCACAAGCCCAAACTCATCATTGGCGGCGGCTCGGCCTATAGCCGTGAATGGGATTACGCCCGAATGAGAGCAATAGCAGATAAAATTGGTGCCATTTTTATGGTTGACATGGCACACCCCGCCGGACTAATTGCAGCAGGATTGCTTGACAACCCTATAAAATATGCGCACATCGTAACAACCACCACGCACAAAACATTGCGTGGACCTCGTGGTGGCATGATACTTATGGGACACGATTTTGAAAATCCTTGGAACAAAAAGACGCCAAAAGGCGTTGTTAAAACCATGGGGCAGTTGCTCAATAGCGCCGTGTTCCCCGGTATACAAGGTGGCCCACTCGAACACATTATTGCAGCTAAAGCCGTAGCCTTTGGCGAGGCCTTGCAACCAGAGTTCAAAACCTATGCCATGCAAGTAAAAAAGAATGCTGCCAAATTGGCAGAAGAACTAATGAAACGCGGATTTACCATCGTGAGCGGTGGCACAGACAATCACTCAATGCTCGTAGACTTGCGTTCAAAATACCCCGAACTGACAGGCAAAGAGGCAGAGAAGGCACTTGTACAAGCAGATATTACTGTCAACAAAAATATGGTGCCATACGACAGCCGTTCGGCCTTTCAAACATCAGGCATTCGTTTAGGTACACCAGCCATTACAACACGAGGAGTAAAAGAAGACTTTATGATAATATTGGCCGAACTGATCGAAACTGTACTAAACAATCCCACCAGTGAGACCAATATTCAAACTGTACGTTGTAAAGTGAACGAAATGATGAAAGAATACCCGCTCTTTGCATGGTAGTATATCTCACTCCAATCATTCTTAGAAGGAGGAATAGAAAAAAAACACACAACACTTGCCATTTCAAACAAGTTGTTGTACTTTTGCACATAGAAAATCAATCCATATAGTTATTAAAATTAATCATCAATTATGGTAAACTACAAAGAACTTGGCTTGGTGAACACTCGCGAGATGTTCAAGCGTGCCATCAACGGTGGTTATGCAATCCCCGCATTCAACTTCAATAACCTTGAGCAGCTTCAGGCTATCATCAAGGCCTCTTCTGAACTCAAGTCACCGGTAATCCTTCAGGTTTCTAAGGGTGCCCGTAACTATGCTAACGAGACTCTGCTCCGTTACATGGCTGAAGGTGCAGTTGAATATGCTAAGGAACTTGGTTGCCACCATCCCGAAATCGTACTTCACCTTGACCATGGTGATAGCTTCGAACTCTGCAAGAGCTGCGTTGACCTCGGTTTCTCATCTGTAATGATCGATGGTTCTTCACTTCCCTACGAAGAGAATATTGCCCTTACAAAGAAGGTTGTAGAATATGCACACCAGTACGATGTAACTGTTGAAGGTGAACTCGGTGTATTGGCTGGCGTTGAAGACGAAGTAGCTTCAGATGTATGCCACTATACAAAGCCTGAAGAAGTAATTGACTTTACTTCAAAGACTGGCGTTGATTCACTCGCTATCTCAATCGGTACTTCACACGGTGCTTACAAGTTCACTCCCGAGCAGTGCACACGCGACCCGAAGACAGGCAAGCTCGTTCCTCCTCCCTTGGCATTCGACATCCTCGATGCTATCATGGAGAAGCTCCCCGGTTTCCCCATCGTACTTCACGGTTCTTCTTCAGTTCCTCAGGAATATGTTGACATCATCAACGCAAATGGTGGCAAACTCCCCGATGCAGTTGGTATTCCCGAAGAACAACTCCGCAAGGCTTCAAAGAGTGCTGTTTGCAAAATCAACATCGACTCAGACTCACGTCTCGCCTTCACTGCTGCCGTACGCAAGGTATTCAACGAAAAGCCAGGTGAATTCGATCCCCGTAAGTACTGCGGTCCTGCACGTGACCTCATGGAACAAATGTACAAGCACAAGATCACTGACGTGCTCGGTTCTGACAACAAACTCGCTAACTGCGACTAATCAAGCAATAGCCTGATAGACTATTGTAAAAACTATAGGAAGTAAGCTAATCTCTTATATATAGGTAAGAGATTGCTTACTTCCTATTTTTCTTTTAATTGTATTAAGCCAGTCCCCTGCCCTTCCCTATAAAATCTCATCAAATTGGAAAGGCAACAAGTCACTGACACTTTCGAAGATACAAACTTCACGCCCACCATATAGTAAGACCCTAATCGGCAGCTTTGCCCTCGTTTGTGCCTCGATTAGGGCTTGGCGGCAAACGCCACACGGAGATATGGGCGAATGCACAAACTCACCAGACACGCCACGCGCTGCTATAGCTATAGAACAAATAGCATAATCCGGATATTTTGAATTAGCATAAAACATTGCACATCGTTCGGCACAAGTTCCTGCACCGAAAGCAGCATTTTCTTGATTGCTACCTTGTACAATTTCGTTGTTAGACAAACGTACAGCAGCCCCTACACTAAAATTAGAATATGGAGCATAACTCGAGAATGTAGCTTTTTGGGCTGCTTCAACGAGTTCCGCATCAGATTTTTCAAGTTCGTCAAACGAACATGTAACATACTTTATGTTTAGCACTCTACTTTCCATAACAAATTAGTAATATGATAATTGCTTAATACAAACTTACAAAATACTTCTGAACCGAACAGACGATTAGCTTAAAAAGCTCCCACATTTTTGCTCTCAACACTTAGCATAATGTATGGTACATTGCTAAAAAATCGTTTCAAATAGTGCTTTCATACTGAAATACTTGTCAGAAACAGCAAATGGCACTAACTTTGCACCAGATAAAACGATAAACTAAACTAAGATTAGAAAACCGCTCTCCGAAACGCGGAGGGCAACAAAGACGCTAAACAATGGAAAAGAACAAGATGATTGTGATGCTTAGATACCGCATTCAGCGCTATCAAGCTATGGGCAATGGTGCCATGTGCCAAAACCTTATCAGTGAGTTGAACAAAATTCAAGAAACAAACAGTTCAATGGTAAAAGCAAATTAACCAAGAACTAAAAAGAAAAATCATACAAATGAGGATCAGTTCCGACCATACAGGTTGTTACTGATCCTCTTTTTTCATCTATACACAGACCGAACGTAACTCGTAATTGCAAACACATCTACAAAAACAGTCTGCTCAATCAAAAGCAATAGCCACGTTTCAAGCCAAAAGACTTAAAACGTGGCTATATTAGATATATCGTTTTGTCACAATATAATCACACACGCTTAGAAGTCAGCAGACTTTGGAGTACGTGGGAAAGGTATGACATCACGAATATTCTGCATACCAGTAACAAACAATATCAAGCGTTCGAAGCCCAAACCAAAGCCAGAGTGAGGACAAGTACCAAACTTGCGGGTATCAAGATACCACCACATATCCTTCATTGGAATATTAAGTTCGTTAATACGTGCCATCAACTTGTCGTAGCTCTCTTCACGCTCTGAACCACCAATAATCTCACCTATCTGTGGGAACAATACATCCATGGCGCGTACAGTCTTGCCATCGTCGTTCATCTTCATATAGAAAGCCTTGATTTCCTTAGGATAATCCGTCAAGATAACAGGCTTCTTGAAATGCTGCTCTACCAAGTAGCGCTCGTGTTCGCTCGCCAAGTCTACACCCCAATATACGGGGAACTCAAACTTGTGACCTTGCTTTACAGCATCTTCCAAGATTTTGATACCATCGGTATAAGTCAAGCGTACGAAATCGTGATCAACAACAAAATTTAGACGTTCGAGCAGAGTCTTGTCTATCATCTTGTTGAGGAACTCCAAGTCGTCCTTGCAATTATCAAGCGCCCAACGCACACAATATTTAATGAAATCTTCCGCCAAATCCATATTGTCGGTGATATCATTAAAAGCCACCTCCGGCTCAATCATCCAGAACTCTGCCAAGTGACGCGGAGTGTTTGAGTTTTCAGCTCTGAACGTAGGACCGAATGTATAAATAGCACCGAGAGCTGTTGCGCCAAGTTCACCCTCAAGCTGACCACTTACTGTAAGCGAAGTAGTTTTACCAAAGAAGTCATCACTATAGTCAATCTTGCCATCCTTATCCTTCTTCAAGTCATACAGGTTCTTCGTAGTAACTTGGAACATTTGGCCTGCACCCTCACAGTCAGAAGCTGTGATTATCGGCGTGTTAAAGTAGAAGAAACCATGATCGTGAAAATACTTATGTATGGCGATGGCCATGTTATGACGAATGCGGAACACTGCTCCGAAAGTGTTTGTACGCAAACGCATATGAGCGTGTTGACGCATATACTCAAAAGACTGTCCTTTCTTTTGCATAGGATAGTCTGCACCACAAGTGCCAAGCACCTCAATCTTAGTGGCCTGAATTTCAACACTTTGTCCTGCACCCTGGCTTTCAACCAATGTACCCTCTACGCTCAAGCAAGCACCTGTTGTGATAAGTTTGAGCATCTCTGCATCAAACTTTTCCACATCAGCAACAACTTGTACATTCTTTATGGTACTACCATCATTCAAGGCAATAAAGTTAACCGATTTACTGCCACGACGGGTACGAACCCAACCCTTGACACATACTTCTGCGCCAAAATCTTTACGGCTGAGTAAGTCTATGATTTTAGTTCTTTTCATTGTCTGTTATTCAAAAGCCCCCATACGGAGCATTTGCACTTCTTTTTCAGTTAAATAGCGCCAATCGCCACGACGTACATTTTTCTTAGTCAAGCCTGCGAAATACACACGGTCAAGTTTAACCACATGATAACCCAGACTTTCAAAGATACGACGCACAATACGATTCTTGCCACTGTGAATTTCTATGCCGACTTGTTTCTTGTCTGTAGGCGAAGCATATTCAATAGCATCTGCCTTGATATCACCATCTTCGAGCGTAATGCCTTCAGCTATTTGGTGAATATCGGCAGCCGACACATTCTGATCGGTAGTAACGTGATATATCTTCTTTTTTAAGAATTTAGGGTGAGTCAACTTTGAGGCCAACTCGCCATCATTCGTCAGCAATAATACACCTGTGGTGTTACGGTCAAGGCGGCCTACAGGATATATGCGCTCATGGCAAGCATTGCTTACCAAGTCCATCACTGTTTTACGGTTCTGCGGGTCATCACTGGTTGTCACATAGCCTTTGGGTTTGTTGAGCAAGACGTAAACCTTCTTCTCTATTTTTACCACATTGTCATGAAACTTCACTTCGTCAGAGCGCAACACCTTTGTACCGAGTTCTGTTACTACCTGTCCATTTACGCTAACCACGCCAGCCTCAATATATTTATCTGCGTCACGACGCGAACATACGCCAGCATTAGCCAAATATTTGTTCAAACGCACAGGCACTGTCGGATCGTAGTTTTCCTCCTTGTACTCCATACGCTTTTTGTTCGAATACTTTGCGTGAGGGTCGTAATTACCACGACGCTGCTGCTGACGTCCATTTCCGCCACCATAGAATGAGCCATTACCTTGGAAACGGGGACGATAACCGCCCTCTGATCCATTGCCGCGGAAATCTCCGCCTTGTGCAGTGCGCGGACGATAGCCATCAGCTTGCTGATAGCCACCATTTTCGCCCTGGCCATATCGAGATTTTCCGCCACGATAACCACCTGTGCGCGGTTGAAAGCCACCTTCGTCATTCGAATTATAACGCGGACGATAGCCCCCACCCTGACGTTGACGATTTTGGTAGCCACCATTGTCACCACGGTTACCGTACTGACGATTTTCGTCAGAAGCATAGTAGCCATTGTTGTTATAACGTGCACGATAGCCGCCTTCACCACGCTGCTGGCCATAATTGCTACCACCAGCAGGAAATGAACCACGACTGAAACGTGGACGGCCACCACCAAAGCGATTGCCATTTGCACCACCTTCACTCTGCGACTTGTAGCCATCACGGCTATGGTCGCCACTCTTGTAATAATCTTCGCTCATAATTGTAAGATTGTTTTGTTGAATAACCGTTGACTGACTTTGGAACTGACGCATTAATTGGCACTCTGGCTATTCCTATTCATATAAGTAACGGTTTAGCCAAAAGTATAATGAACATGGTGAGCTTTCTTGCGGTCATTTCCAAACCTGACAACCCATATTTTCATCAAAATCGCCAGTCTGTCTCGTCAACGCGTTGTTGATTATATTTACTGCATTCTCACGAACACATAAAACGAACTCAAGGTGCGGCACACCATATTCATGGGCATCGCACCTAAAGTTTGTTGTTTTCTTAGATACCAGTATAGTTATGAGGTGTTATAGCACGCAACTCTGCTTTAACGGAGTCGCTCACATTCAATCCCTCTATAAAATTATGTATACGTTCTTCAGTTATTGCCTCGTTAGTACGAGTCAGAGCTTTCAAAGCCTCGTATGGGTGTGGATAAGCCTCGCGGCGCAAAATTGTCTGAATGGCTTCTGCCACCACAGCCCAGCAATTATCAAGGTCACGTTTGATGCTTTCCTCATGCAGCAACAGTTTGCGCAAGCCCTTCAACGAGCTTTGGAAAGCTATCAAAGAATGCCCCATCGGCACACCGATGTTACGAATTACCGTAGAGTCTGTCAAATCTCGTTGCAAACGACTTACCGGCAATTTGCGGCTAAGATGCTCAAATATGGCATTTGCAAGTCCTAAGTTACCCTCAGAGTTTTCAAAGTCAATCGGATTAACCTTGTGAGGCATTGCGCTCGAACCAACTTCACCCTTCTTGATGCGCTGCTTGAAATACTCCATTGATACATACTGCCAGAAGTCGCGATCCATATCAATTACAACCGTATTGATGCGTTTCATTGCATCGAACAAGGCTGCCATGTTGTCATAGTTGCTAATCTGTGTGGTATACTCTTCACGCTCCAGGCCGAGCTTTTCGCTTACGAATTTAGCGCCAAAAGCTTTCCAATCAAATTCTGGATACGCCACATGGTGAGCATTAAAATTGCCCGTTGCGCCACCAAATTTTGCAGTCATGGGACAAGCCTTCAGCAGGGCTATTTGACGTTCCAAACGATAAGCGAACACCTTCACTTCCTTGCCCAAGCGAGTTGGCGAAGCCGGTTGGCCATGAGTTTTGGCAAGCATTGGTATATTCTTCCACTCTTCTGCATAGGCATTGAGCTGGTCTACGAGCTCTTGCAACAAAGGCAAATACACCTCATAAGTGGCATCCTTCAGCATCAAGGGGAAGGAAGTATTGTTGATATCCTGTGATGTAAGGCCAAAATGAATAAACTCCTTAAAGGCATCCAATCCACCTATTTCATCAAATTTCTCCTTAATAAAATACTCAATAGCCTTTACATCATGATTGGTTACGCTTTCAATCTCCTTTACACGCGCAGCATCGGCCTCTGAAAAATTTTGGTAGAAGCCACGCAATTTATCAAACAAATCGTGCGGGAATGCTGCCAACTGAGGCAAGGGCAATTCGCACAAAGTGATAAAATATTCTATCTCTACACGCACACGATATTTCATCAAAGCGTATTCAGAGAAATAAGGAGCCAAAGCTTCTGTTTTTGAACGATAACGCCCGTCAATCGGCGACACAGCTGTCAGTATATCCAAATCCATGATGTATAACCCTAAGGTTCTTTTAGTTAGTAATACTTTTCAGTCTGCAAAGATAATGCAAACTGAATGTTGCACAAAACGAAAAAACACTTTTTTCATACCATGCAACATCAGGTATATAATGAACGGCCTGCTTTAAGGACCGACCAACATTATCGAGCACCTACAAGTATACAGAGTGACGATAGTCTTAAGAATGTGGCTTTGCACCACTACACACAACTATTTGCCAATTTGTCTACACTCTGCACTTTCGCAGATTATTCATTGAATATCAACAGTTTCAAGAGTGTAGACAAGTACAAAATTCATCTACACCATTATCTACACTATCTGCACGAAAGGGTGCAGTCCGGCACTACCCTTTCACCACACCCTTTACATATTCAGATGCAAATCGGTTCACTTACACATTTGTTATACCAAACAGACAGTCTGTTCATTTCACACACACGCACAAATCTGTTACGCCACCGGCATTTTACGATATAGGGAGAGCGGATTTTCTGTCAGAGCAACAGATTTTTCGCCCCCCCTATACCGTAAAACGCAAGTGGCAGTGCAGACAAAAGTAAGTGGTAGTGCAGGCAAATTTCACCGTTATATACACTCGCTAAGCGCTTGATTATCAAAAAGATATAAGCAGCAGTGCAGAGTGCAGGCAAAATAGCAAATATCAAAATATGATACACGTAAAAGGACCTATTCAAGGCTAAATAGTTGGCGTCCTCACCTCCTTAAAATTAGTCCACTTTATACGCATTTCTTTCCGAAACAAAGGAAATATCTGCGACTGGATAAAGCACTTTCGATGCAAAAATAATTTTGAACGTCTATATAACGTGATTATTTTGCTAAATTTGCACCTTGAAATAATGAACAGAGTCATGTCCACACACAATACGAAAGAAGAATTTGAGCAAGCAATGCAAAAGTGCAGGGAACTTTTTGTAAAGAAACTGCACGACTATGGCGTTGCATGGCGCATTATGCGGCCTGAAACCATGACAGACCAGCTATACATCAAAGCGGCACGCATACGCTCGCTGCAAATAAAAGGCTGCTCTAAAATAGACGAAGGCATTGTGCCCGAGTTTATAGGCATTGTCAACTACAGCATCATAGCGCTCATACAACTTGAGTTAGGCGTAGCTAACACTGAAGACATAAGCAATGACAAGGCTACCGAATTGTATGATGCTCAAGCGAAAAAGGCACTTGAGCTTATGCTCATGAAAAATCATGATTACGACGAGGCATGGCGTGGTATGCGCGTAGAATCGTATGCTGACTTGATTTTCATGAAAATTCTTCGCACCAAGCAAATTGAGGATTTGAATGGGCGTACACTCGTGAGCGAGGGCATTGCCGCCAACTACATGGACATGATGAATTATGCTGTTTTCGGACTGATTAAGTTGATCATTGAAAAGTAAAGTTACTACATATCTGCAAATCATAGCGCATTCGCTCTGCCGCATTGTGTTGTGTGTCACGTTCATCTTTTCAGGTTTTGTAAAGGTGGACGACCCTATGGGTATGGCTCACAAGCTTCATGCCTATGCCACAGCGGTTGGGTTATCGCTAACAGACGACTCTGTATTGCTGCAATTCGGGGCCGTGTCACTCGGCGTTGTCGAATTTATTTTAGGCATATATCTGCTGATAGGTGTTCATCGGCGTCTTACTACCATTGTCACCGCCCTTTTCATGCTGATATTCACAGCCATCACGGTATGGATTTATATTGACAATCCTGTGGCAGACTGTGGCTGTTTTGGCGATGCCATCACACTCACTAACGGACAGACATTGGCTAAAAACATTGTATTGCTTTCCGCAGCAGTTTATCTGTCATGTTATCCACAAAAAATCCGCAGGTTTATTTCAGCTCGCAACAACTGGGTCATATCCATTTACTCGTGGATATATGCCATAGCGCTTTCACTCTATACGCTGCATTACTTGCCCATTATAGATTTTTCGCCATATACCAAAGGAGCAAACATCAAAGCGGCCTTTGAGACAAACGACCCTGACGGCGCAAGCAACAAACTTGTCAATTTTTATTTGGCCGACCAAAAGACTGGCGACGACGTAACCTTTGACATACTTCAACACAATGGCTACACCTTTTTGCTCACTGTGCCATCTACAGTTACTGCTGATGATGGATGTTGCGACCGCATAAACGACCTACACGACTATTGCCGCGACAACAACATACCATTTTATATGGCCACCTCGTCAACAGGCAAGGATTTGACCGAATGGATTGACCATACCGGGGCAGCCTACCCCATATTGCTGGCCGAGGACACCGAACTGAACACAATGGTGCGGTCGAACCCTGGGCTCATGCTGCTGCACAATGGCATTGTTGTAAAGAAATGGAGCAACAACGACCTACCCGAAATAGACAATAGCGGGGCCAGCATAAACGGCATAATTGGCGAACCCAACTACAACCCCATATTGGTGCTCATATTGTGGTTCATCATTCCACTGATAATTGCAGTAGTGGCGGACTCGCTTTGGATTGGACACAAATTTTACAAACATCATATCTACGTTAAACGTTTTCAATTAAAAAGAATCATGAGAAAGAAAATTGTTGCAGGTAACTGGAAAATGAACAAGAACCTGCAGGAAGGTATTGCACTCGCAAAGGAGTTGAATGAAGTGCTCACTGCTGACAAGCCCAACTGCGGCGTAATCATCTGCACACCGTTCATTCACCTTGCCTCTGTAGCTGGCATCATCGACCAGAACATCATCGGCCTGGGTGCTGAAAACTGTGCAGACAAGGTAAGCGGTGCTTATACTGGTGAAGTTTCTGCCGAGATGGTTAAGAGCACTGGTGCCAACTACGTAATCCTTGGTCACAGCGAACGTCGTGCTTACTACCACGAGACTCCCGAAATCTTGAAGGAGAAGGTTAAATTGGCTCTTGCCAACAACCTCGACGTGATTTTCTGCATTGGCGAAGTACTCGAAGACCGCGAAGCTGGCAAGCAGAACGAAATCGTAAAGGCTCAGCTCGAAGGTTCACTCTTCGACCTCACTGCAGAGGAATTCTCACACATCATTTTGGCTTATGAACCCGTTTGGGCCATCGGTACTGGCAAGACAGCCACTGCTGACCAGGCTGAAGAGATGCACGCTTTCATCCGCTCTACCATCGCCGACAAGTTCGGTGCCGAAGCTGCTGAGAACGTTTCTATTCTTTATGGTGGTAGCTGCAAGCCCTCTAACGCTAAGGAGATCTTCTCTAAGGTTAACGTTGATGGTGGCTTGATTGGTGGCGCTGCACTTAAGGCTGCCGACTTCAAGGGCATTATCGATGCTTGGAAGGCTTAATAAACACTGATGTGCAAATGTGCAAATAAATGAAGGCTGGCACCAAAGGTGCATTGTCCTTCAAGTATTTGCACATTCGCACTTTTTACAAAACGCAATAATATATGAAATCTTTACTCATCATCATAGGCTCTTCTCTGTTGTCGATGCACTGCTTTGCACAAAAAACCTACACAGAGAAACTGCGCCAAAATGAAGCGGGCAAAGGTACTGTTATCATTAACCATTCGCCCGAAATAGACGAGGTGGTTAACGCCAAAACGAGCGAACACAACACAAAGAAAGCGACTCCTGTCAAAAAAGACGACACACACACAGGGAGCGCCGCCACAAAGGTCACACCTAAGAGCACAGGACACAACGAAGCTGAACACGCTCACAACACTGCTGGCAAAGACACGAAAGCAACAACTCATGCCAATGACAGAGCAGAAAGCCAGCATAGAACCACGGGAAGGAAAGACACACCTAAACGCGAGAACGAAGGCTCACACTCATACGTTTCGCGTGCAAGGCACAAAGTGCGTGGTTTCCGTATTTGCATATTTACGGGCGGCAACTCACGCGCAGACAAGCAAAAAGCCATTCAAATGGGACGGAAGTGCCGCGAAAAATTTGCAGAACTTGCCGTATATCCAAGTTTCGAAGCCCCACGTTGGGTGACGCACGTCGGTGATTTCAAAACCAGACAAGAAGCGCAGAAATACGTAACAAAAATACGACGCGCACACTTTACGTACGAAGTGCGGATTGTTGCAAGCGAGGTCAATGTTCCCTACTAAACAAAACGGTCAAAACTCAAATATGGAAGACAATAGCAAACAGGAGCAACTACAATATCACTATCACGAAATATTAAAACTGCTTGGCGAAGACGTTAATCGCGAGGGCCTTGTCAAAACCCCACTGCGAGTAGCTAAAGCCATGCAGACGCTCACACGCGGCTACGAAATGGATCCCGAAGCTGTGCTGAACTCTGCAAAGTTCAGCGAGCCGTACAATCAAATGGTCATTGTGAAAGATATCAACTTTTACTCTTTGTGTGAGCACCACATGCTGCCTTTTTATGGCAAAGTACATGTGGCATATATTCCTAACGGCTACATTACCGGCTTGTCTAAGATTGCCCGCGTGGTTGACATCTTCTCACACCGCTTGCAAGTGCAGGAACGCATGACCAAACAAATAAAGGACTGTATCGATAAGGCGCTCTCACCCTTAGGCGTGATGGTTGTAATTGAAGCACGCCACATGTGCATGCAAATGCGAGGTGTCGAAAAAGACAATTCGGTAACAGTCACATCAGACTTTTGCGGCGCTTTTAATCAAGCCAAAACACGCGCAGAATTTCTACAACTTATCGGCAAAAACGCTTAGCCAATAGTGCGGCCACGCAATAAAGTACTGTCCTATTACAATAAAACACGACATTAAGCGTTATAACATTTATGATAGAATACATCAAAGGAACCGTTGACGAGATAACGCCGACCAAAGCCATACTCGAAGCATCGGGCATAGGTTATGCGCTCAACATCTCGCTCAACACCTACACGGCCATTCAAAACAAGAAGGAAGCTAAACTATACGTTTACGAGGTTATACGCGAAGACGCATACCTGCTCTTTGGATTTGCCACACGCATTGAACGCTACTTGTTTGAACTGTTGCTTAGCGTTTCAGGCATTGGTGGGCAAACCGCACGCATGGTGTTGTCGGCCTTTACACCAGCCGACTTGGCAAACATTGTACAAACTGAGGATGTACGCAGTTTGAAGGGCGTCAAAGGCATTGGCCCGAAGGCTGCACAACGCATTATTGTGGACCTAAAGGACAAGGTTGCATCATTTATTGGCACATCAGGCAGCACATCAGCAAGTGGCGAACAATCTGTCAGTGCATCGTCACCGCTTGTCGAAGAGGCCGTACAAGCCTTGACGGTGCTCGGCTTTTCACCGGCACCCACACAAAAGGTGGTCATGCAGATTGTGAAAGAAGCTCCTGACACGCCAGTAGAAGGCATCATTAAAAAGGCCTTGAAAATGCTTTGATTACACCAATCGAGCTTTGCGCATTCATTACAGCGCAGTGAACAGGCAGGCTATTTCGGATTATGCAGAGAATGATGTATTCTACATGCAACGAAGTCAAGTCTTTCTACACCATTCTAAATCAGTAACTGTTGAAACAATTTTTCTACATATTGCTGTTTGTACTGGCCTCTGCAAGCATAGGGGTTGGGCAAGCAGCATTTATGCGTTATAACATACAAAGCGCTCCGTCAAGCGCCACTCAAGTTGGGCAAGAACCTCAGGCAACGCAAGTTCAAGCCAACGACACATTGCCCAAGGTCAAAAAAACAGCCATCACAACGCTTGCCGACACAGCACATGCAAGCATCGACCTGCGCGACCCTGAAAACCTAAAAACTGAGGCCGATTATGACGACGAGACTGGAGGTTACCGTTTTGGCACGAAATTGGGTGATGAATACATAGGCACACCCTTTTCGATGACATGGCAAGAATATCAGGACCTTGCCATGAAGCGCTCTATTGCGCGATATTATCGACAAAAAAATGCTGAGGAGTTCAAGCAGAAAGGCAAAGACAAGTTCGACTTTACAGACATGCACTTTGATTTAGGACCAATGAACAAAATATTTGGCCCTGGGGGAGTGCGTATCAAAACACAAGGTTCTGCTGAGCTTAAAATTGGCGCGAACACACGTTTTACAGACAATCCAAGCCTTTCGGAGCGCAACCGCAAGGTTTTTGGTTTTGACTTCGACGAGAAAATAAATCTTAGTTTGAATGGAAAGGTCGGCGACAAAGTCAACATGGACTTTAATTATAACTCCGAGGCCACCTTTGATTTTGACACACAGAATCTGAAACTACGCTACGAGGGCAAAGAAGACGAAATCATCAAACTCGTAGAGGCTGGTAACGTAAGCATGCCTACAAACTCTTCATTAGTTCGTGGGGCAAGTTCACTTTTTGGCGTACGTACAGACATGCAATTTGGCAAACTTAAATTGTCCACCGTTGTAGCGCAAAAGAAGTCGGCATCGTCAACAGTTAGTTCAAAAGGTGGGGCTCAACTCACTACATTTGAGTTCTCGGCAGACGCTTACGACGAGAACAGACACTTCTTTCTGTCACATTATTTTCGCGACCACTACGATGAAAATATGAAGCAATTGCCTAACATCACATCTGGCATTACCATCAAGCGCATCGAAGTATGGGTAACGAACAAAACCGGTGCCACAACCGACACCCGTAACATTGTGGGTTTCACAGACTTGGCAGAACACGACAGCATTTCGAACAATGCGTGGATTGCCGGAGGTGACAAACAACCATCTAACAACTCAAACTCACTATACAACACACTGAACAACAATTTGAGTGCTGCCCGCGACATATCGGCAGCTACCACCACCCTTGACGCAGCAGGCATGGTGGGCGGCGTAGACTACGAAAAGTTGGAATCTGCCCGCAAATTGTCTGCTTCGGAATACACTTTGAACAGCGCACTGGGATATATATCACTCAAACAAACCCTACAAACGGACCAAGTGCTGGCCGTTGCGTATGAATACACCTTCCGCGGGCAAACATACCAGGTGGGCGAATTTTCATCGGACCGCAAGGATAACAAGGAGGTGTTGTTCGTAAAAACGCTGAAAAACACCGCTTGTACACCAGCGATGGGTAACTGGCATTTGATGATGAAAAATGTCTATTCATTGGGAGCGACATCTGTGCAAAAGGACAAGTTCAAACTCGACATCAAATTGCTGTCAGACACAACTGGTGTATACTTGAGCTACATTCCCGAACCCGGCATAAAAGATAAGAAAATCCTTACATTGGTAGGTCTTGACAGACTTGACAATAACAACAAAATCGGCCCGAATGGTACCTTTGACTACGTTGAAGGTTACACCATCGATGCCTCAAGCGGACGCGTATTCTTCCCCGTTGTCGAACCTTTCGGTTCATCATTGGCCAAAGCCATTGGCAACGCAGATGTGGCACGCAAATATGTGTTTCAAGAGCTCTATGATTCAACTCGCACCGTAGCGAAACAGATTGCAGAGAAGAACAAATATCAAATTACCGGGCAATACAAAGCTACACGCAACGACGAAATACAGTTGGGAGCCATGAACATTCCACGTGGTTCGGTTATTGTTACTGCTGGCGGTCAAACCCTTATGGAAGGCTCTGACTATACAGTAGACTACAACTCAGGCGTTGTACGTATTCTCAATAAAAGCATTCTGGACGCTGGTACAAACGTTAATGTCAGTTTGGAGAGCAACACCGACTATGGCATGCAACGCAAAACCATGTTCGGCATGAACTTTGAATACGACTTTAGCAAAGACTTCCAATTTGGTGGAACCTTCATGCACCTCGGCGAGAAACCCATTACGACAAAGGTTTCTATGGGGGCTGAGCCGCTCAACAATACGTTGTGGGGGCTTAATTTGTCGTGGAAGAAGCAAAGCCAGCGCCTTACCGACTGGCTTAACAAATTGCCGTTCATACATTGTACAACACCATCAAGCATTAATTTCTCTGCCGAATTTGCCCAACTCATAGCTGGTAAGAGCAGAGGGGCACAAGGCAACGCCTCATACATTGACGACTTTGAAAACTCGAAGAGCGAAATTGATATTTCCAATCCTAAGGAATGGAACCTCTCGAGCGTGCCTTCCATGTTCCCTGAATCAAAATATACCAACGATGTGCGCTACGGCTACAACCGCGCTCTGCTGGCATGGTATTACATCGACCCACTCTTTACACGACGCTCGTCAAGCCTGACACCAAGTCATATCAAAAATGATCTGGCACAGATTTCAGACCCTGACGTTCGTGAGATATATAAGAGCGAACTCTTCCCCAACAAAAGCGTAAATATGCAAGAGTCAAACACGCTGAATGTGCTGAACCTTGCCTACTACCCCAACGAACGTGGTCCTTACAATCTCGACCCGACACTCGACGCCAACGGGCATCTGCTTAACCCCGAAAAACGTTGGGGTGGCATGATGCGCAAACTCGAGACATCTGACTTTGAGGCCGCCAACATTGAGTACATAGAATTTTGGATGTTAGACCCCTTCATGAAGGCACGCGAAGCCGGAACAACATTCAATGGCGACCTTTACTTTAACTTGGGCGAAATCAGCGAAGATGTGCTCAAAGATGGCAAAAAGTTCTACGAGAGCGGATTACCCATTGACGACGACCCTACACAATACACCGAAACAGTGTGGGGACGTGTGCCAACACAAAACACAGTAACCTACGCGTTTAACACCTCAAGCGGCTCAAGGGCCAAACAAGATGTAGGTTTCAATGGTTTGTCGTCGGAAAATGAAAAAAGCTACCCAGCCTATGCCGCATTCCTCGCTGCCATACAACCCAAAGTCCGCCCCGAGGTTTACGATTCCATTCTGATGTCCCCCTCTGCCGATAAATACCACTATTTCAGAGGCAGCGACTACGACCGTGAACAACGTTCAATACTCGACAGATACAAGTATATAAACAACCCCAACGGCAATTCGGTAGACGCCGAGAACTCGCCAGAGAAATATAGCACAGCCTACAAAACACAACCTGACGTTGAGGATATTAACCAAGACTTTACCCTCAACGAATACGAAAAGTATTACCAGTACAGAGTACACATCTCTGAAGACGCGCTGCAAGTAGGGCAGAACTACATCGTGGACAAACGAGTTACAAATCAGAAGACACGCGATGGTAAGACTAAAGAGTATACATGGTATCAATTCCGCATTCCTGTTGACCAATATGAGAAACGCGAAGGCGGAATATCAGACTTTTCGTCTATTCGCTTCATGCGTATGTTCATGACAGGCTTTAGCAAGCCCGTCGTGCTGCGCTTTGCAACCCTAAATTTGGTGCATGGCGAATGGCGGTCGTACGAGCAAGCACTCTATCAAGGCAAGAGCCCGGAAGCAACGGGTACACTTGAGGTAAGTGCAGTGAATTTTGAAGAGAATAATGCCAAGGAGCCTGTCAACTACATCATGCCCCCCGGCATCAGCCGCGTAGTCGACCCAGGACAAACCCAAATATTACAAAACAACGAGCAAGCCCTGTCATTGACAGTCAAGCAATTAGGCAGTGGTGACGCCAGAGCCGTGTACAAAAACACGAACCTTGACCTGCGTCGCTACAAGCACATTCAAATGTTTACGCATGCCAACTCTCTGATTGGTGAAAACGAAGTTGAAGACGGCCAAACTGCCATTTTCGTCCGCCTTGGTTCTGACTATAAGAGCAATTTCTATGAATATGAAATTCCTCTGAAAATAACCCCCGCCAAGCACTATAACGACAACACATCAGAGGCACGTATCGTATGGCCGAACGATAATATGCTCGACATCGATCTGACCCTGCTTACCAATGTCAAGAACAGTCGAAATAAGCAAAAAGCCCTTGGACTGGCCACCTACGCCAAAGCCTATTCCGAATACGATCCAGAGCGTCCCGCAAACAAAGTGACAGTCATGGGTAACCCCTCGTTGGGCGAGGTGCGCACCATCATGATTGGCGTGCGCAACAACTCTCGTACAATACAAAATGTGGAAGTTTGGGCTAACGAACTACGACTGCAACAATTCACGAACAAAGGCGGTTGGGCAGCACGTTCGCAGCTTAACATTCAATTGTCAGACCTGGCAACAGTCAATCTTACCGGACATATCGAAACCGAAGGCTTTGGCGGTCTTGAAGAGACTGTCAGCCAGCGCCGAGACGACAACCTTTACGAATACAGCGTTACAACCAATGTAAACGCCGGCAAGTTCCTGCCTGAAAAAGTCAAGCTCAATGCACCTATCTACTATTCATATTCGAAGCAGCGCACATCACCTCGATACAACCCGCTCGACACGGACATGGAGCTAAAGGAAGCACTTGACGCGCTGTCTACAAAGGAGCAAAAAGATTCACTGAAAGACATTGCAGAGAATGTCATAATAAACAAAAACTTCAGCATATCTGGCGCCAGGTTTAACATTTCGACGAAATCGCACCCTATGCCCTACGACCCTGCAAACTTCACATTCGGCTATGCGTACTCTACACGCAACACTACTGGTGAAACAACTGCATGGGAGAAAGACCAAAATTGGAAATACACATTCAACTATAACTGGGCACCAAATCTCAAGACTTTTGAGCCGTTCAAAAAGAGCAAGAGCAAATCAAAATGGTTCAAAATACTTAAAGATCAAGGTTACAACTTCCTGCCACAAAATATCGGCTTCAACTCCGACATCACACGCTCTTACTACGAATTACAAGAGCGCGACATGGATAATCTTGACAACAAATCTCTGCCACTCAGTTGGTCAAGCGACTTCCTGTGGAACCGCACGTTCCAGCTAAGATGGGACTTGACCAAAAACATTCATGCCAATTTCTCATCTGGCACAAATGCAGAGATCGAGCAACCTTATACTGCTGTAAACAAGGACCTCTACCCCGACCGCTACACAGCATGGAAAGACTCTGTTTGGCAAAGTATCAAGCACTTGGGCAGACCTCTGACATATCAGCAAAACTTTGATTTCTCTTGGAAATTGCCTCTTAACAAACTTCCATTGTTTGATTGGCTGACAGCCGATGCAGCTTACAATGCAACCTACAATTGGGCACGAGGTTCAGAACTCGAAGACGGCTCAACCCTGGGCAATACCATTGCCAATTCAAGAAACATCACAGGTAACGGGCGTATCAATTTTGAGACACTCTACAACCATGTACCATTCTTGAAAAAAGTAAACCGCAAGTATGCCCAAACGCCAAAAGACAAGAAGAAAGGAGACAATACAAAGAAGAATTTCCAGAAAGAGCTAAAGCTGCTTTCCGACACAACGCAAGTGCTGCAACACAATCAACGGTCTAAAAAGCTGAGAGTTACAGCACTACGTCCCGACGGCACACGCTACCCCATACGCTACAAGGTGGTTGACAACAATAAGATTTTGATACTGTCACAAGACACCGCACGCATCAAAATAACCGTTACCCCCAAGAAACGCACCGAAGATCAAGGTTGGTACAAAGCGCTGCAAATGGGCACACGCTTCCTGATGATGGTACGTAATGTAAGCGTAAACTACACAAACAGGTTCAACATGAACATTCCAGGCTTCATGCCTCAAATTGGCGATGTTTTTGGTCAAGGCAAAAATGCTGGCATGTTCGCGCCAGGCCTCAACTTCGCCTTTGGTGCTACCGATGAGGGATATGTTCGCAAGGCGGCAGAACGCGGTTGGCTGCTCATGGCCGATAGCGTCACAACACCCGCCACCTCTAATCTGACAGAGTCATTACAGTTACGCGCCACACTCGAGCCTTTCCGTGATGTCAAGATAGACTTGAATGCCTCGCGCAACAGCACACGCAACCGCAGCATACAATTCATGTTTGACGGAATGCCTACCACCCAAACGGGTTCTTTCAGCATGACAACCATCTCTATTGGCAGCGCATTTGAGAAGGTGGGCTCCCCCGACAAGGGTTACAAGAGCAAAACCTTCAGCAAGTTTGTCAGTTCACTCGATGGTTATCAAGCACGTGTTGAAAAACAATTTACAGGTGCCCCCTACCCTGCCAATTCGCAGTTGGCAGGACAAACTTTCGACCCTGCCAACGGAACGGTTAGCCGCTATGCCCCCGAGGTCATGATACCCGCATTCCTCAACACTTACACAGCAGGAAGCACCGGGCTCGACATATTCCCCGCCATGCTTAAATTGTTGCCTAACTGGAGCATTACGTATGGAGGATTGTCAAAGTTGCCCAAAATGAAAAAGGTGTTCAAGAGCTTCAATCTTAACCATTCATACAAGAGTGTATACTCTGTAGGCTCGTACAACACATATACAAGCTATCAAGAGTATATGAACGGCTTTGGATTTGTCAACGATGTCACCTCTGGCAACCCCATACCCAGCTGCATGTATGATGTGACAACCGTCAGCATCAACGAGAGTTTTTCACCTCTCATTGGCATAGATATGACATTCCAGAACAATCTGACAGCAAAAGTCGAAATGCGCAAGACACGCGTACTTACCCTGAGCATGACCTCACAACAGCTGACCGAGACACGCTCAAATGACTTTGTTGTAGGACTGGGTTACAAGATTGCAGACCTCAATTTGTTTGCGCCCAAAAAGACCGTACGCAGCAAATCAAAGAACAGCAGCCAATCAAAAAAGACTACAAGCGCCAACCGTGGCTTTGCAAACGACCTGAATTTGCGTCTGGACTTTACATTCCGCAATCAGAGTGCGCTCAACCGCGACATTCTCACCCAATTGTCGCAAGCCACCAGCGGCAACAAGGCAGTGCAAGTATCCTTCTCGGCCGATTACGCCCTGAGCAAGTTACTCACGCTGACAGCCTATTATGACCGGCAAATGAACAAGCCGTTGCTCACCTCAAGCTCGTACCCCGTTACGACACAGGACTTCGGCGTCAGCATCAAGTTCATTCTCAACAGATAAAACATCTCTTAATGAAAATATTCAGATTTCTGCCAAACAATATAAATACCGGAGCCACGTTATATAAAGATATGGGCGTTGCTACCATACCCGACACTGCACTGCTCATTCAAAAGCGGCCATTCTTTATTCCCGATTTCACCCAGCAATGTGTGGCACAACTCTGTGTGTGTGCACGCATCAACCGTTTAGGGCGCAGCATCAACGAGCGTTTTGCGCAACGTTATTACAATGCCAACGAAATGTGCTTAGGTGTACACTTCATAGCCCAAGACCTGCTTAAAGAATTGCAGTGCAACAACAAGCCCTGGGATCTTGCCATTGGCTTTGACAATGCCGTGGCCGTAGCCGAAGGCAAGCAAACCATGCCCATGTCAGACAGTCTTAAAGCAACTGTCGTGCTGAACGACATGAGCCACACCACCATGTTCAGCCGCAAACTATTGTGCAACGAATTCGATCATCAGATAGCTCAAATCAGCCAACACTACACCATGAAACAGGGCGATTTGTTACTCATGCCGCTGAACATAGAACTGGTAGAAGTGCACATCGACGACCACATCTGCCTCATGCTGAACGACCAGTCACAACTTGCGTTCAACATCAAATAAAGTGATGTCAGCATTTTACAACGAACCCCAACCGCAATGAACATAAAAAAGAACCTCATATTAGCCACCATATCATTAGCCTCGGCCAATGCTTATGCACAAGACTACGTCAAGACGGCACAATTCAACCTTGGCAAATTGTTAGAGACTGACACCATCAGTTTCAGGTTAGAATACCCAGAATACGAAAGGTTGTCCTCTGCATCAGTCAAACAACTGCAAGCCCAAGGATTTGAAGCACAAAATGAGGTAGACTTTCATATTACACGTTCTATCAGTCGTGGCGACGTCATTGCAGATGTCACCTACATACCCGTAGTAAAACGTCACAACGCGTGGTATGCTATAAAAAGCTATACGCTGCAGCCCACCATTCAAGGTCCCAAAGTATCAAGCGCTACACGTCGCATATTCCAAACCACAACTGATATATACAAATCTGAGCGCTACGCCAAGCAATCTGTACTGGCCAAAGGCAAATGGGTTAAAATGTATGTGGACAAGGAAGGCATATACCAACTTACCGACGAGCAACTCAAAAGTGCAGGATTTGCCGACCCGTCGAAAGTAAAATTATACGGTTATGGCGGACGACTGATACAAGAGAACTTACCCTTCGAGGGCACCGACGCGCTCATAGACGACCTTAACGAGGTACCTCTGTACCGCAGGAATGGATCCGTGCTATTCTTTGCCGAGGGGCTGAGCTCATACAAGAGCAACACACAATTCAGCAACAATACCTTTTCAAGACACAGCTACTATTTCCTGACTGAAGCTGAAGGCAACGACAATGCGCCACTACAATTTGGCACACTCGACCAAGCCACATCACAAGCCACTGAAACAAGCATAGTAACAGCACACGCACTCCTTAACAACGAAACGTGTGTGTGGTATGGCGGCGGACGTAATTTTTACGACAGCAACGACCTGCAGAGCGGACATACATTCAAAATAAAACTCCCTGGCAATATCACCACAAGCGATGTGCAGGTAGTGTACGATGTAACAGGTGCATCAGTAGGGTCGTCATCATACTTCACCATTACAGATGCCGACACCCAAAAACAATATGCCAAGCAGAACCTCGGTTCAACAAGCGAGGGAGAAGAGGCACGCGGCTATCACAGCAGTTTCAAAGCGCAATTTGGCACCGAAGCCAAATTAAAGATACAAACACCCGCTGCAGGCAAACTCAACTACCTGTATCTCAGCTACCAGCAGGCCCTGTCGGTAGCCAACACCACCACATTCAGCGGCAATGCGCAAGCTCCGGCCACCTTCGTCATAAGCGATGCCGATGCCAACACACGCGTGTGGCAAATTGGCGATGCGCAAAATGTATGCGCCGAACTACCCGGCCAACTCGAAGGCAGCACCTACAAAGCAACTGCCGCTAAAGGGAACGCGCGTTTTGTTATCGTCGATATTAAAAAGAGCTACGACAGCCCCACCATTGTCGGTTCTGTCGACAACCAAAATTTGCATGCCGACAGCAACATTGACTACATTATTATTGTACCCGCGTCAGGCACACTTACAGCCCAAGCCGAACGGCTTGCCAATTTTCACCGAGACAAACAAGGCCTGCGTGTCAAAGTGGTACGTGCCGACCAAATCTACAACGAGTTCTCGTCAGGCACCCCCGATGGCAGCGCCTACCGCCGCTACATAAAGATGCTCTACGACCGGGCAGACAGCATGGCAAACGCGCCACGCTACCTTTTACTCTTCGGTAATTGTGCTTACGACAACCGAATGATTACAACCGAATGGAAAAAGCACAATCCCGACGACTACTTGCTGGCCTACGAACGCAGCGACGAAGAGAACAAAATTGGTGCCTACGGTATTGGCACCATTCACGACTATGTAACCGACGACTACTACGCCCTGCTCGACGACGGCGAAGGCAGCAACATCGCGTCTGAAAAGATCGACCTCGGTGTGGGACGTTTCCTGTGCACAACCGAGGACGAAGCAAAAATCTTGGTCGACCAAACCATAACATACATCACCAACGAGCATGTCGGCCCATGGAAAAACCGCATGTGGGCCATAGCCGATGTTGGCAATAACAACCTTCACATGAGCGACGCACAAAGCGTATGCCAACAAACAGCCCAATCGGCAGACGAGGGCTTTATGGTACGTCGCATATACCCCGATGCCTATAGCGTAGTGAGCGAAGCCAAGGGCAACACCTACCCCGAAGCAACAAGCAAGCTGAAAAGAGCCATGCAACAAGGTGCACTCATATTCAACTACAATGGCCACGGCAGTCCAAAGCGCATTTCCAACTACTTTCTGCTCGATCGCGACGAAATGAGCAGCAATGTGAGCAGCGCGCTGCCTATATGGATTTTTGCTTCATGCGAAATCACCCCCTACGACCAGCAATCCGATGGCGACATGGGGCGCAATGCCATATACAACCAACAAGGGGGGGCCGTTGGCGTACTTTGCGCGTCGCGCTCGGTCTACGCCAACTACAACCGGTCGCTTAACAAAGGCTTTATAAAATATCTGTTTGCAAAAGACGGCAACGGCAAGCGATACACCATTGGCGATGCCCTGCGCTTGACAAAAACCGAACTCGTGTCGAGCAACGGAGGTAACACCATCGGCTACGACAGGAGCATCAACAAAATGAAATACGCCTACTTTGGCGACCCCGCTACCGAACTCAAGTATGCCGATGCCGGTGTCAAGATAGACAGCATCAACAGCCAATCGGCCACCACAAACAATATAGCCCAACTCGAAGCTGGCAACGTGGTAAGTTTCACTGGCCACATTGGCACCACAGCAAGTCTGGAGCAAACCGACACGGCCTTTACCGGCACACTCTATGCCACGCTTTTTGCCCCGATACAAAAAATCACCTGCAAAGGCCAGGGCAACAGCAGCACCGTCACACCGCTCACCTACACCGACTACACCCAAATACTGTTCGAAGGCAGCGTACCTGTCAACAACGGGCAGTTCACCATCAAGACAAGCATACCGCGCAGTGCCCCCCTCAGCACCTCCACACCGCTTTTGTCGCTCTATGCAGTCAGTGCCGACAAGCAACAGGAATTGTGCGGACAATTCAGTAAATTCAACATCAGCAAGAGTGCGGCCAACGAAGGTACCGACAGCATCGCCCCCAAAGTGTTCATATATATCGACAATCCCGACTTCCCCGACGGAGGGCGCATTGGCACCGAAGCCACACTCTATGCCACTGTTACCGACTCGAGCGGCATATCCATGATGACAGGCAGCATGGGACACGACATGACACTGTGGTTTGACAACGAAAGCAAAAACAGCCTCAACGTCAACGACTACTTCACCTTCGAGCAAGGTTCATACATGAGCGGCACACTCACCTATCCACTCACGGCACTCACACCAGGCAAACACACCGTCTACTATCGAGTGTGGGACGTAAATGACAACAGCACCCTTGCGCAACTCACATTTAACGTAATCGAAAACGGCCTGTCAGCGTTCGGCGTTTATGCCACAAGCAATACACCCGAAAGGTCAACTACCTTCGTCACCACGTTTAACGACCTCGACCCAAGCGTGAGCCACACGGTACAAACCGAGGTGTACAGCATTGCCGGCTACCGCGTATGGCACCAATCAACCGAAGCCGCTGCCGGCACAACCAACGTGTCTATACCATGGCAACTCAACGATTATGCCGGCAACAAGCTGCCCGCAGGTGTTTACCTTTACCGCAGCAAAGTATCAGGAAAGGACACAAACACCCAAAAACTTATTATCCGATAAATGGCCTACATACAAACAAGCAAACAACACAACTATAACATGCGACATACCTCACACAAACCAAGCAATAAAATGCACGCCCACCTGCTTGCAGGCAGTGCCTTGCTGATAGCAAGCATACTACCACAGACATTGCGAGCCGACGACGAAATACGCGACCAGTTCAACCCTGTACGCACAGCCGTCACATCACTCTCTATTGCCCCCGATGCCCGATCCGGCGGTATGGGTGATGTGGGTGTGGCAACCGACCCCGACGTCAACTCACAATACTGGAACCCTGCAAAGTACCCCTTCAACATCTCACGTGCAGGATTTGCAATAAACTACACCCCATGGCTGCGCAAACTGACCAGTGGCATCGCCTTGCTCAATGCCTCCGGCTACGTGCGTTTGGGCGATTATCAAGCACTCAGTGCGTCGCTGCGCTACTTTACGTTGGGCGAGTTCACGGTATCAGGCAATGAAAGCATGAGCGTCAAGCCGTATGAACTGAGTGTTGATGCGGCCTACTCACGTATGCTTAGCGAGAAGTTCTCGGCCGCGGTTGCACTGCGCTACATTTATTCAGATATCAACGGCCACTACGACGACAACTCCACTGGCGGTTCTGCCTTTGCAGCCGACATTGCACTCTACTACAACACCTACTTAATGATGGGGCAACGCGAGTGCCAGTTAGCCTGGGGTTTGAACATCAACAACATTGGTAGCAAGATATCCTATGGTGACGACCGTTCATACTTCATACCTACCAACCTGCGCCTCGGTCTCAGCTACATGATACCGCTCAACGAGTACAACCGCATTGGGTTCTCTGCCGACATCAACAAGTTGCTCGTGCCTTCCATGCCATTGCAGCGTGCCGACGAAAGTAATGAGGACTACGAGGAGCGCCTTAACAGCGAATACTATAACAAGTCTTCCATCGGAGGCATATTCTCATCATTCGGCGATTCGGAAAGAGGCTTCAAGGGCGAAATGGAAGAGATACAATGGAGCGTCGGTGCCGAATACACCTACAACGACAAATTCACGCTGCGCGCCGGCTATCATAACGAGAGCAAATGGCAGGGCAACCGCAAGTACGCCACAGTCGGTGCCGGTTTCCGCATGAGCGTAATGTCTATTGATGCCGGTTATGTGATTGCCACCTCTGCCTCTAACCCACTCGATCAAACCCTGCGTGTGTCACTGGCATTCGACATGGACGGCATACGCGATTTATTTGGAAAACGCCGATGAAAATACGAGTTGGAATGGGATACGATGTACACAAACTCGTACCCGGCCGCGCCCTGTGGTTAGGCGGCATAAAGATTGAACACGACCTCGGTCTGCTCGGACACAGCGATGCCGATGTACTGATACACGCCATTTGCGATGCACTGCTTGGTGCTGCCAATCTGCGCGACATAGGTTATCACTTTCCCGACACCGACCCAGCATACAAGGGTGCCGACAGCAAAGTGCTACTGGCACAGACTATCAACATTCTCAAGGCCGAGGGGTGGCAAGTGGGCAACATCGATGCTACAATATGTGCAGAACGCCCCAAAATCAACCCACACGTGCAGGCCATGAAAGAATGCTTGTCACCAATTATGCACATCAGCACAAACGATATCAGCATTAAAGCCACTACCACCGAAAAACTTGGCTTCACAGGTCGCGAAGAGGGCATCTCTGCTTATGCCGTGGTGTTAATCGAAAAGGTCTGAGCATTGAACAATGTGCTAATATGTTAATGTGTTAATATGCTAATGGGCTGACGCCGTAGCGTTGCAAATAGTAACGCTACGGCGTCAGCTATATTTGCACATCTGCACATTTGTGAGCACAGCGAGCTAATGTCACCGTAAAACTCTCTTGTAATTAATTGCAGTCCGGTAAAAACAATATTTGTCATTTTGTCTACACTCTGCACTAATAGCACCTAACATACTGATAATCAATAGCTATCATGCGTGTAGACAGCTCCGTTTTCTATCTACACACGGCCTGCACTTTTTGATGATGCTTATCACGCTTTACTGTGGCGGCATAGCGTGCAACACGCATAGGGAGAGCGAAAAATCTGTCACTCCGACAGAAAAAACGCTCCCCCTATGCCGTACGTCCCGTGTGGCACAACCATTAAAAACATCTGCACAAACAAGCAAAAAACGCCTGGCAACCTACATGGTGTAAACAGTGCATACGACAATCATGATGCGGGCAGTGTGCAGACAATAGTGCACACAAAGTGTAGATTTGTCTACACGCCGTAACGCACTGATATTCAATGCTATACAAGCAAAAGTGCAGAGTGCAGACAAAATCACGAAAAGCCGTGTGGGACATAATCCCGAACATCTTTGCACGCATATACTACATCACACATGGTTGCTTTCTCACACCGCCACCGCCCCTCACATGGCCACACCTTTTTGGCAAACGCTTGCATACAATAATGCCACAAGTCAAAAGGAACAGGCACCTGTCCCACAACAACATATAAATACGGCAAAAATAAAATCTTCGTGCTGATAGTAAATACCAGCAACGAAAATTGCAGTAATGTATACATTGTTTTCAAGAAAATTGTTATACCTTTGCTAAAGTAAAACGATACAGAGCGCGCCCCAATGCACATAGCACTTGCGTGCCGCCCACGTTTCTAACCTCTATGCAACCACGAAAGCGATGAAGGAAGAATATAATCTGAAAAAGGCTCTTAAGGAGTACTTCGGCTTTGACACATTCAAAAGCAATCAAGAGGATATTGTTAAATCTCTGCTTGAAGGCCATAATGTATTTGTACTTATGCCTACAGGTGGAGGCAAGTCATTGTGCTATCAGCTGCCATCACTGCTCATGGACGGCACAGCCATAGTCATATCTCCGCTTATTGCCTTGATGAAGAACCAAGTCGATGCCATCCGACACATGAGCCAGGAGGACGGCATAGCCCACTATATCAATTCATCGCTTAACCGCAACCAAATAGAGCAGGTAAAGAATGACATCACAAGTGGAGTTACAAAGCTGCTTTACGTGGCACCCGAAAGCTTGACCAAGGAAACCTATGTCGAGTTTCTGAAAACGATCAAGATTTCATTCTATGCCGTTGACGAGGCTCATTGCATCTCGGAATGGGGTCACGACTTCCGTCCCGAATACCGCAAGATACGCCCCATCATCAACAACATTGGTAATGCACCCGTGATTGCACTCACTGCCACTGCCACCGAAAAGGTGGCTACCGACATCAAAAAGAGTTTGGGCATAACCGATGCCATTACCTACAAGAGTTCGTTCAACCGTCCGAACCTCTACTACGAAATCCGCCCTAAAACCAAGGATATTGACCGCAATATTATCAAGTTTATCAAGCAAGGCGGCACACGCAGCGGCATTATATATTGTCTGAGCCGCAAAAAAGTAGAGGAGTTGGCCGAGGTGTTGCGAATGAACGACATTAAAGCCGAAGCCTACCATGCAGGATTGGATCCGGCCACACGTTCAAAAACGCAAGACGACTTTTTGATGGAGCGCATCAACGTCATAGTGGCCACCATCGCCTTTGGCATGGGTATAGACAAGCCCGACGTAAGGTTTGTCATACACTACGACATACCGAAGAGCCTGGAGGGTTACTATCAAGAAACCGGACGTGCCGGCCGTGATGGCGGCGAAGGCAAATGTATTGCTTTTTACTCGCGAAAAGACCTAAAAAAATTAGAGAAATTTATGGAGGGCAAGCCTTTGGCAGAACAAGACATTGGCAAACAACTCCTAAAGGAAACCGCAGCCTACGCTGAAAGTTCGTTATGTCGCCGAAAACTATTACTACACTACTTTGGCGAGACCTATGACAAGGACAACTGTGGCAACTGCGACAACTGTTTACACCCTAAAAACAAAGTGGAAGCTAAAAAAGAATTGTTGAAAGTGTTGGAAGTTATCTCTGCAACGAAAGAGAACTTCTGTGATGATTACATTAAGGATATATTACTCGGCAATCGCACCGAAGAGATTAGCGATTACCATCACGACGAACTCGAAGAGTTCGGTTGCGGTGAGGAAGTTGATGAACGCATTTGGAATGCTGTTATCAAGCAAGCACTCATATCTGGCTATCTTGACAAGGACGTCAACAACTATGGCGTGCTGAAAATCACCGAAAAGGGACGCAAATTCATGACGAAGCCACAGTCCTTCGAAATTATCGAAGACCGCGACTTTGAAGAGGAGGCCGAAGCAGAATTGCACGAAGAATCGGCATTTTCCGTTGACCCGGCCCTGTTTACCATGCTCAAGAATCTGCGCAAGAAGATGTCGAAAGAGCAAGACATTCCACCTTACGTCATATTCCAAGACAATTCACTCGAGGCCATGGCCACCTTCTACCCTCAAACCCTTGAGGAGTTGCAGAACATTCCTGGTGTGGGAGCTGGCAAGGCCAAGAGATACGGCACCGAATTTTGCAAACTCATCAAAAAGCACTGCGAGGACAACGACATTGAAAGGCCCGAGGATTTACGCATACGAACCGTGGCCAACAAGTCGAAACTGAAGGTTAGCATCATTCACAGCATCGACCGCAAAGTGGCGTTAGACGACATAGCCGTGGCCAATGGCATTGAATTTGACGAGCTGCTCGATGAAATTGAAGCCATTGTATACTCTGGCACCAAAATAAACATTGACTACTTTATCAATGAAATGCTTGACGAAGATTTGGTAGACGACATCTATCAATACTTCAAAGAAAGCGAAACTGACGACCTTGATGCCGCTCTTGACGAGCTGGGCGACGACTACAGCGAGGAGGAAATTCGCTTGGTACGCATCAAGTTTATCTCTGAAATGGCCAACTAAACACACATGGCCGCACTCTACAATAATTACACTACCCGATTATGACAGAAATTAAAGATAGCGAAAGCACTGAGAAGAAGAGCCTGAACTTTATTGAGCAAATTGTGGCCAACGACCTGCAAGAAGGCAAGAACGGGGGCCGCCTGCAAACACGTTTCCCACCCGAACCCAATGGCTACCTGCACATTGGCCATGCCAAAGCCATTTGCATGGACTTTGGCGTAGCACAAAAGTTTGGAGGTGTGTGCAACCTGCGTTTTGACGATACGAACCCCCAAAAGGAGGACACTGAATACGTCGAAGCTATCAAGCAGGACATTGAATGGTTGGGCTTCAAATGGGGCAACATCTATCATGCCTCCGACTACTTTCAAAAGCTATGGGATTTTGCCATCCGTCTTATCAAGGAGGGCAAGGCTTACGTTGACGAACAAACCAGCGAGCAGATAGCAGCCCAAAAGGGCACCCCCACACAACCGGGTGTGGAGAGCCCCTACCGCAACCGCCCCATAGAGGAGAGCCTCCAGTTGTTTGAAAAGATGAATTCAGGCGAAATTCCCGAAGGTGCCATGGTTTTGCGTGCCAAAATCGACATGGCAAATTCCAACATGCACTTTCGCGACCCGATTATTTACCGCATCATCAACAAAGAGCACCACCGCACTGGCAACAAATGGAAGGTTTACCCCATGTACGACTTTGCACACGGCCAAAGCGACTACTTTGAGGGCGTAACACACTCTATCTGCACATTGGAGTTTGTACCCCACCGTCCGCTCTACGACCACTTTATTGACGAGCTTAAGGAGGGTAAGGACCTTGACGACAACCGTCCACGCCAATACGAATTCAACCGTCTGAACCTGACCTACACCGTCATGTCAAAGCGCAAACTTTTGGCTTTGGTGCAGGAGCATCTCGTTGATGGTTGGGACGACCCGCGCATGCCGACCGTATGCGGCTTGCGTCGCCGTGGCTACTCGCCCGAAGCTGTAAGAAAGTTCATCGACATGATTGGCTATACCAAGTTTGACGCACTCAACGACTATGCCATGCTCGAGGCTGCCGCCCGCGAGGATTTGAACGCGAGAGCGCTGCGCGTAAGTGCCGTGTTGGACCCCGTCAAGCTGATTATAACCAACTATCCTGAAGGACAGACCGAAGAAATGGAGGCCGTCAACAATCCCGAACGCGAAGAAGACGGCACGCATACCATCACCTTCAGCCGCGAATTGTGGATGGAACGTGCTGACTTTATGGAAGATGCGCCCAAGAAATTCTTCAGAATGGTGCCTGGCAAGGAGGTGCGCTTGAAAAATGCTTACATTGTAAAGTGTACTGGTTGCAAAAAAGCAGCCGACGGCACAATCGAAGAGGTATATGCCGAATACGACCCCTCAAGCCGCAGCGGCCTTGAGGGAGCAAACCGCAAGGTTAAAGGCACACTTCACTGGGTGAGCGTGGCACATAGCTTGCCCGCCGAAGTGCGTTTGTACGACCGACTCTTCAATGTCGAAAATCCCTCAGCTGACGAAAGAGACTTTAGAGAGTTGCTCAACCCAGACTCGCTGAAAGTGCTCAGCAACTGCTATGTTGAAAAGTTCGCTGCCGAAAACCCAACTGGCAACCGCTACTTGCAGTTCCAACGCACAGGATATTTTACTGCAGACAAGAACTCTACGCCCGACCACCTTATATTCAACCGCACGGTGAGTTTGAAGGATACTTGGGCCAAGCAGAAGTAAATCGAAGGATTTATGGGTGGGGCTAATAATTCTGAAATAGGGATTAGTGCTCTATCGGACGCCACACCCGCTGATTTCACAAAACAACTTTGAACATCATAATATTGGGCTACGCTTAAATGCAATGCAGTTCGTTGCACGCAACAGCGTAGCCCTTTATTGTTCAATAAACATGGGGACACCATATATGGATAAATATCTGAAAGAAGCAATTGCAGAATACGAGCAAAAGATTGAAACAGGTGAAGACTTCTACATGGACGCCTCCACCCTCATGGACATTGAGGAATACTACGAGAAGAGTAACCGTAAATATGATGCGGAACGCCTTATGCGTTTCGCCGAAAAGTTGCACCCTGACAATGAGGAGGTGCTCGTGGTAAAGGCATACCAGCTAAAGGGGGATGGCAAATGGAATGAAGCCATGGGCATCATTAAAGGCATTGCCAATCAAGCGAACCGCGACGTGCAACTATTTTACATTGAATGGGACGTGGCTTGCAGCAGATTAGACAAAGCCGAAGTACGGACGCAGCACAATCTGCCAGCGGTCATGAACGACAACGACTATGATTGGTACCTTGACCTGGGCGAAATATACCTGGACTACGGATTTCAGAAGCGAGCACTAAAGTATCTTGAACAAATACCCAAGAACTACCAATTTCGCAGTCGCGCTGACGAACTTATAGCCGAAGCCTACTTTCAGTCACAAAATTACGACAAGAGCATAGAGGCTGCCAACCGACAGGTAGACATCAACCCTTACGACGCCATATCATGGACCCAACTGGCTGACATTCAGCAAAAGTGCGGGCTGTATCAAGAGTGCATACAGAGCTGCGACTACGCACTCGCCATCGACGACACCAACCAACGTGCCATGAGTTTGAAAGTGTTCGCCACCTTTGCTACACAAAACACCGAAGAGGGGCTGAAACTGTGTATTAAATACGCCCATTTGTGCCCCAATGATTATAGTTTGCGCATGTATGCAGGTGAACAACTTTATGCGCAACATCGCGAAAAGGAAGCTCTGCAATCACTGCAAGATGCCCTCAGACTCTGCCCGCCCGAAAGTCCAGACCACCTGCGCATCACGACCGACCTTGTTTACACCCACATCATGCTGGGCAACGACAATATGGCAGAAGAGCTTGCTTTGTCGCTTGGCATGCTCGGCAGTTCGCAGTGCAGCCTGCTTACTCAACTGGCAGCCTATTACCATGAATTTCAAAATGACAAAAAGGCTGTTGAGCTACTTGACAAGGCATTAGATGCGCCACATAATGACACGAAGGAGTACACGGCCATTGTTGAGCAACTGAATGAAATCAAGAACTTTAATTTGACGAGCGAGTTGTGGATTAAACTGGCAAAACAACCCATCATACAAGAGAGTTGCGACATATATCCTTACATAGCCTTGGCCATGTACAAACTAATGCAGAAGGAACTGTTCCTTCGCAACTTTCAAATCACGCTTGCCACCAGGCCCGACATGGTGGTCAAACTGTTTGGCCGCATGTTCAACACATACGTTCTCGACGATATTCTGCAACAAATCAAGAAGGATTTCAAACTGGAATAGGGGTGCAAGCGGATTGTGACCTTAAAACCTTGCTTGCCTCTCGTATGCAGTATTGGGTTGAATGAAAAAAACGCAAGCATTAATGGGGGCGACGCGTCCCGCGTCGGGCTATTTTTCAGCAGCCTCGTCGCGCGGAAATTAAGGCAAAGGCTCACAGACAAGCATATAAATAATGCTGTCTGCGAGCCTTTACTCAGTGTATGAACATTGCATTTTTCCCGTCGCGAAACGCGTCGGCCTCATTAGTGCTTGCGTTTTTTGCAGCGCGTTTCAGGCAACTTAATTTACTTCAACAAGTCGGGACGTAGGCGTTTGGTACGTTCCATGCTTTGTTGCAATTCCCATTCCTTGATTTTTGCATCATGCCCCGAGAGCAGAATATCGGGCACTTTCCACCCTTTATAGTCGGCAGGACGTGTGTATACTGGCGCAGCTAACAAGTTGTCTTGAAAAGAATCGCTCAAGGCGCTTTGTTCGTCGGAAAGCACACCCGGCACCAGGCGCACGAGTGCATCGCTGATGATGGCCGCTGGCAGTTCACCCCCAGTCAGCACATAGTCGCCTACACTTATCTCCTTAGTAATAAGGTGTTCACGTATTCTGTAGTCTATACCTTTGTAATGACCACACAGAATTATAATATTCTTTTTCAACGACAGTTCGTTGGCCATTGGCTGGTCGAACTGTTCGCCATCGGGCGATGTGAAAATTATTTCATCATAATCGCGCTCCGACTTTAACTGGCTGATGCAGGCATCGATAGGCTGACACTGCATCACCATACCGGCAAAGCCGCCAAAGGGATAATCATCTACCCGGCGGTGCTTGTCTGTAGTGTAGTCACGCAAATTATGTACATGTATTTCAACGAGTCCCTTCTTTTGGGCACGAGCCAATATAGAGGTGTTTACAAAGCCGTCAAGCATTTCGGGCAAAACGGTTATGATATCAATACGCATAGATGGTAGTGTATGGTTTCAAAATTACATCGCAAAATTACAAATTTATTGGCGAAAGTCTGTACTTTTGTATTTCAAATTAGGAACACGCTCACAACAAGCTAACAACATGGACGAGAAAGCACGTATATTGCAACTCCGCAAAGAGTTGCACCAACACAACTATAATTATTACATACTCAACGCTCCAACCATTACCGACCAGGAGTTTGACATGCTCATGCACGAGCTCATGGACCTTGAACGCAAACACCCGGAAATGGCTGATGCCAACTCACCTTCTGTGAGAGTTGGCAGTGACCTGAGTCAGGACTTTGTACAGGTAGAACACACGACGCCCATGTTGTCGCTCGGCAACACCTACTCACGAACAGACGTTGAGGATTTTTACAACCGCATAAGGGAGGGGCTGCAAGGTGAACCTTTTGAAATTTGCTGCGAGCAAAAATTCGATGGACTGAGCATTTCCCTCATTTATGAGAACTATAAACTGGTGCGTGCTGTGACACGTGGTGATGGTGTGCGCGGCGACGATGTAACGGCCAACGTCAAAACGATCCGAACCATACCCCTGCAGTTGCCTGAAGACTGCGGCTGCCCCGCAAACTTTGAAATTCGTGGCGAAGTGCTGATGCCGTGGCAGAGTTTTGAAAAGCTTAATGCCGAACGCGAGGCACGCGAAGAACAACTGTTTGCCAATCCGCGCAATGCTGCCTCAGGCACGCTCAAAAGTAAAAGCTCGGCAGTTGTGGCACACCGCCACCTCGATGCTTACCTTTACTATGTGATGGGCGACAGCATACACGAGCCTACACACTTTGGCCGGCTGGCCAAAGCACGCCAATGGGGCTTTAAGGTGTCAGACCACGTGAAACTGGCCCACTCTGTTGACGAAATATTTGAATACATTGACTATTGGGACGTACACCGCCGCGAATTGCCTGTGGCCACTGACGGCATTGTGCTGAAAGTAAACTCACTGCAGCAACAACAACGCTTAGGCTTTACGGCCAAAAGCCCACGATGGGCTATAGCTTACAAATTTAAGGCAGAACGTGCCTGCACCACACTGCGCGAGGTGACTTACCAAGTAGGCCGCACGGGCGCCATAACCCCTGTTGCCAACATGGACCCCGTGTTACTGGCCGGCACCATTGTCAAACGTGCCTCATTGCACAACGAGGATATTATCAAGCAACTTGACCTGCACATTGGCGATCACGTTTATCTTGAAAAAGCTGGCGAAATTATTCCACAAATTGTGGGTGTCAACACCGAGGCACGCCAACAAACCGGTGAAGCGCTTGGCCCAAAGGTGTCATTCATTACACACTGCCCCGAATGTGGCTCACCATTGGTGCGCTACCCAGGCGAGGCAGCAACCTATTGTCCGAATGACACAGCGTGTCCGCCACAGCTCAAGGGACGCATTGAGCATTTTATAAGCCGCGATGCCATGAATATAGAATCACTCGGCCCAGAAACGGTGGACGCCTATTTCGAACGAGGACTCATTCACGATGTGGCCGACTTGTACCAACTTAAAGTGCAAGACCTTTGGGGCGAAGATGGCACGAAAGCCCGTTCGGCTAATAAAATAATCGAAGGTATTGAAGAAAGCAAGAAGGTGCCGTTTGAGCGAGTTTTGTTTGCCCTCGGCATTCGTTTTGTGGGCAAGGTCGTGGCCAAAGGTATTGCACGCCACTTCAAATCAATGGAAGCTCTGTTTAAGGCAAATATCGACGACCTGCTTGCATGCGACGGTGTGGGCGAGGTGATAGCATCAAGCGTTCGTACATTTTTGCGCGAAGAACGCAACATCACCTTGATTAAACGATTGAACGATGCTGGCGTACAGATGTGTATTGAGGAAAAGGAAATGGCATCTACCCTACTCGCTGGCATGACAATCGTTATTAGTGGCACATTTGAACAGCACTCGCGCGAGGAGTATAAGAAGATTATTGAAGACAATGGCGGCAAAAACGCTACAAGCATATCAAAGAATACTTCTTTTATTCTTGCCGGCGAGGGAATGGGCCCATCTAAGCGTGAAAAAGCAGAAAAACTGGGTATACCCATCATTAACGAGACCGAGTTCTTAGCCAAACTCGAAGTTTGAACCATTACGGTGGACTAAATCAAAATTATTGCTGTCCAGTAAAAGTCCAAAGCACATTGTAATAATGCTTTTGCCCTTACAGGTAGGGTGTTCACAAATGGCATCAAAAGCGAGACAGTTTTTGTCGCATTATAAGTTGCCTGAAACGCGCTGCGAAAAAAACGCAAGCACTAATGGGGGCGACGCGTCTCGCGTCGGGATAATTAAAAG